>ERZ1106915.110-NODE-110-length-131751-cov-95.511215_pt1 | contig 131751 bp, 126 predicted proteins | sample MGYA00403653_ERZ1106915 | MGnify/ENA primary metagenome ERZ1106915 (study PRJEB35170, sample SAMEA104062404) | human gut metagenome | biome: human gut; feature: human-associated habitat; material: faeces | place: Denmark | collected 2012-06-06 ...
ACATTTCACCCTCAAGAAAAGCTCCTAGACCTGCCGATACTGGCAGCTCTGACACCGGCATCATTATATAGTCGATTTCCGCAGGCTCTTCTGTGTCTGGCTGGTAGCGCCGAGATGCAATCAAGTCCATTTCGTACTCAGCGACTTTTTTTTGCCCGATGTCATTTAGAAGGGCGGGTTTCTGAAAGTTTTTTGTAAAGTAGGAAGGACCTTCTTTGATGTTCAATGCGTAGCAGATTGCAACTAGTTGATAGATGCTGGGAGTGGTATAGCCCTTTTCCCATTTGCTGATTCCTTTATCACTGACATCGACGCCATAGTGACGGAGAAGTTCAGAGAAAGCTACAAGTGAATAGCCATTCCTTTTTCGTGTGCCTGCGAGAATCTGACCAACCTCATTGCTATCCCTCGCAGCGACTGCATCATAGCGCACTGTGGATGGGGCTATGTGCATTTTGGTGAGCGTGGTTTTCCTTTTCATAACAAGAACACTCCTTTGTGATCTGGTAGCTCTATTATAGTATAGAAAATACAGGAAATCAATAAGAAATCTCTAAAATAGCGACAAATGCGTAATTGACATCTCCATAAAGTAGGTATATAATCGAATCAAATCAACGAATAACAGCTTTTTGGTGTTGATTCTGGACCGAAATCGTATTTGTTCGGTGTTTTTAAGAGGTGATATTATGAGAAAAGAAAACGTAAGATGCCCGATGTGCGGAACCATGAACTATGATGTAGATCTTGATGCAACCGATGGCTGGACAAAATGCCGTCTGTGCAAAGCGGTAACCTGCTCTATGGATGAGTGGAAAAAACATACAGTGTCCGTTCCGCTGTTGAACGAAAAGCAGCTCGTGGCACGCAGCATGGTTCGCAAGTAATACACGCTGCGTTCTGATAAATCTGCAAAAAAGGAGGATTTCTGATGTGTGGTGATTACAACCTTCGCCGTGAGAAAAGATACGTCGAAGTGGACGTTCGTTTTACTCCTGATGGCAAGATCCGCCCTCTTGCCATAAACTATGACAAGGCTCACACTTATGGCATTGATCGTGTCTTGGCAGTCAAGCACGGTACATCACGTTTTGGCGTGAAAGGGCATTGCTTCACCTGCCTGATTTGCGGGCAGAAGCGGAATCTTTGGCTTGAGCAGGGCAAGTGGTTCGTGGAAGCCTACTGCTCCGTGCCGGAAAGCCGTGCTTCGTAATGGCAAGGTACTTATCCCGCGCAGACCTTTCGCGCATAGCGGGTAAGTATATCGACCAGTACTATACCCGCTTCGGGATCAGCAAAGATGCCCCGGAACCCATTGACCCTGAACGGCTTGCAAGCGCTGTTCTTGGGCTGAATGTGAAAATGCTGCCGCTATGTAGCGATGGCAGCGTCCTCGGACTTACCGTTTTTCAAAGATGCGGTTTTACCGTAACTTTAGGGGATGGTACAAAGCTTGTAGAGATATTCATGCCGAAGGACGTTGTGATCGATTCTGCCCTTGCGGCAGACAGCTGCACCGGATGCCGAAATTTCACGATAGCGCATGAAGCGGCACACCATATTCTGGCTGACCTGTTCCCGAACGACTACGGAAAAGCAGTCAAGTGCCGTGGGCACATTGCCTATCGGGAACGAAACGGACAGCCCTCGTGGGAAGAATGGCAGGCGAATACCCTTGCGGCAGAGCTGCTGATGCCAACATTTCTGGTCAACGCCGAAATAGAACGGGCAGCGCTGCGTTTGCCGAATGGAATCCTGTACAAATCCGCATCTGACCCGAACTATAATAAAATTCTGGAGATGGCTGCGCGGATGGGAGTATCGTGGTCTGCTATCAGAATCAGATTACAACAGATGCGGGTCATAAAAGGCAAGCCCATCCACTGCCATCCATTGGACATCATCCGATTTGGAGAATGAACATGACTCAGTCAAATAATCGTTCTTTTAAAAATAAACCGCTGAGCAATATACAGCAGGCACAATTCAGCATAGGCTGGAGGTTTTGTCCCGTTTGCGGACACAAGCTCTACCAAAAAGATGAGAGCTGTTCAGGCACTATCCGCATAAAGTGCCTCAAGTGCGGCAACGTAGCAACGGTTGATTTAGCCTATCGCAGGCGTTGATTGCTTTATAGGCAAAACACAATTTCAAAAATCGGGTGCATTGCACCCTGAATATGGACTGTTCGTCACCGAGCAACGGGCCATTGCCGCAAGGCAATGTATGAAACGCGCACCAAATAGCCGGGCAACAGCTGATAGAGTGATTCTGCTTTAGAACCGCTCTGTTAGTTGGTTGTCCGGCTATTTTTTTAGCCTTCAGGTAGCCTGCTCCCGTAAAAAGGAGCAGGCTTTATGTTTGTCCGTTTTTCGTGGATGCCCCAAGCGGCGAAATATCCGTAGCCTTCCAAATTTTCGACTTTTTACGCTTTATCGAAAATTTGGAGGTTTAACATGGGCTTCAACTATGGTTTGGAAAAGAAGAATTTTGATAGTCAGTGGGCTATGACCCGCAAGCAGTATGAAGATGCCGGTATGAGCAACGAAGCGATTCAGGCAATGTACGATTTCGACTGGTCTGTTTTTAACGCTAATCGCTCTTACCAGAACCATACGCAGGAAATGGCTGCGCCGTCCTTTGAGCAGAGCGAAGAATCCTACTCGCCCTTGATGAACAAGTATCAGGAAGCCGTTTCCGTTACGGATACTTACCACGAAACTAAAAGCCGTTTTGCATGGATTGGTGAGATTGAGAACGAGCAGTTGCTTACTGCACTCGAAACTTTGAAAACCGAAGATTTGGAAATTATCACCATGTACGCTTACGAGGGATACGACATCACTGAAATTTCTAAAGTCTACGGCGTATCTCGGCCCACTATTAGTATCAAAATCAAGAGAATTACTAAATTTTTGAAAAACTTCAATTTTAATGCTACGAATTGACCCTTCTCGATGCCTACCAAGTGAAGGGACAATTTTCCAAGCGGCACTCGCCGCAGGGAAAAACGTCCAACCTCATGAACCTTGAAAACTGAATAGTTCCGTCATCTGGTACTCCGATAATGATACTTCCGTAATTCGCGGCCCGGTCACAAAGCAGACGGGGTGGCTGAAATGCCAATGAAGCGGTACAAGTCCGCTGCCAGATGTTTACGCCCCACTCGTAGGGGGCCGAGGGCGAATATGCGAGACCTTTAATCATATTGATCCGGGAACTGCCGGGTACGTTTTTGCGCATCCGGCAGTTTCCGTTTTTTACGTATCCCAATTTATTCTTTATCCGAATATCCACTTTGATACACATAGGAGGACACTTTTATGGATGAGTTGAACCCCACGGTGCGCGAGCAGGAGATCTACGAGGAGATGGAGCTGACCCCTGAGATGGTCAAGTCCATCCGCACCCTCTGCGGTACCTGTCTGCGGCACTTTGTGGATGCAAAGGCATTCAAGATCGCACTTGTACCCAGCGCAGACCGGAGCATGGACACCTGCACCGTCTGCCAGATGCGGCGCGGCTACGATTATGTAGTCATGCACCGCTGACCCAACCATACCACCATACCTTGAACGAAGCCCGCTGCGGAACATCCGGCAGCGGGCTTTGCACATAACAACATGGAGGTACAATTTTGCAGCAAAACTGGAAATTCCAACGCGGAGACATCTTCTTCACCCATTTCGGGGCGAGCACCGGTTCGGAACAGTGCGGTGACCGTCCGGCGGTCATTCTTCAGAATGACGTGGGCAACTATCACTCTCCGACCCTGATCGTTGCGACCATGACAAGCAAGGCGGAAAAGAAAGTAAACCAGCCGACCCACTGCCTGTTGGAAAACGCAGGGTTGAATATGCCGTCCGTTGTGCAGGCAGAGCAGATCTTCACCATCGACAAGAGCCGGGCGCTGAAGTATCTGGGGCATCTGACCCCGGAGGAAATGCGCCGGGTGGATGATGCAGTACGCATCAGCCTTGCGCTGAACCCTATGGGCAGCATCCAGCAGATAGAGCCTATCCGACGCTCTACGGCGGTCTACGCACCGCCTGAGGTGGTGGATGGCAAACCGCCTGTCTACCCCTATACGCCCATCCGGTCGTCCTTTGAGAACGCCGGAAGCATCGAGGAAATGATGCTGTACACCGAGTTGCAATCCGCGGTTCATGCCATGATCCAGCGGTTGGAATACAGCTTCACCTTCAATCCCAGCCTGCTCACCATCCCAAAGCGGAAGCAGCAGGTGGCTGAGATCTTAGAGGAAGCCGAGAAGTACATTTGGAGAATCAAGGAGGAAATGCGATGCGCCTGAACGACAACAATTCTTTCATCGGTATCAACCCGCCGTACCAGCTTTCGGTCATCCACAGCAGCAAGCTGATTTATCCTCGCGAGATCTACCAGCGGGGCGTGGAGCGCAAGCGGGTGGAGCTGATCGCTAGGGACTTCAACGAGTACATCGTTAACGAGCCGAAGGTCAGCTTCCGCAACGGCAGGTACTATGTGATGGACGGGCAGCACACCATCGAGGGCTGCATCCTCCTCAACGGCGGCGAGGACCGCCCGATCCTCTGCAAGGTCTACACCGGTCTGACGATGGAGCAGGAAGCCCTGCTCTTTGCCGAGCAGAACGGTCACGCCGCACCCCTGTCGGCGGGCATCAAGCTGCGCGCCAAGGTGGTGGGCGGCGATGCGCCTTCCAAGGCGTTTGTCGCAGCCACTAACCGGGCGGGGCTTTCCCTCAACTACGACAGTATGCAGCTGAGCGACTACCGCATCGGCTGCGTGGGCACGGCGCTGAAGCTGTACGACCAGCTGGGCGAAGAGATCTACTGCGAAGCTCTGCGGCACATCGTGGAAGCGTGGGAGGGCAAACCGGATTCCTTCCGGGCGGCTGTCCTGCGGGGCGTGATGTACTTTGTGCAGCTGTATCATGGGCAGTACAGCGAGGAGCGGCTTGTCCGTGCGCTGAGCGGCGTCCATCCCATGGAGCTCTACCGTGTCAGCCGGGATAACCCCGCCAAGCTTCCGGGCTGGCGGCGGTACGTTTACCCCATCTACACCACCTACAACGGCAAGTGCAGGAAAGACGCACTGCCGATGAAGTTCTAAGCTCAAATATCTCCTTTGGCAAGTGAGATGGTCCCCGAAAAAGACCATCACACTTTACATATAGTATTTTTTGCTGAATAATCGACATATTGAACTAGAAAGAGAGGACAGGAATGAGCGAGATCGCAGCCTGCACTTTGATTCAGGAAGAGCCTGACCGAAAGACGGAGAGGTATCTGACGATGTTCAAGGACTACCCGGATGTGGTGACGGTGGAGCATCTTCAGGAAATGCTTGGCATCTGCCGGAAGAATGCGTATCTGTTGGTCAAGCAGAATAAGATCCACTCGGCGCGTGTAGGACGCAGCTATAAGATACCAAAACTCTGCGTGGTAGAGTACCTGCTCGATCAGGATCGGCAACTTGGAGGGATGCACCTTTCAAACTCCCTTGTGCCATCCTTGCAAAACACTCCAGAATCTTCTAAACTTATGATGCCTAAGCAAAGGACGTTTGGCTGCGAACAGAAAGGAGCATAACTATGACAAATGTGGCCGGACATTTAAGAGAACAAAACGGTATGTATCAGATGATTCTGAGCTGGAAAGACACAGATGGAAAGCGCAGAACCAAATCCATCAGCACAGGACTTCCTGTTAAAGGAAACAAAAAAAGAGCTGAATCTCTGTTGCGTAAAACACAAAAAGAGTTTAACCCTGAAACGATGCAGCAGGTTTCCGACCTGCCGGTATCGGAATATCTGAACCGCTGGCTTCGGGAAAGCGTGATGAACCTTCCGCCCGAAACCTATGGCAGATATGCTTATGATCTGGGAAGAGTAGTTGTCCCATACTTTGAAAAGAAGCGGCTGTCTTTGAAAGCACTCTCTCCGCGCGATCTGGAAACGTTCTTCCGCTATGAGCGTCAGCAGGAGGAGGCCAGTGTACAGCAGCTTCTGGATTGGCACAAGGAGTTGACCGATGCCCTACAATATGCCGTTGACAATAATTGGCTGAAGGTCAGCCCCATCAAAGAAGTTGACCCCTGCCTTGATAACTCCCCGGTACTTTTCACCGACTTCATCACGGACTGGTTGAAAATGATGAAGTCACGAGTGGAAATCACAACCTATACCAGCTATGAAAGAGCAATCGTTCACAAGATCGTCCCATATTTTGAACCGCTCCACTATACATTGCAGGATATGGAACAGCATCCCAAGTACATTCAGGATTTCTATCAGCATGAGCTGGATCGCGGTGTGACGGCAAACACGGTCATTCACTATCACGCCAACATCCGCAAATGCTTGCAGTACGCTTTTCAAATCGGCATGATCCGTTCCAACCCGGCAGATCGCGTTGAACGTCCTCGTAAGGAAAAGTTCAAGTCGGAGATTTACAGCGGTGAAGAACTGGAGCAGCTTTTCAAAGCGATTCAAGGTGACCCTTCGGAGTTTGGCGTTATCATGGCTGCATTCTACGGCCTGCGGCGCAGTGAAGTTGTTGGCTTGAAATGGGATGCCATTGACTTTGAAAACAAGAAAATCAGCATTCAGCATACGGTTGTGACCGCAAAGGTCAACGGAACGCTAACAGAAATCGCACGAGATAAGACAAAAACAAAGTCGAGCTGCCGGACACTTCCCCTAATCCCTGCCTGTGAGCAGATGCTCAATAAAATGAAAAAGGAGCAGGAGCAGAATCGGAAGGTCTGCGGCAAAAGCTATTGCACCGATTATCTTGACTATATCTATGTAGACCCGATGGGAAAACGGATTCGGCCCGATTTCCTGAGCCAACATTTCCCGGATTTTCTGGTCGCACACCAGATGAAGCGTATCCGCTTTCACGATCTGCGCCATAGCTGCGCCAGTCTGCTCTATGCCAATGGCGTGAGCCTGAAGGAGATTCAGGAGTGGCTGGGGCACAGCGACATCAGCACGACAAGCAACATTTATACACATCTGGATTTCTCCAGTAAGGTATCTTCGGCGAATGCAATCGTCAATATCTTCCCAGAAAACGCCAAAGTATAAAAAATGGGCAAAAAAGAAAAACAGCCTAAAATCTTTCGATCCTAAGCCGTTTTATGATGAAGTGCCGATGGTGGGACTCGAACCCACATGGTTTCCCGAACGATTTTGAGTCGTTTGCGTCTGCCATTCCGCCACATCGGCTTATATTCAATTTTGGGACATTAGTACCGGTTTCTGAGGATTGGAGGGATGTTCAGGAGGGATGTAAGAAATCCTGCTTCGACAAACCTTCAAAATTCAACGGACACTCGTGAATTTCTCGCACAGACACAGAAAATCACGAAGCGGATTTTGAGTCGCTTGCGTCTGCCATTCCGCCACATCGGCTGATATGGATTTGGATGCGTTTTGCACGGTTTTTTGGAAGTTGGAGGGATGTTCAGGAGGGATGTTGGAACTTATCCACCGCTAACCGGTCAAAAACATTCGCTGCTTCGTTGAAATTTCAGATGGGCGCACGAAGCCGCGAAGCGGATTTTGAGTCCCCCTCGTCTGCCATTCCGACACACCGGCTGATATGCAATTCAAAAGAACGTTACTATTATAGCGGATTCTGCGCACAAAATCAAGACTGAGTTTCCGGCGGAAACACGTGGACTGTTCCCGGGCAGAGCGGGCAGCAGACGGCCGGAAAACTGCACTCCCCAATTTGCGTCGCTTTGTGCGGCACAGTACGGTGTCTGATGAGGAAAATTGGCAAAAATAAAGAGCTTACGTTGATTTTACAGGACCAAAACGACACATTCCGCACCGCAGGCTGCAAGGGGTGAAGATTGACGTATTCTGGTAAAAAATAGTATAATGTTATTCGTGAAGGAATGCCGTGCGGCCCAAAACGCGCGGTTTTGCAGCGGGGGATATGCGATGATGAGCAAAAAAGACAGAACACGCCAGCAGATGGAAGAGGAAATGCGCCAGCTCCGCAAGGTGTTCATGACGGTGCGCCTGATGAAGGCGGACGAGGTGCAGGGCGGCAAAAAGGGCAGCGCGCCCTGCTATGCCCAGTGGCGGCGCAGCCGTCCGTGTGAAAACTGCGTGGCAAGGCAGGCACTGGAAAAGAACACCCGGAAAACAAGGCTGGAATACTTTGGGCAGGAGCTGTACGAGATCACGGCCAGCTGTGTGCAGGTGGATGGCCAACTCTGTGTGCTGGAGCTGACCCGCAAGATCGACCGCAGCGTTCTGTTGGACCCGGAAAACGGTGAGCGGCTGCTCAACAGTATTACCGACGAGCGGGAAAAGCGCTACCGCGACCCGCTGACCGGTGCCTACAACCGCACCTATTATGATGAGAACTACCGCTACCGCAGCATTACCGCCGGTGTGGCGATGCTGGATATGGACGATCTGAAGTTCTCCAACGATGTTTACGGCTCCGGTGCAGGCAACAGCGTGCTGGAAACGGCGGTAAGCACCATCCGGCGCGGCCTTTCGGAAAAAGACCGCCTGATCCGCTACGACGGCGGCAGGCTGCTTTTGCTGCTGCCGGACATCCGGCAGGAACAGCTCAGCCCGCGTCTGGAACAGATCCGTCTGCAGCTGCAGGCGGCCAGCGTGCCGGGCTACTCCCGCATCCGCATGTCAGCCAGCATTGGCGGCGTGTGGATCGACGACGAAAATGTGGACGATGCGGTGCAGCACGCGGAACGGCTGATGCACTATGCACGCATCCAGAAAAACACCGTGATCACCGAGCGTCAGCCGGAGCCGCACGCCCTGCAGCCCACCCACAGCCGCCAGAGTGTGCTCATCGTGGACGACTCGGCCATGAACCGGATGCTGCTCAGCCAGATGCTGAACAGCCAGTTCGACACTGCCGAAGCGGCTTCCGGCGAGGACTGCCTGCGCCTGCTGGAACAGAACCCCACCGGCATCTCCGTTGTGCTGCTGGATGTCCACATGACCGGCATTGACGGCTTTACCGTGCTGGAAGCCATGAGCCAGCGCGGAATGCTGGAAGAGATCCCGGTCATCATGATCTCCAGCGAGGACAATGTGGACACGGTGCGCCGCGCCTTTGATCTGGGTGCGTCCGATTATATCAGCCGCCCCTTTGATGCAAGGGTGGTGTATCAGCGCATTACCAACACCATCCGCATGTATGCAAAGCAGCGCCGCCTGAGCGCCATGGTGGCGGATCAGGTGTCGCAAAAGGAAAAGCGCAGCCAAATGATGATCGGCATTCTGAGCCGGGTGGTGGAGCGACGCAACGGCGAGAGCCGCACCCATGTGCAGCACATCAGCACCCTGACCGGAATGCTGCTGGACCATCTGGTGCAAAAGACCGAGACTTACCCCCTGACGCAGGAGATGCGCCGTACCATCAGCATGGCCTCGGTGCTGCACGACATTGGCAAAATGGAGATCGGGGAACAGGTTCTGAACAGCCCGGAGCCGCGCACGCCGGAGGATGAAGAAACCATGCGCCAGCATACCCTGCTGGGTGCACGGATGCTGGAAGAGCTGGATGCCTACCGCGACGAAGATTTTGTGCGGGTAGCCTATCAGATCTGCCGCTGGCACCACGAGCGGTACGACGGCAGCGGCTACCCGGACCAGCTGGTTGGCGAACAGATCCCCATTGCGGCACAGGTGGTCGGCCTTGCGGATGCCTACGAAACGCTGACCACTGGCAGCGGAAGCCAGCCGCCGGTACCCTGCGCGGCTGCAGTGCAGATGCTTTGCACCGGCGAGGCCGGGGCGTTCAATCCGGTGCTGCTGGACTGCCTGCGGGAGATCGAGAACGAGATCGACGATGCCATGCGTCGTCGGCCGGAGACCTTATAAATCAGACCGGAGAGCTGCCCGAACGGGAAAGGCCCTCCGGTTTCTTCTTTGTCCAGATGTGAAAACGAAAGTCCAGTCCTTGCCCGCAGGCGCAGGCTGTGTTACACTGTAAAAAACACAGTCAGAAATCTGCAAAAAACAGGAGGAGATCACTTTTGAAACATCTGCATCGGTTTGTGCGCCGCGCGGCGGCGTTTGTGCTGGCAGCAGCGCTGTGCGTTTGCGTGCTGGCCCCGGCGGCTTCGGCAGCCACCACTATGGGCGGCGCGGACACGACCCTGATCCCTGCCGAGGAGGAAAACTGCCTTGCATGGCTCTTTGGCACCAGTGATACCATCACCATGCCTTACCTCAACATCAAGGGAAAAGGCCTGCAGCGCAATGTCACGCTGAACCTTGTGGACTGCCTTGTGGGCATTACCTACACGGAGCTTGGCTCCATTGGCAGCTATGTCAGCGCCAGCGCCGCCCAGCAGGCGTGGAAGGCGCAGGCGGTGGCCATCCATTCCTATCTGGAATACCACAAGCAGTACGGTGCCTCTTCCAATGCGCTCATCTACACTCCGGTGGATCAGATCCCGTCCTCGGCACGGGAAGCCATCCGCAGGGCGGTGGAACCGGTGAAAAATGAGATCCTTACCTACAACGGCAGCGTCTGCGACGCCGTGTGGTCGGCCAGTGCGGGCTATAACACCCAGACCGGCGTGTACGGCACCTGCTCCAGCCGGGACGCATGGGGCACCGATGTGCCGTATCTGCAGAGCGTAGAAAGCCCCTACGAGGAGCAGTACCACAACAAGCTGCGCCGGGTCATCGGAAAAGACTATACCTATAAAGAGTATAACGACAGCCGCACCGGCGAACCCTACGTCAGCGCCGACACCACCCACAAGGATCTGGGCGGCTTTGTGCAGTACAACACCTTTGTTTCCAATGGCCGCAGCTACCGCTATATCGGCCAGTTCGTTTCCTCCCGCTACTGCTTCGACTTTGGCGCGGACGAAAGCGGCACTCCCTGCATGACCTATTACGGCTTTGGCCATGGCGTGGGCATGAGCCAGTGCGGTGCTGTGGGTTACGCACAGGAGCAGGGCATGGGCTACCGGGAGATCCTGAGCCACTACTACACGGGTGTGAGCATTTCCACTTCCGGCAGCTCCGGCGGTGGGTTCTTTGGCTGGCTGCACAGCCTGTTCCACTGGTAAGCAGTGGAAAACTGCAAAGAAATGCGCGCAAAACCTTCTCAAATCATGCCGGATTTGGTATACTATAAATCGTGTGATTTTTTGAGAGATCATTTTAAGATAAAAAAGTTCCATAGGAGCGGAGATCGGAATGGATCAGGAAAAAGAAACCAAACGACAGGCCGAGCGCTGCCGTGCACTGGCGCAGCGCATCGTGCGGGAGCTGACCCCTGCCAGCATTCAGGTGCTGGGCGGCAGCGGCGCACTGGCCGAAGCACTGGAAAAGGCCGGCGCACAGCTGCTGCCGGAGAATGCAGAGCAGGGCACCGCTGCCCTGCTGGTGGTGGAGGACCCGGAATGGGTGGATCTGCCCGCACTGCAGTGTGCACAGGTGCTGCTGGTATGCACCGATGCATCGGCCATGGCTGACTGTGCAAAGCAGTTGGCCGCACAGGGCCTGTACCGGGATTTTGAGTGGAAGAACCGCGGCAAAGCCCAGCAGACCGCGCTGTTCTGCCGCAGCGCCGCTGTGCAGGATGCACAGCAGCTGCTGGCAGGCTACGAGATGACGCTGGACGATCTGCGAGAGCGGATGCAGCAGGCCGAGCGCACCGGCGAAGAGCAGACGGCTCAGCTGGAACGCCTGCGCAGCGATCTTTCGCTGAGCCGCAGCCATGAGCAGGATCTGGAAAAGACGCTGAACAATGTGACCAGCTCCACCTTCTGGAAGATGAGCTGGCCGCTGCGCTACTTTGTCAGCAAGGGCCGTCAGCTGGCACACACCTTCCCGCCGTTCGTCTTTCTGGGCCAGCTGCGCCGGGTGGGCATTTCCGGCGTGCGTGCGCAGGCAAAGGCCAAAAAGGAATATGCGAAACTGTTCCCGGGCAGGACCATGCGCGCCGACCGCTTTGCCAGCGCAGAGCTGCTGGTAAGGCAGGCGGCCGACCAGCCCGCCGCGCCGCGCATCAGCATCGTGGTGCCGCTGTACAATACGCCGCAGCAGTTTCTGGTGGAGCTGCTGGACTCGGTGCAGAACCAGACCTATCAGAACTGGGAGCTGTGCCTTGTGGACGCCGGACAGGACGAGACGGTGGGCCAGACCGTAGCAGCCCGTGCTGCGGAAGACCCCCGCATCCGTTACCAGAAGCTGGAAAAGAACGAGGGCATTGCGGGCAACACCAATCAGGGCTTTGCACTGGCAACGGGCGAGTTCATCGCCCTGCTGGACCACGATGATATCCTGCACCCCTGTGCTCTGTGGTACGTGGCACAGGCCATTGCCGAACAGGGCGCAGACTTTGTGTATACGGATGAAGTGACCTTTGAGGGCGACATCGACCATCTGACCGTTTACCATTTCAAGCCGGATTATATGCTGGATAATCTGCGCTCCAACAACTATATCTGCCACCTGAGCGTGTTCAGCGCAAAGCTGCTGGCCGCTGTGGGCGGCGATGAGCGTGCAGCCTACAACGGCAGTCAGGACTATGACCTCTACCTGCGCCTGACCGAAAAGGCACACAAGATCGTGCATATCCCGCACCTGCTGTACTACTGGCGCTCCAGCCCCACCAGCGTGGCAAGCAACATTTCGGCCAAGACCTACTGTCTGGAAGCTGCGGTCAAGGCCCTGTATGCCCACTACGAGCGTGTGGGTGTTCCGGTGGATGAAGTTTCCATGATCCCGGGTACGCCGGGCTTCTATAAGACGGACTATACCATCACAAAGCCGGGCCGGGTCAGCATCCTGATCCCCAGCTGCGACCATTCTTCCGACCTGCGCACCTGCGTGGAGTCCATCTACCGCAGGAGCACCTATGAGGATCTTGAGATCATCGTCATCGAGAACAACAGCAGGGAGCCTGCCACCTTCCGCTGCTATGAAAAGCTGCAGAAGGAGCACAAGAACCTGAAGGTGATCACATGGCAGGGCACCGGCTTCAACTACAGCGCCCTGAACAACTTTGGCGCAAAGGAAGCCACCGGCGAATACCTGCTGCTGCTCAACAACGATACCGAGGTCATTTCTCCGCGCTGGATTGAGGAAATGCTCATGTACGCCCAGCAGGACCGTGTGGGCTGCGTGGGCGCAAAGCTGCTTTATCCGGACAACACCATCCAGCACGCGGGCATCGGCTTCGGCTTTTTGACCCTTGCGGCCCACATGCACAAGAACTTCCCGGTGGGCCACCCCGGCTATATGGGCCGTCTGGTCTATGCACAGGATGTATATGCGGTCACTGCCGCCTGCCTGATGGTGCGCAGGAGCGTCTATGAGCAGGTGAACGGTCTGGACGAGAGCTTTGCTGTGGCCTTCAACGATGTGGACTTCTGCGTGCGCGTGCGTGAAGCGGGCTATACCAACGTGTTCACCCCGTTTGCACAGCTGTACCACTACGAGAGCAAGAGCCGTGGTCTGGACGAGAACCCGGTCAAGCGCAAGCGCTTCATCTCGGAGGTGGAGCGCTTCCAGAAGCGGTGGGCAAAGCAGCTGGCCGCAGGCGACCCCTGCATGAACCCGAACTTTGACCTGATGAAAGAGGACTTCAGCTTTGACATCAAACCGCTGGAGTGAACGACATGGAACTTTCTGCTTGTATTGTAGTTTATAACGGCGCGGATGAAGCGCTCAGGGCGGCACAGACCGTGCTGGACTGCACCCGCCGCTACCCGCTGACACTGTATCTGGTGGACAACGCCAGCCCGGACGGCAGCGGCCAGTGCCTTGCCAAGGCCGCGAAGGACGGCACCCTGCACATCCGCAAGGACCAGAAGGTGGAGGTGCTCTGCCGCACAGAGAACGGCGGCTTTGGCACCGGCCACAACACGGTGCTCAGCCTGCTGCAAAGCCGGGTGCACTTTATCCTGAACCCGGATATCCAGCTCACTGCGGATACGCTGAGTGACCTTGCGGACTGGATGGCACAGCACCCCGGCGTGGTGATGGCGCGGCCCGCACTCACCTTCCCGGACGGGCGGCCCCAGCGCCTGCCGCTGCGCCGGTGCAGTGTGCGGGCCATGGTGTACCGCCAGCTGCCCTGCCTGAAATTCTGGGCAAAGTACAACGAGCGCTATCTCATGGCGGACAAAGACCTGACAAAACCCACCGAGATCGAGTTCTGCACCGGCAGCTTCTCGGCCGTGGACACTGCGGTGTTCAAGGCTGTGGGCGGATTTGACGAGGACTACTTCATGTACGTGGAGGATGCCGACCTCACCCAGAAGATGCGCACCCGGGGCAAAGCGTATCTGGTGCCCCAGTACACCGCCATCCATGCATGGCACCGCGCGGCGCACCGCAGCCTGAAGCCTTTTCTGTGGCAGCTGCACAGCCTGCTGCGCTATTTTTCCAAGTGGGGCTTTGCGTGGTAAGCCGCAGTGCCTGCGGCAATGGCGGGACGGACGATTTAAAATGCGCTCCGCGTTCGCTTTGCGCATAAATAGCGGAAGAATTATTTTTGTTTTCGGGATAGCGGAACGCCTGCGGGCGTTCCGCTATCTCATTTTCACGGGAGGGGTCGTGGAAGAAAGCGGCAGCTGCCGCGCTGGTTTCCTGCGGAAACATCCGCGCGGCGAAACCGCACACTTTGCATTCGAGCCGGAAAGTTTTCCGTCATGCCAAGGGCTCTCTCTTTGGGAGAGCTGGCATCGAGCAGCGCGAGATGACTGAGAGGGCGAGGACGCTTGCAGTTTTGCAAAAAGCTCTCCCTGAGATGATTCGCCCTCCATTGCCGCGCAGCGGCACATCATTTTGCGCCAGCACCTCATTTCTGCGCAGCAGAACATCATTCCTCCTTGCTTTTTGTGTGATTTGATAGTAAAATAAAGTGAACTGTTATTCCCATTTTGCCATGTTGGGCAGGGGGGAGCGGCTCCTGAATTTGTTTACAGCGGACGCAGCTCCGCTTTGAATCCATACGTCATCCGGGTGGTCTCCCGTCTGGGCGGCGTACAGCTGCACAACTTTTCAATCTATTTTAAAGGAGTGCACAAATATGAAAGGTATCATTCTTGCCGGCGGTGCCGGCACCCGGCTTTACCCGCTGACCATGGTCACCAGCAAGCAGCTGCTGCCGGTCTACGACAAGCCGATGATCTATTACCCCCTGTCCACGCTGATGCTGGCAGGCATTCAGGACATCCTGATCATCTCCACCCCGACCGATACGCCTCGCTTTGAGGCGCTGCTGGGTGATGGCAGCCAGTACGGCATCCATCTGCAGTATAAAGTTCAGCCCTCTCCGGACGGTCTGGCACAGGCCTTTATTCTGGGCGAAGAGTTCATTGGCGACGACTGCTGCGCCATGATCCTGGGCGATAACATCTTCTACGGCAACGGCTTCTCCAAGATCCTCAAGACCGCCGCCGCCAATGCGGAAAACAAAGGCCGCTGCACCGTGTTCGGCTACTATGTGCAGGACCCGGAGCGCTTTGGCATCGTGGAGTTCGACAAGGACGGCAAGGTGCTCAGCGTGGAGGAAAAGCCACAGCATCCCAAGTCCAACTACGCCATCACCGGCCTGTACTTCTATAACAAAGAGGTCGTGAAGATGGCAAAGCAGGTCAAGCCCTCTGCCCGCGGCGAGCTGGAGATCACCACCCTGAACGACATGTATCTGAAGAAGGACGAGCTGGATGTTCAGCTGCTGGGCCGCGGTTTTGCATGGCTGGACACCGGCACCATGGACAGTCTGGTGGAAGCAGCCGACTTTGTGCGCATGATCGAGAAGCGCCAGGGCATCAAGATCAGTGCGCCGGAAGAGATCGCCTTCAAGTACGGCTGGATCGACCGCGACACCCTGCTGGAAAGCGCTGAGCGCTACGGCAAGAGTCCTTACGGCCAGCACCTGAAGAACGTTGCAGACGGCAAGCTGCGCTATTAAGCAAAAGAAAGGCATACCCATATGAAAATCATTGTTACCGGCTGCAAGGGTCAGCTGGGCACCGAGATCCTCAAGCAGCTGCGCGAAGGCCGCAGCGAGATCGGCCCCATCCCCGAAAAACTGCTCAATGCCACGGTGATCGCCGTGGACCTGCCGGATCTGGATATCTCCAACTATAAGATGGTGGACGAGTTCATCCGCCGCAACCGCCCGGATGTCATCATCAACTGCGCTGCCTACACCAATGTGGACGGCTGCGAAGTGAACCATGATGCCGCCTTCAAGGCAAATGCCATCGGCCCCCGCAATCTGGCACAGGCAGCGGAAAAGACCGGTGCACGACTGGTACACGTCTCCACCGATTATGTGTTCTCCGGCCGTGAAAACGGCGGCGTTGCACAGGACGAAGCCACCATTCCCGGCCCCATCAGCGCCTATGGCTCTACCAAGCTCATGGGCGAAAAGTATGTGGAGCAGTTCTGCCACCGTCACTTCATCGTGCGCACCGCGTGGCTCTACAGCTACTACGGCAAGAACTTCGTCAAGACCATCGTGAACGCAGGCAAGAAGTTTGGCAAGCTGGAAGTGGTCAATGACCAGTGCGGCAACCCCACCAACGCGGTGGATCTGGCCCACGAGATCCTGCAGCTGTGTGTGACCCACGAGTACGGCCTGTACCACTGCACCGGCGAGGGCATCTGCTCGTGGTATGATTTTGCGTCCGAGATCATCCGCCTGTCCGGCGTGGATGCCGCTGTGGCACCCTGCACCAGCGAGGAATACAAGGCAAAGCACCCGGAAAGTGCCGACCGCCCCAAGTGGAGCGCACTGGACAACCGGATGCTGCGCTGCACCGTGGGCAACGATGTGCGCGACTGGAGAGACGCTCTGGCCTGCTTCTTCGCCCACTGGGACGGCGACAATGGGATGAAAGACTGAAAAGAGGAAATTGAACCTATGAAAACCTATCTGATCACCGGCTGCGCCGGTTTTATTGGCTCCAACTTTGTGCATTATATGCTCAAGAAATACCCGGAGATCCTGCTGGTCAATCTGGATAAGCTGACCTACGCCGGCAATCTGGAAAACCTGAAGGATGTGGAGGGCGACCCCCGCCATGTGTTCGTGCAGGGCGATATCTGCGACAAGGAGCTGGTGGAAGGCCTGTTCCAGAAGTACGATTTCGATTACGTCATCAACTTTGCCGCCGAGAGCCACGTGGACCGCTCCATCAAGAACCCCGAAATTTTTGTGCAGAGCAACGTGATGGGCACCGTCAACCTGCTGCAGCGCGCCAAGGAAGCATGGTATGATGCCGATGCCAAGACTTGGAAAGAGGGCAAGAAGTACCTGCAGGTGTCCACCGATGAGGTGTACGGCGCACTGGGTGCGGACGGCTTCTTTATGGAAACCACCCCCCTGTGCCCCCACAGCCCCTATTCTTCCTCCAAGGCCAGCGCCGATATGTTCGTCATGGCATTCCACGATACCTACGGCATGCCGGTGAACATCACCCGCTGCTCCAACAACTACGGCCCCTACCAGTTCCCGGAGAAGCTGATCCCTCTGATGATCAACAACGTCAAACACCACAAGCAGCTTCCCATCTACGGCGACGGTATGCAGATCCGCGACTGGCTGTATGTGGAAGATCACTGCAAGGCCATCGACATGGTAGCCAACGGCGGCAAGATCGGTGAGGTGTACAACGTGGGCGGCCACAACGAGCGCCCCAACATCTTCATCGTCAAGACCATCATCAACCAGCTCCACGACCGTCTGCAGGACGAGGGCATCAGCGAGGACCTCATCAAGCATGTGGCCGACCGTCTGGGTCACGACCGCCGCTATGGCATCGACCCCACCAAGATCAAGAACGATCTGGGCTGGTACCCCGAGACCCCCTTTGAAAAGGGCATCGTGCTGACCATCGACTGGTACCTGAACCATCAGGAGTGGATGGACCATGTCACCAGCGGTGATTACCAGAACTACTATCAGGATATGTACAAGAATAAGTAACAGCCTGTAAACCAAGCAAAACCAAAAGCCGGACAGCCCGCAAGCTGTCCGGCTTTGTTCGGTTCAAGGGGTGTTGTTCCGCGCTGAAAGGGGAAATCAGGAATACACGCTGCAGGTCCAGTACATCTGCCCGTCAATGGTCACAACGGCAATGCCGATTTTCGTGCAAGCGCTGCGATTAAAGGCAGGATGCTTCAAGGCTTCCGACAGCTCTGCCTTGCCCTCCGGGGTATTGGCTGGAACCTTGGCAAGCAGAATGTCGATCAACTCGCCACTCGCATCTTTCTTCACACCCAAGCCGAAAGTATCACAACGCGTCCAGTTCCCGGTCATGCTTGCCCATTTCTGATGGGTTTCGTTCGTTGTGCTCTCTGGCAGCTTGGTCTTGCCGGCGGCGCGGAACTGCTCTACCCAGATCTGCTCGGCATCAGAGAGCTGTTTTACTTCCTCAAGCGGCGCAGCAAACTCAAGGGTCGCGCGGTAGCTGTTGATCTCGCCCAGCAGCCGCTGCTTTGCCTGCTGCTCCGGCGCAAGCGGCGCAGCCCCGCAGGCGGTCAGCGCCAGCAGCAGCGCACCGGTGAGCAAAAGGGCGGTCAGTCTTGCCAGTTTTTTCATAAGGGTCATTCTCCGTTCTTTGTTGTAGCGTGGCGTTGCTTTCTTCGTGACTATAAGTTTAACAGATGCTACCCCCTCCCCGCAAGTGCGACTTGATGCAAAATAACCCCCCATTCCCGCAGGGGGGCAGGGGGAGAGAAAAATATTTCCCGCCTTTTTGGGCAAGGTGCGCAAAAAGGGAGCCCCCTCCCCGTGAAAAAGTAGTTCCGAAACGCCCGCAGGCGTTTCGGAACTACAAATAAAAATAATTCTTCCGCTGATAATGGCTAGAGCGAAGCAGAAGCCATTTCAAATCGTCCTGCCTTGGGTGGTGTCTACCACAAAATCCGCCGTCTCCGCAATGTGGTACTGGGCAAAATAGCCCTCCTCCAGCGGCACCCACCGGGCGGCAAAGTTTACATATCGCTCCCCCTCCCGCGCCTGCAGGCGGTGGGTCTGCTCTTCTTTTGCGCAGGTCAGGAACACCCGCAGCGTTTCGCAGCCGGTCAGCAGCGGGTGGTGGCTGTAGCTGCCCTCCAAAATCACCAGCGGCTGCGCGGCCAGCTCCCGCGCGGGCAGGTACGCACCCTCGCGGCAGGAATAGGCACGGTACTGCACCGGCTGGCCCTCGTAGGCTGGGCGCAGGGCTTCGTCCCGCAGGCGGTCAAGGTCCATATTGGCGCAGGGCGTTTTCTCCCAGCCGCGGATGCGCTGTGCAGGCGGCAGGTAAAAATCATCGGTGTGCAGGGTGATGCTGGCCGGGAACTGCCGGGCCAGCGTATTTGCAAGGGTGGTCTTGCCGCTGCCGCAGCGGCCATCCAGCGCCAGCACCAGCGGCTTTGTGGGCTGCTGTGCCAGTGCGGCGGCAAGAAGGAAGATCAGGCCCGGCGGTGCAATGTTCTGTGGCATGGATGCGTGCTCCTTTTATAAGATAGAACCCTCTCAGTCATTGCTGCGCAATGCCAGCTCTCCCGAAGGGGAGAGCTTTTGAATGCGCTGACTCTATAAAGAGCTCCCCCCTGAGTGGAACGACTTCCCCCGCGCCGGGGGAAGATGGCGAAGCCAGAAAGGGGAACGGCTGGCGCGTTAGCGCCTGAGAGGGTTTTCCTTATTATACCATACCGTGCCTCAAAACGGTAGAATGCACAAAAAGTGAGGCGGAGAAAACCGTGGTTTGCCACGAATAACTTTTTTCAAGAAAAGTGTTGACAACGGCCCACCGCTGTGGTAAGATACAGTCACGTTAGAAATAACTAACCGCAAGAAACAGATCGGCAGACCGAAGCCTTGAATGCTCCGCGCAAAGCTGCTTCTTTTTTGGAATCAGGGTTAGAAATATCTAACTTATAACCACGGCGCATCCGGGGAACAATAGCCCGGAGAAACAAGGCGGGAGGGCGCAGACATGGAGCGTAATTTTGAAACGGTCATGATCGAACAGTGTGCCCCGGTGCTGGCAAGCCTGAAACCGGCAGGCCTGTTCCGCTATGAGACCCGCGACTGCGCCGACCTTGCGCGCCGGGTGAAAAACTGGAACACTCAGCTGAACCCCAAGGGCCTGCGTGTGCGGGTGCTCAAGGGCTGCGTGCTCAACCACCGGTATCTTGTGTATGTCTACCGCGAAAGCAAGCTGGCTGCCGTGCTGGCAGATGAAAAGGTGCAGAGCTTTCTGCGGCAGGAGGGCTACCGCCTGCCGGAAGCGGGCGAAGCACCGGATGTGGGCAATATGCTCACTCAGCTTTCCTGCAAGCTGTGCTGTTCGGCAGAATTTCCGCATGAGATCGGGGTGTTCCTCGGCTATCCTCTGGGCGATGTTGTGGGCTTTATCGAGAACCGCGGCAAGAACTTTACCTGCTGCGGCTGCTGGAAGTCCTATGGCGACCCGGATGCAGCGCAGAAGCACTTTGACCAGCTGAGCAAGTGCACAGCAGTCTATCTGCGGCTGTTCCACAGCGGAACACCCATTCTCCGCCTTGCCGTGGCGGCTTAAAATTTGTCATTCTCTTTTCAAATACTCTCTTTTTATCCTGGCACCTGCTGGTGTCCACGCACTGGCAGGAAAGAAATCCTCCTTTTGACACGCGGCCGCGCGGTGCAGACTGACCACTGTACCGCGCGGCTGTGTCATTTGCTGCAAAAGAGCACAGCAGGTCAGAGAAAAAGCTTTGTGATAGTTTACAAGATGCCGCCAAAAAAGAACAAGAAAATGTAAACAATGGCTAACTTTGATTCAATAATTTGAGTTAGTTATTGTTGATTGTGGTGAAAAAACGGAAAAAATCGGGCAGAAAAATTGTTTGTTCATATGAACTAACTTTTAATTGTGAAAAAACTATTGACATAAAAGGTTAGTGAGCGTAAACTATCCACGTTGATAGTTGCGGCTGACTAACCGCAGCGATATCCCAGATTCAAACAGGAAGGGAAGCGGAAGTATGATGCCTTTGACAATGGCAAAAGCAGGGGAGACCGTCACCATCAAAAAGATCACCGGCAAGGACGAGATCCGGCTGCATCTGGCAGAGCTGGGTTTTGTGGTGGACAGTGAGGTAACGGTCGTCAACGAGATCGCAGGCAACCTGATCATTCAGGTCAAGGAGAGCCGCATCGCGCTGGACAAGACCATGGCAAACCGTATCATGATTGGCTGAACAGTGCCCAGGCGCTGTTTGGGAGCTGCTCCGAAACTGGAATAGTCTCTCTATAAAGACAAGCAGAGGAGGATGGTTAAGTATGAAAACTCTGAAAGACGTAAAGGTCGGCGAGACCGCTACTGTGGCAAAGCTGCACGGTGAAGGCCCGGTCAAGCGCCGCATCATGGACATGGGCATCACCAAGGGTGTTGAGATCTATGTCCGTAAGGTGGCACCTCTGGGTGACCCCATGGAGCTGACCGTGCGCAACTACGAGCTGAGCGTGCGCAAGGCCGATGCTGAAATGATCGAAGTAGTCTGATCCCAAAGGGAGGAAGGATTAAGCAATGAGCATTAAAATTGCACTTGCCGGCAACCCGAACTGCGGTAAAACGACCCTGTTCAACAATCTGACCGGCTCCAACCAGTATGTCGGCAACTGGCCCGGCGTTACGGTGGAAAAGAAGGAAGGCAAGCTGAAGGGCGATAAGGATGTTATCATTCAGGACCTGCCCGGTATCTACTCGCTGTCTCCGTACACGCTGGAAGAAGTGGTTTCCCGTACTTATCTGGTCAAGGAGAAGCCCGATGCCATCCTGAACATCATCGATGGTACCAACATTGAGCGTAACCTGTACCTGACCACCCAGCTGATCGAGCTGGGCATCCCGGTGGTCATGGCTGTGAACATGATCGATCTGGTGCGCAAGAACGGTGATAAGATCGACCTGAAGAAGCTGAGCGCAGAGCTGGGCTGTCAGGCGGTGGAGATCAGCGCACTGAAGGGCGAGGGCACCGAGGCTGCTGCAAAGGCTGCTGTGGCTGCTGCAAAGGCTACCAAGGCTGCTGAGCTGCCCCATGTGTTCACCGGCAGCGTGGAGCACGCCATTGCCCACATCGAAGAGTCCATTCAGGGCAAGGTGGATGACCGCTTCCTGCGCTGGTATGCCGTCAAGCTGTTCGAGCGCGACGAGAAGGTCATGGACGAGCTGAAGCTCGACAAGAGCCTGACCGACCACATCGACCAGCACATCAAGGACTGCGAAGCTGAGATGGACGATGACGCTGAGAGCATCATCACCAACCAGCGCTATGCATATATCAACACCGTCGTGGGCAAAGCTGTTAAGAAAAAGGCCCGCGTGGAGCACCTGACCGTTTCCGATAAGATCGACCAGATCGTGACCAACCGTATTCTGGCTCTGCCCATCTTCGCACTGGTCATGTTCCTGATGTACTCCCTGTCCATGGGCACCTCCATTGCAGACGGCGGCTGGGCCATTGGTACCTTTGCCACCGACTGGACCAACGATGTCCTGTTCGGTGAGATCGTGCCGGGTGCTCTGGGCGGCTTGCTGGAGAGCATCGGCGTGGCAGGCTGGCTGTACGGCCTGATCATGGACGGCATCGTTGCCGGTGTCGGCGCAGTTCTGGGCTTCGTTCCCCAGATGCTGGTGCTGTTCTTCCTGCTGTCCATTCTGGAGGATGTGGGCTATATGTCCCGTGTCGCCTTCATCATGGACCGTATCTTCCGCAAGTTCGGCCTGTCCGGTAAAAGCTTCATCCCCGTGCTGGTCGGTACCGGCTGCGGCGTGCCCGGTGTTATGGCTTCCCGTACCATCGAGAACGAGCGTGACCGCCGCATGACCATCATGACCACCTGCTTCATCCCCTGCGGCGCAAAGATGCCCATCATCGGCCTCATCGCAGGTGCGATGTTCGGCGGTTCTTCTCTGGTGGCTGTCTCTGCTTACTTCATTGGCATGGCTGCCATCATCTGCTCCGGCGTGATCCTGAAGAAGACCAAGCTCTTCGCAGGTGATCCCGCTCCCTTCGTGATGGAGCTGCCCGCATACCATGTGCCTGCATGGGGCAACGTGTTCCGTGCAACCTGGGAGCGCGGCTGGTCCTTCATCAAGCGTGCAGGCTCCGTCATTCTGGCCGCTACCGTTGTGCTGTGGTTCCTGCAGGGCTTCGGCTTCGAGAATGGTGTCTTCGGCATGGTCGAGGATCAGGACAACTCCGTGCTGGCTGCGATCGCTACCAAGGTCGCATGGATCTTTGCACCTCTGGGCTTCGGCAACTGGCGTGCAACTGTCGCTTCCGTCTCCGGCCTGATCGCAAAGGAGAACGTGGTTGGTACCTTCGGTGTTCTGTATCACTTCGGCGGCGAGCTGTCTGAGAACGGCGATGAGATCTGGGCTGCTGTTGCGCAGGACTACACCGCTCTGTCGGCTTACGCCTTCATGATTTTCAACCTGCTGTGCGCTCCCTGCTTTGCTGCTATGGGCGCCATCAAGCGCGAGATGAACAACGGCAAGTGGACCGCCATCGCCATTGGTTATATGTGCGCTCTGGCTTACTGCGCCGCTCTGGTGGTGTACCAGCTGGGCGGCATCATCACCGGTGAGATTGGCTTCAACTTCTTCACCATCGTGGCTGCTGTTGTTCTGGTTGGCTTCATCTACCTGCTGGTCCGTCCCAACAAGTACGCGGGCAACAACGAAGTCAAGATCGACGTGACCAAGATCTGATCGAACCGCATGACATTGTGAAAGGGTGTGTTTTGTATGATGGAATTCCTCGCTGCAAATTTTAATCTGCCCACGATCATTGTGGCAGTCATCGTGTTTGGCGGTGTGGGCTGGATCACATGGCACTCCCACAAGCATGGCGGCGGCTGCAGTGGGTGCAGCGGCTGCGGCGAAGGTGGCTGCAATGGCAGCTGCAGCGGTTGCAGCGGCTGTCACTGAGCATTGAAATGATCCGCAAAGGGCGCGGGCTGGAAGTTTCGGCTCGCGCCCTTTTTTCAAAAACAAAAAGTTAGCTTTGGATAACATTGGAAATTCAGAACGAAAGAGAGTGATCGGGATGGAACTTACGTCGGCGCATCTGCGCTATCTGCTGGCGATCTACGAAGTCTCACAGACCCATCTGGATATCAGCTCCCGCAGCATTGCCGAAAAGCTTGGCGTGACCAAGCCCTCGGTGGTGCGTATCATGAATCTGCTCATGGAGCGCGGCATGATCGTAAAGGAGCACTACGGCAAGATCTATATGACAGACCGGGGCATCTGGGTGGCAAAACAGGTGGATCGGGAGCTGAAAACGATCCTGACCCATTTCCCGCCGGTCAGTGAGCCGCTGAGCGAAGAAGAGCGCTTTACCGCTGCCCTTGCCATGACCAGTGCACTGCCGGAGCGCATCTTTACCGGCGAATATGAGCGTCTGTTTGGCAGTGATGCAGAAAAAGCAGAAACGGAGAAAGCCCAGTGATCAACAAAAAATTGCTGTCCTTTGACCGCGGTGCGCTGCGGTATGTGGGAGCCAATGTGGCTTTCCAATGGCTGGGGATGCTGTGCAACGTGATCTTTGTGCGGGCCATTGCCCAGCTGGTGGGCGTAGCCTTTGCAGGCAGCCTGACCAGTGCACAGCTGTGGCAGAACCTTGTGCTCTGCCTTGCCACGGTGCCCATGCGCTTTGCCTTTACCATGCTGGCATCGGCCATGAGCGATCAGGCTTCCAAGGATGTCAAGCGCACCCTGCGCAGCAGCATCTACGCAAAGCTTGCCCGCCTTGGCCCCAACTACACCGAGACGGCGGCCACCAGCGAGGTGGTGATGCTGGCCAGCGAAGGTGTGGAGCAGATCGACACCTACTTTGCAAAATACCTGCCGCAGCTGTTTTACAGCCTGCTGGCACCCGTTACCCTGTTTGTGCTGCTGGTGGGTGTGCACGCACGGTCAGCCATCATCCTGCTGTGCTGCGTGCCGCTGATCCCCATGTCCATCGTGGCGGTGCAGAAGTTTGCCAAAAAGCTGCTGGCAAACTACTGGGGCGAATACACCACCCTTGGCGACAGCTTCCTTGAGAACATTCAGGGCCTGACCACCCTGAAAATTTATCAGGCCGACGGCTGGAAGCACGAGCAGATGAATGCGCAGGCCGAGCGCTTCCGCAAGATCACCATGAAGGTGCTCACCATGCAGCTGAACTCGGTGACCCTGATGGATCTGATGGCCTACGGTGGCGCAGGTCTTGGCATCATCAGCGCGGTGGCTGCATTTGCGGCAGGCCGGCTGACCCTGACCGCCACATTGACCATCGTGCTGCTGGCGGCGGACTTTTTCCTGCCGCTGCGGCTGCTGGGCAGCTACTTCCACATTGCCATGAACGGTGCCGCTTCGGCAGAGAAGATCTTCAAGCTTCTGGCAGCGGAAGAGCCTGCCGATGGCGACCGCGTGCCCGGAGAGAATACGACTCTGAAGCTTGAGCATGTCACCTTTGGCTACGAGAAGGACCGCACCATCCTGAACGATGTCTCCTTTACCATTCCGCAGGGCAGCTTTGTCTCGCTGGTAGGTGAGAGTGGCTGCGGTAAAAGCACCATTGCGGCGCTGCTGTCCGGCAGCCGCACCGGCTATACCGGCAGCGTGACGCTGGGCGGCGTGCCGGTGCAGGAGCTGCAGCAGGAACAGCGTCTGCGCACCCTGACGCTGGTGCCCCACAACGCCGCCATCTTCAAGGGTACGGTGGAGAGCAACCTGCGCATGGCAAAGCCGGACGCGGACGAGGCACAGCTCTGGGCGGCATTGGAACAGGTGAATCTGGCCGATTTCTGCCGCAGCCAGAACGGCCTGCAGACCGCTCTGCATGAGGGCGGCAGCAATCTTTCCGGCGGTCAGCGCCAGCGCCTTGCCATGGCCCGCGCCCTGCTGCATGATACACCGATCTACCTCTTCGACGAGGCTACCTCCAACGTGGATGCCGAGAGCGAGAACGATATCATGCAGGCCATCCACAGTCTTGCTGGGAAAAAGACGATCATCCTGATATCCCACCGTCTGGCAAACGTGGTGCACAGCGACTGCATCTATGCAATGAGCAATGGCCGTGTGATCGAGCAGGGCACCCACGCCGAACTGCTGGCCCGGCAGGGGGCCTACAGCCGCCTGTATACGGCCCAGAAACAGCTTGAAACGCTGGGAAAGGAGGATGCCTGATATGAATAAAATCAATCGCCGCAGCCCCTTTGCCATTGTGGGGCGGCTGATCGTGCTGGTAAAGCCCATGCTGCCCATCATGCTGGCAGCGATCGTGATGGGGGTGGCAGGCCATTTCTGCGCCACCTTCATTACCATCTTCGGCGGTTTTGGTATCCTGCGTGCGCTGGGGCTTGCAAGCCCGGTGAGGACCGTGGGCACGGCCTTTGCCTGCATTCTGGTGTTTGCGCTGCTGCGCGGTGTTCTGCGCTATGCAGAGCAGGCGTCCAACCACTATATCGCCTTCAAGCTGCTGGCCCTGATCCGCGATAAGGTGTTCGGTGCCTTGCGCCGTCTGACCCCTGCAAAGCTGGAAGGCCGTGACCGCGGCGACCTGATCTCGCTCATCACCGCCGATATCGAGGCGCTGGAGGTGTTCTATGCCCACACCATTTCGCCCATCTGCATCGCGTGCATCTGCGTCATCGGCATGACGGGCTTTGTGGGCAGCTGGCACATCCTGCCTGCGCTGGTGCTGCTGGCGGGCTATCTGCTGGTGGGCGTGGCCCTGCCGGTGTGGAGCGCAAAGCGCGGCGACCGTGCCGCCCGGGAGTACCGTCAGGCACTGGCCGATACCAACAGCTATGTGCTGGAAAGCCTGCGCGGCCTGAAGGATACCCTGCAGTATCAGGACACCGCAGCCCGCGCCGAGGGCATCACGGCCCACAGTGAGATGCTGGGCGAAAAGCAGAGGGCGATGAAATACCGCGAGGGCCTGACCGTGGCCATCACGAACACCTTGATCCTGCTCACGGTGCTGGCCGTGCTGGGTGTGAGCCTGAACCTTTACCAAAGCGGTAAAATGGGCGTGGAGGGCGTACTGGTGTGCACCCTTTCGGCCCTCAGCTCCTTTGGCCCGGTGGTGGCGCTGGCAAACCTTGGTGCCAGCCTGACGCAGGTGTTCGCCAGCGCAGACCGCGTGCTGGACCTGCTGGACGAACAGCCCGTCACCGCCGATGTGACCGACGGCACAGACACCGCATTTGCAGGTGTTGCGGCAGAGCATGTGAACTTTGCCTATGCCAATGAGGAGGTGCTGCATGACCTGAGCCTGACCATTCCGGAAAAGAAGATCGTGGGCATCACCGGCCGCTCCGGCAGCGGAAAGTCTACCTTCCTGCGGCTGCTGATGCGCTTCTGGGATGTATCCAGCGGCAGCATCCGCTTTGGCGCAGAGGATATCCGCCGCGTGAACACCGCCGCCCTGCGCGAACAGGAAAGCCTTGTGACGCAGGAGACCGAGCTGTTCGACGATACCATTGAGAACAACATCCGCATTGCAAAGCGGGATGCCACCCGGGAAGAGGTGGAAGCAGCCTGCAAAAAGGCTGCGCTGGACGGCTTTATCCACAGCCTGCCCAAGGGCTATGATACCCCGGTGGGTGAGCTGGGCGGTGCACTTTCCGGCGGCGAGCGCCAGCGCATCGGTGTGGCGCGTGCCTTCCTGCATGATGCACCCTTCCTGCTGCTGGACGAGCCTACCTCCAATCTGGACAGCCTGAATGAGGGCGTGATCCTCAAGGCTGTGCGGGCAGAGTGCAAAGACAAAACGGTGCTGTTGGTCTCCCACCGCAAGTCTACCATGGCTGCGGCAGATATCAGCTTTTCGGTGGAAAGCGGCCGGCTGAGCTGAAAACAGAACAGCGCAAACAAAAAGCCTGTCTCGCAAAAATGAGACAGGCTTTTTTGATGGAAAGCTCACTTCAGAGCATTCAAAATCTGGTTTGCAATGTACTGGTGGCCCTTAACGGTGGGGTGGCCGTCCGCAGCGGTCTGGGTGCGGGGAATGTCCACATAGATCAGACCTTCCTGTGTGGCAAGGTCTTTGGCAAAGCGGTTCAATTTGCTGAAATAGCGGTTCCATGCGGGCAGCAGAGGCACCGGATTGGTGTAACCCAGCAGCACGATTTTGGCATCCGGGTTCAGTGCGCGGATACCGGCCACGATCTGCGGCAGGCTGGCGGTCACATTGGTATAGGCCTGATCGCAGATCTCATCCATGCCGCGGAACAGCAGGCGGTTGGTGGCGCGGCTCTCGTCAAAGGTAAGGGTCATACGGTTCAGCGCTTCGAGGAAGAGCCCCAGCTTCTGGAAGTTGAAATCACGCAGGGCACCGCTGACCATCAGCCCGGCCAGCTGCTCACTCTTCCAGTTGGTGGCCTCGCCCAGACCTACGATGCAGGGCACCAGCGCGTCGTTGGAGCCGATCTGGATGGAAATGATATCGGCCTTGCGCAGATATTCCTGATATTCCGGGTAGACGTAGTACGAGCCGGAAGCCTGATTCATCTTGGGCATGGCGCTGTTCTGCACCATATCCACCATGTCAGGGCTCATCAGGCCGGGCAGGCCCAGATTGATGGCGTGCTGGCGGTCCAGCCCAAGGCCCTTGCCCACAAGGGCGGTGTAGCATTGGGAAGAGTAGCCCTCAAAGTTCGGCTGCAGATCGTAGCCGATCTGGGCGATGTTGTATTTCATATCGGCAAGGCCGACACCGGAGGTGATGCTGTCGCCCAGCGCCACATAGGTGAGCTGCTGCTCCGGTTCGCCGGCTGTCTGGGCATCGGCGGGCAGGGCGGTCTCCTGCTCGGCAGGCGCTGCGGTCTGCTCCTGCTGCACCTCTGCCGCTTCGGCGGCAGGCAGCTCCGTCTGTTCGTCGGCAGCAAATGCAGGCATGGCCAGCAGCACAAGCGCTGCCGCTGCGGCCAGAAAGCTGGCAAACTTTTTGTTTTTCATTGTAATTCCTTCTTTCCGGAATGACTGCACCTGTGCGGCACAGCTGTTGTCTCTATGATAAAATGGAAAGTAAAAATTGTCAACTGACAAAATTCAAAAAATTGCGGCCATTGCTGCATCCGTATTCTGCGGTTTCTTCCATACAAAAAAGCTCCCCCTTTCGGGAGAGCTCAGTGTCTGAAAAACTATGGGTGATGTTCAGGATCAGTAATCGCGGGGAGTGATCTCTTCCTCCAGCTTGCGGTAGTCCACCTTGCCAACAGGGGTAAAGGGCATTTCGGAGATGAACTTGTAGCCCACCGGCTGCACATACTCCGGCAGCTCTTCCTTGCACAGCTGGCGCAGCTCCCGCACGATCTGGCGCTTCTTCTTGTCGGCCTCCGGGTCCAGCACCACATACACGAAAGGCAGACGGCCCTGCACATGGTCCTTATCGGTGCAGCCCACCACCGAGCACTGATGCACGGCCGGGTGGCGGCTGATGACGTTCTCGATCATGGACGGGAACACCTTGAAGCCATCGTGACGGATGATCATGCGCTTGATGCGGGAATCCAGATACACAAAGCCGTCCTCGTCCATGTAGCCGACATCGCCGGTGTGTGCCCAGATCTGACCGTCTGCATGGCGGTGCAGGATCATGTCGGTCTCCTCGGGCTTATTGTAGTAGCCCTTCATGACGGTGGGGGTGCAGATGCAGATCTCGCCGCGCTCACCGATGGGCAGTTCGGTCTCGGTGCCAGGCTCAAAAATGGCCACCACCGTGTTCAGCATGGGAATGCCCACGCTGCCGGGCTTGGTCACGTTGCCGGCGGCAACGGTAGCGGCAGAGGCGACCTCAGTCATGCCGTAGCCCTTGGCCAGCGGATATTCCACGTTGTGCGCCTTCAGGAACTCGTTCACAGTCAGCTCAGCGCCCAGCGGCAGCGAGTCGCCGCCGGCGGCATAGTTGCGGATGAAGGAGAGATCCTTCTTCTTCTTGAGCAGCGGAGAAGCTGCCATCTGCTGGTAGTGGGCCGGAACGCCGAACATGTGCTCGGGCTTGTGCTTCCAGATCAGTGCGCCCAGCTTGTCGGGGTCCAGATTGGGGATGATGACGACGTGCAGGCCCATGACCAGCGGCATGTGCACGCCGCAGGCATAGCCGTAGGCAATGAACGGAGGCATGACGTTCATCAGCTTCTGGCCGCGGCAGAACAGGTTGCTCTGGGCGATGAATTCGTGGGCCAGAGAGTTAAAGCTGTCGTCGGTCAGCATAACGCCCTTGGGCGAACCGGTGGTGCCGCCGGTGTGCACCACCACGCAGGCGTGCTGCGGGTCGTAGGGTTCGGCGTTCATGCTCTGATTCTTGCCCTGTGCAATAAAGTCCTTCCAGTGGATCACATTGGACTTGTAGCGGTTCTTATCGGGGTTGGTCAGCTTGTAGCCGACGGCCAGATGCAGCGGCAGGGAGTCTGCGGGGCTGATGACCAGAACGCGCTCCACATTGGTGCGCTTTTCTGCCTTGTGGCAACGCTCATAGGTCACATTCAGGCAGATCAGCAGGCGGGAATCCACCTCCTCGATGTATTCGTGGATACCCTCAACGCTGTAGCGCGGGTCCACCAGATTCAGCGTTGCACCGATCATATCGACAGCGTAGAAGGCATAGATTACCTCGGGGGTCATCACACTGACAACGGTGATGATGTCGCCCTTCTTCACGCCGAGAGCACGGAAGGCTGCCGCGGTTTTCTTGACATTCACAAAGAGGTCTGCAAAGGTGAATTTGCGGCCATAATACTCCAGAGCGGTCTCGCTCAGATGGTTCTTGTTCTGATGGCACAGAAACTCAAAGGCGCTGCACTTGGGCAGGGGCATGTCGATGTATTTCTGGTCATAGTACTTCAGCCAGGGCTTCGCAGTGGACGCATAGAGCGGTTCACGCTGTTCAGTAGTCATAGAATAAAGTCCTCTTTTCTTCCTTCTTCTTTTTATTGCCAAAAGCCGACAGCTTTGCAAAGAAGATGAAAGCCGCCGGTCAGAACACGCTAATAACTCAAAAATCAGAATCAATGATGCAGATTCTATTGTAGTGGAGCTGCCGGAGAATGTCAAGAAATAAACTTTGAATGTTGCGTAAAAGAGCCGTAAAACAACGATTCAGCCCGAAATGTCGGGGGTCAGCGCGGCAGCCACTGCTCGGCTTCGGCAGCGCTGCACAGTACAAAATGCTCAGGCCGCAGTTCGCGCCACTGGGGGGCCTCTCTGGAGTAGTCGTGCATGGCGGGGTCGTACACCAGCAGCTTTTTCTGCCGCTCCCGGCGGGGGTCTGGCATGGGAATGGCGGAAAGCAGGCTGCGGGTATAGGGGTGGATGGCGTGGGCTGTCAACTCTTCGGCCCCGGCCAGCTCCACGATGCGGCCCTTGTGGATGACGGCGATGCGGTCGGAGATGTAGCGCATCACGGAAAGATCGTGGGCGATGAACAGGTAGGTGATGCCGCGTTCCTTCTGCAGGCGGCGCAGCAGGTTCAGCACCTGTGCACGGATGGACATATCCAGTGCGCTGATGGGCTCATCGGCAACGATGAACTCCGGCTCCACGATCAGGGCCCGGGCAATGCCGATGCGCTGGCGCTGTCCGCCGGAAAATTCGTGGGGGAAGCGGGAGGCAAATTCCGGCAGCAGACCCACGTCCAGCAGAGCCTGACGCACCTTTTCCTCCTGCTGGGCGGTGGAAAGATCAGGCCGGACGTTCTGCAGGCCCTCGCCCACGATATAGCTCACCTTGGCGCGCTCGTTCAGCGAGGACTGCGGGTCCTGAAAGATCATCTGGATCTCTTTGATGATCTGCCTGTCCAGCTGGCGGGAAATTCTGCCGTTGATCTTCTGGCCCTTATAAAGAATCTCGCCGCCGGAGGTGGGCAGAATGCGCAGGATGGCGCGGCCAATGGTAGTTTTGCCGCTGCCGCTTTCGCCTACAAGACCGAAGGTCTCGCCCTTATAAATTTTAAAGTTGGCATCCTGCACAGCTTCATATGCTTTTTTGCCGGAGCCGTAGGTTACGTTCAGGTGGTTCACTTCCACAAGAACCTCGCGTTCATTTTCCATCTTACAGCCCCTCCTCTCGCAGCATTTTTACCGCAGCAGGCGGCTCGATCTTGGGTGCCCGGGGGTCCAGCAGCCATGTTTTGGCCTTGTGGGTGGGCGTTACCTCAAAGTAAGGCGGGCGCTTGACAAAATCGATCTTCAGCGCCTGCGGGTTGCGGGGTGCAAAAGCATCGCCGCGAATTTCCGCAAACAGGTTTGGCGGTGTGCCCACGATGTTGAACAGGTCCTCGCCCTTCACGCCCATCTGGGGCATACTGGAAAGCAGCGCCCATGTGTAGGGGTGGCGGGGATCGTAATAAATTTCGTCAGCAGTGCCGATCTCCACGATGTCGCCTGCGTACATCACAGCCACGCGGTCTGCAATGTTTGCCACAACGCCCAGATCGTGGGTGATCATGACGATGGTCAGATCGTACTTGAACCGCATTTCCTTCAAAAGCTGCAAAATCTGGGCTTGAATGGTCACGTCCAGTGCGGTGGTAGGCTCGTCGCAGATCAGGATCTTGGGGCTGCAGGCCACCGCAATGGCAATGACCACACGCTGGCGCATGCCGCCGGAGAACTCGTGCGGATACTGCTTAAAGCGCTTTTCCGGGTCAGAGATGCCCACATCCCGCAGGTATTCCAGCGTTTTTTCCTTGGCGGCAGCGCCCTTTAAGCCCTGATGCAGGGCAACGGCTTCCATGATCTGTGCCCCGATGGTCTTCAGCGGGTTCAGGCTGGTCATGGGGTCCTGCATGACCATGGCGATCTCGCGGCCGCGTACCCGCAGCCAGTCCTTTTCGGTTCTGAGGTCAGAAAGGCGCAGCGGCTTGCCGTCCGCCATGCCGTAGTAATCAATGGTGCCGCTGGTAATGGAGCCGTTGGCATCCAGCAGGCCCATGAAGCTCTTGGTAAAAACGCTCTTGCCGGAGCCGCTCTCGCCTACGATGGCAAGCACCTCTCCCTGATAGAGGTCAAGATCGATGCCACGGATGGCGTGCAGCACTTTTCCACGCAGGTTGAACTGGATGTTGACATCTTTTGCGGAGAGAATGAGCTGGTTGTGTTCCATGATGTCCCCTCCTTACTGCAGATGGTTCTTCGGATCGGCAGCATCCGAGAAGGCGTTGCCGATCAGATAGAACGCAATGGTAACAAAGCTCAGGATGAGGGTGGGGTACAGCAGCTGGTAGCGCAGCCCGACCTGCATCATCACCTTGCGGCCGTCGTTGACCAGGTTGCCCAGCGAGGGGGTCTCCACGGACAGGCCCAGACCGATGTAGGTGATGAACACCTCGTTGCCAATGGCTTCCGGGATGGTGAGGGCCATGCGCAGCATGATGACCGAGACGAGGTAGGGCAGCAGGTTGCGCAGCACGATGCGGATGGTGGGCGTGCCGATGCAGCGGGAAGCCACGTTATAATCCCGGTCGCGGATGATGAGGATCTGGTTGCGGATGAAGCGTGCCATTTCAATCCAGCCCTTGATGGCCATGCCAAGAACCATGGTCCAGATGCTGGGGGTGGCTACATAGGAAATGAGGATCAGCACGATGGCGGTGGGAATGTTATCGAAGATGTTGTACAGCTCGGTGAACACAAAGTCCAGCCCGCGCACATAGCCCCACAGCACACCGGCGGTAATGCCCACCACAGCTTCGATGAGGGCCACGAAGAAGGCGATAGTCAGACTGGTGCGTGCACCAGCCCAGATGCGTGCCCACAGGTCCTGACCAATGGAGTTGGAACCCCAGATAAAGCCGTCCTGCCCGGGGGCGATGTTGCGGTACTGGATGCCGGTCACAGGGTCCACGGCGCACAGGTTCGGGTCTGCCTGACCGGGCAGGTGGGGCTGGATGAAGGCAAAGGCAACCACGACCACCAGCGCGATCAGCAGGGCCACGGCGAACTTGTTCTTGAAAAAGGCACGGAAGGTGCTGCCCCAGTAGCTGTAGTTGGAGCTGGCGGTGGCTTCGGCCTGTTCCTCACTGAACCCGGCGGGGGTGAACAGCTCATCCTCCGGCAGATTTTCCCAGCCGGTGCGGCGCTGTGCCTGAGCAGCATTCAGCTGATCCTCCAGCTGCTTCGATTTTTCGCGTTTCAGAAAAGAGAGCATCAGCGTCCACCTTCTTTCTTGCCAAAGTTGATGCGGGGGTCAATGAGCACCATGAGCACATCGCCCAAAATCAGGCCGATGATGCCCACGCAGGCGTACAGCAGCACGATGCCCTGCACCATGGTGTTGTCGTGGCGCTGCACACAGGTGACCAGCAGGCCGCCCATGCCCGGGATGCTGTACAGGCTTTCGATGTAGATGGAGCCGACGACGGTGTTCAGGAATGCGGAGGGAATGTACTGCACCAGCGGCACCATGGCGTTGCGGAATACGTGGTGCAGGGCGATATTGTTCTCGCTCACGCCCTTGGCGCGGGCCAGCTTGACGTAGTCCTTGTTGCTCTCGTCCACCATATAGCGGCGCAGCCACATGGCGTAGAACGCAAGGTTTGCAAGGCTCATGCTGCACACCGGCAGCACCCAATAGCGCCAGTTGGCGGCATCGAACAGCAGGCCCACGCCCATGGCGGTGGTGCCGTACATCTGGATATACAAAAAGTACACTGCCGCAGGCACCGCCTGAATGAGCACGATGAATGCCGTGCCCAGCTTATCCGGCCAGCGGCCCTTATAACGGCCCATGACAAGGCCCAGCGGGATGCCCAGCACAAGGCTCAGCAGCATGGCCAGCACACCCATTTCGATGGAAATGGGCAGCTTCTGGGCAAGGATCCTGGTCACGGGAGCGTTGAGCTTGTAAATGTGGCTCACGCCAAGATCACCGTGCAGCGCATCCCGCCAGAAATGGCCGATCTGCACCGGCAGCGGGTCCAGCAGGCCCATGGACTGCAGCCCGGCCTGGATCTGTGCCTCGGTCATTTTTTCGTAGTTTGCAAAGTAGCCTTCCACCGGCATGAGCCGCAGCAGGCAGAACACCAGCGTCACAATGACGAACAGGGTCAGAATGGAGCGCCCGATGCGTTTTGCGAGATATTGCACCATAGCCGTGCACCTCTCTTTTCTTTATAAATACAGATAAGTATAGAATAACGCAAAATCTTACGTTTGGAAAGTGATTTGTGAGTTTTTGCGGGAAAAATGAGGAGCAAACAAAAACTCCCTCAGCCTTTGCTGCGCAAAGCCAGCTCCCTCGGGGAGGGAGCCCTTGGCATGACGGGAAAGTTTCCGGTTTCGCCAGAGGCCCCATCCCAGAGGGGGCTGTCTGCGCAGCAGACTGGGGGAGTTTCCGATTCAGTTTTTACCGGGCGTCGCGGTTCTGGTTGTACTCCTCCATGGAAACGTAATGGTCGAGGATGTGCACGCCCTTCAGTCGGTTGGTGGAAAGGCCTGTGGGCGCGTACTGGCCCTCCCACAGGTTCAGGCGGGTGGCAATGTAGGGCGGCACCGGCATCCCCAGCGGGATGACCAGTGCGTTCTCAATGAGGAAGGCTTCGGCATCCGCAAAGGCTTCGTACCGGGCATCCAGATCCTCGGTGATGGTCTTGGCGTTCTCTACCATGGACATGTACTGCATCACGAGGTCGGCGGTCTCGCCGGTCACGATGCCGTCCTCCACGCCGGTGCGCAGGAAGCTGTAGCAGGTGCCGCGGTCGCCGGCTTCCTGATAGAAGGGGTACACCTCGGTCTCGGGGTCGGAGTAATCGGCACCCCAGTAGTAGGACATCAGCTGGTAGGCACCCACCCGGCGCACCGCGTTCAGGAAGTTGTCGGACGGACCCTGCGTGATGATGATGTTGATGAAGTCGAAGCCGTCGTTCAGCACGCCCTCTACCTGCTGCTTGAACACCTGACACTGCTTGTCCCAGTCCACCACAGCGGGGTTGTACGGATACTGGATCTTGATGGGGAAGGTGACACCGGCGGCGGTCAGCTCTTCCACGGCGGCATCACGGTACTCTTTGGCCTTGGCTTCGTCAAAGAAGTCGGAGAGGTTTGCAAGGCCGCCGCATTCAGTATAATCCACGCCTTTGCTGTTGGCACAGAAGGACGGCGGGGTGATGGTGTGCAGCTTGTAGTTATCGTAGCCTTCCGGCGCGGTGACGGCCAGCGTCACAGACGGATTGATGGCATACAGGAAAGCCCTGCGGAAGTTGGTGGAGTTGATGGCCTTGGCCCAATTGTCCGGCTCGTACTGGGCATCCACGCCGGTCACGGTCCAGTTTGAGAACTCGTGGCGGTAGGGCAGGAAGTTGAAGATGTAGAAGTAGCTCTTGCCGGTTTCCGGGCGCTCCATGGAAACCATGTCCTTGGTGGTGTCGTCGGCCAACCAGCTGTCCAGAATGTCGGAGCTGATGGTAGCCTGATCGATCTCGCCGCGCTTGACCATCTCCGGGCCGCTGATCAGCTCTTCCTGATTGTAGATGTAGCGCACCGTGTCGATGTAAACGCTGTCGGCATCGTAGTTTTCGGGGTTCTTCTTCATCACCCAGTTTTCCAGCGGGGTGTACTCGGCCAGATAGAACGCGCCGCAGCTGCAGGCGGTCTCGGCACTGGTGCAGAACTGGTCGGCAAACTCCTCCAGCAGCGGGCCGTAGGCAGGCTCGTAGGGAGCATAGCTCAGCAGGCTGAGGAAGCCGGGAAAGTCGAAGTTCAACGTGTAGGTCAGGGTGTGGTCGTCCACAGCCTTCACGCCCACGGTGGAAAAATCCACAGCCGGGTATTCGGTGGTGGTGCCGTCGGCGGCAGCGGCGGTCACGGTGCCGTTGGCATCAATGGCGTAGGTAGTGCCGTCCTCGGCCACGGTGCCGTTATTGGCGTTGTTGCGGTAAACGCAGTAGTTATAGTAGTCGTCCGCACCGGCCACATAGGGGGTGACAAGGCTTGCAGTGGAGGAAGCGTAGTCCGGGTTCAGCACATAGGCCAGCGCATCCACAAAGTCCTGCGCGGTCACAGGGCCAAGCACCTCGCCGTTGCAGTCCACCCAGTTCTCATCCCGCAGGTGGAACGTCCATGTCAGGCTGTCGGCATCCCACTCCCAAGCAGTGGCAAGGCCCTCCCGGATCTTGCCGCGGTTGTCGTACTCCACCAGCGTGTCGATGCACTGAGTGCCGTGGTAAAGGTCCGGGTCAGCTGAGCAGACCAGATAGTTCAGGGTGGCGGGCTGACGGGAATACAGCACGGTGTAGGTGGAGCTGCTGCCGGCAGCGCCGGTGCTGCCGCCATTGGAAGCGGAAGAGCCGCCACAGCTGCTCAGCAGACCAGCCGCTGCCACAGAAAGGGCGGCTGCGCCGCTGCCTTGCAGGAACTGGCGGCGGGAGATGGAATGAGCCATAGTAAAATCCTTCTTTCGTAAGATCTTGGCAAAAGCTTGCTTCGTGCTTTGGGATAAGAAAGGGGTAACGGAAATAGCTCCGTTACCCCTTTGTAACAGTCGGTGGCCACGGTGCGTGGTCTTATGGTCAGTATAGCATTGAATCTGTGCGCCGTCAATCGTTTTTCGGTGTGTCGGGCACATCCTTTTCTGCGGTGTTTTCCGGTGCGGCAGCAGGGGTTTCGTCCAGCGCGGCGGGGGCTGCTTTTTCCGGGGTCAGTGCTGTGATCACGGAACCGGCCGCAGCGGCTTCGGCGGGGAGCGCTGCGGTCTCGGCGGAAACAGCGGAACCGGCTTCGGCTGCTGCCTTGGCGGCTTCCTCTGCAGCCTTTTTGGCTTCGCGCTCCTCACGCAGCTGCTTTGCCTTGGCAGCGGCTTCTTCCTGCCGCTTTTTGGTGCGGGCCTTGATGCGGCACACGGTGCACACACCATCCACACTGCCCGGCGCAATGGGCTTGCCGCATTCCTTGCACAGGGTCTTGGTGCATTTGTGTACACTTACCGGGCCAAGGGTGGTGAGCTGACGCAGCTTCATGCCGTCGATGCCATGGTTGGAGCAGGAGGCCACGCACACCTCGCACTCGCTGCACTTCCACGGCGTGATGACGATGCGGGTCTGGCCGTCGGGCAGGTCCTCCAGCTTCAGCGCACCGGCGCGGCAGGCCTTTTCGCACTTGCCGCAGCCAAAGCATTTATCGGTAAAGTTGGGCAGGTAGTAGCCGTACTTCAGCGGCGTTTCCATGGATGCCTTCAGCTGCTTTGTGCGCTGGTGCAGCAAAAGGCGGAAATCCACACCGCCGTCGTCCTCGCTGTGCAGGCCGGGCAGCATCTGCAGCAGCTTTTTGGTGCCACTTTTGGAGCCGTGGCTCACCTGCTCAAACATTTCGCGGCGGCTCAGCTCCTTTACGTGGTAGAGCGCTTCGTCCGGCTCGTAGGCCAGAGTGAACCGTGCCTCGAACATGGGCTGGCCAAAGAAATCCACAAGCCTTGTCAGCTCCTTGCGCAGCTGGGCGGCGCACAGGTCGTTCTCACATTCACCGCAGGGGGTCAGGTCCAGCACGATCTTTTTGTTCAGGGCAAGGTAGGCCAGTGTCTCCCATGTGAGGGCCGCAATGCAGGTGCGCACCATGGAATTTTTGCGGGTGGACTTTTCGCAGCCGATCCAGATGGTGTCATTGTCGGTATCGGCGGCAGAGGTGTCCCGCTGCACCTGCTCCGGCGAAGGGATGATGCAGCCGCTGCGGCAGGCAGAGACGCACAGGCCGCACTCGGTACAGGGGTCCCAGTCCTTCACAAGGTTCGGGCGGGTAAAGATCTGTTCGCCATAGGGGCAGATATCCTTGCACTCGGTGCAGGGCTTGCGATGGGGATGCAGGTTCCAGCACTGGCGGCGGTTGATCTCGGGATGGGTAGTTTTCATCAGCATATCCATCGCGGTGCGTGTAAAAAAGCCCATAGTTTACTCCTTTTCCACAACCGAAGTGATGTTTGCGTGGTCGATCAGGAAACGCTGCACCTTCTGAGTGGTCACGGCAGAGGCCACAGCGTCCCGGCTGAGCACATTGCGGATCTCGGCTTCCGGGGTATCGTGCAGCTTGGAAAGGCGGACGTACTCGGCATCCACCTCTGCGTTGGACACGGTGATCTGTTCGGCCTTGGCTATGGCCTGCACCGCAAGGATGCTGCGCATCTTGCGCTCGGCATCCCGGCGGAAGGCGGCGCGCACCTCGTCCGGTGTGGTCTGGCCTGCCTTGCAGTACAGCTCCATGGTCATTTTGCTGCGGCGCAGCCGTTCGCGCAGGGCGTTCATGTCATGGTCGGCATTCTGGTCCAGAATGCCGTTATCCAGCTCCGCCGTCAGGTTGGCACCGGCCATGCCCAGCAAGGCGGCTCCGGCAATTCGGTCGGCGTTGGCCTCGTGGGAGCGGCGCTTTTTCTCGCGGATGCTCTCCTTCAGGGCATCCACCGTATCAAAGCCCAGTGTCTTGGCAAAGGCATCGTCCAGCGGTACAGGCTGCTTTTGCTCCACGGTGTGCAGGGTGATGGCGAACTGTGCTGTTTTGCCGGAAAGCTCCGGCACCCGGAACTCGGCGGGATAGGTAAAATCGAACCGGAAGCTCTCGCCTGCTTTGTGGCCGTACACAGCATCCTCGGCGGCGGGCATCAGCTGACCGGTGCCCAGCACCACGGTCACATTTTCCATTTTGCTTTCCGGGATGGGTGCGCCGTCCATGAAGCCCTCAAAATCCAGCGTGACGCGCATCCCGCGCGCGGCGGACTTTTCCACCGGTGCAAAGGGGGCGTGGGTGCGAGTGAGGTTCGCCGCCTCCAGCTCCACGGCCTTTTCCGATACCGGGCGCACCCGGCGGGTGAATTCCAGCCCCTTGTATTGGCCCAGCGTGACCTTGGGCAGGGCGTTTGCATTCTGTTCCATGGGAAATACTCCTTTTATATCCAAAGCGTTTGCAGTTTAAAGTCCATGTCCGGCAAGCCAGGCTTCCGCCACCTGCGAGAACATTTCGGGGTAGAGGGCATCCTCCTGCGCGAAGGCATCCAGATAATACTCCACCTCAGCCCGGTCGGCAGGCTCGGTGCGCTCCCACACGGTGAACACGGTGCCGTTGCCCATGTCAAAGCTGGCGGCCTGCGTAAAGTGCTCATCCCGCGCGGCGCAGAAGAGAGCATTCCACCGGCCGGAAAGCTCACCGCCGCTGACAAAGGTCTGGGGGAGCGGCTCTGCAGTGAGCACATACTTTGCCTCGAAGAACCGCACCGGGAACTCGTGGGTGCCCGGGATGGAGATGCCGGCGGCCAGCTTGCCCTGCAGCTGGATGTCCGGCAGGGCGGCGTACTGGAACATGTCCGAGTTGTACAGCATATCGTGGGGGATCATGTAGGCGAACTCGCCCTTTTCCGCGTTGCAGTGGGCATCGATCCAGTCGTCCACGCGCTGGATCTGGGCGGCATCGGTGCGGTCGTAGGTGAGCTTGTCCAGCCGGACGAATTCCGACACGGCCTTGAGGGGAAAATGATCCACCACAAAGCCCGGCAGAGCAACGGTGGTCAGCGGCGAGCAGCGCACGGACATCGCAAACACCATGGTAAAGCCCCAGTAGAAGAGCTTGACGGCGGTGTGCTTTTTCAGGCCGTCGGCCAGTGCGGCGGAACCAACGAGGAACAGCAGCAGCCACCCAGGCACGAACAGCAGCATCTGGTGGGAGCCGGTGTTCTGTACCCGGGTAAACAGCACAAGGCTCACCAGCAGCTCTGCCCCTGCAAGGCAGGGCAGGGCAGGCAGACGGCGTTTTGCGGCAAACCACAGCCCCATTCCGATGAGGATGAAGTTCAGCAAACCGATGCGCAGTGTCTGTGCGGCCAGCTCCAGCGTGATGCCGCCGAAGTTGTAGTAAGAGTAGCGCCCGGCATAGTCAAAGCTTAAAATTTTGCGCACCATGGGCAGAAGCAGCAGCACCATGGCCCCGGCCGCACACAGGCCGAACACCACCAGCCGTACCATGCGGTGCACAGCGCGGCTGGGTTGGCCATCTTTTGCCAGCCGGATGCTGGAAACTGCCAGCAGCAGCACGTAGGCAAAGCAGTAGCCCACCACAAAATATAAGTACCAGCGCCGGGTGAGGATGATGCCTGCCGTGGCGGCGAAGATGAGCAGATAGCGGGGCAGGTCGATGCCGTCAAAGCGGTAGTCCAGTGTGAGCAGCATAAGCATGAAGGCAAAGATCAGCCCGAACCAGTCCGGCTGGCCTAGCACCGCCGACATGCGCACGAACGGGAAGGTAGCGCACCACGAAAAGCCGATGAGGAAATACCAGAACCGGTTCTTTACCCGTAGCATCCGGCCCACCTTGACCGTCAGGCCCGCCAGCAGCACCAGCAGGCTGGGCAGTACGCTGAATACCTGACAGAATGCGTAGTCGTCGCCGGTCTTGCCGCTCAGGCAGAACGGGAACTCGGTGAACAGGGTGATGAAATTCGTATAGTCCTCGGTGATGGAATCGAGGAGAAACCGGAAGCCTGCGCCTGTGCTTTGGGCAAAGGCGGCTTCGGCATGATACTGCTTTAGAATGTAGTTTACGTAGTCCCAGTGGTAGAGGAAGGTGCGGCTGCCGAGGGTCCAGTAAAAGTAAAGCACGGCCGCTGCCCACAGGCCCACCAGCACCGCCTTGTGGAACAGGTCCAGCTCCATACCGGCCCGGCGCAGCACCAGCAGCGCCAGTGCAAACAGTGCTGCATTGCACCACAGGCTCACCAGCGGGAAAAACAGGCTGCTGCCCGGTGCGGCAAGGCAAAATATTATAAGCGCCAGTGCCCCGGCAGCAAGGCCCAGCCAGACCTTGCCAAGGACAGACAGACGGGAAATGATTCCACTCATCCCAAAAAACCTCTCAGCTGCAGAATATCACAGCTACAGTATAGCAAGCAAAATCTGCACTGTCCAGCCGCTGTGCACGGAAAACAACAAAATGTCCCGCCGCTTTGAACGCAGACGGGACATTTTGAAACGAATATTACTTATTGGAATTGGCTGCGGCCTTTGTGCTGCGGGCAGCGCGGCGCTTTGCGTTCAGGGCTTTGTTGGCGCTGATGCGGGCCGCATCGGGGTTCGGGGCCTCCGGCGCAAGGCGCAGCAGGCAGCTGCCCATGGCAGGCAGGTCTACTGTAAGGGTATAGTCCCGACCAAACACACCGCCATCGGTGGTGTGAAGCTTTGTCTTGCGGCGGCCCTTCAGTGCACCGCCCCACTCGGGGGATTCGGTGTTCAGCACCTCCTCGGCACTGCAGGGAAAGCGCAGATACAGCGGGAACTTTTTGTGGGCGTGGTCCTGCGTGTTCATGATGCACAGCAGGTTTTCGCCCCGGCCCTTGCGCAGCCATGCGTACACGCCCTCGTTGCGGCTCTCGCAGGCCACCCACTCAAAGCAGTCGGGGTTGTACTCGCCATCGTAGAGGGCAGGCTCAGTGGAATACACCCGGCACAGGTGGGCAAAGTATTTCTGGAACGCATCGTGGAAGGGGTATTTCAGCAGGTCCCAGTCCAGCTCCCGTTTTTCGTCCCACTCCCGGAAGTGTCCCATTTCGTTGCCCATGAAGTTCAGTTTCTTGCCCGGGTGCATGTACATATAAAAATAGAGGGTGCGCAGCTGGGCGCATTTTTCCGCATAGGTGCCCCACAGCTTATCGATGATGGTCTTTTTGCCGTGCACCACCTCGTCGTGGCTCAAGGCCAGCAGATACAGCTCGTTGTAGAAGTAGTGCATGCTGAAAACGATCTTGCCGTAGGCATTCGGACGCTCACCGAAGGGGGTGGCAAAATAGTCCAGTGTGTCGTGCATCCAGCCCATGTCCCACTTGTAGTCGAAGCCCACGCCGTCGTAGCGGGTGGGAGCTGTCACCTTGAGGAAGTTGGTGGAGTCCTCGGCGGTGTAGATGCCGGTGGGCCAGCGCTCGTTCAGGCCGTGGTTCAGGCTGCGCAGAAAGTTCACGGCACCCTCGTTCACGCCGCGGTTCGGGTCGCCCTGCCAGTACAGCGCGCGGGAGATGGCATCCATACGGATACCGTCGCAGTGGTATACGTCCATCCACAGGGCAGCGGCACTGTTCAAAAAGCTGCACACCTCCCGGCGGTAGTAGTTGAAGTTGCAGGTGCCCCACTCGCTGTGGCCCACATCGCTGTCGTACTCGTAGAGGTAGGTGCCGTCAAACTTTGCCAGAGCGTCGGCGTTGGCGGCAAAGTGCACCGGCACAAAGTCCATGATGACGCCGATGCCCATGCGGTGGCAGGCGTTGACGAAGCCGGCAAACTGGGCGGGAGTGCCGTAGCGGCTGGTAACGGAAAAGTAGCCGGTGGTCTGGTAGCCCCAGCTGCCATCGAAGGGATGCTCTGCCAGCGGCAGCAGCTCCACATGGGTAAAGTGATGGTCCAGCAGCCAGGGAATCAGCTCCTTGGCCAGCTCCTCATAGTTGTACCAGCCGTCTGAGCCGTCTTCCTGCTTGCTGCCGGGCTTGTGCCGCCAGCTGCCAACATGCATCTCGTAGATGTTCAGCGGGCGGTTGCGGCATTTGTCGCGGCGCTCCATCCATGCGCTGTCATCAAAATGAAAGTCCAGTTTTACCAGACGGCTGGCCGTGCCCGGCCGCAGCTCGGTGGAAAATGCGTAGGGGTCGCTGCGCATCACCACACTGCCGTCGGCACCATGCACCCGGTATTTATAAAGGTCGCCCTCTGCAAGGCCGGGGACGAATGCGCTCCACACGCCGGTATCGGCTTTTTCCATGGGCACGCCTGCCTCCCAGCCGTCGAAGCCGCCGCAGACTTCCACTGCCGTGGCACCGGGGGCCCACACTGCAAAGCGCCACCCTTCGATGCCGTTGTCGGAGCAGGGATGCGCACCAAGGATGCGGTAGGCATCAAAGCAGTCTCCATTGAAGAATTCACGGGGAATGGCGGGGTAATTCATGCAAAGATCTCCTTACATTCTATGATAGGCAGCGCCCGGCGGCACTGCATGTGACACAGGTGTTTGGGCAATATATCCAATAAAAACAAGACGAAATGGGGCATAGTGGCTGATATTCTTGTAGATTCTTGACAAAAATCAGCAAAAATTAACATGCTTTACAGATTCTGTGCTATACTATTCCTGCCGCCGCAGTGTGCGGAGGCTGATTTTTTTGTATGGGAGCGGTATGAACAATGGCTTGGTATGACAACGCGGTATTTTATCACATCTATCCTCTGGGGCTGTGCGGCTGCGCACATGAGAACGATGGGCAGGCGGTGCCCGGCGCGTTTAATAAACTGAACGCATGGGCTGAGCACGCAGCGGACATCGGCTGCACGGCCATTTATATCGGCCCGCTGTTCGAGAGCGGTTCCCATGGCTACGACACCATCGATTACCGGCTGGTAGACCGCCGCCTTGGCACGAACGCAGAGTTCAAGGACTTTGTGACCCGGTGCCATGCCCGAGGCCAGAAGGTGATCGTGGACGGCGTGTTCAACCATGTGGGCCGCGATTTCTTTGCGTTTCAGGACCTGAAGGCAAACCGCGAGAACGCCCGCTATAAGGACTGGTTCTGCGATGTGAATTTCTGGGGCAACAACGAGTACAACGACGGCTTTTCCTACGGAAACTGGGGCGGCTTCAATCTGCTGGTCAAGCTGAACCAGCGCAACCCGGAGGTGCAGAACTACCACTACGATACCATCCGCTTCTGGGTGGATGAATTTGACATTGACGGCATCCGTCTGGACGCAGCCGATGTGCTGGACTTTGACTTTATGCGCGGTCTGCGCCGCCTTGCCAACGAGGTAAAGCCAGAGTTCTGGCTGATGGGTGAAGTGATCCACGGCGATTACAGCCGCTGGGCAAACCCGGAGATGCTGCACTCGGTGACCAACTACGAGCTGCACAAGGGCCTGTGGAGCGGCCACAACGACCACAACTATTTCGAGATCGCCCACACCATGCGCCGTCTGCAGGGCCTGTGCCACGATACCCGGCTGTATCTGTTCTCGGACAACCACGATGTGGAGCGCCTGCCCAACAAGCTGCGCAACCGGGAGCACATCCGCCACATTGCAATTCTAGTATATACGCTTTGGGGCATTCCGTCCATCTATTATGGCTCAGAATTTGGCATTGAAGGCAAAAAAGAGTGGGGAAGCGACTGGCCGCTGCGCCCCTGCCTGGAACTTTCCGACTTCAAGGACGCTGAGACCACCAACCCTGTCACCAGCGTGTATGCCGCACTGGGCAGACTGAAGGCGGAGCTGCCGGAGCTGACCGACGGCGAGGTGAAAGAGCTGCAGCTCACCACCCAGTGCTATGCCTTTGCCCGGGTGCTGGATGGAAAGGCCTGCGTCGTGGTGCTGAACAACGGCGACAGTCCCGCACAGCTGGAATTCCAGCTGCCGGTGGAGGCATCCTCTGCAAAGGACCTGTTGGCCGACACGGTGGGCGCACAGCCCGTTTTGACCAGCATGGAGTGGGGCCGCATGAAAGTGCAGTTGCCCTCCAATTATGCTACCATCCTGCAGCTGGAAAAGTAAACGCATTCTTGCATGATCCGCCGTCTTTTGCTACAATAAGAGCATAATACCGTAAAGCGGAAAGGAAGCTTTGAAAACCATGAATGCAGCGCAGCGCAGAGAATCCATTCTGAAACGGCTCAGCGGGGCCGAAGCACCGGTCAGTGCCAGCGCACTGGCGGCTTTGCTGGGGGTCTCGCGCCAGATCGTGGTGGGAGATGTGGCTCTGCTGCGGGCAGGCGGTGCGCAGATCGATGCAACGCCCCGGGGCTATCAGCTGCACCCGGCGGAAAAAGGCTATACCGCCATTCTGGCCTGCGTGCACAGCACCGAGGACGAGATGCGCACCGAGCTGTACACCGTGGTGGATCAGGGCGGCATCGTGGTGGATGTGGCCGTGGAGAACAGCCTGTATGGCGAGCTGCGCGGCAACCTGAACCTTGCCAGCCGCTACGATGTGGACAACTTCATCCAGCAGGCCAAGGACACGCCGGAAGCGCTTTTGAGCCGCATGACCGGCGGCGTGCATCTGCACACCCTGCACTGCCCGGATGCCGGGAGCTTTGAGCGCATCAAAAAAGAGCTGGAAGAAAAAGGCATCCTGTACCGCAAGGAGTGATGCGGATGGGGATAGACCCAGTATAAAAAAGGCTGAGGGCCTTGTCTATCCGCAAAACAGGAAAATGGTTGGATAATCAACGAAAAAGCAAAAGAGGTGGGTTTTCTGGATATTCGCATTGAAAAAACGGAGCGTGCCATCAAGCAGGCATTCATGGAGCTGCGGGCGCAGAAACCGCTGGAAAAGATCAAGGTCAAGGAACTGTGCGATCTGGCCTGCATCAATAAGTCCACCTTTTATGCGCATTATCAGGATATCTATGCGCTGGCCAACGCCATGGAGGACGAAATGGTGGAGGTGGTGGTGGAAAGCCTGCCGCAGCTGACCGCCCGTGATGTAAGCGAGCGCACCGAGTGGCTGACCCGGGAAATGTTCCGGGCGTTTACTCGGAATCAGACCGAGATCGGCATTCTGTTTTCCGGCTCCCGTCAGGGACTGTTCATCAACCGCGTGGAAGCTGCAATGAGCAAATGCATCTCGGAGAGCGACCCCTCGTTTGATGCCGACGTGGTGCGTAAGATCGTGCTTTCCTTCTGCGTGCAGGGCTGCTACTACACCTTCACCAGCTACTGCGGCCAGATGGACGAAAAGCGGCTGGTGGCTCTGCTTGCGTCCATTGCACGCGCGGCACAGAAGATCCGGATGTAACACAACAATTTAGAATGCCCGCCGCGTTCGCTTTGGGCATGAATAGCGGAAAAATAATTTTAATAGAGCAATGCCGGGCGGTTTGCGGACCGCCCGGCATTGCATTTTCACAGATGGAGCTTGGACGGCAAGGGGCGGATGCCGCGCCTGCTTCCTATGGAAGCGGCGGCGCAGCGGGGGAAGAGCTAGCCCTCTCAGCCTCGCTCCGCTCGGCAGCTCTCCCAAAGGGAGATCCCTTGGCATGGCGGCAAGGTTTCCAGCTCAACTGCGAAGTTTCCAGTTTCGCCAGAGCCTCTCCCTTTGGGAGAGGTGTCACCGCAGGTGACGGAGAGGGTTCCCTCTCGTGAAAAAGTAGATCGGGAAAATCCGCAGATTTTCCCGATCTACAAATTATAGAATATTCTTTCCGCTATTCATGCGCAAAGCAAAGCGGAGCGCATTCAAAATGGTCTGGCGTTACACGCCGGAAGCACCGTAGTTTGCCAGCACACGGGCCGAGGGGTCGTTGACGTTGCAGTTCGGCCATGCCTTGTTGGGCATCCAGAAGCCCACGATGGTGCGGCTCTGGTCGTGGTAGTACTTCTCGAAAATTTCGCGGTAAAACAGGCTTTCCTTGGTGAACGGCATGCAGTGGGCCGAATAGTTTGCCCGGCGCAGCTGGAACTCCTCGTCGGTGTAAAGGCTTTCGGCATACTCTTTGATGTCGTCCACCATGCTGTGGCCCACAGCGTCCGAGAAGGCGGCCTTTTCGCGCCACAGGATCTCCGGCGGCAGCCAATCGCCCTCAAAGGCCTTGCGCAGCAGGTACTTGCCCTTGCCGTAGCTGTTCAGCTTCTTTTCCGGGTCAATGGCCATGACGTAACGCACAAAATCCAGATCGCCAAAGGGCACGCGGGCCTCGATGCTGTTGGAGGAGATGCAGCGGTCGGCGCGCAGCACATCGTACATGTACAGCTCACGGATGCGCTTCTGGCTCTCCTGCTGGAAGGCATCGGCGGTGGGGGCGTAGTCGGTGTACTTGTAGCCGAACAGCTCATCGGAAATCTCGCCGGTCAGCAGCACGCGGACATCGGTTTGCTCGTGGATGGCCTTGCACAGCAGGTACATGCCCATGCTGGCGCGGATGGTGGTGATGTCCCAGGTGCCCAGCAGGCGGATGACCTCTTCCAGACTGTTGATGACCATATCCCGGTTGATGATGATCTCGTGGTGCTCGCTGCCCAGATATTCTGCGGTCTGGCGCGCATATTTCAGATCAATGGCATCGGTGTCCATGCCAATGGCAAAGGTGCGGATGGGCTTGCCAAGCTTCTTGGCGGCAATGGAGCACACCAGCGAGGAATCCAGACCGCCGGAGAGCAGGAAGCCCACAGGGGCATCTGCGTCCAGACGCTTCTCTACGCCTGCGATCAGCTTTTCGCGGATGTTCCGCAGCACGGTGTCCATGTCGTCCTGCATGGGGGCGGGCACATCGGCAATGTCCTCATAGCGGACGAAGCGGCCATCGCAGTAGTAGCTGCCAATGGGGAAGGGCCGGATGTCGTCGCACCAGCCAATGAGGTTCTGCATCTCGGAGGCGAATGCGATCTGGTGGCTGGACTTGGAGTAGCCGTAGAACAGCGGACGGATGCCGATGGGGTCGCGGGCGGCGATGAGCCGGTCCTTGCGGGAATCGTACATGATAAGCGCGAACTCGGAGTCCATGTGGCGGAACATATCCAGACCGTACTCATAGTACAGCGGCAGCAGGATCTCGCAGTCGCAGTCGGACTGGAACTTGTAGCCGCGGCGCTTGAGGATCTCTTTCTCAAAGCGGAAGCCGTACAGCTCGCCGTTGCACACCACGCAGTCGGCACCGCGGTAGAAGGGCTGCATGCCTTCCGGCGTCAGGCCCATGATGGCAAGGCGGCCAAAGCCCATCAGACCAAAAGGCCCTTCCACCACACGTTGGTCGTCCGGGCCGCGCATGACCGTGCGCAGCAGGTATTCCTTGAATTTGGCGGCACTCAGATCGTGCCCGGTATAGCCCATAACACAACACATATTTCTTACCCCTCTTTTTAAATAAAAAATACGGCAGCTCATTCATCCCAATCGCTAGGACGAATATGCTGCCGTATCCGTGGTGCCACCTAAATTACCGGCATAAAACCATGCCAGTCACTTTTGTGCGCTCTCCCCGTTGAAAGCACTGCCGCGATAACGAGCGGCGCACGTCGGCCCCTACTGCTGCATAAACAGGTTCAGGGTGAAGCTTGCGGGTGTTCGTTCGGGTTTCGCTCTCTGCGCGGCTTCCACCTACCCGCACTCTCTGAAAGAGGACATTGAAACCTTACTTTTCCCGGTCAACGCTTTTTCTTGCATGCATTGTATCACGGCTTTTTGTCCGTGTCAACACAGCAGGCGCATTTTTGTGCGGTTTGACCATCAGAGTCGGACTGTTCCTCTTTTTGGGCGCAGTGGCGGCACAAACCATACAGAACGCTGCCCTCGCACTGCAGGGTAAAGCCATGCTCTGCCATCAGGTGGGCGCGCACCTCGTCCATGAAGTGGCAGTCCAGATGATAGATGCGCCCGCACTGCACGCATTTGAGGTGCAGATGCTCCCGGCAGTGGCGGCCCTCGTCCACGTACTGGAACACGGCTTTTTCGCCCTTGTCGGCAACGTATTTCATGATGCGCTGCTCCCCGGCCAGCTTGTCCAGATAGCGGTACACCGTGGTGGGGTTGGGGCTTGCGCCCTGCTCTTCCAGATGCTCCAGAATGTTGGAAGCACTCACCGCGTGCTGCCGGTTGTTGATGAGATAATCTAAAATCAGTTGACGGGTCTTGGTATTGTAGCCGTCGCTTCGTGCCATAAGAGAGATCCACACCCTTTTCAATATTTTTTACATTGTAGCATATTTTTGCATTGGATGCAAAAGAACCGGGCCAAAAGAAGCGGCATTGGCTACAAGCACAAAAAAACTTGTTGATTTTGGCAAAAATGGGACATAAAAATTAGATAAAACATAAAACGCGCCAAAGTTCATAAAAAAGTATTGTAATAATTGCCCTATTATGAAATAATAGAACTGGAATACTACTTGGATTGCAGCAAGAATACAAGATGCTTTGAAGTTAAAAAGCATGCGCCCCAGAGTATTATAGGAGAAGAACCTTTTTCTTTACAAGGGAAAAGGGAATAGGAGTTGTGCAGAACATGAAAGAAATGGAGTCGCAGACCAAAACGAGCCTGAAGCTGCAGGCATACCAGTACCTTAAGACCAAGATCCTGAACTGCGAGTACCGGCCCAACGAGTTTTTGAACGAGCAGAAGCTTTGTGCCGAGATGGGCAACATCAGCCGCACCCCCATGCGGGATGCTCTTGGCCGCTTGGAGCAGGAAGGCCTGATCACCATTCTGCCCAAGAAGGGCCTGATGGTTTCCGGCATCACCGAGGAGGACGTGCACAGCATGTTCGAGATGCGCCTGCTGGTGGAGCCTTACGCCCTGCGTACTTATGGCAGCGGCATCCCGCGGGAACAGCTGGAGACATTTGCCGAGTTGATGCATCACCCGGACAGCATCACCGACTTCTGCGAGTCGGACGATGAGTTCCACGAACTGCTCATGAGCACTTTGCCCAACAAGTACCTGCGTTCGGCGTATGACCGCATCACCGGTCTGAACACCCGCTTCCGCATCATGACCGGCAAGGTGAGCATGATCAATCAGGAGCAGACCTGTGACGAACATCTGGAAATTCTGGATGCCGCTCTGGCCGACAACTGGGATCTGGCTGCGGACTCTCTGCAGCATCACCTGGAGCTGGCCCGCGATAAGGCTGAAAGCGTGATCAAGGTCATCCGTTTGTGGTAAGAACTGCATAAAAAAGACCGTTGCACGAAAAACGTGTGACGGTCTTTTTTGTTATGAAACTCCCCCAGCCGCCTGCGGCGACAGCCCTCTCAGAGATGGGGCCTTAAAGCCTCCCTCTTTGAGGGAGGTGGCATCGCGCAGCGATGACGGAAGGAGTTACAGTGTGTCCAGCTCCTTTTGCAGTTGTGCCAGAGAATCGCGGATGGGCAGCTTCTGCGGGCAGACGGCTTCGCACTTACCGCAGCGCACACAGTGCAGGGCCTTTTCGCTGTCCGGGAAGCAGGTGGTCCACTGGGCTTTGATGGCGTCCTTCTGGCCGAACATGCCCAGCTTGTTCCAGATGCTGAAATTGTCCGGGATGTCCACCCCCATGGGGCAGGGCATACAGTACCGGCAGCCGGTGCAGCCAATCTTGATGCGGCGGTGCAGCTCGTTGGCTACGCTTTCCACAGCGGCATTCTCGGCGGGGGAAAGTGGTTCAAAATGGTCAAAGGTGGCAAGGTTGTCGGTCAGCTGATCCTCAGCACTCATGCCGGAGAGGATCACATGCACATTTTTGTGGCTGCCCACCCAGCGCAGCGCCCAGGAGGCATCGGTGGCATCCGGACGCAGGGCGTGCAGCGGTGCGGCGGCGTCTGCAGGCAGGGATGCCAGCGTGCCGCCCTTGATGGGCTCCATGATGATAAGCGGCACGCCGCATTCTTCGGTCAGCTGATAGCCCCGGTCACCGGAGATCTCCTCGGCACGGTCGTCCCGGTCCAGATAATTGTATTGCAGCTGGCAGAAATCCCACGGCTGGTCGCGCAGAATATACTCAAATCCGGCAGAGTTGTCATGGCAGGAAAACCCAAAGTTCCGGATGCGTCCTGCGGCCTTCTGCTGCCACAGCCAGTCCACAAGGCCCATGGCTTTTGCCTTTTCGTACCGGGCCTTGTGCAGGGAGTGCAGCAGGTAGAAGTCGATGTAGTCCACGCCCAGCCGCTGCAGTTGCTCTTCAAAAATGCGCTTGGCATCGTCCAAGCTTTTGCATTTCCACAGCGGCATTTTGGTGGCAAGATAAAAGCTGCTGCGGTCCCATTTGGCGATCACGCGGCCCACAAACGGCTCACTCTGGCCGTTATGATAGGGATAGGCAGTATCGAAGTAGTTGACACCGGCGGCCTTAGCGGTGTTCAGCAAAGCTTCGGTGCGCTCTTCGTCAATGGTGCCGTCGGCTTTGGTGGGAAAACGCATACAGCCGTAACCCAAAAGGGAAGTGCGGATGTTGTTTTTGTTCCAGTTGCGGTGTTCCATAAACTCTCTTTTTGCGGCAGAGGGGGGTGAAGGCTCTGCCGTTCCTCCTGTTGAGGATAGTATAACATAGTTTTTGAATGCAGAAAAGGCGAATTGCATTTGGATTACGGGCTCGCCCTCTCAGCCTCACTTTGTTCGGCAGCTCTCCCAAAGGGAGAGCCCTTGGCAAAAAGATGAAGTCTGCGCGGACTGCTAAAACATCTCTCTTTGACAGACTCCCCCGACCGGGGGAAGCCTTCAGCTCTTCCGCACACTTTGCAATTGAGCCGGAAACTTTGCCGCCATGCCAAGGCCTCTCCCTTTGGGAGAGGTGGCATTGCGTATGCAATGACGGAGAGGGCGAGGCTGCTAATAATTTTGCACAACAAAAAAGATGCCCGCACCTTTCGGTACGGGCACCTCATTGTTCAAGAATGAACGACTCTCAGAAGAGGTTCAATTACTTGATCTCGACCTTAGCGCCAGCCTCGGTCAGCTTCTTCTGGATGTCCTCAGCCTCAGCCTTGGAGACCTTCTCCTTGACAGCCTTGGGAGCGCCATCGACGATAGCCTTAGCTTCCTTCAGGCCCAGACCGGTGATCTCCTTCACCAGCTTGATGACCTGCATCTTGGTAGCGCCAGCCTCAGCCAGGATGACGTCGAACTCGGTCTTCTCTTCCTCAGCGGCAGCAGCAGCGCCAGCAGCAGCGGGAGCAGCAGCAGCAACAGCGGAAACACCGAACTCTTCGCAGTAAGCGTCGATCAGTTCCTTCAGCTCCAGAACGGACAGCTCCTTAACGGAGTCGATGATGGCAGTAATCTTCTCAGAAGCCATAGTAGTAACCCTCCAATATCAATGGTTTTGTTTGTTAGTTTCTTGTTTTGTTTAAGCAGCAGTCACGCGGCCATTAGGCAGCGGGCTCCTCCTGCTTGTCGGCATAAGCCTGCATTGCAACGGCCAGACCAGACAGAGTGCTGGTGAGGGCGCCTGCGAACATGGACAGCATGCCTTCGCGGTTGGGCAGCTTTGCGATTGCGTTGGTCTCGGCAGCGTCCATGACCTTGCCTTCCATGAAGCCAGCCTTCACGACGAACTTCTTGGACTTATCGCCATCCTGATACTTGCACAGGATGCGGGCAGCGGACATGGGATCCGCTTCGTGAGCAAAAGCGATAGCGGTATCGCCCTTGAACTGCTCAGCCAGGCCCTCCAGAGAGGTACCCTTGACAGCCAGACGCAGCATGGTGTTCTTCACGACCATGTAATCGACGCCTGCCTCACGCAGCTCCTTACGGAGCTTGGTGTCGTTCTCGACGTTAATGCCGCCGTAAGCGACGACGCAGCCGGAAACCGCACTCTCAAACTTTGCCTTCAGATCAGCGACATAAGCCTGCTTTTCAGAAAGAATCTTTGCACTGGGCATTCGGTTTCACCTCGTTTCAAAAACTTGTATCGAAAACCGGAGCAAGTATGAAAAAAGCCTCTTTCCCGCACTTGGTCGAGAAAGAGGCATAAAACAACTTTACGCACGTTTCTCGGCAGGCGGCATAGCCTTACACTGGACTCCAGTACCTGCTGTCTCAAAAACAGCATAATTATTTTACCGCAAACGTGCGGAGTTGTCAAGTCTTTTTTGAAATTTTCTGACAAAATTTTTCTGCCGCCCATACGAACGGCAGAAAAACGATCAGAACTTCAAATCAGACACCGTACTTCAGGGTGTTCAGACGGATGCCAGGGCCCATGGTGGTGGCGATGGTAGCGCTCTTGAAGTAGGTACCCTTTGCTGCAGCGGGCTTTGCCTTGGCAATAGCCTCCATCACAGTGTCCAGGTTGGCGTACAGCTTCTCTGCACCGAAAGAAGCCTTGCCCACGGGCACATGGATGATGTTCTGCTTGTCCAGACGGTACTCGATCTTACCAGCCTTGGCCTCGGAAACAGCCTTGCCCAGGTCGGGAGCAACGGTGCCGGCCTTGGGGTTCGGCATCAGGCCGCGGGGGCCCAGGACCTTACCGAGACGGCCAACGCGGCCCATCATATCGGGAGTGGTCACGACAACGTCGAAATCCATGAAGCCGCCGGCGATCTTTGCGATCAGCTCGTCATCACCGACGATATCAGCGCCAGCAGCCTCAGCAGCGGCAGCTGCGGGACCCTTGGCGATTGCGCAGACGCGGACGGTCTTGCCGGTGCCGTTGGGCAGAACGACAGCGCCGCGGACCTGCTGGTCAGCGTGACGGCCGTCAACGCCCAGACGGACGTGCAGCTCAACGGTCTCGTCGAACTTGGCAGAAGCGGTCTTGCAAGCCAGCTCCAGAGCCTCGTTCACATCATATGCCTTAGTAGAATCGACCAGCTTTGCAGCGTCGACATAGTGCTTGCCATGTTTCATTGTATATCCTCCTGTGTGGTCATGCGGGCAGTTTTATGCCCTCCCACTGTTTATGTCTCAGCCCTCGACGGTGACACCCATGGAACGGCAGGTGCCGCGAACCATGCTGCATGCAGCTTCCAGAGAAGCAGCGTTCAGGTCGGGCATCTTGGTCTTGGCGATCTCTTCCACCTGAGCGGCGGTCAGAGAAGCGACCTTTTCCTTGTTGGGCTTGCCGGAAGCGGTGTTGATGCCAGCTGCCTTCTTGATCAGAACGGCTGCCGGAGGAGTCTTGGTGATGAAGCTGAAGGAGCGGTCAGCATACACAGTGATGACGACGGGGATCACATAACCCATCTGGTTCTTGGTACGCTCGTTGAACTCCTTGGTGAATGCCATGATGTTGACACCCTTCTGACCCAGAGCAGGGCCAACAGGGGGAGCCGGAGTTGCCTTGCCGGCCTCGATCTGCAGCTTAATGTAGCCAGTAACTTTCTGTGCCATAATAAATGCACCTCCAAAAATCTGTGGTGAGTTGCGGCACGGTGTCTCCGTGCCTCCCACGAGCATGTGCACAGTGCACACGCTCTATAAGAACCGCACTGCGGTCTTACCTTGGTAAACGATTTGTGCCGGTTGGTTACGGCAGCTCGACCTGACCGATCTCCACCTCTGCGGGGGTCTCGCGGCCGAACATGTTGACCTTGAGCTTCACTTTGAAGTTCTCGGTATCGATCTCCTCCACAAGGCCCATAAAGCCTTCCAGAGGACCGGCGGTGATCTGCACGGTGTCGCCGACGTTGAAGTCGACTGCCAGAGGTGCAGCCTTTTCCACGCCCATCTTCTCTACTTCCTCAGCAGAGAGGGGAACGGGCTTGGATGCGGGGCCGACGAAGCCGGTGCAGCCGCGCGTATTGCGCACCACGTACCAGGTATCGTCGTTCATCACCATTTTGACCAGAACGTAGCCGGGGAAGAGCTTGTGCTCCACCATCTTCTGCTTGCCGTTCTTGTCAATTTCGGGAACCATCTCGACGGGAACCTTGATATCGCAGATCAGATCCTGCAGATGACGGTTCTCCACCATGGTCTGCAGGTCGTTCGCGACCTTGTTCTCATAGCCGGAATAGGTATGCACTACATACCAAAGTGCCTCATTGGATTGTTCTTCCATTTTGGTCTGCCCTCCGTTTCAAGATGATTCTCAGGCGCCGATGATCAAGCCCAGGATGCCGCCGAAGATGGCATCCAGCAGGATCATCACGACCGCTGCGATGGCGACGGTCACGAGCACGACGACGGTGTTGGTCTTAACGTCCTCTTTGGACGGCCACACCACCTTCTTCAGCTCGCTCTTGGTGTCGCGGAAGAACTTGGCACACTTGCCAAAGAAGTTCTTCACAGCGGCCTTTGCTCTGGCCACAAAGCCCGGCTTGTTCTCGGTTTTGTCTGCCATGATGCGTCCGCCTTTCTTACTTGGTTTCGCGATGAACGGTGTGCTTCTTGCAGAAACGGCAATACTTCTTCATCTCGAGACGATCGGGGTTGTTCTTCTTGTTCTTCGTGGTGTTGTAGTTGCGCTGCTTGCACTCGGTGCAGGCCAGAGTGATTTTAACGGTCATTTGTTGACACCTCCATTATAACGGTTGTTTTGAACCTCCCTCGGGTTGCGGGTGGTACCTGTAAAACAGGCGCACTTAATAACCCCGCAAAAGAGGTGATATCATTGTACCACGCACTTTTCCATCCGTCAAGCGGAAATCTTCGATTTTTGGAAAGTTTTTTTGAAAAATATCTCTTTTACCCACCGGCAGCTTTTTGGCATTCTGCTTGCATCGCGCGCATAGATATTGTATAATAAGCCAGAACGGCATTTTTACCGGTTATATCCCGCCCAGGTCTTGGGCTTTGTAAATAGGAGAGAGTTATCATGCAGTCTGAAAAAATGTGCGTTGTGCTGCTGTTCGGCGGTATGTCCAGCGAGCACGAGGTCAGCCGCGTTTCTGTGGGCAACTTCGTCAACAACATTGACCGTGAAAAATATGAGGTGCTCACTGTGGGCATCACCAAGGAGGGCCGCTGGCTGTACACCGAGGCCACGGCCGCCCAGATGGCCGATGGCAGCTGGGAAGAGCTGGCAGGCAACATGGCCTGCGTCATCAGTCCGGACCGCGCCGACCACGGCATGATCCTGTTCACCCCGGAAGGCCATGTGGAAAAAGTGCATGTGGATGTGGTCATCCCGGTGCTCCATGGCCTGTGGGGCGAGGATGGCACGGTGCAGGGCCTGCTGGAGCTGGCCGGCATCCCCTACGTGGGCTGCGGCGTGCTGGCAAGCGCGGTGTGCATGGACAAAGCCGTGGCCAATGCTCTGTTCGAGGCCAACGGTGTGCCCCACACCAGATGGCTGGCTGCCGACCGCTGGGAGATCGAGTCCGATCTGGAAGGCGTGTGCGAGGGTGTGGAAAAGAAGCTGGGCTGGCCCGTGTTCGTCAAGCCCGCAAACGCCGGTTCCAGCGTGGGCATCTCCAAGGTGTCCAGCCGTGACGAGCTGAAAAAGGCCATCGACCTTGCACTGGAAAACGACCGCAAGGTGGTGTTTGAAGCCTTTGTGGACGGACAGGAAGTGGAGTGCGCCGTGATCGGCTCCGACCCCGCCGTGGCTACCCGTCCGGGCGAGATCCTTGCCGGTGCCGAGTTCTATACCTACGACGACAAGTACAAGAACGGCGTGAGCCAGACCGTCATTCCGGCTCACCTGCCGGAAGCAAAGCTGGACGAGGTGAAGACCTACGCCGCCATGGCCTACACTGCCCTGAACTGCGAGGGCCTTGCCCGCTGCGATTTCTTTGTGGAAAAGGGTACTGGCCGGGTGCTGATCAACGAGATCAACACCTTCCCGGGCTTCACGTCCATCAGCATGTACCCCAAGCTGATGGAGCACGAGGGCCTGCCGGTGCCGCAGCTCATCGACCGGCTGATCGCGCTGGCGCTGGAAAGGAAGGAAAAGCAGCATGGATAACCGCCCGATCGGCGTATTCGACAGCGGCCTTGGCGGCCTGACCGGTGTGCGGGAGCTGCGCAAGCGCCTGCCCCACGAGGAGATCATCTATTTTGGCGATACCGGCCGCGTGCCCTATGGTAGCCGCAGCCCGGAGACCATCCTGCAGTATGCCCGTCAGGACGTGGCATTCCTGCTTTCTAAAAATGTAAAGTGCATCATGGCGGCCTGCGGTACCGTGTCCAGTACCTACCCGGCTGCAGAAGCGGCAAAGCTGCCGGTGCCGTATCTGGGCGTGGTGGATGCTGCCGCCCGGGAAGCAGCCTTTGCTACCCGCAACCGCCGCATCGGCGTGATCGGCACCGCTGCCACCATCCGCTCCCGCAGCTACGAAAAGCTGCTGCGTCAGCTGGTACCGGGGGTGGAGATCACCGCGCAGGCCTGCCCGCTGTTCGTGCCGCTGGTGGAGGCCGGTTACGTGGACCACAGCGAGGAGAGCCGACAGCAGGTGACGAAGCTGGTGATCACTCAGTACCTGACCGAGGTGCGTGAGGCCGGTGTGGACACCCTGATTTTGGGCTGCACCCACTACCCGCTGCTCAAGACCATGATCGGCGAGTTCATGGGCCAGAGCGTGACGCTGGTGGATCCGGCCAAGACCGCCGCCCACCATCTGGAACAGATGCTCTCCGAGCGCGGCCTGAAAGCGGCGCAGGAGCACGAGGGTCAGGCGCACTTCTACGTGAGCGATGTGCCGGACAGCTTTGTGCAGACGGCAGACCTGTTCCTGGGCGAGTACAAGGGCGGCCCGGTGGATCAGATCGCCATTGATAAATATTGATAAGGACAGAAAAACGTGAGCAAACCGCTGAAGGAAGATTATATCATCCGCATCAAGAGCCGCATTGAGCAGCATGTGAAAGAGCCTGTGGAGCAGGAAGAAAAGGAAGAGTTTGTGGAGCTGATGACCCGCGGCCAGTTCGTGCAGAAGGGCGGCAGCTACTACATTACCTATAAAGAGACCGAGACCACCGGCTACGAGGGCTGCACCACCACCCTGAAAATTGCCGCCGACGGCAGCCGCGTGGCGATGCTGCGGTTTGGCAAGGGCGGCGGGGCCGGTACCCAGCTGCTGATCGAAAAAGGCAAGCGCAACCTCTGCCACTACGAGACAGGCTACGGCTCCATGACGCTGGGCGTGACCGCCGACGAGATCGAGTGCGGCCTGACCGAGAAGGGCGGCACCGCAAAGTTCGGCTACCTGCTGGATGCCAACAGCGCCGAGCTTGTGAGCCGCAACCGCCTTGAAGTGACCGTGACCCACGTAAACTGAGATATTTCCCAGACTGTGAAAGGAACCAGACCAATGACTGAATTTGAAAAGATCTACCAGAACTATAACCCCCGTCAGGCTGCGCTGGACGAGGCACGCGCTCTGCTGACCGCTGCCGCCAAGGCCGCCATGGCCGATGGTGCTCTGCCGGAAGCTGAGCTGCCCGCCTTCATCGTGGAGATCCCCGCCGATACCAAGAACGGCGATATCGCCTCCAACATCGCCATGGCCGGTGCACGCAGCTGGCGCAAGGCTCCCAAGATGATCGCGGATGCGCTGCTGGCACATCTGCCCTCCATCGAGAACAGTGTGTTTGCCAAGGTGGAAGTGGCTGGCCCCGGCTTCATCAACCTTTTTTTGGCTCCGTCCTTCTGGGCCAGTGTGGTGTTGGCTGCCTGCTCCAACAAGGAGTATGGCCGCACCGATCACGGAAAGGGCGCCAAGTACAATGTGGAATTCGTTTCCGCCAACCCAACCGGCCCTATGCACATGGGCAACGCCCGCGGCGGTGCTCTGGGCGACTGTCTGTCCGCTGTGCTGGACTGGTCCGGCTATGATGTGACCCGTGAGTTCTATATCAACGATGCCGGCAACCAGATCCAGAAGTTCGGCAAGAGCCTTGCCGTGCGCTACCTGCAGAAGTACTGCGGCGAGGAAGCCTATCCGCTGCCCGCCGAGTGCTATCAGGGCGGCGACATCAAGGTGCTGGCCGGTGAGTTTGCCGAGCTGAACGGCGACAAGTACGTTGCCGCTTGCAAGGGGATGGACGAGGAGACTCTGTTCGAGAGCGAGGCTTTTGCCGCCCTGAAGGACGCACTGGTGGCCTACGCTCTGCCCAAGAACATTGCTGCCCTCAAGCGCGATCTGGGCAAGTACCGCATCGACTACGATGTGTGGTTCCATGAGAGCACCCTGCACGAGTCCGGCGCGGTGAAGGCCGTGGTGGATAAGCTGCTGGAGCTGGGCGCATGCTATAAAGCGGAGGACGGTGCCATCATGTACCGCAGCGCCCAGTACGCTGCCAAGTACGGCACGGTGAACAAGAAAAAGACCGAGGACGGAACCGAGGAGGAAGCCAAGGACGAAGTGCTCGTCCGTGCCAACGGCATCCCCACCTACTTTGCCGCCGATATCGCCTACCACTACAACAAGCTGGCTACCCGCGGCTTTGCCAAGGCCATCGATGTCTGGGGTGCAGACCATCACGGACATGTGGCCCGCATGAAGGGTGCCATGGATGCCATCGGCCTGAACGGCGAAGATCTGGACGTTGTGCTGATGCAGATGGTCAACCTGATGCGCGACGGCCAGCCTGTGCGGATGTCCAAGCGCACCGGCAATGCCATCACCTTGACCGACCTGCTGGAAGAGGTGCCCATCGACAGCGCACGCTTCCTGTTCAATATGCACGACGCAGGCAGCGGCATCGATTTTGACCTCGATCAGGCTGTCAAGACCGACAACGATAACCCCGTGTACTATGTGCAGTATGCCCATGCCCGCATCTGCTCCATCCTGAAAAAGATGGAGAGCGAGGGCGTGCAGTTTGCCGGTGCCGAGAAGGTGGATGCCACCCTGCTCACCGAGCCTTCCGAGATGGATCTGATCCGGATGCTGGCAGCCTTCCCGCAGGAGATCGTCATGGCGGCCGAGAAGTACGACCCCAGCCGCATCAACCGTTTTGTCATTGATCTGGCCAGCGCCTTCCACCGCTTCTACGGCAGCTGCCGCATTCAGGGTGCAGACCCCGCTGTGCAGCAGGCACGTCTGGCCCTGTGCATCGGCGTGAAGAATGCCATCTTCAACGTGCTGACCATGTTCAAGATCAACGTGCCGGAGAAGATGTAAAAAAGGCTCCCTCATTGAGGGAGCTGTCGAGCGAATGCGAGACTGAGGGAGTTTTCTACAGGAACTCCTTCCGTCATCGCCTGCGGCAATGCCACCTCCCTCAGTGAGGGAGGCTTATGCCGTACCCGAAAGGATTCGCACGGTAATACCCAGCTCCCCTGCGGGGGAGCTTTTTTCGATAACAGCGAGGAACAACCAATGGAACCTTTGAAAATCGGCAATATCATCCTGCCGCACCGGGCGGTGTTCGGCCCGATGGCGGGCTTTACGGATGCACCCTGCCGCCGCCTGATGGCCCAGCACGGTGCAGGCTTTACTGTGAGCGAAATGGTGTCCAGCCGGGCGCTGGTGTACGGCGACCACAAGACGGTGAGCCTGCTCAAGGCCGAACCCAACGGTGCACCCTATGGCGTGCAGATCTTTGGCGAAGTGCCCGAGATCATGGGCGAAGCCACCGCCGCCATCGAACAGTACGAGTTCGACTTTGTGGATATCAACATGGGCTGCCCGGCCCCCAAGATCGTGTCCGGCGGCGCAGGCAGCAAACTGATGCTGGACCCGGACCGCTGCGGGCGCATCGTGGAACAGGTTGTGGCAAATACAAAACGGCCTGTCACCGTGAAAATGCGCAAGGGCTGGGATGCCGACCACATCACTGCAGTGGAGTGTGCCAAGGCCTGTGAGCAGGCCGGCGCAGCCCTCATTGCGGTGCACGCCCGTACCCGGGAGCAGATGTACACCCCAGGCATCGACCCGGAGATCATTGCCCGGGTGAAGGATGCCGTCAGAGTGCCGGTGCTGGGCAACGGCGACATCCACTCGGCAGAGGATGCAGTGGAGATGATGCAGGCCACCGGCTGTGACGGCGTGATGATCGCCCGGGGCGCGCTGGGCGACCCGTGGCTCTTTGAGCGGGTGAACGCCGCCATTGAAGGCCTGCCCGCACCCAAGGCACCCAACCTGCAGGCCCGCATGAATGCGCTGCGCCGTCAGGTGGAGGAGATGGTGGAGCAGAAGGGCGAGTTCGTCGCCATGCCGCAGGCCCGCTCTCAGACCATGCACTATATGAAGGGGCTGAAAGGTGCGGCCAATCTGCGCCGCTACTGCTGCACCCTGACCCATCTGGAAGATCTGGACGAGCTGATCGATGCTGTTTTTGAAGAGCAGCGCAAAGCGGGCATCGACCCGGACGACGTGCGCGAGGTGCCGTTTCCGTAAGGGGAATATTACTGCTGCCGGGTCAGCTCATCCAGATTCTGGGTGTAACAGGGCAGACAGTGCTCTATGAACCAGTCGGCTTCCGGGCAGTGCATGGCCTGCAGGGCCGCTTTCTGCTGGGCCAGCGCCGCGTCAAACTCGTGGTTGCCGCTGCGCTGCTCCTCCGTGCATTTGATGAGGGCGCTCAGCCGGTCGGCGGCCTTCAGCAGGCGCTTTTCCTCGGCGGTGAGCAGTTCCCCGGAGATGAACGGGGACAGCTCTTCGCTCAACTCGTCCGGCAGAAGGCCGGTCATGCAGCGCACGCTCTCGGTTTCCAACGCCTTGTAGGCATCCCGCAGGGTGGGGCTGCTGTACTTGACCGGTGTGGGCATGTCGCCGGTAATGATCTCCGGCGCGTCGTGGTACAGCGCCGCCACTGCTACCGTTTTGGGGCGGCAGGGCGTGCCGGTGTACCGCCGTGCGATCAGGCAAAGCATGTGGGCCAGCAGGGCGGTATCGCAGGTATGCTCGCTGAGAGATTCGGCCCGGGTGGAGTGCATCAGGCTCCAGCGGGTAATGTATTTCATGCGCGCCAGCAGGGCGCTGAACGGGTACAGCATGGCAGCTTCCTCCTTTTTTCTCCAACATACCTGTCCGGCAGAGCGTTGTCAAGCCCTTTTTTCTGCGCAGTGTTCGTGCTATACTAGAACAAACCAACTTTCTGCCGCTTTGGCAGAGAAAAGAGGAAACCATGGAGCGGTCTGGTACTGCCCGGCAGCCGCAGCTGCTGGGACAAAAAAAGGATAAATTCTGGCTGACGGTGGGCCTGTGTGCCCTCACGGCGGCCCTGTTTTTTCTGCCGTTTTATATCATCGACGGCGGCTTTTTCCACTATGCAGGCGATTTCAACAGCCAGCAGATCAGCTTTTACCGCTATATGAACGGCTTTATCAAGGGCGCAGGCTACCCGGACAGTGCGTTCACCTCGGTGCACGATACCTTCTCATGGGCCACCGACCTTGGCAGCGGCGTGATGAACGCCTATTCGTTCTACCTGTACGGCTCGCCGTTCTTCTGGTTCTCGCTGCTCTTCCCGCAGGGGGGGCTGCCCTACCTCATGGTGCCGCTGCTGGTGCTCAAGTTTGCCGTGGCGGGCGGCGGTGCGTACCTGTATCTGCGCCGCTACGTCAAAAATATCGACTACGCCGTGCTGGGGGCCTGCCTGTATACCTTCTCCGGCTTTACGGTATACAATGTGTTCTTCAACCACTTTGTAGATGTGGTGGCGCTGTTCCCGTATCTGCTGTGGTCGCTGGACGAGGCCCTTTATAACGACCGCCGCAGCTGGTTTGCGTTCTGGGTGGCGGTGAACCTTGTCAACAACTACTTCTTCTTCATCGGTCAGGTGGTATTTCTGGCCATCTACTTCATCTGCAAGCTCAGCACAAGGGACTTCCGTCTCACTGCAAAAAAGTTCGGGCTGCTGGCCTTTGAAAGCCTGCTGGGCGCTGCCATGGGCAGCATCCTGCTGGTGCCTGCGGTGCTCTCCATTTTGCAGAACCCGCGCACCATCGATCTTTCCTCCGGCTGGGGCTTTCTGACCTACAGCAAGGTGCAGCAGTACCTTGCAATTCTCGTCAGCTGGATCATGCCGCCGGATTCTCCCTACCTCACATCCATCTGGTCGGAGGGCGTGATCAAGTGGACCAGCATGTCGGCCTATCTGCCGCTGTGCAGTCTGGCCGGTGCCGTGGCCTACTGGAAAGCAAAGTGCGGCGACAGTAAAAAGCGCATCGTGGGCACCTGCGCCGTGTTCGCACTGGTGCCCATCCTGAACAGTGCGTTCTACGCCCTCAATTCCAGCTACTATGCGCGCTGGTACTATATGCCGGTGCTGGTGCTGGCCGCAATGACCGTGAACGCGCTGGAAGACCACAACACCGATCTGGACAGCCCGGCCCGCGGCATCAGCTGGCTGATGATCGCCACGGTGGCCTTTGCGGTGGTGCCGGTGCAGGACAGCGACACCGGCAGCTGGTCGTTCGGCGTGCTCAAGAACCCCGGTCAGTACTGTGCGGTGCTGGGCTTTGGCCTGCTGGGCCTGCTGCTGTACCGCTATCTCTGCCAGAAGTGGCGGGGCGACAGTCGCTTTGCCCAGCGCATGACGGCGGCAGTGCTGGCGTTTGCCTTCCTGTTCAGCGTGGTGCACATCGGCATTGGCAAGTTCGGCCAGTGGTATACCGACAGCGACCTTGTGAAGCAGGACACCAACGCCCTGCTGTTGAAAAACGACCTGCCTGAAGGCGATTACCGCGTGGATACGTACAAGATCCACGACAACATCGGTATGTGGCTGGATAAGAGCTGCCTGCAGTATTTTGGCAGCACGGCGGCCCCCAGCATCCTCAGCTTCTACCCGGCGCTGGGGGTCAAGCGGGATGTGCGCAGTGAGCCGGAGCTTTCCAATTATGCACTGCGGGGCCTTTTGAGTGTGGAGTACCTTATCACCACGCCGGAAAAGCAGACCGACTTTGAAAACGAAGCCGACGACGGCTGGGAATATGCCTTTGCAAAGGACGGCTATGCGGTCTACCGCAACACGAACTACGTGCCCATGGGCTTTGCCTATGACTATTACCTCACCCAGACCGAGTACGAAGAAACAGCCAAGGCCACCCGAGCAAATCTCCTGATGCGTGCACTGGTGCTTACCGACGAGGATGCTGCAGTCTACGGCAAGTACCTCACCCATCTGCCGGAAGGCAGACGGGAGGAGCTGTACTATGAGTCCTACGTGCAGGACTGCCGCGAGCGCCGTGCCACGGCTACCAGTGTGTTCCAGATGAACAATTCGGGCTTCCACGCCGAGATCACGCTGGAAAAAGAGAACCTCGTGTTCTTCTCCGTGCCTTACGATGACGGCTTTACGGCCTATGTCAACGGGCAGGAGGCCGACATTGTGGAGGTGGACGAGGGATTGATGGCTGTGCTGTGCCCGGCAGGTGAAAACAGCATCGATTTTGTCTACCAGCCCGACGGCATCCGGCTGAGCCGTGCGCTGACTTTGGGCGGCATTGTGGTATGGCTGGCGTACACGGCGTACTTCGTCTGGCGCAAGCGCCGCACAAAGCGGGCCTGATGCACGGAAGAATGACTTTGTGCTGTAGAAAAAAGAAATTTTTGAAATTTCCTCTTGACTTTATGCCAATAAAGTGTATAATGCAATCAAACCGATGAGGCGGAAGAGAACCTGCACAGCGCATCTTCAGTGAGCCCGGACAGTGAAAACGGGCGAGAGCGGGGCAGAGCTTCGTGGGCCGCCGAGGGCCGGGCAAATGGGCAGCAAACCTTAGTAGCTTTGGACGGAAGTCTCCGTTACAGGACAGGGGAGTGTTGGCTCTCCGTGAGAGGCTCTGCAGTTTGCAAAGCAGGGCAAGCAAGGTGGCACCGCAGAATCGAACTTTACCGATCCTGTCCTTGTGGATAACACACAGGGATAGGGTCGTTTTTATTTGTAAGACCCGTCCCGCAAAGGGAGCGGGTCTTTTACTTTTGCCGCCCGCTCCGGGAAAGGAGTTTGCTGTTATGAAAAACGTTACCATGATCTCCCGCCGCAGCTTCCTCAAGGCCGCTATGGCTGCTTCCGCCGTTTCTGCACTGGCATTCACCGGCTGCGGCGGCTCCGCTTCCAGCACCGTGGCTGCATCTTCCACTGCCGCTTCCGCAGCAGCCGAGGGTGGCCAGACCTTCAAGGTGGGCATCGTCAACTATGTGGATCATGCTTCCCTCAACCAGATCGTGGAATCTGTGGAGAGCCGTCTGGATGAGCTGGGGGCAGAGAAGGGCGTTACCTTCGACTACGCCGACTACTACGCAAATGCACAGGCTGACCAGTCCAACCTGAACCAGATCGGTGCCGACCTCGTAGGGGACGGCGTGGATGTGATCGTGGCTGTGGCTACCCCCACCGCCGCAACCATGCTGGCCGCTGTGGAGGATACCGATATCCCCGTTGTCTACTCTGCTGTCACCGACCCCGCTGCTGCAGGCTTTGACGGCGAGGAGAACATCACCGGCACCTCCGACGCACTGAACACCGAGGCCATCATGAACCTGATCACCGCTGTCAACCCGGATATTGACACCATTGGCCTGCTGTACGACCTGAGTCAGGATGCCTCCACCCAGGCCATTGCAGACGCAAAGGCCTTCTGCGACACCAACGGCATCAAGTACATTGAGAAGAACGGCACCACCACCGCCGAGGTGCAGATGGCGGCCGAAGCCCTGATCGCTTCCGGCGTCAAGGCCGTGTTCACCCCCACCGACAACACCGTGATGACCGCAGAGCTGTCCATCTACGAGACCTTTACCGAGGCAGGCGTGCAGCACTACACCGGTGCTGACAGCTTTGCACTGAACGGTGCGTTCGTGGGCTACGGCGTGGATTACGTCCAGCTGGGCGAAGCCACTGCCGATATGGTGGCAGAGCTGCTGTGCGAGGGCAAGACCACTGCAGACCTGCCCTACCAGACCTTTGACAACGGCATCGTCACCATCAACACCGAGACATGCGAAGCGCTGGGCCTTGACCTCGACACCGTGAAGGAGGCCTTCAAGCCCTACTGCACCGAGATCGTGAAAGTGACCACCGCAGAGAACTTCTCTTAAAAAAGTACCCTCTCAGTCAAAACCTGACGGTTTTGCCAGCTCCCCCGAAGGGGGAGCTTTTGGCGGCTTTAGGAAAAGTTTTCGATTCAATTGCAAAGTGTGCAGCTTTGCCAGAGGCTCTCCCTTTGGGAGAGCTGGCGCGTAAGCGCCTGAGAGGGCGAGGACGCCGCCCACAGCGCCGCGCTTTCGCAGAAAGCGGCGCTGCAAATGCCGTTTTCCGTCACGACCCTACTCGTGAAAAGGGGATTCAGAAAAGCCCGCAGGCTTTTCTGAATCCCGAATAAAAACCCAATTCCGCTGAATATGGCCAGAGCAAAAGCGGAGGCCATTTTAAATCGTCCAATCAAAAAGAAACATAAAAGGAGCACACACATGCTGGCGAGTATCTTTTCGCTCAACGTCCTACAGACGGCGCTGGAACTGGGCTGTATCTATGCCCTGGTGGCGCTGGCACTGTTCCTGAGCTATTCCATCCTGAACATCGCAGACCTTTCCACTGACGGCTGCTTCACGCTGGGCTGCGCCGTGGCCTGTCAGGTAGCACTGACCGGCCACCCCATTCTGGCCCTGTTCGCAGCCATGGCGGCAGGTGTGTGCTCCGGCTTTGTTACGGCTTTTCTGCAGACCCGCCTTGGCGTGGAGAGCATCATGGCAGGCATCATCGTCAACACCGGCCTTTACACCATCAATCTGGCCGTGATGGGCTTTTCCTCCACCATGTCGCTGGTCAAGACCGACACTGTTTTCTCGCTGGCAAAGGGCTCACTGAGCTTCCTTGGCGGCTGGTATAAGCTGGCCATCGCGCTGGCCATGATCCTGCTTGCCGGTGCGGCGATGCTGGGCTTTCTGGGCACCCGGCTGGGCCTGTCCATCCGCGCCACCGGTGACAACGCTGCTATGGTGCGTGCTTCCAGCATCAACCCGGCTTTCACCATTACGGTGGGCCTGTGCATTTCCGGCGCATTGTGCGCCCTCTCCGGCGGACTGCTGGCGCAGTATCAGAAGAGCTGCGATATCAATGTGGGCACCGGCATGGTGACCATCGCACTGGCTTCCCTCATCATCGGCGAGACATTGCTTGGCAAGCGCACCATGCTGCGCCGGATCATCGGCGTGGTGTTCGGCAGCTGCCTGTACCGTTTTATCGTGGCTGTGGCCCTGCGCTTCAATGTGCCTGCCGCCGCCATGAAGCTGGTGTCCGCCATCATCGTGGCCATCGCCATTTCGATGCCGGCCATCAAGGAAAAAATCGCCTTTGAGCAGCGCAAGCATGGGGCCTGCCGCCGCCGCGTGACCACCGGCAAGGAGGGAAAGTAAGATGGAAATGCTTCAGCTGAACGATCTGCACAAGACTTTCAACCCCGGCACGGTCAATGAAAAAGTGGCCCTGAACGGTGTCAGCCTGCACATGGAAGCCGGGGACTTTGCCACCATCGTGGGCTCCAACGGCGCGGGCAAATCCACCCTGTTCAACGCCATCACCGGCGGCTTCATCGCCGACGAGGGCAGCATCCTGCTGGGCGGACAGGATATCACCTTTGAGCCGGAGCACCAGCGCAGCAAGGTCATCGGCCACCTGTTTCAGGACCCGCTCAAGGGCACGGCACCCAACATGACCATTGAGGAAAACCTTGCACTGGCCTATCTGCGTGCCGGCACCGCGCCCCATGCCATCTTCTCCCGCATCTCCCGCAAGGACAAGGAAGTGTTCCGCGAAAAGCTGGCGCTGCTGGATATGGGCCTTGAGGACCGCATGAAGCAGCCGGTGGGACTGCTTTCCGGCGGCCAGCGGCAGGCGCTGACCCTGCTCATGGCCACCCTCGTCACCCCCAAGCTGCTGCTGCTGGACGAGCACACCGCCGCGCTGGACCCCGCCACCGCCGAAAAGGTGCTGGAGCTGACCAAGAGCATCGTGGCCGAAAAGAAGATCACCTGCCTGATGGTCACCCACAACATGCATCAGGCATTGGAGCTGGGCAACCGCACCCTGATGATGGATTCCGGCCGTATCGTCTTTGACGTGAAGGGCGAGGAACGCAGCCGGATGACCGTGGACGACTTGCTTGAAAAGTTCCGCGAGAACGCAGGCAAGAATCTGGACAACGACCGCATCCTGCTGAGTAAAGTGGAAAAGTGACCCGGACAGGAAAGCACAGCCCCGACAGACCATGCAGTCTGCCGGGGCTGTATTTTTGCGGGGAAGTGCACCGTAGGGAAAAGCGATTCCCCCTGAAACAGCAAATCCCCCCTGCGCAGATGCACAGAGGGGATTTTAAATATCAGAAATTACTGAACGTATTCAACTGTGTACTCGAAGCCGTACTCTTCCTGCAGCTTCTTCACCTCGGCCTCGCAGTCCTCGATGAAGGTGGGGGCGTAGACGGAAGCGCCATTGTGGGCCTTCTTGTAGTCCTCAACGATCTGCTGCAGCTTTGCCCAGCCCTCGTTGGCCTTGTTCTGGTCGATGCTGTCGGGGAAGTTGATGATGAACTCGCGGTGCTTAGGAATACGTGCTTTCATGGTAGGTTCTCCTTATAACAGTTTGGATTTTGATTGTTGATTTATACAGAAGCACAGAGAAAAACCTGTGCAACTTGCGAAAAACGGATCACAGCCCGTATACCCAGCGGGCATTTTCGGCTGTGGTGCGGAACACCTCTTCGGCAGAGATGCCCCGCAGCTGGGCGATATACTCGCCCACATAGCGGATGAGGGAGCTGTCACAGCGGGTGCCGCGCACCGGCTCCGGTGCCATGTAGGGGCAGTCGGTCTCCAGCACGATGCTTTCCAGCGGCAGGGCGCTGATGGCTTTTGCCGCCCGCTTGGCACCCTTGAAGGTACACGCTCCGCCAAAACCGATGAACAGTCCCTGCTTTGCCAGCCACACCGCGTCGTCGGCACTGCCGGAATAGCAGTGGACGATGCCCTTGGGCTGGTATTTTTTGAGCAGGGCGTAAACATCGGCGTGGGCGTTGCGGTCGTGCACAATGATGGGCTTGTCCAGCTCCAGCGCCAGCCGGATGTGTGCCTCAAACATGGCCAGCTGGGCATCCTTGGGCACAGGCCAGTGGTAGTCCAGCCCGCACTCACCCACAGCTACCACCTTGGGGTCGGCATAATAGGGCATCAGGGCACGCATCTCGGCGGCCCAGTCGCCGCCATAGACCGAGACCGTAGGAGCCGGGCCTTCCTCGCCGCAGTCGACGGCGGGCAGCAGGCTTTCCGGGTGGATGCCAACAGCTGCCACCACCCACGGGTAGCGGTGCGCCAGCTCCAGCACTTTGGGTGCATCCCCGGAGTGGGTGGCCTGTTCACACACGCCTACCACGCCCTTGCCGGGCAGGCTGCCCAGCAGGAAATCGCGGTCTGCGCCAAAAGCGCGGGCACTGTAGTGCGCGTGGGTGTCAAAAATGGGGCCGGTCATTTGCCCTCCTTTTTGGCGGGGGCCTTGTTCACCAGCCAGATGCCCACACACACGAACACCAGCGCCGCCAGATACTGCCAGCGGAACAGGGGTTCGCCGTTGAGCACGGCGCTCAGCAGTACGTTGACCACCGGGTTCACGAAGCCAAAGATGGCAATGCGGCTGACCGGGTTGTTCTTCATCAGCAGGGCCCACAGCACATAGCCTGCCCCGCAGATGAAGGCCAGATACAGCATGACCACCACCGCCAGTGCGTTTTGCACATGGAGGCTGCCGCCCAGCACAGTGCCCAGCACGAACAGTGCCAGACCGCCCACGAACAGGTTGATGAAGCAGACGGCAAAGCTGTCTGCTTTTTTGGTCACGGATTTGTTCCACGGGCCGGACAGGGTAAAGATGATGGTAGCGGCCATCATGCAGAACACGCCCCAGCCGCTGCCGCTGCCGTGGTTGCCCAGCGTGCCGATGAGCACGCCTGCAAAGCCGATGACACAGCCCAGCGTTTTGGCAGGGGTCATGCGGTCGGCGTTGCCGTAGATGAAGTGGGCAAAGATCACGCCCAGAAAGCTCTGGGTGCTGTTCAGGATGCCGCCAAAGGCACCCGTGAGCATGGCAACAGCAATGTAATAGAATGCGTACTGGATCGTGGTCTGCCACAGGCCCAGAGCACAGCACTCCGCTGCCACTTTGCCGCGGGGGAACTTGGGCAGGCGGCTCTGCAGCAGAACACTGCCCAGCAGCACCAGAAAGCTGCCCAGCATGAACCGCACACCGGCAAAGCAGAAGATGGAGGCGGTGTTGCCGGTCTCAATGGAGAACAGCCGGTAGCCCAGCTTGATGAAGGGGAATGCCGAGCCCCACAGCACATTGCAGAAGATGGCCAGCAGCACGGCGAACACCGGCGTGCCGAAGATCTTATCCAGCCATTCCGCGCGGGAAAGCGTTTTGTTTTCCTGCATGGCGGCTCAGTGGATGCGGCTGCCTACGGGGGTGTCGTCGCCGTAGAAAGCGATGGAGCAGCCGCCGTCGGCGGTATCAGCAGCAAAGATCATGCCCTCGCTGACATACTTGCCCTTCATCATGGGGCGAGGTGCCAGATTGCACACAATGCCGATCTTCTTACCGATCAGGTCTTCCGGCTTGAACCACTTTGCAATGCCGGAAAGGATGCAGCGCTCCCGCTCGCCGTCAAACACGGTCAGGTGCAGCAGCTTCTTGCTTTCCTTCAGGTTCTCGCAGGCGCGCACTTCGGCCACGCGCAGTTCCACCTTGCAGAAGGTGTCAAAGTCGATCTCTTCCTCGTGGGTAAAGTCCACGGTGCTCTCCTCGGCGGGGGCGGCAGCCTTCTTCTCAGCTTCAGCCTTGGCCTTGTTGGCAGCTTCGGCAGCGGCCTTGCGCTTCTCGTCCTCTTCCTTCAGGTGGGCAATTTCCTTTGCCACATCGATGCGGGGGAACAGTGCTTCGCCCTTGTGCACAGTGTAGGTCTCCTGTGCGCCGTAGGTGGTCTTGGCCAGGTCCAGAGCAGATGCGTCCAGACCCAGCTGTTCCATCATCTTGGGCGCGGTGGTGGGCAGGTATGCGTTCAGCAGGATGCCGCACACGCGCAGTGCCTCGCACAGGTGGTACAGCACGCTCTCCAGACGGGCCTTGTTGGCCTCGTCCTTGGCCAGCGCCCAGGGAGCGGTCTCGTCGATGTACTTGTTGGCGCGCTGGATGACCGCAAAGATCTCCATCAGGGCCTGCGGGATGGTCAGGCTGTCCATGTCGGCCGTGACCTTGGCGGTCAGCTCGTTGACCATGGTCTCCAGCTCGGTGTCAATGGCCTCGGTACCGGCCACATTGTGCACGGTGCCGCCGAAGTACTTCTCGCACATGGCGACCGTGCGGCTGAGCAGGTTGCCCAAATCGTTCGCCAGATCGCTGTTGATGCGGGTGATCAGGGCTTCGTTGGTGAACATGCCATCGTTGCCGAAGGGAATCTCACGCAGCAGGAAGTAGCGGATGGCATCCACGCCGTAGCGGTCGCACAGGATCACAGGGTCCACCACGTTGCCCACGGACTTGGACATCTTGCCGCCGTTCATCAGCAGCCAGCCGTGGCCGAACACCCGTTTGGGCAGGGGCAGATCCAGAGCCATCAGCATGGCGGGCCACAGAATGGTGTGGAAACGCAGGATCTCCTTGCCCACCATGTGAAGGTCGGCAGGCCAGAACTTGTCGTAGTCGTGATATTTTTCGTTACCGTAGCCCAGCGCGGAGATATAGTTGCTCAGGGCGTCCACCCACACATACATGGTGTGCTTGGGGTCGAAGGGCACGGGGATGCCCCACTTCACGGAGGTGCGGGACACGCAGGTGTCCTGCAGGCCCTGCTTGATGAAGGCGATCATCTCGTTCTTGCGGCTCTCGGGCTGGATGAACTGGGGGTTCTCCTCGTAGAGCTTCAGCAGGCGGTCGGCATACTTGCTGGTCTTGAAGAAGTAGGCTTCCTCGTGTGCGTCGTACACTTCGCGGCCGCAATCGGGGCACTTGCCGTCCACCAGCTGGCTGTCGGTCCAGAAGCTCTCGCAGGGCTTGCAGTAGTGGCCGATGTACTCGCCCTTGTAGATGTCGCCCTGCTCATACAGCTTGGTGAAAATTTTCTGGCAGGACTCCATGTGGTAGTCGTCGGTGGTGCGGATGAAGCGGTCGTAGCTGACGTCCAGCAGCTTCCACAGATCCTTGACGGTGGCTACGATCTTGTCCACATACTCCTTGGGGGTCACACCGGCATCGGCAGCCTTGTCCTGAATTTTCTGGCCGTGCTCGTCGGTGCCGGTCAGGAACATGACGTCATAGCCCTGCATCCGCTTGAAGCGTGCCAGTGCGTCGCAGGCGACAGTGGTATAGCTGTGGCCGATGTGCAGCTTGTCGCTGGGGTAGTAGATGGGAGTGGTGATGTAGAATGTCTTGTGCTCACTCATAGGTTGATACTCTTCCTTTCCTGATTTGGCGGGGGACGAAAAAAGCCCTCATCCTGCCGGACTGAGCCGGACAAGGACGAGAGCCTGAAACTTTCGTGGTACCACCTTGCTTCGCCGCACCCTTGCGGGCGCAGCCTTTTGCCGGGCCAAAAAGCACGGCGCAGCGCGGTAACGGGCGCACCCGTCGCAGGCTCAATTTTCACCTGCGCAGCTCCGAGACCATCTTCGGCATCGCGCGGCCTGCCCGGTTCCATCCTTCGGGCTTTCTGTCAGGCGCAGACGGTGCGTACTCTTCTCTTCACAGCCAATTTACACTGTTATGTCTATAATACGCAAAAACGGTGGGTTTGTCAACATTAAATCTCGTAATCCAGACAGAACCGTGCCTTGGTGTAGGGCCGCACCTTGCCGTCGGCCACAGCCACATGGGCGGGATGGACGGAGTAGCCCTTGAGGGCCTCGGCGCTTTCAAAGGTGGTGTCCAGCATCAGGTCGGCGGTGGAAGAGGGGAGACCGTTGATGTTGACATGCACTTCCACAAGGCCGGGGATCTTGCCGGCCAGACTTTCCAGCCCCTCTTTGATGCCTGCCTTGACGGCGGCTTTTTCGGCATCGGACAGCTCGTCCTTCAGCTGCCACAGGATCACATGCTTGACCATAATAAAATACCTCCTGCGTTTTTTCTCATTGTAGCAGGATGAGAAAACGAACGCAAGAGGAAAGCTGCAAAGTATTATTGGGGTGCGAACAGCAGAACCACCAGAAGCACGGCACAGAGCACCGAAACTACGATGCCCTCCAGCCGGGTCAATTTGATGTACTCTTCCGTGGGCTCAGGTACCTGCGTGTACCGCCTGCGGGAGCGCAGGGCAATGGCATCTTCCGGATGCAGCGCCATAAAAATGCCGAACCCGATGCCGAAAAGTGCGGTTAAGATCGCACAGATGACTTCCATAGCAACCTCTCACTTTTTGTTTTTGTCGCTCCTACTCAGGGCATAGCACAGATACGAGATCAGCAGGGCAGCGCACAACACGAGCGCTGCCACCATCAAAATGGAGTGCAGCGGCTCGACCCTGGGAAGAAAGGTGTTGACCAGATAGAGTGCACCGCAAAGGATCGAAGCAATGCCGTAAAATTTGCGGAAGTGCTTCTTTTCGTCCTCACTGCTCCATCCGGTGCCGGTGCCATTGTACAGATCCCGGATGCCGCGGTACAAAAACAGCACACCCAGCGCGGCGTTCAGCCAATCCCAGTCCGAAAGATTCAAATTCATGGTGGCCCCTTTCCGGCTGTCAATCCGCACTATGGTTCCAGCTTTCGTAAGCGACAAGATAAAGAAGGTCTCCCACGATGGCGATGCCGAAGATGATACGGTAGAGCAGCGATGTAACAGGTGTGAAGGCTAAGATCAGAAAGGCGATGCTGTTGAGCATGTAAAACACGCCGTTCTTTTTCTGCCAGAAGGCGCGGTACTCCGGGTCGCGGTGATACTGGTTGAACGGCAGATCGAGGAACGGGTCTTTGCCTTGAAAATCCCGAATGCCGGAGATGAACCAGATAACGGTCAGCACAAGATTAAGCAGAGTGGAAACCGAAACGAACGACTCCATGAAATGAACCTCCCATCTTTTTCCACAGTATACCACAGAAAAGTGCAAAAACAAAGGACGGTATTCAACCTTCCTGCGTAAAATTTGCACAAATCGGGCGTTGACTGTTGGTGAAAACAGCACAAAATAAAACCAGCCGGACGAGGCGGTTGCAAGCCCTCGTCCGGCTGGATACTTACTTCTTCGGAGTCATAAGCCTCTTCTCCTTGGGGTTCCTCATTTTCGGAGTAAACGTTTCATAGGGTGACTCTCCTTAGAAACTACTGGAAACTGAGAATCTATTTCAAGGGGACTGATTACTTAGTACATTGGATTGACCCTTCTCTTAACTGATGGAGTGCGGCACCGAGATTCTAAAGATGAATTTCATATTACCACATTCTTTCGAGTTAGATTCGCCAGGGGCAAACTACTTAGTACATTGGTAGAACTCCTTTTTTGCTATTCAAATAATGTTCTCCGTACAAAAGATACCTTCATAGGAATCATCTCCGGCGGATCTATTTGAATCGCTGGGGGTTAAGTTTATCGACAGGTTGTCGTGTAATCGCATTTTTGATGCTCAAGACTGGCTCATTTTTGTTGTGTTTTTATACGGGGGAAACATCCCGTCTGTGGTGAGCCTCTATTTTGCTTCTCAGCGAATCCCGACAGCCTGTCCCTGCTGTGCGGGTTCCATATCGACCATCGGTCTCGCTCCTTTCTGCTTCAAGTCAGCGGGATTAGCTCTCTCTTGAGCTTCTGCTGTACTTCTCTGGTTTCTGGCTTTATTATACATATTCCTGATTGATTTGTCTATTCGCAGAGTGCACAAGGATAGAAATATAAAATTGTGCAGTTCTTGAAAAACAGCAGATGGAACGTGCAAAATGCCGCTTTCTGCGCGGTGTGTCCGGACGATCGGGCCCTTTGGAGAGGAACTCTGTGCCCTGCAGGGAGGGCTGCCGAGGAAGTCAACAGCAAAGCTGCCCAGAAGTTCCGGGCCGTTTGTGGAGGATTTTGCGCAAAACGGGAGAAAGTGTCCACAGGGTATTATGCGTCAGATCGATTTGTGCTAAAATAGCGCCAATGAATGGTAGTCGCCGCCGCCCCGCGAGATGAAAGTTTCGCGGGGCGGCTTTTTTGCGGCAAAAATTTACACACAAAAGAAATGGAGACACAATCAAAATGCCTAAAACTTTACCGGAACGTATCTTCTTTACCATTGTCATGGCTGCCATTATGGTCTATGGCATGATCGTTTACAATGTGGCGCTGAACACAGGCGGTGTCACCAATGCCACCTTTGTCATGGCTCTGCACGAGATGCCGATCATGGTTCCCATTGCCTGCGTGCTGGAATTTTTCGTGGTGGAGAAACTGGCCACCGGATTGGCGTTTATGTTCATGCGGCCCACAGATCGTCCGCAGTTCATCACCTATGCCATCTCGCTGATGATCGTGTGCATCATGTGCCCGGTGATGAGCCTGATCGCAACGGTGCTGTTTAAAGAACCCGGCTTTGGCACTTGGGTGCATACATGGGGCTGCAATATGCCCATGGCCCTGTGCTGGCAGATGCTGTACTGCGGGCCGCTTGCCCGTGCCATCTTCCGGCTGGTGTTCCGCCGCGGCGCAAAACAGGCGGACTGACAGATTTTAGATATGCAGTTATAATAAATATGTATAGGAGCGGGTGTAATACCGGACGAGACGCCTATACGAATTTTATATATCGGGCATATAAAGTATGTAAAATGGGGCATTTTTGATGGAAATATTCCCCGGAATGCCCTGAAAAAGCCATTGAAACCTAAGAATTGGCTAAGAAATTTGTGGAAAAAGTACATGTGAAGAACGTTTTATTGGACAAGATGCACAACTTTTTTTGTATATCAATGCAGTAGAACCACCTAAAATGTAGAATGTGCACAAAGCCACTTGCCAATTTTCGTCAATCGTACTATCATACACAACGAAAAAAGACGAAGTGACCCGTGCAGGAGGGAGGGTGTGACCGGACAGAGCCGAACACCTTCCTTACTTTTTTCACAAAGCTGCGCCTTTTCTTCGAGCGATAAGAAGGACGCTGCGCCGCCGGGGCGGTGCGGCGGTCTTACCCCCGGAACCCTATTCTTCAGGAAGGAGGAAAAACAATTGAATAATCTGACCAAAGCATTGATGGAAGAGCTGACCGTTGAATACGTCAAGGTCGGCCCGCTGCAGATCCCGGAATCCGTGGTCATCAGCTGGGTGATCCTGGCCATCGTCACCATCGGCTCGATCCTGCTTACCAGAAACCTGAAGGTGGACCATATCAGCAAGCGTCAGGCCGTGCTGGAAATGGCCTACCTCGCAGGCACTAATTTCTTTGAAGGTCTGCTGGGCGAAAAGGGCAGGCGCTATGTGCCTTACCTGATGACCGTGGCCATCTACATCGCCTTCAGCAACCTGATCGGCGTGTTCGGTGTCAAGCCCCCCACGAAGGATCTGGACGTGACCGCAGCGCTGGCGCTGATGAGCATTGTGCTGATCGAGGGTGCCGGCATCCGTGCACGCGGCGGCGTTGGCTTCTTCAAGAGTCTGGCTGCCCCCACGCCGGTCATGACCCCTATGAACATCCTCGAGATCGCCATCCGCCCCACCAGCCTGTGCATGCGACTGTTCGGCAACGTGCTGGGTGCATTCGTCATCATGGAGCTGATCAAGCTCGTGGTGCCTGTGTTCGTCCCGGCGGTGTTCAGCCTGTATTTTGACCTGTTCGACGGTCTGATCCAGACCTATGTGTTCGTGTTCCTGACTTCGCTGTTCATGAAAGAAACCATGGGCGGAGAAGACTGATCCATTGATATTTACTGAATTTAAAAGGAGATTATTACTATGAATGGTTTGATTGCTCTGGGCGCTGGCATTGCAGCGCTGACCGGCATTGGCGGCGGTATCGGCATCGGCATCGCAACGGGTAAGGCAACGGAGGCAATCTCCCGTCAGCCCGAGGCATCCGGCAAGATCCAGACCAACCTGCTGCTGGGCGCTGCTCTGGCAGAAGGTACTGCAATTTTCGGCTTCGTCGTTGCACTGCTGATCATCCTGTTCCTGGGTCAGTAACGGAGGCGCAGACGAATGCTGAAGTTGGATATTAACCTGCTGTGGACCGTCGTGAACGTCCTCGTCATGTATGCGGTGCTGCGCAAGTTCCTGTTCAAGCCTGTTCAGGACGTGATCGCAAAGCGCCAGCAGATGGTGGACGCAAACCTGGCCGATGCGGAGACCTCCAAGAAGGAAGCCGCAGAGACCATGAACGCCGCGCAGGAAAAACTGCGCAATGTGGACAATGAGGCCGCTGCCCGCCGCGAAGCCTACGAAAAGCAGGCTGAGGTCGAAAAGCAGCAGCTGCTGGCAGATGCCCGCAAGCAGGCAGACGCCATCGTGGCAGCCGGCAAGGCAAGCGCCGAGGCCGAACGCCAGAGCAAGCTGCGGGAAGCCGATGCCCAGACCACGGCACTGGCCCGTGCGATGTGCGAGAAGCTGCTGGCCCGCAATCTGACCGCCCAGGACGACGCACGTCTGCTGGACGATCTGCTGGAGAAAGCAGGTGCAGGCAATGGCAACTGAATTCAGTCGTGAATTTTTTGCGGACAACCGCATCGTCAAGGCCGAGCTGCGCAGCGCCCGCAAGCCCCGGGAAGAGGAGCTGAACCGGATCCGCGCCGAGGTACGCAAGCTGTATGATGCCACCGAGGTCATCCTGAACGTGACGGTGGACGAGAGCCTGCTGTCCGGCTATGTCCTGCAGGTGGGCGACCGTGTGTTCGATAACTCCGGCCGTCATCAGCTGGACAAGATGATGGAGGGCAAGCCCTCGCTGGCTACCCTCAAGACCCGCATTGAGGACTACAAGCCCGCCGAGACCTCTGCCGAGGGCGGTGTGGTCATCTCCTCTGCCGACGGCATCGTGCACGTCGAGGGCATGAACCGCGCCGTGTATGGCGAGATCGTCACCTTCGACAACGGTGCCAAGGGCATGGTGGAGAGCGTGGACCCCGAACAGCTGGGCATCATGCTGTTCGACGGAGCTGAGACCGTCGGTGTGGGCACCATGGTGACCCGCAGCGGCAAGCGTGCCGGCATCCCGGTGGGCGATGCCTTCCTGGGCCGTGTCATCAGCCCGCTGGGCGAGCCCATCGACGGCAAAGGCCCTATCGAAGCTGTGGGCTACAACCCCATCGAAAAGCAGGCCCCCGGCATTCTGGAGCGTCAGAGCGTGGATACCCCGCTCCACACCGGCATCCTCGCCATCGATTCCATGTTCCCCATCGGCCGCGGTCAGCGTGAGCTGATCATCGGCGACCGCCAGACCGGCAAGACCTCCATCGCCACGGACGCCATCCTGAACCAGAAGAACACCGGTGTGCTGTGCATTTATGTGGCCATCGGCCAGAAGGCTTCTTCCATTGCCCGCGTGGCAGGCGATCTGCAGAAGCACGGTGCCATGAGCTACACCACCATCGTGGCGGCTACTGCTTCGGATTCCGCTCCCCTGCAGTACATCGCACCCTATGCCGGTACCGCACTGGCCGAGTACTTCATGAGTCAGGGCAAGAGCGTGCTGATCGTTTACGACGATCTGTCCAAGCATGCAGTGGCCTACCGTGCCATTTCTCTGCTGCTGCGCCGCTCTCCGGGCCGTGAGGCTTACCCCGGCGATGTGTTCTATCTGCACTCCCGTCTGCTGGAGCGCTCCTGCCGGATGCGCGACGATCTGGGCGGCGGTTCCATCACCGCACTGCCTATCGTAGAGACGCAGGCAGGCGACGTTTCGGCCTACATCCCCACCAATGTCATTTCCATCACCGATGGTCAGATCTTCCTCGAGAGCGCTCTGTTCAATGCAGGCAACCGCCCGGCCGTCAATGTGGGTCTGTCGGTGTCCCGTGTGGGCGGCGCTGCCCAGACCAAGGCCATGAAGAAGGCCAACGCCAACCTGCGTATCGAGCTGGCACAGTACAAGGATATGGAGTCCTTTGCACAGTTCAGCTCGGATCTGGACGCGGAGACCCGCCGCCAGCTGGACCACGGCAAGGCTCTGATGGAAATGCTCAAGCAGCCGCTGTATCAGCCCAAGTCCGACGCCGAGCAGGTGGTCACGCTGGTGCTGGCTTCCCACGGTGTGCTGGACGAACTGCCCACTGCCGAGCTGCGCGCCAAAACTTCCGCATTTGTGCGTCAGTTCCGCGCGGATGTGTCCGGTACGATGGATAAGATCACCGCCACCGGCAAGCTGGAACCTGAAATGGTCGATGCCATCCTGAACGCCTGGAAAGCTTATGCGGGAGGCGACAGCCATGCCGTCCAGTAAGCTGCTGAAGGAGCGCATCGAGAGCATTCAGGATACCATGAAGATCACGAACGCCATGTACCTGATCTCCTCGTCCAAGCTGCGCAAGGCACGTAAGAACTACCAGAATGTATCGCCCTACTTCAACCGTATGCGCGATACCATTTCCCGCGTGGTGCCCCACCTGCCGGAAGAGCCGGTGCATCCGTTCTTCCACGAACGCAACACCGCAAACCCCAAGCGGGCCTACATCGTGCTGACGGCAGATAAGGGCATGGCAGGCGCTTACAACCAGAACATCATCAAGTTCCTCAAGGAAAATGCGGATGAGAACGACCGGTTCTATGTGATCGGCCAGACCGGCTACCGCGCCCTGTACCACAAGGATCCGCGGCTGGTGGAGGATTTCCACTACGGTGCCACGGAGCCTACGCTGCAGCGTGCCCGCGATATCACGATGGACGCCATCGATGATTTCAAGACCGGCAAGCTGGATGAGATCTATCTCATCTATACCCGCATCGAGAATGCACTGACCAGCGAGCCCACCATGGTGCGTCTGCTGCCGCTGGACCGCGCCCATCTGCAGCCTGCCCCCAAGGGTCTGGGCGATCCGAAGGGCGATGTGGAGATGTTCCCGTCTGCATGGACGGTGTTTGAACAGATCGCGCCCATTTATATGCACGGCATGATCTTTGGTGCCATGACCGAGAGCTTCTGCGCAGAGCAGAGCGCCCGCATGACCGCCATGGATTCCGCCACCAAGAACGCCAACGATATGATCCGGGAGCTGCAGCTGGAATACAACCGCACCCGTCAGGGCTCCATTACACAGGAGATCACCGAGATCATCGGCGGTGCGGCTGCCGTGCAGGACCGGGCGGAATAAAACGTATTTACAAATTAGTATAGAGGCAATCGTATGATACAGGGAACTATTATTCGCGTAGCCGGCCCTGTGGTGGACGTGCAGTTCACCGCAGGCAAGCTGCCTGCCCTGCAGGAAGCGCTTACCGTGACCGCTGAGGGCACCGAGCGCACGATGGAAGTGACACAGCATGTCAACGAGACCACTGTGCGCTGCATCATGCTTTCCGCCAGCGAGGGTCTGGGCAAGGGCATGACCGTGACCGCTACCGGCCACGGCCTGACCGCACCGGTGGGCGAAGCCACGCTGGGCCGCATGTTTGACCCGCTGGGCAGACCCATCGACGGCAAGGGCTCTGTGGATGATGTGCCGCATTGGCCCATCCACCGCAAGGCCCCCAGCTTTGCAGAGCAGAAGCCCGCGACCGAGATCCTGGAGACCGGCATCAAGGTCATCGACCTGCTGGCCCCCTATGCAAAGGGCGGCAAGATCGGTCTGTTCGGCGGCGCAGGCGTCGGCAAGACCGTGCTGATCCAGGAACTGATCCATAACGTGGCCACCGAGCACGGCGGCTACTCCATCTTCACCGGCGTGGGCGAGCGCTCCCGCGAGGGCTGCGACCTTTGGGGCGAGATGAACGAGTCCGGTGTTCTGAATAAGACCGCACTGGTCTTTGGTCAGATGAATGAGCCCCCAGGAGCACGTATGCGTGTTGCTGAGACCGGCCTGACCATGGCAGAGTACTTCCGTGAGGAGACCCACAAGGACGTGCTGCTGTTCATTGATAACATCTTCCGCTTCGTGCAGGCAGGCTCCGAGGTGTCCGCTCTGATGGGCCGTATGCCTTCTGCTGTGGGCTACCAGCCCACTCTGGCCAACGAGCTGGGCGCTCTGCAGGAGCGCATCACCTCCACCAAGGAAGGTTCCATCACCTCGGTGCAGGCCGTCTACGTCCCCGCCGACGACCTGACCGACCCGGCCCCCGCCACCACCTTTGCACATCTGGATGCCACTACCGTGCTGTCCCGTAAGATCGTGGAGCAGGGCATTTACCCGGCCGTGGACCCGCTGGCATCCACCTCCCGCATTCTGGAAGCGGATATTGTGGGCGAGGAGCACTATCGCGTGGCCCGCAAGGTGCAGTCCATTCTGCAGCGCTATCAGGAGCTGCAGGACATCATCGCCATTCTGGGCATGGATGAGCTGGACGAGAACGACAAGCTCACCGTCGCCCGCGCCCGCAAGCTGCAGAAGTTCCTGTCCCAGCCCTTTGCTGTGGCCGAGAACTTTACCGGCCTGAAGGGCAAGTATGTGCCGCTGCAGGATACCGTGCGCGGCTTTGCCGCCATTGTGGACGGCGAGGCCGATGATCTGCCGGAGTGGGCGTTCTTCAACGTTGGTACGCTGGAAGATGCCCGCCAGAAGGCGGCGGAAAAGCTGGCTGAGGAAAAGGGCGGTGCCGTCTGATGAACAAGTTCATGCTGAACATCACTGCGTCCAGCGGTGAGTACTATCAGGGCGATTGCGAAGACCTTGTGCTGCCCATCAGCGATGGCGTGTACGGCATACAGGCTGGACACAGCCCGGTGCTGGTGGCCATCCACATGGGCATCCTGCACTTTGAGGTGAACGGTGAAAGCCAGGACATCCTGGTAGGCGACGGCATTGCCGAGGTGACACCTGCCTATGTGATGGTGCTGGTGGACAGCGCCGAGCGCCCGGAGGATATCGACAAGAACCGTGCCGAGGCTGCCCGCATCCGTGCCGAGGAGCGTTTGCAGCATCAGCAGAGCATGCATGAATATTATCAGAGCAAGATCGCGCTCGACCGTGCGATGCAGCGCCTGCAGGCCGCTGCAAAGTACCGGCGCTGAGAATGAGCCGCATCTGCCAGGACCAGATCTGAAAAAAGAGCATCATTTGTATCCATTGAGGGTGCAAAGTGATGCTCTTTTTTTGTTTCAGGCGGTTCCATGGAACGCAGCTTTCGTGTATAATAAGGTCAATGCAACCCCGCGTGTTGTGCGGGAAAGGAGGAGGTTTTCCATGATCCAATTCGGCCTGCGTCTGCATGACGCGGAAAAGCTGCCCGTTGAACAGGTGCTGCCGCTGGTGCGCCGGAAAGGCTTTACCTGCGCCCATGTGGCTCTGAGCAAATCCTTCAAGGAGCTGCCCTGCACCCCCAGCGCCCTGACCCCCGGCTATGCGCTGTATCTGCGGCATCTGTTTGAGAAAAACGGCATCGACATTGCCGTGCTGGGCAACTACCTGAACCTTGCCCACCCGGATGCGGATGCCCTGCACGCCATTCAGGAAAAATACTATGCGCACATCCGCTTTGCAAGTCTGCTGGGCTGCGGCATGGTGGGCACCGAGACCGGTGCGCCCAACGCGGAGTACAAATTCTGTCCGGAGTGCCGCAGCGACGAAGCCCTTTCCACCTTTATCAAGAACTTCAAGCCGGTGGTGCGCTGTGCCGAGCAGTACGGCGTGACCATTGCTATTGAGCCGGTGGTAAAGCACATCGTGTACGATGCCAGACGCGCCCGCACCGTGCTGGACGAGATCGGCAGCCCGAACCTGCAGATCCTGTTCGACCCCGTCAACCTGCTGAACATGGAAAATGTGGACCGCCGCGAGGAAGTGTTCGCCGAGGCCATCGAGCTTCTGGGTAAGGATATCGCCATGATCCACTTTAAGGATTTCCTGCGCAAGGATGCGGGCGGCCAGCTGGCTGCTACGGGTGCAGGGCAGGGAGGCATGGAGGACTACCGCACCATCCTGCGCTTTGCAAAGCAGGAAAAGCCCTATATCTTTGCAACGCTGGAGAATACCACCCCGGAAAACGCGGTGGAATGCCTGAACTACCTGAAAAAGCAGTACGACGAGTGCTGAACACTTTATAACAAGAAAAACATCTGCAAGCTTTGCCCGGAATGGGGCAGCTTGCAGATGTTTTTTGTATCAGATGAAGTTTATGGTTCGGCCTTTTACAAATTGCAATTAAGAAGTAGTTTCGCTGAAAATGCCCAGAACGAAAGCGGAGGACATGAAGATCATTCCAGATCCAGCTTATGCTCCATCAGCCAGCGGGTCAGCAGAAAGTATCCTGCGGCAAAGGCGATGCTGACCGCCAGCCCGAACAGGGTGGTGAACGCACTGGGCGCAGCGATGGAGATGTCCACGCCGCCAAGGGCGGGATCGGAAACAGCCTGCAGCATGTCGGCACTGCTGACACCGGAGCTCAGCCAGTTCTGCAGGAAGGACAGCAGGAAAAATGCCAGAATACCGGCCGGGACCATGTGCTTTTTGAACTGGTGGCCGATCATGCATGCGGCATAGATGCACAGGATGCTGGACACCAGTGCCACCAGCCCGTTCAGCGTTTCAAAGATCAGCCAGAGCCACCCGGAGCTGCCGGTCATGCGGAAGATCTCTCGGAAGATCTCTACCACTTTCTGCCACAGCTCCGGCAGCTGCTGCAGGGCCGCGCTGTTCAGAGACAGAGCCAGCAGCATCACCGCAAAGGAGAAAATACCCACGATGCTGCTGCAAAGCATCCAAACCACGCTGGAGATCAGCTTGGAAAGGATGAGCTGGCTTTCCGTCACCGGCAGGGTGTGCATCAGATAGCCTTCGCGGCCCAGCAGATTGCGGGTGAAGCGGGTCACAATGGTCATCACGGACACCACTGCCACTGCAACGGCTACGACCATGTAGGCGAACAGCAGCAGAGATGCAAAGTTGTCCTTGGAAGAGCTGCGCAGGGAAAAGCCGCTCAGCACTGCCAGTGCAACAAGGGCCAGATACAGCCCGCCGTAGGTGCGGCCGGTGGCCTTGAATTCATATTTTAACAGCTGTTTCAGCATTTGAATACCTCCCGGAAATATGCATCCACGCTCATGCCCTCGGTCTCGCGCAGCTCTTCGGCATTGCGGTGGGCGAACACCCGGCCATCCTTCAAAAAGACGGCTTCGTCCAGAATGGGCTCGATATCGCCGATGAGGTGGGTGGATAGAATGACGGTCGCATCCCGGCTGTAGTTGTTCAGGATGGTGCTCAGGATGTAGTCCCGGGCGGCAGGGTCCACGCCGCCAATGGGCTCATCTAGCAGGTAGAGCTTTGCGGCGCGGCTCATGGCCAGGATCAGCTGCACCTTTTCCTTGCTGCCCTTGGAGAGGGTCTTGAGCCGTGCCTTCGGTTCCAGTTCCAGCCGGGCCAGCATTTCGTTCGCCTTGGCGGGGTCAAAATCGGCATAGAATTCGCGGAACATTTCCACCAGCTGCTCCACACGCATCCAGTCCGGCAGCCAGTCGGCGTCCGGCAGATAGGACACGATGGCTTTGGTGTCCGGCCCGGGGGTCATGCCGGCGATCCGGATGCTGCCTGCACTGGGCTGCAGCAGACCGTTCGCCAGCTTGATGAGGGTGGTCTTGCCGCTGCCGTTGGGGCCAAGCAGCCCCACGATGCGGCCAAAGCCGATGTGCAGGTCTACATTTTCCAGTGCGGTCTTATCCTTCTGGTAGCACTTGGTCAGTGCTTCACAGCTCAAAAGTTCATTCATTGAGGTCCTCCTTTGCGTCCCAGTGTTCCAAAAGCGCGGCTGCCTGTGCGGGACTGTAGCCGATGCCGCGCATCTTTTCCAGAAAATCCGACGCCAGCGTCCGGGCGGTGTCGGCGCGAAGCTGTTCGATCAATGCAGTATCCTCCGTAACATAGCGGCCTGCGGTGCGTTCGGTGCGCACCAGCCCTTCCGTTTCCAGCTGGGCAAGGGCCCGCTGCATCGTGTTCGGGTTCACCCCGGCGGCTGCGGCCAGATCACGCACCGAATCCAGATGCCCGCCCGGCGGGTAGGTGCCGGCCAGGATCCGGGCCTTCAGCCGTTCCACAAGCTGTGCATAGATCGGGCGGCTGGCATCAAACTGTTCGCCCATGGTATCATCTCCTTGTCTTGCTGTATTAAGCGCTTGATACAATAATACACGATTTGCTCTGTTTGTCAAGGGGAAAAAGAAAAAACACCATAAAACTGTGGGAAGCTGGGAAAAGTGCCCATAAAACACTGCACATTGATAAAAAATTACAATAAATTCAAACAATTTCACATTGCAAAGCTTTTGACAATATGCTATGCTGAAAAACAGAGAGCTCCGCCCGGAAAGCGGCGGAAAAGAGATTTGGAGGAAAAATAACTATGGCTGACCGCATCGTTCTGAATACCATCTCCTACCATGGCCACGGTGCCATTGAGAACATCGTTCCCGAACTGACCGCCCGCGGCTACAAGAAGGCATTCGTCTGCTCCGACCCCGACCTGATCAAGTTCGGCGTCACCAAGAAGGTCACCGATCTGCTGGATGCTGCAAACTTTGCCTACGCTGTTTACAGCGAGATCAAGCCCAACCCCACCATCGCCAACGTGCAGGACGGCGTGGCCGCTTTCAAGGCTGCTGAAGCTGACTGCATCGTGACCATCGGCGGCGGCTCCTCCATGGATACCGCAAAGGCCATCGGCATCATCATCAACAACCCCGAGTTTGCGGATGTCCGCTCTCTGGAAGGCGTTGCTCCCACCAAGAAGCACGCGGTGTTCACCATCGCTGTTCCCACCACCGCCGGCACTGCTGCCGAGGTCACCATCAACTACGTCATCACCGATGTGGAGAAGAAGCGCAAGTTCGTCTGCGTGGATACCAACGATATCCCCGAGATCGCCGTGGTCGATCCCGATATGATGTCCTCCATGCCCAAGGGCCTGACCGCTGCCACCGGCATGGATGCTCTGACCCACGCCATCGAGGGCTACATTACCAAGGGCCACTGCGTCATCTCCGATATGTTCCATCTGGAAGCCATCAAGCTCATCAGCCAGAGCCTGCGCGGCGCAGTGCAGAACACCCCGGAAGGCCGCGAGGGCATGGCTCTGGGCCAGTACATCGCCGGCATGGGCTTCTCCAACGTGGGTCTGGGCATCGTCCACTCCATGGCACACGGCCTGTCCGCTCTGTACGACACCCCGCACGGTGTGGCCTGCGCCATCCTGCTGCCGGTGGGTCTGGAGTACAACAAGTCCGTTGCCGGTGAGCGCTACCGCGCCGTGGGCAAGGCCATGGGTGTTGTGGGCATCGATGAGATGAACGATGTGGAAGCCGCTGACGCCACCATCGCCGCCGTCAAGCAGCTGAGCGCAGACGTGGGCATCCCCACAAATCTGCACGGCATCCTGAAGGAAGAGGATATCCAGTTCCTCGCCGAGTCCGCATTTGCAGACGCCTGCCGTCCCGGCAATCCCCGCGACACCAGCGTGGAGGAGATCGTGGAGCTGTATAAGAGCCAGCTGTGATTCCGCTCTGTAAATTCAAGCTGTAATTTTGAGCCCTGCTGTCCTTCGGGATGGCAGGGCCTTTTTCTAAGATGTATCTGAAAACAAAGCAACAGACTGGATCTTCGTCTTTTCAGAGATGCCCGGAGAGCCTGCCGCGTCGCAGAGTGACAAAATTTCTGCACGGCTCTTGTACACAGCGCCCAAAACGGGTACAATCAATGCAGTAAGAAAAAACTGGAAGCGAAAGGAACCTTATGACGCTGAACTTCTATACTCTGGGTGTTATTTATCTAGTATATTCCTTTTTGGGCTGGGTGGCTGAGACGGTAGTCGCGACCATCCGGGGCGGAAGGTTTGCCAACCGCGGTGCGGCGGCAGGCCCGTTCTGCTTTATCTACGGTACCACCGGCGTGCTGCTGGCCGTGAGTTTCGGCGACCTGCGCACCGAGCCGGTCTACCTGTTCTTTGCCTGTATGATGGCGGCAACGGTGATGGAATGGATCACCGCCAAGCTGCTGGAACGCCTGCACCGCCGCAAGTGGTGGGACTATTCCGGAAAAAAATTCAATCTGAACGGCTATGTGTGCCTGCAGTATTCGCTGCTGTGGGGTGCGCTGGGCACGGCAAGTGTGCTGTGGGGCAATAATGTGTTGCTGCAGCTGTGCGCGCATATCCCTGTCTGGCTGCTGCGCCCGGCAGTATGGGTCTCGCTGACGGTGGCGGTACTGGACCAGATCGGTTCGGCGGTGCTGGTGCAGCAGTATGCGGCCCGGCACCCGGTGCTGGAGCAGCTCAACCAGAGACTGGGGGAGCGGTCGGATACGCTGCGCCGCAGGATCGCGCTTTACATTGAAAAACGCATCCAGTATGCTTACCCGGCTGCGGCCCGGCAGGAGCAGACTGCGCTCCGGAAGGGGGAAAAGAACTTCCTCAGCGTGTCCGACCTGCTGTGGCTGTTCGTGATCGGCGCGTTTCTGGGCGACATGGTGGAGACGGTGTTCTGCCGCGTGACCGCCGGGGTCTGGATGAGCCGCTCCAGTCTGGTCTGGGGGCCGTTCAGCGTGGTGTGGGGTCTGGCGCTGGTGCTGGCAACGGTGCTGCTGCGTCAGGAAAAGGACCGGAGCGACCGCTATCTGTTCGCCTTCGGCACCGTCATGGGCGGTGTGTACGAATACGTGTGCAGCGCCGTCACCGAGCTGCTGTTCGGCACCGTGTTCTGGGACTACAGCAAGTTCAAGTTCAATCTGGGCGGGCGCATCAACCTGCTGTACTGCTTTTTCTGGGGCATTGCGGCGGTGGTATGGATGCGCTACGGCTATCCGCTGGTGCTCAGAGGCATGAAGAAGGTGCGCAGCCGCGTCCGCCCATGGATGACCGTCCTGCTGGCCGTATTCATGGCGGTGAACATGCTCACCAGTGCGCTGGCCCTTGCCCGCTACGATGCCCGCACCAGCGGTGAAGGCCCCAAGAACAGCATCGATATGCTGCTGGATGCGCATTTTGACGATGCCCGCATGGAGCGTATTTATCCCAACGCGAAGAAAGTAGCCAAGGCCGGATGAAATTTCAACGCTCCTCTTGCACTTTGGTGCAAAAACCGGTATAATATTTTTCGGATAAAAGGGAGTAAAGGGCGCTCGTTTTGCAAAAACGGTGCGCTGTGGCGCAGCGACATCCCGGCAGAAATGCCCGCTGTGTCACCGGAAGCTTGAGACTTTTATTACACTTTCCCGTTTCTGGGCAGGATGTAATAAAGGTCTCTTTTTTATTGCTGCTCTGCCAAAAACAAAAGGAGAAAAACTATGCTCATTCCTGTTTTGCTGTTCATCGTGGGCCTGCTGTGCCTCATCAAGGGCGGTGACTGGTTCGTGGATGGTGCCACGGGCATTGCCCGCCGCTTCCATGTGCCGGAGCTGCTCATCGGTGCCACCGTGGTGTCCATCGGCACCACCCTGCCGGAGGTGATGGTCTCCACCACCTCGGCTCTCACCGGCCACGGCGAGATCGCCTACGGCAACGCCATCGGTTCGATCATCTGCAATGCATCGCTCATTGCGGCCCTCACCATTGCGGTAAAGCCGGGCAAGGTAGACCCCAAGAGCCTGCGCACGCCGGTGCTGTTCTTCTTTGTGGCAGCGGCCTTCTATGCCGGTGTGGCCTACACCACCGGCTACTTCTCCCGCCCGGTGGGCCTGATCCTTCTGGCCATGTTCGTAGCGTATATCATCTGCAACGTGATGGCCATGAAGAACGCCCCCGCCCCGGAAGAAGAGGAAGAACCGGAAGAAAATGCATCCCTTGCCAAGGAGCTGGGTCTGCTGGCCGTGGGCGCTGTGCTCATTGCCGTGGGTGCCAACCTGCTGGTGGATAACGGCACCCTGATCGCACAGGCACTGGGCGTGCCGGAGTCGGTGATCGCGCTCACCTTCGTGGCACTGGGCACCTCGCTGCCGGAGCTGGTAACGGCCATCACCTCGCTGGCAAAGGGCCACGGTGCACTTTCGCTGGGCAATGTCATTGGTGCAAACGTGTTCAATCTGGTGCTGGTGAGCGGTGTTTCCGCCACGGTGGCACCCTTTACCATCCCGCAGAACTCCCTGCTCTTCGGCCACAATGCATCGCTGGTGCTGGAGTTCCCGGTCATGTTCGCCGTGATGCTGCTGCTCACCCTGCCCGCTCTCTTCAAGGGCAAGCTGAGCCGCCCGCAGGGCATTGCGCTGCTGTGCATCTACGCGGCATTCTGTGTGGTGCAGTTCACCATCTGATAAAACAGCAAAAGGCCGACGCAGCACTGCGTCGGCCTTTTGCCGTTTTAAGGGTTACTTTTTCAAATGGGAATCCCAGCCGGAAGAGGTGATGACCTGCTGATCCGGTGTGCACCACATGGCTTCCACGCCGTCCAGACTTTCCACGATCTTCATCCCGTCCTCCAGCGGCTGGCAGAACAGGCCGGTGGTCAGGCAGTCGGCAAGGCCGGAGTCGCTGCACAGCACGGTCACGCCGTTAAAGTAGGCGGCGGGGAACAGGGTGTCCGGGTCGATCAGGTGGTGGTAGCGCTTGCCGTCCACCACGTAGTAGCGCTGGTAGTCGCCGCTGGTCACAAGGGCCATATCGCTCATGTTGATGGCACCGTCCAGCATGGAATCCGAAGTGTATACATCCGAAGAGCTCCACGGGTTTTCCACGCCGCCGGTCCACTGGCTGCCGTCCGGTTTTACACCAATGGCGCGCAGGTTGCCGCCCACGCTCACCAGAGCGCTGGTCAGGCCGCGGGCCTCGGCAGCCTGACACACCATTTCCACGGCGTAGCCCTTGCCCACGCTGCCCACATCCAGCAACATTTCCGGGTCGGCCAGATAAACGGTCTTGGCATCCGCGTCGATGATCACGTTGTTGATATCACAGTGCTGGGCGGCTGCTTCCAGCTCTTCCATGGTGGGCAGCTTGTTGTCGGCATCCGTCTCGGCGGCTTCGGCAGCTTCGCGGTAATTGTGCCAGATATTCAGCACGCTGCCCATGGCAATGTTCAGCTTGCCGTTGGTGGTCTGGTACATCTGGTCGGCCAGCTCCAGCATGGAGAGGATGCGGTCGTCCACCTCCACCGGAGCGCTGCCGGCATTGTCATTGATGGTCTTGACGTTGGTCACGCCGGGGTAATCGTTGTAGATATCATACAGCTGGTTATAGGTAATAAGGTCTGCGTGCAGAGCATCCATCTGGGTGTTGAATTCTTCCTCGCTCTCGCAGTAGGCGATCACCTGCGTTACGGTATCGAACACATCATAAAAAACGGTGGAATAGCGGGTAAGCTCTTTCTTTTTGGAGGCACAGCCTGCCAGCAGGCTCAGGCAGAGCACCCCGGCCAGCAGGGCGCTGACGAAACGTTTTGCGCGGGTCTTCATATGGTGTGGTTCTCCTTTGCGGCGGTAAAGGCGGCGTGCTCCTCCTGCAGGTGGGCCAGCAGATCGCCGAACACCCAGCTGCGGTTGGAGGAAGTCACAACGGCCTTGAGCGGAATGGTGACCTGTGCCTGCTTCATCAGATCCAGCAGGGTGTCCACATCCTTCTCCTTGAAGTTGGCCAGAACCACTGCCGGCGGGTAGGCACCCGGCTCCAGCACCAGCGTGCGGGCGGCCTTGGTCTCCACCTCGCCCAGCAGCTGGGCCACGGTCTTGCCCGCATCGGCAGGGGAGACGAGCAGCACCTTCATGCCAAAAGCAGGAGCCATGCCTTCCAGCTTGCCGCGGTCGGCGGGGGAAAGGTTCCAGCCCAGAATCAGCGGGACACCGGCGTTCTGGTTGCGTGCGATATGTGCTTTCATAAAAAAACCTCATTTCAGGGTGGATTGCAAATACACTATAGTATAACACAAATACGCAAAAAATGGAATGCCGGGGGGGGGGCGGTACTACCGGGAGAAGTTTCGGAGAATTTCGAGCAAAGGCAACAAAAATTAGAAGAAATTACAAGGCAAATTTCAGTGCAGGTGAAGATTGTATGCAGAAAATAGAGGTGCTATACTAAAAATGCGAGACATAAGTCTCAGAAATTTAACAGAAAGCAGAGGTTTTGAGGATGAAAAAACAGAAGATGCGGCTCATCAGTGCAGTGCTTGCGGCATGCATGATGACATCTGTACTTCCGGTCAATGCACTTGCTCTGGGGGGGGGGGTACGCCTGAAAATGGCGTAACTGCACAGGAAAACGCGGAAACGGCCACGACGATCCCCACTACGGGCATGAAAATCACCAAGGGCGGTGATTATGAGATAAAGGGAGACACTTATACGGGAGGCATTACCGTTAATGCCAGCGATAATGATGAAGTGACGATTCACATTGCTAGTAACGTGAAGTTTACGCAGAATAATCAGGTCTTTATCTGGGTGGAAAATGCAAAACTGGTGACGATTGAAAACACCGATAATCACACGGTGACACTGAACGGACATCATTTTTACGACCTAAGTACTGCAAGCAATGGTGTGGAGAGCGTTATAAATGGAGGCACCTATATAGCACCGGGTCGAAACATGATCATGGTCCAGGGAACGAACAACACTCTTACCCTGAATAATGTTAATATACAGACGAACACCGGGTATGCCGTGACGACGGGCTCTAATACGGTGTATGTCAACGGTGGAACATTTACCAAAACGTCATCGCTCTATAGTGAGTTCCAAAACCAGGGACACCTGACGCTGACAGATGTTACGGTTACACCGCAAGTTGCCGTCGACGGCAAGACGAGTACTATCGTTGAAAATTATACCGGTGCAGTTGTTGAAATCAACGGCGGAAACTATAAAACGACAAACCAAAGCTGCATTGTTAACAATGGAACGGTAACAATCAATAATGGCACTTTGGAATCTGAGGGGGCAAGCTGCATCCAAAACAACTGGGGTCGTGTGGAGATCAACGGCGGCACCATTACCTCGGATGCAGAAAGCACCATTCGTAACCGTGGCACGCTGCGCATGACCGACGGTACGGTGACCAACACGAATGCAGCCGGTGCTGCCATTGATATTTCCGGCAATTTCGGCGATATCAAGCTCATCGGCGGCACGATCAAAGGCATCAAAGACGGCATTTATGTGCAGGACCTTGTCAGCTCGGAAGTGACCCTGGAGCAGGTGAAGTTCGAAAACAACACCAACGATATCCATCTGGGTGAGGGTCAGACGATCAACATCAAAAAGACCTTTACCGGTACGGCAACGATCCTGACCGACGATCCAAGCCGCGGCCGTCATATCACGCTGGAAAACGAGGATCTCAGCTATCAGAACAAGCTGAAACTCTTCAGCATGAATTCTGGCTACATCATCGGCTATAAGCGCGGCGATGATGGCGTGGAATACCGCTATCTGGCAGATGCCAACGGCAACATCGTCACCGCTGAAAATGCGAAGGCAACCGCTGACCTCGGTGCCGGGGAGCAGGAGCTGGATACTGCCACCGTTGTGCCGGAAAACACCCTCGTGACCGTGACGGCAAACCTCCCGGAGGGCGCAGAGGGCGCAGAGTTCCTCGGCTGGAGCGCCGTGCGTGCCGACGGCAAAGAGCTGGATCTGGGCGATGATCAGACTGCACAGTTTAAGATGCCCGGTTGCAACGTGACCGTCGAAGCGCTGTATCAGGGCGGAAATGGTGACATCGACAACCCGAGCGGCGGCGGCAGCAGCGATGTGGTGGCCGGCATTGCGGCTGTTGCGCTGACCGGTGCAGCCGTGTGGGGCATTTACGAAACCGGAACCGGCATCTATCGCGTGCTGAATATGCCCGGTGTCCCCATGCCCTCCAACCGCGCCGGTCTGGCGACCCTGATCTGGGAAAAGGCCGGCTGCCCGGAACCGCAGACGGTGAAGAGCTTCAGCGACATCGATGACACCGACCTTCATCTGCGGCAGGCTGCCAGCTGGATGGAAGAGAAGGGTCTGATGGACGATGTGAAGGAAAACGAGTTCCGCCCCTATCGCTATGTGACCAAGCTCCAAACCTGCCTTGTCTGGGATAAGGCCAAGGAAGAGAGCCTGATCTCCTGAAAAGTAGATCATTCTTGTAACAGCCCCGGGGTGACCGCAAGCGCCCCGGGGTTATTTTTTTCACAGGAAAAGGGGCAGAACCGGAAGATGCAGTTTATATCCACGAACCCTCCCGTGAAAAAGCAAACAAGCCAGACCCGCAGGTCTGGCTTGTTTGCAATATCAAAAATATTCTTTCCGCTGAATATATCCAGAGCGAAGCGGAGGATCTTTCAAATCATCAGTTCAGCTTTTTGCCAAAGAACTCCACCTCTTTGCCGATGAACTGCATCAGCTCATCGAACTGGTCGGGGGTCAGGCTCTGGGCACCGTCGCACTTTGCCTTGGCGGGGTTGTTGTGCACCTCGATCATCAGGCCGTCGGCACCGGCAGCAACAGCGGCCTTTGCCAGATCCGGCACCATCCATGCGTGGCCGCAGGCATGGCTGGGGTCCACAATAACGGGCAGGTGGGTCATCTTGTGCAGCATCACCACACCGGCAAGGTCGAGGGTGTTGCGCATGCTGGTCTCAAAGGTGCGGATGCCGCGCTCGCAGAGGATGACGTTCTCGTTGCCCTCAGCCATGATGTACTCGGCGCTCATCACGAACTCTTCCAGCGTATTGGCAAGGCCGCGCTTGAGCAGCACCGGCTTCTTCTGACGGCCAACGGCCTTGAGCAGCTCAAAGTTCTGCATGTTGCGGGCACCCACCTGAATGAGGTCCACATTCTCGAACAGGGGCAGGTGCTCGGTGTTCATGATCTCGGTCACGATGGGAGCACCGGTGGCGCGGCGTGCCAGCTTGAGCAGGTCGAGGCCCTCGCTGCGCATACCCTGAAAGGAGTAGGGCGAGGTGCGGGGCTTGAATGCGCCGCCGCGCAGCAGGGAAGCACCCGCAGCCTTCACGCGCTGTGCGCAGTAGGTGATCTGCTCCTCGCTCTCAATGCTGCAGGGGCCGGCAATGACCGCAAAGTTTCCGCCGCCGATCTTTACGCCGTCCACATCGATCACGCTGTCGTCCGGGTGGAACTTGCGGTTGGCCTTCTTATAAGGCTCGGTCACGCGGCGGCAGGTCTCCACCACCGGGTTTGCCAGCACCCAGCTCTCGGCCACGGCCTTGGTGTCGCCGATCAGGCCCAGAATGTGGCTCTCACTGCCCTTGGAATCGTTGATCTGCAGGCCCATATCCTGCAGTTCGTGGCAGAACTCGCGTACCTGTACCTCAGGTGCGTCCTGTTTGAGTACGATGATCATAGTGCTTTGTCTCCTTTGCCTTATCGTGTGAAACGGCGAGGGAGACCGGCTCCTTTGCCGCAGCTTGCAGTGTCAAACTTCAGGGTTCTGAAGTGTGTGACGCTATGATATCACTTCAGGAAACTGAAGTCAAGAGAATTTTGAATTTTTTTGAAGAAAGTGGTAGAATGGGGGCAGGAAAAGGAAAAGCAGGCTCACCCTCTCAGCTTCGCTTGCGCTCAGCAGCTCCCCCAAAGGGGGAGCCCTTGGCAAAAACGGAAACTTTGCGTGGATTGCCAAAGCCTCTCACTTTGGGAGAGGTGGCATTGCGTTAGCAATGACGGAGAGGGCGAGGACGCTGACCCAATGCCATCATACTTAAGAATAGAACCAGCTAAATATAAAGGGGAATACTACAATGGGAAAAGAAGCAAAAACCAATGCCATGCGCATTCTGGAGCGCGAGAAGGTGCCCTACACCGCCCACGAGTACGCTCATGAAGAGGGTGTTGCCGTGGCAGGTGTGGATGTGGCAGGCAGCATGGGCGAAGACCCTGCCTGCGTGTATAAGACGCTGGTGACGCAGGGCAATAGCAAAAACTATTTTGTGTTCGTCATTCCGGTGGCAGCAGAGCTGGATCTGAAAGCCGCTGCCCGCAGTGTGGGCGAAAAAAGCGTTGCCATGATCCATGTGGCCGATATCAACAAGGTCACCGGCTATGTGCGCGGTGGCTGCAGCCCGGTAGGCATGAAAAAGCAGTATAAGACTGTGTTCGATGAGAGCGTGCTGACGCAGGAGAAGGTCTATGTCTCCGGCGGGCGCATCGGCACGCAGGTGTGCTGTGCCCCGGCGGACCTCATCCGCGCTGCACGGGCAATTACAGCAAAAATTATTTTTTAAAAAAGTCCGTCTATTGTACAAAAAGTTAACGCATCCTATTTACATAAAATATACTTAAACTATAAGTCATACTTAAAAAGAAAAACAATGTCGAAACTGCACAAAACTTTTGAAAGTTTTTTGACGGCATGAAAACACAAGGTAGAATTTGTGGGAACACTCTTTTCAAAGATGTTTTTTTGCCGTAAACTGTATGTAGTACAGGGACGGCGGCCCGCAGAAAGGGCTTTTCCGCCGCCTGAAAACGCAAGCACAAGGAACTGCGGAGGAGAACTTCAATGATGAAGATGCTGCCGGGTCTCATGGGTCGAAACAACATTCGGGCATGTCAGGGGCATCGTGCAACTTTGTGCAAAGCGTCGGGAGAGCATACGCAGAATTAAAGGCCGTGGTACGGGTGTACCGCAGCCTTTTTTGTTTGTCGGTTGAGAAAGAGAGGTTTGGATATGGTTCGTAAAGTGGCTGTGATCATGGGTTCTGACAGCGATTGGCCGGTGGTAAAGGGCGCATGTGCCCAGCTGAAAGCGCTGGACATCCCTTTTGAGGCGCACATCCTTTCGGCACACCGCACCCCTGCCGGGGCAGCGGAGTTTGCCAAAAGCGCCCGTGCCAACGGCTTCGGCGTGATCCTGTGCGCAGCAGGCATGGCAGCACATCTGGCGGGTGCCTTTGCTGCCAACACCACCCTGCCGGTGATCGGCATTCCCATGAAGGGCGGTGCCATGGACGGCATGGATGCCCTGCTTGCCACGGTGCAGATGCCCAGCGGCATCCCGGTGGCAACGGTGGCTCTGAACGGTGCCAAGAACGCCGCATGGCTGGCTGCGGAAATTCTGGCTTTGAGCGACGACGCTCTGGCCGAAAAGCTGGCAGCAGAGCGCACCGCCATGGCCGCACAGATCGCTGCCAAAGAGGAAAAGCTGCAGGCTGAGATCGCCCAGCTGTAAAGGAGAACCAATGTCTGATTTTGCATATCCGCTGCACGAAGAATGCGGCGTTTTCGGCATTTACGACCGTGCCGGTACCGAGGATGTGGCCGCTGCGGCCTACTCGGCTCTGTATGCCCTGCAGCACCGTGGTCAGGAGAGCTGCGGCATCGCCGTGAACGATGATGGCGTGATCAACGGCCACCGCGACCTCGGCCTTGTGAACGAGGTGTTCACCCCGGCGGTGCTGGCAAGTCTGGCAAACCCCAATGCGCACATGGCTACCGGTCACGTGCGCTACGCCACGGCAGGCAGCCGTGTGCGGGCCAACGCACAACCCATGATCGTGCGCCATGGCCGCGGCACCATGGCACTGTGCCACAACGGCAACCTGACCAACGCCATCGAGCTGCGCCGCCAGCTGGAAAATGAAGGTGCCATCTTCCACGGCTCCTCCGATACCGAGGTGATCTGCTACCTGATCACCCGCAACCGCCTGCGCATGGGCAGCATCGAGACCGCCATCAGCAAGACGATGGATGTGCTGGAGGGTGCCTACAGTCTGGTGATCATGTCGGCCACCAAACTCATTGCAGTGCGTGACCCCCGCGGCTACCGGCCCCTGTGCATCGGCACCCTGCCCGGCGGCGGCTACGTATTTGCCAGCGAGAGCTGTGCGCTGGATGCCGCTGGTGCCACTCTGCTGCGGGATGTGGAGCCCGGCGAGATCGTGGTGGCAGACGCAAAAACCGGTGAGCTGCGCAGCATCAAGGATCACTGCGGTCGGCCGGACACCCAGATGTGCGTGTTCGAGTTCATCTATTTCTCCCGCCCGGACAGCATCATCGAGGGCAGCTCGGTGCACGAGGCCCGCAAGCAGGCCGGCCGGTTCCTTGCACAGGAACACCCCGTGGAAGCGGACGTGGTCATCGGCGTGCCGGATTCCGGTCTGGATGCAGCGCTCGGCTACTCGCAGGAGAGCGGCATCCCCTATGGCATCGGCTTTATTAAGAATAAGTACATCGGCCGCACCTTCATTCAGGGCAGCCAGAAGCAGCGCGAGAACAGCGTGCGCATCAAGCTGAACGTCGTTTCCAGCACAGTCAAGGGCAAGCGGGTGGTGCTGGTGGATGACTCCATCGTGCGCGGCACCACATCTGCCCGCATCATCAAGCTGCTGCGGGACGCCGGTGCCACCGAGGTGCACTTTATGGTGTCGGCACCGCCGTTCAAGTACCCCTGCTACTTCGGCACTGACATCCCGGATCAGAAGCTGCTGGTGGCCACCGGCCGCACGGTCGAGCAGATCAATGAAGTGATCGGGGCCGATACGCTGGGCTACCTTTCCACTGAGCATGTTGTCCAGCTTGCAAAGAACGCAAAATGCGGATTCTGCACCGCCTGCTTTACCGGCGAATATGCCGTGAAGCCGGACGAGGTGCTTTCCACCGATATTCACGAACGCCACCTGAACGACCGTCCCAAGGACGAGAAAAAGTTAGGAGAGTAAGACCATGGAAAAAAGCTATTCTGAAAGCTATGCAGCCGCCGGTGTGGATATCACCGCCGGTTATCGCTCTGTTGAACTGATGAAGCAGTATGTGGCCCGCACCATGAACGAGCACTGCATTGGCGGTCTGGGCGGCTTTGGTGGCCTGTTTGAGCTGGACTGCACCGGCTACAAGCACCCGGTGCTGATCTCCGGCACCGACGGCGTGGGCACCAAGCTGAAAATTGCCATGATCATGGACAAGCACGATACCATCGGCATCGACTGCGTGGCTATGTGCGTGAACGATGTCATCTGCGCCGGTGCAAAGCCGCTGGTGTTCCTGGATTACATCGCCTGCGGCCGCAACATTCCCGAGAAGATCGCAGAGATCGTCAAGGGCGTGGCTGAGGGCTGCGTGCAGGCCGACTGCTCTCTGGTGGGCGGCGAGACTGCCGAGCACCCGGGCATGATGCCGGAGGAGGAGTACGATCTGGCCGGTTTCACCGTGGGTGTCGTGGATAAGGAAAAGATCCTGAGCAATGAGACCATGGCAGCCGGTGATGTGATCCTTGCCCTGCCTTCCACTGGTGTGCACTCCAACGGTTTCTCGCTGGTGCGCAAGATCTTTGACATTGACGCAAACCCCGATGTGCTGCACACTGCCCCTGCAGAGCTGGGCGGCAAGACGCTGGGCGAGGCCCTGCTGGCTCCCACCAAGATCTACGTCAAGCCTGTGCTCAAGGTGCTGGAAGAGGTGGATGTGAAGGGCATTTCCCACATCACCGGCGGCGGCTTCTACGAGAACATCCCCCGCAGCCTGAAAAAGGGCTGCTGCGCACGCATCAACAAGGCAGATGTCCGCACCCCGGCTCTGTTCCAGCTGATGCAGAAGACCGGCAATATCTCCGAGCACGATATGTTCAACACCTTCAACATGGGCGTTGGCATGGTGCTCACCGTCCCCGCAGAGCAGGCCGACAAGGCGCTGGACATCCTGCACGCAAACGGCGAGCCGGGAGCTTACCGTCTGGGCGTCATTGCAGAAGGTGAGGGCGTGGAGCTGTGCTGAACATTGCAGTTTTAGTCTCCGGCGGCGGCACCAACCTGCAGGCTCTGCTGGACAGCGAAGCCCGAGGCGAGAACCCCAACGGCAGGATCACCCTTGTGGTGGCCTCCAAGCCCGGTGTCTATGCGCTGGAACGGGCCGCAAAGGCCGGTGTGGAAGGCTGCGTGGTGCGCCGCAAGGATTACGCCAGTAGTGAGGATTTTGACGCTGCTCTGCTGAAAACGTTGAAAGACCACAACATCGATCTGGTGGTGCTGGCAGGCTTTCTGTCCGTGCTGGGGCCCAGTGTCATTGAAGCGTATCCCCGCCGCATCCTGAATGTGCACCCGGCACTCATCCCGTCTTTCTGCGGGCCCGGCATGTACGGTCTGCGTCCGCACGAAGCGGCTCTGGCCCGGGGCTGCAAGGTGACCGGTGCCACCGTCCACTTCGTGAACGAAGAGTGCGACGGCGGGCCTATCCTGCTGCAGAAGGCCGTGGACATCCTGCCCGGCGACACCCCCGAGGTGTTGCAGAAGCGTGTGATGGAGCAGGCCGAGTGGAAGCTGCTGCCCAAGGCTGTGGCTATGGTGTGCAGCGGAGAGATCGAGTGAAAACTCCTTCCGTCACGCCTGACGGCGTGCCACTTCCCTCAAGGAGGGAGGCAAGGCTCCCTCTCCGAGGGGGCTGTCGCCGCAGGCGACTGGGGGAGTTCCGTAATAGGAGAATTTGACATGGAAAAGATCAACCTGAACGAGTATCTGGCATCCAACGAGTATCCCGGCCGCGGCATTGCTGTGGCAATGGCTCCGGATGGCCGCCAGATGTTCATTGGCTACTTTATCATGGGCCGCAGCGAGAACAGCCGCAACCGCGTGTTTGACCCCGTGCCCGAGCGCGGCGGCATCTGCACCATCGCAGCGGACCCCGCAAAGCTGGAGGACCCCAGCCTCATTATTTACAATCCGGTGCTGACGCTGGGCAAGACCCATATCGTGACCAACGGCGACCAGACCGATACCATTTATGACCTGATGAGTCAGGGCAAGAGCTTTGCCGATGCCCTGCGCACCCGCACCTTTGAGCCGGACGGCCCCAACTACACCCCCCGCATCTCCGCTGTGGTGTATGCCGACGGCAGCTATCAGATGAGCATTCTCAAGTCTGCGGACAGCAATGGCGACAGCGTGCAGCGCTATTTCTTTGATTACCCGCAGCCCGTTGCAGGCGAGGGCCATTTCATCAGCACCTACAAGCACAACGGAAATCCCATCCCCAGCTTTGAAGGTGAGCCGCTGCGCTTTGCCTGCCCCCGCACCATCGGCGATTTTGCACAGGGTCTGTGGAGCAGCCTGAACCCGGACAACAAGGTGAGCCTGTTTGCCCGGGTCATTGATCTGGACTCCGGCGAGACCGGCGACATGATCTTTAACAAGTACGATGCCGTGTGCAGCGATCTGGACGACCCCGAGGAGCCGGAGCTGCTGCCCGAAGAGCTGGAACTGCTCAAAAAGCTTGACGCAGAGGAAAAACAGGACTAAAACAATAGAGAAATAAGGAGGATGCACCAATGAACGAACTGGCACTGAAGTACGGCTGCAACCCCAACCAGAAGCCCAGCCGCATTTATATGGAAGATGGTTCTGACCTGCCGGTCACTGTGCTGAACGGCAAGCCCGGCTACATCAATTTTCTGGACGCGCTCAACTCCATCCAGCTGGTCAAGGAGCTGAAAGCTGCCTGTGGTCTGCCCGCAGCAGCTTCCTTCAAGCACGTTTCCCCGGCAGGCGCAGCGCTGGGGCTGCCCCTGACCGATGTGGAACGCAAAATGTACCACATTGCCCCGGATATGGAGCTGTCGCCGCTGGCAAATGCCTATGCCCGTGCACGCGGTGCGGACCGCATGTCCTCCTTTGGCGACTGGATCGCCCTTTCGGACATCTGCGATGTGCCCACCGCAAAGCTGATCCAGCACGAGGTGTCCGACGGCATCATCGCCCCGGGCTACGAGCCGGAGGCACTGGCTATCCTGTCCGGCAAGAAAAAGGGCAACTACAATGTGGTCGCCATCGACCCGGCCTACAAGCCCGCTCCCATCGAGCACAAGCAGGTGTACGGCATCACCTTTGAGCAGGGCCGCAACGAGCTGGTCATCAACGCCGACACCATGCTGAACAACTGGGTCACTGAGAACAAGGATGTGACCGAAGAGCAGAAGCGTGATCTGGTCATTGCACTTATCACCCTGAAGTATACTCAGTCCAACAGCGTGTGCTACACCTACCACGGCCAGACCATCGGCGTGGGCGCAGGCCAGCAGAGCCGCATCCACTGCACCCGTCTGGCAGGCCAGAAGGCCGACAACTGGCAGCTGCGCCACATGGATAAGGTGCTCAACCTGCCCTTCCGCGACGATGTGGCAAAGCCCAACCGCGACAACGCCATTGATGTTTACATCGGCGATACGCCCGAGGATGTGATTGGCGACGATGTGTGGGCCGAGACCTTTACCGAGCAGCCCGCCCCGCTGACCGCTGAGGAAAAGAAGGAATATCTGAGCAAAGTGACCGGCGTGTGCCTTGGCTCGGATGCCTTCTTCCCCTTCGGCGACAACATCGAGCGTGCCCGCCGCTCCGGCGTGACCGCCATCGTGCAGCCCGGCGGCTCCATCCGCGACCAGCAGGTCATTGACACCTGCAACAAGTACGGCATCGCAATGGCCTTCTGCGGCCTGCGGCTGTTCCATCACTGATAGTACGGCACAGCGGAAGCTTCCTCCTCGGACACGAATCGGGCCATTCCATCGCCCGCCCTGCGGCCTGCGGCGGCAGGGTCCCACCCCAGCGGACGGTCCTCGGAGAAACTTCCGCCGTGCCGATGCATAGAGAAGGTGCAATTATGAAGAAAAAAATTCTGGTTGTCGGCGGCGGTGGCCGTGAGCACGCCATCATCAAGGCACTGAAAAAGAGCCCTGACTGCGGCGAGATCTGGTGCGCACCCGGCAACGGCGGCATCAGCTATGACGCAAAGTGCAAAAACATCAAGTCTACCGATGTGGACACCATGGTGGGCTTTGCCGTAGAAGAAAAGTTCGATTACGTTGTGGTGGCGCAGGACGATCCGCTGGCTCTGGGCATGGTGGATGCGCTGGCAGCAGTGGGCATCCCGGCCTTTGGCCCGGATAAGGCCGCTGCCCGCATCGAGGCCTCCAAGGTGTTCTCCAAGGACCTGATGAAGAAATACGGCATCCCCACCGCAAAGTACGAGACCTTTGACGACCCCGCCAAGGTCATGGAGTACATCAAGGCCGAGGGCAAGTACCCGGTGGTCATCAAGGCCGACGGTCTGGCACTGGGCAAGGGCGTGCTCATCTGCGAGAACGAGCAGCAGGCTGCGGACGGCGTGAAGGAGATCATGCTGGATAAGAAATTCGGCGCATCCGGCAACCATGTGGTGGTGGAGGAATTCCTCACCGGCCCCGAGGTCAGTGTGCTGAGCTTTACGGACGGCAAGGTGGTCAAGCCTATGGTGTCCAGCATGGACCACAAGCGTGCCAACGACCACGACACCGGCCTGAACACCGGCGGCATGGGCACCATTGCTCCCAACCCCTACTACACCCCGGAAGTGGCCGCTGAGTGCATGGAGAAAATTTTCCTGCCCACCATCAAGGCAATGAACGCCGAGGGCTGCCCCTTCAAGGGCTGCCTCTACTTCGGCCTGATGCTCACCCCGGACGGCCCGAAGGTCATCGAGTACAACTGCCGCTTTGGTGACCCCGAAACGCAGGTGGTGCTGCCCCTGCTGGAAGGCGACCTGCTGCACATCATGCAGGCCTGCACCAACGGCACGCTGGAAAACGAGGAGGTCAAGTTCTCGGACGGTGCTGCCGCCTGCGTCATTCTGGCTTCCGGCGGCTACCCGGTGGCTTACGAGAAGGGCAAGCCCATCACAGGCCTTGTGGACGGCCAGCTGCCCGGCGAGGAGAATGTGACGGTCTACCACTCCGGCACCGCCATCACCGAGGACGGCACCCTTGTCACGGCCGGCGGCCGTGTGCTGGGTGTCACCGCCACCGGCCCGCGGCTGACCAATGCGCTGAGCCATGCCTATGAGGCGGCAGAGAAGATCAGCTTTGAAAAGCTGCACAAGCGCAGCGATATCGGCCTGCGCGCCCTGAAGGCACTGGCAGAGAAGCAGTAAGAAAGAAAACCCTCTCAGTCGCCTGGCGGCGACAGCTCCCCCGAAGGGGGAGCTTTATGCGGGAAAATGGGCAAGCCGATGCTTTCCATCGAACGCGGTACTTTCCGCCAGCAGAAAAAGCTCCCCCTTTCGGGGGAGCTGGCACGGCGTAAGCCGTGACTGAGAGGGTCGGTTCAAAGAAAACAAAGGGGGAACCTACCCAATGGTCTATCGTATTTATGTGGAAAAAAAGCCCGGCTTCGATGTGGAAGCCACCGGCCTGAAAAATGAGCTGACCAGCCTGCTGGGCATCCAGTCGCTTACCGGTCTGCGTCTGCTGAACCGCTACGATGTGGAAGGCATCGACGAAGAACTGTTCAACCAGTGTGCAAACACCGTGTTCAGTGAGCCGCCGGTGGATAACACCTATGCCGAGCTGCCCGCCAGCGACGGCGTGTCATTTGCAGTGGAGTATCTGCCCGGCCAGTTCGACCAGCGCGCAGACTCTGCTGCCGAGTGCATCCAGCTCATCAGTCAGGGCGAGCGCCCGCTGGTGCGCTCTGCCCGCGTCTATCTGCTGGAAGGCACCCTGACCGACGAGCAGGTGGCCGAGATCAAGAAATACGTCATCAACCCGGTGGAGGCCCGCGAGGCTTCGCTGGACACCAAGCAGACCCTGAAAATGGAGTACCCCGTGCCCGCCCCGGTCAAGGTGCTGGAGGGCTTTAACCAGCTGGACGAAGAGCAGCTGAAAAAGTTCATTGCGGACAACGGCCTTGCCATGGATCTTGGCGATATCGAGTTCTGCCAGAAGTATTTCCGCTCGGAGCACCGCGACCCCACCATCACCGAGATCAAGATGATCGACACCTACTGGTCCGATCACTGCCGCCACACCACCTTCGGCACCATTCTGGACGATGTGCAGATCGACGATGCCGTGGTGCAGAAGGCCTTTGACCGCTACATGGCCATGCGCGCCGATCTGGGCCGCGAGAACAAGCCCCGCTGCATGATGGACCTTGCCACCATCGGTGCCAAGGAGCTGAAGAAGCAGGGCATCCTGAAAAATCTGGACGAGTCCGACGAGATCAACGCCTGCACCGTCAAGATCAAGTGCGATGTGAACGGTAAGGATGAGGACTGGCTGTTCCTGTTCAAGAACGAGACCCACAACCACCCCACCGAGATCGAGCCCTTCGGTGGTGCGGCTACCTGCATCGGCGGTGCTATCCGTGACCCGCTGTCCGGCCGCAGCTACGTCTATCAGGCCATGCGCGTTACCGGCGCAGGCGACCCGCTCAAGCCGGTCAGTGAGACGTTGCCCGGCAAGCTGCCCCAGCGCAAACTGGTGACCACTGCTGCCGCAGGCTATTCCTCCTACGGCAACCAGATCGGCCTTGCTACCGGTCAGGTGGACGAGATCTATCATCCCGGCTATGTGGCAAAGCGCATGGAGATCGGTGCCGTTGTAGGCGCTACCCCCGCTTCCCACGTCCGCCGCGAGTGCCCCGCCCCCGGCGATGTCATCGTTCTGCTGGGCGGCCGCACCGGCCGTGATGGTGTGGGCGGTGCTACCGGCTCCTCCAAGGCCCACAAGCTGGACAGCCTTGAGCACTGCGGTGCCGAGGTGCAGAAGGGCAACGCTCCCATCGAGCGCAAGCTGCAGCGCCTGTTCCGCCGCGAGGATGCCTGCAGGATGATCAAGCGCTGCAACGACTTTGGTGCAGGCGGTGTGTCCGTTGCCATCGGTGAGCTGGCCGACGGCCTGTACATCGACCTGAACAAGGTCACCAAGAAGTACGAGGGTCTGGACGGCACCGAGCTGGCCATCAGCGAGAGCCAGGAGCGCATGGCTGTGGCGCTGGCCCCCGAGGACGTGGACAAGTTCATTGCCCTCGCCAACGAAGAGAACCTTGAGGCCACTCCGGTGGCAAAGGTGACGGCTGAGCCCCGCCTGAACATGGTGTGGAACGGCATGTCCATCGTGAACATCAGCCGCGAGTTCCTGAACTCCAACGGTGCCGAGAAGCACCAGAAGGTCCATGTGGAAAAGGCCACGGTCTGGCAGCCCCAGTGGGAGGGCCTGACCTTCAGCCAGAAGATGAAGAACATGGTGGGCGATTTGAACATCTGCAGCAAGAAGGGCCTGTCTGAGCGGTTCGACTCCACCATTGGTGCCGCCACCGTGCTCATGCCCTTTGGCGGTGCCTATCAGCTGACCCCGCAGAACGCCATGGTGGCAAAGCTGCCGGTGGACGGCGAGACCAGCACCTGCTCCGGCATGGCATGGGGCTTCAACCCCTTCCTGATGAGCGCAGACCAGTACAAGGGCGCTCAGATGGCTGTCATCGAGAGCGTTACCAAGCTGGTGGCCTCCGGCTTCCGCTATGAGGATGCTTACCTCACCTTCCAGGAATATTTCGAGCGTCTGGGCACCGCCCCGGAGCGCTGGGGCAAGCCGCTGGCCGCTTTGCTGGGTGCGCTGGATGCTCAGATGGGTCTGGGCATTGCATCCATCGGCGGCAAGGACAGTATGTCCGGCTCCTTTGAAAAGCTGGATGTGCCTCCCACGCTGGTCTCCTTTGCCACCGCCATCGGCAAGGCAAACAAGGTGGTCTCCACCGAATTCAAGAAGCCGGAGAGCACGGTGGTGCTGGTGCGGCCCATCATCGACCCCGAGACCGGCTGCCCCAACTTCTTCTCCCTGAAGGCCAACTACAAGATCGTGGAGGACATGATCGAAGAGGGTATGGTGGCATCCGCCTGCTCTGTGGGCTACGGCGGCATTGCCGAGGCTCTGTTCAAGATGGGCCTTGGCAACCACATCGGCTTCAAGATGCGTGCGGATAAGACCACCCATGAGATGTTCCAGCCCATGTATGGCTCCATCGTTCTGGAAATGGTGTCGGATTCTCCCGCAGGTGAGATCCTGGGCGAGACCACCAAGGAATACGTCTTTGAAGCCTGCGGCGAAAAGCTGGATATGGCCCAGCTGCAGGAGATCTGGGAAGGCAAGCTGGAGCCGGTGTACCCCTACCGCAAGGCGGGCCCCACTGTGGAAAAGATCAACGGCAAGCTGACTGCACCCGCCGCACCCAAGATCGGTGTGGCAAAGCCCAAGGTCATCATTCCGGTGTTCCCGGGCACCAACTGCGAGTACGACACCGCCAAGGCCTTTGCCCGCGCTGGTGCCGACCCGGAGATCCTGGTCATCCGCAACCTGACCCCCGCCGACGTGGCCGAGAGCTGCAAGGCACTGGTCAAGGCCATCGATAACAGCCAGATCGTCATGCTGCCCGGCGGCTTCTCCGGCGGCGACGAGCCGGACGGCAGCGCAAAGTTCATTGCCTCCTTCTTCCGCAACCCGGAAGTCACCGAGGCGGTGCGCCGTCTGCTGCAGCAGCGCGACGGCCTGATGCTGGGCATCTGCAACGGCTTCCAGGCCCTCATCAAGCTGGGTCTGGTCCCCTACGGCGATATCCGCCCCATCACCGCTTACGATCCCACCCTGACCTTCAACACCATCGGCCGCCACCAGAGCATGCTGGTGCGCACCCGCATTGCATCCACCGGCAGCCCGTGGCTGTCCAAGTGCGAGGTGGGCGAACAGTTCACCGTTGCCATCAGCCATGGCGAGGGCCGTTTCGTGGCTCCGCAGGAGGTGCTGGACACCCTCATGAAGAATGGCCAGATCGCCACCCAGTATGTGGACATCGAGGGCAACCCCACCATGGATCAGAGCTATAACCCCAACGGCTCTGTGCTGGCGATCGAAGGCATCACCAGCCCGGATGGTCGTGTGTTCGGCAAGATGGGCCACTCGGAGCGCAGCGGCGAGTACCTGTACAAGAACGTTACCGGTGACAAATATCAGCCGATCTTTGAGGGCGGCGTGGACTATTTCAAGATTTGATGGTAGAATAGAGAAAAACTCCTTCCGTCATCGCTGATGCGATGCCACCCCCCTCGGAGAGGGAGGCTGAAAGGCCCCCTCCCCGAGGGGGCTGTCGCCGGAAGGCGACTGGGGGAGTCACTTTCAGGAGGAAACAATCAATGTCTCAGCATGATCGTTATATCAGCCCCTTTTCCACCCGCTATTCCTCGGACGAGATGCAGTATATCTTCTCGGACGATAACAAGTTCCGCACATGGCGCCGCCTGTGGGTGGCGCTGGCCCGGGCCGAAATGGAGCAGGGCCTGACCAACATCACCCCCGATATGGTGGCTGAGCTGGAAGCCCATGTGGACGATATCAACTATGAAGTGGCCATTGAGCGCGAAAAGCTGGTGCGCCACGACGTGATGAGCCATGTGTACGCCTACGGCCAGCAGTGCCCCAAGGCTGCCGGCATCATCCATCTGGGTGCCACCAGCTGCTATGTGGGCGACAACACCGACATCATCGTGATGCGTCAGGGTCTGGAACTGGTGCGCAAAAAGCTGATCGGTGTGTTGGCAAAGCTGGGCCGCTTCGCCGAGGAATACAAGGACATGCCCTGCATGGCCTACACTCACTGCCAGCCCGCTCAGCCCACCACCGTGGGCAAGCGCGCCACCCTGTGGGCCAACGAGCTGGTGATGGACCTGCAGGAGATCGACCACCGTCTTGCTGTTCTGCAGCTGCGCGGTGTCAAGGGTACCACCGGCACGCAGGCTTCCTTTATGGAGCTGTTCAAGGGCGATGCCGATAAGATCCGCGCCGTGGATGCTTCCATCGCCAAGGAGATGGGCTTTGACCCCAAGGCCGTCATCCCCGTGTCCGGCCAGACCTACAGCCGCAAGGTGGATGCTTTCATCCTGAACGCCCTTGCCGGCATTGGCCAGAGCTGCATGAAGTTTGCCACCGACCTGCGTCTGCTGGCTAACTTCAAGGAGATGGAAGAGCCGTTTGAAAAGAACCAGATCGGTTCCTCCGCCATGCCTTACAAGCGCAACCCCATGCGCTGCGAGCGTATCTGCGCGCTGAGCCGCTACCTGATGGTGGATGTGCTGAACCCCAGCTTCACCACCGGCACCCAGTGGTTTGAGCGCACGCTGGACGACAGCGCCAACAAGCGTGTCGCCATGGCTGAGGGCTTCCTTGCCACCGACGCTATCCTGAACATCATGCTCAACGTCACCGACGGCATCGTGGTGTATCCCAAGGTGGTGCGCAGCCGTCTGATGGCAGAGCTGCCCTTCATGGCCAGCGAGAACATCATGATGCAGGCTGTGGAAAAGGGCGGCAACCGTCAGGAGCTGCACGAGCGTCTGCGCCAGCACGCCATCGCCGCCGGCAAGCAGGTCAAGGAAGAGGGCCTGCCCAACGATATGGTGGACCGTATTGCTGCCGACCCTGCCTTTGGCCTGACCCGCGAGGAGATCGTGGCGGGCCTTGTGCCGGAGAACTTTGTGGGCCGTGCACCGCAGCAGGTGGAGGAGTTCATCGCCAATGTGCTCAAGCCCATCTTCGATGCCAACCCCGATGCCGTGGAGCAGCACGCATCCCTGAGCGTGTAATAGGGCAGGCCATCAGGGAGCTTTCTCCGCGAACAGCCCGGGACTCCAGTCCCGCCCTACCGCCTGCGGCGGCAGGGTCCCACCCCCAGGACATTCGCTGGAGAAACTTCCTGCCGTCCTGCCGGGTAGCTGCAGTAAATATTAAAAGGTCGTCGCCGAAAGGCGGCGGCCTTTTTTGATGCCTGTCCCCCTTGAGAAAAATCCGCTGTCATGCTACACTGGGAGCATCATCAACAAAGGAGAACCGCGTATGCGATTGGATAAATACTTAGCCGAGACGGCCCAGTGCACCCGCAGCGAAGCTAAGGCGCTGCTTTCCAAAGGGCGGGTGCAGGTGAACGGTGCTGTCTGCAAAAAAGGGGACACTCAGCTCAAGGAAACCGATACGGTGGCTGTGGACGGCAAAGCCCTGAATTATCAGCAGTTCGTGTACCTGATGCTCAACAAGCCCGAGGGCGTGGTGAGCGCTTCCACCGACAAGCGCGACACCACCGTGGTGGATCTGGTGGGGGATGCCTATCCCCGGCGGCAGCTGTTCCCGGCGGGAAGGCTGGACAAGACCAGCACCGGCTTTGTGCTGCTGACCGATGACGGCACCTTTGCCCACGACATCCTTGCTCCAAAGCGGCACGTCTCCAAGACCTACACCGTGGTGCTGGACACCCCTCTGACCGAGCAGATGCGCACCGGCTTTGCGGCGGGCGTGACCCTTGCCGACGGCACAGCACTTTCGCCTGCGGAGGTCACAGCCCTTTCGGCCGACGGTCTGACCGTGCGGGTGGTGCTCAAGCAGGGCGTATACCACCAGATCAAGCGGATGTTCGGCGTGTACGGCGCAGGTGTGAACGGCCTGCACCGGGATGCCATCGGCGGCCTTGCACTCGACCCGGCCCTTGCACCGGGCCAGTGGCGGGAGCTTTCTGCCGAAGAAGTGTCAAAAATTTCCAGCTGACAGGGTCGGCTTTTCACCCGAATTTCAAAAAAGCAACACATTTTTCCGGTAGAATAGGGGGCAGAACCACGCAAAAAGGCACTTTTTTGGTTCAGAATGGCCCCTGAAGATAATATTCACAAGAAAAAACTATCTTTTTTGTTGAAATATGTTGCAAAAGTAAATTCTTTTGTGTAAAATATAAAATGTAATGCAGCTAAATTGTTAAAAATCACGACCGGCTGCCGCTGCGGTTTGCACAAACGAGGAAAAGGGGTATCCATTATGGCCAATAGAGTATTTCAAAGCGTGATCTACCAGATGAAAGACGCGATCAACCGGGTGGTCGGCGTGGTGGATGAGACCGGCGCTGTTATTTCCTGCTCGGAACTGAACCTGATCGGCGAGGTGCGCGAGGGTTTCATGGCGGAGCGTCTGACCGCGGGCGACCGCTTTGTGCGCGATGGCTACACCTATCAGCAGTTCTCCAGCGCCAAGCATAATGATTATGCAGTATTCGTGGAAGGCGTGGACGAGACGGCTGGTCAGTTTGCCGCCATGCTGTCCATCAGCCTGCAGAGCATCAAGCAGTACCACGACGAAAAGTTTGATAAGTCCAACTTTATCAAGAATGTGGTGCTGGATAACATCCTGCCCGGCGATATCTATGCCAAGGCCCGTGAGCTGCACTTTGCCACCGATGTTTCCCGCGTGGTGTTCATCGTGCGTGTTACCAGCGGCGGCGATATCTCCGCCTACGATGTGGTCAGCAGCCTGTTCCCCGACAAGCAGAAGGACTTTGTGTTCAATATCAGCGAGACGGATACCGTGCTGGTCAAGGAGATCCGCAAGGGCATCGACCGCACCGATATGGAAAAGCTGGCTGCCAGCATCGTGGATACCCTGTCCGGCGAGCATTACATCAAGGCTGTGGTGGGCATCGGCACCCCCATCTCCAACGTGAAGGATCTGGCTACCTCCTTTAAGGAAGCACAGATCGCCATGGAAGTGAGCAAGGTGTTCGACACCGAAAAGCAGATCATCCGCTACGATAATCTGGGCATTGCACGCCTGATCTATCAGCTGCCCACCACCGTGTGCGAGATGTTCCTGCGCGAGGTGTTCAAGCAGGGCAGCATCGAAAGCCTGGATCAGGAGACCCTGTTCACCATCCAGCGCTTCTTCGAGAATAACCTGAATGTGTCTGAAACCAGCCGCGGCCTGTTTGTGCACCGCAATACGCTGGTGTATCGTCTGGAAAAGATCAAAAAGCTGACTGGCCTGGATCTGCGTGAGTTCGACGATGCTATCGTCTTTAAGGTAGCACTGATGGTCAAGAAGTACCTGTCCAACAATCCGGCCAAATACTAATAAGCTGCAGGCTCTGCCTGCAGTGCAGAACCGGCCGCTCGAAACCGATGCTGGCCGGTTCTTTTTGCTGTGAAAACAGATTTTAATGTCAGGAGCTAATATTACCCTATGATCGATTTAGAACACGTTTCCAAGGAATATAAACGGGGCGGACCGCTGGCACTGGACGATATCAACCTCCATGTGGACGACGGCGAGTTCGTGTTTTTGCTGGGCCATTCCGGCGCAGGCAAATCCACCCTGCTCAAGCTGCTGCTGCGCGAGGAGCTGCCCAGTGAGGGCAAGGTGACCGTGCTGGGCAAGGATGTTGCCAGCCTGCACCGCCATCAGGTGCCGTATCTGCGCCGTCAGATGGGCATTATCTTTCAGGATTTCCGGCTGATCCCCACCATGACTGTGTACGAGAACATCGCCTTTGCCATGCATGTGACCAACGTCAAGAGCCGGGAGATCAGCGACCGTGTGGAGTACATGCTGGAGCTGGTGCATCTGGAGGATAAGGCCAAGGCCTATCCGGACACCCTTTCCGGCGGTGAACAGCAGCGCGTGGCTGTGGCTCGCGCCCTTGCCCACGGCCCCAAGCTGGTCATTGCGGACGAGCCCACCGGCAACATCGACCCGGAATTGAGCCTGGAAATGATGGAGCTGCTGGAGCGGGTGAGCGAAACGGGCATCACCGTGGTGGTCGTTACCCATGAGCACGAGCTGGTGCGCCAGTTCCACCAGCGCGTCGTCACCCTGAAAAAGGGCCGCATCATTTCGGATGTGCCTGCCGACAAGGAAGCCATCCGCGCACGCGCAGAGCGCAAAGAACGCCTGTTCGAGACCGAGCTGGAACCCGCTGACACCGCAGAAAAGGAGGTGGCCACCGTATGATGAGACCTTCTACCTTCTTTTTTCTGGTCCGGCGCGGTATCCGCAATCTGGGCAAGCACTGGGCCATGACCTTTGTGTGCATCCTGTCCCTCAGTGTCTGTATGACCCTGAACACCTTTGCAAGCCTTGCCGAGGTGAACGTGGACAGCATGGTGAACTATCTGGGCAGCCAGAACGAGACCGTGGTCTATCTGGACCCGGAGTGTGATGATGCCACTGCGCAGGCCGTGGGCGAAAAGCTGGCGGCAATGCCCGGCGTGACCAATGTGCAGTTCGTCTCCAAGCAGGACGTGCTGAACACCTACCGCAATTACATGGAAGATTACTCCTCCCTGTGGGATGAGTTTGAAAATGACAACCCCTTCAAGGCCAACTACCGCGTTTCCATCGCGGATCTGAGCCAGATGGAGAGCATGAGCAAGCAGATGCAGGCCATTCAGGGCGTGTACAGCGTTACCGCCCCGGTGGAAATGACCAACGTCTTTGTGCAGGTGCAGCGCTCTGTTACCAAAGTGGGCCGCGGCATCGTGCTGGTGCTGATGGTCGTCAGCATCATCACGGTGGGTAGCACCATCCGCCTGAGCGTGTTTGCGCGCCGCCGCGAAATTGAGATCATGAAGTACGTGGGCGCCACCAACGGTCTGGTCACTCTGCCCTTCGTTGTGGAAGGTCTGGCCATGGGCCTGATCTCCGGCGTGCTCACTGCAGCGATCAGTCTGGGCGGCTACTCCTACATGGTGCAGGCCTCCGACGGTCTGGGCGGCGTGTGGGAAATGATCATGGGTCAGGCACTGGTGCCGGTGAGCGCCGTCTGGTCCACTATCATCCCGTACAGCCTCATCGGCGGTGCCGTTGTGGGTGGTCTGGGCAGTATGTTCTCCATCCGCAAGCACCTGAACGTGTGATCGAAAGGAGCTGCACATGAAAAAAGCACTTCATGCAAAGCCCTTCCGGCTGCAGATGCCCGGCCATACGCCGCGCCATGCACGGCCGGAGCCTGCCCGCAGCAAGCTGCTGCGCGGCGTGAGTCTGTGCCTGGCGGCGGTATGCCTTGCGGCAAGCGTCAGCTTCCAGCCGGCCACGGCAGCCACCAGCATGGCCAGCCTGCAGAACAAGCTGAACAGCCTTTCCAAATCCATCGACCAGCACAAGAAGGAGCTTTCGGACGCAAAGAAAAAGGAAGCTGCTGCAAAAGCGCTGGAAAGTGAGCTGAAGGAGCGCGTGGGCGTCATTCAGTCTCAGATCAGCGTGCTGAGCACCCAGATCGCTGCTGTGCAGAACAACATTGGCCAGACCGAGCAGAAGATCACCGCCAAGGAAGGCGAAATCACCCAGAAGCAGGCCGAGATCGACAGCCAGTGGGGCGATTTTAAAAAGCACATGGCTGCCATGCAGGAGCTGCGCGACGGCGGCGGCGTGGCCATGCTGAGCGCAGTGAATGACCTGTATGAGCTGCTCACCTTCAACGAGGTCATGCAGGATATCTCCATCAAAGATACCGAGATCATGGACAACATGAAAGCGGCCAAGTCCGAACTGGAAGCGGACAAGGTGGAGCTGGAGGCCCAGCGCAAGGAACTGCAGAGCCAGAAGGCGGAGCTGGATACCCAGAACTACCAGATGAAGGCAAAGCAGAGCGAGCTGAACAGCAGCATTTCTGCGGCGCAGCTTTCTGCACAGGATGCCCAGAAGGCTCAGCAGACGGCACAGGCCGCTATTGAATCGGACGAGCTGAACTATGAGGCCGTCAAGAAAGAGATCCAGAAGCTGATCGCGGCGGCTGCATCCAGCAAGCCGCAGCTGAGCTTTACCGGCTTTGCCTGCCCGCTGAAGAGCTATACCCGCGTTTCCAGCGAGTACGGCTGGCGTAAGAACCCGGTGTCCGGCGTGAACAGGCTGCATGCCGGCATCGATCTGGCGGCCCCGGGCGGTACCCCCATCTACGCAGCCGCAAGCGGCTATGTGCAGGTGGCGGGCTGGTCCAGCGGCGGCTATGGCAACTATGTCATCATCTACCACGGAAGCATGTCGGACGGCAACGCCTACAGTACCTTGTACGGCCACATGAGGTCGGTCGCCACCAGCGCAGGCAAGTATGTCAAGCAGGGCGAGTTGATCGGCTACGTTGGCTCTACCGGCAACTCTACCGGCAACCACCTGCATCTGGAGGTCTGGAAGGGCGGCAAAAAGGCCAATGCGGTCAATCCGCGCGGTTATATCCCGTTCCCGCACAACTGAGTGTGTTTATAAGGAGTCTGGTATTCTATGAACGAACAAAAACACAAGCGCTGGCTGCGTATCGGCTGCCTTGTTCTGGCAGGCGTGTTTGCACTCTCGCTGCTGAGCAGTGTGATCATGATGCTGCTGTATTAACAGGGAGGGGCAAGCATGAACCGTAAAATCTCTGTGGGCATGGCTGTCACCATTGTGATCCTTGCCATGACCGTGACCTTTTCCATTACCATGCTCATTGCCATGCGTCTGTTTGACAGCACGGTGAGCAGCGTGAAGGAAAAGGAGAGCATGTACAACAAAGTGGCCGAGGTGGACCGCTATGTGCGCAGCAACGACTACTACACCATTGATGAAACGATGCTGTACGATCGCCTGACCGCAGGCTACCTGCTGGGTACCGGCGACAAGTACGCCCGTTACTACACCGCCAACGCCTACACCGAGCTGATGAACCAGCAGAGCGGCAAGGTGATGGGCATTGGCGTGGAGCTTGGCATGGACCAGACCGGCTATGCCAGAGTGACAAGGGTGTATGAGGACTCGCCTGCGCAGGAAGCCGGTATCGTGGTGGGCGATTACATCACTGCTATTGACGGCACCGATGTGAAGAGCCTTTCCGGGGTGGATGCCGTGCAGTCCCGCCTGCAGGGCGAAGCCGGCACCATCGTCAATGTTACATGGCTCGACAGCAAGGCTGCTTCCCGGACGACGGACCTGACCCACTCCGGCTACACCAGCACCACCGTGGACTACCAGATGCTGGACAGCGTGGGTTACATCAAGATCCGCCAGTTCGACGGCAGCACGCCCAGCGAGCTGGACTATGCCATCCGGTCTCTCACTACCAGCGGTGCCCAGAGCCTTGTGTTCGACCTGCGCGATAACGGCGGCGGCGTGTTGGATGATGCCATCAGCTGCATCGACCTGATCGCCCCGGAAGGCACTGTGGCCTATGCCGAGGATAAGAACGGAAACCGCACCATCATTGGCAGCAGCGACGATGAGAGCAAGGTGGAGCTGCCCATCGTCTGTCTGGTCAACGGCAACACCGCCAGCGCAGCAGAGCTGTTTGCTGCCAGCCTGCGCACTATGAACGGCGCACGTCTGGTGGGCACCACCACCATGGGCAAGGGAACCATCCAGAGCAGCCCGCAGCGCCTTTCGGATGGCAGCGCCGTGAGCATCACGGTGGCAAAGCTCATCTGCGGCGACGGCTCCTGCTTTGATGGCACAGGCCTGAGCGTGGATGTGGAGCGTGCCCTCAGTGCCGAAGAGACCACGAATTTCTACGATTATACCCCCGAGGATGACCCGCAGATCCAGCGTGCGGTCAGCGCAGCACAGCAGCTGAGCGGTACCACGACTCTGGGCGGTGTCAACGAAGCAGCTTCTTCGGCTGCTGCTTCCGAAGAAGCCGACAGCGCTACCACTGAGCCGGAGAACGCTTCCTCTGAGGAAACGGCTTCCTCCACCGAAGCAGAAGCCGGCGGCGAAGCAGCATCCAGCGCAGAATAAAGGGTAAAACCGGCAGAAATGCTGCATGGGCTTCTTTTTGCAAAAAGGAACCCGGTTTATTGCGGTGCTGTTTGCCGTACGCATGTTCCTTTCCTGAAACGGCTTTTGATCACGCCCGTAGGGCGCGGTGATGCCGCTTGCCGTACCGACTCCTCACGTGAAAAGGCGTTTTGGAGCGCCCTGCAGCGCTCCCGTTTACCGTACCGACCCCTTCTCGTGAAAATGCAACCCAGCCAGACCCGCAGGTCTGGCTGGGTTGCCATATTATAATAATATTTCCGCTGAATATGCCCAAAGCGACGCGGAGGGCATTCAAATCGTACTATGAAAAAGGATGGAATCTATGCCCGAACTGACCGACCTCTCGGTGATCCGCGCCCTGTGTGAAAAATACGATTTTGCACTCTCCAAGGGTTTTGGACAGAACTTTATCATCAACCCGGGTCTGCCGCCCAAGATCGTGGATGCCAGCGGCGTGGATAAGCGCTATGGTGTCATTGAGATCGGCCCCGGCATCGGTGTGCTGACCCGGGAACTGGCAAAGCGCGCCGCCAAGGTGGTGTCCATTGAAGTGGACGAACGCCTGCCGCCGCTGCTGGCAGAAACGATGGCCGGAGTGGACAATTTTAAACTGGTATTACAGGATGTACTGAAAGTTGACCTGAAGGCTCTTATTGCGGAAGAGTTCCCCGGCATGCCGGTGGCTGTGTGCGCTAACCTGCCCTACTACATCACCAGTCCCATTGTCATGAAGCTGCTGGGCGACCGCCTGCCCATTGAAAGCCTGACCGTCATGGTACAGAAGGAAGCTGCCGACCGTCTGGCTGCTGCGCCCGGCACCCGTGCATCCAGCGCCATCAGCTGCGCGGTGAGCTACTATGCCACCTCCAAAATGATGTTCACCGCTGCGCCCGGCAGTTTTTACCCGGCCCCCAAGGTGACCAGTGCCGTGGTGCGCATGGAGATCCGTCCGCAGCCCGCTGTGCAGGTGGAGGACGAAGAAGGCTATTTTGCGCTGGTGCGTGCCGCCTTCGGACAGCGCCGCAAAACGGCTGCAAACGCCATTGCCAGCGGCCTGGGGATGCCCAAGGACGCGGTGACAGCCGCCATTGAAGCCGCCGGTTTTGATGCCCGCATCCGCCCGGAAGCCCTCACACTGGAGGATTTTGCAAAGATCCAGCAGGCCCTTGCCCGCTGAAGCAGCCCGCTGCTCAAAAAAGAATACAACAGACTTTGAACCCCACAGGAGCCGTCCACGGTTCCTGTGGGGTTTTTATGATAATAGAATCGAATGGTTCGATTTTATTATCGATATATTGCGTTGAAAATTACGGGTATCAAAACGTGATGCAACAGAAAAGAATGCTAAAAGCAGACGAAAGCATGAACTGACGGCAATGACACCTCATTTGTTAAACGGTATAGTATACTGCTTGGGGAATGGGTTGTTTTTTTGCGCGCCAAGAAGATATTGACAAGCCGCGCGTTTTTTGGTATTCTATCAAAAGACCGCTTGGTCCATGCTGGTGTGGCGCAATGGCAGCGCAACTGATTTGTAATCAGTGGGTTGCAGGTTCAACTCCTGTCACCAGCTCCATCAAAAAGAGCCTGGATTCGTTAAAATCTAGGCTCTTTTCTTTTGTTATAACACACTATTTAACACACATTGCGCTTTCTGGTACGTCCTCTGGGATAGTCAGAGCGGCTAGAGCGGTTCTCCTATAGCCCGAAATAGATGTTGGACTTAACCCCACTTTGTCGGCAGTCTGTGCACAGTTCAGGCCGTCGATATACTGACAACACAGCACCCGAATCTGATTCAGGGTCAACTGCCGTTGGTCGTACAGAGCGTTGATGATCTCGGTGGCGATGTTCTGCCCGCGCTGCTGTTCGTCCTGCAGTTTCCTTTCCAGCGCGGTGATACGCTGCACGCTGTCGGCTGTACGGTCGGAGTGTGTGCCGGTGGGCGCTGATCTGCCGGGGTTCAGGCTTACGCAGATGGACGTAGAGCGGTCGCGGGCTTCTTCCAGCTGTTCAGCAATACGGCGCTGTTCGGCAAGGCTTTCCCGTAGCGGTTCAACCATGTACGTTTGCGCTCAATATCGGGGTTCTGCTGCTTTTCCATCGTCTATTCCTCCCGTGTGTTATCGTGTGAAGAAATTATTTAACCGCGCTGGGCACGGCTGCAAGCAGCTGCCGCGCGGCCCTCAGATTCAGTGCTTCCGGGTTCTTCCAGATCGGCATAGCCAGCATACCACCGGCGGCGTTGTACTGGCTCACCGTCATGCGCTGGGAACCGTTTTCGGTCTCGATCAGCAACACCACGGGCGCGGTCTGGGCACTCAATGCCTGAACCCTGGCTTCCAGCCGGTCAATGCGGTTACTCATCGTCTGCCACTCCTTCCAGTTCATCCAATTTTCTTTCAAGCTCGGTCAAACGCCGCTCCTGTTCGTCGGCCCGGATGGAGCTTAACACGGCATTGCCTGCGTAGATCAGGGCGTTTGCCTGCTGCGGGGTGATCTCGCCATTCAATACCATGTTGGAAACGCGGGTCATGGCTCTGCGCACCTCGCCCGGATTGGTCATTTTAAGGTGCTTTTTTGCGGTCATGGGTTCGGTTCGCCTCCTGTCAAAAAAGGGCGCACAGGTTGCCCCATGCGCCCGGATGATGTCTTATCAGGTGGTAGCCTGATAATAGATGCCCTTTTTCTTGTTGTCGGTGACGAACGCGCCGTAGTTGTAGCGGCCCTCCACCAGCCAGCCGGACACGCCCGGCGGGTTCTCATGCAGAACGGCACTGGACAGCTTCACAGGGGCCGTGCAGGCCAGCGGGTGGCACAGCATAAAGCCAAATTTTGCGGGCAGACGGTTTGCGGGAACCTTCTGCACTGCGGCACCGTCCAGATTGGAGACAACGCCCTGCAGGCGCAGATTCTGGCCGATATCGGATTCCAGAACGATCTCCTTGCACTTCTTCATGATGCGGTAGGTGTCAGGGGATACCACAAGAACGCGGTTGGTCTCCGGCACCTCTGCATCATCCAGTGCGGCGCTGGCCTTGCAGATTTCGTCATAGATGTTGGTAGCGGTCAGGGCCACAGCGTCGGGCTTGGTGCCTGCATCCGTGCACATAATGCCGTAGGTGTATGCATCGATCTCCGGAATGACCACCTCACGCTGCTGGCGGGCCAGACACTTGGCGGCTTCCAGCACGGCACCGGTCTCGTCCATGTCCAGCCGGTCGATCACAAAAGAAAAGCTGCGGTCTTCGGGCAGGGCGTAAGTTTCGGTCACAGCGGTCAGGGTCTCCGGCTTGCCGTAGCGGCTGCCAGCGGTGACGCCTGCGCGGTCGTAGTCGTTCATTGCGGCGGTGCCCACTTTATAGATGCGGACACTGTTCGCGCCGTCAAAGCTGTAGTCCTGATTCGTCACAAGGCTGCGCTTCGATTCGTTTTTGAAAAGCTCGTCCACCTGCTGGAGATACTTTTCAACAAGATTGATTGCCATATTCTAAAACCTCTCAATAAGTTCCTGAGGGCTTGAAAAACTGTGCTCCATCGGGTTCTTTGAGCTGCGACATGCTGCCATGCGGTGCACCGGTAGAAACTACGGCCACAGCGCCGGGCTGGTTCTTCTGCGACTTTGCAAAGATGCTCCACAGAGATTCCGTTTTTTCTTTGAACTCTTCCGGGTCGCTGCTGCCGATCAGCTCCACAAGCTTGGGGTCAATGCCATTTTCCTTGCAGTAGCGTTCACATTCAAAGGCGTTGCGCTCGTCCTGCAGCTTCTGGCGGTCGGCTTCCAGCTGGGCCTTTTCGGTGTCCAGCTCGGCGGCGGAATTGTCGGTAGCGCCCGAAGTCTGGCCCTTCGCCCTCTCACGTGCCAGACGATCCTTAACGATGGAGTTTACTTCTTCCTGGGTGAACATCTTCCCGGCGGTGCCGTTTCCCTCCGGCGGAGTGTTTGCCTGCTGGGTGGTGTTCGGGGTGTTGTTGTCGGTCATGGTGATTTCCTTTCCCGGCCTGATGCCTGCGGCCGTTACAGTGATGCCCCTGCCAATGCAGGGAAAATAGACACAGGGAACCGCTCGAAGCGTTTTCCCTTGGAGCACCTCCGCAAATGCGGAGAATATAAACAAAAAAGAGCGCAAAGAAAAGCGTGCTTGCTTTTCCCTGCGCTCTACAGCTAACCGGTCAGCCCGGCGGTACTCTATGCCTTACAGCTTATTATACCACATCCACCGGGGGATGGTCAACTGTTTTACTTGGTGTTATGCGGTTTTTCCGGTTTTGTAACCGTCAAAAACACGGCAGAAACCCCGGCTTTCTTCGCGCTTTCATGTACTCTTGCCGCCGGATACATCGCGCGCAGGGCGTCCAGCGTGGCCTGTGCGGCGTTTTCCTGCTCTGGGGTGTAAGTTATCTTTACCTTCACTGCTGGCCCTCCTGCGACTTCCTGCGCTCCTGTCGGCTGTACAGGCGGGATGCATACAGCAGGATGCCGCGCACGGCTTTCGGGTCGTCCAACAGCTCCAGCAGGGTGATGCAGGATTCCCGCAGGCGCTGCACCTCTTTGTCTGTCTGCTGACCGGCCTTTGCCTTCTCGCGGTTGATGTCCGCGCCGTTCATGGTCATGATGGTGTCGATCTGGTCGGGGGTCAACCCCATTGCTCGCAAGTCATTCCTCTTCATTGTCGGTTCCTTTCTTTGCCCATTCAAAAATATGCCGGACTTCCACGGCTCTGCCGATGATCTTTGCGCCGGGCAGCTCGTCGAAGCGAATAACATGCTCCTGCCGGGTGCGCGGCGCGTCTGCCAGCAGTTCACCGTTGCAGATCTGGCGAAGCAGCAGCACGGCACTGTCCGTCTGCACGGCCACGATCTGGCCGTTCTCTGCATGGTCGCAGGCGGTAAAGGCCACGATATCCCCGGCGCGGATGCCGGCGCATTCCATGCTATTATCATCCATGATAAAGCAGAAATCCGGGTTCAGGTATGCCAGCGCGCTGGCGGTCTGGTGGTTGCTCATGCCGATGCACCTTCTTTCTCAATCAGGCGTTTGGCGTACACCCACACAAGCCGCAGTTTCCGATAGTCGGCCTTATCCAGTAGAGCAGAGATCGCGTTGATGTAATCTTGCCTTGTCATGCCTTTGCGCTCCTTTCCAGCTGTGCACTCTTTGCGGCCAGCTCTGCCGCGATCTCATGCAGGCGGGCCGCGTCGGCTTTCGACTTGGTAACGGCTTCTGCAAAATCAGGCACCGGCGGCAGATTGGGCAGCGGGTTCACAAACTTGCCAGCCGGGGCGCAGTTACGGTCTACAGGGTCAGGGGCGGCGCTCTTGTGCTGGGTGCCAGCCTGCTGCACTGCCATACCCCAAAGGGTGGCCGTGTCAACGTTGGCAGTCAGGCGCTCGCCCTTGTGGACAGCGCCCACGGTAAAGCCCTGCCGGGCATACTGCTGACAAATCCAGCTTGCAGGGGACTGGCCCAGACGTTCCAGCGCGGACACGCGCCCGCCATCCAGCACGCAAAGCTCGTGGTGTACGGCGCGGGGCTTCGGCTCCCGCTGGTCGATGTACTCCACATCGAAGGTGTGCAAGGTGATACGCTTTTCAAGTTTCAGCATTGAAATATCCTCCATGTTCTGTTAAACTAGGGGGCGTGAATGGTGGGTACCATATTCACACCCTTTTGCCGCTCTCCGGTCGCTACACTGGAAAGCGGCTTTCTTTTTTTGTTACTGCGGAAAGATACGTGCGGCCTTTCTTCCAGAGAAAAAACAGGCGGCAAGGTAGTGTAGTAATTGGAATGGGGGGCTTTCTAACTCCCATTCCCAATTACACTACCTATCACTATCTTTTTTGCTATATATAATACTGTTTTTTTCCCCCCTAAATGCAGATTTTGCAGTTATAGCGGAAATCCTGTTTTTTTCCGCCCTTTCTTCCGGCCTGCTTCACTCCTGCGGGGCCACAGTATGGGCGCGCCTGATCTGGCCGGTTTTGGTGTCACGTTCAAAGTCTGGGTGCTCGTCAACCATGTATCGGATGGTTTTATTCGTCACATCCAGATATTCGGCAACGCTGCTTGTGGTGACTTCCACGCCCTGTGCGGCCAGCACGTCTATTGCGGCTTCCAGACGGTGGCGGCGCTCCTTCAACTTCTGCTCCTTGGGCTTGCGGGCATTCATTGCGCGCTGGTAGGAAGGGAGCTGGGAGTGCGGCGCAATGTTGTCCGCCTGGTCGAATCGTTCCATAACGTGGATGGGGTAGTTAAACCACACGTCCACCGGCTCAAAGCTGGGAAACTCCCGCAATGTGCCCTCGATGCGCCACGCCGTCACGCCTGCCCGCTGCCGTTCTGGTGGGAGTTCCAGTTCGATGATATCAAGCAGCGCGTCAACGTCGCGGGCAAACACACCGCTACCGCTGGCCCTGTCCATGCTGTTCTTCCATCCTTGGTCGCCTTTGCTGTGATGGTGGCAGTAAATGACGGCCGCACCGTTTACTGCTGAAATCCGGTCAAGACCGTTGCAGAACTGCACCATGTCAAAAACATTGTTTTCCCTGCCAGCATTGAGTTTATAGAACGGGTCAATGATGATCACATCATACTGTTCCCGGCGGGCGCGGCTGCAGCAGATGTCAACGAAGTGCGGCCAGTTGATGCAGTATCCGCGCAGGTTCCAAAGGTCGATGTTTGGCAGCATAGCCTGTACGGCTTCCTCTGGCAGTTCCAGCGCCTTGCTGACGTCATGGAACCGGTGTTTTGCTGATACAGGGTCAACTTCCAGATTGACGTACAGGACTTTTCCACGTCTGCATTCAAAACGGTTCATCCATGGTGTACCGCTTGCAATGCACACGGCCAGCTCGATAAGGGCGAAGCTCTTGCCTGCCTTGCTGGGGCCTGCCAGCAGCATCTTGTGGCCCTTGCGCAGTACGCCCTCGATCATGGCCGGGCTTTGCTCCGGCACGCCATGACCACACGCCGTCTGCAGGTTCTCCACGGGCGGCAAGCCGTCATCTTCAATTTCGCAGTCTTCCATGAAGTCGAAGTGGTCCGGCGGCTCTGGCGGCTCCCCGTAGGGATCCCAGAAATCTACCATCATGCAGCCCCCTTTCCACCTTTGGGCGCGTCCTCAAAGAAGAACGTGCCGATCTGGTCGGTGGGGATGCCCAGCACCTTGGCAACGGCGGCGATCTCGTCGCCCTTCCACGGCAAACGGCCGGTCATGCGGGCAGTCAAGGTGCTTTCGGCCATGTTGGCACGCTTGGCTACTTCGCCCTGCTTCATTTCCAGTTCTGCGAACCGGACGCGGAGTTTGTGAAATGGTTGATACATGGTTTAGTCCTCCTCTTCGATGATCTCGGTCACATCCACGCCCAGGGCGGCAGCGATACGGCCAGCGGTGGCAGGCATGACTGGCTTGCCCTTGTTGATGTTTAAGGTGGTCTGGCTAGACACAACGGAATTGTCCCGCAGGTCGCGCTGGTTCCACTGCTTGCGTGCAAGGGCAATGTTCAACTTGCTTTTGGAAATCTTCATGGTTATCACCTCGCTTTAGACCAAAACTGGTCTGCACTGTGAATTATAGCAGACCTCAATTGGTCTGTCAATAGTAAAAATAGATTCTTTTTGGTCTGGACTTTTTGCCAAAGTCCTGATATAGTAAAAGAGAGGTGATTTTATGACCATTGGCGAAAAAATAAAAAAAGCTCGCACAGATGCAAAAATGACGCAGAAAGAGCTGGCTGAAAAATGTGGGATGGCCGATTCAGCAATCAGAAAGTATGAGTCTGGAAAAGTCACCCCAAAGCTGGACACCATTGCAAAAATTGCGCGCGCAATGGGTCTGTATGCTGGTGATCTGGTGGACGCAGGGCAATGGGGACAGGTGCAGCCGGGTGAAGATAGTGAAACGGCCAGCGCTGCAGAATCCCAGCTTATCTACCACTTTCGCACGCTGAACGACAACGGCCAGACCGTGGCGGTGGAGCGTGTGCAGGAGCTGACCCAGATACCCGCCTACCAGCGCCGGGCAGACACCGCCCAGGACGTTCCCGGCGGTGCAGACGATAAAGAACCCGCCGAAAAATAAAACGCCCACACTAGCCTTGTAGCCGATGTGGGCGCATGGTGGATGATATGGGACATACAGCCTATACAGAGCAGGATATAATAGAAATGCAGCAGGTTCTTCTGGAAACTCCGATAGACCCAGCATATGATGATATCTGTAACTCATTTTACGATGGGTGGGATAGAGCAGTTCACCGTCAGATGTATGTTCGTGACTGCTACAATATTCTGAAAGAACTTGGCCGTCTCCCTCCGGAGACAAAATGCACAAAAAGATAGCAGGTGAACCCATGGAAGAACTTTATAGCCAGCTGGCCGCGCTGGCCCGCCGATACGGCGCAAAGCGGCTCGTGCTGTTCGGTTCCCGTGCCAGAGGGGATAACCGATACAACAGCGACATAGATCTGGCCGTGTACGGGATGCCAGAGGGCAGCCGGTCGAATTTCTGGATGGACTGCGAAGACTTGCCCACCCTGTTAAAATTCGATATCGTGCACATCACGGACGGCATGAACCCCGCATTTCTGGCAAATATCGAAAAGGACGGTGTAACCCTCTATGCTGCAAAAGATTGAAAACTATAACAGCGCTCTGGCTCAGCTGGAACAGGCGGTAGCCATTTACCAGAAGAGCCAGCAGGATGCACTTTACCGTGATGGACTAATTCAGCGGTTCGAGTTCACGGTGGAGCTGTCGTGGAAGTCCCTGAAAGAGTATCTCGAAGATCAGGGCTTTGTACTGGCTGCATCGTCCCCGCGTGCAGTGCTGAAAGATGCTTATGCCGCCGGGGTGATTCAGGACGCGGAGCGCTGGAACCGGATCCTGACGGCCCGGAACATCACCTCCCACGTCTACGATGAAAAGACCGCTGACGGCGTGGCCGCGCAGATCTGCAACGACTTCCTGCCGGTGCTGCAGGCGCTGGGCCGGTTCTACCGCGATGAGTAAGCGCACCAACACGGCCCAGTGGGAAGAAAAATACCAGCGCTGGCGCATTGCCGTGCAGAAAGACGGCGTGCGCAAACAGTTCTACAGCAGCACCCCGGGCCGCACTGGGCAGCGGGAAGCCAATGCAAAGGCTGACCGCTGGTTAGATGATGGCATTGGGGTCAAGGCCCGCCGGGTCGATGATCTGTATCAAGAGTGGTATGCTACGGTGGTAAAGACCACGGGCACCGGCAACCAGCGGAACGTTGAAAGCCGCTGGCGCACCCGGATACTGCCCGCGATCGGCAGGAAGCGTATTACCAGCCTGACAGAGCAAGACCTGCAGGACGTGGTAAACGATGCCTACAGCGACGGCCTTGCAAAGAAGTCCCTGCAATCCCTTTGCGCGGATATGCGGGCATTCTGCAAATGGTGCCGTGCAAAGAAGCTGACCACCTTCCACCCCGAAGGGCTGCACGTGCCCGCCGGTGCCCGTCCAAAGGGCAAGAAGGTGTTGCAGCCGGATGCCCTGATAACGCTGTTCCGCGTGGACACGACCCTGTACAGGGGCAAGCGGGTGCATGATGATTTTATCCATGCCTACCGCTTTCAGGTGCTCACGGGCCTGCGCCCGGGTGAACTGGTGGGCCTGCGCTGGGCCGATGTCAAGGGCGGCACAGTGTTCATCTCCCGCGCCGTGAACGTGCTGGGCGAACAGACCCGCGGCAAGAACGACAACGCCGTGCGGGCCTTTGTGCTGTCCGATCTGGCACGCGCCGTGCTGGAACAGCAGCGGGCCGTCACTGGGGCCAGTGAGAGCGTGTTCTGCCTGAAAAGCGAAGCCTATTACTATAAGCGCTGGCAGGTCTATTGCCGGGTGAATGAGATCCCGCCGGTGTCTGCCTACGAGATGCGGCACACCTTTGTCAGCGTGGCAAAGAAGCTGCCCGCCGGTGAGGTCAAAGACCTTGTAGGCCACAGCGAGGACATGGACACATTCGGCGTGTACGGCCACGCTCTGACCGGTGAGGACACAGAGACCGCGCAGGCCGTCAACGGCATGTTTTTGAAGCTGCTGCACGCCGGAAAATAACACACATTTTAACACACTTTTGCTTTTGTGGGTGTGTGGGCTGTGCAGGATGGTACAAGAAAAAGACAGCTAAACGTGCAGATTTTAGTGTAAAAATCTCCATTTTTCAGTGATGCAATGCCGGTGGCTCGTTCAACTCCTGTCACCAGCTCCAAAAAGCCGCTCAGGAACGTTGATTTCTGGGCGGCTTTTGCTTTTGTGTTTTTGCTTTCGGCACAAAAATCCAAAAATTCCGCAAAAGATGTTGACAAACTACCATCCGGGTGGTAATATATACAGGCAATCCATGGACTGCAAAAACTGAATATGGGCGTGTTCCCGAGTGGCCAATGGGGACAGACTGTAAATCTGCTGCTTTCAGCTTCGGTGGTTCGAATCCACCCGCGCCCACCAAACAAGAAAAATCCGAACCTGTTTCCGATTGGAGAAGGGTTCGGATTTTTCGTTTTCTTTGGGTACAGCAATGAAGGCTCCCGTGGACGGCGCAAAACTCCGATACCTTGTCATAGACCGTAAGCCAATAACAAGATTTGGAGGGTATGATTATGAAGTACGATGAAAGAGCCTGCAAGTTTAACATGGATACCGGGTGTGTGGAGTTGACTCTCCAAGATGGGAGAAAAATTTCCATTGACTGCACCGGGGTTGAGGATGCTCTGGATGTTACCATGGAGCAGAGGTCAGAACTGGACTACCTCATCTACAATGACCCGCTGGGCTATGCGGACTTGATTCTGAATGGCGACCCAGAGGAATATTTGAAGAATGTAGCAGGGAGCCATGGGTTAGAAGATTAAGGACAAAAAATAAGAGTTGTGTCCAACTGGACACAACTCGGTGAGATACATCTATATAAGGCAGGGCGTTCCCTCTTTACTGGGAGCGTCCTGCTGTTTTTATGCGGCAACAGGCAAGGCTTGTAGAGCTTCCTGCTCTTTCAGCCATTCCTCATATTCACGCTGGCCTTCCTCACTGTTGAAAAACTCAACCATGGAGGGATAAAAGCAACGCGCAAGGGTCTTGATTGCTTCATCCGGGTAGCCGGATTTGTTCGACTTCTTCTTTTTGTTCAAATGGTATCCTCCGAAAATCAAAGTTCCATATCCTGCCCACGCTTGCGGTTTCGCTGCGGCACATTCATGGTGCGCTCCTGCTTGGGGGCAAGAATCTTTTCCAGAAAGCCGCGCACCAGTTCGGGCGCACGGTGGAGAGCATCCAGATAGGGTTTCACGTCGTACCACAGGTCGTGGTACTTGTTGCTCCAACGAACGGCCTCTTTCTTGGCGGTGGAAAGTTCTTCTTTCAAGCGGCGGTTCTCCACGTCCATCATATAGCCGTGGTCGGCTTGCTTTTTCAGTTTGGAGAATTCTTCTTCGGTCAGCGAATAGTTGCCGAGGAAGGTTCGCTTACCGATATAATCCAGATCGCGCACATGAATGAGGGCTTCTTTCGTGAGCGTGGCCTTTTTCTGCACAGCGGCAAGTTCTTTCTTCTTTTGGGAGAGGGTCTGACTGGTTTTAGCAAGCGATTGTGCCTGCTGGTCGGCTTGGGTGGTCAGGCTGTCCAGCCGCTCCTGCTCCCGTTGAACTTTGAACTGGGTGACGGTCAGGTGTTCTTCGGTGCTGCCGCGCTCGCCGCGCTCCACATCGGTGTACCCGGCAGCACGCATATAGTTGAAGAAATCGTCTTGCAGGATGCTGTACGACTTCTTCAGGACTGGCTTGCCGTTCTTTTGCAGGATAGGCTTTCCGGCATCGTCCAGCAGAGGTTTGGATGCCCACTTCTCGCTCCGGCTGACCTGCATGACGGTCTCCTTGACGGTGCCGACCAGTGCCTTGTCCTTGCAGCGTTTCGACCAGAGGATTTGCTTTTCCACCACAGGCACATAGACCACATGAAGATGGTAGTGGTAGACCTCCCGGCCTAATGCTTCGGTCATGGCGCGGTTGATCTCATCGGCGTGCATGACTGCCGAGAGGATATACTGCTCACCGCCCACGATTTGCACAGCAGCTTTGTAGGCATCCTCATAGAACTGCTTGGCGAACTCGTAGCCGCCGTGATTGTCAAAGTAGGCCGAGTTGACATCAAAGACAAGTTCGCAGTAGTGGGTGGCATCCGGCTTCAGGCCGCGCGTGGAAATGGTTCCAACGGCTTCCAGTTGGGCGAACAGGTCAGTGTAGCTGGCGGCAGGCTTCTTGAAGTGGACGTTCCATGAGGTGCGCTGGGGGATAATGTCGGGGTTTCGATAGCTGTCCTTTTCGCGCTCGTTGTGCTGCTGAGTGTTGCCAACGGCCTTGTCCGAAACGGCGAGATTCCGGACACTGGTGCGGTCAACGCCATCGTTTCTTGCCAAAGGGCATCCCTCCTTTCAAGGTTCATCGAGAGGTGATGGGGAACGAAGATGCACTTCTTCGGAAGTGTAATAACCCACTATAACACTTTCATCCCTATGGGCTGCAAAGTGTAGTGGGCTCTTCGAGGACTCTCCGAGGGGGAACGTCTCCTGCGGGAGAGCTACAATCAAGTTCGCACAATGCGAACTTGATTGCTCCGTACGCATCTGAAAAAATTGCGTACGGACTTCAAATAACCTGTACGGTTCGTACGGCATACAAATGAACAAAATACAGACGATAAAACGCTTGATTTTATCGAAACACGCCGTACAGGTGCGTACAAGTACAGACCGTACAGGTTGTACGAACTTCTTCCGTGAAAAAATGCACTTTTTACGGGCAGGGGTGGACAAGCGGTTCGATGCCTACAAAACCCCGCACCCTGCGGCCACCGGGCAGGTAGATGTTATGTACTGCACCAGAGTACCCCGTGTGGGAACTCTGGTGTTTTTTGCCTTGTGCCTGAATATACGGAAAATTTTGCAGGAAAGGCGAAAAAGCGGCAGAACTGCAACGGAAAAAGAAAAATGCCCTCACTGGTTGCAGGACTGCAACAGCAAGGGCGGAGAGGTAACCGTATATTGAACAAAACGGCAGAGCGTATTATAATGAGGAAAAAGCTCAAAAAGGAGGGCCGACCACATGGCACAGGAATATCTGTCCGCACCGTCCAACGTCCGTCTTGCGGACTTGATGAAAGAGCACAACATAAGCCAACCGGAGCTTGCCAAGGAAATCGGCTGCTCCAAGAGTACCATCAGCCGCTTTATCAGCGGTGCAAAGGGAACCCTGACCCATGAGCAGGTGCTGAGGATTGCAAGGCTGTTCAACGTGTCCACGGATTTTCTGCTGGGAGAAACCAACATTCCCGACCGCAAGAACTACGACATTGCCGAGTTAGGCTTGTCCGTAGAAGCTGCAAAGAACCTCTACACAGGACGTGTCAATACAGAGGTGGTCAACCTGCTGCTGGAAAACGCTCGCTTCGCAGAGCTTACTTACCGCATATCGCAGTATTTTGATGATACCTTTGCTTCCGGCATCGCAGCACAGAACGCCATGCTCACGACATTGAGCACCCTGCTGCGCACAAAGGTCAAGACCCCGGAAGCAGCCAAAGCCGCAAAGGACATCAGCCTTCGGAGAAAGCCGGTGTATCAAGGCGATCTTGATGACATTGAAATGTACTTCATGGCGGCGGTCAAGGAAATCAAAAAGGGGATCGGGAGCCATTACGCCGAACAGGAAGCCATGAGCAAGAAAGTGGCAGAGAAGATGTTCACTGAATTGACCAAAGGGCAGGATGTGCAGCACCCAACGATTACGGCAGAGCAGTTGACAGATGCAATGTTGGACAGTGTTTCGGGCATGGAAGGAGCCACGCCGGAAGCACTGGAACAGCTGCGGAGCGGTCTGTTGGGAATCTTGCAGTCCGCCGCAGAGCAGGAAAACGCCCATGAAGCAGACGAATGAACGGCTTTGTGCGCTGGCACAGAAAGGCGATGCTGCCGCGCTGGACAGCCTGATCGACAACAACAAGTCCTTTATTGGCAAGGTGGCGAATGACCTTTTTCGCAGCATGAATTTGGCACAGGCTGGCCTGAACCTTGATACGGACGATTTGAAACAGGCGGGCAATCTGGGCTTATGGAAAGCTGTGCCGAAGTTCGATGCAGCGCGCGGCATGAAGTTCCTGACCTATGCGGCTCCTGCCATCCGCAACGCCATGATGGACATGGTGCGGGATGCCTTTGCCGCTTTTGAACAGCGGATGGTAACGGAGGACAAGGACGGCGTCTGCTACCAGCGCGTTTCGCTGGACGATGTTCTGCCGGGAGAAGAGCAGCTGCGGCGCATTGAAGCCATAGCCGACCCCTACGCCATGCAGCCGCAGAGCATTATGGAGGAGCAGGAATCGCGCCGGGAACTGTACGATGGTCTGAAACGGCTGACCCAGCGGGAGCAGACTTATCTGCTGTACCGCTATGGCTTCACCGATGGTGAGGAACATCCGCTGATCGGCACGGCGATATATTTTCACTTGACGAAAGGCCGCGCCAAAAAGACCGAGGAACAGGCCATGGATAACCTGTGGCTGGAACTGCCGTGGTGGTTTGATTGAATGAAAAGAAAAATCGTGATTGTGCTACAAGTTTTCTGGAAATTTATGTGCAGCTATACGATTTTGAAAAATTTTGTAGACGGATGAAACAAAATAGGATTAAATCTAAGTATCTAAGGAACGTTGATTTCACGGAGCCGCTGATTACCGACTGTAGGATTTGAGGAGGATGCCGTTTTATGAAAATTACACGAGATAAAATGTTTTTTTCAAAAGATCTTATTCATACAATGGCATATGTCGGAATGTTCGTGGCGGCAATTATATCGGTTGGAGCGTGTAAGTCTGGTATTTGGGTGGCTGCGATATTAGCATGGATTGTAGCAGGTATAATTATCGGATTGGCGATTATTTCTGACTATAAAAAGGCAGAACTTTTGAAAAATGGAACAAGAATCATCGGAAAGGTTACAGCAACAAAACGGGTACATATAAAATTTCATATGAGTACCTACCACCTTGCCGATGAGGATGTAATCTATCCATATGTGGTACATTATCAGTATAAAGTTAAAGGTGAAACCTATAATGGCAAGTCGCAGTGGTTTTGGTTCAATCCATATATTCCGAAAGGGGCACCAATAAAAATTCTAGTAGACCCAAAGAATCCGGCCCGAAGTACAGTTCTCAAACCAGAAAGCTAAAGATAGCTTTCAATCGAGGTAAAACAAAAAATTTGTCCTTATAGCGTGTTTATTTAAAAGAAGGTTGCGATTGTGCTACAAATTTTCAGAAAATTTATGTGCATCTATACGATTTTGGAAAATTTTGTAAACAAACGAAATAAATCAGGCTTAAATTTCGTTATATAAACAAAAAGCAAGGAGGGAGTTTTGATGACTTGTAAAAAATGAGGGCATAAAAATAAAGTAGGCGTTTGATATTTCCAGCAATGTGGGCAGTAGTGAAAGAAGGTATAGAAAATGAAGAAAACTTTATATACATTTTTGGTTTGGAATTTTCTGTTGTTTGTAGCTGGTTTAAGTGATATTGTTTTTTATAGAAATCTTACATCGGTAGAAGGTATGACAATAAGCTGGACCCAGCCAGCGCTTGTAAGTATTACTTCATTTTTAATATTGCTTTCAATATATTATGGGATGCACCAGCTCCTTTTCGGGAAAAATTTTTATTTGAAACTGGAAATCAAGCAGGAAGACATAGATAAATTGCGAAATTCAATTTATGATTTTCTGAAAAAAGGCGAAATTGACCCCGAAAAATTGCAGCAACACTTGAAGTGTTTGATAATTGCTGAAGTTGTTTTGTGGGGTGGATTCATCGTTTACTTATTTATATCAAAGGGCTACTAATTTTCAATTCTAATAATGGGGTAAAGTGGTACGAATGAAAAAGATACAGAACTTTTTCTCGACGATTTTGCAAAAGCTGTGGAAAAGTTCGATAACTATCGTTTAGCATTAAAAACTACGGAAGCTTTACGCTGAAAGCTGTAACTTTAAGCAGACCGGAAAGCTTATAATGAGGGTAGAACAGAAATATGACCAACGAAGATACCACTGATTTTGACGAGCACTTCGCTAAAATTTCGTCCTATATTGTAGACAC
>ERZ1106915.115-NODE-115-length-127683-cov-15.698013_pt1 | contig 127683 bp, 109 predicted proteins | sample MGYA00403653_ERZ1106915 | MGnify/ENA primary metagenome ERZ1106915 (study PRJEB35170, sample SAMEA104062404) | human gut metagenome | biome: human gut; feature: human-associated habitat; material: faeces | place: Denmark | collected 2012-06-06 ...
GGAGCACGACCTTGCCAAGGTCGGGGTCGCGGGTTCGAGTCCCGTCTCGCGCTCTATTAGAAGCGGATTCCGATCATTTCGGAGTCCGTTTTTTCGTTTTATAGGAAATTAGAAATAGGAAACCGGAAAAAGAGGAAAAAGGAAAAGAAAGATGGAAATCATATATTCAAGATGGAAAGAAGATCAGATTCAAATCGATAAGATTCCGGAGCCGGATTCTGTGGTTTTGATTCCGGAGGAGGAAGAGGGGCTTTCGGTCACGGCGCTCGGCGCCTATGTCTGCTCGGGAAGTGAGATCGAGGAGGTCCACATTCCGATCGCGGTCAAAAAAATCGGCGCCTATGCGTTTTACGGCTGTCAGAAATTAAAGGCAGTTTACATGGGAGGACGGGCACTTGATCTTGGTACCGGTCTTTTTGCGGACACTCCACTGATCCGATTTCTTGATTTTACAGAATTTGAAGGCGAGCGCTCCTGCTTTAAGGATATTCTCTCGGAGATCAGACAGACGCTTCGCGTTCGCGTACACAAGGGCGACAAGGAGGCGCGCCTGATCTTCCCTGAGTATTTTGAGGAGTCTGTGGAAAATACGCCTGCGCGAATTCTCGTGACGGAGACGCACGGCTGTGGTCACCGCTATCGCTATTGTTTTGCGAACCGGGAATTTCAGTTTGCAGGTTACGATGAGCTCTTTCCTCATGTGAAGGTGCAGGAGTCGGAGGAGCTTGTGACCGAGCTTGCGATCGGCAGAATCCTCTATCCGTGGGGACTTTCCGAGAAGCGCTGTCAGATGTATCTTGACTATGTCAGAGAGCACTGGAAATGCGCGGGAAGTCTGTTAATTCAGGCGGACAGCCCAAAGCGGGATCAGGTGACAAATTTGGAACCGGGAATGTTGCCCTGGCTTGTCGAGACGGTGCTTGCGGATGAGACTCAGAATCCGGAAACGCTTGCAGAGAAGCTCACGGAGCTGATTGCGATCGCGCAGGAGAAGGGCGATACGGAGATGGTCAGCTGGCTGATGAATTATCGTCATTTTCATGCTTTGGGAGTTTCTCATTCAGAATTTTTGCTTTCTTCTGAGAGGGATAAAGCATCGGAGAAAAGATCAGAGAAGGCATCAGAGAAAGCGCCGGAGAATCCCGCTGATGTTGCAGAACGTGTAAAGAGTGCGGAAGCGGAGCCAAAGACGAGAGCGCGCCGTCGCAGGTTTGAACTTTAAAGAAGAGGGAGGGGTCAACCATGATTGATCCGGTCAGACAGAGACAATTGGATGAGTTGAATACGGTGGAACTCTGCACGAGAATTCTGATGAATTCGAGAAATGAGCTTTATCTGAATATGCGTTATCTCGATGTCTCTTTGTGCAGTCTCGGATTTGAGGCGGTGCCGGGATGTGGGGGAATCGGGACGGACGGCTTTATCATTAATTATGATCCCGATTATCTGTGTGGTCTCTACAAGAGCGGGCGTGTGCATGTAAATCGCGCCTATCTCCATATGTTGCTCCATTGTCTGTTTTCGCATATGGATACGAGAGGAAAGAGAGAGAAAGAACTCTGGAATCTTGCATGTGACATTGCAGTGGAGTCGGTGATTGACGGAATCTACATGAAATGTTTGCACGTCGCAATGACGCCGTTTCGGATGGACTGGTACGGGAGACTGAGAAAGAAACTTAAGGTTTTGAATGCGGAGGGCATCTACCGGGTTCTGAGAGAGGCGGATCTCAAAGACCAGCAGTATCGGAGAATCGCGCAGGAGTTCTATGTCGACGATCACCGGTTCTGGAAATTGCCGGATGATGCGCCAAAGGACAGCATTGTGCGCCAGAATCAGTGGAGTGACAACCGGGACAAGATTCAGACCGAGATGGAGACGATGGGAAACCAGCAGGATGAGGACTCAAAGAGTCTTCTCGAGCAGGTTCAGGTTGAAAACCGGGAACGCTACGATTACCGGCGGTTTCTGCGCCGTTTCTCTGTGCTTCGCGAGGAGATGCAGGTCGATCCGGATTCATTTGACTATATTTTTTATACGTATGGGCTGTCTCTTTATGGAAATATGCCCCTTGTTGAACCTCTTGAGTCGAAGGAGGTCAGCCGAATCGAGGATTTTGTGATCGTCATCGACACCTCGATGTCGTGTTCGGGGGATCTCGTGCGCCGGTTCCTTGAGGAGACTTACGATATTCTCTGTGAGTCGGACAGTTATTTTAAGAAGACGAACATTCACATCATCCAGTGCGATGAACAGGTGCAGGAGGATCGCCTGATCACGAACCGCGAGGAGATGGAAGCCTACATGAAGGAGTTTACGGTGATCGGAAATGGCGGAACGGATTTTCGCCCGGCATTTGAGCATGTGAATCAGTTGGCGAATCAGGGAGCATTTCATCGGCTGAAAGGACTTTTGTATTTTACGGATGGAATGGGCATCTATCCGGTGAAGAAGCCGTTTTACGATACAGCTTTTGTGTTTGTCAAAGATCAGTATGTCGATATCTCTGTTCCACCGTGGGCAATCAAGCTGATTCTTGAGCCGGAGCAAATTTTGGAGGAGAGAAAACATGTTTTGGGAAGTGGAGGAGAAGAATCATGAATATCAAACGTGCAAAACAGGAAATTAAGGATACAATCGAGGCATACCTGGCGAAGGATGAGTACGGGGCATATGCGATTCCGTCAATTCGCCAGAGACCGATGCTTCTGATCGGACCTCCGGGAATCGGAAAAACGCAGATCATGGAGCAGATCTCTCAGGAGTGCCAGATTGGTCTTGTCGCATACACGATCACGCACCACACGAGACAGAGTGCGATTGGACTTCCGTTTATCGAGCACAAGAATTACGGCGGAAAAGAGTATGCGGTGACGGAGTACACGATGAGTGAGATTGTCGCTTCGATCTATGATAAGATTGAGCAGACCGGACTCTCTGAGGGACTTCTGTTCATCGATGAGATCAACTGCGTATCGGAGACGCTTGCGCCGACGATGCTCCAGTTTCTTCAGGGAAAGACATTTGGAAATCACAAGATTCCGCAGGGATGGATCATCGTTGCAGCGGGAAATCCGCCGGAGTACAACAAGTCGGTACGGGAGTTTGACATCGTGACGATGGATCGAATTCGACGAATGGATGTCGAGGCAGATCTCGGTGTCTGGATGGAGTATGCGGTGCGCGTAAATGTGCATCCGGCAATTCGTTCTTATCTGGGAATTCGCAAGGAGAATTTCTGTCGGATTGAGACGACGGTCGATGGTCGGATTTTTGCGACTCCGCGAGGATGGGAGGATCTGTCGGAGCTGATCTGGATCTATGAGAAACAGGGCAAGAAGGTTGACCGCGAGCTTGTTGCAGAGTACATCCAGTTTCCGAAGATTGCGAAGGATTTTGCGAATTATCTGGAACTCTATTATAAGTATCAGAATGATTATCAGGTTGCTGAGATTCTTGATGGAAAGATTTCGGAGCCGGTTGTGGAGAAACTTCAGAAAGCGCCTTTTGATGAGAAGATCAGCGTTGTCGGACTGCTCTTATCCGGACTCAATGATGGCTTTCGTGAGGTTGTCCGGACGCAGGAGCGGATGCAGATTCAGATGAAGCAGATGAAGGAGCTTCAGATGTCGGGAGCGTTTGAGACGTCTGTGATTTCGGCAGTTCGCGTGTTTGCGGAAAAGGTTGAAGCCTTTCGTGCCGATTGGGAGAAGCGTCTTGCGGACGGGCTTCTCGCAAGAACCACGCTTTCTGATTGTCGGGCAGTCTCTGCAAAGATTGAGGCAGATCTTCAGGCGGTTCGCAGTGGGGACTTTGCAAACGGTGCAGAAGCCTGGGAGGCGATTCGCAAGCGTTTCGGAGCGGACAGCGATGCGTATGAGAATCTCGTGGATCAGAGTGGGGCGCGCCTTGAGCATGCGTTTGATTTCATGGAGGCGACATTTGGAGGAAGTCAGGAGATGGTGCTGTTTGTCACGGAGCTGAATACAGGATTTTACAGCGTGCAGTTCTTGCAGGAGTATGAGTGCGAGAGGTACTATGAGTATAATCGGAATCTGCTGTTCTCTGAGGAGGAGAAGGAGATAGGAAAATTACTTTCTTAGGGAGTGTGTGGAGTGATAAGCTCCTCCGGAGCTTTGTCAGATATGCTTTATAACTCAGAGATTTTTCATAAAAAAGGGAGAGAATAGCCATGATATTTCACACAATAACAGGATTGGGGGAACTGACGTCTTTCCTGACTGCCACTGGGGATGTGGCGGAGACGAGTGCATCGGCGCTCACCGATATTTTGACGGCGACACCGGCTTCGGCGGAGATTCAGCAGGATCTTCAGCAGTTGAAGCCGAATGTGATTCTTGAGACAATTAAGGGGTGGACACCGGGACTTTTTGCTCTTGGTTACCGCCTTCTTGCAGCGGGTATCATCATGTTCATCGGAACGAGAGCTGCGCAGTTTGTCCGCAGTTTCTTAAAGAGAACATTTCAGCGAATGGATCTCGATCTGAGCGTCAGCAAGTTTTTGCTGTCCGTTGTGAATGCCGGAATCTATGCGATTTTTGCATTCGTTGCTCTTGATAAACTCGGCGTTCCGTCGGCGTCAATCGTCGCCCTGCTCGGTTCTGCCGGTCTGGCAATCGGTCTCTCTCTTCAGGGAAGCCTCGGAAACGTCGCTGGCGGAATTCTGATTATGATGACGAGACCGTTCAAACTGCATGACTACATTGTATTTGGCGGTATGGAGGGAACGGTTCAGAGTATTGGTCTTGCCTATACGACACTGACGACTGTGGACAACAAGAAGATCACAATTCCGAACGGAAGTATTTCAAATGGAACGATTGTTAACGTGACAGCTCAGGAGAAGCGCCGTGTGGATGTGTCGGTTGGAATCTCCTATGAGTCGGATCTGAAATTGGCGAAGAATGTGCTTCGCGAGATCTATGAGAATAACGAGTGGATTCTCAAGGATGAGGATATTACCGTGTTTGTGTCAGAACTTGCAGACAGCGCTGTGATGATCGGTGCGAGAGGCTGGGTCAAAACTGCGGATTATTGGAGTGCATACTTTGATATTACGGAGAAGATTAAGCTCGAGTTTGACCGTGCAGGAATTGAGATTCCTTATAACAAGATGGATGTGACGATCAAAAAAGGAAATTAAAGGCAAGAGAATAAAAAATTTTTCGTATACTCTTGCAAACAGGAAAAACATATGTTATATTACGAGTAGAACATAATGACAACGGGGCTGGAAATGAACGTGATGTCCACACATAGTGCGGACAGATATTCAGGAGAAAGCCCCGTTTCTTATAAAAAGTGAAAAGGTCATTATGAGCAGTTAGTTATCAGGAAAAGATTTTAAACAAGAGATCAATATGTACTCTTGGAATCCGAGAGTACATCAATATCAGGTAGGTGATTAAGATGGCAAAGAGAGATTATTATGAGATCCTTGGAATAGACAGAAGTGCGGATGCGTCCACGATTAAAAAGGCGTACCGAAAACTCGCAAAGAAGTACCATCCGGACAGCAATCCGAACAATGCAGAGGCAGCGGAGAAGTTTAAGGATGTGACCGAGGCATATGAGATCCTCAGCGATCCGGAGAAGAAGAAACTGTACGACCAATACGGTTCGGCAGCTTTTGACGGAACCGGTTCAGCAAACGGCGCAGGTGGCTTTGGCGGTGCAAACGGAGGCTGGCAGGAGTTCCATTTCAATGGCGGAAGCGGTGGAATGGATGATATGTTTGGTGACATCTTCGGCAATATGTTCGGCGGTGGAAGCAGTCGAAAGAGCCGTGGATTCAGCGGTTTTAGCGGAGGTCACTTCGGCGGAGGTTTCGGTCAGGAGGGCTTTGGCGGAAGTCGTTCACGCCGTGGAAGTGATTTGACGGCGGAGATGACGATCAGTTTCGATGAGGCAGTCTCCGGATGCGACAAGATGGTCAACTTAAAGGGCGCAGACGGAAAGACCCACACGCTTCAGGTTCACATTCCGGCGGGCATTGAGAGTGGAAAATCGATTCGCCTGAAAGGAAAGGGCAATCCTGGTAGTGGAAATGCCGAGGCAGGAGACCTTTTGATCAAGGTGACGGTTCTTGACCGTGCCGGATTTGAACGCAAGGGCATGGATGTATACACGACGGTCTCGATTCCGTTCACGACGGCAGTGTTTGGCGGAGAGGCAGTACTTCAGACACTTTCTGGAAGGGTTTCATGTAAGATTAAGCCGGGAACCCAGTCTGGCTCAAAGATTCGCCTGAGAGGAAAGGGCATCGTCTCAATGAAGGATGCTTCTGTGCACGGAGATCAATATGTGACGGTTCAGATTGAAGTGCCTCAGAACTTAAGCCCGGAGGCAAAACAGAAACTGAGAGAGTTTGAGGAGATCTGTGCGGGAAGCAGAGTTACTTATTAATTAATTTTTGAATATGAGTAGTTTTCGTAACTGTGAAGTTACGGAACAGTTACTGATTTTCCAGGATGGGAATAGTGAGAAGAGGACATAAAGTGGAACAAAATTCCAGATTATGTCCTCTTTTTCCTTTTTGTGGGAGCATCCCGTGTCCGTGCTCCGGGGAAAGAGTGACACATTTAATTTATTTTGTTCAGAATAGACAGGAAAAATGGGAAATGCGTGGGAATTTTACTTTATTTTGTAAGGGAAACCAGAAAAAGAGACCGTATTTCCCGTACAGTTGTGCGTGTGGCACACTATAATGCTTGACGAATTAAACTGTCGATGTTACAATAAAAGACAGCGGCGAAGATTAGCTTCAGGCTATTATCTTCGCCTTTTTTCTTTCAGCAGGAGCAGATCTTGATATCTTTGTTTTCATATCATCAGATGGAGATCAGATAACGGAACGATTTTGCAGAGGGAAGATGGAAAGTTACTGTTCAGAAGTAGGCATTTTTGGAACCGAAAGTGCCGTAAAATTCCATTACTGGGCATGTGCGCGTGAACAGTAACGATGGAGATTTTGCCAGTTTGAAGTGCGTAGGATTGGTAGAATCTGTTTTATATGATAGGAAATTGCGTCCTATCATACAAAAACGCTCCGCGAGGATGCGCACTCGGCGCAGGGGAAGATGGTTGCCGAAGCAACCGCGCCTCGGCGCGAGAATGTGCCAGGGCACATTCTTTTTTATGCAATAGAAAGGAAGGAGAATATTTGCAATGAGAAAAAACACAGCACGTCTGGCAGCACTTGCGCTCGCATCAGCCATGGTACTGACTGCATGCGGAGGAAGCTCCAGCCAGAATACCGGCAGTAATGACGGCGGAAACACAGATGCAGGAAATACATCTGCGATCAAGGATCTGGTAACTTATGAGGCTCCGATTCGTGAGCAGGAGGGATTCTTTATCCTGAACACGGAGAAGGCAGCAGATCTGAATGTACTGTGTAATATGTACTCTCCGCTTCTGGAGGTTGACGCTAACGGACAGCTTCGCGCAGCTGTTGCGAAAGAGTGGGGCACCGAGGACGGTGGTCTTACCTGGACCTTCAAACTCAGAGACGACGTAAAATGGGTAGACATCAATGGAAATGAGAAAGCTGACTGTACTGCACAGGACTGGATCACCGCAATGGAGTGGATTTTAAACTTCCACAAGAACGGTGGAAACAACGCCTCTATGCCTCTGGCACTGATTGAAGGCGCTGAGGACTACTACAACTACACGAAGGATCTCCCGGAGGCAGAGGCAAAGGCTCTCGACACTTCCAAGATGCTTGAGATGGTTGGCATTGAGGCACCGGATGACTACACCCTGGTTTACCACTGCACAACGAACGCTCCGTATTTCGATACCGTGATGACTTCTGCATGCATGTACCCGATCTCTCAGGGTCTGATCGATGAGCTCGGCGTTGACGGCATGATCGGTATGACGAATGAGAACATGTGGTACAACGGACCGTACTTCGAGACCACCTTCACGATGAACAACGAGAAGATTCTCACGAAGAACGATTCTTACTGGGATAAGGATGCAACCCTGTTCGATACCGTTACGATCCGTATGGTCGATGCAACCCAGCAGTATCAGCTGTGGCAGAACGGCGAGCTTGACAACATCTCCCTGTCTGAGGCAGATTTGAGAACGATCTACGATGACGAGAACAACAAAGACCACGCATATCTGGCTGAGACCCGCCCGAAGAAGTTCTCCTATCAGATGCATTTGAACTATGCAAAGAACAACGAGGATGGAACTCCGGATACCAACTGGAATACCGCAGTTGCAAACGAGGCATTCCGTCTTTCCCTGTACTATGGTCTGGACTTAACGAAGTACTGGTCAAGATCCAACTTCATCAACCCGCTCCACAACGAGAATGTGTGCTACACGATGAAGGGTCTGTTAAAGTACTCTGATGGAAGAGACTACACCGATAAGGTTCAGGAGCTTCTTGGCATGTCGGAGTCTGACGGTGAGCACATGAGAAGATACGACAAGGAGAAGGCTGAGGCTTACAAGAAGCAGGCAATCGAAGAGCTGACTGCTCAGGGCGTTACCTTCCCGATCCAGATCGACTACTACATCGTTTCCGGTGACCAGAATGCTCTGGATACCCAGACGATCATGAAGCAGATCTTCTCTGAGTGCCTTGGCGATGACTATGTAAACTTCAACATCAAGACCTTCGTATCTAGCGTGACGAAAGAGGTTATTCAGCCGGGTATCCACTCCTACTACATCAGTGGATGGGGCGCAGACTACGGTGATCCGGCAAACTTCCTCGATCAGGAGCGTTATGGCTATGACGGCGCTTACTACTCCAAGAACTACTCCAGAATCAATCAGGCAACTGATGAGAATCTGATTGCGACCTACAAGGAGTTCTCTGACATGGTAGAGAAGGCTGGCGAGATCTGTGACGATATGGATCAGCGTTACGATGCATTTGCTGAGGCTGAGGCATATATGCTTGAGCATGCTCTGACGATCCCGGTTCAGTACGAGACCCAGTGGCAGTTGACGAAGGTCAATGATTACACCAAGATGAATGCGATGTACGGCGCCCAGAACTATACTTACAAGAATTGGGAGACTTCTACCACTCCGTATACAACTGAGCAGTATGAGGCTTTTGCAGCGGAGGCGAAGTAATAAGATATGACAAAATACACAATCAAACGACTGTTACAGTCACTTGTAACAGTCCTGGTTGTGGCAACGATTGTTTTCCTGCTCATGCGGATGCTTCCGACGGACTACTACTTTACAGAGGACCAGGTCATGAAGCTCACGGAGGAACAGAAGAACGATCAGTTGTTAGCAGCCGGACTGTTAGATCCGATCGGACAGCAGTTGCTCCGCTTTTACGGACAGCTTCTGCATTTTGACTTCGGTGTTTCCCGTCGAATTCAGACGGGTGCTCCGGTTCTGAAGGTAATCGGAACGAAATTTGCGATTTCCATGCGTCTCGGATGTACCGCGCTGGTTATCGCCCTGATCATTGGTGTGTTCTTAGGCGTGATGCAGGCCCGTCACAAGGACCGCATTTTCGACCACATTGGAACGGCATACACCATTTTTGTAAACGCAGTTCCGCCACTGGTATCCTACTCCCTCGTGCTTGCGTTCGGTGCTCATGTGCTGAACCTGCCGACGCTCTATTCCACGAGAAATGTTGGAAAATCCAGTATTCTACCCATCGTCTGTCTCGCTCTGGCATCTATCGCTCACTATGCGCTGTGGACCAGACGTTACATGGTTGATGAGCTGAACAAAGATTATATCAAGCTCGCCCGCATCAAGGGCATGGCATTTAAGGACATCATGGTAAAGCATGTGCTCAAGAATGCATTTGTACCTCTGGTACAGTATATCCCGGCATCGTTCCTGATGACGATCAGTGGTTCTCTTCTGGCAGAGCGTTTCTTCTCTGTTCCGGGAATGGGCCCGCTTCTGACTGATGCCATCACCCGTTATGATTTGAATGTGGTTCAGACCCTGGTAATCATTTATGCGGCTCTGGGAGTTCTGGGCGTGTTCCTCGGTGATGTGCTGATGATGCTTCTCGACCCGAGAATCAAACTGGCGGACAAAGGAGGCAGTCGATGAGCGAACAGAATCAGAAACAGAATCAGAATGAGAATCCGAGCAATGGATTTGAATTTGTGGAGTATTCTCCGGAGGCAGCAGAGCGCATCGGATACTCCGATTATTCTTATTGGAAATCCGTATTTCAGAATTTCCTCAAGAAGAAATCGGCAGTGTTCATGGCGTTTGTGTTCTTTGCCCTTGTTATTTTTTCCTTTATTGCGCTGAAAATCGGAAAGTACGATTATTCTTCCGCGCAGATCATGTCAGATGCATCTCTGGCATTCACGTCCCCGAACGGAGAGTTCTGGTTCGGAACGGATAACCTCGGACGTGACTACTGGTGTCAGGTATGGTACGCAGCTCAGATCTCGATTAAGCTGGCACTGATTGTTGCACTCGGAGAGTGCGTGCTCGGTGTGACGATCGGATGTATCTGGGGCTATGTGCGCAGTCTTGACCGCATCATGACAGAGATTTACAACGTCATCAACAACATCCCGACGATCATCTACATGACGCTCGCAGCTCTGCTTTTCGGACAGAGCTTCCGCAACATGGCGATCGCAATGATCACGGTCGGCTGGCTTGTGATGGCGAGAAACGTCAGAAACCTCGTGCTGATGTACCGCGACCGCGAGTACAACCTGGCATCGAGATGTCTCGGAACACCGGTATGGCGAATTCTTGTGAAGAACATTTTCCCGTATCTGATCAGCGTGATCATCCTGCGTCTGGCTCTGTCGATCCCGCAGACGATCGCTCTGGAGTCCACTCTGTCCTACCTTGGACTCGGACTCGACGTGAATACGCCGTCCCTCGGCATTCTCTTGAGAAATGCCCGCAACTACTTCTTGCAGTATCCGTACCTGCTGATTTTCCCGGCGGTCATCGTATCCCTGATTACCATCACTTTCTATCTGGTGGGAAATGCATTCTCGGATGCGGCAGATCCTAGAAACCATGTATAAGAAAATCAAATACTAATTTGGAAAAATTTGGAGGAAACGGATATGGCAAATGCTAATATGGAAAAAGCGCCGATTCTGTCCGCCAGAGACGTTGAGATTCAGTTCAGCCTGCGTGGCAAGAAACTGAAGGCGATCCGCAAGTGCTCTCTCGATCTTTATCAGGGAGAGACGCTCGCGATCGTGGGCGAGTCTGGATCAGGCAAATCGGTATTTACAAAGTCCTTTCTCGGCATGCTTGATGCGAATGGAAGCATTGTCGGCGGAAGCATCCAGTATGACGGAAAGGATCTTGCAACTTACAAGACAGAGAAGGATTGGATGACGATCCGCGGAAAGAAGATCTCGATGGTCATGCAGGATCCGATGACTTCGTTGAACCCGTTAAAGAAGATCGGTCGCCAGATTGAGGAGAGTATCGAGCTCAATCAGGGAATCAAGGGACCGGAGGCAAAGGCGAAGGCACTCGATATGCTCCGTAAGGTTGGAATCCCGGATGCTGAGCGCCGTTACAACCAGTATCCGCACGAGTTTTCCGGCGGTATGCGCCAGCGAGTTGTCATCGCGATCGCGGTTGCCTGCCACCCGGAGATCCTGATCTGTGACGAGCCGACGACGGCTCTCGACGTGACGATTCAGGCTCAGATTCTTGATCTGATTCGCAGTCTTCAGAAAGAGCTGAACATGACGGTTGTCTACATCACTCATGATCTCGGAGTTGTGGCAAATGTCGCTGATCGCGTTGCAGTTATGTACGCAGGACAGATTGTCGAGTACGGTATGGTCGAGGAGATTTTCTACGACGCATGGCATCCGTACACCTGGGCTTTGCTGTCTGCACTTCCACAGCTCGGCGTCAAGGGTGAGGCACTTCCGACAATCGACGGAACTCCGCCAAACCTGTTTAACGAGGTTAAGGGCGATGCGTTCGCACCGAGAAACAAGCGTGCACTCGCAATCGACTTTGTCGAGGAACCACCGTTCTTTGAGGTGTCCCCGACACACAAGGCAAAGACCTGGTATCTCGATCCGAGAGCGCCGAAGATCGAACAGCCGGATTCCATCCGCAGACTGCGCGAGCAGATGAAGTTAAAGGAAAGGGGGTAAGATGCGGTGGCTGAGAAAGAGAAATTAATTGAAATCAAAGATTTGCAGATTACCTTCGGAAGCGGAAAGAAGAAATTCGTCGCTGTCGACCATGTAAATTTTGATATTTATAAGGGAGAGACGTTCTCACTCGTAGGAGAGTCCGGTTCCGGAAAGACGACGATCGGAAGAGCGATCACTCGAATCAATCCGGTATCTGCCGGTGAGATTCTCTACCGCGGAAAGCGGATCAGCGGAAAGATCTCAAAAGACCTTGACCGTGAGGTCGTAAAGACCTGCCAGATGATTTTCCAAGACCCGATGGCATCATTGAATGAGCGTGCGAAGGTCGACTACATCATCTCCGAGGGTCTGATCAATTTCCACATGTACAAGGACGAGGAAGACCGCAAGCGCAAGGTTGCAGAGGCACTTCGCGAGGTTGGACTTCTGCCGGAGTTCGCTTCCCGCTTCCCGCACGAGTTCTCGGGTGGTCAGCGTCAGCGTATCGGAATTGCGCGTGCGCTGATCATGGAGCCGGAGTTCGTCGTAGCCGATGAGCCGATTTCCGCCCTCGACGTCTCGATCCGTGCACAGGTACTGAACCTGCTGAACAACTTAAAGAAGAGCCGTGGACTGACGTATCTGTTCATCGCTCATGATCTCTCTGTTGTTCGCTTTATCTCTGACCGAATCGCGGTTATTCACAAGGGTCGTATCGTGGAGCTTGCTGAGGCTGAGGAGCTTTTCCTCCATCCGCTTCACCCGTACACGAAGGCACTTTTGTCCGCAGTTCCGATTCCTGATCCGGAGCTTGAGAAGAACAAGAAACTTCTCGTCTACGATCCGTCAATCCATGATTACAGCGTCGACGGACCGGTCTGGGAGGAGATTCTTCCGGGACATTTCGTTTACGGAAATCAGAAGGAGCTCGACGGTTACCGAAAGGAAATTGAGGAATCCAGATAATGAAAAAGTGGTTGTCGTATTACCAGTCCTATATGGTTCGCCCGATTCTCTACAAGGTCGTGGCGAGAAGTGCGATTGCAGTTGCAGTCCTGCTTTTATGGAACCGGTACGTCAACACGGGAGGACAGCTGTCTCTGGGAAGAGACGGCTGTTTTGTCGTTGGGGTACTGTTTCTGGCGTTTGCGTGGTTTTCCTATCTGAAATTCGACGGGGTCTCCTTCCACCATCTCTTTGAAAAGCGAGAAGGAGAAAAAAAGAAACCGGTCCGCAGGGGAACAAGCGACATCGTCGATTTTGCAGATGAGCACATCGTGTCGTTTGCGGAGCTGAGTGAGAGAGAGCAGGCACTTTGCAGTCTGACCGCAAGTCTGATCTGCACGGTGATCTTTGTGGTTGTCTCAGTTTTGTTTTAAGATATTTAGGTGGGAATCAAAAAATCCCTCTGTGTGGGTGCGAGGAGAAAATCGCATCGGCATAGGGGGATTTTTTTGATTGATGAGTTCACAAAATGTTCACAAAAAATTAGCACTCACCTCTTGACATTGCTAATAATGCGTGCTATATTACAGATAGAACAAAGGAGAGGGAAACAGAGAGGAAGATCAGGAAGCCCGAGAAGATCGGAGCGAGAGGTTTTCTGAAAGGTTTCCGAAGTATCCAGAGTTCGGAGGATGTCGAAAGGCATCCGAGACAAACTTGCTGATTAAGATTTTAGATAGATGAAGGAGAGATGACTTATGTTAATGCCGAGTATTTTTGGTCAGAGTTTATTTGATGATTTTATGAGTGATTTCCCGTTTGACAACAGAGATATGGAAAAGATGGAGCGTAAGCTCTACGGTCATCATGCAAAGAACGTGATGAAAACCGATATTAAGGAAGTAGAGAATGGTTACGAGTTTGAGATTGATCTGCCGGGATTCACGAAAGATGAAGTAACCGCAGAGCTCAAGGATGGTTATCTGACGATCACCGCTTCAAAGGGTGTCGACAAGGATGAGCAGGAGAAGGATACTGGCAAGTACATCCGCAAGGAGCGTTATGCAGGTGCTTGCGAGCGCAGCTTCTATGTCGGCGAAGATGTAACCGAGGAAGATATTAAGGCTCAGTTCCAGCACGGAATTCTGAAGTTGTTCGTTCCGAAGAAGGAAGCAAAGCCGGCAGTAGAGCAGAAGAAGTACATTTCGATTGAATAATCGATCCAATCCGTTCCTGTTGGTGCAATGCATGAATGGGAACAGGAAATCAAGATAAGAGTGTGAGAGGGACAGTCGGTTCCGGGAAATCCGGGTCGGCTGTCTTTTTATATGATAGGAAATTGCGTCCTATCATATAAAAAAAGCTCCGCCAGAATGCGCCAAGGCACATTCTTTTTACAAAAAAAATTAGCACTCACATCTTGACAGTGCTAACAACATGTGTTATAGTACTGACAGAACAAAGAGACAAAGAAAAAAGATAGATAAAGAGAAAGTAACAAAAGAGTAAACAGACAACAGACATATTTCTGATTATGGAATGTGTAAACAATAACAGAAGCACCGAGGAATGGAGGCGAGTGTATGAATATCAATAAATTTACCCAGAAATCCATGGAAGCAGTGCAAAATTGTGAGAAGCTGGCATATGAGTATGGCAACCAGCAGATTGAACAGGAGCATTTGTTTTACAGTCTCCTCAAGCTGGATGACAGCCTGATTTTGAAGCTGTTGACAAAGATGGGAATCAGCAAAGAGCTGATTATGAATGAGGCTGAACAGAAGGTAGCCGGTCTGCCGAAGGTAAGCGGTGGTGGTCAGGTCTACATCAGCAACGATTTGAACAAAGTGTTGATTCATGCGGAAGATGAGTCGAAGGGAATGGGCGATGAGTATGTATCGGTTGAGCACATTTTCCTCGCACTGATGAAGTACGCAGACAGAACGATGAAGGAGCTCTTCCGTCAGCACGGAATCACGAAGGATGCCTTTTTGCAGGCATTGTCCACGGTTCGAGGAAATCAGAGAGTTGTCAGCGACAACCCGGAGGCAACATATGACACGCTTGAGAAATATGGATACGATCTGGTGGAGCGTGCGAGAGATCAGAAGCTCGACCCGGTCATCGGCAGAGACAGTGAGATCCGAAATGTGATCCAGATTCTTTCCCGTAAGACGAAGAACAACCCGGTTCTGATCGGTGAACCTGGTGTTGGTAAGACCGCAGTTGTCGAGGGTCTTGCACAGCGTATCGTTCGCGGGGATGTTCCGCAGGGACTGAAAGACCGCAAGCTGTTTGCGCTTGATATGGGTGCACTGATTGCAGGTGCAAAGTACCGTGGTGAATTTGAGGAGCGTCTGAAAGCTGTTCTTGAGGAAGTCAAAAAGAGTGAGGGCAAGATCATCCTCTTTATCGATGAGCTTCACACAATCGTCGGCGCGGGTAAGACCGAAGGGTCGATGGATGCGGGAAACCTCTTAAAGCCGATGCTTGCGAGAGGCGAACTGCATTGTATCGGTGCAACGACTCTTGATGAGTACCGCAAGTACATCGAGAAGGATGCAGCGCTTGAGCGTCGTTTCCAGCCGGTTCTCGTTGACCAGCCGACTGTGGAGGATACAATCTCGATTCTTCGAGGAATCAAGGATCGGTATGAGGTTTACCACGGTGTAAAGATCACGGACTCGGCTCTCGTCGCAGCGGCAGTCCTGTCAGATCGTTATATCACTGACCGCTTCCTGCCGGATAAGGCGATCGACCTTGTCGATGAGGCATGTGCACTGATCAAGACTGAGATGGATTCGATGCCGACCGAGCTTGATGAGCTTTCGAGAAAGATCATGCAGATGGAGATCGAGGAGACCGCACTCAAGAAGGAGACGGATCGTCTGAGTCAGGAGCGTCTGGAGGATCTTCAGAAGAATCTGGCAGAGCTTCATGACGAGTTTAGCGCAAAGAAGGCACAGTGGGAGAACGAGAAGTCTTCGGTTGATAAGTTGTCTTCCCTGCGTGAGGAGATTGAGCAGGTCAATCGCGACATCGCTCAGGCACAGCAACAGTATGACTTAAACAAAGCCGCAGAGCTTCAGTATGGCAAGCTTCCTCAGCTTCAGAAAGAGTTGGAGGCAGAGGAAGAGAAGGTGAAGAACCAGGATTTGAGTCTTGTCCATGAGAGTGTGACGGACGATGAGATCGCGAGAATCATCTCTCGCTGGACGGGAATTCCGGTCAGCAAGCTGAATGAGAGCGAGCGCAACAAGGTGCTTCATCTGGACGAAGTTCTGCACAAGAGAGTGGTTGGACAGGATGAAGCAGTCGAGAAAGTGACCGAGGCAATCCTGCGCTCAAAGGCAGGAATCAAGGACCCGACGAAGCCGATAGGCTCCTTCCTGTTCCTTGGCCCGACCGGTGTCGGCAAGACCGAGCTTGCAAAGGCTCTTGCGGAGTCGCTGTTTGACGATGAGAACAATATGGTTCGTATTGATATGAGTGAATACATGGAGAAGCACTCTGTGGCACGACTGATCGGAGCACCTCCGGGATACGTTGGATACGAGGAGGGCGGTCAGCTTACAGAGGCAGTACGCCGGAAACCGTATTCGGTTGTTCTTTTTGATGAGGTGGAGAAAGCTCATCCGGATGTATTCAATGTTCTGCTTCAGGTTCTCGATGACGGACGAATCACCGATTCGACCGGAAAGACCGTGGACTTCAAGAACACGATTCTGATCATGACCTCCAACATTGGATCTCAGTACCTTCTCGACGGAATCGATGAGAACGGTGAGATTCGTCAGGATGCAAGAAATCTTGTCATGAATGACCTTCATGCACACTTCCGTCCGGAATTCCTGAACCGTCTCGATGAGACGATCATGTTCAAGCCGTTGACGAAGGATAACATCGGTCACATTGTGGATCTGATGCTTGCCGATGTCAACAAGCGTCTGGCTGATCGTGAGCTGACGATCAAGCTGACTGACCGTGCAAAGGTTTATGTCACGAACAATGGCTATGACCCGGCTTATGGTGCACGTCCTCTGCGCAGATATTTACAGAAGAATGTGGAGACTCTGGCAGCAAGAATCATTCTCGAGGGTGAGATCAGTGAGGGTCAGACGATTCTGATTGACATAACCGAGGATGGAAGTGCTCTGACTGCGAAAATTGAGCAGGAAGCAAAGTAAGATTTGAGATAGTTTGAGATTTATCTAAGACAAAGAAATTTGGATAAAAAAATTCCCTGTACATCGCGATGGTGTGCAGGGAATTTTTTTGTTTTATACGGAAATTGCGCCCGATCAAAGCAGATTTAGATTCTTATTTGATCTCCGTGTACGGAATTCGGCTGATGCCCTCTTTCTCAGCTTCCTTTGCAACTGCGTTTGCGACAGCGAGTGCCACACGCTTGTCAAAGGAGGACGGGATGACGTACTCGGTTGTCAGCTCCTCCTCCGGGATTACAGCTGCGATTGCATGGGAGGCGGCAACCTTCATGCCCTCGGTGATGTCCTTTGCGCGGACAGCGAGAACGCCCTTGAACAGACCTGGGAAGACGAGAACGTTGTTGATCTGGTTCGGGAAATCGGAACGACCGGTGCCGACAACGACAGCTCCGCCTTCTTTTGCCTCATCCGGCATAATCTCCGGAACCGGATTTGCCATTGCAAAGACGATACCGTTGTTCATCGTTGCAACCATCTCCTTAGTCACGAGCTTCGGCTTGGAAACGCCAACGAAGATGTCTGCACCCTTGAGAGCATCAGCCAGCTTGCCGTGCTCCTTGTTCTTGTTGCTGATGTGGGAGATCTCTTCCTGACCGGAGTTTAAGTTCTCATCGCCCTCGCAGATGATACCGTTGATGTCGCACATGATGATGTTGCCAAAGCCCATGGAGATCAGCTGTTTGCCGATTGCAACGCCGGCAGCACCTGCACCGTTGATGACAACGCGCAGTTCGCCCATCTTCTTGCCGGTTACCTTTACAGCGTTTAACAGGGCAGCACCTACGACGATAGCGGTTCCGTGCTGGTCATCGTGGAAGATCGGAATATCGCAGACTTCTTTCAGCTTGCGCTCGATCTCGAAGCAACGCGGTGCGGCGATGTCCTCCAGATTGATTCCGCCGAAGCTCTTGGAGATCAGGGCGATCGTCTGCACGATTGTGTCGACATCCTTGGAGTTTACGCAGATCGGGAAAGCATCGACATCTGCAAATGCCTTGAACAGGGCACATTTTCCCTCCATAACTGGCATTCCGGCAGAAGGACCGATGTCGCCAAGTCCGAGTACAGCGGTTCCGTCGGTGATAACGGCAACGAGGTTGCCCTTGCGGGTGAACTCGTAAGCTCTCTCCTCATCCTCTGCAATCAGAAGGCAGGGCTCTGCAACTCCTGGGGTGTAAGCGATGGAGAGATCCTCCGGAGTCTTCACGTCGACTCTGGAAACGACCTCGATTTTTCCTTTCCATTCTCTGTGTTTCTCAATTGCAAGCTGTTTCTTATCCATGAAAAAACTTCCTCCTCTTTAATGTATCTCATGACTTATAAAAGTATTTTAATCCACAATCGGGAAAGCGTCAATGACTGCTGTTTAAATCATAGTAAAAGATATACTGCTGAAGAACACCTTCGTATCCCGAGTAAGATTCAAATGGAAATCCGTCCGGATAGTGGGAGGTCAGCACCTGGCGGATGTGGGTGTCGATCGGGAAGGCTTCGAGGTGATGAAGTCCGAAGAGACAGATGCAGTCTGCAACTTTTGCACCCACTCCGCAAAGTTTTAAGAGCTCTGTGCTCGCCGAAGGATAGTCCATCGATTTGAGTGCGTCAAGAGAGATCTCTCCGGAAGCGATTGAGCGTGCAGTTTCGACAAGATACCGGCTTCGGTAACCGAGTCCGAGCGCGCGCAGTTCGTCTTCCGTTGCAGTTGCAAGCTGTTCCGGTGTCGGAAAGAGATAGAAGGAGTCTGAGCATCTGTTGACATCATTTATATGATCAATCTTTGTGCCGTAATGCGTGCAGATCGTCTCAATGCACTTGCGGATTCGGCGGATGTTGTTCTGTTGAGAGATGATGAAGCTGATGATCATCTCCCAGAGATCCTGTCGCAGAATCCGGATTCCGCTTCCGTAGGCAACCGCAGATTGGAGATAGGTGTCAGCGGGATCGATGCCGGTCAGAAAACGGCGGTAATCGGTGTTGAGATCAAAATAAGATTTCCAGATTGTCTGAAAATCTGCCTCGGAGCAGTCCATCAAAATGACGCTGTTTTTTTGGCATTTATTAGAGGTTGAGGGCTGTTCTTGTTTTAAGCGAAGGCGCTGTCCGTTTGCGATCACCTGAAACCAGCCGCCTTCCTGTTCTGTCATGCGGAAACACTGACCGGAGGCGCTGATCTGAGCGATTGAGAAATTTGTTCCGTCTACGCGGATGTATTCGCCGGAGTTATAAGAGTGTGTGTGAGTTGTCATAGTTGTAGTGTCCCTTCTGTTTGCTTGTAAAATAAATCATGGATTGTGATTATCATTTATGGTTTATGGGATTCACAGTGGGGAGATTTATGCTTTTCAGGTAACAAAAAAGGAGCTCCCTTCCCCCACAGAAGGTTGCTCCTATTCACGATCAGAAACCGTTACATGATATAGTTTTTCTGGTATCCCCACACCAGTTACGGAAAGAAAAAGCGCCGGTCATCCGGTGCTTAAAGGGTTTCATTATGGAAACTCTTATCTGGTTTACCATTCCCCAATAGAAAACCAGAATGTCGCTCTCTTCGTACGAGAAATAATATACCATTTTTAAACAAAAATGTCAATGTTGTTTTGTGCAATATACTGTATACATGAAAAATGCATCGACAAAAAACTGCAAAAAATGCATAGCACCAAACTGGGATTTAATTATGCAATGTATAAAAAAATCAAAAACGGGCATACTGGAATCGATACCATGATTTAACAAAACGCAAAAAAACATTGAAAAAAGATTAACAAGAAAGCGCAAAAACAACTGGGAAGAGAGAGGGCGATTGGATGGAGTTTTCGGCGGATCTGACGGCGAATCTGGATCATCTCAAACAGGTGCTCCAGACAGATGAAAATTTTGATGTTGTGTACAGGATGGCAGAGTTTGGCGGGCGTCGCGCCTGCCTGTTTTTTGTGGACGGATTCACGAAAGATGAGGTGCTCTTGAAGATGCTTCAGTCATGGTGGAGCATAAAACCGGAGGATATGCCTTCTGATGCAAAGGGATTTTCGGAGAAATATGTGCCTTATGGAGAAGCGGGACTGATCAAGGAGGACACCGAGATGATTGTTCAGCTTCTCTCCGGAGTGACCTGTCTCTTTATAGACGGCTATGAGGAGTGCATGTCGATCGACTGTCGGACTTATCCAGCGCGCGGAGTCGGGGAACCGGAGAAAGATAAGGTGATGCGCGGTTCGAGAGATGGATTTGTCGAGACGTTGATTTTTAATACGGCTCTGATCCGCAGGCGAATCCGCGATCCAAAACTCACGATGGAGATCTTGACTGCGGGGGAGAGCTCTCATACCGATATTGCGGTATGCTATATGAAGGGACGAGTCGATGAAGATCTTCTTGATCGAATTCGAAAGAAAATTCAGTCCTTGAAAGTGGATGCACTGACGATGAACCAGGAGAGTCTTGCGGAGGGAATTTTCCCGCATAAATGGTACAATCCGTTTCCAAAATTCAAGTTCTCAGAGCGCCCCGACACTGCGGCGGCATGTATTCTTGAGGGAAATATTGTGATTCTCGTGGACAATTCTCCTGCGGCGATGGTGCTTCCGTCTTCGGTATTTGACATTATTGAGGAAGCGGATGACTACTATTTTCCACCGGTGACGGGAACCTACCTGCGTCTGTCTCGCATGATGACTGCGTTCTTGTGTCTGTTTCTGACACCGACGTGGTTGTTGCTGATGATGCATTCGGACAGTCTTCCAAAATGGTTGGAATTTACGAAACTATCAGATCAGGTTTATGTGCCGTTGATTTTTCAGTTATTAATTCTTGAGTTTGCGATTGATGGTCTGCGTTTGGCGGCTGTCAACACGCCGAACATGCTGACGACACCGCTAAGTGTAATTGCGGGTATTGTGCTCGGGGAGTACTCGGTGAAGTCAGGGTGGTTCAATTCGGAGACGATGCTTTATATGGCGTTTGTGACGATTGCCAATTACAGTCAGGCGAGCTTTGAATTGGGATATGCGCTCAAATTTATGCGAGTGTTGATTTTGATTCTGACGAGTCTGTTTGATTTCTGGGGATTTTGGATGGGAGTCATAATCTCTGTGTGTGCGATCGTGTTCAACCGGACGATTGCGGGAAAGAGTTATATTTATCCGTTGATTCCGTTTCATTGGAGAGAGCTTAAGAAGCGTTTCTTCCGTGGAAGATTGCCGGTGCTGAAGAAGAGCGAGGAGCGGTGATGGAAGAAAGTACTTGTCAGCGGAATGGAAGAACTGTATGATGAGAAAGTAGGCAGGTATAAGCATGTGGTAAGCAGATGCTTGTAAGTGAAACCGGTGTAAAAAGATTGTCATGGAGACAAAAGTTTTGTAAACTAGAGCTTGTGAAAATGCTGGATAGTTACAAAAGAATAGAATTAAAATATGATTGGAAAATGCAGAGGAGGAGAAAAAATGAGCAGTATTCCGAAAGATCCGGTGATGTTGATGAGTTATTTAAATACACAGCTTCGCGATAATTATGCGTCCCTGGAGGAGTTGTGCAGAAGCCTTGATCTCGATCAGGCTGAGGTGGAGAAGAAACTTGCGCAGATTGATTACCATTATGAGGAAGGAAGCAATCAATTTAAGTAAATACAAGGGTATAAGAGTGAAGGTTCCTTCAAAGCTGGAAACATAAAAAATCAAAGAGTGATGCATAAAGGAATCCTCCATGTCACATATTAAGGACATGGAAAGGATAAAGAGATTACCAACAGATTTTTTGAAATGCGGGATTACGGGATGGTGTCTGGAAGTGATTTTTACTTCTGTGGAGTCGATTCTGAATCACGACTGGAGACTGATGGGGCGGACTTCGCTTCTGATGTTTCCGATTTATGGATGCGGGGCGCTTTTAGGACCACTCGGAAGTCTGGCAGATCGGTGGATCGGAGAGAGTGAGCTTCGGGTCACGGATCGAATGATTCGTCATGGGATGATTTACATGGTTCTGATTTTTACGGCGGAGTACACTTCGGGGAGTTTTCTGAGGGCGAGAGGAATTTGTCCGTGGGATTACACCGGGAAGAGTGCAAATGTGGATGGACTTATCCGTCTGGATTTTGCACCACTTTGGTTTGGTGTGGGGCTTTTGTTTGAGCAAATCACAAAAAAGAGAGGCAGATGACTTGTTTTTGCCTTTCTTTTTTTATATACTGAAGATTAAAACAGTGCTGAATTTCAAAGGGAAAACGTTCTTTCAAAATAGATTTTTTAAAGGGATGAGAACGGATTTTCAGGAAAGAATCTGTCAATGATGGGGATGTGATTGATTTGAAATTCAGTAGAAAAGACGTTGCTGTACACGGGTAGATATTTTCTGAACTGAAAATACTGTATGATACAGTAACGAAAAACAAAGAGAAAGGATTTATTATGATACGATTAATTCTGGTTGCATTTTTTCTCATCGCATTTTTGATTCTGAGTGCGATTCCGCTTCTGATTGGAGAGTACCTGATCTACAAAAATGATGAGAAAAAACAGCAGGAATATTGTCTGAAAGTGGCTCAGGCGATGTTTCGTATGCTTCTGCGTCTGACCGGCAGTAAAATTACGGTCAAGGGAAGGGAGAGAATCCCGGAGGGGGCGGTGCTCTATGTAGGAAATCACCGCAGTTATTTTGATATTCTCGTTGGATATACGATGGTTCCGGGACTGACCGGGTTTGTCGCAAAGAAGGAGATGGAGACCTGGCCGATCCTTTCGGACTGGATGCGCAATGTAAATTGTCTGTTTTTGAATCGTAAAGACATCAAAGAGGGATTGAAAACGATTCTCGAGGGAATTGAGAAAGTAAAATCCGGGGTTTCGATTTGGATCTTCCCGGAGGGAACCCGTTGTCAGGAGAAAGATCCACTCAAGATGCTTCCGTTTAAGGAGGGAAGCATGAAGATTGCAGAGAAGTCCGGTTGCCCGGTGATTCCAGTTGCAATTACCGGAACGAGAGATATCTGGGAGAATCATCTGCCGTTTATCCGTCCGTCAAAGATAACAATTGAATTTGGCGAACCGATTTACATAAAAGAACTGCCGTTGGCAGATCGGAAACATCTTGGAGCGCTGGCGCAGAACCGCATTCTTGAGATGCTGGAAAAGGAACAGAAGATACGGAGGGCATAATTGTGGATTTACAGGAATGCAGAAAAGAACTGGATGGAATTGACCGTCAGTTGACAGAATTATTTGAGCGCCGGATGGAAATCTGTGGTCAGGTGGCACAGACAAAAATTGCTTCCGGAAAGGCTGTCTATGATGGAGAGCGAGAAAAACAGAAACTTGATGCTGTGGAGGCGATGGCACATGGGGAGTTTAACCAGACCGGGGTGCGCGAGCTTTTTTCACAGATTATGACGATCAGCAGGCGGTATCAGTATCGCCTGCTTGCAGAGCACGGAAGGGGTGTCGATCTCGGCTTTGAGAAGATTCCGACACTCAAGATGAAAGATGTCCGTGTCGTCTATCAGGGAGTGGAGGGTGCTTACAGCCACGGTGCTGCGCTTCAGTTTTTCGGGGAAGATGCGAATGTCTACCATGTGGAGCGTTTTCAGGATGCAATGAAGGAGGTCTCCGAGGGACGCGCCGACTATGCGGTTCTTCCGATTGAGAATTCTTCCGCCGGAGCGGTTGTGGATATGTATGACCTCCTGACTGGATTTAACAATTACATTGTTGCAGAGACATTTCTTCCGGTCAATCATGCCCTGCTTGGTCTGCCGGATGCAGAGCTTTCCGACATTCGCACGGTTTATTCTCATCCGCAGGCGCTGATGCAGTCCTCGCGTTTCCTGAATGCACAGGAGGGCTGGCGTCAGGTGAGTTGTCTGAACACCGCAGTTGCTGCGTGCAAGGTGATTGAGGACAGGGACAAGAGTCAGGCAGCGGTTGCAAGCGAGATTGCTGGAAAACTGTACGGACTCAAGGTACTTAAGTCTTCGATTCAGAATAATCAGGGAAATACAACCCGCTTTGTCATTCTCGCAAACCGTCCGATTTATCGTGAGGGCGCATCTCGAATCAGCCTTTGCTTTGAGCTTCCGCACCAGAGCGGAACACTTTACAACATGCTCGGCAATTTCATCTTCAATCATGTCAACATGGTAATGATCGAATCAAGACCGATTCCGGGACGCAACTGGGAATACCGCTTTTTTGTTGATATTGAGGGAAATCTTGAGGATTCTGCCATTGCCAATGCACTGAAGGGAATTTCCGCAGAAGCGTTAAATATGCGCATTTTGGGAAATTACTAATTTAAAGTTAGAGCCGTTCCCCAAAATACCATTTCTTTTTTATTTTCTTTGCTATTTTCTATATGAATTTTACAGAGATTTAACAAAACACCGGAATATTTCAGGTATAATGATAAGTAATGTATTATGAATTACATGACTCAGAATAGATAACCCCATAAATATCCCTTTGACAGGCAGGGGATGATAATTTCTCGCATGGGAGACACAACGTAACGATTCGGGGAGGGAAAGTATGGTACGCACATTTGCTGCGATCGATGTGGGATCGTTTGAACTGGAACTTGGGATTTTCGAGATTTCCGACAAGAATGGAATTCGAGCTGTGGATCATGTAAAGCACATGATTGCGCTTGGAAGAGATACGTTCCGGGACGGAAAGATCAGCTACCGCCTCGTGGAGGAGACTTGCGGTGTTCTGGAAGATTTTGTCCGAATCATGAAGGAATATCAGGTCGAGGACTACCGTGCCTACGCAACGAGTGCGATGCGTGAGGCGCGCAACAGCCAGATTGTGCTTGAGCAGATCCGTGTGCGGACAGGCATTGAGGTCAAGATCATCAGCAACTCCGAACAGCGTTTTATCAGCTACAAGGCGATTGCGGCGAAGGAGACAGAATTTCAGAAAATCATCCAGCAGGGAACTGCGATCGTGGATGTCGGTTTCGGAAGTATGCAGGTATCTCTGTTTGACAAGGATGCACTTGTCACGACACAGAGCCTTCCTCTCGGTGTTTTACGTCTGAAAGAATTTCTTGCAAATACGCGTGCGAGCGCAGAAGTGGAGCATTCTCTGGTCAAAGAACTTGTGGACAATGAGCTGATGACATTTCGCAAGATGTACTTAAAAGACAGAGAATTTAAGAATGTGATTGCAATCGGAGAGCCAATTCTGACTCTCTACTACAAGACAGAGGCCGGAAAGCGAAAAGAACAGCTGACGGCGGAGGAGTTTGATCATTTTTATGCTAGAATCAAGTCGATGACAAAAGATCAGCTTGAGGATGCGTTTGATGTCAACGGAGAGTATGCACAGATGCTCTTCCCAACGGCGTCGATTTACAAGCGGATGCTTGACATCACCGGCGCACAGATGATCTGGGTTCCGGGAATCCGCATGGTTGATGGCATGGCAGCAGAGTACGCCGAAGACAAGAAAATGTTGAAATTTAACCACGATTTCTCGAACGACATCATTGTGGCATCGAAAAATATCGCAAGACGATACAAATGTCAGATGTCACACGTTCAGGCAGTTGAAGATTCTGCACTCAAGCTGTTTGACACGCTCAAGCGTTACCATGGAATGAAATCGAGAGAGCGCCTTCTGCTTCAGATTGCCGTGAATCTGCACGCATGCGGAAAATTTGTGACGATGCGAGATGCCTTAGATTGTGCCTATAACATCATCATGTCGACGGAGATCATCGGTCTGTCCCATGTGGAGAGGGAGATCGTTGCCAATGTGGTCAAGTATCACGATCAGAAATTCCGCTACAATGAGGTGGAAGTCTCCGCGAAGCCGTCGAGAGACAGCCGTCTGGTGAATCCGGAAAATCTGACATTGATGATCGCAAAGCTGACCGCAATTCTTCGACTCGCAAATTCGATGGACCGCAGTCACTTGAATAAGCTGGCGGACTGCAAGCTGAATGTGCGGGAAAATCAACTTGTGATTTCAACGGATTACAGTGGAGATGTGACACTTGAGGCGATTTCCATTGCAGAGAAAGGTGATTTCTTCGAGGAAATTTTCGGAGTGCGTCCGGTACTTCGGCAGAAAAAGAAAGTGTAGGGAATGAAGGTGACGGTGAAAATGGCAGAAAAAATGGTGGAAAAGAGTACAAAGACAGAGAAGATGACAAAAGTAGATAAGGCAGATAAGACAATTAAAGTAGATAAGGCAGAAAAAACAGAGAAGACCGGGAAACAGGAAAAGCTGGAGAAAGCCGGAAAAGTGGACAAGATGGAGTCGGCAGAGAGAGATTACACCGATCCAAAAAACTATGTAAACCGTGAACTCAGCTGGCTGGAGTTCGATTTTAGAATTTTGAATGAGGCGCGGGACAAATCGATTCCGCTGTTTGAGAGACTGAAGTTTTTAAGTATCACTGCCTCGAATCTCGATGAGTTTTTCATGGTTCGCGTGGCATCTCTGAAAGATCAGGTGCATGCGCGCTATAAGAAGCCGGATATTGCGGGTCTCAGACCGGAGGAACAGCTTGCAAAGATCGGGGAGAAGACGCATGAGTTTGTGAATCTTCAGTATTCGACATACAGCCGTTCTCTGCTCCCGGCGCTGAAACAGCAGGGACTTTGTGTCGTCTGGGAACACGAGGATCTCGACGAGAAGGATGGAGAGTTTGTTGACCGTTTCTTCCACGAGAATGTCTATCCAGTGCTGACACCGATGGCTGTGGATTCCTCACGCCCGTTCCCGCTGATTCGCAACAAGTCGTTAAACATTGCGGCCCTCGTTCAGAAGAAGGGTGATGAGAAGGAGAAAGATCTCGAATTTGCGATGGTTCAGGTTCCGTCTGTGCTTCCGCGCATCGTGGAGCTGCCGGAGGGTGAGGATGGAGAGCACCGTGTGATCCTTCTCGAGGAGATCATTGAGCGCAATATGAAAGATCTCTTCCTGAACTATAATATCGTGAGTGCGCATCCGTTCCGCATCATGAGAAATGCCGATTTCACCCTTGATGAGGAGGAGGCAGAAGACCTGCTTGTGGAGATCCAGAAACAGCTCAAGAAGCGCCAGTGGGGCGAGGTTATCCGTCTTGAGGTCGAGGAGAAAGTTGACCGCCGTCTGTTGAAGATTCTCAAGCGTGAGCTCTCTGTCGGTGAGGAGGATATTTACGAGATCAATGGCCCCCTTGATTTGACCTTCCTGATGAAAATGTATGGAATGGCAGGATTTGAGGGACTCAAATCCCCGTCTTACACGCCTCAGCCGGTTCCGGAATTGATGAACGACGACGATATTTTTGCAAACATCCGAAAAGGAGATATTCTCCTTCATCATCCATATGAGACCTTCGATCCGGTTGTGAATTTCGTGCGCTCTGCATCGAAAGACCCGAATGTGCTCGCAATTAAGCAGACGCTTTACCGTGTCAGCGGTCATTCTCCGATCGTTGCGGCCCTTGCCGAGGCGGCAGACAACGGAAAACAGGTTTCCGTTCTCGTTGAGTTGAAGGCGCGATTCGATGAGGAAAATAATATCAACTGGGCAAAGATGCTTGAGAAGGCAGGCTGTCACGTTATCTATGGTCTTGTCGGTCTGAAGACTCACTGCAAGATTACGCTTGTCGTGAGAAGAGAGGAAGACGGAATCCGCAGATATGTCCATCTTGGAACCGGTAACTACAACGATTCGACCGCAAAACTCTACACGGATTGCGGTCTCATGACCTGTGCGCCTCAGTATGGAGAGGACGCAACCGCGGTCTTCAATATGCTTTCGGGATATTCCGAGCCACCGACATGGAACAAGCTGTCCCTCGCACCGCTGTGGCTTCGCAGCCGTTTTATCAAGATGATCCGCAGAGAGACGGAGCATGCGCGCCAGGGACGGTCGGCACACATCATGGCGAAGATGAATTCCCTGTGTGATAAGGAGATCATCGCAAATCTCTATGAGGCTTCGTGCGCGGGCGTGAAGATTGAGCTTGTCGTGCGCGGAATTTGTTGTCTGCGGGCAGGAGTTCCGGGGCTTTCCGAGAACATCAGTGTGCACTCGATCGTCGGAAATTTCCTTGAGCATGCAAGAATTTTCTACTTTGAAAATGATGGTTCCTCGGAGGTCTACATGGGAAGTGCAGACTGGATGCCGAGAAACCTTGACAAGCGTGTCGAGATCATGTTCCCGGTTGAAGATCCAAAGCTCAAGGAACGAGTGATTCACATTCTCAAAGTTCAGCTTGAGGACAATGTGAAGGCACACATTTTACAGCCGGATGGAACGTATGAGAAGGTAGACAAACGCGGAAAGACACTTGTGATGGCGCAGAACCAGTTTTGCGAGGAGGCAATTGCAAATGCCAGAGCGTACAATGCAGGAAATGACGTTTACAACACGAGAGTTTTTGTGCCGGCAGAGGCATAGTGAGAGACATATCCGGTCAATTTCAGAGTATTTGAAAGATTTAGGGGAAGATGGAAAATCTTCCCCTTTTTGTTAGAAAAAAGTAAGGCACGGGCAGTTGTTTTATGTTAAAATTAAAGAGCAAATTATGACAAAAAATACAAAATCATTGATATACATAAACAGGATTGAATGAAGACAGAGAAAAACAGCCGAACATTTTCGGTTGTATTTTGTATGGGGAGGAAAAAGAAATGGCAGAGACTAGCATTCTGGTAGTGGATGATGAGCAGGAGATCGCGGATCTCGTGGAGATTTATCTGGTCAGCGACGGGTATAAGGTATTTAAGGCAAACAATGCGCAGGAGGGACTTGAGATCCTCGACAAGGAGGACATTCAGCTTTGCCTTTTGGATATCATGATGCCGGGGATGAACGGTCTTGAGATGTGCAAGAAGATCCGTGAGACGAACAACATTCCGATCATCATGCTGAGCGCGAAGTCCACGGATCTCGACAAGATTCTGGGACTTGGAACCGGAGCTGATGACTATGTGGTCAAACCGTTTAATCCGCTTGAGCTTACCGCGCGAGTTAAGTCCCAGCTTCGCCGTTACACGCAGTTTAATCCGAACAGCACTGTGCATGAGACGGTGAAGAATGAGATCAGCATTCGCGGTCTGACGATCAACAAGGACAATCATAAGGTGACGGTCTATGGGGAGGAAGTCAAGCTGACGCCGATCGAATTCGACATCCTCTATCTGCTGGCGTCGAATCCGGGAAAAGTCTTCAGCACCGATGAGATTTTTGAGAAGGTCTGGAATGAGAAGGTGTATGAGGCAAATAACACTGTCATGGTACATATCCGTCGTCTGCGTGGCAAGATGAAGGAAGATGAACGTCAGGATAAGATCATCACCACCGTTTGGGGGGTAGGATACAAAATTGAAAAATAAAAAGAACAGCCGGCAGGATTTCTCACATTGCTATCAGACTAGGATGATTGCGAATATTGTATACAGCACACTTCTCGCCTGTCTTGTGGAGATGTTTCTTGTGACGAATCTGACAATGCTGGCAGGATATGCGAAAAAATCGGAGTGGGACAATGCACTCCTTGGCATGATCGGGGAATCAGATGTGATCATTGTGCTCGGCTATGTGCTGGTGGGAATTCTTGTGTTTTCCGTCACGTTTCTGATGCTTCAGGACCGGTCTGTCCGGTATGTGGGAAAGATTTCCGATGCGATGAACAGCATTGCGGAGGGAGATTTAAACACGACAGTTGATGTGGTCGGGGACGATGAGTTCTCGTCGATGGCGGAGAGTTTGAACAAGATGGTTGAGGAGATCCGCAAACTCATGGACAAGGAGAGGGAGTCGGAGCGGACGAAAAATGAGCTGATCACGAACGTCGCTCATGATCTGCGAACGCCTCTGACCTCGATCATCGGCTATCTCGAACTCTTGTCGGGAAATGTACAGCTTCCGCCGGAGATGCAGAAGAAATATATCGATATTGCATACAGCAAGTCGAGACGCCTCGAAAAGCTGATTGAGGATCTGTTTGGATTTACAAAGATGAATTACGGAAAAATTGCGATGCATGTGTCTCAGGTGGATATCGTGAAACTTTTGGGACAGCTTCTTGAGGAATTCTATCCGAATTTTGCGGATAAGGGACTCTCCTATGAGCTACAGAGCAATGTTCCGGCAAAGATCATCACAGCAGATGGAAATCTGCTTGCGAGACTTTTTGACAATCTGATCAACAATGCAATCAAGTATGGCGCAGAGGGAAAACGGATCATTGTGAAGATCAATGCGGAGGATGAGACGGTTCAGATCTCGGTGACGAACTATGGATATGTGATTCCGGCGGAGGAACTTCCGCTGATCTTTGAGAAGTTTTACCGCGTGGAGCAGTCGCGTTCGACACACACCGGAGGCACCGGACTGGGGCTTGCGATTGTGAAGAATATCGTGGATATGCACGGTGGAAGGATCAGCGTAAAGAGTGATCTTGACGGAACTGTGTTTACGGTTGTGCTCCAGGTAAATTTCGATGTAAATCGGGAGCATTTTGGATGAGTGAAGAAGAGAGACCGAAAAAAGCAGGAAGTAAAAAGCAGGAAGCAAAAGCAGAAAGTAAAAAGCAAGTAGCAGAAAGCAAGAAGCAAGTTAGAAAGAGGTGAGAGGGGTTGAACCTTCAAACATATTTCAAATCGGCAAAATCAGGGAGAAGGAAGATGGCTAAGACAGTAGCTGTCTTCCTCCTTTGTGGTTTTGCGATCGGAATAGCAGGAAAATGGGAAACGAGTTATGGAATGACGGCGGAAACATTTGTGCCGTCTTTTACAGAGACGAGAGGGACAAAAACAGTTTCCGGGTCAGAAGAAACAGCTGAAAATGAGACGAAGCAGGTAGGAACAAACAGTGACGGGGCGGAGAATACGCAGGAAGAGAATGCGGGAATCTCGATGGAAATCGCCTACGGCTATGACAATACTGCAAAGGGAGGACGCTATCTGCCTCTCGCTGTTAAGATTGACAATACCCGGGACACAAGTTTAAATGGAACGATTCAGGTAAAGTCAGCGGAGTCGGACGGAACGGTTTACCGCTATGATTATGAGATTGAAGTTGCAGGAGCGGAGACATGCAAGAAGACGTACTATATTCCGGTCGGAACCGGGGCGAGTTGTCTCTATGTGACACTTCTTGCGGAGGATGGGACGGAACTTCTGACAAAGACGGTGAAACTCAATGTAAACCGGGATGTGCCGGAGATGTTTATCGGAATTCTGTCCGATCATCCGGAAGAGCTTGAGTATTTTAACGGAGTCGGGATTCGTTACAGCACACTTTGCACGAGAACCTTTGATCTGCCTGGGGAGGAGTTTCCGGAGGATGATGTGGGATTAAATCTTCTAGATGTGCTGATTGTCAACGATTACAAGCTGAGAAAGCTCTCAGAACGCCAGACTGCGGCGATCATGGACTGGGTACACGACGGAGGGCTTCTGATTCTCGGAACCGGAGCGAGGGTCGATGACACGCTCGGTCGTTTTGCGCCGGAGCTTCTCGACGATTCCTACGGAACACCGAGTCTTCGCCATATCAATCTCGGGGAAGGATTTGCACTCGAAGATCCGAGTGAGGGAATGCTTGCGCTCTCGTGCGTGGATTTCTCGCTTCACGGGGGAAATGTGATTCTCTCAAGCAATGGACTCTCTCTGCTGACGGCGACTGCGAAGGAGCAGGGAATCATTGCGGTCGCCTCGTTTGATTTGGGTGATATTCAGTCCTTCTGTGAGGCTCATCCCTCCTATGTGGATCACTTTTTCATGAGTTTGCTCGGGGACAGCCGGATCAATCAGCTTTCGGAGCTGGTTTACAGCGGAAATTCCTCAAAGTTCTGGTCGATGCAAAGCCTGATCAATACCGGAGATGTGAACAAACTGCCGAATCTTGCGCTCTATGTCTGCGTTGTCGTCGTCTATCTCGGCGTTCTCGGACCAGGCATGTATCTCTTTTTGAGAGATCGGGAATTACAGGGGTATTACCGAAGAGGAGTTGTTGTGCTCTCGGTTGTGTTTGCCGGACTGATCTATCTGCTCGGGAGCCGGACGCGTTTCCGCTCAACATTTTATACTTACGCGTCGATTCGCGATGTGACAGCGGACTATGTGACAGACAACACTTATGTCAATATTCGCAATCCTTACAACCGACCGTACACGGTTGAGCTGAGTCCGGAGTATTCCATTCTTCCGATTACGCGAAGCTCGCTTTACAACGACTCATCGGAGCAGTCAGATTTTTCCAGTACAACGCCGAGCCAGATTGTTGCGAGCTATTTAGAGGATGAGACGAGAATCCAGGGACAGGGGATCCCAGCATTTGCTCCGCGCTATTTCCAGCTTGAGCGCAAACAGGAGAACAGTGAGCAGGTTGGAATCACGGGCGAGGTTCGCTATTTTGAGGGAAAAATCAGCGGAAGTATCACGAATCACTTTCCGTTTGCACTCGAAAATACGACGCTGATGCTTTATGGAACGATGGTGAAAATCGGTCCGATGGAGGCAGGGGAGACGAAAAAGTTAAACGATCTGGAACTGATTCGTTTTCCGCTCGGAGATTCTTATGTCGTCGCAGACCAGATCTCGGGAGAGAGCGCGTTTACCGCGACGGATATTCGGAATAAGGAGTATCTGCTGGCGCTCGAGCGCTCAAATCTCCTCAAATTTTATCTTGACAATTATTTAAACGGGTACACGGCGGATGCGAGAGTGCTTGCATTCAGCACGGAGAAAGAGGAATCCGCATTTTTGAAAACCCCGTCTGAGGACACCTATGGTCTGACGCTTCTGACCTCGTCTTTGGCAGTGAATTCTTCAAGTGATCCGATGATCTACCGTTCGGCGCTGATGAAGGCTCCGACTGTGATCAGCGGAACGTATGAGGAGCAGACAAACACGATGGGGGCTTCGGAACCGCTGACGCTTGAGTATCAGCTTGGCGGGGATATTGAGGTGGAAAGCCTGACGCTTGAGCCGATTTCAGAGATTTTCCTCAAAAATGGCGGAGGTTACAGCGAGGCATTTTCCGGTGGAATTTATTTCTACAACTATGGAAGCGGAAACTATGATCTCATTGACCTCGATGGACAGACGATGACGGTTGATCAGCTCAAACCTTATTTGTCACCGGCAAATACAATCACGGTGCGCTACGTCTATGACGGATCGGGAGGATACAGTTCCATTCAGCTTCCGATGCCGATGGTAGCGGGAAAGGAGCGCTGATCAGAGATGGCAGATACAGTAAATATGTTAAAGATACGAAATTTAAAGAAGAAATTTGGAAATTACCGCGTTCTTGAGGACATGAATATGGAGATCAAGGCGGGAGCGCTCTACGGCTTTGTCGGACCGAACGGAGCGGGAAAGACGACGACGATCCGCATCATGAGTGGGCTTCTGTTGCCGGACGCAGGGGAAGTCGAGATTGACGGCGTCGATGCGATCAGGGAGCCGGAGCGGGTAAAAGAGAAGTTCGGATATGTGCCGGATCATTTTGGCGTGTATGACAATCTCGAGGTTTCGGAATATATGGAGTTCTTTGCATCCTGTTACGGGATGGAGGGACTCAAGGCGAGGAAGCGGGCGGAGATTCTGCTTGAGCAGGTGGGACTTGGAGACAAGAGAGATTTCTTTGTTGACAGCCTTTCGAGGGGAATGAAACAGCGTCTCTGTCTGGCGAGAGCGCTGATCCATGATCCGCAGTTCTTGATTATGGATGAGCCGACGGCAGGGCTTGATCCGCGGACGAGACTCGAATTTCGGGATACGGTGCAGGAGCTTCACGAGCAGGGAAAGACGATTCTGATCAGTTCACATCTGCTCTCAGATCTCTCAGAACTCTGCACGGATATCGGAATCATCGATTCTGGAAAACTTGTTTTGAGCGGAACGATGGATCAGATTATGAACCAGATTCATACATCCAGACCGCTTATTATCACGGTTCAGGAAAATCTTCCGACCGCGATGCAGCTGCTCAAGGAGGAGGTTCTTGTGCGGACGATCAGTGTGCGCGATCAGGAGATTGTCGCCGGATTTGACGGGGATGCTGAGGCGGAGTGTGAGCTTCTTCGCAGACTCGTCGAGGCAGGTGTAAAAATTCGGGGATTTGTGCGCGAGGCAGGAAGTCTTGAGGCGTTGTTTATGCAGATTACAAATCACCAGAAGGAAAGGGTGGTGCTCTCTTATGAAGATGAATCCGGTCTATAAACGCGAGATTATGGTCAGTGCGAGAAGTTTCAAGCTCGCGCTGATGTTGCTGGTCTTTAACGGAATTCTGGCGCTTGTGGCACTGCTCAATATGTATTCCAATCTCGCACAGGTGCGGATGACGGCGGAGGTTCAGTACTCGAGCTTTCTTGATCTCTATCTGTTTGTCGCGGTTCTGGAATTTATGATGCTGATTTTTATCATGCCGGCGATCACATCCGGAAGCATCAGCGGAGAGCGGGAACGTCAGACGCTTGAACTTATGCTGACAACGAAAATGAAGCCGTCGGAGATTGTGCTTGGAAAGCTCGCATCGGCGCTGAGCACAGTTTTTCTGATGATTGTGTCGAGTTTTCCGATTGTATCACTCGTTTTTGTCTACGGAGGAGTGACACTGAAGGATGTCGGGATTTTGATGATCTGTTATTTGGCATCGGCGCTTTTTGTCGGAAGTCTTGGAATCAGCTGTTCTGCAATTTTTGGGCGTTCGACACTGGCGACAGCAATCTCATATGGACTCACGGCTCTGATTGTTGTCGGAACTTATGGGGTCAATGAGTTTGTCTATTATCTGAGTGGGATGAATATGGACAGTTATCTAGTCTCGATGGGGCGGAGTGTAGGCTCGGCGAGCTCTGGAAATTTCCTGTATCTGATGCTGATTAATCCACTTTCCACGTTTCTTTTGACGATTGCGCGCCTGACGGGAAGAGAACAGCAGGCAGTGAATGTGACGGACTGGTTTGGCGATCATGGATGGAATCTGGTGACGGCAAACTGGACGGTGATCAGTGTTGTCTTGCAGTTTGTGTGTGCGGGACTTTTGATTCTGGTCGCGATTCGCTGTGTGGAGTCGTGGAAGCGGAGATAAAGGTGTTTGGCTTCGGATATTTGTGCTAGAAGGGGAGGGATCGGAAATCTTGGGGGGGAGGAGAAAGGAGAGAGAATAGCCTTTCAAGGGAGTCTTCAAGGAGAAGTTTCAGAGGGCTTCAAGAGGCTCCCCTTTTTTGAGGTAAAAGTTAAATTTGTTCGAATCACTGCGGGGCAATACATGAATTGTAATGAAAAACAGGTTGCGGGAAAAGATAGATCAGAGTAAAATAGAGACAGAATGTAGCTGGAAAATCGGAGAGTTGTGATGGAACAGTTATGGCAGGATCAAAATACGAGAAAAGGAAGGAAATAACATGAAAGACGTAAATTGCGCATATTGTATGCAGGGAGAACTGGTTGCAAAGTTTGCATATCCGGTTTGCAAGATGGACACAGGTTTTCTGTATGTATTTAAGGAGCAGAGCCATCCGGGTCGTCTGATTCTTGCTCATGACAAGCACATCAGCGAGATGATTGAGCTGACAGATGAGGAGAGAAATGCTTTCTTTGCAGATGTCGCAAAGGCTTCTCGTGCAATTCATAAGGTATTCCATCCGGAGAAGGTAAACTACGGCGCATACGGTGATACCGGTTGCCATCTGCACATGCATCTGGTTCCGAAGTACAAGGATCAGTACGAGTGGGGCGGTACATTTGAGATGAATCCGGGCAAGGTAACTCTGACGGATGCCGAGTATGAGGAGATCGCAGAGAAGATCCGCCAGGCACTGTAAGATCTGAAAAACACATAAATATAAAAAAGTAGCAGATTCCGCCGGGAATGCGGGTCTGCTACTTTTTTTTGGGAAAGAGTCTGTTATCAAATAAAAATATGTGGTGGGATAGCCACATGTTTGCTAACAGCTAAGTGGAATGTGGTGGACAATCTTGCGGTAGATTTTCCACACGACGATTGCAGGAATTCCGATCACCATGAAAAGTGTTGAAAGACCACCAATGATACCATACAAAATTAAAATAAGCCACAATCCAATCATGTCGCGCCTCCTGTCAATCATCTGCCGAATAGAGATGGGATATATTCCATAGATATGTATCTCTTTTCGATCCAGTTCCTATTGTACATGAAAAACAAAAAAATAAAAGAGATATTGACACTTCTTAACAAAATTCATACACAATATAAAGAAAACATAAAAATAGTCTGTTAAAAAGTTGTTAAAGAAATGTTAAGATCGTATAAAGATTGCGATGAGGAGAATGCGCCTTTTGTAGAGTGAAAATGGATAGAAAAATAGTTCCATTTTAGTTCCAGACAAAAAAAGAACCCTTGTAAAATAAGGGTTCTTCTGACATATGAAGCAGATAACGGGAATCGAACCCGCCTCCTCAGCTTGGGAAGCTGATGTTCTACCGATGAACTATATCTGCAGTTGGAACTTTTTTATTGTATCATAAAAGAGGGGGAATTTCAACCGAGAAAAAACGAGAAAACTGTTTGGAAAACAAGAATTTTGGTGTATACTGAATCAGACATAAAAAATCGACATAGGAAATGAAATTTTGGAGGCGATTTGCGATGGAAAGAGTATCGAAACTGACGCGGGAAGAGGCTCTGGTACTTCTTCAGAAATACAACAAGGAACCATTTCACATTTTGCACGGTCTGACGGTGGAAGGTGTAATGAGATGGTATTCGGAGAAGCTTGGCTATGGCGATGAGGCAGAGTACTGGGGAATCACCGGACTGCTTCACGATGTGGATTTTGAGCAGTATCCGGAGCAGCACTGCACCAAGGCACCGGAACTTCTGCGCGAGGCAGGAGTGGGGGAGGATATGATTACTTCGATCTGCTCTCATGGATATGGAATTTGCTGTGAGGTGGAGCCGAAACATGAGATGGAGAAGGTGTTGTTTGCATCGGATGAGCTGACTGGTCTGATCGGTGCAACGGCGAAAATGCGTCCGTCAAAGAGTACGAAAGACATGGAAGTTTCTAGCCTGAAAAAGAAGTTCAAGGATAAGAAATTTGCAGCGGGATGCTCCCGTGATGTGATTCGGACCGGTGCAGAGCGTCTGGGATGGGAACTCGATCAGCTCTTTGCTGATACGATTGAGGCAATGCGTTCCTGCGAAGATTCTGTAAATGAAGAAATGGAGCGTTACTGTACACGGTAGGCATTTTCTGAACTGAAAATGCCGTATGATACAGTGATGGTAGCAGATTTTGCCGATTTGGAATGCGAAGCATCGGTAAAATCCGTTGCTGTTTGCGCAAAGCGTGAACAGTAATGATGGAGTGTCCGGGTCTGAAGTAATCGGATCAGCAATGTCTTGTCTTATAATTCCACAAAGATTTCACCGACTGTCTCCCGACGCAGTGCGATAACGGATTTGTTGATCCGATAGGCACTCATTCCGTAACGGGTCGGTTTCAGAACGCAGATCAGGCAGGCTCCCGGAGCAATCCCCTGATCTGCAAGGCGCTGGCGCATAAGCAGATCGCTGGCAATCCAGACTACGCGCCCTTCCTCGCCGGATTTTAAATAGGTGAGCGGAAGGACCATGCCAGTCTCCTCTTGAAAGCCGTGTTGGAATCAGAATATGCTGGATCATGGAGGAATGTGCGGGTCATACTCTGTTCCTGTTTATAAAAATAAAAAAGTAGGCAGGAATCAAACAAGACGAAAAGTTTGTTACTGTTTGTGCAATGCGTGGATAGTAACGGGTGTTCTTATGGAATCAGTCATGAGGAGATTTCATGGGAACGTGCATGAATGAATAAAAAAAGGAGAAAGAAATTTGAGTATTTTAAATGTTGAACATCTCAGCCACGGATTTGGAGACCGCGCAATTTTTCAGGATGTTTCCTTCCGACTTTTAAAAGGAGAGCACATTGGACTTGTCGGCGCGAACGGAGAGGGAAAATCTACGTTCATGAGCATTATCACTGGAAAACTTCAGCCTGATGAGGGAAAAGTTGAGTGGGCGAAGCACGTTCGCGCCGGTTATCTTGACCAGCATACGGTTCTTGAGAAGGGGATGACAATCCGCGATGTCCTGAAGAGCGCATTTTCTTATCTGTTCGAGATGGAAACTCAGATGAATGAGATCTGTGACCGAATGGGTATGGCATCTGAGGATGAGATGAATGAGATGATGGAGGAGCTTGGCACGATTCAGGATCTTCTGATGGCACACGATTTTTATATCATTGACAGTAAGGTTGAGGAGGTTGCGCGCGCACTCGGACTGCTTGAGATCGGATTGGATAAGGATGTGTCGGAATTGTCTGGAGGTCAGAGAACCAAGGTTCTTCTCGGCAAGCTGTTGCTTGAAAAGCCGGATATTCTGCTTCTCGACGAGCCGACAAACTATCTCGATGAACAGCATATTGAATGGCTCAAGCGCTATCTTCAGGAGTATGAAAATGCGTTTATCCTGATTTCTCACGATGTGCCGTTCATGAACAGCGTTATCAACCTTGTTTACCATATGGAGAATCAGAAACTCGACCGCTATGTGGGTGATTACCACCACTTTGAGGAGGTTTATGCGGCAAAGAAAGCCCAGCTTGAGGCGGCTTACAAGCGTCAGCAACAGGAGATTGCGGAACTTGAGGATTTTGTTGCGAGAAATAAGGCGCGCGTCTCAACGAGAAATATGGCGATGTCCCGTCAGAAGAAGCTCGACAAGATGGAAGTCATTGAGCTTGCGAAGGAGAAGCCGAAGCCAGAGTTTCAGTTTATGGAGGCGAGAACCTCCGGAAAGCTGATTTTTGAGACGAAGGATCTTGTGATTGGTTATGACGAACCGCTGACGAAACCGGTGAATCTGATGATGGAGCGCGGGGAGAAAGTTGTTCTGCGCGGAGCAAATGGAATCGGAAAGACAACTCTCTTGAAAAGTATTCTTGGACTGATCCCGTCTCTCTCTGGCAGTGTGGAACTTGGAGATTATCTCTATACCGGATATTTTGAACAGGAGATGGCTCCGGGCAACACGACGACCTGTATCGAGGAGATCTGGAAGGAATTCCCGTCGTACACCCAGTATCAGGTGCGTTCCGCTCTTGCAAAATGCGGTCTGACAACGAAGCATATCGAGAGTCAGGTGCGTGTGCTCAGCGGTGGTGAGCAGGCGAAGGTGCGTCTGTGCAAGCTGATGAACCGTGAGACCAATGTCCTGCTTCTCGACGAGCCGACAAACCATCTCGATGTGGAGGCAAAGGAAGAACTTAAGCGGGCGCTGAAGGCATACAAGGGCAGTATTCTTCTGATCTGCCATGAGCCGGAATTCTATGAGGGACTGGCAACCCGCGTTGTGGATTGCAGTGAGTTCTGTCTCAGAGGTTAAATAATAAGAGAAAAAAAGAAAGATTGATTAAGAAACAGGAGAAAGAAGTTTAGAATTTGCCAGCTGTCATCTCTGAGCGTTTTTTTGTGACTCAGAGTGGATGGCGGGCAGGTTCTGCCTCTTTATCTCATATGATATAGTTTTTGCAACGCATGAACGATAACCGGGGCATGAGTGGCAGTGGATTTTTTGACAGAGAAAAACAGTTGCAATCTGCCGGTTCCTGTGCTATCATATCTGTTGCGTATCCGAAAATCTTGAGGATCTGAACGTCAGAGATTGTCTGAATCCGTTATCATTCATAATTGGGAGTTTCATTATTTTATTATTTAATAAAAGTTTGAAGCAGTTTGGGAGCAGTGTGTTTTGCATGCAGAAAAAGCAAATCGAATGTCCGCAAAGGGATGTTGGTCTGTGAAAAATCAGGTTAGCGTCAAGATAAATGCGGAAGATGAGAGGTGTGCGATGTCTGGCATGGCAAATGGATAGATGGGTAAGATGTATTTGAGTGAGTTTTTGCAGTAAAAAGATTTAGATTTAATTATTAAGAAATCAGTCTGTGTAAAATCATGACCGGAAAACGGTTATCTGAAAATCAAAAAATCTGAGTGTTCATAACGGTTCAGTACTTTAGTTGAGTTATAAGAAGTTCAAGTCGACGCAAGCATCGACTTGGCGCGTGATTTTGGTCAGCTTGGCTGATATCTTCTTATCAAACTCACTGTGCATCCACGGTGAGTTATATAGGAAGTTTCGTGTCAGGAAAAATTCTGAAGTGGCACCGCAAAGTTCGGTGTGACATACGATACGGATGAGGCGTTTCAGACTCAGCGTTCCGTGCGGATGCGCCATATCCCGATCTGGATGAGCGAGTAGTTGTGTATGAAAGCAAGATTCCGGAAGTTTTGTTGTGCAAAAATGCGTGACATCAGCAGATGAAAGTGTCTGAGGATAGTGCGTGCAGACCGATCAATTCCCATGCATTTCTGGAATGGATGGATGTATTCGTTATGCGCAGAGCTTTCGTCAGGCTGAGGGAAAATATTGAGATACGAGATTGAACTAGCAGGCTATCATGCTGAGACAAAGAAAAAATGTAAGAAAGAGAATACAGGGAGACCATTACCGGTGGAACGGAGAAGAGTGTTAACTAATATAAGATAATAAAAAAGAGTATAAAAAGTCTGCCGGGTGAACGTTTCGCTCGTCCACCCGGCAGATTTGGGAATGGTAGGTATACAAATAAAAGAAAATGGTTTTTAGGGGGGCCTGCCAGGATCGCCCCTGGCAGGTATGAGTATGAAAAAGCTTTGTAATTTCAAGTATGCACTTGAAACAAAGGTTTCATTACCCTTTCGGATAATGTACTTAAAGTATAAAAAAGAATTGTGACTAAAATGTGTCGGCACGATAAAAAATGTATAAACATAATAAAAAATAAAAAAACCCTTTCAAAAAGGGACGCGATTGTATATAATAAGAGAGATTAATCTGGAATATTTGTGCGAATAGGATTTGTGAGGAAGCAAACAGGAGGAAAAGAGATGTTAGTGTCTAATGACATCGGTATCGATTTAGGTACGGCGAGCATTTTGGTATATATAAGAGGAAAAGGCGTTGTTCTCAAGGAGCCGTCAGTTGTTGCGATTGATCGTGACAGCAATAAGATCATGGCAATCGGTGAAGAGGCGCGTCTGATGATCGGAAGAACTCCGGGTAATATCATCGCAGTACGTCCACTGCGCCAGGGCGTTATTTCTGATTATACCGTAACAGAAAAGATGCTGAAGTACTTCATCAACAAGGCTGTCGGCAAGCGTACCCTGCGCAAACCGCGCATTGCTGTCTGCATTCCGAGCGGAGCAACTGAGGTAGAGCGCAAGGCAGTAGAGGATGCAACTTATCAGGCAGGCGCGCGTGAGGTATCGATCATCGAGGAGCCGGTTGCGGCTGCAATCGGAGCTGGAATTGATATTTCCAAGGCATGCGGAAATATGATCGTTGATATCGGAGGCGGTACCGCAGATATCGCTGTGATTTCTTTGGGTGGAACCGTAGTAAGCACATCGATCAAGATCGCCGGTGATGATTTTGATGAGGCACTTGTTCGTTATATGAGAAAGAAACACAATCTTTTGATCGGTGAGAGAACCGCAGAGGAAATCAAGATCAACATTGGTTCCGCTTATCGTCGTCCGGAAGTTCTGACGATGGAAGTAAGAGGAAGAAACCTTGTGACAGGACTCCCGAAGACGATTGTGGTTACCTCTGAGGAGACGTTGGAAGCTCTTCGTGAGCCGGCAATTCAGATCGTGGATGCCGTTCACAATGTGCTCGAGCGCACTCCGCCGGAGCTTGCAGCAGATATCTTTGACCGTGGTATTGTGATGACTGGTGGTGGCTCTCTGCTCAACGGTCTTGATCAGCTGATCGAGGAGAAGACCGGAATTACCACCGTTGTTGCGGAAGATCCGTTGACCGCAGTGGCAATCGGAACTGGAAAATTTATTGAGTTTCAGCATGGTGACTCTAAGCCACAGGAATACTAGGAAGTCCTGAGAATACGAAGGACGACCAGGTCGATTTCCTGTTGTGGAAGAAGGGGAGATCCCGTATCCGTAGTATGATGGATGCGGGATTTTCGTTTATGTATGTATTAAGGACGCCCAGAGGATACGTTTGATGATTCTGTGATTTTATTTGGATAGGAGTATCTATCTGGGATTAAAATTTCTGCTTTTTGGGGCAGGAAATCAGATATGGACTGAAATTTCAGGACGGAGAATTTATGGCAACAGTTAAGGGTTATGTGGAAAAAATCAAATTTCGCAATGAGGACAACGGATACTCGATTTTGAGTGTATTTGCGGATGGGGAGGACTATATTCTTGTTGGAACCTTTCCTTATATCGGGGAGGGAGACTACATAGAAGCCACTGGACGCGAGGTGGCACATCCGGTCTATGGTGATCAGATTCAGGTAGAGCACTATGAGATGAAGGCGCCGGAGGACACTGCCTCGATGGAGCGCTATTTGGGATCGGGCGCAATCAAGGGGGTCGGAGGTGCGTTAGCTGCAAGAATTGTAAAACGGTTCAAGGCGGATACGTTTCGCATCATCGAGGAAGAGCCGGAGCGTCTTGCGGAAGTCAAGGGTGTCAGCGAGAAGATGGCGATCTCGATCTCCGAGCAGATGGAGGAGAAGAAGGAGATGCGCGAGGCGATGATGTTTCTTCAGGAGTATGGCATCTCAATGAATCTCTCTCTGCGAATCTATAAGGAGTACGGTGCGCGACTCTATGGAATTATTCGAGAAAATCCGTATCGTCTGGCGGATGATATTCAGGGAATCGGATTTAAGATGGCAGATGAGATTGCGCGTCAGTCAGGAATTTTCACGGACTCGGATTTTAGAATCCGGAGTGGTCTGCTCTACACGCTTCAGCAGTCGGTTGCAAGCGGTCATACCTATCTGCCAAAGGAGGAGCTTCTGCGCGGGGCTTCTGAACTCCTCCATGTCAATATTGAGTCGATAGAAAAACATTTGATGGATCTTCAGATGGAGAAGAAGATCGTTGTGAAGCTCAATGAGGATGGGCAGGAATCATGTCATGTTTACGCCTCCCAGTATTATTACACGGAGCTGAATTCTGCGAGGATGCTTCATGATCTGAATATTCGTGGAAATGAGCCGGAAAAGGCGATTCGCAAGCGCTTAAAAAAGATCTGTGCAGAAGAGCATATCGAGGCAGATGAACTTCAGATTCAGGCGGTGATTGAGGCGGTCAACAGTGGACTCCTAATTATCACCGGAGGACCGGGAACTGGAAAGACAACGACGATCAACACGATCATTCGGTATTTTGAGGAAGAGGAGATGGAGATCCTGCTTGGCGCACCGACAGGGCGCGCGGCGAAACGAATGACGGAGGCAACCGGATATGAGGCGAAGACGATACATCGCCTTCTCGAACTCAACGGAGTTCCGGACGAGAATGGTGGAACGATGGGGATGCATTTTGAGCGAAATGAGGAAAATCCGCTCGATGCCGATGCAATCATTATCGATGAGACTTCGATGGTTGATGTCTATCTGATGCACGCGCTTTTGCGGGCAATCAATCCGGGGACAAGACTGATTCTTGTCGGTGATGTGAACCAGCTTCCAAGTGTCGGACCGGGAAATGTGCTTCGGGATATGATCGCATCGGGCGCATTCAATGTCGTGAAACTGTCGCGAATTTTCCGCCAGGCAAAGGAGAGCGACATCATTGTCAATGCGCATCGCATCAATGATGGAGAGGAGATTCCACTCGGAAAACGAAGCAAGGATTTTTTGTTTATTCGCCGGGAGAACCCAGATGCGATCATCAGTGCGATGATCACATTGATTCGGGAGAAACTTCCCAATTATGTTCAGGCAGATCCGTTTGACATTCAGATTATGACACCGATGCGCCGGGGTGCTCTCGGCGTGGAGAGACTCAACACGATTCTTCAGGAATATCTGAATCCAAAATCTGAGAACAAGGCGGAGAAAGAGTCCGGGGGAACCGTTTACCGTGTCGGTGATAAGGTCATGCAGATCAAGAACAACTACCAGATCGAGTGGGAGATCCGCAGTTCGCGCGGAATTCCGGTGGAATCCGGCACGGGAGTGTTTAACGGGGATATCGGCATCATCCGGGAGATCAATCGTTTTGCGGATACGGTTACCGTGGAGTTTGATGAGCGAAAAATGGTGGAATACGGATTTAAACAGCTTGAGGAGCTGGAACTTGCATATGCAATCACAATCCACAAATCTCAGGGAAGTGAGTATCCGGCAGTCATTATCCCGGTTCATTCCGGTCCGAGAATGTTGATGACGAGAAATCTGATCTACACGGCTGTCACGAGAGCGAGAAAGTGTGTCTGCCTGGTCGGAATTCCAGAAACATTTCAGGCGATGGTCAACAATGACACCGAGCAACAGCGATATACGGGGCTGAAACAGAGAATCCGGGAAGTCATGGAGACCGAGCTTGAGTAGAATCTGTGCGGAAGAGAACTTTGAAAAAATGGAAGAGCTAAATGCTTGTATAAATTGTAATAACGTAATAATTAGAGAAATAAAACAAGTGATAAAAATAAATCGGACAGACATAATGAAGATAATAAATTTGGTAAAGACAGGGGGATGATAAAATAAAAAACATATCAAAAGTAGGAAAAAAGTGGTTGAGGAGCGGTCAGGCAGAACCGCTCTTAAACCTGCTCTTTCCGAGACGCTGTCCCGTCTGTGGGGAGATTGTGGAGCCATATGGAGAAAAAATCTGTCCGGAGTGCGTTAGAGCGCTCTCGCCGGTGAGGGAACCCTGTTGCAAGAAATGCGGAAAAGAGATTTCGGATCGACAGGGGGAGTACTGTCCAGACTGTATGCGTCGTCCAAAAACGTTTGATTCGGGTGCATCGCTCTTGAATTACAATGAGACGACGCGGTGGTCAATGGCATCGATCAAGTATAAGGATCGCCGGGAGTATCTTGATTTTTATGCACAGGCGATGAATATTCGGTTTGCGAAGAGAGTGCAGGTCTGGGGAGTTGAGGCACTCGTGCCGGTTCCGATTCATTCGTCGAGAAGACGAGAACGTGGTTTTAACCAGGCAGAAGAGCTCGCAGAACGGTTGTCGGACTACTGGGGACTTCCGGTTGATACGAAACTTCTGGTCCGAAAAAAGAAAACACTTCCGCAGAGAGACCTCGGTCCGTCTCAGCGATTAAAAAATCTTCAGGAGGCATTTGCCCTCCATCCGTCCGTTTCGGACAAAATTCCAAAATCCGTGATTATAATAGATGATATTTATACAACAGGAAGCACCGTGGAAGCGTGCAGTCGTATCCTCAAAAAAGCAGGGGTGAAGCGTATTTATTTTCTCGCAATTTGTATTGGAAAAGGAAGATAGTGAGAAGATTGCGGAGCCCGTATAGGTGTAACTGAGAATAGTCAGATAAAAAGAATTCCACAGTTATAGTTGTATAGGGCGATAAAGTGCGCTATACTCGTGAAAAGAAAAAATATGTCTGGAAAAAAGGATAATAGAGAGATGGAAAAATGTATGAGTGAAAATGGGAATGAGGATCGTTCTCCTAAAACGGACGCCGAATTTTGGGAGTGGCTTGTGGCTCATCAGGGAGAGATGTTTTTCACGGCAAAACATCTTGCGTTTACCTACCAGATCCGGGGCGGAGAGATGTTTGTCGACCGCAGATCAAAATCAATCACCCGCGCAACCGTCTGCGGGGCGTTTGCGAGAATTCTTGCGGATCAGAACCATGAGATCTGCGGACCGAAGGCGCTCAGCTGTTTTGGCGCTCCGTATCTCTGGGCGATTCTCGTCCAACTCGGTCTTGCAATCCCGGGAAAGAAAAAATAGAAACGAAAAGCATAAACAAAAACAGGGGAAAAGCCTAATAAAATAAAGGTTGACGGATTACTTTTCGTGTGATATAGTAATGTGGCGAATGGAAGAGCTTAGGTCTTTTTTTTATGCTCAAATTTTGCCGGAGTCCGGCAAAGCAGAGAGCAGGGAAAGAAGAGACTGAAAAACAACGAAAATTTAAGTGGAGGTGGAAGTCGTGCGCACAAAGATTACACTGGCATGTACGGTTTGCAAACAACGTAACTACAACATGACGAAGGATAAGAAGACCCATCCGGACCGCATGGAAACTAAGAAGTATTGTAGATTCTGCAAGACTCATACTTTGCACAAAGAGACCAAATAAGGAGTGTGAACTATGGGAGAGGCTGCAGGAACTGAAAAAGCTCCGGTTAAGAGTTTTTTCAAGGGTTTTAAAGCTGAGTTCAAGAAGATCGTATGGCCCGACCAGGAGACGGTTGTGAAACAGACGGTTTCGGTGACAGTAATCAGCATCTTGCTGGGCGCGGTTATCGCAATCCTTGATTTCATCATCAAATGGGGCCTCAGCTTCATTATTTAACTAAGGCGAGGGTGATAAGATGTCAGAAGCAAAGTGGTATGTAGTTCATACCTATTCAGGCTACGAGAACAAGGTAAAAGTTGACATTGAGAAGACGATCGAGAACCGTAACCTTCAGGATCAGATCCTGGAAGTGTCCGTCCCGATGCTGGAAGTAGCAGAGCTCAAAAACGGCGTAGAGAAGCTGGCAGACAAGAAAATGTTTCCAGGCTATGTGCTGATTCACATGATCATGAACGATGATACATGGTATGTGGTTCGCAATACGCGCGGTGTAACTGGCTTTGTAGGACCGGGTTCCAAACCTGTACCGTTAAGCGATGCAGAGATGGAGAGCCTTGGATTCAACAAGACAGAGCTTGCAGTAGACTTCGAGATTGGCGATATGGTGGCAGTAACTGCCGGCGCCTGGAAGGATACAATCGGTGCGATCAAGTCGATCAATGAGAGCAAGAAAACCCTTACGATCAGCGTCGAAATGTTCGGCCGGGAGACTCCGGTTGAACTGAACTTCACTGAAGTGAAGAAAATGTAACAGCAAACTAGGCTGGCATTGTGCCGGCTGGTGGGAGGGAAATCCCCGACAATACCACAATATTAGGAGGTCATTATCATGGCAAAGAAAGTAACTGGCTACATCAAATTACAGATTCCGGCAGGCAAGGCTACTCCGGCTCCGCCAGTAGGTCCTGCACTGGGTCAGCACGGCGTTAACATCGTGCAGTTTACTAAGGAGTTCAACGCAAGAACCGCAGACAAGGGCGATCTGATCATCCCGGTTGTTATCACGGTTTATGCAGATAGAAGCTTCAGCTTCATCACCAAGACTCCGCCGGCTGCAGTTCTGTTAAAGAAGGCCTGCAAGATCAAATCCGGTTCCGCAACCCCGAACAAGACGAAGGTAGCTACCATCTCCAAGGAAGATCTGCAGAAGATCGCAGAGACCAAGATGCCTGACTTAAACGCAGCAAGCCTCGAGGCAGCAATGAGCATGATCGCAGGTACTGCAAGAAGCATGGGTATCACTGTTGAGGAGTAAGTCGATTTAGAAACGTGGGAGGGAAATCCCCGACAATACCACTAGGAGGTTATTTATAATGAAACATGGAAAAAGATACGCGGAAGCAGCAAAAGCAGTAGACCGTTCCGTATTATATGATGCAGCAGACGCAATTGCACTCGTAAAGAAGAATGCATCTGCAAAATTTGATGAGACCGTTGAGGCTCATTTCAGAACCGGATGTGACGGACGTCACGCAGATCAGCAGATCCGTGGTGCAGTAGTTCTGCCGCACGGAACCGGTAAAGTTACCAGAATCCTTGTATTCGCTAAGGGTGTTAAGGCTGATGAGGCTCAGGCAGCTGGTGCAGATTACGTTGGAGCTGAGGAGCTTATTCCGAAGATCCAGAACGAGGGATGGCTGGATTTTGACGTTGTTGTAGCTACTCCGGATATGATGGGCGTTGTTGGTCGTCTGGGTCGTGTACTTGGACCGAAGGGCTTAATGCCGAACCCGAAGGCTGGTACCGTTACTATGGACGTAACCAAGGCTATCAACGAGATCAAAGCTGGTAAGATTGAGTACAGACTTGATAAGACCAATATTATCCACGTGCCGGTGGGTAAGGCTTCTTTCACAGAGGAGCAGTTAGCGGACAACTTCCAGACGCTTATGGATGCAATCAACAAGGCTAAGCCGGCTACTCTGAAGGGCGCATACATCAAGAGCGCAACCCTGACCTCTACCATGGGCCCGGGCGTTAAGCTGAATGTTGTAAAGCTGGTTCAGTAATAGCAGTAAAAAAAGATTGACAATCCAGATATAGTATGTTATCATACACAAGTATTGACTGCCGAAGACAGCAGGTGCCGTAAGGCATAAGGTGAAAACGCCTGCCGAGGAACGTACAATTCTTTAGATTGAATTTGTAGAGCCTCTCTGTCTTGACGGAGAGGCTTTTTCCGTGCAGTCTCCAAAATATTATAGGAGGAAGACATTCATGGCAAAGGTAGAGTTAAAGCAGCCGGTAGTGGCTGAGATCTCTGAATTGCTGAACGGTGCTGCATCCGCAGTAGTGGTTGACTATCGTGGACTGACCGTTGCTCAGGATACTGAGCTTCGTAAAGCCCTGAGACAGGCCGGCGTTTCCTACAAGGTATACAAGAATACCCTGATCAAGCGCGCTGCTGAAGGCACTGAGTTCGCAGCTCTGGATCCCAACCTTGAGGGACCGACCGCAATCGCAGTATCTAAGGACGATGCAACCGCACCGGCAAGAGTTCTGGCTGAGTTCGCAAAGAAGGCTGACAAGCTGGAAATCAAGGGCGGCGTTATCGAGGGTACTTACTACGATGCAAAGGGAATGCAGGTTATCGCAACCATCCCGTCCAGAGAGGTTCTGCTGGGCAAGCTGCTTGGCAGCATCCAGTCTCCGATCACCAACCTGGCTCGCGTCCTGAATCAGATCGCAGAGAAGCAGGCAGAGGCTTAATTCGAGGATTTATACCTCAACTGAGACAGTGTGCATAGCACGCTGACGAAATTCAACAAAACCCAATTAAAATTAATGGAGGAAAATAAAATGGCAAAGTTAACCACCGCAGAGTTTATCGACGCTATCAAAGAGTTATCCGTATTAGAGCTGAACGAGCTGGTAAAGGCTTGTGAGGAAGAGTTCGGCGTATCTGCAGCAGCAGGCGTTGTTGTAGCAGCAGCAGGTGCTGGTGAGGCAGCAGCTGAGGAGAAGACCGAGTTCGACGTAGAGCTGACCGAGGTTGGCGCTAACAAGGTTAAGGTTATCAAGGTTGTTCGTGAAGTAACCGGTCTGGGTCTGAAGGAAGCTAAGGATGTTGTTGACGGCGCACCGAAGGTTCTGAAAGAGGGCGCTTCTAAGGAAGAGGCTGAGGATATCAAGACCAAGCTTGAGGCTGAGGGAGCAAAGGTTACCCTGAAGTAATTCAGAGAATCTTAAAACTCGTGATGATATCACAGATGGACTGCGGACTTGTTTCGCAGTCCGTTTTTATCTTATCTTATCGGGTGAGGATTCTTTCTGAAACTGCTTGACAGAAACCTTGTTGGGTGTTAAACTGAATTCGTATTTTGATATGAGCTTTTGATTCACATATTTTTGTAAGTCATGAAGTGCATTTCATGATTCACAAAAATATGTGATTTTTTTGTTTCATGAGAAATACAAATATTTATCTATATAGGAGGCAGTACTATGAATAAGGGTACCGTTAAGTGGTTCAACGCAACGAAGGGATATGGTTTCATCACCAACGATGAGTCCGGTGAGGAAGTATTCGTACATTTCTCCGGTATCGTAGCTGATGGCTACAAGACTCTGGAAGATGGCCAGAAGGTTACCTTCGATACCGCTGAGGGCAATCGTGGTCTGCAGGCTGTAAACGTACACGTTGTAGCTTAATCAGAGATTTCTGCAAGAGCTGAGAGGACCGTGCACCGGATGAGTGATCGTTCGATGCATGGTCTTCTTTTTTGTATGATAGGAAAAATCAGGAAAAGTTTCGTTTATAGGAAAGAAACCGGCGCATACCTTATAGAGATATAGAGAATTTGAAAAATCGGAGATGCAGGTCGGGTGAAGATAAGATGGGCAAAAAGACTGCTGTTTGCGATTGTTTTGTTCGACGGACTGTTATTTGGCACTGCGATTGCAGTCGTCCAAACTGAGATTCAACCCCAAATGTCCATTCGGGAGAATTCTCCCGATTCTCATAAAGAAAAGATCGTTCAGGCGGGGATTGGAGACGAAGGAATTTGGGAGACACAGAAACTGCTTGCGCTGACGTTTGATGACGGACCCTCCCTGGAGTGCACCGGGAGACTGTTGGACGGCTTAAAAAAGCGCGGGATTCACGCGACGTTTTTTCTTATGGGGGAAAATATTCCAGGCAAGGAGGAGCTCGTCCTGCGCATGAAGACGGAGGGGCATCTGATTGCCAATCACGGCTACCGCCATGTCCAGATGACACATGAGGGCGAGGATGCAGTCGTAGAGTCTGTGGAGAAGGCGCAGGAGATGATTGAGGCGATTACCGGGGAGAAGCCCGAGTTTCTCAGACCACCTTACGGGGACTGGAATGAAAAGCTCGCAGAGCGCTGTGATCTGACAACGGTGTTCTGGAATGTGGATTCTCTCGACTGGAAGCTCAGAAATGTGGAAAAAATCGTGAGACGGGTGAAAAAACAGGTTAAAAACGGAGATATCATCCTGATGCACGATATTTTTCCGGAGTCCGTGGAGGCATCGCTGGAACTTGCCGATCAGCTGAGTGCGGAGGGCTATGCATTTGTGACGGTGGATGAATTGTTGATTGACTGAAAAAGGGGCATTGGAATGGATTTATTTGATTATATGAGAAGCTCGACGCAGGAGAAGGAGTCTCCTCTGGCATCGAGAATGAGACCGACAACGCTCGATGAGGTTGTGGGTCAGAAGCATATTATTGGAAAAGACAAACTGCTTTACCGTGCGATCAAGGCGGATCAGCTGGGCTCTCTGATTTTTTACGGACCGCCGGGAACAGGAAAGACGACGCTCGCAAAGGTGATTGCAAACACGACAAAGGCGGAATTCAAGCAGATCAATGCGACGGTCGCAGGCAAGAAAGACATGGAGGAAGTTGTCCGCGAGGCAAAGGACGCAATCGGCATGTATGGACGAAAGACGATCCTTTTTGTGGATGAGATTCACCGTTTCAACAAGAGCCAGCAGGACTATCTTCTTCCGTATGTCGAGGACGGAACTCTGATTTTGATCGGTGCGACGACGGAGAATCCGTATTTTGAGGTTAACAGTGCACTTCTCTCTCGCTCCCGCATTTTTGAGCTCAAGGCGCTTGAGCGGGACGATGTGAAAGAGCTGATTTACCGTGCTGTAAACGATGTGCAGAAGGGAATGGGAAGCTACCGTGCGGTGATCGATGAAACAGCAGTTGATTTCCTTGCGGACGTCTCGTGCGGGGACGCGAGATCGGCGTTGAATGCAGTCGAGCTTGGCATCATGACGACAGAGCGAGACCCGGTGGACGGTCTGATTCACTTCACACTTGAGGTGGCACAGGAGTGCATCCAGAAGCGTGCAGTCAACTATGACAAGGACGGGGACAATCACTATGATACGATCTCCGCATTTATCAAGAGCATGAGAGGTTCCGACCCGGATGCAACGGTCTATTATCTTGCGCGGATGCTCTATGCGGGCGAGGACATCAAGTTCATTGCGCGCAGAATCATGATCTGTGCGTCGGAGGATGTCGGAAATGCCGATCCGCAGGCACTCACGGTCGCAGTCAGCGCATCCCAGGCAGTCGAGCGCCTTGGAATGCCGGAGGCGAGAATTGTGCTCTCTCAGGCTGCACTCTATGTGGCAACGGCGCCGAAGAGCAATTCCGCGATCTGTGCGATTGATGAGGCGATGGAGGCTGTGAAAAATCAGCACGCAATGCCGGTTCCGGTTCACTTGAGGGACAGACATTACAAGGGAGCTGAGGCGCTCGGTCATGGGGATGGATATAAGTATGCACATGACTATCCGAACCATTACGTCAGACAGCAGTATCTTCCGGACGGCATGGAGGGACAGATGTTTTATCGCCCGTCTGAAAACGGTTATGAGCGCCAGATTCAGGAACATATGAAGTTTTTGTTACAGTAACGGGTAGGCATTTTCTGAACTGAAAATGCCGTATGATACAGTGGTGGTAGCAGATTTTGCCGATTTGGAATGCGAAGTATCGGCAAAATCCGTTGCTGTTTGTAGGGTGCGTGAACAGTAACGAGTTTTTGACCGGAAATGAGGACGACATAAACTAGTCTTCTGAAGGTGCAGGGGTGCCGGTTGCTTTTTTTTGAAATTCGTTTTATAATGTAGAGGACGACAGGGGGACCGCGGAAGGTCCTCCGTAAGTTCGTGATCCGTGATCAGAGTTTTCTTATATCTGTTTTGATACCCAACTATTTTTGGATAAAATTAAAAATACAAATAAAGAGAAGTAAAATCGGAAATAGAAATTCCATATTTAAAATCTGAATATCACAAAGAACACACAACAGCAAGGAAAGAGACTGGAGAGATTGTATGCGAGAAAAATTACAGACTTTATCACTGCCCCAGCTGAAAGAAATGGCAAAAGCGCAGGGCATTAAGGGTTGTACAACGATGCGCAAGGCAGAAATTATTGATACGCTGTGCAAGATTGCAGAGCAGGAGGAGATTATTAAGACGGCAGTTGCACCGAGAGCGACTTTAAATGCGATCAATGCGACTGCATCGAAGGCGTCTGAGACACCGGTGACGGCAGAGAACACAGGTGCAGAAGTGCAGGAAAACAGTGAGAATCGTGACGGTGCGGAGGGAGTAAGTCAGCAGGAGCCTGCGCGCACGAATCGTGTGGTGAGAGAGACTGCGGATGGACGTGAGAGAAGAGACAGCCGGGATACTCGAGACAATCGAGAGGCTCGCGATAATTATCGGGAAAATAATCGGGACGGTGGTCGTGAGAATAGCCGTGAGAACAATCGCGAGAATACCCGTGAGAATCGTTATAACAGAAATTCCCGGGATAATAACGGCGAAAATCGTTACACCCGAAATAACTACAATAATAATTACAACCGTGAAAATTATACCCGCGACAATTCCTACTCTGGACGCGACAATTCCTCAGAGCCGAGAGAAAATAAATATAGCCGAGAGGCTTATATGATGCGCGAGAATCGAGATGGCCGGGACAGCAGAGATCTGCGAGACAGCCGGGATACTCGTGAAAATCTGTCCGACAACCGCTATTACAATGATAACAATAGCCGTAGCTCGGCAGAGGGAAATCCGATCGAGGAGCAGGATGGCGTAGAGATGCGCTACGGTCGCGAGATGCGCCAGGCGCGCCCGATGATGCGCCAGCCGGAGACTCTGACGGCTCAGGAGGTTGCAGAGCTTGATAGCGGAAAGGAAGCGCAGGGAATTCTTGAGGTTATGCCGGACGGATTTGGATTCATCCGCTGTGACAACTTCCTTCCGGGTGAGAACGATGTCTATGTTGCTCCGTCCCAGATCCGCCGATTTAACTTAAAGACCGGAGATATTATCTGCGGAAACCAGAGGGTGAAGACAGCGGCAGAGAAATTCGCAGCTCTTTTATACATCCGCAATGTCAACGGCTATCCGATCAGCGTGATCGAGAAGCGCCCGAATTTTGAGAGTCTGACTCCGGTATTCCCGAACCAGCGTCTTCACATGGAGACTCCGGGAAAGAGCAGCACGGCGATGAGAATTCTTGATCTGCTTGCTCCAGTCGGAAAGGGACAGAGAGGTATGATTGTGTCTCCGCCGAAGGCAGGAAAGACGACCCTGCTCAAGCAGGTGGCTCAGGCAGTCACGACGAATCATCCGGATATGCATGTGATCATTCTGCTGATCGATGAGCGTCCGGAGGAGGTGACGGACATTAAGGAGTCCGTTGTGGGACCGGAGGTCGAGGTCATTTATTCGACGTTTGATGAGCTTCCGGAGCGCCATAAGCGTGTGTCGGAGATGGTGATCGAGAGAGCGAAGCGTCTCGTCGAGCATGGCAGAGATGTCATTATCCTTCTCGACAGCATCACCCGTCTTGCGCGCGCCTACAACCTCGTCGTTCCGCCGAGTGGACGTACCCTCTCCGGTGGTCTTGATCCGACGGCTCTTCATATGCCGAAGAGATTCTTTGGTGCAGCGCGAAATATGCGTGAGGGAGGAAGCCTGACGATTCTGGCGACGGCACTCGTTGACACCGGAAGCCGTATGGACGACGTGATTTACGAGGAGTTCAAGGGAACAGGAAACATGGAACTTGTGCTCGATCGAAAACTCTCTGAGAAGCGAATTTTCCCGGCGATCGACATCCTCAAGTCGGGTACGCGTCGTGATGATCTGCTTCTGACGAAGGAGGAGGCAGAGGCGGTTGACGTCATCCGCAAGGCGACGAATACGATGAAACCGGAGGAGTCGGTGGAGAAGATTCTCGATCTGTTTGCTCGCACGAAAACGAATAGGGAATTCGTGGAAAATGCTAAGAAAATGCGGTTTTATTGATGAAAGCTACTTGTCAACGGAGCGTTTGTGTGGTATACTAACAAAGCTGTTTATAGGCGTGACGTGATTTTAACTGTTCAAGGAGCGGTTAGATGATCACAATAGTATAGAATTGAGAAAGTGAAGAGGTGAAAATCATGAGAGAAGGAATCCATCCGGCATACTATCAGGCAAAGGTTACCTGCAACTGCGGTAATGAGTTCGTAACCGGTTCTACCAAGAGCGAGATCCACGTAGAGGTTTGCTCCAAGTGCCACTCTTTCTACACTGGTCAGCAGAAGGCTGCTGCTGCTCGTGGTCGTATCGATAAGTTCAACAAGAAGTACGGCGTTCAGGCATAAGCATAACGTAAGCCAAACAAGGTTGAGACGGAAGTGGAGACACTTTGTCTCAACCTTGTTTTTGTTTCAGAGGAAAATAGTTGTTCTTCTACTGTACATGATCGGGGATTTTCTGGATTTTCTAATTTTGTATGATGTAATTTTATGATCTGAGTGGAAGAGTATGAGTGGAAGATTCTGTATGATACCATGGTATATGATAGAGTGGCACAGTAAGGAGAACAGATTTTGGCAGGGGCTTTTTCAGTGGCAGATTAGTGACAGAGATTTGCAAGGAGATTGTGATTAATGAAATATTCCGGTATCGGCGGTCAGGCCGTCATTGAAGGAATTATGATGAAAAATAAGGACGATTACGCGACGGCGGTTCGCAGACCGGACGGCGTGATCGAGGTGAAAAAGGACACCTATGTGAGCCTGGCGGAGAAAGTAAAATTCTTCTCGCTTCCGTTTGTGCGAGGTGTCTTCAGTTTTGCGGATTCGATGATCCTCGGCATGAGGAGTCTGAGCTTTTCGGCGAGCTTTTTCGAGGATGACGAGGAGGATGCAAATTCCGAGCCGTCGAAGCTCGAACTCTGGTTAGACAAGACATTCGGAGAGAAGACGGAGAAGGCATTGATGGGATTTGTGATGGCGATCTCATTTTTGTTTGCGATCGTGATCTTCATGATTGTTCCGATGCTGATTGCGAATGCATGCCGAAAAGTGATTCATTCGGATACGCTGATGGCGATTCTCGAGGGCGTGATCCGAATTGCTGTGTTTGTGGCATATATCAAAGTGATTTCGAGGATGGAGGACATCAGCAGGACGTTCCAGTACCACGGTGCAGAACACAAGTGCATCAACTGCATTGAGCATGGAATGACGCTGACGGTCGATCATGTGCGGGAGAGTTCCCGTTTTCACAAGCGCTGTGGAACGAGCTTCCTGATCATTGTCATGCTGATCAGTATTTTGTTCTTCATGGTGATTCGTGTCGATAACGTATGGCTTCGCATGGTCAGCCGAATTCTTCTGATTCCGGTGATTGCGGGAGTGTCCTACGAGTTTCTTCGTCTTGCAGGGCGCAGTGATAACTGTCTCGTCAATCTGTTCAGCAAGCCGGGACTGTGGATGCAGGGACTGACGACGAGCGAGCCGGACGATGGAATGATCGAGGTCGCAATTCAGGCAGTTGAGGCGGTCTTTGACTGGAAGGCATACCTGCGTGAGAACTTCCCGGAGACCGAGATTCCAGAAGATGGAGAGAAAACGGCTTCAGAGGCGACTTCAGAGAGTGAGAAGGCGGTGCAGAAATGACGCTGTTTGAACTTTTGACGCAGGGAACCGAGTGCCTTGAGCGTGCAGAAAGTCCGGATGCGGGAAATGATGCGAAGCTGTTGCTGTTAGAAGCGTTTGGGCTTGATATGACGCATTTTCTGCTGAACCGGATGCAGAAAATGCCAGAGGATCAACGCGTCAGCGAGTGCGTAGAGAAGTATCGGGAGTGGATTGCGCGAAGGGCGAAACGCGTTCCGCTTCAACAGATTCTCGGAAGTCAGGAATTTATGGGAATGGAATTTTTCGTGAATGAGCATGTGCTGATCCCGAGACAGGATACGGAGACGCTTGTGGAGCTCGTGCTTGAGCGTGAGTGTAGAAACGAGAGACAGAATGAACAGCCGGATGAGCATGAATGTGAAAATCACGGCAAAATACAGAGAAACATTCAGCACAAGAAGCGGGTGCTTGATCTGTGTGCAGGTTCCGGTTGCATCGGAATCAGCCTTGCGGTGCTTGGCGGTTTTGAGTATGTGGCGGAAGCAGATCTCTCGGAGGAGGCGCTGAAGGTTACACGAAAGAATGTGGAGAGACTTGTGCAGGGAGCAGGGACAAGCGTTGAGTGTTTTCACGGCGATCTGTTTTCCGCGATTCCCGATGGGGCAGAGCCGTTTGACATTCTGGTGTCGAATCCGCCGTACATTCCGACAAAGGTTATTGAGGGACTTGAGCCGGAGGTTCGCGATCATGAGCCGATGATGGCGCTTGACGGGACAGAGGATGGACTGCTCTTTTATCGCAGGATTGCGAAGGAGGCGGGACGGGTTCTTGCACCTGGTGCGTCGGTCTATCTTGAGATCGGATACGATCAGGGAGAGGCAGTCAGCGAGCTTTTGCGTGAGCAGGGATTTATGGAGATTGAGGTGCATAAGGATCTTGCCGGAAATGATCGAGTTGTGTGTGGAAGATTTGTGGGGTAGCGGAGTTTGCCTGTACTTTCCCGTCACGGAGCCTGTTCCCTGAAATTAAATATAGATTTTGGTTGCAACTGTAAGTTTTATAAGTAAGAGAAACTGTAAGTTTATATAGAAAAAATAGGAGGATTTCATGTTCGATAAGTTAGAAGATATTCTGATTCACTATGAGGAGGTTATGCAGGAGCTCAATGAGCCGAATGTCACTGAGAACCAGACTCGTTTCCGCAAACTGATGAAGGAGCAGGCTGATCTTGGTCCGCTTGTTGAGGCATATCAGCAGTACAAGAAGGCAAAGCAGGATATTGAGGACAGCCTGATGCTTCTCGAGGAGGAGAAGGATGAGGAGATGCGTGAGATGGTGAAGGAGGAGCTCTCCGATGCCAGAAAGCGCGTTGAGGAGCTTGAGCAGGAGTTAAAGATTCTGCTTCTTCCGAAGGACCCGAACGATGACAAGAACATCATCCTTGAGATTCGTGCAGGTGCAGGTGGAGATGAGGCTGCTCTGTTTGCATCCGAGCTTTACAGAATGTATGTGAACTATGCGGAGAGCCAGAAGTGGAAGGTTGAGATTGTCAGCCTGAATGAGAACGGAATCGGCGGATTTAAGGAAGTTGTCGCAATGATCACCGGAAAGGGTGCTTACTCCAAGATGAAGTACGAGAGCGGTGTTCATCGTGTACAGCGAGTTCCGGAGACCGAGTCCGGCGGACGTATCCACACCTCAACCGCGACGGTTGCAGTTATGCCGGAGGCAGAGGATGTTGATGTGCAGATCGATATGAACGACTGCCGTATCGATGTTATGCGTGCATCCGGAAACGGTGGACAGTGTGTCAACACGACCGACTCCGCGGTTCGTCTGACCCATATTCCGACCGGTATCGTAATTTACAGCCAGACAGAGAAGTCTCAGCTTCAGAATAAGGAGAAGGCATTCCGTCTGCTTCGTTCCAAGTTGTATGATATTGAGATGGAGAAGAAAGCAAATGCCGAGGCAGCAGAGCGTCGTAGCCAGATCGGAACCGGTGATCGTTCTGAGAAGATCCGTACTTACAACTTCCCTCAGGGTCGTGTGACCGACCACAGAATCAACCTGACTCTGTACAAGCTGGACAAGATTATGAACGGTGATATTCAGGAAATCATTGATGCCTGCATCGCGGCAGATCAGGCTGCAAAACTGGCAAAGATGAATGAGGAAGCATAATCGATCATATAAGATTCTGATGGTTCTTCGCACTTGAGACGGATGAGGACGGAGAGATTTTGGTTGCAAGTGAAAAATCTGTTACAGAACACGAGGCAAAACTGGTTACCGTTTGTGTAGCGTATGAATAGTAACGAATTCCTGCGTTGAATTCGCTGTGTTTCTATGGTATATTACAAATAACCGCGAAGAACCCATACGGGATGAATCGCTAATAGAAAATGTAAGGATTCCAGTCGCGATCGGACAGATTTGCACACGGTATCTGTGTAAGATATGATAGGTGCAAGCTATCTTGAAATGTGGTCTGCAAGTGTGGCGACTGGCGAGCAAAATTAAAGGAGATTACTTATGAAGGGTATTATTCTGGCAGGTGGTTCAGGCACACGTCTGTATCCGCTGACGAAAGTGACATCCAAACAGTTGCTTCCGATTTACGATAAACCGATGATTTATTATCCGCTGTCTGTTCTGATGAATGCGGGAATCCGCGACATTCTGATTATCTCGACACCGGATGATACTCCTCGTTTTGAGGCACTGCTCGGTGATGGTCACCAGTTCGGTGTGAATCTTCAGTATGCGGTACAGCCATCACCGGATGGACTTGCGCAGGCATTTATCATCGGTGCAGATTTCATCGGCGGAGATTCCGTTGCGATGATTCTCGGTGATAATATTTTCCACGGTCAGGGACTCAAGAAGAGACTGCGCACAGCCGCAGAGCGTGCGGAGAAAGAGGGCGGAGCAACCGTATTTGGTTACTACGTGGACGATCCGGAGCGTTTTGGTATCGTAGAGTTCGATGCATCCGGAAAGGCTGTTTCGATCGAGGAGAAGCCGGAGCATCCGAAGTCCAATTACTGTGTGACCGGTCTGTATTTCTACGACAACCGTGTTGTGGAGTATGCAAAGAATCTGAAACCGTCTGCTCGTGGAGAGCTTGAGATCACCGATCTGAACCGCATTTATCTGGAAAATGGAGATCTCGACGTGATTCTTCTCGGACAGGGATTTACCTGGCTCGATACCGGAACCCATGAGTCTCTTGTCGAGGCAACGAATTTCGTGAAGACGATCGAGACTCACCAGCACCGCAAGATTGCATGTCTGGAGGAGATCGCTTACTTAAACGGATGGATCAGCCGTGAGGAAGTCATGGAGGCATACGAGGTTCTGAAGAAGAATCAGTATGGTCGCTATCTGAAGGATGTTCTGGACGGAAAATACATCGACAAGATCCACAATATCTAAGAGATTATTTAGATTATTCAGGGATGTTCCTTTTAGGTAATTAAGTAGAAACATCTACTCTGAGTTACAACGGTGATTGCCGGTGAACGAGCAGTCACGAAAAAGAAAAGAGAGGGCAGTTATTATGAAAATCATCGTAACAGGTGGAGCCGGATTTATCGGCGGAAATTTTGTTCACTATATGGTAGAAAAGTATCCGGAGGATCAGATCATCAATCTTGACGCTCTGACTTATGCAGGTAATCTGGAGACTTTGAAGCCGGTTGAGAATAAGCCGAACTACAAGTTCGTTCGCGGAGACATCGCAGATCGCAAGTTCATCTTTGATCTGTTTGAGAAAGAGAAGCCGGATGTAGTCATCAACTTCGCTGCTGAGAGCCATGTAGACCGCTCAATCACCGATCCGGACATCTTTGTCCGCACAAACGTAATGGGAACCACGACTCTTCTTGACGCTTGCCGTGAGTTTGGAATCAAGCGTTTCCATCAGGTTTCCACCGATGAGGTGTACGGTGATCTTCCGCTTGACCGCCCGGATCTCTTCTTTACCGAGGATACCCCGCTTCACACTTCCAGCCCGTACTCTTCTTCCAAGGCCAGTGCAGATCTGTTCGTAATGGCATATCACCGCACGTTCGGAATTCCGGTATCAATCTCCCGTTGTTCCAATAACTACGGCCCGTACCAGTTCCCTGAGAAGCTGATTCCGCTGATGATCAGCCGTGCACTCGCAGATGAGGAGCTTCCGGTATATGGAAATGGCGCAAATGTCCGCGACTGGCTCCATGTAAAGGATCACTGCCAGGCAATCGACCTGATCGTCCGCAAGGGCGCTGACGGCTGTGTATATAACATCGGCGGACACAACGAGCGCACAAACCTTGAGGTTGTAAAGACTGTTCTGCGCGCATTAGACAAGCCGGAGAGCCTGATCAAGTATGTAAAAGACCGTCCGGGTCATGACCGCCGTTATGCGATCGATCCGAAGAAGCTCGAGACTGAGCTTGGCTGGAAGCCGGAGTACAATTTCGACACCGGAATGAAGCAGACGATCCAGTGGTATCTCGACAACAAGGAGTGGTGGGAGCACATCATCAGCGGTGAGTACAGCAACTACTTTGAGAAAATGTACGGAGATAGACTGTAAGAAAAACGGAGGCAGTGACATGAAGGTATTGGTCACAGGTGCAAAGGGACAGCTCGGCACCGATCTGATGAATGAATTGGAAAAGCGTGGAATCGAGAGCATCGGTGTGGATGTTCAGGAGATGGACATTACGGACAGAGAGGCGTGTATGCGCGTGATTTCTGAGTCGAAGGCAGACGCAGTTATCCACTGTGCTGCATATACTGCGGTAGATGCAGCGGAAGACAATGTGGATCTCTGCCGGAAAATCAACGGGGAGGGAACTCGCAACGTTGCACTCGCATGTCAGGCGACCGGAGCAAAGATGATGTATATCAGCACTGACTATGTCTTTGACGGTCAGGGCACCCGTCCGTGGGAGCCGGATGACAACCGCAGTCCGCTGAATGTATACGGTCAGACAAAGTACGAGGGCGAGCTTGCGGTTGAGGAGCTTGTGGAGAAGTTCTTCACGGTTCGTATTGCCTGGGTATTCGGTGTCGCAGGAAAGAACTTTATCAAGACGATGCTTCGTCTCGGCAAGGAGCGCGGAGCAGTCAGCGTTGTGGATGATCAGGTCGGTTCTCCGACTTACACCTATGATCTTGCAAGACTTCTCGTCGACATGATCCAGACCGATTATTACGGACGCTACCATGCGACAAACGAGGGCTTTTGCAGTTGGTATGGATTTGCCTGTGAGATTTTCCGTCAGGCAGGCATGGACGAGGTAAAGGTGACGCCGGTTTCGAGCGATCAGTTCCCGGTTAAGGCAGTGCGCCCGGCAAACAGCCGTATGAGCAAGGCAAAGCTGGCAGAAAATGGATTTGAGCCACTCCCGACATGGCAGGATGCTCTTGGACGTTTCCTGAAAGAAATCGAGTATTAATCGACAATCGAGTATGAAGCAGGGCTTGAGTTGAGGATTGGGATCGGGCACGGAACAAGAGTCTGTGTCCGAGAACGGAAAGAGCAGGACAGAATTTATGGGAAAATATTTTGGAACAGATGGATTTCGCGGTGAGGCAAATGTCGATCTGACGGTTGAGCACGCTTATCAGGTGGGACGTTTCCTTGGCTGGTACTATGGACAGACGGCAAAGAGAACCCCGGAGAACCCGGAGGGACGTTGCAGAGTTGTGATCGGAAAGGATACGAGACGCAGTAGCTATATGTTTGAGTATTCGTTGGCTGCCGGTCTGACCGCTTCCGGAGCAGATGCCTATCTGCTTCATGTGACGACGACTCCGAGCGTTTCCTACGTTGTCCGTACAGAGGGATTTGACTGTGGAATCATGATTTCCGCAAGCCACAATCCATTCTATGACAATGGAATCAAGGTCATCAATGGACGTGGTGAGAAGCTTGAAGAAGAGGTTATCGAGAAAATAGAGGCATATCTCGACGGAGAGGCAGGAGAGATCCCGTTTGCACTGCGCGAGAATATTGGACGCACTGTGGATTATGCGGCAGGACGCAATCGCTATATCGGTTATCTGATTTCGATTGCGACCCGCTCGTTCAAGGGTAAGAAGGTTGCACTTGACTGCTCAAACGGAAGTGCATCTGCGATCGCAAAGAATGTCTTTGACGCACTCGGCGCAGAGACCTATGTGATCAACAACACGCCGAATGGCGTCAACATCAATACCGACTGCGGTTCGACACACATCCATGTGCTTCAGGAGTATGTGAAGAAGACCGGTTGCGATGTGGGATTTGCTTACGATGGAGACGCAGATCGTTGTATCGCTGTGGATGAGAACGGAAATGAGATCAACGGAGATCTGATTCTGTACATCTGCGGAAAGTATATGAAGGAGAATGGTTCTCTCTTCCACAACACCGTTGTGACGACTGTAATGTCAAACTTTGGTCTCTACAAGGCATTTGACCGCGAGGGAATTTCTTATGAGAAGACGAAGGTCGGCGACAAGTATGTCTATGAAAATATGGCACAGTACGGCAACTGTCTCGGTGGAGAACAGTCCGGTCACATCATTTTCAGCAAGCATGCGACGACTGGAGATGGCATCCTGACTTCGCTGAAAGTCATGGAAGTCATTATCGAGAAGAAAGAGACTCTGGGTCATCTGGCTTCCGAGGTTGAGATCTTCCCGCAGGTACTCAAAAATGTGCGTGTGCACAACAAACAGCAGGCACAGGACGATCCGAAGGTGCAGGAGGAGGTTGCAAAGGTTGCTGAGGCACTCGGAAGCGACGGACGCATCCTGCTTCGTCAGTCCGGTACGGAGCCGGTTGTCCGCGTCATGGTAGAGGCTTCAAGCGAGGAGCTCTGCGAGAAATATGTGGATCAGGTGATCGATGTGATGAAAGCGCAGGGACATCTGCTGTAAGGCGATATAGAAGAGCAGAGCCATGAAAAGAAAAAGAGAAAACTCTCAAAATTAAGAACCAAAGAGAGAATCAAAGAATAAGAATTGAAAATGAAAAAGAATCCCTCTCGATTCTCTGAGTATATGGATGCTCAGAAAATCAGGAGGGATTTTTATATGGTTATTTTTCAGCGTCGTTACCGTGTCTTACCGTTTTTTTATTTGCCTCATAATTTTTCAGAAGTTCCAGAGCCTCTTTTGACATCGGGTAGAGGATCACGATGTTAAACAGTGTCATCAGTCCGATGCCGACATCGCCGAGATCCCAGACAACCGTGTATTTTTGAAGTCCGCCGATGAAGAGCATAATCAATGCGAGAACCTTGTAGGCGGTCTGGAAGCACCAGCGGTTTCCAAACAGGTAGGAGACGTTGGAGCGCGCATAAAACAGGATTCCGATGAACGTCGAAAAGCTGAACAGTGCGAGTGTCAGTGCGATGAAGATCACGCCGATTGCTCCGAGATGATGGTGCATTGCAGTCTGAAGAAGATCCATTCCGGTCAGACCAGCAGTCAAATCTTCCGGTGCGAGGAGCATGATCATTGCGGTACAGCTACACACGACGATTGTGTCGATCAGGACGCCGAGTGCCTGGGTGAGACCTGTGCGAACCGGGTCATTGCTGTGGGCAGCGGCAGCGGCACACGGGGCAGATCCGGAGCCGGCTTCATTTGAGAAGAGTCCGCGCTTGACTCCGTTCATCAGCACAGCGCCGAAGCCACCGGAGACTGCCTGCCGAAGCCCAAATGCTTCCGAGAAGATGTGGGAGAAGACCGACGGGAGAAGCGTTAGGTTTCGGGCGATGATGAAGAGCGTGATCACGAAAAATCCGCCCGCCATGATCGGCACAAGGATGTCAAGGAGCTTGACGGTCGCATTTCGCTGAAGCACAATGACTGCGGACAGAATCACGAGAATGATTGTCGTGACAAGTGGCGGGATCTGAAACGCATTCTCAAATGCCGAACTCACCGAGTTACTGATAACCTGACTGATGCCACACCAGCAGATCAGACCGGAGATTGCGAACAGACAGGCGATCAGAGAGTGAGACGTTTTTCTGCCGGTTTTCTCCTCTACAAAATGGTGAATATAGTAGGCAGGTCCGCCGTGGTAACCGCCGTAGAGCGGGTCGGGCTCCTTATATTTCTGGGCGAGAACTGCCTCAACAAACGCAGTTGAGGAGCCGATCAGCGCCGTCACCCACATCCAGAACACTGCACCGGCTCCGCCGAGGGAGACGGCAGCGACAACGCCGACGAGGTTTCCCATACCGACGCGGGTCGCGGTGGAGATGATCAATGTCTGAAGCGAGGAGAGGTTGTCTGGATGCTCTTTTTTCTCGCTCAGCGCACGGAGCATATCCGGAAACAGGCGGATCGGAAGGAGATGGGTGCGAATCGTGAAATAGATGCCTGCGGGAATCAGAAGCAGGAGCATCAGCGAGATGCCGATCGAGCTGTTTTTCAGCGGAATCGTGAACAGATCGCCCCACAGAAACGAGTAAACGGTTTCAATTAAGTGTATAATCAATGAGAAATCGTTCCTTTCTTGAAATTTTTTCAGTCCGTTTTTTGGCTTCCAGGAAAATCCGGACGCTTGCTATTATATCGGTTTCCCGCAGGTTTGTAAATTGACAATTCCTTGAAGTTTTGTCGATAACAGAAGACAGAATTACCTGTTGTATGTTGGTTTGCACAAGATGGAAACTGGAATACAATAATGAAAACCGGAATACAATTCGGAAGGATTTTTCCGATGGATCAGGAAATTCACCAGGGACGGCTTGTCATGCCTGTTAAAATGTGATAAAATATAAGAACGTTGCGACAGAAAAGTCGGAAAATCCCGGGTGTGAGTCTGCATCCGGGATTTATCGTTTGTACTGTGACACCGAAGTTTATGAGAAAAGGAATGATGTACGATGGGGCTGAACCCAAACGAGTGACAATTTTTATTGTCAAGCATTATGGCGTGATTTACCGACTGCAAGGCTCAGGGAGTCGCGTCCTATGACGCTTTCATAGGCTTTGAGAAAGAGAAAGCAGATAAGACTATAAGACTTACAGCCAGATCTAAGACAAATGTAAGATAAGATGGCTGTGACAAGAGAGCGAAAAGCAGGAGGAGCAGATTATGTTAAATTACAAGAGATATAAGAGAGTACCGGTTGTTAATTACCCGGAGAGACAGTGGCCGAACAAGGAGATCGAGAAAGCACCGGTATGGTGTAGCGTTGACCTGCGTGATGGAAACCAGGCGCTGATCGAGCCGATGGTTGTTGAGGAGAAGATCGAGTTCTTCAACATGCTCGTAAAGCTGGGCTTCAAGGAGATCGAGATCGGTTTCCCGGCAGCTTCCCAGATCGAGTATGATTTCCTGCGTCAGCTTGTTGACCGCAAAATGATCCCGGATGATGTTCGTGTGCAGGTTCTGGTACAGTGTCGTGAGCATCTGATTAAGAGAACCTTTGAGGCAATTCAGGGAATCAAGAAGGTAGTCGTTCACATTTATAACTCTACCTCTACCTTACAGCGTGACGTGGTATTCCATAAGAACAAAGAGGAGATCAAGCAGATCGCAATCGACGGAACGAATATGGTCAAGAAGTATGCGAAGGACTATGACGGAGATCTGATACTTGAGTATTCCCCGGAGAGCTTTACCGGAACGGAGCTGGATTATGCACTTGAGGTATGTACCGCTGTTCAGGATACCTGGGGTCAGGCAACTCCTGAGAAGCCGATCATCTTCAACCTGCCGTCCACCGTTGAGATGAACACTCCGAATGTTTATGCAGACCAGATCGAGTGGATGGATCGCCACTTCAAGGATCGTGACAGCGTGATCCTGAGTGTACATCCGCACAATGACCGTGGAACCGGCGTGGCAGCTACCGAGCTGGCACTGCTTGCAGGCGCAGACCGTGTAGAGGGAACTCTGTTCGGAAACGGTGAGCGTACCGGTAATGTAGATATCCTGACTCTGGCTTACAACATGTTCTCTCAGGGAATCAATCCGGAGTTAAATATCGAGAATATCCGTGAGATCGCAGAAGTTTATGAGCGTTGCACAAAGATGAGCATTGACCCGAGACATCCGTATGCAGGTAAGCTCGTATTTACCGCATTCTCCGGTTCTCATCAGGATGCAATCAACAAAGGTATGCAGGCTCTGCATGAGCGCGGAGGCGAGATCTGGGAGGTTCCGTATCTGCCGATCGATCCGTCCGATATTGGTCGTCAGTACGAGCCGATCGTTCGTATCAACAGCCAGTCCGGAAAGGGTGGCGTAGCCTTCGTTATGGATACGTTCTACGGATTCAAACTGCCGAAGGGCATGCACAAGGAGTTTGCAGATGTGATCCAGAAGATCTCCGAGAAGCAGGGTGAGGTTGCTCCGGAGCAGATCATGGATGAGTTCAAGAAGAATTACCTCGACAAGAAGGAGCCGATGCACTTCCGCAAGTGCCAGATCACGGATACGGAAGTTGAGCCGGGTGAGTATGCAACCCTTGTCAAGGTTACTTATACGAATCATGGTATCGAGAAGACATTCGAGGGCATCGGAAACGGCCCGATCGATGCCGTTCAGAGAGGTCTTGAGAAGGAGCTTGGCATTCAGATGAAGGTTCTCGACTACAACGAGCATGCACTGACCTCCGGTTCCGGCGCACAGGCAGCTTCCTACATCCATCTGATGGATCAGGTAAGCGGACGTGTGACCTACGGTGTTGGTATCAGCTCCAACATCACCCGCGCTTCGATCCGTGGTATTTTCAGCGCAGTGAACCGCCTGTTCTTTTCATAATCTTTTCATAAACTTAGATCATATTTGTATAGCTTCATATAACTCAGAGTCGATGTTTCCCTTCTTCTGTTAAGTGGGGGGACATCGCAAAACGAAAAACTGGATAACACAAAACAGGATAACACAAATAGGACAAAAAACGCACCGGAGGAAAATTCCTTCGGTGCGTTTGCTTTTGGTGGTTATTGTGAGCTTTACGGCTGAGGACCGCCGGTCTGACCCGGGGTCAGGCTCGTTCCGCCGTTTGCACTTGAGCTGGTCATCGTGTTCGTGCTGTCCGTTGTGGAGGTGGAGGTACCGGACGGAGTTGAGCTTGTGCTGGAAGCCTTTCCTGCTCCAACGGTGATCGTTGTGCCAGTGGAAGTGTTCTCTTTCTGGTTGCCGGTTCCGGATACGCCAGGACCGCTGTTGCTGTCATTGCTGGAAGAAGAGCTTCCAGACGGAGTGGAGGTTGTGCCGGAAGTGTTACCGGAGGTGCTGTTGCTGGTGCCGGAATTAGCGGTTCCGTGGGAAACGTTCTGGGCAGCAGTGCCATCGTAAGCATTTGTAACGGAAACAGTCGTGGTGCAGATTCCATTTGCACCGAACTCATAGGTCGTGCCGTCAATCTTCTTCGACTCGCCTGCAACCATGCGTCCGTCTGCCTTCGGATCAAAGTAGTAATAATTTCCGCTTAATACAACCCAGCCGGTCTGACGATGTCCGGAGGTGTTGAAAAAGTAGTAGTAACCGCTGATGTCCTTGCTTCCGACAGACATGCGTCCATTTGCCGGATCCATGTAGTACTTGTTCGTTCCGTCAGACAGCCATCCGGTCAGCATGCGTCCGTCGGTGTGAAAGTAGAAATAGTAACCGTCGACCTGTTGCCATCCGGTTTTCATTTTTCCGTCTGCGCCGAAGAGGTACCAGCTTCCGTTGACTTCCTGAGCTTTGTTGACAACACATTTTCCGGAATCCGGTGCAAAGTAATACCAACCGCCGTCCATCTGTTGCCATCCGGTCACCATCACTCCGTTGCTTCCGAAGTAATAATAATCCTCGCCGATGTTCAGCCAGCCCTTGTGCATCGTGCCGTCGGTCAGAAGGTAATAGTAGTTGCCATTGTCATTGACAAGTCCATTTCCCATTACACCATCTGCCTGGAAATAATACCAGGTGTTGTTGATCTGCTTCCATCCGGTTGTCATAGCTCCGGTTGTAGGATCAAGATAGTAATAGCCGTTTGAAAGGTTCAGCCAGCCCTTGTGCTGGGAACCGTCTGCATCATAATATACATAGGCATTGCCGGACTGTGCCCAGCCGGTAGCCGCATATGCGGTGAGACCAGAACCGAGTGTCATTGCACTCATCATTCCAGCGACCACGGTTGCGGTAAAGAGCCGTTTGTTCTTCATGATAACCCCATCTCCTTTATCTTATTTTTATACTTAATTTATCTCGTATTGATTATAACACAACAAAAAAAGGAAAAGATAACAAATTTATTACGAACTGCGAAAAAATTCTAGTCGGTATGATGTTCCATTTTAGAAAATTCCTGTTTGAAGAAAATCAAAGGCAGATCAGCAGTTCTTTTGTTACTGTTCAAATGCCCTGCAAACAGTAACGTTCTTTTACTTTGCGGTAGTAGGCTTTCGCATAGCGATACTGGATGATTGTGTACTCGCCAAATTCCTCTCCGAGGGAAGCCTTGTAGACGGCCCAGAGACTCCATAAAAATCCGCCGAGGGCGACATAAGAATAAACGACGAGACGCTCGGTATTATCCGGGATTCGTCCAAAATAGATTTCCATCAGTTTTTCGAGGTCTTCTTCCTTGTAATAGGAGTAAATTCCCGCCATCGACAGATCGATCAGCGGATCGCACATTCCGGCATACTCCCAGTCGATCAGGCGCACGGAACCGTCTTTGAGAATCAGGAAATTGTCGGCATTTGCATCGATGTGCGACAGGACTTTTGGGCGGTTCATCGAGTCGAGCTGGTCGAGAAGTTCGATCATCTGAGCACGCACATTCTGATAATCCTCAAACGGGATTCCGCCATGCTGGAGACAGAGACGCTCATAAAACAGAATTCGCTCGCGGATGTCGAAGGAGTGGTCGACCGTCAGACCGGACTCGTGGAGCTGATGCAGGACTTTCATGCAGGCGCGCATGTCGTTCCAGTTGAAGGCTTCGGAGTTGCGTGCGCCATCGTAATATCTTGAAATCTTGTAACCGGTGTCTCCACTGATATAGATTAAGCGGTCGGAAATTCCGAGTGGCTGGATGGTCCGGTAAACTTCCGCTTCTTCCCTGCGGTTGATCAAAAGACCGGTTCCGGGTCCCGGAATTCGGCAGATGTAGGATTTTCCGTCGATCTGAAACAGGAACGATTTGTTCGTCATTCCCGATTTCAGACAGCGCAGATCATGGATTTCGGATTCCGGTACCCTGAATACCTTTGCGATCAGCTCAAGAGCTTCGTTGTTGGAGCGGGTCTGATAGCGGGAATCGAATCTGCGGAGCTCTTCAAGGTTCTCAAACTCATAGATCTGGTTGGCAGGCTGGCGGTTAATGTCGATCTCGAAGCGGTCAAAGTGGTGGATCAGAACATTTTCCCAGTAAAATTGCTCTGTTCCCGGAGTCTCGTACTCTTTCTCAAGCTCCGGAAGAAACTCGGCGGAAAACTCCCGCGAGAAGTAGACCGGTCCGTACATCACCCATGCATTTTCGCCTCCGACAGTCACATCGGTGATTCGTCCTTTTTTATTATAGGAAAGAACCCACTCGGAAGTTTTGCCCTCCATATAAGTCGAAGCGTACCACGCACCGCATTCATATTTGTGGAACATGTTTTCGCGGAGCCAGTTGTCGGACGAGAGAATGTACATGTTCTTTCCGTAGAGCGCTTTGCGCGCATGGTAGATCGTTGCGAGCGTGTTTTTGCAGGAATATTCCGGATTGTAGAGCAGGGTCACGTTGTACTTGTCGATCAGGTACTCGAACTTTTCTTTCAGATAACCTACCGCAATCGTGATGTTTTCGACTCCGGCTTCCCGAAGCTGGCGGATCTGGCGCTCAATCATGCGCTCACCGAAGACTTCAAGGAGTCCCTTCGGGGTTTCAAATGTGAGCGGGACAAAGCGGGAGCCGAAACCGGCGGCAAGGATCAGAGCTCCATCCACCTTGAACTGGTTCAAAAAGGTTTCGCCCTCGCAGGTCAGCTCGTAAGTGCCGGCGATACTCTTTCCTGGTGCAATGTAATGAAGATTCATACATTCTTTGATCAACGTGTTTACGGTGCCGAGGGAGAGCTCCATCTTCTGTGCAAGATCTCTCTGACTGCTGTGTGGGTTTTCTTTTAGGTAACGACAAATGAGTCCGATTCGGTTCATAAAAAAATCCTCCATCTTATTATTCAGATTCGTAGGTTCCGTATTTTGCTGGTTTTGCAGGTGCACGATGTCGAGATGCACTGCTGGTGCGCGCATGTCCTCGTGTGTACGACAGATTCGTCATGAATGTTCAAAAATAAATAAAATAACTAACTAATGAACAGTATAGCGCGGAGAACTAAAAAAAGCCATATAAAAACAGAATTGTACTAATATTAATACAATTTTCGTGAAAAATTCGATTTCCGTAAGGTTTTCGTAAGAAAACGCTTAGGGTTTTGTTATAGCATTTCCGGAAAAAGTGTATTATACTGTGAACTGTGATGGAGAGGTGGTAAACTTCCGGGCAGTATCCATAGTTGGTCATTTGTTACATAAATGTGAAAAATGTAAAAAACTATTGATAATTTACCTTATCAGAAGTATAATCACTTCGTGATGCGATTTTAATAGGAATTTTAAGAGCATTTCAGAAAGAAAAAGGAGAGTGCATTCATTATGAAGAAGCAGACTAAGATCGTTGCAGTTGCATCTGCAGCAGCAATGCTTGCTATCGGCGCTTCCATGACCTCTTTCGCAGCTACTGGCTGGGTTGAGGAAGATGGACAGTGGTACTACTATGATAAAGATGGCAACAGAGTAGAGGATGAGTGGAAGAAGTCCGGAGACAACTGGTACTGGCTGGATAGCGAGGAGAACGGCGCTATGGCAACCGATAAGCTGGTTGAGGATGACGACGACACCTACTATGTAGATGCAAACGGCGTTATGGTAAAGAATACATGGGTTAAGGTAGTAAACGAGGATCAGGATGATGATGATGATCCGGCTGAGTATCGTTACTACTACATGCAGAATTCCGGTAAGGCTTACAAGGCTTCTGATAACAGCAGCTCTGTAAAGTTCAAGACCATCGACGGCAAGAAGTACGCATTCGATGAGGATGGTAAGATGCTGTATGGTTGGATCAACAAGGATGATGCATCCCTGAAGACCGAGGACAGCGACTGGGAAGAGGCTACTTACTACCTTGGTTCCTGGGAGGATGGTTCTCTGAAGACCGGTTGGCAGAAAGTCAACGTTTACGATGAGGAAGAGGATGACGATTACGATTACTGGTTCAACTTCAAGTCCAACGGTGAGAAGAGAGCATCCGTAGAGGATAAGAAGATCAACGGTAAGCACTATCGTTTCGATAACCGTGGTGTTATGGTTTACACCTGGGGTCTGGCAAGTGGCACAGAGGCATCTGCTTCTTCAGCTGCTAACTGGCAGTACTTCAACAGCCCGGAGGACGGTGCTCGTGTAACCAAGGGTTGGTTCAAGGTTGTAGCTCCTATGACCGATGGTACCGACAACACCTTCAAGAACTACGGCGATGCTACCTTCGCAAAGACCAACGCAGATGATGAGTCTGAGAAGTGGTACTATGCAGATGGCGACGGCGAGCTGTACGTTGGTGCAATCAAGAAGATCAAAGGTAAGTACTACGGCTTCCGTCCGGATGACGGCAAGAAGGGTGCTGCAATGCTGACCGGTCTGTGCATCCTGCAGGTTGACAACAATGGTAACATTCAGAAGGTAATCGATGATGATATCGGTGCTGATGATGTTGACGATATCCTGGATGGCAAGTATGATGGTCAGGATTCTTGGGCAGCTGATGGCGTTAGCCTGTACTACTTCGGTAACAACGAGGATAGCGACGGCGCTCTGAAGACTGGTTCTACCACCATTTCCCTGGATGGTTCTTCCTACAACTTCTACTTCAGCAAGACCGGTGGTACCGAGGGTAAAGGTAAGGGTGTATCTGGTATCGATGATAAGAAGTACATCTACATGTTCGGTTGCAAGGTTAAGGCTGATGCAGACGACAAGTACCAGCTGGTTAAGGTTACCGCTAACACGAAGGGTTCTAAGGACATCAACGCTGACGGCGTATCCGTAGAGAAGGTTGAGGCTGCTGACTTCAGAGGCGATGCTATCACCGGAACTTACACCAACACCGATAACGAGTCTGTAAGCTACACTCAGCTTGATGATGCTGATCTGTACCTGGTTAATACCGCTGGTAACGTTCAGAAGAACAAGACCGCTGCTAAGGATGGCAACGACTGGTACTTCTATGTAAGCAACTACAACGCTAAGCTGTACACCAACAACAAGTCTCTGAAGGCTAAAGATGGTTCCGTAACCGATTGGAAGGGTCTGGTTAAGTAATTAACCTTTCACATCCATTCTGAGCCGTAAAGCGAATCAGATAATATAAAAGCCACTGCTCACAGTTTGAAAAAGCTGTGGGTAGTGGTTTTTTTGTTTTTTTTCGAAAATTGTAGAAATCGGATTGACAAAACTCTTATAATGAAAAGATATGTAGATATTTTATCGTCTTATCGTTTGTTGTAACCTTCATCTGAATTAGAAAAATCAGGTATGGGAATGGAAAATCAGATATGAAGAGGGATGAAAACAGTAGAAAAAAGATCTATTCATTATTGAAACGATTTAGACAGAATAAAGAGGGAGACTCACCGAGGTCTGCAAAGGAGAAAAAAACATGATGGAAGAGATTGGAAATATTGAAAAATTCGAGGAATATCTGAAAGATCAAAATTTAGCTGTCAACACGATCACGTCTTATTTATATGCAATCAGACAATTTTACAGTCTTTATGACACTCTGACCCGAAAAAACCTGCGGGAATACAAGTTATTTTTGATGAAAACATACAAACCTCAGACTGTAAATCTGCGGATTCGAGCAATCAACTGCTATTTGGAGAGCCTTCAGAAAGAAAAGTGGAAGCTCAATTCCGTCAAAGTCCAGCAGAAACCGTTCCTTGAAAATGTGATCAGTGAAGCCGATTATCTGTATTTTAAGAATTGCTTAAAGCGCGACGGGGAGATCTACTGGTATCTTGTCGTGCGATTTCTTGCGGCAACTGGGGCGAGAGTCAGTGAGCTTGTGCAGATCAAATCAGAACATGTTGAGATCGGTTATCTTGATCTCTACTCGAAGGGCGGAAAACTGCGCCGAATCTACATTCCATCCGCACTCCAGAAAGAGACATTAAACTGGATGCACGAAACAAAAAAGGACAGTGGATTTCTTTTTGTAAATCGAAAAGGAGAACAGATCACCTCTCGCGGAATCGCAAGCCAGCTTAAGCATTTTGCGGTCCGTTATGGGCTTGATCCAGCAGTCGTCTATCCACACTCATTCCGCCACCGCTTCGCGAAGAGCTTCCTTGAGCGGTATAATGATCTTGCGATGCTGGCAGATCTGATGGGGCATGAGAGCATCGAGACGACGCGAATTTATCTGAGAAAGACGAGTACAGAGCAGAGGAATATTGTGAATAAGGTGATTGATTGGTGATGGGGAGGAAAAGTTTATGGCAAGATTAAATATTCCTGTTGGTGTTTCTGATTTTGAAAAAATCCGGAAAAATGGATATTACTATATTGATAAGAGTAGCTTGATTACTGAAGTGCTAAAAAAAGAAGTGACAGGAGTGACGCTGCTCACCCGACCGCGCCGTTTTGGAAAGACACTGGCGATGAGTATGCTGGCGAGTTTTTTTGATATCCGAAAACAGAGTCAGGAGTTATTTGGAGGACTGGCGATTTCTTCCTATCCTGATTTATGTCAAAAATGGATGAATCAGTTCCCGACACTCTTTCTTTCGTTTAAAGATGTAAATGGTGCTACGTTTGAGCGGGCATTTGAGATGCTAAAATTTACGCTTTCGCAATTATGCATTGAGCATGCATATCTGCTGGCAAATGATGAGATTGATGATGGATATAAAGAGATTTTTGAAAAATTGAAAAATCAGACCGCCTCGATTACAGATGTCAAAGGCTCCCTTCTTGTCATGATGAAGATGATGCAAATCCATTACAAAAAGCCGGTTATCTTATTATTGGACGAGTGCGATGTTCCATTATCAAAAGCCAGTGGAAACTGTTATTATCATCAGATGTTGGAGATCATAAAGGCAATGATGAGTACTGCATTAAAAGACAATACGGCATTGCAATTTGCTGTTGTGACAGATTGCCTGAAGGTCTCGAAAGAGAGCATTTTCACAGGAACGAACAATTTTGTTTCTGATATGATTTCTAAGACGAGATTACAGGAATATTTCGGATTTACAGAGTCAGATGTGAAAACGATTCTAAAAGACTGCGACCGGATGGAGCAGGCGGAGAAGATAAAAAAATGGTATGACGGGTATCATTTTGGAGAAGTAGATGTATATTGTCCATGGGATGTGATGAATTACATCTATGATCTTCAGCTTGATCCGGAGGCTCTGCCGTCGAGCTATTGGAGAAATACGAGTGACAATGCGATTATCCGCTCGTTTATTGATTACAAGGGAAATGCGATCACGATGAAGTTAGAAACGCTGATGTCTGGTGGCTACATCCAACAGAGGATCGAAGAAGGGCTAACATACGATTATCTTCATTCTTCGGAGGATCATCTGTGGAGCGTTCTCTATTTGACCGGTTATCTTACAAAGGTGAAAGACAGTGATCTGCCAGAGGCTTTGCGGAAGCAGCTGAAGCAGAGTGGAAAGACGGCTCTGATTATCCCGAATCTTGAGATTCAGGAGATTTTTAAAGACACGATTATCAGATGGTTTGACGACAGCGTGGCAAAATGGGACTGTCAGGCATTATTTCAGGCAGTTTGGAGCGGAGATAGCGTGGCGATTACGAGAGATATGACAACTCTGCTGAGAATGACAATCAGCTATCACGATTACAGAGAAGATTTTTATCATGCATTTCTGGCAGGAATTTTTACCGGAGCAGGCTATCTGGTAGAATCAAATAAAGAGCATGGCGAGGGTCGAAGTGATGTCGTTGTCTTTGATTCCCGCGGAGGAAGAGTAGCTATCTTTGAAGCAAAGTATTCCAAGTCATTGGAAAAAATGCAGGTGGATTGCGAGCGAGCTTTACAGCAGATCGATGATCGGCAGTATGCAGAAGAGTTTGAAGATAACTATGATCATGTTTTTTGCTATGCGATTTCGTTTTTTAAGAAACGGTGCTTGGTGAAGGTGAAAATCTAAAACCAACATAAAACAGCGTGTGTAATATTAATTTTTACACACGCTGTTCTGTAAAAATGTTTCTTACAAGAAAATTAACTGTAAATAAGTTAACTTGTAATTTAAATGATTAGTAATTGTATTTATTTTACGTTAAATAAAATTACTTTTTAATCTTATTGCCAGACTCAGAAATGAGCTGTTTCCAGTCAGTAACCTTAACAAGATCCTCTGCGAACTCATGCTTCTCCTCATCCCATACTTTGAGAATCTCATCCTTACTCTTCAGAGTCTTGTTGTTGGTGTACAGCTTAGCCTTGTAGTCGCTTACATAGAAGTACCAGTCATTACCATCCTTAGCAGCGGTCTTGTTCTTCTGAACGTTACCTGAAGAATTTACCAGATAGTAATCACCGCCATCCAGAGTACTATAACTTACAGTCTCTTTATCGTCGTTGGTGTAAGTTCCGGTGATTCCTTCATATTCTTCGCTTGCGGATTTTCTGAAGTTAGCAGAATCAATTTTCTCAACAGTTACGCCATCAGCATTGATATCGATGGAATCCTCTGTGTTAGCGGTGATCTTAACAAGCTGATACTTATCATCAGAATCAGCCTTCACACGGCAACCGTACATATAGATGTACTTCATGTCGTCAATACCGGTAACACCCTTACCTTTACCTTCGGCACCACCAGTTTTACTGAAATAGAAGTTATAGGAAGATCCATCCAGAGAAACCGTGGTAGAACCTGTCTTCAGAGCACCATCACTATCCTCGTTGTTGCCGAAGTAGTACAGGCTAACACCATCAGCCCACTTACCCTGATCTTTATAATTGCCATCCAAGATATCATCCAGATCCTCAGCAGAGATATCATCATCGATAACGTCAGTAATCTTACCTTCTTCATCAACCTGCAGGATGCACAGACCGGTCAGCATTGCAGCACCCTTTTCACCGTCATCCGGACGGAAGCCATAGTACTTGCCCTTAATCTTCTTGATTTCGCCGGAAGCCAGATTACCGTCATCATTTGCATAATACCATCTCTCAGATTCATCATTTGCATCACTTGTTGCGAAGCCGTTGTTGTACTCCTTGAAGGTATTTTCGGTATCGTTAAGAGTAGGAGCAACTACCTTGAACCAACCCTTGGTTACACGAGCACCGTCCTCCGGGCTGTTGAAGTATTTCCATGAAGATGCAGAAGACTGGGTTGCAGTGCTTGTAGATGCAACTGTCCAAGTGTATACCATTACACCACGGTTATCAAAACCGTATTTCTTACCATTAATCTTCTTCTCTAAAATGGTCTGATCTTTGTTGGTGTTTGCGCGTTTTTCACCATTAGACTTAAAGTTAAACCAGTAGTCATAATCATCGTCTTTACCATCTTTGTCATCATATACGGTGATCTTCTGCCAACCAGTCTTCAGCCAACCCTCTTCCCAAGAACCAAGATAATAATCAGCCTCTTCCCAGTCGCTGTCATCAGTCTTCAGAGAAGCATCGTTCTTGTTGATCCAGCCATACAGCATCTTACCATCCTCATCGAAAGCGTACTTCTTGCCGTCGATGGTCTTGAAGTTTACTTTGGTGCTGTTATCAGATGCCTTGTAAGCTTTACCAGAATTCTGCATGTAGTAGTAACGATACTCAGCCGGATCACTGTCCTCGTCCTGATCCTCATTTACTACCTTAACCCAGGTATTCTTTACCATAACGCCGTTTGCATCTACAAAGTAGGTGTCATTGTCATCCTCAACCAGCTTATCGGTTGCCATAGCGCCACCTTCTTCGCCATCCAGCCAGTACCAGTTGTCTCCAGATTTCTTCCATGCGTCTTCTACTCTGTTGCCATCTTTATCATAGTAGTACCACTGTCCATCTTCCTCAACCCAGCCAGTAGCTGCGAAAGAGGTCATGGAAGCGCCGATAGCAAGCATTGCTGCTGCAGATGCAACTGCAACGATCTTAGTCTGCTTCTTCATAATGAATGCACTCTCCTTTTTCTTTCTGAAATGCTCTTAAAATTCCTATTAAAATCGCATCACGAAGTGATTATACTTCTGATAAGGTAAATTATTGGGAAGTGGGAGAGCAGTGAAAAAAATGGATTGAATGATAAGAAATTAGGATAAAAAAATAGAAAGTAGTACAAGAAAAATAAAGAAAATGAGCACAGGTAAAAACGGGAAACTATAGAATAAAGAGACAAATTCTGTATACAAAGTGCATATAGAAGAAATTCTTTTGGGTTTTAAGTGGGGCGGATGGGAAGACAAAAGAGAAAATAACACATGTTATCATGTGAAAAAATACGTCACTTTAAAGCAATAAAGAAAAAGTGTAAATTTGGATTTCAGACACATTCTACAAATTTCTTTCAATAAATAGATGTAAACGCTTACAAAACCCTGTAAATTGATAAAAATTAACCTTTTATGAATAATATTAAACTTGAGTTAAGATGTTGTCAAAACCGTTGAGATCGGTTATAATTAAATTTATGTTGTGTAATAATGACAGGAAAATATGATGGTTTTTAGGAAAACAATATAAAAAAGTGACAAAAACAGGAAAAATGTATCTTTTTTAACGTTTTCTTTGCAGAATAATCGGGAACCATTTTTTTGACTAATATTTAACGAAAAATGGGGATTTAGATGGGGTTGCATAGGAAATGTGGAAACAAGATGATAATGAAAATAGTGAAATTGAGAAATGCTTTTTGGCAGTTCGAGGAGGAAGAATACGATGAAACACTGGAATTCCGTTTTCCGGCAACTGTCCATGCTGAGCCAGATGGGGATCTCTCTGATGATGCCGCTTCTTCTGTGTCTTTTGGGAAGCTATTGGCTGAATATGAGGTTTCATGTCGGAGGCTGGATTTACCTGCTCGGCTTTTTCTTTGGGCTCGGTGGTTCCTTTGCGACAGCATACAAGATCTATCAATCCATTATGAAGGAGACAGATCGAAAAAAAGAAAAAAGATGTCCATCTTATAACCGGCATCATTGACAAATGTATCGGGAAACCAGCATAATCAAGGAAATGGCAGATACAAGTTCACAAAGTTATCTGAATGGACTTGAGGAAGTTGTGAGAAGATAAGAAACAGCAAAGAATCATAGAATAGAACAAGAATATAGAACAAAAGAGATGAGACAGGAAATTTGTAGGACAGAAATCAGATACAACATATCAGACACAAAATGTCAGCAGAAGGAGGATTCCGGTGATTCAGGTTCAGGATGCAGTGAAAAAGGAGACTGCCCGAATTGGGGCGGGAACGGCAGGAGTTTCTGTCGTGATGATTTTAGTATTTTGGGGCTTACATCTGGTGATTCCGGACTCAATTCCGTTTGACTACAAGGTGATTCTGGGGGCGGTGATCGGAAGTGCAGTGGCAGTGGGAAATTTCTTTTTCATGGGACTTACGGTGCAGAAGATTGCAGACATGCAGGATCAGGATCTGGCATATCGCCGGATGAAGACCAGCTACCATTACCGCACAATGATTCAGTTTCTTTGGATTATTCTCGCAGTGACGGTACCTTTCATTAACGGAGTAGCGGGAATTATTCCGCTCTTTGTCCCGGGCGCGGTTATCAAAGCCCGCGGAATTTTGGGCACTATAAAAACCAATAAATAATATGTAGGTTCAAAGCCTTCGTTTTCATTCAGGGGGAGCGGAGAACAAGAGCATACATGAAAAAGAAAGGAGGAAACAAGGATGAATTTTGATGTGACAGGTGCAGCCGTCTATTTCACAATTCCTACGGGGATTCCGATCCTTGGTGACATTCAGATCACAGAGACTCTCGTAGTCAGCTGGATTGTGATGGCGCTGATTACGGGACTGTGTATCTGGCTGACCCGTGACCTGAAGGTGGAGAATATCTCCAAACGGCAGGCACTTGCAGAGTTTCTGGTTGAGCAGGCAAACAACTTTGTCCGCAACAATACTGGAAGCAGAAAGTTCGACAAGCTGATTCCGTTTGTCGCTGCGCTCTTTACAACGAGTGTGGTATCGAACCTGATCAGTTTGACGGGCTTGAGAAGCCCGACAGCAGATCTGTCCACGGAGGCAGCGTGGGCGATTGTCGTATTTATTATGATTACAGGCAATAAGATCAAGGCTGGAGGATTCCTTGGATACTTGAAGGGATTCACGACCCCGATTGCGGTCATGACTCCGTTCAATATTCTTTCAGAGCTTGCAACGCCGGTCAGCATGGCATGCCGTCACTTCGGCAATATCTTGTCGGGTGTGGTAATCAACGGTCTGATCTATGCGGCTCTGGCACTTGCGTCAAGCGCACTTCTCGGATGGCTTCCGGGTGCTCTTGGACAGATTCTGGGAAGCATTCCGATTCTCGATGTCGGTATTCCCGCTATTTTGTCTGTATACTTTGACTGGTTCTCCGGAGCCATGCAGGCATTCATTTTCAGTATGCTGACGATCATGTACATCGCCAATGCGGCGGAGGGATGAGGCAGATAAATTTTATTTTCAGGAGGAAATTACTATGACAGATTTTCAGTTACTCGCGCGTGGTATCGCACTGGCAGGTTGTGCAATTGGTGCCGGAAGTGCTCTGATTGCAGGTATCGGACCTGGTATTGGTGAAGGTAATGCAGTTTCTAAGGCTCTGGAGGCAATTGGCCGTCAGCCGGAGTGCAAGGGTGATGTAACCAGCACGATGCTTCTTGGTTGTGCAATCGCAGAGACCACCGGTATTTATGGTTTCGTTACCGGTCTGCTTCTGATCTTCGTAGCTCCGGGTATGTTCATGAACTATCTTGGTTAATTCATGAATGATGCGGATCAGATATTAGATCGAATCAGATAGATATCAATAGATATGGATCGATATAGATCGATATGCCGGGTGAAAATCCGAGAAGATAAATGATCCGGAGAATGCGTGAACCGCAGGAAAACAGGAGGGAGAACATGCGCGAAGTACAGGATTTGGTGGGAATTGCACCATGGACCTTTATTGCACAGATCTGCAACCTCTTTATTCAGATGTACCTGATCAAGCGTTTTCTGTTTAAGCCGATCAATGCCGTGCTCCAGAAGAGAAAAGAGATGGCGGATGCTCAGCTGACGGATGCGAGAAAGTCCAAGGAAGAAGCGGAAGCGATGAAAGCCGAGTATGAGCAGAACATGGCTCAGGCAAAGGCAGAAGCAAGCGAGATCCTCAAGGACGCTCAGAAGTCCGCTCAGACAAAGGCAGAAGCAATCCTTCAGGATGCTCAGGCTCAGGCAGCCGGCATCAAGGCGAAGGCGGAGGCAGATATTGCTCAGGAGCGCAAGAAGGCAGTTGGAGATCTGAAGAATGAGATTGGCTCGATTGCCATGGATATTGCAGGAAAGGTAATTGAGCGCGAGGTCAGCGAAGATGACCACGAGAAACTGATTAACGAGTTTATTAAGAATGTAGGAGAAGCGTCATGATGGATACAGGCAGGCTTTATGGAGACAGCCTGTACGATCTGGCTGCCGAAGAAAAGCTGACAGAGACTTTGATGGGACAGGTGGAGATGGTCGCAGAGGTTCTCAAGGAGAATCCGGAGTATCTGACCCTGCTTTCTGAGCCGTCGGTCGCAAAGGCAGAGCGACTTTCTCTGATTGATGAGGCGTTTGGCGAACAGGTGCATCCGTATCTGCTGAATTTTTTCAAGATTCTGTGCAGTGAGGGCATCGTCCGCAGTTTTTCCGGATGTAGTCGGGAATTCAGACGCCGTTATAATGAAGACCACAACATTGCCGAGGCACTCATTGTCACAGCGGTTGCGCTGAAAGAGGAGCAGAGAGAAGCACTCAAAGCACGCCTTGAGAAAATCAGTGGCAAGACGGTCATCATGAAAGAAAAGCAGGAGCCTCAGGTTTTGGGCGGTATTCGCGTGGAGCTCGAGGGAATTGCTCTGGACGGAACGCTTGAGAATCGTCTGGACAACCTGCGAAAGCAAATTACCGAAAACTAAACGTATAAAGGACGGGTGTAAACATGCAATTAAAACCGGAAGAAATTTCCAGGGTCATCCGTAGCCAGATCAAACATTATCAGAATGCGATCGAGCAGAGCGAGACCGGTACCGTACTGACCGTCGGAGATGGAATCTCCAGAGTCAGCGGACTGGCAGGCTGTATGTCCGGTGAGCTTCTGGAATTTGAGGACGGCACATTTGGAATGGCGCAGAACCTGGAGGAGACAAGTGTTTCCGTTGTACTTTTCGGTTCGGATCAGGGAATCAGCGAGGGTCAGACGGTAAAACGTACTGGCAAGGTGGTTTCTGTTCCGGTCGGAGAGGCAATGATCGGACGTGTCGTAAATGCAATCGGACAGCCGATCGACGGAGCTGGCCCTATTGAGACATCGGAGTACCGTGCAGTAGAATCTCCGGCACCGGGAATCTGTGACAGACAGCCGGTTAAGGAGCCGTTACAGACGGGAATCAAGGCAATTGACTCGATGATCCCGATCGGTCGTGGACAGCGAGAGCTGATCATCGGCGACCGTCAGACTGGTAAGACGACGATCGCAGTGGATACGATCATCAACCAGAAGGGGAAGGACGTTATCTGTATCTATGTTGCAATCGGACAGAAGCGTTCGACCGTAGCAGGACTGGTATCTCAGCTTCAGGAGAGCGGAGCAATGGACTACACGATTGTTGTCGCTGCAACTGCTTCTGAATCCAGCCCGCTTCAGTACATCGCACCGTATTCCGGATGTGCGATGGGCGAGTATTTTATGAATAAGGGAAAACATGTGCTGATCGTATACGATGATCTGAGCAAGCACGCGGTCGCTTACCGTGCACTTTCTCTGCTGATTCGTCGTCCGCCGGGCCGTGAGGCATATCCGGGAGACGTTTTCTATCTGCATTCCCGTCTGCTTGAGCGTGCAGCTAAGCTGTCCGCTGAGAAGGGTGGCGGTTCGATGACGGCTCTGCCGATCATTGAGACCCAGGCAGGAGATGTATCTGCATACATTCCGACAAACGTAATTTCGATTACTGACGGTCAGATCTTCCTTGAGACCGAGCTGTTCCATTCCGGTATCATGCCGGCAGTAAACCCGGGTATTTCCGTTTCCCGAGTAGGTGGTAATGCTCAGATCAAGGCAATGAAGAAGGTTGCCGGTACTCTGAAACTGGTTTATTCCCAGTACCGTGAGCTTCAGAGCTTCGCACAGTTCGGTTCCGATCTGGATGCGGATACGAAGGCTCGTCTGGCACAGGGTGAAAGAATTGTGGAAGTGCTCAAACAGGGACGCAGTATGCCGGTTCCGGTTGAGAAACAGGTTGCAATTCTGTATGCGGTTGTAAATGGCGTGCTTTCTGCGGTTGCGGTAGAGGACGTTCATGAGTACGAGATGGGTCTGTATGATTTCCTCGACAGCGATGCAAACGGTGCGACTGCAATGGACAACATCCGTGCAAAGGGCACTCTCGATGCAGAGACTGAGGAGAAGCTCAAGACGGCACTCAAGGATTACACGGAGAAGTTTTTAAAAGCAAAATAGGGTGAAAGGAAGCTGAATGAAGCTGAATAAAGGAGGAAACTCATGGCTGCAAATATGAAAGCGGTAAAGCTGCGTATGAAGAGCATACAAAGCACCATGCAGATTACCAAAGCGATGGAACTGGTGGCATCCTCCAAGCTGCGCAAAGCAAAGGAACGTGCCCAGGTCAGCAAGCCCTGTTTTGAGATGCTTCGGGATACCCTTGGACAGATTGCATCTGGAAATACAGATTTCATGTCTCCTTACACCAGAGAGAGCAAAAGCGAAAAATGGTGTTACGTCGTGATCGCGGGTGACCGCGGTCTCGCAGGAGGCTACAACTCCAATCTGTTCAAGCTCGTGGAAGAGCAGGTAGCCGGAAAAGAGTATGAGGTGATGCCGATCGGAAAGAAGACGGTGGAGTACTTCCGTCGTCGAAATACAGGTCTGATGACAGAGGAATTTGCCGAGGCCGCAGATATTTCGATTGGAGACTGTTTTGAGATGGCAAAGCGGATCTGTGAGGGATACCGCGCCGGAGAGTACGGACATGTGGCTCTGTGCTACACGAGCTTCGTGTCGATGCTTTCCCAGAAACCGCAGACGACGGCACTTCTGCCGTTGAGGGACTTCTGTGAGGAGGAGACGGACCCGAAGAATGTTCGCTCTCTGATTCTCTATGAGCCGGACAGTGAGACCGTCTTTGACGCGATCGTTCCGGAGTACCTTGCGGCGCTGATCTATGGTGCAATGTGCGAGTCGGTAGCCAGTGAGCTTGCGGCTCGTCGAACGGCAATGGATGCAGCGACGAAGAATGCGGGAGAGATGATCGAACAGCTGAACCTTTATTACAACCGGGCGCGTCAGGCCAGCATCACGCAGGAGATTACGGAGATTGTTGCGGGCGCGGAGGAATCGTGAGGATAACAAGGAGATTCTTATATGAGTGAGAAACATATTGGCAAGGTAGTGCAGGTAACCGGCCCGGTACTGGATATCCGGTTTGCAGAGGGTGAATTGCCGGCACTGCTGAACGCGATTGAGATTGAGGTGAACGGTCACCGCGTTGTGGCCGAAGTAGCCCAGCAGATCGGCGACGATGTGGTGCGTTGCATCGCTATGAACTCTACCGACGGTCTGGTTCGCGGAACGGATGCTGTGGATACGGGAAATCCGATCACGGTTCCGGTCGGCGAGGAGTGTCTGGGAAGAGTATTTAACCTTCTGGGTGATCCGGTAGATGATATGCCGGCTCCGGAGGCAAAGGAGCGTTGGGCGATTCATCGTCAGGCACCTTCCTACGAGGAGCAGACTCCGGCAACGGAGATCCTCGAGACCGGTATCAAGGTCGTAGACCTGATCTGTCCTTATGCAAAGGGCGGTAAGATCGGTCTGTTCGGAGGTGCAGGTGTAGGTAAGACGGTTCTGATCATGGAGCTGATCCATAACGTTGCGACAGCTCACGGCGGTCTGTCTGTATTCACCGGCGTAGGAGAGCGTACCCGTGAGGGTAACGACCTTTATGGAGAGATGAAGGAGAGCGGGGTTATCGATAAGACTGCTCTGGTATATGGTCAGATGAATGAGCCACCGGGAGCTCGTATGCGTGTGGCACTGTCCGGTCTGACAATGGCGGAGTACTTCCGTGATGTCAAGAACCAGGATGTGCTTCTATTCATCGACAACATTTTCCGTTTCACCCAGGCAGGTTCTGAGGTATCCGCTCTGCTTGGACGTATGCCGTCCGCAGTAGGTTACCAGCCGACTCTGGCAACGGAGATGGGTGCTCTTCAGGAGCGTATCACTTCCACGAAGAAGGGTTCTATCACTTCTGTTCAGGCAGTCTATGTGCCGGCAGATGATTTAACTGACCCGGCTCCGGCAACAACGTTCACCCATCTGGATGCAACCACGGTACTTTCCCGTGAGATCGCCAGCCAGGGCATTTATCCGGCAGTAGATCCGCTGGATTCTACAAGCCGTATTCTGTCTCCGGAGACTGTTGGACAGGAGCATTACGACATCGCTCGTGCGGTACAGAGAGTGCTTCAGCGTTACACGGAGCTTCAGGATATCATCGCAATCATGGGTATGGATGAGCTGTCTGAGGAGGATAAGCTGACCGTTTCGAGAGCGCGTAAGGTACAGCGTTTCCTGTCCCAGAGCTTCTCTGTTGCAGAGCAGTTCACCGGTATGGCAGGACAGTACGTTCCGCTGAAGGAGACCCTGAGAGGATTTAAGAAGATTCTTGACGGTGAGTGCGACGACATTCCGGAGAGCTGTTTCCTGTTTGCCGGAACCATCGACGATGTCTATGAGAAGGCAAAGAAGTTACAGCAGTAGGAAGGAGGAAGCCGTATGGGATCAACCTTTCATTTGCAGATTGCCTCTCTTGACGGTCTGATGTATGACGGGCAGGTGCAGAGCGTATCCTGCCGAACGATCCATGGAGATCTTGCAATTCTGGCTCACCACATGAATTATTGTACCGCAATCGGTATGGGTAAGGCTGTTGTGGTGCTCGAGGATGGAACAAAGCGGGAGGCTGCCTGCATCGGTGGAATGCTGACTGTGATGAATGGTGAGTGCCGTCTGATGGCGACGACCTGGGAGTGGAGCGAGGACATTGATGTGACTCGTGCGGAGGCTTCTAAGAGACGTGCAGAGGAGAAGATGGCGCAGACCGGTCTGTCTGAGCAGGATTATAAGATGGCGGAGTCGAAACTGCACCGTGCGCTTGTGCGTATTGGAACAGCGAGACAGAATCGCCGGAATTAATTTTTGAGTGTATGGATATAAAATAATCAAATAATCAAAAAGCAGGGATTTCTCGTCGCAGATGCGTCAGGAAATGCCTGCTTTTTTCGTGTTATTTCTTTTGCGAGAACCTTCCCATGCCGGAGCCTGTGATGCATCCTGAGTTCAAGTCTACGCTTGTAGAGATTTTGTAAGTGATCCTGAGTTATATGTATTTATTAGGCATGCTTACGGATAGAACGGAAATAATTTCGCAGTCCGAGCAAAATCATCAGAAGGACGTTGACGCTCAATGTGCCGATTGCACCGGTCATTCCGGAGCGGTCGGCGATCCATCCGATCAGAGCCGGGGTGAGGATTCCACCGAGTGCGGAGACTGCGGTCAGAACAGACATTCCGAGTGTTGATCCGACGATATATTGTCCTCCTTCTGCGATGCAGGTCGGATAGATGCCTGCGAGGAAGAAACCGAGTCCACCGAGGGCGAGTGTGACGATCGGGAGAGTCGTCGCGTGGGTCAGAAGGAAGAAGAATACCGTGCTTCCGATGGTCTGGATCACGATCATTCGGCTTCTTCCGACTGTGGCAGAGATCTTTGCAGTCATGAGTCGTCCTGCCATGATCATCAGCCAGGTGACAGATACCATGTTTGTCGCAAATGTGGTGCTCATGATGCCGGTGTTCTGAAGATAGGTCACGAACCAGCCGTTGATTGAGTTCTCAATTCCGAGATAGAAAAAGAGAACGAAGGCGATGCACAGAAAATCGGAATTTTTCAGGAAATCCAGATTTCCGGAGTTCTTTGAGGTTGGGCTGGTGGCAGAAGTAGTCTTTGAGGAAGCTACCCTGGACGATTGCTTCGTGTTCGATTTCTTCTCAGAGGAAACGAGCGAGTAATCCATGCTGAAATAGCAGATCCCGGCACTTGCGGAGAGGAGAATCAGCAGGTAGAGGATGGTTCTCCAGCCAAAGCCAAGTCTGAGCAGGCAGGCGGTCAGAAATGGGGATGCAAATGCGCCGATTGCAAAGCTACAATGAAGAAGATTCAGGTAGCGTGCAGGCTCTTCTATGACCTGATTGACTGCCAGATTGTTGATGATGGTGACAGAACCGCGCGCCAGACCGATGCAGAAGATCAGAGCATACATGGCCGGGAGCGGAGGAAGGAGAGAAAACAGGAAGAGGGTGATCGGGATTGTGAACGACCAGAACGAGATGGAAACGCGCAGTCCAAAGCGGGCTGTCATTGCCGGAAAAACGAAACTGGCGAGGAAGTTACCGATTGCCATGAAGGACAGAAGACCGCCTGCCGTTGCAAAGTTCATGCTGGATTCTGCAATCAGGGAGGGCATGATTGCACCGAAGGAAAGGATGACCATTCCACTGACAAAGTATCCGTAGCAACAGCGTCGAAAGACGGAGAGTGCCAGTTTGGTTTTAGAAACTGAGGAATTCATACGTTTGCTCCTTTGAAGTGTAGTCTGGTAGCTGTGAGAACGAGGACACAGAACCGTTATGTGTAACTTTCATTATAGGTCTTTCTGTGGACAGTGGCAACTCTTTTCGGACAAGCTGGTGGAGTACAAATCGTTACGGTTCATGCACATGTGTCCAGTAACGGAATTTGCCGTGGCTTCTCATTTAAATACGGTAAATTCCCATTGTCACCATCTTATCTTACGGAGCTCTCGGTTCCACAGGAGGACAGATTTTCGTTTGTGTGAAGTTGTGTTAAGATAGGGAGTAGAGTGAAATCAAAAGTATGAAAAAGAATTCAAGTCTGGGCGAGATTTCGTAAGAGAAGAGAGATGAGAAATATGATGAGAGATGCAGGAAATGTAGAGAACAAAGAAAAGCAATATACTGTGGTTGCGTGGATCTGTCTGATTCTGGCGCTGTTGTTTCAGGTGATTGCAAGAAATGTGCCGGGATTTGCGGACTGGTATGCACATCACACCTATCCGCTGATTGTCGGGAGTGTGGGGAGAGTGTTTGGGTGGTTTCCGTTTTCTGTCTCTGAGTTTGGAATCTATGTGATTGTGGTTGTCGGAACAGGATGGCTGATCGGGCAGATTCGCGCGCGAAAGCCATGGAGGATGCGTCTTTTGCGGAGAATGTGTTTGACGGCGACGTTGCTGTTTTTCTTGTATACAATGAATTGTGGGATCAATTATCATGCGAGAGCGTTTTCCGAGTATGCGGGGATTGAGACGGGGCGCTATACGACCGAGGAGCTTGCAGATTTGTGTGAGTTTCTGACAGAGAAAGTTAATGAAAATGCGCCTGTTTCCGAGGAAGACTGGGAGAAGAACTTTTCTTATAAAAATAAAAAGTGGGAGTGGCAGAGAGAAGAAATTTGTGCGATGCAGGCGGTTGGAGAACACTATCCGGAGCTTGCGGGATTTTATCCGAGGGCGAAACAGGTTACCGTGTCGGAGATTTTGTCGATTCAGCAGTTGAGCGGGATTTATTCACCGTTTACGGTGGAGGCAAATTATAACAGGGCGATGACGGATTACAACATTCCGCACACGATCTGTCATGAACTCTCTCATCTGAAAGGGTTTATGAGGGAGGATGAGGCAAATTTTATTGCCTGTCTTGCTTGCAGTTTCTCGGAGGATCGGGCATTTCGGTACAGTGGATACCTGCTTGGATGGATTCATGCGACAAATGCGCTTGCCGATGTTGATCGAGATGCATATCAGAAGTGTGTTGCGAGGTTGGAGACGGAGGTAAGGGAGGATCTTGCCAGGAATAATCAGTTTTGGGATCGTTATGACACAAAGACTGCCAAGGTCGCAAACCAGATCAACGATACCTATTTGAAGGCAAATCTTCAGGAAGATGGTGTGAAAAGTTATGGCAGAGTTGTTGACCTGATGCTTGCCTATCGAAAGCTGGAGAAGCGTGGAGAGTGACGATTAATAAAAAAGAGAGTTCACAGAAGATGAGATTTTCATCCTCTGCGAACTCTCTTGTATTTGTATGAAAGGACTGCATACGAGCTTCCTGCAGGATTATTTTGCAGATCGCAAAAGCATCGGTGATACTTTCACGAATCCTATTCCTCAGTGGAAGCTGCGCTCTGACCAGCTACAAGTACAGTGGAAGTTGCAGTCTGCTCAGCCTCAGCGTTTGCGTTTGCCTCAGCCTCTTCCTTTGCCCGCTCAGCCTCAGCTGCAATCGAATCCTGCTCACTGCAGGTTACGGAGAGGGTTGCGCTTCCGTTGCTGTAAGTCAGGGTGTAGCTGTTGCCAGAATCGGTGTTTGCGCTACGATTGAAGGATGCGGTTCCTGCATTGCGAGCCTCGTTGATCGAGTCAATCACTGTCTGACCCTCAGTCTCGCCTACTGCTGCGATTACCATCTGATTGAAGGTATTGCCGAAGATCGTAGCTTCCTCACCGCCCATGGCGTTGAAGTTGTAGAACAGATCGAATGCCTGCGGTTTGTAGTTGGTGGAAGACTCCTTAACAGACAGCCACTCGGTTGCCTCTAAGAAATGGTAACCATCGTTGGTCTTGAATGCATAGGTGATCTCGGTGTTGTCCTCGTCGGTTGTGCCGGCAATATCGTCGTTTGTGCAAGCCTTGCCTGCCTCGATGAAGTATTTGTCCATAAATACCTTCATCTCGGACTGATAGGAAGTGCGTCCTGTCGTGGTAGCAGTGGTAGCTGTCTTTGCAGCGTCAGCAGCGACCTCAGCAGAAGCAGCTTTTCTTGCCGGGCTCGGACGGGAAGCAAGCTCTGCCTTGCGGGCTGCCTCACGCTGGAGATCCTCCTCGGTCTTCTCGATACGACGACCATCGTCATCAAGGCGGTATCCCTCAACCTTGGTGTTCGTCATTGCATAACCATCCGGGTCCATGTAATACATCGCTCCGTCTTCCGGATCGGTGAACCAGCCAGCATATACCGGGCGGGAACCGTCATCGTTCTCGTAATATTTACCATTCTCATCGGATTTCCAGGAACCTGCAAATGCGGTCATTCCAGTGGAGATAGAGAGTGCAAGTGCAACTGCTGCCATGCTGAGAAAACGTTTCTTCATGTTAAAAGTCCCTCCATGTTCGTAGAATCAATGTTTTAAATACAGTCATTCATGTATAGGTTGTTGAATGAACGAAAATCTAGCGTTTCTTTTCAAATCTTCCGGAGTTGTCAACGTGGTAGTTGTCAACCCAAGTATTCCTTGCCATTACACCATCTTCATCGAGATAGTACCAGGAACCGTCATCCTTGAGCCAATAATCGGATTTGCGGTTGCCGTTTTCATCGAAATAATAGCGGTTTCCGTCGATTTCAAGCCATCCGGTTGCCTTGGAGCCATCATCCTTCATGTATTGCCACTGATCTTCTCCGGTCTTGCGCCATTCGCCTGCCATTGCAGGAATGACATTCAGAAGAAGACAGAAGGTAATCATAGCAAAGAGTATTCCTATTTTTTTTCGCATAGTCAATCACCTCTTTTTCTTGCTGACCTTATTATAACAGCATGAGAATTTGATGACAATAGCTCGAAAAGGATTGTAAGGAAATCGGGGGAATCGTAAGAAAATCGTTATGAACGTCATGATTGACAGAAATTTGGGGGGAGAAAACTTCTGAACAGTAACAGGTGTCGAACTTTGCGATTAAATTCGCTTTTCAAAGAAACAAAAAAGAATTATATTGATTATATTATAGAAAAGAAAGTGAACAGAAGACAGGCTCAGAGATTTTCTGACAAAAAATCAGCCGAAAAGAATCGAGAGAAAATCTCCTGAGTCTGCGAAATGATAAAGGAAATTCGCTTGATGCAGGGAGTTAAAAAGGAGGCACATGAGATGGGAATGTTGGAAAATTGGAAACGGCTGAAGCAGGAAAACGAGAGCCTGAAAAAAGAAAATGAGATACTTTTGAAGACGATCCGTCAGATGCAGAAAACGCAGGATCGTCTGATTGTTCGATATATTACTGGTACAGATTGTGTAAAAAATGATGAAAAATAAAAATTTGTGGAAATCCGCTTAATCAATCTGCGGATTCGGATTGCTCATCCGGTGAATCGGTATTATTCTTGGAAGAGAGATCATCCTGCGAGGAGGATGGATCGTGATCCGGCAAAGCATCGGAAGAAAGCGATTCCGGAAGATCCGGAAGAGAATCTGCACTTTCAAAACGCGGTTTTTTGCTGAGAAGTTCCCAGATCGTCTCGTGCATCCAGTTGAGAGTTTCAAGCAGCTGCTTGTTCTCCAATTTCAGATCATAGACCTGAGAGTGAAGAGTGGCAATCGTCTTTCGATAGCTGTGTGCACGGTCTGCGGTCAGAATCCGGTTGGAGACGGACGGATCGTGGGACAGGATTTTCTGAATCAGAAGGGCATCTCTCGCCTCAAGGCTGAGGTTGACAAAATCCGGGTATGGCAGGTCGAGACAGTCCAATTTCTTGAGACAATTCGGACAGATTGCGTTCTGTTCAAGATGAAAATATCCGTAGTATCCGCATTTTGGACAATAATAGACAGCCAGTTCCCGCATGATTTTACTTCCTCCCAACAATAAATCCTTAAATCCTTTGATTTTCAAGGCTGATAAATGGGGATACTTCCCCACTTCGTATCACTCAAACAATCACAATAATGGTTACGGCAGTTCCGAAAAAATATAACAAAAATTTAAAATTTTTATTTATCTGGTCTTATAAAATTCAAATACGCGTCAGGAATAAAAATAAAATATGGGCAACAAAATCATTTCTTATAGTGGTGAACGGATGAAAAGACTTGATTTTGTGCCCATAATGTTTAATTGTTTTTCGTTCGCTTATGTTTTACTGCTGGATAATGCCGTTTCGGTCAACCACCCAGATCTTATCGTTGGAGTCCTTGAAATCCTTAAATCCGTTTCCAAGCTCCGGTCTGGAGGAAGATTTTGTGGAAGCAGAAGCCTTCTGGATTGCTCCGGAGGTATTTACAAGGTAAAGCGTTCCGTCGAGGTCGGCAGGTGCGTAGCGTAAGTCGCGGTCTGCATCGAGACGCAGTCCACGGCGATAAACGCTGTTGTCGCGGACTCCATGAACGCCCTGTCCCTTGTTTCCGCCGTCCGTGTAGAAGAACCAGGACTGGGTCTCATCGAGATCCTCATCGTAGATCGACTGTCTGCCGGTCTTCATCACGCCGTCCTCTCCAAAGTAAAAGTTTGCGGTAGTTCCGTCCTCAAGCGTTACCTCCTGAAGACCGGTCTGCATCTCTCCGCGGGTGTTGAAGCCATAACGGCGGGACTCCACGCTGAATGTCTGGACGCCGGTCTGTGCGTAGTAAGGTGCACCGTTTTTGAAGTAAAACTTGAAGAGCTCGCCTTCCTCGCTGATCTCCGGAGCGCCCTCGATCGTGTACCAGCCGTTTGCGCGCTTTCCGTCCTCCTCATAGTACTGATAGGAAGAGATCTGCGGTACAGAAGTAGCAGATGCATCGGTGGCGTTGGATGCGGAGGCAAGGTTATTCTCGCCCTCGGTTCCGGTTGCATTTGCAGAATCAGAAGCCGGAAGCTGATACCAGCCGGTCTGTAAAATGCCGTTCTCAAATGTATAGTAATGATTTTCGATCTTGCGGTCGATCTGGTTCATCACCATGCGACCGTTTCCGTCAAAATAGTGCCAGACAAGCTCATTGTCCGGATCATCGCTCTCATTCTCAAGCTGAATCCAGCCCGTCTTCATGACACCGTCATTTTCTTCTCCTAAGTAGTAGGTAAAGCCGTCCAGCTCGATCTTTCCGGTCTGCATATGGCTCTCTTCATTAAAGTAATAGTATTTTCCGTCAATCACCTGCCAACGGGAGGTGACTGCTTTTCCGTCTTTTCCGAAGTAATACCAGAAAGTGTCCGGGGCCTCATCGTCCCATTCCTCTCCATCTTCTCCGATCCAGCAATTCACAACGCGCTTTCCGTCAGCGTCAACGTAGTACTCGTCAACCATCGAGGAGCGTGTCAGACGGCCATCTTCCCCAAGATAATACCACTCGCCGTCCTTCTTTTTCCAGGTGTCGGTGAGATAGTAGCCGTCGCTGTCGCGGTAGCGGAGCTCTCCGTCTTCCTCCACCCATCCGGCAGATGCACCGAATGCAGTCTGCACCGTGCCCGGAATCCATGCCGGGATCGAAGGAAGAACCGCGGTGAGAACCGCCGTTGTGGATAATACAGCCAGTGTGGTAAATTTTCTGTTTTTCATGAAAATAATCTCCTTTAAATAAATCTCAGATTCTGTTCTTCGCAGAATCTCGGTGGCCGAAAATCCGTCTCTGCATTACTCTGCGATTATAGCGGATTTGATTTTTGATTTAAAGTGATGGTTGATGGAAACGGTGGAAAGGCATGGGAAAGTGTGTTATACTCTCCTCATACTGTACGGACCCCAGAGGGCTGGGGGGTAAGACTAAGTTTAGGAGATAAGCGAGGGGCTTTACTATGAAAATGAAAGTATCAAACTATATCGCACAGAGAATTGTCGATGCCGGAATCAATCAGGTGTTCACGGTGACGGGCGGAGGCGCGATGCATTTGAACGATGCACTCGGACATCAGAAGGGACTTTCCTGTCTCTATCAGCATCATGAGCAGGCGTGTGCGATGGCAGCGGAATCCTATGCGAGAATCCACAATAAAATCGGTCTGCTCTGCGTGACGACGGGACCGGGAGGAACGAATGCAATCACCGGAGTGGTCGGAGGATGGCTCGACTCGATCCCGATGCTGATTCTGTCGGGACAGGTGCGCTACGACACGACGGCGCGCTGGTCGGGAGTCGGTATTCGTGCGATGGGGGATCAGGAATTCGACATCACAAAGTCGATCGCGTGCATGACAAAGTACTCTGAGATGGTGATTGATCCGATGAGAATCCGTTTCTGTCTTGAGAAGGCTCTTTATCTGGCGCAGACGAAGCGTCCGGGTCCGACCTGGCTTGACATTCCGCTGAATGTTCAGGGTGCTTTTGTTGAGACCGAGGATCTCATCGGCTTTGATCCGGAGGATTATGAGGCAGGTGGCACAGGATGGGCTGGTGTCTATGAGAGCGATCCGCCTCATGCGACTGCGGAGGATTTTGCCGGAAATGGTGAGCAGAGGGAACCGGAGCTTCCGAAGGTGACCGAGGAACTCGCGGAGACGATTATCGAGAAGATCAGACAGGCAAAACGCCCGATTTTCTACACCGGAAACGGAATCCGGATTGCAGGTGCTTACGAGGAGTTTCTTGAGACCGCAGAGCGTCTTGGAATCCCGCTTGTGACCGGATGGAACAATCAGGACTGTGTCTGGGATGAGCATCCGCTCTATGCAGGACGTCCCGGTGGAATGGGAGATCGCCCGGGCAATCTTGCGGTTCAGAACAGCGATCTCGTCTTTTCGGTGGGAAGCCGTTTAAGCATCCGTCAGGTCGGATATAATTACAAGACCTGGGCGCGCGAGGCCTATGTGATTGTCTGTGATGTCGACGCAGAGGAACTCAAAAAACCGAGCGTTCACGTTGATCTTCCGGTTCATGCAGATGCAAAAGATCTCTTGGGTGTGATGAATCGGGTGCTGAAAAAGCAGGGCGCAGACAAGGATCATCCGGTCTTTAACGGCGGAAAGGGTCTCAAAGATCTGAACTGGGTGGAGACTTGCCGGATGTGGAGAAAGCGTTATCCGGTGATCCAGAGCAAGCATCTTAAGCGTCCGGATAGCGAACCGGCGAATATTTATGCGCTTGTGGAAGCGCTCAGCAGCAGGCTCAGCGAGGATCAGGTGACGGTTGTCGGAAATGGCTCAGCCTGTGTTGCAGGTGGTCATGCCTACATCATCAAGAAAGGTCAGCGTTTCATCTCGAACTCGGCGATTGCGTCGATGGGATACGATCTTCCAGCAGGAATCGGAGCCTGCATGGCAGTTCACGATCCGGAGTTTGAGGGCGATGGAATGTCGTCCCACGATCTGATTGTGCTGACCGGTGATGGAAGTATCCAGATGAATCTTCAGGAGCTTCAGACGATCATCTCGCATCAGATGCCGATCAAGATCTTTCTGATTAACAACAATGGTTATCACTCGATCCGTCAGACGCAGAAGAATTTCTTTGGAGAACCACTTGTCGGAGTCGGAACTGACAGCCATGATCTGAGCTTCCCGGATATGGAGAAACTTGCGTATGCCTATGGATATCCGTATGTGTCAGCTCATCACAACAGTGAGCTTGCAGATGCAGTCGAGAAGACGCTCGCAATTGACGGACCGGCTATCTGTGAGGTCTTCGTCTCAACAGACCAGAACTTTGAGCCGAAGTCTTCCGCGAAACGTCTTCCGGATGGAACACTTGTCTCCCCGCCACTTGAGGATCTCTCCCCATTCCTTTCGGATGAGGAAATGGATGAGATGATGATTATTCCGAGAATTCGTGGATAAGATCATGGATGGGACAATTTACAAATCCGTGGATAAGAAAATCTGGAAAAGCAGGATAAAAAGTAGAATGAAAATTGTAGTGACAGGAGCAACAAGTTTTATTGGAACCGCCAGTGTACGGCGGTTCCTTCTTGACGGACAGGATGTTTTTGCGGTCATTCGTCCGGGATCAAAAAATCTTCCGGCTCTCTTGCAGGTGGAGAAGGAGGTCGCGGAACAGATGAGTAAGACAGGCACAGTTTCGGGCAGACTTCAGATTGTGGAGTGCAATTTGAGCCAGATCGAGAGGATTTCGGAGTGTGTTCCACAGGCAGATGTGTGGGTGCATCTTGGCTGGGACGGAGCGGGGAGTGAGAACCGCACGAGACGCGATGTCCAGCAGAATAATGTCGTGCTGTCTTTAGCATCTGTGCGCGCCGCAGTCTCGATTGGCTGTGGTCGTTTTTTGTTTAGCGGATCACAGGCGGAGTATGGAGTCTGGCATCAGACTATAGACGAAGATACGCCGTGTCATCCGGTGTCTGAATATGGAAAAGCGAAGGTGGATTTTTACAATCAGGCAAAAAGTCTTTGCAAAATCTTGAAAATGGAGTATATTCATACGAGAATCTTCAGCGTGTACGGGCCGGGGGATCATCCGTGGTCGTTAGTGAATTCCTGTCTGGATACCTGGACACGGGCGGAGACGATGAAACTCGGACCGTGTACTCAGAACTGGAACTTCCTTTATATAGAAGATATGGCGGAGGCGCTTTCTCATCTTCTGAGTGAGGGGAGAGAGGGAACTTACAACATCGCCAGTATGGATACAAGACCTCTGCGCTCCTATGTCGAGGAGATGTATGAGATCTGTGACAGTCAGGGAAGTTTCCTGTATGGGGAACGTCCTCAGAATGCCGAGGGACCGGCGGATCTGATGCCGGATATTCAAAAAATCTGCCGGGAGACAAGCTGGAGACCGAAGACATCATTTGCGGAGGGAATTTATGAGACATTGCATTGCCTGCGGACATCGTCTGCCGGAGAGAGAATTATTTAAACTGAATCATGCACCGGCATCTGCTCAGGATATTCCGGATGCAGAAGAAGTAAAGGCGGATCGCGGAATTGACCTTGATCTGTATCAGTGTCCGGCATGTGGACTCGTGCAGTTTGATTGTGAGCCGGTATCGTACTATCGAGATGTGATCCGCGCCGGCGGATTTTCGACGACGATGACCGGTCTGCGCCGAAATCAGTACCGTCATTTGATTGAAACCTATCATCTTGAAGGAAAACGATTCCTTGAGGTTGGTTGTGGAAGAGGAGAATTCCTCAAAGTGCTGACCGAGTTTCCGGTGAAGGCATACGGAATGGAGCACAAGGCGGATCTTGTGGAGATTGCAAAACAGGATGGTCTTTGTGTCTGGCAGGAATTTCCGGAGACGAAGGATCAGGTGTTTGCGGGATATGAGGAGGCCCCGTATGATGTCTTTCTCTCATTTAATTTCCTGGAGCATCAGCCGCGCCCGGAAGTGATGCTTCAGGCGATTCGGCACAATCTTGCCGAGGATGGAATGGGCCTTGTGACGGTTCCGAGTCTGGAGTATATTTTGGAGAAGGGCAGTTACTATGAGCTGATCCGTGACCATATTGCATACTATTCGTTTGGGACGCTTCGAGCACTTCTTGAGCACAATGGATTTGAGGTGCTTGAGGAGGAGATGATTAACAGGGATACGCTCTCGATGGTTGTAAAGAAGATGTCGGATGAGAGATGGAACAAAATGCAGTCGCAGGAGCGAGCCGGAGAGAAGCAAAAAGAGATTAAGGCGGTTTCAGTTCAGCCTCTGCTCGACGGATACCAGCAGGTCAGCGGAGATCTGCGTGCACTTAAGGGACGATTGGAGGTGGAGAAGAAGCGCTTTGCGGTCTGGGGAGCGAGCCATCAGGGATTTACTCTGCTGTCAACGCTTCATATGGAAGAGTACACGTCCTATATCATCGATTCTGCGCCGTTTAAGCAGGGGCGGTTTGCACCGTCGTCCCACATTCCGATCGTCGCTCCGGAGCATTTTCAGGAAGAGCCGGTCGATGTGATTTTGATTGTCGCACCGGGTTACTCGGATGAGATTGCCGGAATTATTCGAGAGCGATTTGGCGCACAGGTGGAGGCGCTGACACTGAAGACGGATCGGATTGAGCCTGATTAACGGGATTTGATATGAAAAAAATACGAATGTGCTCGTTCTCTTTGAGTACATAATAGTTAAACGGAGGAATTTGTGGTGGAACTGAGAGGAAAGAGAGTCGTGATGACAGGTGCGACCGGATTTATCGGCAGGAACACGGCGAAGGCTCTGCTTGAGAGCGGAGCGGAGGTCTTCTGCCTTGTGCGTCCAGGTTCGCCAAACCGCGGACTGCTTCCGGAACATGAAAAATTGACCGCAGTCGAGGGAGCGCTTGATCAGGTGGAGAGTGCTGTGAAAACGATCGGTCAGGCGGATGCATTCTTTCATTTTGCGTGGGGCGGTGTCAACCGGGCAGAGATTGATTCGCCGGTTGTCCAGCAGAAGAATGTCGAGGATTCCCTCGCATGTGTGCGCGCCTCCCATGCGCTCGGCTGTACGTTTTTCCTCGATGCGGGTTCCCGCGTGGAGTATGGAATCACCGAGGACGGGACGATGGAAGAATCGATGGAGTGCCATCCGGTCAATGCCTACGGCAGGGCAAAGCTGGAATTTTATCAGCGGGCAGTGCCGTTGTGCAGAGAGTATGGGATGACTTACTATCATCTGCGCTTTTTCAGCGTTTACGGGCGAGGCGATCATCCGTGGTCGATCATCTCGACGCTTGTGCGTGATCTGCCACTGGGCAAGACCGTCTCTCTGAGTGCCTGCCGTCACAGATGGAACTTTATGGATATTCAGGATGCGTCAAGGGCAGTGCTTGAACTTTACCGGTTCAGCGATGAACACAGTGGGGAGAGCCAGATCGTCAATGTCGCAAGTAAGGATACGAGAGTCCTCAGAGAGTTTGTTGAGGAGATCCATGAGATTGCGGGAGGACGAGGCGCACTCGAGTACGGCACGTTTGTGCAGGCAAAAGAAGGAGCGCTCTCGATCTGTCCGAGAACGGAGGTTCTGTCTGAGCTGACTGAGGGAACATGGAAGGAAGAAATCGCGTTTCGGGATGGCATCCGGCGCATGATGGAGGAATAATGAAAAAAATTAGTGTACTGATTCCTTGCTATAACGAGGAGGAGAATGTAGAGCCGATCAGTCAGGCTGTCTTGGAGAAGCTGAATCGGGATCTGCCGGAATACGATTATGAGCTGGTCTTTATTGATAACGATTCCACGGACCAGACGCGGTCAATTCTTCGCCGTATGTGTGCAGGAAATCCAAAAATCAAGGCAATTTTCAATGCAAGAAATTTCGGTCAGTTTAATTCGCCGTACTACGGGATGCTTCAGGTCACCGGAGACTGTGTGATTGAGATGGTTGCAGATTTTCAGGACCCGGTTGAGATGATCCCGAAGTACGTCCGGGCGTGGGAAGAGGGATATAAGATCGTCATCGGCATCAAGACGAGCAGTAAGGAAAACCGCCTGATGTATGCCCTGAGAAGCTTTTATTACAAGACGATCAAGAAACTCTCCGATGTCGAGCAAATCGAACATTTTACGGGATCGGGTCTCTATGACCGTGATTTTATTGAGGTTTTGAGAAAACTCGACGATCCGACACCGTTTCTTCGCGGAATCGTTGCAGAGCTTGGATATAAGCGCAAGGAGATCCCGTATGAACAGCCGAAACGGCGTGCTGGAAAAACACACAACAATTTCTACCGTCTCTATGATGCGGCAATGCTGAGTGTGACTTCTTACACGAAGGCAGGACTGAGACTTGCGACGTTTCTCGGAGCGTTCAGCTGTCTCGTGAGTCTTGCAGTTGCTCTCGCCTATCTGGTGATGAAGCTGATCTGGTGGGATCGTTTCCCGGCAGGGATGGCACCGATGCTGATTGGAATGCTGTTTTTGGGATCGGTACAGATTTTCTTCATCGGTATGGTCGGAGAGTATGTGCTCTCGATCAACCAGAGAGTGATGCACCGTCCGCTCGTTGTCGAGGAAGAGCGTTTGAATTTCACTGAGGATAAAAAAGTGGAAGAAAAATCAGAGAGCGAAGCGAACGGGGATAACTAGAGGGAAAAGGATAGGATGAAGGAATAAGATTTATGAAATATAAGGTAGATGTGGTAAGAATTCGGGAAAATTCGATTCAGCTCAACGGCTGGGTAGTCGGAAAGACGCCGGAGTCAAAGGCACAGTTTAAGGTTCTGGATGGAAATAAAAAGCCGGTCAAAGTCCGGTATGTGGCGACGAGACGTGACGATGTGAGCCAGATTTATTATAAGAAGGTGTATGATCGGGATTTTGGATTTGACATCCAGTTTCCATATGAGAGAGGAAAGGATTACTGGCTTTTAATCCGCTGTGACGGGCGCACTGTCAAGATCAAGTACAACGAACAGCTTGTCGAGAAGCGCGCGAGTGTCCTGCACAAGAGAATCGAGAAGATCCGTGATCTGATGAACATGGAGACCGTCCATGTCGCCCTCGAATTCTGGAAGAAGAATGGACTCAAGGCACTGATCTTAAAGTCGAAGCACAAGATTCAGGGACTCGATAATGACTATGATTACGGTGAGTGGTATAAGCTGACGAAGCCGACCGAGGAAGAGTTGGAGCGACAGAGAAAAGAAAAGCTGGCATCAGAGCCTCTGCTCTCGATTGTGATTCCGGCATATAAGACACCGGAAAAGTATCTCAGAGAGATGCTCGACTCGATCAAGGCACAGACGTACTCGAACTGGGAGGTCTGTGTCGCAAACGGAAGCCCTGCCGGGGAGGGAAAGATCGTCAACCGTGTGCTTGCACAGTATGCAAAGGAAGATCCACGATTCCGATTTGTTGATCTGGGTGAGAACCGAGGAATTTCCGGAAACACGAACTCCGCGCTTGAGATGGCAAAGGGTGATTTCATCGTGCTCGCCGACCATGATGACACGCTCCCGGAGCATGCGCTGTATGAGGTGGCCTCTGCGATCAACAAGAATCCTGACTGTGATGTGATTTATTCGGATGAGGATAAGCTCGATATGGATGGAGGCGCTCTGTTTGATCCGCATTTCAAGCCGGATTTCAACCAGGATCTGCTGACAAGTGTAAATTACATCTGTCATCTTTTTGTTGTGAAGCGGGAGCTTTTGAACCGGGTCGGCGGGTTCCGTCAGGAGTTTGACGGTGCTCAGGACTATGATTTCATTTTCCGCTGTACAGAGAAGGCAAACCAGATCGTGCATATCCCGAAGGTGCTCTACCATTGGCGTTGCCATCAGAACTCGACGGCAAGCAATCCGGAAAGCAAGATGTATGCGTTTGAGGCGGGCGCAAGGGCGATCATGGCGCACTATGAGAGATGCGGAATTCCGGCTGAGAAGGTTGTGAAGGGTGTCGACTACGGCATTTACCATACGATTTTCAAGGTGCAGAACAATCCGCTTGTCTCTGTGATTATTCCAAATAAAGACCACAGTGCCGATCTTGATCTGTGTATCCGGTCGATTTTGGAGCGCGCGACGTACGAGAATCTCGAGTTTATCGTCATTGAGAACAACAGCACGGAGAAAGAGACATTTGCATACTACGAGAAGATCCAGAAAGAGTTCCCGCAGGTTCATGTTGTGAAATGGGAGCGCGAGTTCAACTATTCGGCAATCAACAATTTCGGTGCCCAGTTTGCAAAGGGAGAGTATTTCCTCTTCCTGAATAACGATACCGAGATCATTTCTAAGGATCTGTTTGAGGAAATGCTCGGCTACGCGCAGAGACCGGAGGTCGGAATCGTTGGCGTTCGTCTGCTCTATCAGGATAACACGATTCAGCATGCGGGGGTTGTCATCGGATTTGGCGGAATCGCGGGTCACACGTTCATTGGTCTGCATGAGGCAGAGAGCAGTTACTTCCACCGTGCAATGTGCGCTCAGGATTACAGTGCGGTGACTGCGGCATGCATGATGACGAGAGCATCCCTGTTCCGTGAGCTTGGTGGATTTACCGAGGAGCTTGCGGTCGCATTTAACGACATCGATTACTGTATGAAGGTCAGAAATGCCGGAAAACTCGTTGTATACAATCCGTATTCCGTGATGTACCATTATGAGTCGAAGTCGAGAGGACTTGAGGATACGCCGGAGAAGGTTGCGCGCTTTAACCGCGAGATTGCGATTTTTGCCCGCCGTTGGCCGGATATTTTGAAAAACGGGGATCCGTATTACAATCCGAATCTGACGCTGAGAAAGTCCAACTTTGCACTCAGAGATCTCCAGAAGGAGAAGATCGGAGAGCCGTATAAGCTGGAGGTGTAGAATAGCAAGATGGGTGAAAAGAGCGAGAACAGCGAGAAGTGTGAGATGAGCGAGAAGGGCAAAATGAAGAAAGCGACGATTATTATTCCGAACTACAATGGTCTGAAATTCATGGAAATGTGCATGAGCGCGCTAGAGAAACAGACCTGCAAGGATTTTGAGATTCTCGTTGTCGACAATGGATCGACGGATGGAAGTGTCGAGTGGCTGAATGAGAACGAGATTCCCTCGATTTTCCTTCCGGAGAATACCGGATTTTCCGGTGCGGTCAATGTGGGAATCAAGGCATCAAAGACTCCGTTTGTGATTCTGTTAAACAACGATACCGAGGCGAAAGAGGGATATGTTGAGGCGCTGATTCGCGAGATTGAGCGTTCTCCGAAGATCTTTTCGGTCAGCCCGAAGATGATTCAGCTCTACCACAAGGAGCTGATGGATGATGGTGGAGACATGTACAGCATCATGGGCTGGGCATACCAGCGCGGAGTCGGTCAGGAGATTGAGCGTTACAACCGTGCGTGCAACGTGTTCTCGGCGTGCGCCGGGGCGGCGATTTACCGCAGGGAGGTCTTTGAGAAGATCGGATACTTTGATGAGATGCATTTTGCATATCTTGAGGATATCGATGTGGGATACCGCGCGAAGATTGCGGGATACTATAACCGTTACTGTCCGTCTGCTGAAATTTATCATGTCGGGAGCGGAACGAGCGGATCGAAGTACAATGAATTCAAAGTTCGTCTTGCGGCGCGCAACAATGTTTATTTAAATTATAAGAATATGCCGGGCTGGCAGCTGCTCTTAAACAGCATTCCAATTGGTCTTGGAATCCTCGGAAAATATTTCTTCTTCAAGAAAAAAGGATTTGAAAAGGAGTATGTCGGCGGAGTTCTCGAAGGAATCCGTACAGTGAACAAGACAAAGAAAGTCGCTTATCGACCGGAGGATTTTCAGAACTATCTCGCAATCGAGTGGGAGCTGATCTACGGCGCGATGCTCTATATCTATGAGTTTGGAAGACGGCAGATCAGAAAGAAACTGATAAAATAATGTTACAAGTTGTAAATATAACATTACGAAATTTAAGAGAAATTTAATAGTGCAAAGAAAAGAATTCGTGTATAATCGTTATCATTGAGTTGCTATGCGCTTAAATAGGGAGAAATTTTCCCTGTACGGAGGCAAAAATAAATGATAAAGAGTAACCAAAAGAGGCTGAACCGCATGCATGTGGTGCTGGATGCACTGGTGATTGCAGGGGCGTACATCCTGAGCTGGTTTGTGACAATAAAGAGTAGCTGGTTTGACACGGGCGGAGTACTTCCCGACTGGTTTTATATGGGAGCACTGCTTGTGCTTGTACCGTTGTACCTGCTGCTGTATACAATTTTTCAGCTTTTTACCCCGAAACGGGTTCAGGGGCGCAGGCAGGAATTTGCCAATATCTGCAAGGCGAACCTGATCGGTTTTCTGATCAGCGGTCTGCTTCTCTATTTGACAGGTAAAAATCCATATCTGAGAGAGTTTTCCCGAAAACTTGTCATTGTCTTCTGCGCGGTCAATGTGACAGCAGAGACGATTGAGAGGAATTTAATTCGAATTTTCCTGCGCTCAATGCGGGCGAAGGGATACAATCAGAAGCATATTCTTCTGATCGGATACAGCCGGGCAGCGGAAAATTACATTGACCGCGTGCTGGCAAATCCTGAGTGGGGATATCAGATTCACGGCATCCTCGATGATCACAAGGCGAGAGGGAGCGAATACCGGGGCATTAAAGTCATCGGTCCGATCAGCAATCTGAGAAACATTTTGAATCTGAATTTCATGGATGAGATTGCGATCACGCTCTGTATTCGGGAGTATGGAATTCTCGAGGATCTGGTGGCAGAATGCGAGAAATCCGGCGTACACACAAAGTTTATTCCGGATTACAACAACATCATTCCGACAAGACCTTACACGGAAGATCTTCAGGGACTTCCGGTTATCAATATACGCCGCGTTCCGCTCAGCGATCCGCTGAATGCGATGATGAAGCGTGCTGTCGATATTTTTGGAGCGCTGGTAGCGTTGATTTTGTTTTCACCAATCATGATTGTCACTGCGATTTTGATTAAGCTGACAGCTCCCGGTCCTCTAATCTATTGTCAGGAGCGAGTCGGACTTCACAATCGACCGTTTAAGATGTACAAATTCCGGTCGATGGAGGTGCAGGACCCGAAGAAGGAGAAAAATCAGTGGACGAGTCCTCATGATCCGCGCGTGACGCCGATCGGAAGATTCATCAGAAAAACAAGTATTGATGAGATGCCACAGCTTTTCAACGTGTTGTTTGGTGATATGAGTCTGGTTGGTCCTAGACCGGAGCGACCATTCTTTGTAGAAAAATTCAAGGAAGAGATTCCACGATATATGATCAAGCATCAGGTTCGACCGGGAATGACCGGATGGGCGCAGGTAAATGGTCTGCGCGGAGACACCTCGATCACGAAGCGAATCGAGCATGATCTGTATTATATTGAGAACTGGACACTTGGATTTGACTTTAAGATCCTGTTTCTGACGTTTTTTAAGGGCTTTATCAATAAGAATGCTTATTAAATTAGTTAAATGAGATACGAAAGACGAAAGAAAAAGCTATTTTTAAGTGTTAGAGCTTTATAGAAGCAGATAGAGGGATCAATGGACAGATAGCTGTGAGTGGATAACAGACAAATGAGTGGTGCGCTGACAGACAGTGGACAACGGACACCTGAGGATACGGAAGGAAAGTAGAAAGTGATGATCTGAGAGGATCAAGATGATGGGTTTCTTTCCGGGCAATAAATAAAATGAGGTAGATATATGAGTCGTGAGTACGAGGAAGACAGAAGACAGGGAGACGAGCGAAGCCGTCGCCGGACTTCAGAGCGTCAGAGAGAGATGGAAGGACCGGTTATCATGGAGGGCGGTTCGGTGACAGTGAGTCGTTCCGGACATTCGATGCATTCTGCACGTTCTGCGCGTTCTGTGCGCAGAGTTCGCAGTGTGCAGACTTCTGGAAATTCTGTAAATTCCGGAAGCAAAGAAGCAAAGCGGTGGCGCACAGCATCCTCTTCACCGGAGTCCGGTGCGGGGAGACACCAGAGTGCACAGAGAAATGTTTCTCCAAGTAAAAATATTTCCAAGAGTGCATCTTCGAGCGGAGGCGGTGGCAATTATAACAATGGCGGTCACGGTAATGGTGGTGGTCGCAATGGTGGCAATAATAATGGTTATAATGGCAATAACAACGGAAATAACAACCTGCCGAACCCGAGAAAAGAGATGGAGCGCGCCAAGAAGAGAAGAACGATCCGCAGAATCATCACGACAGTGATTGCGGAGTGCTTTGCGCTGTTCTTTATTTTCGGATATGGATTTTTCGCACGCACGGCGGCAAAGATTCAGCGACCGAGCGAGGAAGAGATGAAGGAAGTTACGGTCAATCAGGATCTTCCGGAGGTCGCAACCCAGAATATGAAGGGTTACTGGACAATCGCAGTCTTCGGTGTGGATGCCCGTGACAATGCGATCAAGAAGGATACGAATGCGGATGTCAACATCATTTGCAGCATCAATCTGGAAAACGGAGAGATTAAGCTCGTTTCCGTTTACCGTGACTCCTATCTGAACATCAGTCAGGAGAAGGGAAGCTACAATAAGATTAACCAGGCATATTTCCTTGGTGGACCAGCTCAGGCGATGACCGCGTTAAACCGCAACCTCGATCTGAATATTACGGACTATATCACCTTTAACTGGAAGGCAGTTGCGCAGGGAATTGATATCCTTGGCGGTGTCGATGTGGAGCTGAGCAAGGCAGAGTTCTACTATATTAACTCTTTCATCACAGAGACCGTAAAGGCAACCGGAATCGGTTCGACTCAGCTGACCCATGCAGGAATGAATCATCTTGACGGTGTTCAGGCAGTTGCATATGGTCGTCTCCGTCTGATGGATACGGATTATGCGCGTACTGAGCGCCAGAGAAAGATTATCAGCCTTGCGTTTGAGAAGGCGCAGAAGGCAGATTTCCAGACTCTTTATCGTTTGATCGGAACCGTGTTCCCGAATACTTACACCAGCCTTTGGGTGGATGATCTTGTAAACAATGCGAAGAACATCTCGAAGTTCCATCTCGTAGATACGACTGGATTCCCGCAGGCGCGCGGTGAGGCGAATATGGGCAAGAAGGGATCGGTTGTTGTTCCGGCAACGCTTGAGAGCAATGTCAAACTGCTTCATGAGTTCCTCTACGATGAGACCGATTATGAGCCGTCTGAGACCGTAAAGAAGATTGGCGAGAAGATCTCTGCGAATACCGGCATCTATAAAGAGGGTCAGGTTGTCAAGAAGGTGGGAACGGACAGTGGAGTTGTTCAGCCTCAGAAGACGACGGCTTCTGCGACAACTGGATCTTCAAAGAATTCTAAGGATGAGTCTGGCACCGATGACAAGAAAGATGTAAAGGTGACTGTGGAGCCGGATGATTCATCTACCGGAAAGATTTCCGAGAGCACGAAGGCGGATGAGAAGGGGTCTAAAGACTCGAAGGATGCTCACGAGACGACATCTGCAAAGGATGTAAAGGAAACGAAGGACGCAAAAGAAACGACGAAAGAGACAACAAAAGAGGAGAAGGGAACAACAGAAATAAAGGAGACGATCGCGCCGAAGGAGAGCACGAGTGCGAGCCATGCGGGAACGTCGACGACCTCCGCTTATCGTGAGACAACTGCGTCTCATTCTACTTCCGGTGGAACATCTGAACTTCCGCCGGCATCGACTGTACGCGGAGAGGGACCGGCTTCGTCTACGACGTCAGCGTCCAAGGAGACCACTGCACATGTGGGACCGGGAGGAACAAGTACAACGCCGACGACTGCTGGATCTGGTCCGGTTTCAAGACCGGGGCAGTAAAGTGGGCTGGTGTTAGCTAGCACGATGAAGATTTTAAACATTTTCGACAGGTAATAAAAAAATAAGAGATTATAAGATGGCTCATGGCTCCGTTCACGGGTAAAGTCATGCAAACGCGCTCTCGCTCCGGGTTCAACGTAGCGGTGCATAAGACCGTAAAAGACACGGTCTAAGCACCGACGTCTCACACGGGTTTGCATGTACTTTCCCGCTGACGGAGCCTTTTCTGCATATATATTCATTGAAAGAAAGAGACAGAAAAAAGTGTCTGTCATAGCTGTTTTTGTATACACGTTTCCCTCAACTATTTTTCTTATGTGTATGTTTCACATCTTAGATACGTTTCCATCACATTTCCGACACAATTAATTGTTATAGTCTTGATAGTAAAGAGAGAACATTACTGTAACGGGTAGGTATTTTTTGAACTGAAAATGCCGTATGATACAGTGGTGGTAGCAGGTTTTGCCGATTTGGAATGCAAAGCATCGGCAAAATCCGTTGCTGTTTGCAGGGTGTGTGAACAGCAACGAGAATATAAAAGATATTTGCGATAGAAAATGGTTTTCTGAGACAGTGAGAGTATGGAAAACGTGATTGCGAATATCATGAGGTGATAGAGGAAAGGGGACTGGAGAAATGTTTGAGGATGAGGACAGAGAGTTCCATGAAAATAATAGAGAGAACGATTATCATGATGATGCATATGACAGAATGAATGAGGACGATCAGAGAACATCGCAGGAGATGTGGGAGGATGACGGACAGGAGTCTGTGAAGGAAGATCCTCAGAGCGGATGGGTGGAGAATCATCCGAATGCTCAGATTCCGGATGAGCCGGTTCACGGTTCAGCGGGGATGCCACCGGTTGTCAAAAGGATTGCCGGGGTTGCAGTTTCGGCGGTTCTGTTTGGTGTGATTGCGGGTGGAACGATGTTTGGAGTGAACCAGGCAGGAAATTATCTGAGAGATCAGTATTTTCCGAAGAGTGAGACTCAGCTGATGATTGCCCAGGCGCCGACGGCAGATCAGGGTGGGGACGCTGCATCTTCGATTCAGACCGGAATGGATGTATCGGAGATTGCTTCCAATGCAATGCCGTCCGTTGTGGCGATCAATAATACGATGCTGATGCAACAGCAGACCTGGTTTGGGCCGGGAAGAACCGTGGAAGTACCGAGCAGTGGATCAGGAATCATCGTCGGACAGAATGACAGTGAGCTTCTGATTGTGACGAATAATCACGTTGTCGAGGATTCCAATCAGCTGACAGTGACCTTTATTGATAACAGTCAGGTCAATGCGACGATCAAGGGAACGGATGCCGATCAGGATCTTGCGGTTATTGCAGTTTCGTTGAAAGATATCCCGGCGGAGGCAATGAGCCAAATCAAGATCGCGACGCTCGGAGATTCCGATGCGCTCAAGGTTGGTCAGGGCGTTGTCGCAATCGGAAATGCACTTGGATATGGACAGTCGGTGACGGTTGGCTACATCAGTGCGCTTAACCGAGAAGTAAAGACAAGTGAGACGGATGTGAAAAAACTGCTTCAGACGGATGCTGCGATCAATCCGGGTAACAGTGGTGGTGCACTTTTGAATACGAGGGGTGAGGTGATCGGAATCAACTCTGCCAAATATTCTTCGACCGAGGTTGAGGGAATGGGATATGCAATTCCGGTGTCTCAGGTCAAGGATATTATTAATCAGTTGATGAACCGTAAAGTCCGCACAGAGGTTGCACAGGCACAGCAGGGCTACCTTGGAATTCAGGGACAGAACATCGATGACAATGCAGCGTCGATGTATGGAATGCCAAAGGGAATCTATGTCTACAAGATTGTGGAGAATGGAGCAGCGTCGAAGTCAGAGCTGAAGGAAAAGGATATCATCACAAAGTTTGATGGGCAGAGTGTTCGCACAATGGCAGACTTGAAAGACTTACTGAAATATTATCGGTCCGGTGAGACGGTTGAATTGACCGTTCAGTCGCTGGAGAACGGAGAGTATCAGGAGCGTACCGTTTCAATCACACTCGGAACTAAACCGGCGGACAGCAGACAGTAACGGACAGAGATAAATTTAGATAAAAAATGGGTACTGTGATGGGAGAAATCTTCTTTTGTCACAGTACTTTTTTGTATGATAGGAAATTGCGTCCTATCATACAAAAACGCTCCGCGAGGATGCGCACTCGGCGCAGGGAAAGAGGGTTGCCGAAGCAACCGCGCCTCAGCGCGAGAATGTGCCAGGGCACATTCTTTTTTATTAGACTACCTCTTTTGCTGTCTGGCAGATTTTCTGCATTGACCTGTGAGGAAGATGCGTATAAAGTATACATGAGGGCGAACAGGATAGATTCGGTCAAGGCTGGAGAAGGAGAGAACGATGGAAGATTTCAGAGAAGTACAGGATGAACAGAAAAAAGATGATGTGAAAGAGATAACAGGAGAAAAGACAGAAAATATGGAGATAGATGATAAGACAACAGAGAAGAAGGAAACCTCTTCGGACACGCAGGAATATGAGAAAGTCTGCTACATTTGCCGGAGACCGGAAAGCAAGGCAGGAAGCATGATTATGATGCCGGGAAATATCTGCCTTTGCCATGACTGCATGCAAAAAGCCTTTGACTCCATTATGGGAAAAGGCATGGATATGTCGAAGATTGACTGGTCGAAGATGGATCTCTCCCAGATTCCGGGGATGCCATATATGAATATGAACTTTACGAATCCGACGGATATGGAGGGATTCGGGAATGCGATGATTTCAAACAAGCAGAAGGTAAAGAAGCGCAAGGAAAAAAACGGACCGGATTTTCAGTTAAAGGACATCACGGCACCCCATATTCTCAAGGCAAAGCTCGATCAGTATGTGATCGGTCAGGACAAGGCGAAAAAGGTGATGGCGGTTGCCGTTTATAATCATTATAAGAGAATTTTTGATGAGGAACAGCGCCAGGCACTCGAAAAAAAAGGCGAGAAGTCAACAGACGATGTGCGCATTGAAAAGTCCAATATCCTGATGATTGGACCGACCGGAAGCGGAAAGACGTATCTTGTCAAGACACTCGCAAATCTGTTGAATGTTCCGCTCGCGATTGCCGATGCGACCTCGCTGACAGAAGCAGGATATATCGGAGACGATATTGAGAGCGTAGTTTCCAAACTCCTGACGGCTTCCGGAAATGATGTGGAGAAGGCGGAGCATGGAATTATCTTTATCGATGAGATTGATAAAATTGCCCGCAAGAAGGAGACGAACACCAGAGACGTGAGCGGAGAGTCTGTTCAGCAGGAGCTTCTGAAACTTCTTGAGGGAAGCACGGTGGAGGTTCCGGTCGGAGCCGGTCAGAAAAATGCGCTTACACCGACGACAACCGTGAATACAGAAAATATCCTGTTTATCTGCGGGGGCGCTTTTCCGGATCTTGAGACGATCATCCGTGAGCGTTTGCAGAAAAAGTCATCGATGGGCTTCGGTGCTGTTCTCAAGGACGATGCAGAGCAGGAGAGACAGATTCTCTCAAAGGTGACGACGGAGGATCTCAGAAAGTTCGGTATGATTCCGGAGTTTCTCGGAAGACTTCCGGTTACAGTTACGCTTGAAAAACTGAATGAAGAGCTGTTGATGAGAATTCTCAGGGAGCCGAGAAATGCGATTCTCCGTCAGTATGAGAAACTTCTCTCAATGGATGAGGTCAAGCTCGAGTTTGAGGAGGACGCACTCAGATGGATTGCAGAAGAGGCACTCCGGAGAGATACCGGAGCGCGTGCGCTTCGGGCAATTCTTGAGGAGTTCATGCTCGACATCATGTATGAGATCCCGAAAGATCCGGGAATCGGCACGGTCGTTGTGACTCGCTCGTACCTTGAGAAAAAGGGTGGACCACTGATCCAGATGCGTGGATAGTAGTTAGCTGTCCCAGATGTAGTTCGACACGGATTTTTTATCTCATTACGACACCTATGGAATATTGTCTTTACGGACTTATTTATTCCCTTAAATTTAGAAAAGACTGATACAGATTTAAAGTTCCATATCCCCACTGTCGATTTGGATAGCGGAAGGCAGGATTGCGTCCGGCACCTCCGATCAGCATTGCCTTGACGGAGGTGCTTGTGAGGTAGGGCGCATTGCCATCGACAAATGCCCAGGAAAGGATATCAGCACAAGCACCTGCGGTGAGCCCGGCGGAGACGGAGGTTCCCGTTTTGCGGGTGAAGAGATTTTCAGGATCGGCATTGGGATCGTCCGATGAGGAAGCACCCTGCACATCGACACCCGGGGCGCACAGATCTGGTTTGATCGCGCTGGAGCGGGTGTACCCGCGACTGCTGTGAATGTAAATACTGTCAGTGAGATGGTTGTAAGCCCCTACGGTTACAGGCATCTGCCCGTTTCCGGGATCGGTGATCGTCGTATCCGGATCAGATCGGAGAAAGATGGTTCGAGGAGCAATAAATGGATTTTGCGGAAGCCAGATATGGAACTGTCCGCTGAGATAGAGTACCGGATAGACACGGATGTGCCAGATCCCCGGAGATGGAGTCTCAAAGCGCAGAAAAATCAGCTGGCTTCCCGAGGAACTCTCATAAGTCTGATAGGTAAGCGCGATCTTTGTCGCGTCGAGAGCAAAGGTGATCTCTGTTTCTTTTCCGAGAACAAGGGGGACGCGCTCGATCTGCTCTCCGGATGGCGACACAAAACCAATCGTGTAGAGATCTGGCTCATTTGCCCAAAGTTCCATGCAAAAACCATTTTCCCCTTCTGAGACGCGAAGTTCCACATCGTCCCATTCTTCTTGTTCTGAAAGATTTCCCAGATAATGATGATGATATCCGGTCTCATTCCCGGCTCCTGCGACAGCGACAAGTCCCATTGAACTTGTGAGTGCCTGAAGCTGAAGGCAGAGCGGAGAAGTCCCATCGTGACTTCCCTGAGACGTTCCAAGCCCGAAGAGAAGGACGAGGGGCATCCGGCGATCACCTGCTAACCCGAGGAGAAAGCTCACCGCACTCATAATATCATTTTCCTGATAAGCAGGTACATCTGGAGCAATTAAAAAGAAATCACGCAGATATTGTTTTGCTGGTTTAAGTTTGACAACAGCAAGTTCTGCCTCAGGTGCTGAGCCGGAAAAGGCAGTCGGAGTCTGAATCTGGCTTCCACCGGCAATACTTGCAAGAAAGGTGCCATGCCCGTTCGTATCGCGACTCGGGACGAGTTCATAAGGATTTCTAAGACGCAGAGCGTTGTTAATGTCATCCTGTATGTATACAGTTCCGTAAAAAGGCTGAAAGCCAGAAACCGCCTGTGGTTCTGTATCAGAGGAGATTGTCTGATCCCAGATTCCGACGATGCGCGTGGTTCCGTCGGCACGGCGAAAAAGAGGACTCGTGTAATCAATTCCGGTATCGATGATTCCGATCATGACTCCTCGCCCCGATGCCCGGATTGCAGGTTGACGGACTGCATCAAGAACTCCACTGCTCTCAAGTGCTGTGGTATCCAACAGACTGTAAAGTTTTGGAATTGCGGTGTAGGTGTAACGACTGATACTTAGAGGGAGAACACTCTCGAGAGGTGTGTGAACGATGGCAAATTCACGACTGATAAAATTGATACAGGTACTGCTTGTGAATTTGAATACCTCATCGCTTGCGCGTGAAGAATAACGAAGAATAAAGTCGGCATAATCTTCCGATGCCGGATCAAAGGAACAGGGGATCATAATAGAAAACTCCGGTGATTCGCTTTTATTCTCTTATATTTTATGGAAACAGAATGAGAATGACAGATCAAATTTAATTCTAAGAAAGAAATAATGAATAGGATGAATTGATTTGACGGAAAATTGAGCAAATAGTAAAATGAAATAACAAAGCTCTTATTTCACAGTCGGAGCGGAGAGGAGAAGATATGATTTATTTATTCTTAATTGCGGGGATTGCAGGTGGAGATCTCGCACTTAAATGGTGGGTGGAGAAGCAGAATCCAGAGGATTTCCCGCGGGAGCTCAAGGGAAGCCACGGAAAAATCTGGCTTTACCGCAATCACAACGCGGGATTTCCATTTGGATTTCTCGAAAAGTATCAGCAGATTGTGCGCTTGATTCCACTTTCGATCATTTCTGGTCTGTTTGGCGTGTTTCTTTACCTGCTTCCGAAAAAGGGAGCACAGGCGCATGTTCAGAAGCTCGGGCTTTCGATTCTTCTCGGAGGAGCACTCAGCAATCTCTATGACCGGATGGTTCGTCATTACGTCGTAGATTATTTCAGCATCCGAATCGGGGCACTCAAGAAAGTTGTCTTCAATCTCGGAGATTTTGCAGTTTTCTTGGGGAGCGGAATCCTTGCAATGTTCGGGCTGGTTCAGGATGTGAGACAGACCCTTGCAAAGCATGCGGAGATGATGCAGGCGCAGGCAGAAAAGAAGAAAGAACTCGGCGCGGTGGCGGAGCATGCCGGCGATAGGTTATAAGTTGGAGAGAGTCCGAGTCCACTCTTATCCCGCAATCCCACCGATCATTCCGGAGACCGCACAGCAGATTACGATGGAGATCAGTCGGCTTGAGTAACGGCTCTCCTCCTGTCCGAAAAGCCAGGAGACGGCGACTAGGACGAGCACATAGAGAAGACCGGTTAAAAGTCCCCAGAAAAAACGGCGTGATCGGATCAGGCGTGCGCTTGCGAATCCTCCGACAAGGCAGGAGAGCGCATAGACACCGAGGATTAATGTGCCGGTCATTTGCTCGGAAATCTGCATTTTCCACACTGCGAAGGAAAGCAGAAGCAAAAGAATTCCGGAGATGAGATAGGAGATCAGAAGAGAAGTGAGAAGCGCTTTGGGTTGAAAACGGGAAGAGGACATGACGATTTGATCCTTTCTTAGTTTATTTTTGAAAGTTTCCGGTTAAAAAATTCCTACCCGTATACAGGGAAACAGAATCCACTACCATCATACAGAAAATCCTTGTAAAATATGAAAAATATCTTGACAGTGGGTAAGAATATCGATATAATGATATGGCGTGCAAATTTCACGCAATGTTTTTGTGTGCAAAAAGCAAAAGCTTGAATGTACAGCAACCAACAGACAATATCACAGGAGGTGAAAAGAATGCCAACATTCAACCAGTTAGTGAGAAAGGGAAGACAGACCGCAGTTAAGAAGTCTACTGCTCCGGCTCTGCAGAAGGGATACAACTCTTTACAGAAGCGCGCAATCGATACTTCTTCTCCGCAGAAGAGAGGCGTTTGCACCGCAGTTAAGACTGCTACCCCGAAGAAGCCGAACTCTGCACTTCGTAAAATCGCCAGAGTACGTCTTTCCAACGGCATCGAAGTTACAAGCTATATCCCGGGTGAGGGACACAACCTTCAGGAGCACAGCGTTGTTCTGATCCGTGGAGGAAGAGTAAAGGACCTTCCGGGTACCAGATATCACATCATCAGAGGTACTCTGGATACCGCAGGCGTAGCCAACAGAAAGCAGGCTCGTTCCAAGTACGGCGCTAAGAGACCGAAAGCTACCAAGAAGTAAGATTGACTGCATAACAGTCAGACTGCCCCTGGCAGTGTAACAGATGGAGCAGATTCCCGCAGAAGCGGAGATTCCGACTCCAATGTACCACTAACGTAAGTAAAAAGTGACTGCATATGCAGTTGCGCCGGAAGTTGATATTGACCTGTGGGTTGCAGGAAATAGATATTTACCCGCGCGAACACATTTTATGGAAACATGTGAGTACCGATGAATTAATGCAATTTATGATTAAGGAGGGAAGTAACGTGCCACGTAAAGGACATATTCAGAAAAGAGACGTATTAGCAGATCCTTTATACAACAATAAGGTTGTAACCAAGCTGATCAACAACATCATGCTGGATGGTAAGAAGGGTGTTGCTCAGAAGATCGTATACGGTGCATTTGGCCGTGTAGAAGAGAAGACCGGTAAGCCGGCAGTAGAGGTCTTTGAAGAGGCTATGAACAACATCATGCCTGTTCTGGAAGTAAAGGCAAAGCGTATCGGTGGTGCTACCTATCAGGTGCCGATCGAGGTTAAGCCGGAGAGACGTCAGACCCTGGCACTTCGCTGGATCACCATGTTCTCCCGTAAGAGAGGCGAGAAGACCCAGGAAGAGAGACTGGCAAACGAGATTATGGATGCAGCAAACAACACTGGCGCATCTGTAAAGCGTAAAGAAGACATGCACAAGATGGCAGAGGCTAACAAGGCCTTCTCCCATTTCAGATTCTAATAGGAGGATAAAGCTTTGGCTGGAAGAGAATATCCGTTGGAGAGAACCAGAAATATTGGTATCATGGCTCATATCGATGCTGGTAAGACCACTTTGACTGAGCGTATCCTGTATTACACTGGTGTAAACTACAAGATCGGTGATACTCATGAAGGTACTGCAACCATGGACTGGATGGAGCAGGAGCAGGAGAGAGGTATTACCATTACTTCTGCAGCTACTACCTGTCACTGGACCATTCATGGTCAGGACAACCGTCCGATCAAGGGACAGCCGGAGTATCGTATCAACATCATCGATACCCCTGGACACGTAGACTTCACTGTTGAGGTTGAGCGTTCCCTCCGTGTACTGGACGGCGCAGTAGGCGTGTTCTGTGCAAAGGGTGGTGTAGAGCCGCAGTCTGAGAACGTATGGCGTCAGGCTGATACCTACAACGTACCGCGTATGGCATTCATCAACAAGATGGATATCCTGGGTGCAAACTTCTACGGCGCAGTAGAGCAGATTCGTACCAGACTTGGTAAGAACGCTATCTGCTTACAGCTCCCGATCGGTAAGGAAGATGAGTTCAAGGGAATCGTCGACCTGTTCGAGATGCAGGCTTACATCTACAACGATGATAAGGGCGACGACGTTACCGTTTGCGAGATCCCGGATGATATGAAGGATGATGCTGAGCTGTATCACACCGAGCTGGTAGAGAAGATCTGCGAGCTGGATGATGATCTGATGATGGCATACCTTGAGGGTGAGGAGCCGTCCATCGAGGAACTGAAGAAAGTTCTGAGAAAGGCTACCTGCGAGTGTACCGCTGTTCCGGTATGCTGTGGTAGTGCATATAGAAACAAGGGTGTTCAGAGACTTCTGAACGCAGTTATCGAGTTCATGCCGGCTCCGACCGACATCCCGGCTATCAAGGGTGTTGATATGGAAGGCAACGAGATCGAGCGTCATTCTTCTGATGACGAGCCGTTCGCTGCACTGGCATTCAAGATCATGACTGACCCGTTCGTTGGTAAGCTGGCATTCTTCCGTGTGTACTCCGGTACTCTGAACTCCGGTTCTTATGTACTGAATGCAACGAAGGATAAGAAGGAGCGTGTAGGACGTATCCTTCAGATGCATGCTAACAAGCGTCAGGAGCTCGACAAGGTTTACTCTGGTGATATCGCAGCAGCAGTAGGATTCAAGAATACTACTACTGGTGATACCATCTGTGATGATCAGCATCCGGTAATCCTGGAGTCCATGGAGTTCCCGGAGCCGGTTATCGATATCGCAATCGAGCCGAAGACCAAGGCTGGTCAGGGCAAGATGAGCGAAGCTCTTGCAAAGCTGGCAGAGGAGGATCCGACCTTCCGTGCTTCTACCAATACCGAGACTGGTCAGACCATCATCTCTGGTATGGGTGAGCTTCATCTGGAGATCATCGTAGACCGTCTGCTGAGAGAGTTCAACGTTGAAGCAAACGTTGGTGCTCCGCAGGTTGCTTACAAGGAGACCTTTACAAAGGCTGTTGATGTAGATAGCAAGTACGCTAAGCAGTCTGGTGGTCGTGGTCAGTACGGTCACTGTAAAGTACACTTCGAGCCGATGGATCCGAACGGTGAGGAGACCTTCAAGTTTGAGTCTTCCGTAGTTGGTGGTGCTATTCCGAAGGAGTACATCCCGGCTGTTGGAGAGGGTATCGAAGAGGCTTCCAAGACTGGTATCCTGGCTGGCTTCCCGGTACTGGGTGTTCATGCTAACGTATACGATGGTTCTTACCATGAGGTCGATTCTTCTGAGATGGCATTCAAGATCGCTGGTTCCATGGCATTCAAGGATGCTATGCAGAAGGCAGGTTCCGTTCTTCTTGAGCCGATCATGAAGGTTGAGGTTACCATGCCGGAGGAGTACATGGGTGATGTTATCGGTGATATCAACTCCCGTCGTGGCCGTATCGAGGGTATGGATGACGTCGGCGGTGGTAAGATCGTAAAGGCTTACGTTCCGCTGTCTGAGATGTTCGGTTACTCCACCGACCTGCGTTCTAAGACTCAGGGTCGTGGTAACTACTCCATGTTCTTTGAGAAGTACGAGCCGGTTCCGAAGTCCGTACAGGATAAGATCATTAACGAGCATAAGGGCAACTAATACTAATGCAATCCTTAGCCTCCAGACAGTTTTTTGAACTGTCCGGGGGCTGGAAAATAGGCTTGAAAATATTGCGCAAATAGCATATAATTGTAAACAGCCTAATTATAAATCAACAAGCCCAAATGGGCCCAATTAAGGAGGACGCTATAAAATGGCAAAAGCAAAGTTTGAAAGAACCAAACCGCATTGTAACATTGGTACCATTGGCCACGTTGACCATGGTAAAACCACTCTGACTGCAGCAATTACCAAGACCCTGCATGAGAGATATGGCACTGGTGAGGCTGTTGCATTCGAGAACATCGATAAGGCTCCGGAGGAGAGAGAGCGTGGAATCACCATCTCTACCGCACACGTTGAGTATGAGACTCCGAACAGACACTATGCACACGTTGACTGCCCAGGACATGCTGACTACGTTAAGAACATGATCACTGGTGCTGCACAGATGGATGGTGCTATCCTGGTAGTAGCAGCAACCGATGGTGTTATGGCTCAGACCCGTGAGCACATCCTGCTGTCCCGTCAGGTAGGCGTACCGTACATCGTTGTATTCATGAACAAGTGCGATATGGTTGACGATCCGGAGCTGCTTGAGCTGGTAGACATGGAGATCCGTGAGCTGCTGAACGAGTACGAGTTCCCGGGCGATGACACCCCGATCATTCAGGGTTCCGCACTGAAGGCTCTTGAGGATCCGCAGAGCGAGTGGGGCGACAAGATCCTTGAGCTGATGGAAGCTGTTGATAGCTGGGTTCCGGATCCGCAGCGTGAGACTGATAAGCCGTTCCTGATGCCGGTTGAGGATGTATTCACCATTACTGGTCGTGGTACCGTAGCTACCGGTCGTGTAGAGCGTGGTGTTCTTCATCTGAACGATGAGGTTGAGATCCTTGGTATTAAGGAAGAGGTTAAGAAGACCGTTGTAACCGGTATCGAGATGTTCCGTAAGCTTCTGGATGAGGCTCAGGCTGGTGATAACATCGGTGCTCTGCTTCGTGGTATCCAGAGAACTGATATCGAGCGTGGCCAGGTTCTGGCTAAGCCGGGCAGCGTTACCTGCCATCACAAGTTCACCGCTCAGGTTTACGTTCTGACCAAGGACGAGGGTGGTCGTCATACTCCGTTCTTCAACAATTATCGTCCGCAGTTCTACTTCAGAACAACCGACGTTACCGGCGTTTGCGAGCTGCCGGAGGGCACCGAGATGTGCATGCCGGGTGATAACGTAGAGATGACCGTAGAGCTGATCCATCCGGTAGCAATGGAGCAGGGTCTTCGTTTCGCTATCCGTGAGGGTGGTAGAACCGTAGGTTCAGGCCGTGTTGTTTCTATCGTTGAGTAATTAGAGTTTCTAATTATCCACCTTTAGAGCGCGATAAATAGGAGAAGCGTCAAATGACAAGATTTCTTGTTGTTTGGCGCTTCTTTTTGTGTTGTATAGGGCAATTGCACATCATAACTGTATATGGTAACGGTATACGTTAATTGTGCATATCGCAGTTATATATCGCGGAAGAATGAGACCGTGACGCATCGGCTGATTTGTGCTATACTGAGTATGTTTCTATTTGAAATTGGGGATACCTTCCATGTATAGCATGCACTCCAGGAGTCTCCCTTGCACCTGCCTTTACGGCCGATTTTTCACAAAAACAGGCATAAAAAGATTCCGAGAGCACATTAGCGCGAAAAGGAGAGCTTCAGATATGACGAGAAAGAATTATAAGAGAGTGATTGCACCGCTTCTGGCGGTATTTCTGGCAGGAAATCTTCCGCTTGCCGTCTATGCGGAGCAGACGGAAATGAAAAATACGCAAATGAAAGATGCGAAGCAGAAGGCAGAGACAAAGATGCCGTTTTCCGCTCGGGTCTATGGTCCGGGAGAGGAGAATCTGTCCGCGTCCGATCCCTATGCCCGCTATCAGTGGGGACTCAAGAACGACGGGGAACTTCAGTATGTGGAGATCCAGAATAAGTTTGAAAACAGCAATCCGGAGCTTGCAAAACGGATTGACCTCGCCAATTATCTTGGAATTCCGGCACCGGTTTCCGGTCCGGACGCCTACTATCAGGCGACGATCACTTCTGTGAAAGGAATCGACATCAACATTTTGCCGGCGTGGGAGCTGTACGATCAGGACACGACGTCGGAGCGAAGAAATGTCACAGTCGCTGTGATTGACACGGGAATCAATATCAATCATCCGGATCTGAAGGATTCGATCTGGACGAACGAGGGGGAGATTCCGGGAGACGGAATCGACAACGATGGAAATGGATATGTGGACGATGTACACGGCTGGAACTTTTTCAACAACACGAATCAGATCTATGTGGGAAAAGAGGACGATCACGGGACTCACGGTGCAGGAACGATCGCGGGAAGCCGTGGAAAAGACGGAATTGCGGGAATCGCGGACAATAAGTATGTGAAGATCATGCCGGTCAAGGTGCTTGGAACCGACTACGGTCTCGGTGAGGAGGACGCGGTGATTCAGGCAATTGAGTATGCTGAGGCGAACGGCGCTTCAATCTGCAACCTGAGCTTTGGAACGACGACGTATTACCCGCATCTCGAGCAGGTGATGAAGGACTCCAAGATGCTCTTTGTCGTGTCTGCCGGAAACGGTGATTCTGCGGGAAAAGGCATCAACATCGATGAGACACCGGATTATCCGTCTGGTTTTGACTGTGACAACATTATTTCTGTTGCAAACCTCATCTTTGACGGAAACCTTGAGGCGAGCTCAAATTACGGCGTCAAAAACGTCGATATTGCGGCGCCTGGAACCTACATCGTCAGCACGGTTACGGATGGATATGGCTTTATGTCGGGAACCTCGATGGCAGCGCCGATGGTGACCGGAGTGGCGGCGTTTCTGTACTCTTACCGCACCGACCTTGAACTTAAAGATGTGAGAAATGTGCTTCTCAATTCAGCGCGAAAACTCGATACCTTGACCGATAAGGTTGCGTGTGGGGGCATGCTTGACGCTTACTCGGCAATCACTTACGGAAAATAAAAAAATAATCAAAGAATAATCAATCATCGGCGGATGCGTCACTGGCGCATCTCCGATATACAAGAACAAGATAAGATGCAAGATAAGACGCAAGACAATAAAATACGCCCGATCGGCACTCACAACTTGCTTCAACGTGTGATGCCTGGTCAGGCGTGTTTTTTGTATGACAGGAACTTGTGCCAAGGCACATTCTTTTCTTATTGTTCAAGTCGACGTTCGCGAGGATTTTGTGTGTGATTTTTTATTTCTAAAAATCATCATCAGAATTATTTTCTGCGGGATCAGTGGTCGTTACCTCATCATCAGAGTCCGGATTTATCTCTTCCCCGGTGTGCTCTAAAGTCTCATGAATCGCATTTCTCTGTTGCTCTCTGAGACGGGAATCGCGCTTCCTGCGCTCTGCCATCAACTTCTCGAAGGCATCCGTCTCACCGGCTTCCTGAAGGCGCTGGCGACGGCGCTCTCTGCGCTTTGCCATTGCGACTTTTTCTTCATGATGGCGATACAGAATCAGAAGAATCAGTGCGAGCACGAGAAGACCAATGATAGCGGCGACAATCAGAAGAATCGTTTGTGTGGAAGAGAGATTCAGAGACTGACCAAGACCAGTCTTCTGGTTATCAGTTTTCGTCTCATCAGGAGCTGTGGTCTCCGGTTCCGTGACAGCAGTGCTGCTCTCAACTTCCGGTTCGCTCGTCTCCGGCTCAGCGCCGTTGTTGACCTTGACGCCGTCCTTTGCAAGCAAAAAGGCTTTTCCGATTGCACGGTCATTGTAAGTGTATTTCAGAACTGCTGTTGCATTTGAGGGGAACTCATCCGGCAGGTAGTCGAGAGAGACCTCTGCGTCGTCAAACGAGGCATCATTTGGCAGGGTGATAACCTGGTCAGGTTCGATCTTTAAATCGGATGCCTTGAACGAGCCGGTGTTGAGATCAATCGTGTCATTTCCGGTCACATAGCGCTCCTCCGCATCTGCAATCACAACGTTTTTGAAATTGCGGAAGCCAAAGTCAAGGAGTGCCTGGGTGTCGAGGAAGTACTGGCGTGGCTGACCTTTCAGGATAACGGAGATCAGATGGCGACCATCCTGCTCGGCGTAGGTCACAAGCGTATTTCCGGCAGCCTGGGTGTAACCGGTTTTTCCGGCGACAGCGGACGGCGTGTAGAACTCACTTGAGGAATCCTCCGCAATCACGAGGCGATGTTCCTGCTGGAGTGTCTTTCCGTTTGGATTGTTTGTCGTCGGTGCAGTCTTGTAAGTGATTGTGGAGCTGATCTTTAAAAGCTCCTTGTTGTTGTAGGCAGCCTGACCGATCAGTGCCATGTCGTAGGCAGTCACATACTGGTCGCTGTTGCTCAAACCGGACGGATTGGCAAAATGGCTCTCCGTACAGCCGAGTTCCTTGATCTTCTCGTTCATCATGTCCACAAAGCCGGAAAGGCTTCCAGCCGTGTGAATCGCGAGTGCGTTCGCGGACTGGTTTGCGGAGACGAGAAGCAGGGAGTAGAGACAGTCCTCAACGGAGAGCTGATCGCCTGCGACGATGCTGAGTTTATTTCCGCTGTCCGGGTCAACGCTGTTGACGGCCTCGGTCGTGAAGTCGACGGTCTCATCGAGATCGCAGTTTTCGAGTACGACGAGGGCAGTCAGAAGTTTTGTGATGCTTGCCGGTGCGTAGGGAACGTGAATGTTCTGTCCGAAGAGAATCGCTCCGGAATCCATGTCCATCACGATGCCTGCCTCTGCCTGAATTCCGGTGTCAGCCGGCCAGTCAGGTCTGGCGAATGCAGTGATCGAAAAGATCTGGAAGGCCAGCAGAAAACACAAGATTTTTCTTATTTGCTGTTTCAATGGAATCCTCCTGTAATGTCTTGTTTTAGAAAAAATTTGCGTAAAATACCCGCATTTTACATGCTATTTTATCATAACTCATGGGAATAAAATATTCAACAAATATTGCAAAATTCCCCCTTTTCAGAAGAGTACTTTTGTAGTATGATATTACTCGCACCATATATAGTTGGACGAAAACAAATATTTAACAAGATATAGTAGGTAGGAGCGGGGAAGATGAGCACAGACGTGAAAAACAACGTAATTAAGCGAAATGGCAAGGAGGTTATCTTCGACGAAGCCAAGATTGTCAACGCGATTCGGAAGGCTAATCAGAGTGTGGACAAACTTCACCAGATGAACGATTATCAGATCAAGGCGGTTGCCGACACGATTGCCTCAACGGTTGACAAAGCAACCCATGCGATCAATGTGGAAGACATTCAGGACATGGTCGAGACCGGCATTATGGAGATGCGTGGTTATGAGGTGGCACAGAAGTATGTGCGCTACCGCTACAAGAGAGAGCTGACGAGAAAGTCGAACACGACGGACAATGGAATTCTCTCTTTGATCGAGCACATCAATGAGGAGGTCAAGCAGGAGAACTCCAACAAGAATCCGGTCATTAACTCCACACAGAGAGATTATATGGCAGGAGAGGTCAGTAAGGATTTGAGCCGTCGCGTTCTGCTCCCGGAGGAGATCGTGCATGCTCATGAGGAGGGAATCATTCACTTCCATGATACGGATTACTATGCCCAAAAAGAGCATAACTGCGACTTAATCAACCTTGAGGACATGCTTCAGAACGGAACCGTGATCAGTGAGACAATGATCGAGAAGCCTCACAGCTTTTTCACGGCCTGCAACGTGACGACACAAATCGTTGCACAGGTGGCGAGCAACCAGTACGGAGGTCAGTCGTTCACTCTGGCTCATCTTGCGCCGTTTGTGGATATCAGCCGTAAGAAACTGCGCAAGAACGTGATTGAGGAGCGCAAGGAGTGTGGAGAGTCCCTCGATGAGGCGATTATCGATAAGGTTGTCGAGAGACGTCTGCGAGAGGAGGTCAAGAGCGGAATTCAGACGATCCAGTACCAGCTGATCACGCTGATGACCTGTAATGGTCAGGCTCCGTTTGTAACTGTTTTCATGTACCTCGATGAGGTTCCGGAGGGACAGACGAGAGATGACCTTGCTCTGATCATCGAGGAAGTGATGATTCAGCGTATGCAGGGTGTCAAGAACGAGAAGGGCGTGTGGATCACCCCGGCATTCCCGAAGCTGATCTATGTGCTTGACGAGGACAACATCACCGAGGATTCCAAGTATTGGCATCTGACGGAGCTTGCTGCAAAGTGCACTGCAAAGCGCATGGTTCCGGATTACATTTCCGCAAAGATCATGAAGCAGATGAAGAACGGAAATGTTTACCCGTGTATGGGATGCCGTTCGTTCCTGACCGTTGAGGATTCTCAGCGCAATGCAGACGGAAGCCACAAATTCTACGGCCGTTTCAACCAGGGTGTTGTGACGATCAATCTGGTTGATGTTGCCTGCTCTTCGGACGGAGATATGGAGAAGTTCTGGCAGATTCTCGAGGAGCGTCTTGAGCTCTGTCATCGCGCCCTGCGTTGCCGTCATGAGCGTCTTCTCGGAACGATTTCCGATGTTGCCCCGATTCTCTGGCAGAACGGAGCACTCGCTCGTTTGAAGAAGGGTGAGACGATCGACAAACTGCTGTTTGACGGTTATTCCACGATCTCTCTTGGCTATGCAGGTCTTCATGAGATGTGCGTTCGCATGATGGGTAAGTCCCACACCTCCCCGGAGGGCAAGGAATTTGCACTCAAAGTTATGCAGCGCCTCAATGACAAGTGCGCTGAGTGGAAGAAGGCAGAGAACATCAGCTACTCTGTATACGGCACACCGATGGAGTCCACGACCTACAAGTTTGCAAAGTGCTTACAGAAGCGTTTTGGCATCATCAAGGGCGTTACCGACAAGAACTACATCACGAACAGCTACCACGTTCATGTGACTGAGGAGATCGATGCATTCAGCAAGCTGAAATTCGAGTCCGAGTTCCAGAAGCTGTCTCCGGGTGGCGCAATCAGCTACGTTGAGGTTCCGAACATGCAGAACAACATTCCGGCTGTTCTGTCCGTGATGAAGTTCATCTATGACAATATCATGTATGCGGAGCTGAACACGAAGAGCGATTACTGTGAGTGTTGTGGTTACGATGGCGAGATCAAGATCGTCGAGGATGAGACCGGTAAGCTGATCTGGGAGTGCCCGAACTGCGGAAACCACAATCAGGATAAGATGTCCGTTGCCCGCCGTACCTGCGGATATATCGGAACACAGTTCTGGAACCAGGGACGCACGCAGGAAATCCGTGACCGTGTCCTTCACCTGTAAAACGTGTTTTTTTGATGCATAAATGTACATGGATTCAGCTGACAGAACAATTATACAGTTGATATATTTGAAGAAAATATGAGTGATGGTCAGTGATGGCGAAAATGGAGCTTGGCGAAAGTCAGGCTCCATTTTTTTATTACACGGTTTGTTGAAACATGAGGGTGAAAAATATTTTGCAAAGAAATACGTAAGAAAACGGTAAGTTGCTGTTTATTGTCAGATATTAATACGATATATTATAATAATAACAGATATAACGGATGGAAATCTTGTTGGCAACTTGGAAGAAAGATGAGATTATGAAACAAAAAGAAGCGCACAAAAAAGGCAGTGGTTTGAATGGAGGTGGAGCATAATGAGTAAAATTTTGATTGCCATGATTGCTATGTTTGCATTGATGGTTTTTCCGGGAGCAGGGATTTGGTCCTTATTGTCCAATGTGCTTGGTGGTGGTGTCGCAGAATCCTTTTTATATCCTATTTATGGAGGGATTATTCTTTTGGCGGGACTTATAGTTGGATGTACGGTGATTATTTTAGAAGAGATTAAGGCATTGAAAGAGGAAATTAATCGCGTATCAAATAAATGAGCAGAGCGTTGTGGAGGTGTGATATGCGTAGAATCAAAGAAATACTCTTTTCTGAAAATGGGATGAAAATTGTTAATACGCTATTTTTTCTTTCTGCTATTTTTTATAGAAGCGGGTTGATATTTATTGCCTATTTTGCATGGATTGTGTATCTTTCATTTTGTGTAAAGCAAGTGGAGTCAAAAGGGAGTAAGGTTATCTATTTTATATTTATGGGAATTGCAAGTATTATGATTATTATGAATTTCTATTTTTTATTACAAGGTTAATATACAAGTGATTTAGTTATCCACCACGGCATTATACAGAATTTTCAGTTCAGAAAATTCCGATTCCATGTACAGTAACTTTTGGTCAGCTCTGCTGACCGCTTCATCTCATCTTCCAATTGTCTTGAGAATCGGTGTGATTTCTGATATATTCGTATCATGAAGTATTGCAATTACAGGAAAAAAACAAAATAGTCGCAAAAATAAGTGATAATGACACGAAACGATACGGAGGAGAAGGATCATGTTTGGATTTGGGTATTATTCCCCGACAAAAGTAATCTTTGGAAAGGGTACAGAAAATCAGGTGGGGGAACTGATTAAGACGTATGGTGCGAAAAAGGTATTGATCCATTATGGCGGGAAGAGTGCTGTAAAATCAGGTCTGATTGACCGGGTAAAGGCATCTTTAAAAACATCTGGAGTCGCTTATACGGAGCTGGGCGGAGTTGTGCCGAACCCGCGCTTATCGAAAGTGAGAGAGGGAATTGAGCTTGGAAAGAGAGAGGACGTTGATTTTATTCTTGCAGTTGGCGGTGGCTCTGTGATTGACTCTGCAAAGGCGATTTCCTATGGGTTGGCAGAGCCACAAAAGAATGTCTGGGAGCTTTTTGCAAAGAAACGCAAGGCGGAGAACTTTCTGCCGATTGCGTCCATTTTGACGATCTCGGCAGCGGGAAGTGAGACGAGCAACAGCTGTGTGATTACCAATGAGGAAACCGGAGAAAAGCGATCCTACAACGACGATATTGCCCGCCCGAAATTTGCGATCATGAACCCGGAGCTGACGATGAGTCTACCGGATTATCAGACGGAATCTGGCTGTGCGGACATTATGATGCACACGATGGAGAGATATTTTACGCAGGGCGGAAATATGGAGCTCACCGATGAGATTGCAGAGGGACTTCTCCGCACAGTGATAAAATGTGCAAAAATTCTTCATCACGATCCGGAAAACTATGAGGCGAGAGCAGAGGTGATGTGGGCAGGAAGCCTGTCCCACAATGGACTCACAGGTTGCGGGAATGATGGCGGTGATTTTGCGTCTCATATGCTGGAACACGAAATGGGCGGAATGTTTGATGTAACACACGGTGCCGGTCTTTCCGCGATCTGGCCGAGCTGGGCAAGATATGTCTATAAAAATTGCTTGCCGAGATTTGTGCGCTATGCAACTCAGGTGATGGGAGTCACCCCAGAGGATACCGATGAAAAAACTGCGCTCAAGGGAATTGAAGCGATGGAAGATTTTTACCGCGAGATAGGAATGCCGGTCAACTTTAAAGAACTTGGGATCGCGCCGACGGATGAGCAGATCAGGGAGATGGCGGAGTCCTGTGTGAGAGCAACAGGCGGTCATAAAGGATCGGCGAAGGTTCTCTATTTAGAAGATATGATTGCGATTTATCGCATGGCAAATCAGGCATAATGGATTTAACACGCCGTGAGCAAGAAATTCCCCTGATTGCCTTCTGATTGATTCAAATTGGGTAGATCGGTGAGATTGCTGGGAGACGACTCTCGTTGCGATCTCAGAGACCATAGCACCGTTGTAAGTTGAGTTACATATTTAGGTAAATGGGGCGAAAAGAAATATGGAAAGAGACTGGAAGGAATTGTTCCGCTGGTTTCATCGACATCCGGAAATCGGTTTTCAGGAGCATGAGACGACTGCAAAAATCCGTGAGATTTTAAAGAAAGAGGGACTTACTCTGCATCCAATTGAGCTAGAGACGGGTGTCATTGCGGTAGTGGAAGGCAAGAAGCCCGGGAGTACAAATGGGAAAATAATCTGCCTTCGTGCGGACATCGACGCACTTCCGATCGAGGAAAAGACGGATCTTCCCTATGCATCGGAGTACCCGGGATGTATGCACGCCTACGGTCACGATTTTCACACGACAGTGGCGCTTAAAACAGCTTCGCTTCTAAACAGAAGGAAGGAAAATTTAGAGGAAACGATTTATTTTGTCTTTCAGCCCGCCGAGGAAGTCGCCAGTGGCGCAGAATATGTGCGAAAAAATGGAAATCTGCCCGAATATTCGGAGGTTTTCGGCTTTCATGTGGAGCCAACCCTTCGACCGGGGCAGGTATCGATCCAGCCGGGCAGTGTGATGGCAGCAGTAGATGGATTTCGGATTGATATCCGTGGAAAGGGGACTCATGGAGCGACTCCGCAGTTGGGAGTCAATCCGATCACCACAGCCGTTTCTGTGGTGGAGAAACTTGGGCGTGTTGTTTCAGAGCAGTTGAGTCCGCTCCATGCAGGTGTCGTTAGCGTGACGCATCTTGAAGGTGGAGCAACCTGGAATGTGATTCCGGAAACTGCGTTTTATGATACAAGGAAGATCAGAAATTATCTGGTCTTCTTTTTGGTATCACCAGTTTACAGCTTTATAAATGGTAGACTTGTTGGTAAGCCAGCTGTTTTAACGCCTCTATCATAGCATTTGATTTTATGTGTATTTCGATATTTTTCACGAAAGTGGCAAAAAATATCTG
>ERZ1106915.116-NODE-116-length-127104-cov-41.352376_pt1 | contig 127104 bp, 116 predicted proteins | sample MGYA00403653_ERZ1106915 | MGnify/ENA primary metagenome ERZ1106915 (study PRJEB35170, sample SAMEA104062404) | human gut metagenome | biome: human gut; feature: human-associated habitat; material: faeces | place: Denmark | collected 2012-06-06 ...
CCCTAACGGGAATTCAGAAGTAGCGCAAAAAAAGAGAGCCTCTCGGCTCTCTTTTTTTGCTTCATTCCCACTCTGTATCGGAGATTTCTACTTTTTTATCCCGCAGCATCAAATCTGCCACTGCTTCCTTTGCGGGCTTTCCGCCGAACAGCACCAGATTGACCTGCTCGATGATCGGCATCGATGTTTCGTACTTGTGTGCCAGACCCAGGGCTGCCTTTGCAGAATACACGCCCTCAACGACCATCTTGACTTCGTTCATGGCCTCTTCCATCGTGTATCCTTTTCCAATCAGGATGCCTGCGCGCCGGTTTCTCGAATGCATGCTGGCACAGGTTACAATCAGGTCGCCGATTCCGCTCAGTCCAAAGAACGTCTCACGGCGTCCGCCCATTGCAGTGCCCAGGCGTGCAATTTCCGTGATCCCTCGCGTAATCAGTGCAGCCTTGGTGTTATCGCCGTATCCTAAGCCGTCTGCAACGCCCGCTGCCAGCGCAACGACATTTTTGAGCGCTGCACCCAGCTCGATACCAAGCACATCCGGGCTTGTATACACGCGGAATACCGGGTTCATAAAAATGCCCTGGATTTTTTCCGCAATTTCTTTTTTCTTAGAACCGACAACGATCGTCGTAGGGATTCCCTTGCCCACCTCTTCCGCATGGGATGGACCGGAAAGCACTGCAACCTCCGCCTGCGGAACCTCTTCTTCAATGATCTGAGAAAGCGTCATCAGCGTGTTTTCTTCCACGCCCTTTGCAACGTTTACGATGATCTGTCCCTGTGCTGCCACATCCTTTAACTGATGCGCCGTGCTTCTGGTAAACGGGGACGGAACTGCCAAAACGAGCAGATCCATACCCTCCACAGCAGCCTTTAAATCTGTCGTGAATACCACACTGTCATCCAGAATGACTCCCGGCAGCTTGGAGGTCTGTTCATGCTTTTCCTGCAGCATCGTAATCTCATCTGCAAGTGCGCTCCAGACCGTTACCTGATGTCCGTTATTTGTCAAAAGCCAGGTCAACGCAGTGCCCCAACTGCCTGCACCGATCATACCGATTTTTGCCATAGTTTTTACCATCCTACTCTAATTTATATCTGCTTTGTTTCTTAGTTCAGCGCTTCTTTATTTTTCTTAAAAAGATAGGTCTTGCGTTCTGTACCGGAAAGCAGACGTTTGATATTCTCCCGGTGCTTCCAATACGCCATTGCCGTCAGAAACGCCGCGATCACATACATCTCAGCCCGGTGTCCGACCGGCATGGAAAACAGATCCATCTGTCCCATAATCACCATTTCGATCAGGAATCCTGCATAAACCAACAGGGAACCGAGGGAAACATAATGCGTCAGCAGGAAGGTACCGAAAAACAGGATCACACCCATTGGGATAAATGCCGGATGGATCGCCAGGATCAGGCCTGCTGTCGCAGCAATGCCCTTGCCGCCCTTAAAGCCTAAATAAAACGGATAGTCGTGTCCCAGAATCGCACCGAGTGCCGCATACATCGCAAGCAGATAATACATATCCTCATGTACACCGCCAGCAAACAACAAGCGCACTGCTGCGATTGCCAGGATACATTTTAAAATATCTCCTGCCAGTACGATCAATCCTGCCTTTGTACCGAGCACGCGCAGCGTATTTGTCGTTCCCGCATTGCCGCTTCCGTAATTGCGGATATCGATTCCATGCAGCTTTCCATAAATATAGGCAGTCTGAAACAGACCAAACAGATAGCCGATGGCTACACAGACCAGACGTTCCATCATTCGTTATTCTCCTTCCTCTCTCTGATAATAAATTTCAGAGGTGTTCCGCGGAACCCAAACGCCTCGCGGATTTTATTTTCTATATATCTCGTATACGAGAAGTGCATCAGCTCTTTATCGTTGACGAAAATAACAAATGTCGGAGGCTTTACCGATACCTGCGTAATGTAATACAGCCGCAGGCGCTTTCCCTTGTCCGTCGGAGGCTGCTGCAATGCAACTGCTTCCGCCATAATTTCATTCAATACGCCCGTTGCAACCCTCAGCGCATGATTCTCAATGACTGCATCGATCGTCTCAAACAGCTTGGGCAGACGCTGCCCGGTCAGTGCAGAAATGAAAATAATCTCTGCATACGGCATAAAGGAAAGGGTGTTTCGGATCTTTTCCTGGAAACGATAAATCGTCTTATCATTTTTCTCGATGGCGTCCCACTTGTTGACCGCAATGATCATGCCCTTGCCCCGCTCATGAGCAATTCCGGCAATCTTGGCATCCTGCTCGGTCACGCCCTCTTCCGCATCGATGACAAGCACGACGACATCGGCGCGCTCTACCGCGCTGACGGTGCGGACGATCATATAGCGCTCCAGCTCTTCTTTAATTTTATTTTTGCGTCGAAGACCTGCCGTATCAATGAAGATGTACTCTTTTCCGTTATGCACTACCTCGGTATCCACCGCATCCCGTGTTGTACCTGCAATATTGGAAACGATCACCCGGTTTTCACCGATCAAGCGGTTAATAATGGATGATTTGCCGACATTCGGTTTTCCGACAATCGCAATTTTCGGACGATCATCCTCCTCTTCCATCTCTGCATCTTCAGGGAAATGACGTACAACTTCGTCCAGCATATCGCCGATCCCCATCCGGTTTGCCGCAGAGATCGGCCACGGATCACCGATTCCCAAATTATAAAACTCATAGACATCCGCCATGTATTTCTGGAAACTGTCTACTTTGTTGACTACCAAAACCACCGGCTTGTGGGAACGGCGCAGCATATCCGCTACCTTGGAATCTGCATCCACCAATCCCTGCTTGACATCTACCATAAACAGAATCACGTCCGCCGTGTCGATGGCGATCTGTGCCTGCTCCCGCATCTGGGACAAAATGATGTCCCCGGAATCCGGCTCGATACCGCCGGTATCAATCAGGGTAAAATTTTTATCCAACCACGAAATGTCTGCATAAATACGGTCTCTCGTAATGCCCGGTGTATCCTTTACGATAGAGATCATTTCCCCCGCCAGTGCGTTAAACAATGTCGATTTTCCGACATTGGGTCTGCCGACTACTGCAACGATCGGTTTTCTTTTTCTTGCCATATATGCTCCTTTCCTTATAACGGACAAAATTTCGCCCTTCTGTTCTCTGACAACGCGCTGATTCCTCCGATCTGCGCAGCTGCAGTTTCCAGACTGGGGTTAAAATTTGCCCAGCAAACTTTCCGTAAAATCATATCCGCTTGATTTTACAATATTCACGGGTACTTGTAAAGCGCTGGAAATATCCTCAACCGTATAGTCGTCCAACAGCACTCTTTCGCCGCTTCGAAGGACGTTGATCGGCAACAGCAGCTCTTCGCCCAGATGCTCGCCCTTTAACTGCGCCATGATATCCTGTCCGGTTAAAAGCCCTGTTACCGTAATCCGTTCCCCAAAAAAGTCGTTACGGATCGGATGCACATGAACGCAGAGCCCCGGAAATTCTTCCTCCATCCGTCTCGCCATCCGTTCGATATAGGGTGCGACAATTCTGCCGGTTACTGTAGAAATTTCCCGCTTTCTGTGATTCCAGCGCTCCATCGCGCCGCTTTTTCGAAGCTGCCGCAGGGAATCTTCAAATTCTTCCAGCAAAAGCCGTATCATGCCGACACCGTTTTCCAGCTGCAGATACCCGTCGTAGTTATCCTCGTCCGGAATCTCCTCTTCCGCCAGGATATACCATTCGTCGCTGGCATGGATAAAATGCAGACCGTACTCGGGAAAAAGCTTTTCCTGCCATTTGTGGATCGTCGCAAGCACCTGCTGCGCTTCTTCTTTTGTAAAGGGCTCCAGAGGATACAGCCCCTCCCGGTATTTCGACAGTCCAACCGGCACAACCGACACGCTGCGCAGATGCGGCAAATATTTCGACATGTCGGAAATGCTGCGTTCCAGCTCTGCACCGTCGTTGACTCCCTTACATAAAACGATCTGACCGTTCATCTCGATGCCCGCCTCGTAAAAGCGATCAACCTTTTTGAGCGCGTCGCCTGCAAAACGGTTGTGCAGCATCATGCAGCGCAGCTCCGGATTTGTGGTCTGAAAGGAAATATTGATCGGAGACATATGATATTTGATCACACGTTCCACATCCTTGTCAGACATGTTTGTCAGCGTCACATAGTTGCCCTGCAAAAAGGAAAGACGCGAATCGTCGTCTTTAAAATACAGTGTTTCCCGCATTCCCTTCGGCATTTGGTCGATGAAACAGAAAATACATTTGTTGCTGCAGGAACGGTAATCGTCCATCAGTCCGTTTTCAAACTCGACCCCCAGATCCTCCGCGTAATCCTTATCGATCTCCAACAGCCATTCTTCCCCGGACGGCTTGGCGATCAGCACCTCCACATACTCTTCCTCGATCATATATTGATAATCAAAAATATCTTCTACCGTTTCACCGTTGATCTCCAGCAGGCGATCTCCGGGTTCTATCCCCATCTCCTCTGCGATGCTGTCCGGTTTTACAGTTTTAATCAAATGCCCTTTTTGCTTCTTCATGAACTATCCTACTCCTGCATGCTTTCTGATCGGAAATTCTTCTTTTTTTGAATCTAATTCCTGTACCTTCCTATTTTACTAGAAAAATCCCGCTCTGTCACGAGAAATTTCTTGACGCGCCAACAGGCGGATGATATAAATGAAAGGTAAATGTACTGTCTGATGAATTCCATCAGGATATAATGGAGGAAAATCAAATGCCTAATTTACGCGAACTGGAAAATGCACTTCCCGTTGGCCCTCTGAAAATCATTGCGTTAAACTCCGCAGAGAAGCTCGGCAGAAATGTCAATGATTATCTCGTAACATTCCGCAGAAATATGCGCAAGACCGTACATGACGATCCTGCATTCCGCGGCTATATCGAAAACAACTATCTGGTTGACGCCAGCTGCCCACGTTTCGGCAGTGGGGAAGGCAAGGGTGAACTACACGAATCCGTCCGCGGTACCGACCTCTATCTTCTGGTCGATGTCTGCAACCATAGCCTGACCTATTCTTTAAACGGCTATACCAACCATATGTCTCCCGATGACCATTATCAGGACTTAAAAAGAATGATTGCCGCCGTAGAAGGTAAGGCAAAGAGAATCAATGTCATTATGCCCTTCCTGTATGAAGGCCGTCAGCACAAAAGAAGCGGCCGTGAATCTTTGGACTGTGCCTATGCACTGACAGAGCTCGCTGAAATGGGCGTTACCAACTTTATCACCTTCGATGCGCACGACCCCAGAGTACAGAACGCAACCCCTCTGTGCGGCTTCGATAACTTTACCCCTCCGTATCAGTTCATGCGTGCCCTGCTCGACAACGTGCCGGATCTCATCATCGACAAGGATCATATGATGGTTATCAGCCCGGATGAAGGTGCACTCGACCGTACCACTTATTTTGCAAATGTGCTCGGCGTCAACATCGGTATGTTCTATAAGCGCCGCGATTACTCCGTGATCGTAAATGGCAAAAATCCCATCGTTGCACATGAATTCTTAGGAGATAATATTGACGGCAAGGATATTGTGATCGTCGATGATATGATTTCCTCCGGCGGAAGTATGCTTGATACCGCCCGTCAGTTAAAGGAAATGAATGCAAGACGTGTATTCATCTGTACGACCTTCGGTCTGTTCACAGACGGCATGGCTGCATTCGATGAAGCCTATGAAAAGGGATGGTTCGACAAGGTAATCACCACCAACCTCACCTACCAGATTCCCGAACTGCTCTCCCGACCTTACTACATCGAAGCGGACATGAGCAAGTTCCTGGCATCAATCATCGACTTCATGAACCACGATGTTTCCATGTCCAACGTCCTGACTCCTACCGAGAAGATCCGTACAATTCTGGAAAAATACAACAAGCGGGAATCTTATTTATAAAAGTGTACAAGAAAAGAGCGAACCACTGCAAGGTGCAGAATGGTTCGCTCTTTTTTTGTTCATGACAATAGAATGCTCGCAGGCGTGCATTCTATTGTTTGCTGTCCACTACGTTCCAAAATCAGTCAGAGTTTACTTCATCACCATCTCTGCATCTGCAGGAAGCTCAAACGGCAGTTTTCCGGGCTTTTGCTGATACCAGAACGCCACAGAGGTATAATCATCGTATCTCGGTCCTGTCCAGCCAAGGTTGTCCATTGTCATCTTAAAACTCTTCGAAAAATAAACCGGATCTTTTACATGGAAGCGGTAAAGCAAAAAGCGCTGCTGCTGGTTGTAAAACTCTTCGTTATCGCCAAGGATCGCATATAATCCGGTATACAATCCGGAGAAGGTCTGATATTTGTTCAAAATAATATCATTTCCGAATCCGTAAGATCCGCAGAAATAATCCTCCGTACCGGTATAATTCATGGAAGGGTATTTCGCACCATCAATATACATCTTGATCTCGCCTTCTACCCAGCAGGTGTTGTTGCCATTCATGCCGGAGGAAAAACAAACACCGGCAAACATTCCGGGACCCTCAACGTTGTCCAGCACAGTATAGGAACGTCCTTTCTGCACCGGATGCTCCTGTCTGTAAACTGCATGGAAATATCCGCTGTCCTCCGGAATTTCCCCGTGCCAGCCGGAAATCATATAAAACAGCGTCTGCTTCTGCTCTCCTCTGTTTTCCATTGTAATTTTACAATGCTTGTAAAAAGGCATCTCCCAGTAGCTGTTATAGCCGCGTCCCGGTGCAGTCAGCATCGTCGCAGCGTTCAATACAACATACTTTCCATCCCTGTCCTTGAAATTCTCATCATAAGCACATCCGAAAAATGCGGAAATCGGTGCTTCTACCGAAGGGAACTCCTCATTATCCCAATAGATTCTCATCACAAAGGAATGTCCCACATAGCCGGTAAACCAGATATGCGTAATCATACCCGGTCCGTCGGTATCGCATAAAACAACCGTTTCTCCTGGCTCAATGTCGATACAGGGACGCAATTTTTCGCAGTCCTTTGCATGCGTGCCGCCTTCTCTGGTTCCTGTTGGATTCTCTGCGGAAAACCCAAAACTCTCTCTCTGCCTGATCTGAAAAAGTGATGTCTCCATATCAAAATCTCCCTTTCGCTGCTCTTTTGTATTTCTTTTTCGTTTTACAGCTTATGCTTATTATATCTGATTTGCTCTTATCTGAAAAGGGATAACTTGCATTTCAAAATCGGAAATTTGCAGGAAAACAGCAAAATCTATCGTTTTAAAAAGGATACAGAAAACTCCTTTGCAAAACACCTCCGGACGAGTTATACTGAAAGAAAAACGGGAGTGTCATACATGGACCAGAATGAATCCAAAATGCAGATCGCAGTACTGATCGATTCAGAAAACGTCAGTTCCAGATATGCATCTATCATTTTTAATGAAATCGAAACCTACGGCTTTGCCACTTATCGCCGCATCTACGGTAACTGGACAAAAAATAACGGCTGGAGTGAAAATATTCTTCTGGAGAATTCCATCACACCGATTCAGCAGTTTAACTATACCTCGGGCAAAAATTCTTCCGACATGACGATGGTCATCGACGCGATGGACATCCTCTATTCCGGCAATGTAGACGGTTTCTGTCTCGTCACCAGCGACAGCGATTTTACCCGGCTCGCCATGCGCCTGCGGGAAGCCAATATGTACGTGATTGGTATGGGAGAATCCAAAACCCCTGCCGCCCTCACAAAAGCGTGCAACAAATTCATCCATCTGAATCTGATTTTTGAAGCAAGTGTTACCCTTTCCGAAAGTCAGACCGCCGAACTGCATGAAGACTTTTCCTCCGACCGCAGCGTCAAAGCGAATGCAGTCACCCCGATCGCCGATATCGAAGAAGCCATCATTTCTGTCATCAACGATAATGAAAACAAGGGGAAACTCACCTATATGGGAGAAATCGGCAGCCGTTTAAACAGCAAATTCACCGATTTCGATGTCCGCAACTACGGATATACCAAGCTCTTAACATTTATTCAGGACAAATGCGCCAAGCTCGAGCTGGTGAAAGAAAATTCCTCTTATTATGTGAAAGTCCGCGAAATAAACAATGTTTCCGAAATGCAGAAGGAAGTAACGGATCTCATTGAGAAAAGCGGCGGCAGTGTAGATAATCTCTCTGTCATCTACGACTGCCTGAAAAAGAAGCATCCGGACTTTGACCTAAAGGATTACGGCTACAGCCGCCTGTCCAGCTTCTTACGCAGCATGGGCAATATTTCCGTCCGTGGAAACGCTGTTACCCTAAAGGATGCAGCAAAGCAAAAGACTCGAAAAAAAACAAAACAATAGAATGCACGTTTCGCGGATCTTCTATTGTCATGACTAAAAACGTCCGGCAAAATGCCTTTGGAATTTTCCCATCTGCATTCTACCGGACGTTTTTCAGATCGTCTCAGGCTTCTTGAACGGATTCTGCGATCCGCTCTCTAATATAACTTTCCAGGAAATCAGCCGTCTTTTCAATCCCCATCCGGCTGCTGTTGATGCTCAGATCATAATTACGGGAATCTCCCCATTTTCCCTTTACGTAATAGTTGTGGTACATCTTACGCTGGCGATCCTGCTTTTCGATCATATTCTTCGCTTCTTTCTCCGTCAGGTTGTGAAGCTTCATAATACGTGCAGTCTTGACCGGAATATCGCCCAGCACGAAAATCGTGATCAATCCCGGGGTTCCTGCAAGTTTTGTCTCCGAACAGCGTCCTACAACGACAAAGGATTCTCCTTCATCTGCTTTTTTCTTCAGATACTCGAACTGCATCTGCGCGATATTTTCTTCTGCAGAGGTCGAATACTCCCTTACCCTTCTGGAAAACAGGATGTTTCTGGGCACTTCATCATAACGGTGCAGCGTTTTGGCGTCTACGTTTCTCTCCTGCGCAATAGATTCCAGAATATTGCTGTCGTACAAAGGCAGATCAAACCTTTTTGCCAGAGTCTCCGCAATCACATGACCGCCGCTTCCAAATTCCCGTCCTACAGAAATAATCAGCTGTTTCTTCATACACATACCCCTCCGTTACCCCTTATATTTTTCGTTTCGGAGAATTCAGTTTTGCCGCAGGCAAAAAACTCCCTCCGGCAAAACAGGATTCTGCTTTTAGAAATATCTCAGGAAAATGCAAACCATCGAAATTGAAATGACAATGATCGTCGCAGGTGCCGCATATTTACAGTAATATCCCCATCCAACCGGATAGCCTTGCTTAGTCGCGACGGAAATTCCAACAACGTTTGCAGATGCGCCAATCGGTGTTGCGCTGCCGCCGATATCGGTTCCCATGGAAAGTGTCCACGCCAGCGTACTCAAATCTATGCCCTGCAGCACCGACAGCGTCTGGATGACCGGAATCATCGTTGCTGCAAACGGAATATTGTCAACAAATGCACTTGCAATTGCGGATATCCAGAGAATAATCGCGCACATCAGCATGCCGTTGGAGCCGCTCAATTTACTGATCAGACCGGCGATTTCTTCCAGTACGCCCGTCTGCTCCAATCCGCCGACTACAACAAACAGACCAATAAAGAATAAAAGCGTCTTATAGTCTACTTTGGCAAGCAGCTCTTTTGCATCCTTATACTGTGTCACAAGTGTCAAAATCGCAATAAACGTACCGATAAACGCAACGGTCAGCCCCGTCTGCGCATGGGTTACCAAAAGGACAACTGCCAGCAGGAAAATGACACAGCTCTTTGCAAACTCACCTTTATCTGTAATCGCTTCCTTCGGATCGGGATAAGAAGTAATCTGATCCGCTGCACCCTGTCCGGCCAGTTCCTTATGGAAGCATAAGTAAAAATAAATCACGATGACAATAAGCGATATCAGAGCGATAAAGCCGGTGTTGGAAATAAATTCACCGAAGGTATATCCCAGGGATGTGCCGATGATAATGTTGGGCGGGTCTCCACACATCGTTGCCGAACCGCCAAGGTTCGCACAGAAAATTTCCGACAGAATAATCGGAACCGGATTACACTTGAGCGTCTGCGCCAGCTCCAGCGTAACTGCCGCCAAAAACAGGATGACCGTAATACTGTCGATGAACATCGCCAGTACAAAAGACATCAGCATAAACGTGATAAATACCGGAATCGTGCGATATTTTACCAGCTTTGCGATCTCCAGACAGAGCCAGCGGAAAAATCCTGCCTTTCCCATTCCCTCTACCATGATCATCATACCTAAAATGAAAATGATGGTAGACCAGTTAATTCCGGATGAAGATGCCTCTCCTTCCGCTGCCGTGTACCAGAAGCTTGCCTGAAAGATGCTTTTCACATTCAGCGTTTCCACAATTGCATCCTTACTGTGCATGCCCAGTCCAAACACCAGTACGATCATCAAAAGTCCACAGCCAAGGGACACATACTGCCGCTCGATTTTGTCCATGACAATCAGGACAAACATCACTACGAAAATCAGAACTGCCAATATATGCGGTGCCATTTTCGTTCCCTCCTCTCATATTCTCTTTTGACATTATAATGCATTTTTCGAGTAAGCATAATTGATACTTTGCACAATAAATTCAATCAAAATTCGGCATCTTTCCAGTTCTCTTAACATTCTTCTGGACAATTTGACATAGTCCGTCAACTCTGCATAAACCCTTCTCTACTTCCAGAGCATGAACTGCCGTCTCTTTCCCTTCACTCCATCGGAACTGCAATCCCGATCAGCGTGTCCTCCGCCAACTGATAGGCAATCTCCTCTTCCCAGTTTAAATCAGCTGTTTTTTGTGAAAAGTGGAGCTTTAACATCGCCTGATCTTTTGGCGCAGAACCGGCGTTTTTCAATGCCGCCAAAAACAGCTGATATTCCGGATCCGTAATCAGGTACAGCTCTGTCATCTCCCCTGCGGTTTCGCCATAAAAATACCAGTCCTCAAATTCACAGTGCGGATTGAAAAAAACAAACGCATTGTCCGCCTGATAAAAACCGTGTCTGTCCTTTGCAGAAACTTTTTTCGCAGGCAGATTGTTAAAATCGTCTTCCGTATTTTGTGGGGAACCTGCATCTGTGCTGCCTGCTGCAGTCCCGTCAGATTCTGCCCAGGGGATATCGTTCCCACCCATAAGCTCCGGGACCAGGTCTTTCGCAGCCTCATACAAACGTCCAAAACGTTCCAGTTCCCTGCACAGCGGCAACAACTCCTCGCCAAGCTCTGTCAAATGGAAACGAACATCGTCTGTCCGATGGGCTCTCTCCTGAAGCATCCCGAATACATCGGTATCCGACAGGTCTTCCATTCCTCCCGGCTTTCCGTCTGCGGACACAACGATTGCAGCCGTGCCCTCTTTTTCTGCGGACACCAGCCCGACAGCCTGCAGCACACAAAGCTCTGTCCCCACGCCCTGCACGTCTTCGTCCATACATCCCGCCAACTGTTTTTCGGACATCGGCTCTTTTTTTAATAAAAATACGATCTGCAGGCGGCTGCCGCTCAAAAGCTTCGCCGCCTGCAAACCGGACTTCCATACGTTTTCTGTATTCATCCTGTAAGGCTTACCTCATCTGTATTTCTATCTCCGGCTGCGGTACGTCCAGACAGGAAAATCCGATCTGTACCTTGAACAGGTCGCCGTCCAGATAGATTTCAAACGTTCCCTTCTGCAGCGTCGTCAGGTTCTGTGCAATCGACAGTCCCAGTCCGCTGCCCTCCGTACTTCTGGAAATATCGCCGCGGATAAACCGTTCCGTCAGCTCCTCGGCACGGATGTTCAACGCCTGCGCGGAAATATTTTTCATTGTAAATACCGCGATTTCCCTATCATCCTGTCTGACTCTGCGGATTTCCAGATAGACCCGCGTGCCTTCCAGCGCATACTTGCAAACATTGGAAAACAAATTCTCCACCACGCGCCAGATTCTTCTCGGATCGGCTTCGATATAAACCGGCTCCGGCGGCAAACTGACGATCATTTCCAGGCATTTTTCCTTTAATTTGTCATCGAACTCCCCGCAAGTCTGCTTGACGAGTTCCTTGAAATCCAGTCGCTCCATCTGCAAAGAAATATTGCCGGACGTGATCTTGGACGCTTCCACCAGATCGTCCGTCAGCTGCTTCAAGCGCTGGGACTTCGCATCCAACACCTGAATATAGCCTTTCGCGCGCTCGTTGTCGATCTGCTCGCGCTTTAACAGGTTCACAAAGTTGATAATCGACGTCAGCGGCGTTTTGATATCATGGGAAACATTCGTAATCAGATCGGCTTTTAACCGTTCGTCCTTCATGCTCTTTTCAACCGCCGTCTTGATGCCGTCTCCGATGCCGTTGACCGCTTCTGCCAGCTCCCGGTTTTCTCCGTGCATGTCGGAAAGATCGACCTTCAGATCCAGATCGCCGCGCCCCAATCGAACCGCAGTGTCCACAATCTGCTGCAGATCCTTTTTCGAACTGTACAGCACCAGAATCGCAATGATATCGATTACAGCCGCAATCAAAATTCCTACAACACCGCAGCCGCCCAGAATCAGGTTGCCCGCAAGCAACAGCAAAAACGGAAGCAGACTTCTGACCAGAATGTGCCCGTTGTCATAAAGCCGCAGCACGCCGTTTCCAATCCGACTGAAAATCAGCCGCAGCATGGAATTGCTCCACAGTGTATGCGCCCTCGCCCGTCTGACAAGACTCAAATAGAAAAACAAAAACACATCGTCCAGTAAAAAGGCAACAACACCCACTGCAAACGGAAACCATACCGCATGCGTCACATCCGTCAACGTCGTCTGTGCAAGCAGATACAAAAGCCAGCTGACGCCGAGGATCATACCCATCATCAAAAGCCCTGCCGCCACAAACGGCTCCGTCAGCACCGTGTCCCGAATCCTTAATTCGATCTGATAACCGCCGCCCTCTTTGCGGACGCGCCCTTCATACCGGGTTATCCGAAGCAGCAGCCAGACAGAAACCACAAGAAATAACATGCCGGCTGCAGCCAGATAACCGTAATAAGGAACGACTCGGTGATACGCCGCACGCGCGGTTGCAAAACTGTCCTGTGCCGGATACGTCGTATCAACTGCCAGCCATACCCGCGTATTATCGCCAAAGGCATACTGATAGGAGGACAGCTCCTGTCTAAGTTTATCCGCAGCAATCTCTGTATTCGTCAAAAGCTCTGCCCGATCCGCATTATAGCACAGATATCTGCCATATTCTTCGAACTGCCTTGTGATTTCGTCTAATTTTTTATCTGTAAAATCGTCCTTCAGATTCGTATAATAATGGACTTCGCCATCCTGATCCATCCGGTAACAATATCGGATATTTGACGCGTCCAGACCGTAACTGTCTTTGTACGCCGAATATTCGGAAAAATTATAAAAAAGTTCCTTCGACGTCGTCTTTAAATCATCCCGCAGCTGAATGTATTCGTCTGTGTCGGACGCATATTGTGCCAGGTCCTTTCCCTCTGCAGACAGATACCGGGGCACTAAAAGATCCAGCTCCATCCCATCTGCATCCGAATAATTCAGTCCCAGCTCCTCGCACTTTTTCTGATATTCTTCCCGGCTGGACGGAAGCTCCTGAATCATCTGCATCGAAAGCGACTGCTTCTGCCGTTTCTGATCCAGCTTCTGCAACACATTCAGGGTTGCCGTTTCCCCGTTCCAGTCGTTCCCGCTCAGCCCCTCCTGACCGGAAAAAGCGCTGGAATCCCCTTTAAAATAAGCGTCCAGCTGTGCCTTTGTCGCAAAAACCCTCTCCGTCACGAAACCATAATTTCCCCATTTGACCAGATCATCCAGATAAAAAGACGCCGTCGCCGTCGTGTCACGGACATCTTCCTGCCTGTGGGCAAATTCCGCGATATCGATCTGCTTTTGTCCATTATAAGTTCCGTCCGTTTCCAACTGGCTTCGGATGACAGAAAGCCGCGTCACTCCTCGGATTTCTTCGGACAGAATGTCCGTGAACAAATCGGAATTTTCAAACGAATTACTGTTTTCAAGCAGATTGATCTGCTGTTCATACAGCCTGCCGTTTCTCTCCACACTGACCGAACTATTGCAGGCAAGCCCGACAAAAATTGCCGCAAAAGCCGCTGCCAGCACTTTCTGAAAAATGAGCAGCACTCTTCTGTCCTTCTTTCCAATGACCCATTTCTTTTTCATGAGCCCGTACTCCTTTCCGGCTTTTTTCGTCACGACTGCTTCTCGATCTTGTATCCGACACCCCAGACAACCTTCAGATAACGGGGCTCCTTCGGGTTAATCTCAATCTTTTCCCGGATGTGTCGGATATGGACAGCCACTGTATTATCCGCACCGATTGCCTCTTCTTCCCAGATGCTTTCATAGATCTGATTAATCGAAAAAACACGCCCCTGATTGCGCACCAGAAGCAACAGAATATTGTATTCAATCGGTGTCAGCTTGACTGGCTCTCCGTCCACCGTAACCTCTTTGGTCTCGTCGTTGATCACGAGTCCGCCAGCGCGGAACACTGCATTATTGTCCGTGTTTAAATTTCCCAGCTTCGTGTAACGGCGCAGCTGCGACTTCACCCGCGCAACGAGCTCAAGCGGATTAAACGGTTTTGTCACATAGTCATCCGCGCCGATGTTCAGCCCCAGAATCTTGTCCGCGTCCTCGGATTTTGCCGACAGGATAATGATCGGAATGCTGCTGTATTCCCGGATTTTGAGCGTCGCATGGATTCCGTCCAGCTTCGGCATCATAATATCGATAATCAAAAGCTGAATGTCGTTTTCTTTTAACGCCCGAATCGCCTGCTCCCCGTCATATGCCTTGATGACATTGTAACCCTCCTGCGCCAGATAAATTTCGATTGCTTCCACAATCTCTTTATCATCGTCACATACCAGAATATTTGTCATAATACCCTCCATTCCGCAGGCGCTTTGCGCCGAAGGAACCGCGAGACGAACATCCAGTTCGTCTCTGCGATCCTGGCTACTTTGTGTCGCCTGCGGCACAAATAGCTGTGTGAAAAATAAGCGATCACGCTTATTTTTCACACTACTCTCCGTTTCCTGCTTTCTCTCTATTAAATCAGAAAAATCTGAATCTGCTGTCCGGGATATTCTTAATATTTTATAAAGATTTTACCGACAGCAGCCTCTTTTACGCGCATTCTATTGCTTCAGCATCAGAAACGCCGCCAGATTTCCGCGTCTTCCCTTGCTCGCCCGATGAGAAAACAGATAGCTCGGATTGCAGCAGGTGCAGATGTCCGTCATCGACAGATGCTCCTTTAAAATCCCTGCACCAAGCAAAATTGCTTCATTGGCGCGCCACAGGTCCAGCTGATATTTTCCATTGACCTTTTCGGTCAGTATATTTTTCAGGGAAACGTCCTGATATCTCTCCTGAGAAAAGAGCCTTTCAAAAGGTTCTGCCACATCTTTTCCGACTTCATAGCAGTCCTGACAGATCGACGGCCCAATCGCCGCAAAAATATCCTCCGGACGGCTTCCATACGCCTCGCGCATCGCTTCGACTGTCTTTTTTCCCATCTCACCGACTGTCCCCCGCCACCCGGAATGAGAACAGCCAATCGCATGATGCACCGGATCGACAAACAAAAGCGGCACACAGTCCGCATAAAACGTGCCAAGTATCAGCCCGGGCACGTTTGTGATCAGCCCGTCCACATCCCGATAATCTTTTTCTTTCGTCACGCCCTTTCCTGCATCCTCTTTTTCCACACGGCGGATGTTTGTCGTATGGGTCTGATCGGAGCAGACGAACGCGTCCGAAGTTGTCCCGAACACGCCTGCAGCCCGCCGGAAATTTTCATCCACCGCCTCCCGGCTCGTATCCCGCGCATAGCTGAAATTGAAAGAAGCACAGTCCCCGGTACTGACACCGCCGAGCCTGCTGGTGACCATATGAGTCACTATATTTAACCGTTCTAACGCCGGAAAAGTGAGATATTCCACCTCTCCGCTTTTGTGAATTTCCATCCCCGGATAACCCGTCTTTTTCCGGATCAGATCTTTTTTTGCTATCTTCGTCTCCTGCTGTTCCACGTCCCTGCCCTCCTGTATTCAAATGCATTTTGAATCCACTGGATCTCTTTTCCGCAGACCGCCACCACGTCAAAGCGGATCTGTACATCCCCCTCTGCAGGATGCTTCCACAGATACCAGTCTGCGCAACGGCAGATTTTTTCCTGCTTTGCGCTCCCAACCGCCTCCAACGCTGTCCCAAATCGGTCGTCGTTCCGATATTTTACTTCAAAAAAAACAAGGCAGCCCCGGTGAAACCCGATGATATCGATTTCTCCCCTGCTGCACCTGTAATTACGCTCCAGAATGTTTACTCCGCTGCGCATCAGATAAGCTGTCACTGCTTCCTCCCAGAAAGCGCCCGCCTGTCTTTTATTCATTTAACCTTCTTTCACAAAATGACCGATGAAGCTTCTGCGGTGAATCGCCGTCGGTCCCATGGTCTGCAGTGCCTCGATATGCTCTTTTGATCCATACCCTTTATTGCGTGCAAATCCGTAGCCCGGAAAAACTTCCTCATACTGCTCCATCATCCGGTCCCTCGTCACCTTCGCTACAATGCTCGCTGCAGCAATGGATACGCTTTTTGCATCTCCCTTGATGATCGGAACCTGTTGAATTGCCACCTGCGGAATCCTTACCGCATCGTTTAGCAGAACTGCAGGCTGAGGATTCAGTTTTTCAATCGCCTGACGCATCGCTTCGTAGGTCGCCTGCAGGATGTTGATCTCATCGATTCGCTGTGGGCTGACAATCCCGATTCCCACCGCCACTGCGTGCTCCAAAATGACGTCATATAACTGTTCCCTTTTTTCTGCAGAAAGCTGCTTGGAATCGTTCAGATACAAAATTTCGCAGTTCTTCGGCAAAATAACCGCGCCTGCAACAACCGGTCCTGCCAGCGGTCCCCTTCCAACCTCGTCAATGCCGCAGATCAGGCCTTCGTTTTCATAGTCCCGTTCATACTGCTGCAGCTGATAAATCCTCGCCGTTTCCTTTTCCAGCGTCTCCCGCTGCTTTTCCGAACGCCGGATCAGCGCCTGCACACCGCTTCTTGTGTCTTCCCGATAGGTTTGTTCCAGATTCTCCAACAGGCCTGCCACAGACTCTGCCTCTGTCCGCATGGAGGCTTTTTTCAAGCGCTCTCCGGCTTCTGCAAACCGCGCTTTAATTTCCCCGATTTTTTCCATATCAGATGTCCCTTACTGGTGTTTTAACACTCCAAATTTATGAAACGGCCAAATTCTGACCCACGCTTTTCCGATAATCTGATCCCGGTGGATATTTCCGACGCTCGGCTCCCGGCTGTCCGAGCTGTTGTTTCGATTATCGCCCAGCACAAAATATTCGTCCTCGCCGAGGGTAATCGGCTCGCCTGCACGCCCCGGTGACAGCATCACTTCCTTGCCGTAGCCTTCCTCCAGCACCTGTCCGTCAATGTAAATCGTTCCGTCCGTGCCGATCTGAACCGTTTCGCCTGGCAGACCGATAATCCGCTTAATATAGTAAACATTTTCATCGTACTGGAATGGGAACACGATAATGTCAAAGCGCTGCGGATCCTTGAAACGATACGAAATCTTGTCTACGATCAGGTTATCGTTATTGCTCAGTGTCGGCTCCATCGAGCTTCCGTTGACCTCCGTGCGCTGTCCGACAAATGTGATCACCAGCCAGGTGATACCCAGGACAACTACGATATATAAAAGCGTGCTTCCGATTTCTTTCAGGATTGCTTTTCCACTCATGGCTTACGCCTCCTTTTTCGGCAATTCCAGCGTCATGCGGCCGAGCCTACCGCTGCGAAAATCATCCAGAACGAGGGCCGCGCCCTTTTCATATTCCGGCTCACCGCCCTTTTTCAGACAACCGCGGGACTTGCAGACTGCTTCCAGAAGGGCGAGGGCCGAATGGAGGGACGCCTGTGCGTCGCCATCTGCGCCCGCTGTATCCAGTGTCAGCTGATACCGCTTTTCCAACGCCTCCGGGTAATTCTCCCCGATAAACACAAGCAGGGAAAGTGCCATTTCTTCGCGGTTTAAGATTTCATCGTTCATCGAGCCGATCAGTGCGAGGCGTTCTCCCACCGCCTGATCTTCGAATTTCGGCCACAGGATGCCGGGCGTATCCAAAAGCTCCAGGCCCTTGTTCAGGCGAATCCACTGCTTGCCCTTCGTTACGCCGGGCTTGTTGCCGGTTTTCGCGCACGCCTTTCCTGCGAAGCTATTGATAAACGTCGATTTTCCTACGTTTGGAATTCCTGCCACCATCGCACGCACCGGACGGTTCAAAATACCGCGTTTGCGGTCGCGCTCGATCTTTTCCCGGCAGGCTTCCTGAACCTTGCCCTGAATCGCTTTCATCCCGGCGCCGCTTCTGGCGTTGATTTCCAGTACAGCAAAGCCAAGACTTTCAAAATATGCCGTCCAGGCGCGGTTTGCAGCCGGATCGGACAGATCGGATTTATTCAATAAAATCAGGCGTGCCTTGTTTTTCCCCATCTCGTCGATATCAGGATTGCGGCTCGATTGCGGACATCTGGCGTCCACCAATTCGATAATCAAGTCGATCAGCTTGATATCTTCCTGCATCGCGCGGCGCGCTTTCGTCATATGTCCGGGATACCACTGGTATACCATAGTTTTCTTTCCTTTTCTGTAACTGTGAGGGTACTGAACAGTTACCCTTTTCTTTATAGTATTCTGTGTGATTTTCAGTGAATCAGCCCCCAGCCATCCGTGCCGTTTCCGAAATGGAACCACGCCTCGCCGACGATTGTGCTGCGCAGCACCGGACCGACATTGGCGGAACGACTGTCCTCACTGTTATTACAATTATCGCCGAGCACGAAATATTCGTCCCTGCCCAGCTTGATTTCATTCTCTGCAATACCGGCTGACGCGATCAGATCCATCTCTTCATTTTCCTGCGCCTTACCGTCTATATATAAAATGCCGTTCTGAATCAGGACGGTCTGCCCCGGAACCGCTACAACACGCTTCACATAATAGTGGGCATTCTGATTACCGTTTGGCAAAAATACCACCACATCCCCTGTCTGCGGAGAAAAGAAACGGTACTTTAAGCGGTTAACCAAAATTCCCTGTCCGTTCGTCAGCCCCGGCTCCATGGAAACGCCAATCATGTTCGTGCGCAGTCCGACCGCCCAGATCACCATAAACGCCAGAAAAACTGCCAGTACAGACAGCACAATCCAACTGAACACCTCTTTGACCGCCTGCATGCTGAGCCCTTTTTTCTTCCGGTAAAACTGCAGTCCACGCTGTCTTCTTCTCATACAAATCTCCATTCCGCAGCCGCCGTTTCGTCCTGCAGACATCCTAAAAAGCAAAAAAGGGGCTGCCGTTACTGGTGCCCCTCTCTTCGCAATTCTTATTTTACAACTTCTTTGACCTTTGCGCTCTTGCCGACTCTGTCTCTTAAGTAGTTCAGCTTTGCTCTTCTTACTTTACCCTTACGAACAACTTCTACCTTCTCAACGTTGGGAGAATGTAAAGGCCAGGTCTTTTCAACGCCGACGCCGTTGGAGCTCTTTCTTACGGTAAAGGTTGCACGGTTGCTGCCGCCCTGTTTCTTTAAAACAACACCTTCGAATACCTGAACTCTCTCACGGTTGCCTTCTTTGATCTTACCATATACTCTTACGGTATCGCCTGTCTCAAATGCAGGTACTTCAGTTTTCAGCTGAGCAGCTTCGATCTCTCTGATAATTTCGTTCATTGCTTTTCCTCCTGATTTCTGGATGTTCTTAATACGATTCCCGTAACAGAGGACCATCTCCTTTTTTCGCAACATTTGCAGTATAACATAGCTTTCTCAAATATGCAAGGTTTTTCTTCCTAATAGGAAAAATACCACCCGGTTTTACCGCCGCGCCTAGGATACCCAGAAAACGCTCCCCGGTGCAAAGCGCATGCCGGATTTTTTCTGCAGTGCAACGGAAATTTCGTTTTCCACGAATACATGCGCATAGGGCACATGACCTGCCGCAAGCTCCCGCCGGATCATTTCAGCCTCCAGGAGGCTCCCGATTCCTCTTTTCCGGAAGGGCTCCAGTACTTCCAGCATTCCCATGCCGCCGTCGTTGTGCACGCCTGCAAAGCCTGCCAGCTCCCCATCCAGAAATGCGCCGATCATCTGACGCGATGCGATCCGTTCTCTGATGTAGGCTTCATCATGATAAAGATGATAATGTGCCTCTACGTTTGCCGCATACGTTTCGTCCAGCTCCCGGATTTCAACGGCTTCGTCCGGCTCCGGAAGGTCAGGCGCTTTTTTTTTCGGATAAATCACCTGATAGCATTCATTGAAATTTTTTAACCCGAAACGCTCTAAAATGCTCGTCAGCACAAATTTCTGATGACAGACATAGACCGCACCGGTCGGGTCCGTCAAAGACAGCAGCCGTTCTCCTGCGTCCTTTGTTTTGGCAGTGATCCGATACACACCGCCTGACCTGTCCTTTGTCAGCACGCCGTCCTCCCGGACTGCCAGGATGTCAGCTTTGTCTCTCCGGATATCCTCAATCATGTCCATGTGAAGCATTTTATCTTTTAACAAATATTCCAGCGCACGTCCGGGCAAATCGTACTTTTCATATAAATCCGGTCGCCGAGCTTTTGTCCGCTCCTTGGACTTTTCCAAGCGCCATTTGTCTATCCTTGCATGGTCGCCGGAAAGCAGGATATCCGGAACCTTTTTGCCCTCCCAGACCTCCGGTCTGGTGTACTGGGGATATTCCAGCAGATTCTCCTGAAAGCTTTCTGTCACGCCGGAATCCTCATTTTTTAAAACACCGGGAACCATTCGGGAAATCGCGTCGATCATCACCATCGCCGGAAGCTCTCCTCCGGTCAGCACATAATCACCGATGGAAACCGGGTCTGTCACGATCTCTTCGATCACGCGCTCATCGATTCCTTCATAATGCCCACACAGAAAAATCAGCTCTTCCTCCTGTGCAAGCTCCTTTGCCATCTCCTGGGAAAAGGTTTTGCCCTGTGGGCTCATAAACAGCACCCGCACTGGTTTTTTGCCCTCTGCAGGCTTTGCAACCGCTTTCCAGGCGTCGTAAATCGGCTGTGCCTGCATCAGCATGCCCGCACCGCCGCCGTAAGGGTAATCGTCCACCTTATTGTGCTTATCCTGCGTGTAATCGCGGATATTGACCGCATGGATTCCGATCAGTCCTTTTTGGATCGCCCGTCCTAAAATGCTCGTCTGCAGTCCGTTTTCCACCATTTCCGGAAACAATGTCAAAATATGAAACTGCATTTTTTCGTCAGTCCTCCAGCAATCCGTCCAGGATATGGATTTTCATCCGTCCTGCTTCCACATCGACATCCAGCACACATTCCTTGATTGCAGGCAAAAGCAGCTGTCTGCCATCCTTTAACCGAATCTGATAAACATCATTTGCGCCGGTTTCAATGACATCCTCTAAGGTTCCAAGCTCCTGCTCCTGTTCATCCAATACCTTCACGCCGATCAGATCTGCGATAAAATACTCGTCCTTCTGTAGGCGCACCGCATTTTCCCGTGTCACATACAGGCTCTTTCTCCGGTATTTTTCCGCCTCGTCTATCGTATCGATTCCACGGAATTTCAAAATGGCGAATTGCTTGAAAAATTTCACGCTCTCGATTTCCAGAATCCGGTTTTCCTTTCCCGTATCCAGAATCACTTCTTTTAACTTCTTAAAACGGCGCACATCATCTGTCGTCGGAAAAATCTTGACCTCCCCGTGCACACCGTGTGTGGAAGCGATCACTCCCACCTGCAGTCTTTCTTCCATATAACCTCTCATTTCACAAACAGCGCCTTGCTTTTGCAAGACGCTGTCCATTTCAGATGTCAGATGATATCCACATCCACTTTTTTATTATCTTCCATCGCCGCAGCCTTTACCACAGTGCGAATTGCCTTAGCAATACGGCCCTGTTTACCGATTACCTTGCCCATATCGGAGGGTGCAACATGAAGTTCAACCGTCAGGCTTCTGCCGTTTTCCTTTTCGGAGACGCTCACTTCATCCGGATGATCCACAAGTGCCTTTGCGATCACTTCCACCAAATCTTTCATAATCCACCTCCATAAGCCTGCTACAGTCAGCCCCACAGCTACTGCTCGTTTGCGTAACCGTCTGCTTTACAGAGCTGTCTTATTTCTCGATTCCTGCTGCCTTGAAGATCTTGCCTACGATTTCGGTGGGCTGTGCGCCATTGTTGAGCCACTTCTTAGCCAGCTCTTCGTTTACCTTGAAAGTGCTGGGATCTGTATTCGGATCGTATGTGCCGATCTCTTCGATGAAACGACCATCTCTGGGAGATCTGGAATCTGCTACGATGATTCTGTAAATCGGGTTCTTCTTGTATCCCATTCTTCTTAATCTGATCTTTACTGCCATTTTTCTTACCTCCAAATGAAATATAAATATGTTTTCTTGTGTGCGATCTGCACTATTTATCAGAAAGGAAGTCTGAACTTACCTTTTCTTGCACCTTTGCCTCCCAGCATTCCCGGGAACTGCTTCATCATTTTCTGACTCTGCTCAAACTGCTTGATAAATCGATTGACTACGCTGATGTCCACCCCTGCGCCTCGTGCGATACGGTGTTTGCGGCTGGGATTTAAAAGCTTGGGATTGCGGCGTTCCTGGGGCGTCATGCTCAGCACGATCGCTTCCATTCTTGCCAGCTGTTTTTCATCGATCATCGATTCGATATCGCCCATCTTCGAACCCATGCCGGGCATCATGCTCAGGATACCGGACAGCCCGCCCATGTTGCGCATCTGCTTCATGCTTTCCAGGTAATCCTCAAAATCGAACTTGCCCTTCTTCATGCGCGCCGCCATCTCTTTTTCCTTGCCAGCGTCAATATCGAGGTTCGCCGAAGCTTTTTCAATCAGGGTGAGCACATCGCCCATTCCCAGAATTCGGCTCGCCATACGGTCGGGATAAAACTGTTCCAGATCGGAAAGCTTCTCTCCCATACCAACATATAAAATCGGCTTGCCGGTAACGGCTTTAATGGAAAGCGCCGCACCGCCTCTTGTGTCACCGTCCATCTTGGACAGGATCACGCCGTCGATTCCTACTTTTTCATCAAATTCCTTTGCCACATTGACCGCATCCTGACCGGTCATGGCATCCACTACCAGAAGTGTCTGATGGACCGTCACTGCCTGCTTGATCTTCTGCAGCTCCTCCATCATGCCCTCATCGATATGCAGGCGACCCGCAGTATCCAGAATCACGACATTATTGCCGTTTTTCTCTGCATGCTCCATCGCCGCTTTTGCGATGTCAACCGGGCTGTGGCTCGTGCCCATGGAAAAGACTTCCACCTGCTGTTTCTCGCCGTTGATCTGCAGCTGTTCAATCGCTGCCGGACGGTAAATGTCACAGGCTACAAGCAGTGGCTTTTTGCCTTTTAATTTAAACTTGCCTGCCAGCTTCGCAGTCGTTGTCGTCTTACCTGCACCCTGCAGACCGCACATCATAATCACGGTTGTCGCTTTGCCGGGCTGGAACTGTAATTCCTGTGTCTCGGAACCCATCAGGGAAGTCATCTCTTCGTTTACGATCTTGATGACCATCTGACCGGGATTTAATCCGTTCATGACGTCCTGACCGATCGCCCGTTCTTCCACAGACTTGACGAACTGCTTGACAACCTTGAAGTTTACATCCGCTTCCAGCAGTGCCATCTTGACTTCCTTGAGCGCAACTTTGACGTCCGCCTCTGTCAGTCTGCCTTTGCTGCGCAGATCCTTAAACACATCCTGCAGTTTATCGGTTAAGCTCTCAAATGCCATTCAAATCCTCTCCCGCGATCCGTTACAGTTCTTCTAAAATCTGTCCCGCCAGTTCTCTGACCTGCGTCTCCGTGCTGATCTGTTCGATCTTCTCTACGGTGTGCTTGACTTTCTGAAATCTCGCAATCAGGTGCAGCCGCTCTTCATAGCTCTGAAGCGTCCGGTCGCATCTGCGGACAAGATCGTGTACGCCCTGTCTGCTGATCCCCTGTTCCTCTGCGATCTCACTCAGGGACATGTCGTTTAATACCACATCCTCATAGATCTTTCGCTGATGCTCGGTCAGCAGTTCACCGTAAAAGTCATACAGCATACCCTGTTCTACGATTTTTTCCATATTGCGTCCTCACCTGTGCTATCATACCCGAAAAAAAAAGGTGTGTCAAGTAAAAAATCTTGACACACGCAAAAATTTTCAGACCTGCATGACACGACCGATGAACTCCTTCACACGGGCATTCGGGTTTCCAAACACTTCCTCCGGCGTACCCTCCTGGCAGACCAGACCTTTTTCCATGAAAATCACGCGATCCGAAAGCTCTTTGGCAAACTGCATCTCGTGTGTAACGATCACCATGGTCATGTGCTCGTCTGCCAGCTGCCGGATGACACGCAGCACCTCTCCGGTCAGCTCCGGGTCAAGCGCCGAGGTCGGCTCGTCAAAAAATAAAACCTTTGGCTGCAGGGCAAGCGCTCTGGCAATCGATACTCTCTGCTGCTGTCCACCGGAAAGCTGATAGGGATAGGCATCTGCCTTATCCGACAGCCCCAGCTGTTTTAACAGCTTCCATGCGCGTTCTTTTGCTTCTTCTTTGGAAACACCATCTACGCAGACTGGTGCATCGATGATATTTTTCATAACTGTATAATGCGGAAACAGGTTGAAATTCTGGAACACCAGGCCGAAATTTTTCCGGATTTCCTTTAATTGCTTCTTATTTGCATAGACACATTTTCCGTTTTCTTCCCACGCAGCCTTTTCTCCGAGAAAAGAAAGCTCGCCGCCATCCATTTTTTCCAGCATGGTCGCACAGCGCAGCAGTGTCGATTTGCCGGAGCCGGACGGACCGATCACCGATACGACTTCTCCCTTATGGACGGAAAGGGAAATATCCTTTAAGACCTCCAGCTCCCCAAATGTTTTTTTAATATGATTCATTTCCAGATAAATCTGATTCATTGTAACTCTTCGTACCTTTCCTGAATTTCCGTCTGACTGCAGAAATAAAGCTTCGCTCCTCTAACTGTCTCTCTGGCATCCTGCATTATCCGCGGTAATAATTTAACTTCTTTTCCACATGCTCCATAACAACTGCAACGACCAGATTAAAAATGTAATAAAATACTCCTGCTGCCATCAGAGGCATTACGGAAGCCTGTGCTGCCGCGATCTGCTTTGCGATCGTAAACATCTCCGTTACTGTCAGCACAAAGGCCAGGGATGTATCCTTTACCAGTGTGATCATTTCGTTAGTCACTGCCGGAAGCACCCGCTTGATGACCTGCGGCAAAATAATCCTGAAAAACGTCTGAACGCGGCTGTATCCTAATACTTTTGCTGCCTCATACTGTCCGACCGGCATGGACTCGATTCCAGAACGGTATATTTCTGCAAAATACGCCGCGTAGTTTAGCACAAATGCAAGAATTACCGCGATCATCCGGTAGCTTTTGGAAATTTTCATTCCAAACACATAATAGGGCGCAAAATAGACCACTATCAGCTGCAGCATCAGCGGCGTTCCGCGCATAATCGAAATATAAAGCTTTGTCAAAAAACTCAGCACTTTCAGCCTTGCCATCCGCCCAAAGGCCAGCACCATTCCAAGGGGCAGGGAAAATACCAGTGTCAGCACAAAAATCTCCGTCGTGATCAGCATTCCTGTTCCCAGTTCCCGAACCATCGTTCCTAAATCCATTCCCGTTCTTCCTCTTCCATACCGGCTTTGATCCGGTTTTCTGTATTCTTATCAGCGCACAAACGCAGGCCAGAGTTTTCTCTGACCTGCATCCTATTTTTATCTTACTTTCCCAGGCATACGCTGTCTACCAGACCATAGTCTGCATACTTCTCTGCGATTTCCATAAAGGTTCCGTCGTCTGCCATTTCCAGAAGCGTCTTTTCAACCGTATCCTTTAATTCGTCGTTGCCTTTCTTAAAGCCGATACCATACTGCTCGGTGGAAAGGTACTCGTCCAGAACCACATAACCGCTGCCTCTGGAAGCAATCTGATAATTTGCGACGCCGATATCCAGTGCCAGCGCATCGATCGCACCTGCCTCCAGATCCATGAAGCCCGTATTGTAATCTGCATACTGCGGCAGGTCTGCAAAGGTATCTGCCAGAGCCTTCTCATCGCCCTGCAGTGCCGCCAATGCGGAGGAATCCTTCTGTACGCCGACTACCTTACCCGCAAGGTCTTCCTTGGAGATGATGCCGGAGCCCTCTGCCACAACAAATACCTGACTGTTATCCACATAAGGTACACTGAAGGTGTACTGATCTTCTCTGCCGTTCATGGTAAAGCCATTCCAGATACAATCGATCGCGCCGGAATCCAGCTCCATATCCTTCGCATCCCAGTCGATGGGCTGTTTTACCAGTGTCCAGCCAAGTCTGTTACAGACCTCCTGTGCCAGATCCAGATCAAAGCCGACATATTCGCCGCTGTCATCCTTGTAGCCGTAAGGCGGGAACTCTGCATCGAAGCCCACTACAAACTGTCTGCCGGCCTCTGTCTGTGCATCTGTCGCCTCTGTTTGAGCCTCTACCGTGCTTTCTGTTGTTTCTGCTGCTGTGCTCTCTGCAGCAGGTGCTGTACTTTCTGCCGGTGCTTCTGCGGCTGTGCTACCGCAGCCAACCATTCCAAGCGCCATCACGCCTGCCATAACCATTACAGATAATTTTTTCATAACTTCTTCTCCCGTTCCTTTAGTGATTCATCAATTTACCACGCTAAATTATCGTTGGGACTATCCTAACATAGGAAACGAGCTATGTCAATCGGATTTTTTACTAAAAATACCTGACAGACTATTCTTTCAACGATACATCCACTGCATAATAAAATGCGCCATTCCAGTTAAACCGGATATTTTCCAATATTGCCTTCTGCCCTTTTAGACGCCCTCCCAGCTTTTCCTGCAGCAGACTGCGCAGGCACCTTAGGAAATATTTCCGGCTTTCTTCTTCCTTTTCCCGTAAAAAATATGGTTCAATCTGATGCGCCGGCGCATATTCGTCTAAAAACTGCCGCAGAACATTCGCCTGGCATAACCAGTCTGCTGTCAAAGCCCGCAGTAGAAATGTATCCGCTTTCTTTTTTAATTCTGGAAAATCTGTCCATTCCTGATAAAATGCCGCAATTGCCAGAACTGCAATGACAACGCCGTTCGTATTTTCTGCTGTATTCCAGCCTCCCAGTGCAGCGATTCGATCAAATGTATGGTGCTGCATCGCACGGTTCATAAATGCATTATCACATCCGTTCGCCATCGTTACATCGCTGATCCCGACAGGCTTTCCGTAATATTCCTTATAATACCGAATATAGCGCAGCAGTTCTTCCGGATTCGTTGCATTATCAGAGGCAAAAATTCGTCCGCTTTTCTGGTTTGCTGATTCGATCTGACAGGTTCCCGGCGCGTTGACTGCCAGCATACAGTCTGCATCCGCAGGGGTTTCTGAACAGATTCCTCCAGCTGACAGGATCTGCCACTTAATGCTCTCCCCCAGGGGACGGTCTTCATACAGCGGTATAACACTGCTGCCGGTCAGCGAAGAATACCTTACATAAAAGACCGGCTGATACTGCTTGATCCGACAAAATACTCTCGCAAAAATCACGCTGCCGACCTCATCTGCTCCCGGATAGCAATACACCCGGTTCATCAGCTGTTCCTCTTCCGCCTTTTGCATAATTGCCATCTGATCCAGCGCTGCATATCCAAACTCCGCTGTATCATCTTTGGGAACCGTCAGAATATCGAAAACATTTTCCCGGACAAGCTCAACAGAAGTCAGATTAACAAACCGATCCGTTTTCCGGCGTTCCAGAAAGTCTTGCATGATTTCTTTCGGAATTTTCTTTTGCAGGCTTTCCAGCGCTTCCGCTTCTTTTTCTGAAATCCCCGCCCGCTTTTTCTTATCCCACAGCCAGGTATAGCGCCAGATATCATAACCGTATTCCTGCCAGTATTCCGGGTCTTCATGATTGTCATTATAGGCAGCGACCCGCGCCGCCAGATTAAACGCATGAATATGCAGCTGAGGGTTCTGCTTTTTCAGCTGACGGAAACGATCCATAGTTTCCCTGCATTCTTCCATACTGTACGTATGAATTCTCGAACCGATAATATTTCCATAAACAAGTGTATCGACCGAAAGAATCGCATAGTCGCATTCTCCTGCCTGTTCAAACAGCCATTCCCAGATTTTTTCCCGGTCTGCAGGCTTTTTCAGAAATCCCATCCATTCATAGGGTGGTCGTAAAAGCTCCAGCCCTTCCGTCATCTGCGACAGCAGCCAGGGAAATTGATAATTACAATCTCTATCATCTAACGGAACATACAATACTTTTCTCATCCGTTTCTCCTCCCAAAGCGGATTTTTGTTTTTGCATCGCTGCACTGCAGGCTCCCATCATACCGGCATAGTTTCCAAACGCTGCAAATTCCAACCGCGTCTGCTCCAGGATCGATGGGATCAGGTACCTCTCCAACCCTTTTTTAAGACGTGGTAAAAGCCATTCTCTCTGTGCAGAAATTCCTCCGCCCAGTACTACGATCTCCGGATTTAATACGTAGCATAAGTTTGCAATCCCAAGTGCTAAAGCATCACACATCCGGTCAATTTCCTGAATACAGACTTCATTGCCAGCCTGTGCCTGTTCAAAAATCCATTTCCCGGAGATTTCCTCTGGGACCTTTCCAAGTCGCTTTGCTGTGTTTAAAACGAGTGCGGACGTTGCTGCCAGCTCTTCAAAGGAACCCGTCCCAAGCTCCATCCGTCCCACCTCACAGGCACTGTTTCCATATCCCTTCCAAAGCTTTCCATCCCATATAAAAGCACCGCCAATTCCGGTTCCTATCGTCAGCATCAGCATACTGCTGCTGCCTTTTGCCGCTCCAGCTGCATATTCCGCCATTCCGGCACAATTGACATCGTTTTCCACATGGCACGGAAGCCCAAACTGCTTCAAAATCCGATTCCCGATTCTCGTCCCGGTATATCCCGGAATCAGCGCCGGATTCGCTTCCTGAACAACACCGTTTTCCGAATCAATAATTCCGGCACTGGAAACACAGACTGCTTCGATATCCGCCGCTTCCGTCAAAAGCCTTTCAACACACTCACAGATCGTCTCCAGAATCCTTTGGCCTGCGTCCGGAGTTTTACAGGAGCCATCCTTTTCCACCGTCAGATCTTCGTTTACCAGACCATATTTTATAGAAGTCCCTCCGATATCTATTCCGATAAAATGTCTCATACTCCATTCCTCACTCAGTCCGTCTGTTCCATGCAGCTGACAAACCGTTTTGTAATCACTTGCGGTCTTGTAATAATGGATCCGACCACTACACTGTGTGCTCCAAGTTCGATCACACGTCTCGCTTTCTGAGGTGTATCGATATTTCCCTCTGCAATCATCGGATGCCGGATGTCCGCCAATATGTTCCGAATCAGCTCAAAATCATTTTCTTCTATATGAGTCCCCTTACTCTGCGGAGTATACCCAACCAATGTGGTTCCGATAAAATCGAAGCCAAGATGGTCTGCATGCACCGCTTCTTCATAGGTGGAACAGTCTGCCATCAGCAGTTGCTTTGGATATTTCCTGCGGATTTCGCTATACAGTTCCTCCATGGAAACGCCTCCCGGTCTGCTCTGATTCGTCGCATCCAGCGCAATGATATCAACACCTGCCTTACAAAGGGCATCTGCCTCTTCCATTCCCGGTGTAATATAGACCTCTGCGTCTAGATAATTTTTCTTGATAATTCCAATAATCGGAAGCGGTACCATTTTTTTAATTTCCTGGATATCCGACACAGAATTTGCTCGAATCCCTTTTGCACCGCCCTGATAGGCCGCAAGCGCCATTCTTCCCATAATAAAAGAAGAGTGCAGCGGCTCATCCTCCAATGCCTGACAGGATACGATCAGACCTCCCCTGATCTGTTCTAATACATCCATGTTATCCTCCATTCCTCAGGCGCTTTGTGACGCCTGCGGCACAAATAGCTGTGTGAAAAATAAGCGATCACGCTTATTTTTCACACCACGCCCTCTTTTCGCCGCTTTTTTTCTGAATCCTATTTTCTATAAAGAAAGGGAAGGCAGATGAGTATCCACCCGCCTTCCCCATTTTATGACTCCAGCACTACTTCCCTGTGTGTTGCAGCGGAATCATAAATCGCCTGCATAATCCTGGAGGTAAGTACCGCTGTGTCAATATGAGACGGCAGCTTTTCCCCGGTACGGATACAACGGACAAACGAATTGATTTCCGTTTCAAACATATTTCTGGTCTTTACTTCCGGTACATATTTGACTAATGCTCCATGCTCTGTTGTATAAAGGGTGAACTCTCCTCCATACGTCAGACGAATACCGCCCTTATCCCCCATGAAGTCTACAAACTGTTCATCCTCGTCAATGTTCTGCGCCCAGGCGCCGTGTACGGTAAAGACCGGTCCTTCTGTCCGCACCAATGCAGTCACGGAATCATCTACATCATAAACACCGTCATACTTCGGAGGACCAGCCCACATATTCCGGTACACATAACCTTCCATCTCTTTTCCGAGCTTGCAAAATGTTTCGCCGGACACTGTAAGGGGCTTGGGATCATTTAAACAGTACATGACAAGATCGAGATAATGTACGCCCCAGTCAATCAAAGAACCGCCGCCCGCAATTTCTTTCGTTGTAAACGCACCGCCAAGTCCCGGGATCGAGCGGAATGCACGAAAACTCAGATAAACATGATATACCTCGCCCAGGCGTCCGTCCTGAATATATTCCCGAATCAGATTTACCATATCGTTAAACCGGTTCACAACACCGATATTTAAGGTCATTCCGGTTTCATGCTGTACTTTCTGCATTTCCAACGCTTCCGGATAGGTTCTTGCCGCAGGCTTTTCACAGAGCACATGCTTTCCCGCACGCATGGCGTCGATCGCAATAATTGCATGCATCCGATTGGGCGTACAAACAGAGATCGCTTCCACTTCCGGATCTTCCAATACCTTATGATAATCCTCCACTGCAATGCCGCAGCCATATTTTTCTACTGCCGCCTTTGCGCGCTCCGGAATAATGTCGCAGAAATATTTGATCTCTACGTCCTCATTTTTTAAATAAGCCGGAATATGCGCACTATTGGCAATTGTTCCGCAGCCGATAATTCCAACCATCACTTTTTTCATTTTCAGTTCCTCCTATTTGCATTTTCAATGAATCAAGGCATCACACAAAAGCGGCTCCAAGCTTCTGCATTCTTGCCCGTACTTCCTGTCCCTTTATTTCTTTGACAGAAACAGCGTTTTGAATCGACATGGCAGCTGCAATACCGGCTGCTTCTCCTGTACTGTGACAGCAGATCTGGATCCGAACTGCTGATTGCGCAATAAAATCCGAGCTGATACACCGTCCCGCAGTCAACAGATTGTCAAACCCTTTCACCACCAGACATCGGAAGGGAATTTCATACCACGGTTTATTTGTATCTCCATGGGGTCTGTCATCCCGATACAGCTCCTTCATACCATGCACATCTACCGGATAATTTGCCTGGCTGATGGCATCCTCGAACTTTTTTTGTTTCAGCAGGTCCTCACCGGTCAGCTCATATTCTCCCTTGATCCGGCGGCTCTCCCGTACACCGACCATAGCAGAAATATTGGAAACATAGGCATTTTCACATCCCGGAAAATATTTCTTATAAAAGTTAAGCTGTCTTAAGATGATCTGCTTTCCCTTCAGATGGATCTGCGTCAACTGTTTGGGATCACAGGCATCCGTATATTCAAAAAATTCCGGATTGTTGAGTGCCACTCCATCTGTCCTTCCCGGAACATCGAACAGCTGCCAGTAAACCATATCCTCATAAACGAGTTCGCCTGCTTCGATCGCTTTTTCAAAAAAAGGAGTCAGACCGCTGACCCGTTTATTGGTCACATCTGCATACAGATTCTTTCCATCCTTTCCGGACTGGGCTGTGTTCGGATCCTTTAAGCTGTCAAAAAACTGTCCCAGTTGCTTTTTATCCACACCGCCCAGCAGATACCGCAGCGACATCGGCTGATTAATCTTACTTCCGGGTGCTCCTGCTTCATACTCTGCTCCTGCCAGAACGGATAGAATTCCATCTCCCGTACAATCAATAAATACTCTGCCGCTGATTCTGCGGACTCCGCCCTGACACATCACTGCAATATCGTGGATCGCTCCGTTGTCTGTCGCCACATCGCATAAAACGGCATCCAGCAGAATGTCTACCCCATTTTCTGTACACATCTGTTCCAAAACCGCTCCCAGGATCAGCGGGTCAAAGCTGTTTTCATTGATTCTGTCCGGCAGATATGCTTCCAGATGTTCCATCATATCCTGATGCAGATAGGAACATCTGGGTTCTTCCTTCATGTATACACGCATCATTGGCAGCACCAGCCCGTTCACTGCACTGCCACCAAGACCTCCCAGCGCTTCCACCAGCAATACAGACGCACCTTCCTTTGCCGCTGCAACTGCTGCAAATACACCTGCTGTTCCGCCGCCGCAGACCACAACATCTGCCTGAAGATATACCGGAAGCTCTTTGATGTCCATAAGTCCTTTCTTGTCCATCCTCCTGTTCTCCTTCTCCCATTCCTTGAATTGTTGTAATTTAACTAACATTTTTTCATTCATTGACAGGTTATTTGTAAGACGTGTATAATCTAGTTCACAAAATAGATGTTTTTCAACAAAGGAAGGACCTTAACCATGGCACGGACAACCTATTTTTTTGATGAGTCAGACTCTGACAGACATAAGAAAAAATATCATCTGAGTATGGAGTTTCTGGACAAAACCCTGGATCTGGGTCTGTTTCAGATTTTTCAGATCTGTGACCTGTCCTGCTCCTCTGACTATCAATATCCTCCCCATCAGCAGATTTGCTTTGAAATCTCTTATATTGTATCCGGCCATGGAATTTACGAACGAAACAATGTTCCGTATGAAGTCACTCCCAATACCGTCTTTTTGGTAAATGATCATGATCTTCATGCTGTCCGTTCCTCCAAGGATGATCCCCTGCGCTACATGTGCCTCGGTTTCTCCTTTTGTAAGGAACACCCTGATTTTGAAAAATATCTTCCGCTCTACAATTTTTTCGAACATCTTGAAAATCCCATTGCAGAAGACCACTTCAAGCTGTTTGACTGTTTTACCCTTGCCTTAAACGAGATTTCCGCGCCTACGCTGTTCTCCATGGAAATGCTGGAATCCTGTATCCTGCAGATCATTGTCCATACCTACCGCGATCTTTCCAATTATCGTGCCCGAAACTATACAGATACCCTTGAGCTGCACGCATCCAATCCGCTTGCCTATGAAATCTGTAATTATATCGATACCAATCTGACCGATATCAAAAAGCTTTCCGATATCAGTCAGGCGCTTGGATACAGCTATGCCTATTTATCCAAGACATTTTCTCAGTCCATGAACCTGTCCATCAAGGATTACTATACACAGCGCCGTTTTGAAACCGCTGCCAAAATGCTTGCTCAGGATTATACCATTGCAAGGGTCAGCCAGGTGCTTCATTTTTCTGATGATTCTTCCTTTTGTAAAGCCTTCAAAAAATATTATCATACAACTCCAGCTAAATACCGGGAGCTTCTGTCCAGCAGCTCTGACCGGCTCTCCATTTAGCTTTCTTCCCCAATGGGCTTTATAGCTCAATCCAGAATCCCGGCTGTCGGGAGGCTTTCAGACAGGCTTCCCGGACTGCCATAATCCTGACTGTCTCCGAATGTGTCACAGGAATGTCTTCCCCTTCCAAAAAGGCAACCAGATTCTCTATAAATGCGCCAAAGTTATCCGATGTGATCTGAAAAGTGCGGTTTTCCTGCTCCAGATCAATATTTGCCCAGAAGGCACCGTCCTTTCCCGTACAGGTCAGGGATGCAGCTCTTCCATCCGACCATTCCAAACAGATCTGTGTCCAATCACCTGACTGCTGTGCAAGCACACGTTTTACGTTTCCCTGCATCAGCATGATCATCGGTTCCAGCTGATGAATGCTGTAGGTTTCCAGATCATATGGTCCCCAAAATGCAGCTGCCTGGATTTTCTTTCCTTTCAGTGCTTCATATTCCGAGGCAAACCGAAGTGCCGATGTGGAATAGCAAGGTGTGTTATGAGCTTCTGCAACTTTAAAAATTGCTTCCGCTGTTTTTTGATCCGGAGCAAAGGTCTTGTCCACATAGGTTCTCTTTCCGGACATAAGCGGTTTTTGGCACAATTCTTCATGCATCTCGCAATTATCCGGCGACAATACGATCAGCACATCACTTTTTTCCACAACCTCTTCCACGGTTTCACAATGCTGTACGCCAAATTCCTGGCACCATTGTTTGCTTGTTTTTCCTGTGATAGGACTGTCAATCTTTCCATATGCATATGCAACCTCTAATCTGCCGCCGCTTTTTTGCTGAAGCAGCTGCGGATAATGATTTGCATGCCATTCATCCAGATAATAATCTATAAATCCTACTTTCATCAAAGTTCTCCTTTCAGCCTTTTACTGCTCCAACCGTCAGACCGTTCTGCAGGAACCGGTACATAAACGGATATGCACAGATGACCGGAACAATCGCAACCAGCAGATAGGCTGTCTTTAAATTATTCCAATAAGCGAGAAGCTCCGGCGTATATGCCGCGATTTCCATCGGATTGCGGTTCATGAAGTTCTGAATATATGCCTGCACCGGATAAATGGCTGTATTGGTGGTAATATACAGAATCGATGAGGTGTAATTATTCCAGAAATTTACGATCTGCATAAATGCCGTCGTGGCAATGATCGCCTTGGACAGCGGCAGGATAATTTTAAAATAAATACACATCTCCGAAGCCCCGTCGATTCTTGCCACTTCATTTAATTCTATCGGAATGCCTTCATAAGTTCCTTTGATCAGCAGCATATTGTATATAGAAATTGTTCCAGGAAGGATTAATGCCCAGATCGTATTCATCAATCCTAATGCATTCATCAATACAATTGCAGGCGCCATACCTCCGCCAAAATACATTGTGATCATATAAAAGACCATCCATCCACGCCGAAATGGAAGTTCCGGACGGGATAAGGGATATGCGGCCATCGCCATTGCAATCGTACCGATCAAGGTTCCTGCCACTGTAATAAAAATAGAATTGAGAAAGCTTTTTAAAAATGCAGTATCGTGAATAACATAATTCAATGCGAAAAAATCGATATTTTGTGGAATTACGTTGATAATCTGTCCCGGTGCCGAAAGTGCAACTGCAATAATATTGAAAAACGGTACCACAAAAAACAGGATCAAAACCACCACGATCATTTCACCGATGACTTCGAACGTTTTTTCATCATTGAATCTGCGCAGCACGCTGGGGCCTCTGAGCAGAACCACCCAGCGCATCCAGCCACTCTGCGACGCTAACATCACAATTACGCTGATGAATGCCAAAATCACCCAGAGCATCTCTGCCCCGTTAAATTTAAAGGTTTCTCTAAAGCCTTCTTTCGCTATTTTCTTTTTCAGCTTCAGAATGCTTTCTGCCTCCAGTACCAGCCACAGAAGTAAAAATACAGCGTCCAGCTCCTTTGTACTATTGAGACGTCCATCTACAGCCTCGATCATTAAAACTGCCAGAGAGAGTATCCAGCAAAGCAGCATCACAATTCTGACCGATCCGCTATGAGTATCTTCTTTCATCCTGCTCTCTCCTTTCTCACCAAAGTCCTGTTTTTAAATATTTTTTTGCAAACCAGTTTGTCAAAAGAACCAGAACCATAGATACCACACCGTTAAACAGACCGACTGCAGTAGACAGCGCATACTGCGGCAAAAGGCTTGCCTCCCGGATCAGGCGATACGTATAGGTTCCCAGAATGTCCGCATTCTCTTTAATGTAGGGAGAATACATGATGAAGATCTGCTCAAATCCGGCATCCAGAACGCTTCCCATCCTCAACACAAAATTGATGGCAATGATCGGCAATATTCCCGGCAGTGTCACATGCCAGATTCTTTGCAGCTTCGTCGCCCCATCGATTTTTGCAGCTTCCAAAAGGTCTGTATCCAGTGCTGTGATGGCAGAAAGGTAGATTACTGTGCTGTAACCGATCCATTTCCACCCCTGTGTGATAACCAGAACAGGGCGGATCGTTGTATTGCTTGTGGTAAAGGCAACTCTCTCGTGCCCAAAATACTCCAGGATATTATTAATCATACCGGTATCCTTATTCAAAAGTGTCGCACAGATACCGGCAACCGTTACCCAGGAAAGGAAATAGGGAAGATACATCGTAAAGCGCAGTGTCTTTTTTACGATCTTTCCTTGTAATTCATTCAGCAAAAGGGCGATCGCAATCGGGATCGGGAAAATAAAAACTGTCTTTTCCAGGCTGATGATCAGCGTATTGCGCAGCGCTTTTAAAATCTCCACATTGGTAAAGATCTTTTTAAAATTATCCAATCCAACCCATTTTGCATCCAAAATTCCCTGAATGACAGATGGTGCGCCTAAAATATTCGGATTTTCTTTAAATGCCATGATCAGACCCGTCATCGGGATATAGCTGAATAGGATCAGTAAAAGAGCTGACGGGACAAAGAACAGATAAAGTTTTCCCTCTCTCTTTAACTGTTGCCCGAGGCTCTGCTTTTTCTTTCTTTCTCCTGCCATACGCGCCTCCGTATAAAAAATTCTGTGCCATCCGGCCAGTTTTGGTCAAATACCGTCCAAAAACCGACCGGATGGCACATTCAATCCTTCTTTTTTGTTATCTTGCCTTTACTTCATTATAAATATCTTTGCTGCCCCAGCTGTTATACCATTCTGTAATAGAATTTGTGATGTCATCTCCATTGTCTGCCACCCATATATCATGTACCTTCTGAAGATCAAATGCCTCTGCGCTGTTGAACAGCATTAAAACCAGCTGATCTGACACATCTGTATTTGCCTTGCTGAAATAATTGTCATATGCATCGTTTGTGCTCATCATATCAACCGGATTCTTGATACCGGTATTGTCAACATTATAGTTGATCGTACTAAACAGCTTATCCTGAGCTGCAGTCTTTCTGGTTCTTGCCAGCCAGTACTTCGAATTATCCTCTTCTCTGTTACCGCTGATCAGTTTATCTGCATAGCCCATTCTGTCATTAAATTCAGGAAGGATCGGATAGTATTCTCCATTCTCTACCGTATAGGTCTCACCCTCTACACCAATAACGCTTTCACGGTACAGCTCCGGCTCCAGCTTTTTATCCATCCAGTCTACAACTGCTGCACTCTGCTCTGCCGTATTATAAGAAGGCAATACGCAGATACTGTTATATCCCTGTCCGCTCCATACTCTGACTGCACTTGCATCGCCCTTGTTGTCATCGGGAACCAGTGCAGAAATATAGCCAATATTATCATCTGTGTACTGAGAAAGATCTTCTCCTTCCGGTGCGCTTACAGTTTCCAGGGTGTACGCTTCCCAGTGTGCCGCTTCTACAACCCCTGCCATCTCTGACTGGAAGGCTGCGATCACGCCGGTATCATTGGAGGTTGCCTGATAATAAACCAGTCCATCGTCATACAGGCCTGTCATATATTCTGCATATTCTTCAAAGCCAGGCTGCTCTGTCATAAACTGTACTGTTCCGTCTGTTTCCATCCATTTCTGATAAACACCAAATGCAGGAAGGATCTCTGTCATGCAGGTAACACCATTGCCGATTCCCAATGCATGACCGCCCTTAGCCACTCTGGTGTTGAAGTATTCCAGCATCTTTCTGAAATCCGATACGCACATGGAATAGCCATTTTCTTCGGAGGGAGCGTCAATCTGATCCTCCGGATTTGCTTCATTGTAATCCTTTAACCAGTCTGCACGATAAGCCAATCCTAATGCGGCACAATTCTTTGCTGCCCGCTGCGGGACACCATAGATTTCTCCATCCTTTGTCACCAGATCCCAGCCAACCTCGGAAATCTGGTCTTTCAGATATTCCGATCCTTCTACATACTCTGTGATCGGTGCCAGAGCCCCTGCTGCCAACAGCATGAAGAACGTATCCTTGCTTACCAGCATATACTGGAAGTCTTCTTTCAGCATAAATGCATTCTGAATCGCTGTCTGTGTATCTGTGTCCGGAATCTGTGTATAGTTAACCTTGTATCCGGTTTTTTCTTCAAACAGCTTCGCCTGTTCCAGATTGTTGAACTCCTCGTCCGTGATCCCGGCACCCATCATATAAGCATTAAACGTATCCACTTTATCATAGTCTGCCAGAGATTTTGCAGCGGTGCTTTCTGTTTCTGCCGATGCAGTACTTTCCGTTGCCGCTGCCTGAGTTGTTTCTTTTACCGTGGTCTCTGCTGTGCCAGAAGAGCTGCCACAGCCAGCCAGTGTTCCGATTGCCATTGCTGCTGTCAATGTAAGAGCCAGTGCCTTTTTCAATCTCATAAACAAACCTCCTCTTTTTCATACCCTCCGATCAGCATTCCGAAACGCCGTCATTCTGTACAATATATCTTTTGTTTTCCCCAATTGTTTGTGCACAACTATTGTAAGGTCATTGTATCTGATTACATTTTGGAAAACAATGTCCAATCTTATGATTCGCGTTGTCCTTTTTTTAACTTATATACTTTTTGAAAATATACCTGACAAAAGCAGTAAAGTACGTGCACAGCTGGGCGCAAAACAAAAAAGCGAAGTCACAGCTTCTGCCATGTCTTCGCCTTTGGGATATTTCTTTCTGTTATCTGTTATTTACCGGATCAACTTCTGCAAAAACTCCACTGCCGTCCGAATATCCTTTTCCGGCGTATCTCCCACTTCTCTTTCCACTGTCAAAAAGCCGTGATAGCCGATTTCATCCAGCGCTTTTAAGTATGCTGGAAAGTCCACATTTCCGGTTCCGAGCGGCAGCTCCGTAAAGGACGGGCTTGCCAGCATCTCTGCCTCTACCAGTCCATAAACCTCTTCGGGAGCTCTGTAATAGTTTCGTCTGCCGTCCTTTGCATGTGTATGGACGATGTAATCCTTCAGGTTGTATACCGCCTGCACCGGATCGTCCCCCGTCACCATGACAAGATTTGCAGGGTCCATATTGACTGCAACACCGGTGGAATGCAGACCATCCAGGAACTTTTTCAGAACTGCAGACTCTTCCGGTCCTGTTTCAATTGCAAAATGTGCATCCAGGGAATTCGCATACTGTGCCAGCTTAAAGCATGCCTCCTGCATGATCTGATAGCGTTCATTCGCCGGATCAGACGGAACAACACCGATATGAGTTGTCACAATGTTGGTTTCCAGCTCCTTTGCAAGGTCTAAGATCCGCTTCGACTCCTCGATCAGCTCCGGATTCTTTGCAGAATCGTGGAAGCCTTTTCCGAGATCGCCGCATAAAGCGGAAATCACAAGTCCGTTGGACTTTACCATGTCCAGGAATTCTTTTCGCTTTGCACCGACCAAATTGTGGGGAGAAAGTTCTCCATAGGTTGCATAAACCTGAATGCCCTCTGCTCCCAGCTCTTTTGCTTTTTTGATTGCCTCCGGAATTGGAAGCTTAAAAGACTCAAGCATTACGCCGATAGAAAAATCATACATATCTCTGTCCCTCCCCGATTACTTCGATCATATGCTGCAGGTTTTGTGTTCCAATCTCAACGCCCTCCAGAACGGGCTCCATTCCTTCAAACTCCAGAGAAACATAGCCATCGTAGCCGGATTTGCGGATTGCAGAAAGGATCTGGAACGTCGGCACATTTCCATGTCCGAAAATCGTGCCGCGCCAGTAATTGCCGCCTCTGGAAAGGTTATAGCCTCTGCCCGGGTCAAAATTCATGCCGGAGCGCACCAGCATATCCTTCGCGTGAACGTGCACGATATAGTCCGAAAGTGCCGATACTGCCGTCGCACAGTCCTCGTCCACTACAGTGAAATTGCCCATATCGCACAGAAATCCGTAATTGGGATGATCAACCGCCGCAAACAGCTCGAGCATTCTCACGCTGTCCTGTAACAGATAGCCGTGGTTTTCGCTGCAGGTCTTCACACCGCGCTCCCTGGCATATTCTGCTGTCTGACGCACTAACGGTGCCACTGCTTCGATGACCTTTTTGTAGCTTTTGATCCCCGTATAGCCCTCGTAATAGCCCCATGCGACGTCATGGCGCAGCAGCGGGATCTTGCATTCTGCCGCAATGTCGATATGCCTGCAGAGCCGTTCCAACTCCTTTTCCGGCTCCTTCACGAAGAAATTCGCTCCCGTCGTGTAGATTGGAACCTCAAGTCCCTGCTCCTTTGCATGTGCACACAATGCCTTCGCATACTCCATAGGTGTGCTGCCGTCCGGTGTTTCGTCATTCAACACCAGCTCTACCCCCTGGCAGCCATATTCCTTTGTCTTGTCGATGGCATTAAAGCGTGTAAATCCCCCGTCCTGATACAGCCTTTCAAAGCTGTAAGTACTGATACAACTTTTCATGTCCCTCTCCTTTTTCGGTTGTTGTGTGAAATGCCTTCCATTACCAATATATCAGATTCAGGAGTGGGCGCAAGGAATATTTTTTACAAAAAAATTGTCCGTTTTTTGTTAAAAAACGGACAATTCTCTCTTTCTTCTCAGCCCTTCAGACCTCTGGACTGACGATCCATATCTTCTACTACAATGTCGTAGATCTCGCCGAGGGACGCGCAGTATTCCAGCACCTTCCAGGGCTCGTTGGTGTGAAAATGAATTTTGATCAGCTCATCGTCACCGACCGCCAGCAGGCAGTCTCCCTTGAAATGTTCGGTGAAATATTCGCTGATCTCATCCTCATCCAGATTTTCTCCTTCAATCAGGAGCTGTGTATCATATTTAAATTCCAGCATGCTTGCTACCATCCTTTCCGTTGCTTGTTCTATCTTACCACAGTTCGTGCTGTCTGACTACAAAAACCTCGCATCGGGCAGGAAAATCCATGTTAAAAAACCTTTCTTTGCATTATCATGGATTATATTATCAAACCGATATGCGTATTCGTGAGGTACCCCCTTTCAGCAGAACCATAAAATGCGTCCTACTGTCAGGAATCCCATATCTCCGGAAAGGACACTTATATAAGGCTCCTCCCACCTCCCAAGGGAAGTGGGAGGAGCCTATGACAAACGAAAGGATTTTAATTATGAACCAACCAAACATCCTGATCCTTCATCTCGACGAGCTGCGTCAGGACTGTCTGGGCTGTTACGGCAACCCGGATATCCAGACACCCAACATCGACGCTCTGGCAGCAGACGGCGTAACCTATCAGAACCATTATACGGTTTATCCGGTCTGTACCCCATCCCGCTATTCGCTATTTAGCAGTCTGTATGTGCACCAGCATGCTGCATGGGACAACCATTGTACATTGCCCTCCGGCTATCCGACTTTTCCAAAGCTCCTGCGTGAAAACGGATACCAAACCACCGCAGTCGGAAAAATGCATATGACTCCCACTTATCTGGACATCGGATTTTCCGATCTTGAGCTGGCAGAGCAAAACGGCTGCGGACGCTTCGAGGACGATTATCATCATTTTCTGATGAAGCACGGTAAAATCGACCGTTTTGATCTGCACTACGAATCCGGTCTGTTTCAGCTTCCGCCAGGAGATCACAGATTCGATGACTGCCAATGCTGTCAGTCTGATCTCGATCTTCCGTTTTATTCCAGCGAATGGATTACACAGCGTGCTCTCGACCGTCTTGATCAGTGGAATTGCGATCAGCCCTTTTGTATGATGGTCGGCTACATCAGCCCGCACCACCCCTTTGATCCGCCTGCACCCTACAGTACGATGTACGATCCGAACTCCCTGCATCTGCTGCCTGGTTATACCGATCAGCCGCTCCCCTTCGATTCCAATTTCGGCAGCTCTCCGATCCACCCCGATAAAATAGATGAGAAGGATATCCGGGCAATGATGGCTTCCTATTACGGTATGATTTCCGAAATCGACAATGGAATTGGTACCATCCTGCAAAAGCTGAAGGAGAAAGGGCTTTATGACAATACCATGATCATTTTCACCAGTGATCACGGAGACTACATGAGCTATCATCATATGATGTTAAAAGGCAGGCATCTCTACGATCCGCTCATCAAAATTCCCCTGATTGTCAAATATCCCGGACAGCAGGCCGCCGGACAGACGGATTCCTTCCTCTCTGAAAATATCGACGTAGCGCCGACTGTCCTTGAACTCTGCGGGCAGCCAATCCCTCCTACCATGCAGGGACGTTCTCTGCTTGGAAACGACCACAGACAGTTTGCTTTTTCCGAGCTGCAGTTTGGCAGCCAGACGAATCAGAAGATCGGCTACATGCTCCGTTCGGATTCCTACAAGCTTCTGGTCTACGGCAGTATGCAGGACTGTGCCTTTTATGACCTGAAAAAAGATCCTTTCGAACTCTGTGATGTCTCCAAAGAGCCGGATTATCAGGAAACACTGCACCGTTATCAGACTGCACTTTCCGATTTTGTCCTGTTCCATGCACTCGGAAAAGTACATCTCGACACAAAAGCGCCGCAACAGCGGGATCAGGAAGTTTTAAACAAACAAGCTGAGGAATTAAAAGCATTTATCCGTTCGCAGTGGTGATGCAAGTTCTGGTTCGTGCCTTAAGCTACGCCGTCACAGAACCGATTTGTAATCGTTTTGTTAAGCTGCAATAAGTCAAAACGAGCCATCCGAAACAGTTCAATCCGTTTTGGATGGCTCGTTATTCATGACAATAGAATGCTCGCAGAGCGTGCATTCTATTGTTTTTTCTTTAAGCTGCTGCCGTTACATATTTGTCTGTACAACCTTCGGACGATATCCTTCTTTTTCCAGTGCAGAAATGATTTCCTGCTTATGCTCTGTACCAAAGCTCTCCATCGTAATACGCAGCTCTACTGCAGCGCTTCTGTTAATGGAAACAAACTGGTTGTGGGACAGCTTGATAACGTTGCCGTGCTCTTTTGCAACGACGGCAGCTACCTTGCTCAGTTCACCCGGCTTGTCCGGAAGCAGAACGGAAACCGTGAAGATACGATCTCTTAAAATCAGACCCTGCTGTACGACAGAGGACATGGTGATCACGTCCATGTTGCCGCCGCTTAAGATCGAAACGACCTTCTTTCCCTTCAGGTCGAGGTGCTTTAACGCTGCAACGGTCAGTAGACCGGAGTTTTCCACGATCAGCTTGTGATTTTCAACCATATCCAGAAATGCACCGACAAGCTCTGCATCCTCTACTGTAATGATATCGTCAAGATTCTTCTGGATATACGGGAAAATTTTCGTGCCGGGCGTCTTTACTGCGGTGCCGTCTGCAATCGTGTTGACAGAAGGAAGCGTCGTCACCTTGCCGTTTTTGATGGATTCCTGCATGCAGTTTGCATTTGCAGGCTCTACGCCGATCACCTTGATCTTCGGATTTAACAACTTCGCCAGCGTGGAAACGCCGGTTGCCAGTCCGCCTCCGCCGATGGGAACGAGGATATAATCCACAAGGGGAAGCTCTTTGACGATTTCCATCGCAATGGTTCCCTGACCCGTTGCAACGGTAAGGTCATCGAAGGGATGTACGAAAGTATATCCATGCTCTTCCGCCAGCTCGTAAGCCTTTGCGCATGCTTCATCATATACATCTCCGTAAAGTACAACTTCTGCGCCGTATCCTTTGGTACGGTTTACCTTGATCAGAGGCGTGGTTGTCGGCATTACAATTGTAGCTTTCGCGCCATAACACTTTGCAGCATAAGCAACGCCCTGCGCATGGTTGCCCGCAGAGGCGGTGATAACGCCTTTTGCACGCTCTTCCTCGGTCAGAGTGCTCATCTTATAATAAGCGCCTCTTACCTTGTATGCACCGGTGAACTGCAGATTTTCCGGCTTAAAAAATACCTTTGCACCGGTCTGCTGGCTGAAATAATCACTGTATACAAGTTTTGTCTCCAGCGTTACTCTGCGCACTACTTCGGAAGCCTCTTCAAATTTTTCCAATGTCAGCATCTTTTCTTCTTCCATTTTAGTAAACCTCATCCTTCTCTGTATCAAACAGTGCATTCACAAACTGATCCGGATCAAACTTCTGCAGATCCTCGATTTTCTCCCCGACACCGATATATTTTACCGGTACGTGCAGTTCCGACTGAATTGCTACCGCAATACCGCCCTTGGCGGTTCCATCCATTTTGGTCAGGATAATACCGGTCAAATCCATAACCTGCGCAAATTCCCGCGCCTGTACCAGCGCGTTCTGTCCGGTCGTGCCGTCCAGTACGACCAGATTTTCCCGATGGACACCAGGAAATTCCCGGTCGATAATCCGGTTCATCTTGCGCAGCTCTTCCATCAGGTTTTTCTTATTGTGGAGACGTCCCGCCGTATCGCATAAAAGGACGTCCACATGACGTGCTTTTGCCGCATTGACCGCGTCGTAAATAACGCTCGCCGGATCAGAGCCCTCTACGCCGCCGATCATATCGACACCTGCGCGGTTCGCCCATTCCTCCAGCTGATCGCCAGCTGCCGCACGGAACGTATCTGCCGCCGCGATTAAGACCTTGCGTCCCTGCTTCTTTAACTTGGAAGCGAGTTTTCCAATCGAAGTCGTCTTGCCGACACCGTTTACGCCGATCACCATGACGACGGACTGCTCTTTTTCAAAATCATAAGCTGTCTTGCCGACATGCATCTGCTCCCGGATGCTGTCGATTAAGATCTCCCGGCAGTCCTGCGGATCACAGATTCCCTGGTCATTGACCTGTTCTTTTAATCGGTCCAGAATCTCTTCTGTCGCCCGACCGCCCAGGTCGCCCATAATCATCGTCTCTTCCAGCTCTTCATAAAATTCGTCGTCAATAACGGAATATCCGGAAAAAACGGAGTCAAATCCTTTGACAATATTGTTGCGGGTCTTGGTCAGTCCCTCCCGCAGTCTGGCAAAAAAGCTTTTCTTTTCTTCTGCCATCCGCTTACCTCCTTTTTATCCTGATTACCATCAGGTCAGATCTTTATCTATCAGGTTGACGCTTACAAGCGTCGATACGCCTTTTTCCTGCATCGTGATTCCGTAAAGCCGGTCCGCCGCTTCCATCGTGCCGCGTCTGTGGGTAATGACGATAAACTGTGTATGGGCGGTCAGCTTATGCAGGTAGTGGGCAAATCTTCCGACGTTGCTGTCGTCCAGCGCCGCCTCGATTTCGTCCAGCAGACAGAACGGTGACGGTTTTAAGTTCTGGATGGCAAATAATAGCGCAATTGCCGTCAGCGCCTTTTCCCCACCGGAAAGCTGCATCATGTTCTGCAGCTTCTTACCGGGCGGCTGTGCGATAATCCGAATGCCTGCTTCCAGGATATCCTCGTCCTCCATCAGCTCCAGCGTACCCTTGCCGCCGCCGAAAAGCTCTTTAAATACCTTATCGAACTCCTTACTGATCTCTGCAAACTTCTCCTTAAACTGCCTTCGCATCGCCTCATCCAGCTCGACGATGATGCGTTCCAGCGTTTTCTCCGCTTCCACCAGATCGTCGTGCTGTGCCTTCAAAAACGTGTAACGCTCCATCAGATTTTTATAATCTTCGATGGCGTTAACATTGACATCGCCCAGTCTGCGGATCGCTTCCTTGATCGTCTGCGTCTGCTTTTTCATCTCAGCGAGGTCGTTCATCGTCTCATCCCGAAGCTGCGCTGCATCCCTGAGGGTCAGTTCATACTCATTCCACATGTAGTTGACCTGATTCTCCATGGACTCCTCCAGCTTTTCCTTCTGGGCATTTAAGCGGTAAACCTCTTTGTCCAGCGCGCTCATCCGTGCGGACAGCTCTTCGCGCTCCGTGAAGAAGCCTTTCTGCCGTTCTGTAAGTTCTTCCCGCTTTTTACTGTCTGCATTCAGCTTATCCTGCGTATCCGACTGCGTCGTTTTGGAGGATTCGATGGTCTCCTGCAGCCTTTTGATGCTTTCTTCTTTCCCGGCGGCGTCTGCCACGCCGTCTGTCAGGTTCTTTTTGACCTCTTCCAGCTCGCCCTCATATCGTGCGATTTCTCCGGCGATACGGTCTTCGTTTGCCTGATAAAATCCGAACTGCTGCCGGATTTTTTCCACATCCAGTTCTTTTTCATTCAATACAGCGGTCTGCGCAGCTTCCTGCCTGCGCGCCTCTTCCAGATCCTTCGTAAAGCCCTCGATCTGTTCGTTTTTCTCGCCCTCCAGAGCCTCGGAACGTTCCAGCTCCTGCTTTGTCTCTTCCTTTTCTTTTCGAATCTGCAGTACCTGGGTTTCGATCTCGATCTCTTCTTTTTTAAGGTCTTCGACGCCTGCTTTCGTCTGATCCTTTTTCTCCTGCGCCGCTTCTATATTCAGGCGGGCAGTATTCTGGCGAATAAAGGCGTTTTGCAGCGCAGCGCGGCTCTTTTCCAGCTCTGTCCGGCATTCGTTCCGGTCTTTTTTGAGGTCTTCGATCGAAACGAGCAGCTCATCTACCGCTTTGGCATGCGCCTTTACCTTCCATTCCAGCTCCTCTATCTCGCGCCTGCGTCCCAGAAGGTTGCTGCTGTTTTTAAACGCACCGCCGCTGATCGAACCACCAGGGGATAAGGATTCGCCCTCCAGCGTCACAATCCGCAGCGAATAGCTGAATTTCCGGGCAAGCTGCGTTGCATGATCGACGTGATCGACGACTACGATTCTGCCGAGCAGCGATTTTGCGACATCGCCGTATTTTTCATCCGTATGTACCAGAGTATGCGCAAGTCCTAAAACCCCAGGCTCCTTTAAGGCTTCTTTCTGCCGAAATTCCTGTGCGTTTTTGATGCTGTTTAACGGCAAAAACGTCGCGCGTCCGCTTTTGGTCTGCTTTAAAAACGAAATCATCCCTTTGGCGGTCTCTTCGTTATCCGTTACGATATTCTGGATGCTGCCGCCAAGGGCCGTCTCGATCGCAGTTTCGTATTTTTTCTCTACTTTAATGATGTCCGCGACAACACCGATGATGCCGGGATTTTTATCTTTCTGCTCCATGACGCGGCGGATGCTTCCACCGTAGCCCTCATAGCGCTCCGTCAGGTTGCTGACCGCTTCCAGTCTTGTTTTATCCTGATGATACTGCACCTGTGCATCCCGCAACGCCTGATCCATTTTGGCGATCGTCTCCCGAAATTCGTTTAACTTCGCCTCCATCGCCGTCTGAGCTTCCTTCCTCGACGCGATTTCCTGCGTCACTGTATTAAAGGCTTCTTCCAGACTTTTGATGCTCTCTTCCTGCTGTACCTCGTCGGACTTGACGCGCAGCAGGCGGGAATTCAACTCTGCCCTCCGAATCTGCGCCTGTTCCAGCATCGTATCCTGGCGTCCCATCTTCGTCTTGATCGCCGCACGATCATTCAACGTATCAATAATCGCGTTTTTGGCATCTTCGATCGACTGGTTTAAACCTGCGACCCGGCTCTGGATGATTTCCAGTTCTGCTGCAGCGCTGTTGCGCTCTTCCTGCAGCTTTTCGAGCCGTTTTTGAATCTCGTTTCGCTGCTGCAGCAGCTTTTCTTTGTCGGCGTTTCGTGCGTCAATCTCCTTGCGCAGCGTCTCTTTTCTGCTCTGCAAATGTGCTTCATTGCCCCGGATGGAACGGATTTTTTCCTGCAGGACGGCAATTTCACCCTCCAGCTTTCCGCGCAGGACGGACGTATCTGTCAGCTGTGCCCGCGCCTGCTCCATCTGTCGTTCCAGCGCCTCGATCTGCGTTGCAATCCGGTCATATTCTTCCTTAATGCCCTCATATCGGGTCGTCGTATCCTTTAAATCTCCGTCTGCAATCCGGTATTTTTCTTCCGTATCGGAAAGCTGTGCCCGCGTTTTTTCACTTTCCAGCAAAAATACGTTAACGTCCAGCGCTTTCAATGTTTCCCGGTGTTTTAAATAAACCCTTGCCTTTTCCGCCTGTTTGCCCAACGGTTCGACCTGTTTTTCCAGCTCGGACAAAATATCGTTGACACGCACGAGGTTCTGCTGCTCGGATTCCAGTTTTTTTACGGAAGCGTCCTTGCGGCGTTTGTATTTTACGATTCCTGCAGCTTCGTCGAACAGCTCGCGGCGCTCTTCCGGGCGCCCGCTCAAGATCTTGTCGATCTGCCCCTGTCCGATGATCGAATAGCCTTCTTTCCCGATACCGGTGTCGTAAAACAGCTCGTTGACGTCTTTTAAACGACACGGTGTCCCGTTGATCAGATATTCGCTTTCGCCGGAACGGTACAGGCGTCTCGCCACCGTCACTTCATCATAGTCAATTGCCAGCTGATGGTCGCTGTTATCCAGCGTAATCGCCACATAGGCATAGCCCAGCGGTTTTCTCAATTCGGTACCGGAAAAAATAACGTCCTGCATCGTTGCGCCGCGCAGCTGCTTGATTCGCTGCTCGCCCAGCACCCAGCGCACGGCGTCTGCAACATTACTCTTTCCGCTGCCGTTTGGTCCGACAATACCGGTGATTCCGTTGTGGAACTGAAACAGGATTTTATTGGCAAAGGATTTAAACCCGTGTACTTCTATACTCTTTAAATACATATATTATAGGCTCCTTAGCACTTCCGAAGCTTCAGAATCGCTTCATAAGCCGCCTGCTGCTCCGCCGCCTTTTTGGTACGGCCATGTCCGCTGCCGATCACTTCCCCGTTTCTGACTGCATCAACCCAGAACGATTTGTTGTGATCCGGTCCTTCTTCTCCTTTGAGTTCGTAAGAAAACTCCCCATCGCCTTCTGCCTGCAGAATTTCCTGCAGCACCGTCTTGCTGTCATAGAACAGAATTTTATTTTCCAGATCGGATAAAATGAATCGATGGATAAAATCATGTGCCGCGTCAAAACCGCCGTCCAAATACAGTGCGCCGATCACCGCCTCCATCACGTCCGAGGTAATCGAATCGCGGTTGCGTCCACCGGTCGCCTCCTCGCCCTTTCCAAGCAACATGTAGCGTCCCAGCTCGATATCCCGTGCGCAGTACGCAAGCGCTGGCTCACAGACCATCGAGGAACGCAGCTTCGTAAGCTTTCCTTCCGGCATCTGCGGATTCTCATGGAAAAGAAAATCGCTGGAAATCAGCTCCAGCACAGCATCTCCCAAAAACTCCAGCCGCTCGTAGTCCTTTAATTTGTTGATTCTCTGTTCATTGGCAAAAGAGCTGTGAGTAAGAGCCTGTTTTAACAGACTCTTATCCCGGAACTGATATCCAATCTTTTTTTCCAGCTCACCTATCGTATATTCCTCAGTCATATTGTTCACTCGTTCCTTGTCTTTCTGATCAGCTCTACCGCTTCTCCGACGGTTTTGATCTTTTCTGCCTCTTCTTCTGGTATTGCAATTTCAAACGTCTCTTCAATTTCCTGAATGACCTGGTAAAGATCCAGGGAATCCGCACACAGATCGTCGATAAAATTCGTCTCCTCCGTCAGTTCCCGCGGATCTACGCTCAAAATCTCTGCCACGATCTGTTTCAGCTTTTCAAACTCCATACCCCTTATCCTTCTTCCTTTGCAGCTGCAATGCTGGCTGTAATTTTTCCAACAACATCCTGCTCCTGGAACGTGATGCACTGCAGAATCGTATTTTTAATTTCTACTGATTTGGAGCTTCCGTGGGTCTTTACAACAAGTCCCTTCAAGCCAAGCAGCGGCGCGCCGCCATACTCTTCCAGATCAAATGCCTTTAGGGTCTGCTTCAGTGCAGGTTTAACCAAAAGTGCGCCAATCTTTGAACGCAGGTTTGTCATCATGCCGCCCTTTACTTTTTTGATCAGGGTTGCGCCGACACCCTCGTATAATTTCAGGATTACATTACCGACAAATGCTTCGCACACAACGACGTCTGCCTTTCCTGCCGGGATATCACGTGCTTCGATACTTCCGATAAAATTGATATCTTTGCATTCTTTCAGCATCGGATAGGTTTCTTTTACCAGCGCATTGCCTTTTTCTTCTTCCACACCGATATTGACGATGGCAACTGTCGGGTTCTTTACTCCCATGACATTTTCCATGTAGATCGATCCCATTCTTGCAAACTGCACCAACTGGGAAGGTCTTGCATCCACGTTTGCGCCACAGTCAATCAGCAAAGAACAGCCATTTTCTGTCGGGATAAGCGGAGCCAGAGGCGGACGCTCCACGCCCTTTGCCCTGCCGACTAACACCTGTCCGCCAACTAAAACCGCGCCGGTGCTTCCCGCAGATACAAACGCGTCGCATTCGCCGTTTTTCACCAGACCTAAACCTTTTACAATGGAGGAATCCTTTTTGCCGCGGATCGCATTGACCGGAGGCTCGCCCGTCTCGATCACTTCGGAAGCGTGTACGACTTCAATCCGCTCTGCCGGATAGGAATAGGCTGCGAGTTCCTTTTTCACAACGTCCTCCTGTCCTACCAGAAAAACCTTCACGCGTTCATCTGCATGAACTGCCTCTACAACACCTTTTATAATCTCTGTCGGCGCGTTGTCTCCGCCCATCGCGTCCACAGCAACTCTGACCAGCTCTGCCATCTTAAAGCACCTGCCCTTTCTTGTTTTTGTTACAGTTCGTTCGTGCCTCTTTGCAAATGGCGTGGGTGAACTGTAACATCTTTTACTATACTAAAATACCGTAGAAAAGTCAATTTTCCTGACGGTTTCGGGCAAAAAAATGAGGCTCCCGGAAGATTCCGGAAGCCCTTTTGTTTGCTCGTCTGTTATTCATAACAATAGAATACCCACAAAACGTGTATTCTATTATTCATGACAATAGAATCTCACCGAGTGTGATTCTATTGTTTAAGCCTCAACCTTAACGATTTCGCGCTTGTTGTAAGAACCGCAGGCCTTGCAGACTCTGTGAGGCATCATCAGTGCGCCGCATTTGCTGCACTTCACCAGAGTGGGTGCGCTCATTTTCCAATTTGCCCGTCTCTTATCTCTTCTGGACTTGGAAGACTTATTCTTAGGACAGATAGACATCGTTACACCTCCTTATTCGCGTTAAAGACATCCATGATTGCCGCCATCCTCGGATCGGGAACAAAAGTATCGCAGCCGCATGCTCCCGTGTTCAAATCCTTCCCGCAGACAGGACACAGTCCCTTGCAGTCTGGTCTGCACAACACCTTCATAGGCCAGCTTGTCGTAATCTCATTATCGATCAGACTATCTATATTCAGCGAGTAACCTTCCATAAAAGCTTCCTGCTCTTCCAAAGCATCCTGATCAGCACGGTCAGGTGCCACCAGCTTCTGTACGATGGAAAGATCAAACGGAACTTCTACTTCTTCCAGGCATCTGTCACAGGGAATTCCTGCCACAAACTGCAGCTTCGCTTCCACAAGTGCTTCGCCCTGCGCGGTATTCGTCAGCTTCAGCAAAAGCTTACTGCTGCTCTTTACCGGATAAGAGCTTCCATCATGTGTAATCTCTGCAGTCTCCCACGCAAACTCCTGCGTAAGAACTTTGCCTTCGGATGTAAAAACATCTGTCACATTCACTAACATAGTATACTCCTAACGACATGGCAAAATCCAAACGGACTTCGTCCATACTCATACGATTATACAGACGCCTTTTGCCTTTGTCAAGATAATTTTCACTAATTCTTTCCGCTTACTTTTTTACGATTCCGTGTTCCATCAAGAAATTCTCCCAGACCTGATAATATTTCGCTTTCAGGTGGATCTGGTCAAATGTCCAATCCGCGTATAAATTGCCGTTTTCATCGCAGACCGCTTCGTTGACGTCAATATAAAAAATATCCTTTCCGTTTGCGAGAGTTTCGATTTCCACATTGCGGATATTGATGTTTGTATTGTTAAATACTGGATCGGAAGCGTTTTTCTGCCCCGCCACGCGCATGATTCCCTGCACGAAAATAATCGCGTCCGGCTGCAGCTCCCGAATCTTATATACCGCCCTCGCATAGGCTTCAAAAAATGATTCCGGCGTTCCCGTGCCCATTTCGTTGATGCCGATCATCAGATAGACTTTTTTGAACTGGTGTCTGGAAAGCGCCTGCTCCAGTGTCAGTTTTTCATCGCCTTCCCGGATAAAATCCTTCGGTTTTTCAAATAAATTATAGACCGTCAGAGATGTCTTGCTGTAAAAGGTCGCCACATCTGCCAGGTTGCTGTACTCGTAGAGTCCCTGTGTCCGGGAATCCCCGATAAACACGGCATCCGCAAAATACTCCTTGTCCACATGGGTAAATTCAAGCGGCTCCTCCTCTGCTTCCTGCTTCTCTTCTGCCGCCTTACCTGGCACAGCATTTCCGCTTACGCCTGCCTCATTTTCGTCTCCGGTTCCGTTTTTATGATCTGCATCCCGGTCAGCATTCGCCTGCCCGCCGGTTTCCGATATATCCAGTCCGTTTTTTTGAGCTTCCGCAGATATTCCAGATTGACCGGAACCTTCGCCGTCTTCTTCCTGCAGCGCAGTTTCCTCCGTTATTCTGTCTTTTTGCACATCTGCAGCATCCATCGCCGCCGTCTGTACGCTCCTGTCACTCCACGGATAAACGCCCTGCTTTAAATCTATAAAAACAGACGCCAACGCAGGCTGCTTCCAGCTCGCCGGATTTTCTATTTCGCCGGATTTTACCCCATTAGCAACCCCGGCTCCCTCTATCACCAGTCCGCTGACAATCACTGCAGCCAACAGTGGACATTTTTTCCAAAAGCTCATATTTTCTCCATTCTGCAGGTGCTGTCGCGCCAATGAACCCGCACACAATCCTATCTTTTTTAAAAGTTCGCATACATGAACGGGTTGTTCGCCGCATTCGCCATCCGATATACGCTGTACCAGAAAACAACAAACAGTGCAGCGACTACTATCACATTTTTCCTGTGTTTTTCACACCACCGGTAAACCTGCGGGATGCAAAGCAAAATGCCGCCGACAAGCTCCGGAATAAACAATGTCAGTTCTTTTGCGAAATCCCCGGGATTGACTGCGCTGCCCACGCCAAAGAACGGGAACAGCCGTGCGAAATAAACGCCGATTTCCGGCAGGGTCGGAATTGCAAACACCATCCAGGTCAGTGGAATCACGAACAGTACATATACATGGGATAAAATTTTGCTCTTTTTCAGCCATTTTCCGATCCACAGCTTTTCTATCACGACCAGTAATCCCAAAATCATCCCCCACAGGATAAAATGCAGTCCGCCGCCATGCCAGAAGCCGGTCACCGCCCATACGAGCAATAGGTTGAATACCGTGCGCAGCGTTCCCTTCCGGTTGCCTCCCAGCGGGATATAGAGATAGTCCCGAAACCACGAGCCGAGCGTCATGTGCCAGCGACGGTAAAATTCGCTGACAGAGCGGGACGAATACGGCTGGTCAAAGTTTTTGATCGCCGGAAGCCCGATCATCCTGCCGATTCCGACTGCAATCAGGGAATACCCCGCGAAATCAAAATAGAGCTCCATCGAATAGGCTGCCGCGCCCAGCCATGCAAGCGGCGTCGAAATGCTTTCAAAGCCGATCGTCTGGATATCGTTCCACAAAAAGCCCAGCCGATCCGCCAGCAGCACCTTCATGCCCAGTCCGGCAGTGATATATTTCAGCCCGTCTTCTGCCCTTGCCGCCTTCCAGACACCGAACTGCTGCGCCTGTTCCATCTCGCCATATCGCATAATCGGTCCCGAAACGATCTGCGGGAAACAACACAAATATGCGCCAAACCGGAGAAATGAACGCTCCGCGTGCCCGCTTCTGTACACATCAATCAAATAGGAAATGCTTTTAAACGTATAAAAACTAATCCCCACCGGAAGCAGCATATTTTCCTCGAACACATTGGAAATCTTGAAAAAGATCAGAAGCGACGCGTTGCACAAAACGCTGACAGCCAGCCAGAATTTGCGCTTTTTGACAGTTTGTGGGCTGGCCGTGTTTCTATAGGGCTCCTCTTTCCTCTGATCTGCGGTTTCCTCGAAAATCTGCAGTTCGCTCCAGTTTATGGTTTTCCTGCGAAGCCCCCTCACACCCGGATGCTCCTTTTTTCTATGAAGCCCCGACATTCTTTTGCCGTCTGCATCCGGCTCCGTCGCCAGACCGTACCCGAATAGCCAGTTGACAACCGACATTCCGAGCAAAATCAGCACATGTACAGGATCCCCGAGGGCATACAAAATCAAGCTAAACGCAAACAGCACAAACATCCGAAACCGCTTCGGAACCGCATAAAAAAGGATCAGGAAAAGCGGCAGATATCGAAACAGAAATTCCAGACTGCTGAATACTAAGGTATGCAAACTTTCTAAATTTCCGATTTCAATTCCTGACATTTTTCCTGATCCCGTCCTTTATTTTCTGACTGGACGCCTTATTTGCCCTTTACAATCGCAAGGGTATGTCTGGCGATCTCCAGTTCTTCATTTGTCGGAATCACGAGCACTTTGGTCTTTGCAGATGGCGTCGAAACGATTCTCTCCTTGCCCCGGATATTGTTGGCTTCCTTATCCAGCTCTACGCCAAGATGTTCCAGATACGGGCTGCAGATCAGCTCACGGATAACCGGGCTGTTTTCGCCGATTCCCGCTGTAAAGCAGATCGCATCCGCACCATTTAATTCTGCCGCATATGCACCGATATATTTTGCAACCCGAAGGACAAACGCTTTGATCGCCCTTGTCGCAGCCGGATTATTTCCTTCCAGATAAGCGTCTTCCAGATCTCTGAAATCAGAGGAAAAACCATCTGAAAGTCCAAGCACACCGGATTCCTTGTTCAAAATTCTCACTACTTCGTGGATGTTCTTACCATCCTTACCTGCCATCATTTCCAGTACACCCGGATCTACATCACCGCTTCTGGTGCCCATAATCAGACCTTCCAGCGGAGTCAGTCCCATGGAGGTATCTATACATCTGCCGTCCTTGATCGCAGATACGGACGCACCGTTTCCAAGGTGGCAGATAATCAGTTTTAACGATTCATACGGCTTGCCCAGGATATCCGCCGCACGTCTGGAAACGTACTGGTGGCTCGTGCCGTGGAAACCGTATCTTCTGATTCCAAACTGTTTGTAATAACGGTAAGGAATCGCATATAAATAAGCCTCTTCATCCATCGTCTGATGAAAGGCAGTATCAAATACCGCTACCTGAGGAACACCCGGCAGCTGTAACTCACAATCTTCAATTCCCTGCAGGTTCGCCGGATTATGAAGAGGCGCCAGTACGGTACATTCCATAATTGCTTCTTTTACCTGCGGTGTAATCAGGGTTGCTTCTGAAAAATGCTCGCCGCCGTGTACAACACGGTGTCCGACTGCACCGATCTCGGACAGTTCTTTTACCGCGCCGTCTTCCGGATTCGTCAGTGTCTGCAGCATCAGACGAACAGCATCCTTATGATCTGCCATCGGAGCGTCCCATTTACGCTTTTCATGACCGGTCAGTGTGTAGCTGATCCGGCTGCCAGCGATACCAATTCTCTCACATAATCCTTTCGCTGTCAATTCTTCTGTTTCCGAATCGATTAACTGGAATTTCAGTGAAGAACTTCCGCAATTTATGACAAGAATTTTCATTTTTGTATACCCCCGTTCGTGTTATTTGAATCTCACCTCTCCATAATAACAAAAACCATCCCAATTTACAACTAAAACTGAGACGGTTTGCACAATTTTATTCCCAGCAGGCTGTTAGACTCACGGGCTCGCACCGGCACACTTTACTTCCTGCTGCGCAGGCTGCCCGTTCGTTAATGATGCAAAAAAACAAATGCCGCCCTATACGGGCGGCGTTTATTTTTCTATTGTATCAATTATGTCGTGAGCATAGCTCACTCGGTAACTTCGCCGTTCTTCAATCATGCAAGCATGCTGACTCACTTGCGCGCGTTACATGAGCTGTGCCTGAACAGCAGTTAATGCTACTACTCCGACGATGTCTTCCCAGGAACAACCTCTGGACAGGTCGTTTACGGGCTTTGCGATACCCTGCAGCATTGGCCCATAGGCTTCCGCCTTTGCCAGTCTCTGTACCAGCTTGTAGCCGATATTGCCGCAGTCCAGGTTCGGGAAGATCAGAACGTTTGCCTTACCTGCAACTTCGCTGCCAGGCGCTTTGGATTTTGCAACAGAGGGCACAATCGCTGCGTCAGTCTGCAGTTCACCGTCCAATGTCAGTCCGGGATACTGTTCGTGTGCAATTTCTACCGCTTTTACAACCTTATCTACCAGAGGATGCTTTGCGCTTCCCTTGGTGGAATGGGACAGCATCGCGATAATCGGTTTTGCGCCGACAAGGGTCTTAAAGCTCTTTGCACTGGTGTCTGCAATCGCTGCAAGCTCTTCCGCGGTCGGATCCTGATTCAGGCCACAGTCTGCAAACAGGAACGTACCGTGCTCGCCGTATTCACAGTTGGGTACATCCAGAATAAAGAAACCGGATACCAGCTTTACACCGGGTGCGGTCTTTAAAATCTGCAGCGCCGGACGCAGGGTATCTGCGGTTGCATGGCATGCACCCGCCACCATTCCGTCTGCATCATTTGCTTTTACCATGATAACACCAAAGGTCATGTTATCGGTCAGCAGAATCTGACGTGCCTTTTCGGGCGTCATTCCCTTATGCTTTCTCGTTTCATATAATAACTGAACGTATTCGTCCAACTTCTCACATTTCGTAGGATCGATCACGCGCACACCGGTCAGATCAACTTCCAGCCATCCTGCACCATCCATGATCTTTTCTTCATTGCCAACCATAATAATGTTGGCAATCCCCTCTTCGATAATATGGGATGCTGCGATCAGCGTTCTCTTGTCATTCGTCTCCGGAAGTACGATCGTCTTTCTGTCCGATCTGGCTTTTTCTTTGATGATGTCAATATAAGACATTCTGCTTCTCCTTTCATTTTCTGATTTTCACGTTTTCGTTCTCAATGTCTGATAGATAAATTATAACATTTTCCCCATTCGAGACAAGGCAAATTTCTCAAATCTTTGTATAAAATGAAGGACACAGTTCACTCGTAAATCTCTACAAGTAGATTTCATGCTTGCATGAAAAGATGCTTGTAGAGCTCTACGAAGGGAGCGCCATTTCATGAGCAAAAAGGAGCTGCGCAGCAGCGAAAAAGCAGCGAAGCTGCGTTTTTTGCAAATGATGTGACGCGGGCGAACTGGGCAAACCAGCTCCGGACACAAAAAACTGCCGCCGGCAAAATCTGCCGGCAGCAGTTCTTCATGTTTCTTATAAAAGTTTGTGCAGCTTACATCATACCCATGCCGCCTGCACCGCCGGCGGGCATTGCAGGAGTGTCTTCCTTAATGCTTGCAACAACGGATTCGGTTGTCAGCAGTGTGCTTGCAACGCTGGTTGCGTTCTGCAGAGCGCTTCTGGTAACCTTTGCAGGGTCCAGAATACCTGCGTCGATCATATTTACATAAGTCTCATTCAGGGCATCGAAACCGAAGCCGATCGGGGACTCTTTTACCTTGTTGATGATAACGCTGCCTTCCAGGCCTGCGTTTGCTGCGATATAGTACAGAGGAGCTTCCAGAGCCTTCAGTACAATCTTCGCGCCGGTCTTCTCATCGCCTTCCAGTGTATTTGCCAGAGCTTCTACATCCTTTGCAGCGTGGATATATGCAGAACCGCCGCCTGCGATGATACCTTCTTCTACTGCTGCACGGGTAGCTGCCAGAGCGTCTTCCATACGCAGTTTTGCTTCTTTCATCTCGGTTTCCGTTGCAGCGCCGACACGGATCACTGCTACGCCGCCAGCCAGCTTGGCAAGTCTCTCCTGCAGCTTTTCTCTGTCGAAATCAGAAGTGGTCTCTTCGATCTGCTTCTTGATCTGTGCAACTCTCGCTGCGATTGCAGCCTTGTCGCCTTCCCCGTCAACAATGATGGTGTTCTCTTTCTGAACCTTAACAGATTTTGCACGGCCGAGCATATCCATTGTGGTCTCTTTTAATTCCAGACCGAGTTCAGAGCTGATCACCTGTCCGCCGGTCAGGATTGCAATATCCTCCAGCATAGCCTTTCTTCTGTCGCCATAGCCAGGAGCTTTAACAGCTACTACATTGAAAGTGCCGCGCAGCTTGTTGACGATCAGGGTGGTCAGAGCCTCGCCCTCTACATCCTCAGCGATGATCAGCAGCTTTGCGCCGGACTGAACGATCTGCTCCAGTAAAGGCAGGATCTCCTGAATGTTAGAAATCTTCTTATCGGTAATCAGGATATACGGATTGTCCAGAACTGCTTCCATCTTATCCATATCAGTAGCCATGTATGCAGAGATATAACCTCTGTCAAACTGCATACCTTCTACCAGATCCAGCTCTGTCTTCATGGTCTTGCTTTCCTCGATAGTAATAACGCCATCGTTGGAAACCTTTTCCATCGCATCTGCAACCATCTGACCAACTTCATCGCTTGCTGCAGAAATCGCTGCAACTCTTGCAATGTGGTTCTTACCGTTGACCTTCTGGCTCATCTTCTGAATGGAATCTACGGCACACTCGGTTGCCTTCTGCATACCTTTTCTTAAAATGATCGGATTTGCACCTGCTGCCAGGTTGCTCATGCCAGCGCCGATCATTGCCTGTGCCAGAACAGTTGCGGTTGTGGTGCCGTCACCTGCAACGTCATTGGTCTTTGTTGCAACTTCTTTTACCAGCTGTGCACCCATGTTCTCGAATGCATCTTCCAGCTCGATCTCTTTTGCGATGGTCACACCATCGTTGGTGATCAGCGGAGCACCGTAGGATTTATCCAGTGCTACGTTACGTCCCTTGGGTCCAAGGGTTACTCTGACGGTATTTGCCAGCTTATCAACGCCGGCTTCCAGTGCTGCACGCGCTTCTGCGCCGTATTTAATTTCCTTTGCCATAATAAATCAGCCTCCTAATTCAAGTTTAAACTTACGCTTCGATTACTGCCAGAATGTCTGACTGCTTTACAACGATATATTCTTCGTCATCCAGTTTCACATCAGTACCTGCGTACTTGGAGTAAATGACCTGATCGCCAACCTTAACTTCCATTTTCACTTCTTTGCCGTCCACCACTCCGCCGGGGCCAACTGCAATGACTTCTGCCTGCTGGGGCTTCTCTTTATTCTGTCCAGGAAGAACAATTCCGGATTTGGTTGTCTCTTCTGCAACCAGCTGCTTTAATACAACTCTGTCACCTAACGGTACTAACTTCATGATAACTGCCTCCTTATATGAAAATTCATACTTTCGTATTTACTGTTAGCACTCATTTGTCCTGAGTGCTAAACACTATATGTATATTATGTTTCTTCGGTCGATTATGCAACACAGCTGAGCGCCGTTCATGTTCTATTTTCTTTTATTTTCTTTTATTTCCTCGTTATTTCTTTCATTTTCATATCAGGTTTATGAAAGTAGAATTTCATACTTTTTTTAGAATTTCACTCTGCCGCAGCAGAATCCCCACAGAGTATTTTGCATCGTATGGGAAATTTCATTTCTTATACGCAAAAATTCTATACACAAAAAGGCACATGCAAAAGCTGTTACCCTTTTCCATGCGCCCTGTGTTTTCCATTCCTGACAACAGAAAGATCGTAGAACATGCATTCTATTGTTTCAGATTTCGAAAGCTGCTTCCCCTATAAAGAAGCTGCAGCCTGCCGATAAACCAGCCTGTCCAATATCGCCAGAACTTATACTCTGGACAGATATTCACCGGTTCTGGTGTCGATCTTGATGACATCGCCTTCGTTTACGAACAGCGGTACATAAACCTGTGCGCCGGTCTCAACGGTAGCAGGCTTATTTGCGCCAGTAGCGGTATCGCCCTTGAAGCCAGGCTCGGTCTCAGTAATTGCCAGCTCTACGAACAGAGGGGGCTCCACTGCGAATACGCTGCCGTTATGAGAACAGATCTTGCAGACCTCATTCTCTTTTACGAACTTCAGAGCATCGCCGATTGCATCCTGGTTCAGAGAGATCTGGTCATAGGTTTCCATATCCATGAAAGTATACAGATCGCCGTCGTTGTACAGATACTGCATATCTCTTCTCTCGATACGGGCAGTAGGACATTTCTCAGTAGGACGGAAAGTCTTCTCAACAACACCGCCGCTCTTAATATTCTTTAACTTGGTTCTAACGAAAGCAGCGCCTTTACCAGGTTTAACGTGCTGGAACTCAATAATCTGGTAAATATTGCCCTCAAACTCAATGGTAACGCCGTTTCTGAAATCACCTGCAGAAATCATATAAAATCTTCCTCCTAAATAATCACGGTTTCAATACTATACAAGTGTATCCTAAAAAACCTCATATTTCAACTGTTTTTTTCAGAAATTGCAGGGGTAATCTCCGATTCTTCCCCGGCAAGCTCCAGTTCAAACCAGAACCTAACGCCGTTTTCGTAATTGATTACGCCGTATTTCTGGTTCATCGACTCCATAATTGCCTTGACGATCGACAGTCCGATACCGCTTCCGCCGTATTCCCTCGTTCTCGCCTTGTCCACCTTGTAAAACTTCTCCCACAGATGCGGCAGAGAATCCTCCGGGATCGGCATACCGGTATTGAACACCGAAACTCTGGCGTGCCCGTCCATTTCCTCGATCTTTACCTCGACAACCTTTTCTTTTTCACAATGGTTGACCGCATTGGAAAAATAGTTCATCAGAACTTCTTCGATCTTGAATTCATCGCCCCAGACATAGATCTCCTTCGTCTGATCCATATGGACGGAAATGCCGTTCTGCTTCGCAAGAAGATCTGCGGACTGCAGATAGTTGTGCACGAGTGCCGTAATATCAAAGCGCTCCATCGAAACAACGTCGTTGCCGGCTTCGAGCTGGTTGAGCGTCAGAAGCTTTTTGACCATGTTGTTCATCTTCGCCGCTTCGTCCACAATGACGTCGCAGTAAAATTTCCGGCTCTCCGGATCGGAATTGACGTCCTCCAAAAGTCCCTCCGCATAGCCCTGGATCAGTGCGATCGGCGTTTTTAACTCATGGGAAACGTTCGACAGAAACTCCCGACGCATCTGGTCGATCTCTTCTTTTTTCTGGATGTCCTTTTTTAATTCATTGTTCGCCGTTTTCAACTCTGAAATCGTATGCTCCAGCGTATCGGAAAGCTGATTGATATTCTCGCCGAGAATGCCGATTTCGTTTTTGCTGTTTCCGCTGTAACGGGCTTCAAAATCCAGATGGCACATTCGTTCCGAAATGTCCGCCAGCTGCAGAATCGGCGTCGTCACCCTGCGGGAAACAATCCAGATCACAATACCGCTGATAATTGCTGAGAAAATACCGACGCTTGCAAGGAACGTATTCGCAATTTTCGCACTGTCCCGGATTCCTTCCAGCGCACTTCTTACAATAAAAAAGTATCCGCCCGTCAGAATGCCCCAGCCTTCTATATATTCCATTTGCGCCCGACTGTCTGAAACGCGTGCGACAATATAATTATTGCCGTTTTCCATAATCTCGTACTTCTCGCCGCTTAGTGCAAACAGATGCTGTAAAAGCTGCTGCTTCAAAAATTCAGAACCGCCGCCGGAGTCCGCAACCACCTCAGAATTCGCATTAAGCACGAGCAGAGACAAATTATACTTCGAGCACTGCTGCTGGAGAGAAAGCTGATATTCGTCCGTATCAATCTCGCCGTTTGCAACCGCCTCTCCCAGTTCCTCATACATCCGCATCAGAACTGCTTTTTTATTCGAGATATAATATTTCTGCAAAAAACCGCTGTTTAAAAACCAGCAAAGCAGAATCGTCCCCGCCATCAAACCGATAAAAATCCCTGCAAACTGTTTGCGAATGGACGTCCGCTTTGCGGTCTTTTTTTCTTTTTTATGCATCGAGCTTATACCCCATTCCCCAGATGGTCTTGATCAGTTCGCCTTTATCGCCCAGCTTGCTGCGCAGCTTTTTTACATGCGTGTCAATCGTACGGGCATCGCCGAAATAGTCATAATTCCATACGTTATTCAGTATCTTTTCTCTCGAAAGAGCGATTCCTCTGTTTTCCATAAAATAAGTCAGCAGTTCAAATTCCTTATAGCTTAAATCGACGCTTCTGCCGTCGATCTCCACCATATGCGCCGCCTTGTCCAGATGGATTCCTCCAACGTCCAGTACCTCATTTTCCTGTGCGCTTTTACCGGTGCGGCGCAGAATCGCCTCTACTCTCGCTACCAGAATCTTCGGGCTGAACGGCTTGGAAATATATTCATCCACGCCCAGATCAAAGCCCTGCAGCTCATCCTTTTCATCGCTTCTCGCCGTCAGCATGATAATCGGCACTTTGGAATAGGACCTGATCTCCCGGCATACCTGCCAGCCGTCCATCTTCGGCATCATCACATCCAGAATTATCAGCGCGATATCCTGATGGGCAAAAAAGACATCCAGTGCCTCGCTTCCGTCTCCTGCTTCCAGTACCTCAAAATTTTCTCTCTGTAAAAAGTCTTTTACGAGTTTGCGCATTCTGTTCTCATCGTCTACCACAAGAATCTTCTGTCTGTCCATATAGCCTCCTCATCTGCCGCAGCGCGGCAACTGTCATCACTCATCTATCCGCAGTGTAGCAGAAAAATATGTCAGAAATGTGAACTTGTGATGCCAGGGGCAAAAAGTCAGAAATCCGATGCAGGCTTGCTTCCAGGAGGTTTCCTGATCTTTGTTCCGGTATCACCAAACCGCTTACAGCTGCTCCCGTTTTCCGGAAAAGAAATCTTCCACTCGCCGCATGACATACAGATACGCCGGAATCAGGAACAGATCTGCAAACAGCCATGCCAGCGGATTTGCAACGCACGCGCCCAGAAATCCGAACATCGGAACGAGCACGAAGCCTGCAATACCACGGGCGATCATTTCACTCACGCCGGAGAAAATTGCCAGCGTGCTGAAGCCGATTCCCTGAATCAGGAAGCGGACATTGTTGACCAGAATCAGGAACGTATAGCTTCCGCTGTTGATCAGAAGCATCTGCTGAATCCGGTTCATCAGCTCCGGGTCTGTCCCGTCCACAAACAAAAGCGCCATATACTTACCGGCAGCTGCCAGGATACCGAATGCAATAAGTGCATACACGATTCCGTAAATATTTGCCATCCGAAGTCCTTCACGGATTCGCTTCGGCTTCTTCGCGCCCATATTCTGCCCTGCCCAGGTCGCCATCGTCGCACCCAGCGCATCAGACGGGCAGACGAAAAATCCGCTGATTCTCCCGGATGCCGTAACCGCTGCAACCGCAGTGGAACCGAGCGTATTGACCGCGCTCTGCAAAATAACGCTGCCGATCGCCGTAACGGAATACTGCAATCCCATCGGAACACCCATTCCTGCCAGACGAAGCATCAGTTCCGGGTCAGCCTTTCCTTCTGTTCCCTGCATCCGCAAAATCTCGTATTTGCGGATCATATAGACCAGACAGCAGATACCGGAAATTGCCTGAGAAATCACGGTTGCCAGCGCTGCGCCCGCAACACCCATTTTCAGTACCAGAATACAGAACAGATCGAGTACAATATTTAACAGTGCCGACATCACCAGAAAATAAACCGGTGTTTTGGAATCTCCCATCGCACGGATAATCGCTGAAGTCAGATTGTAGAGAATTGTCACGGGAATTCCCGCAAAAATGATGACGATATACATCCATGCATCGTCGATGATATTTTCCGGTGTCCGCATCCACTGCAGGATATTTCTGCACAGAAGCACCGTCACGATCGTGAGCACCACTGCAAAGATCACAGATACCCATGCACTGTTGGCTACACAGCGGCGCATTCCGCTCTCGTCCTTTGCTCCAAACCTCTGCGCAATCGGAATCGCAAACCCGCTGCAGATTCCCATACAGAACCCGATAATCAAAAAGTTGATCGAGCCGGTGGAGCCTACCGCCGCCAGCTGATCCACACCCAGAAACTTTCCAACGATCGCAGTATCCACCAGACTGTAAAACTGCTGGAACAAATTTCCCAGCAAAAGAGGGATAGCAAATTCCAGAATCAGTCTTCCGGGCTTGCCTTCTGTCATATCCTTTACCATGAAAAATCCCCTTTCCTTTGTAAATTACTCTGTGTAGTATATACCACAGACAATTTCAAAAGCAATGGGGATTTTTGCATTTTACATGTAAAAAAATGATCCTTGTATTTTGTGGCACCAAACGGCGCCGCACATTGGATTGCACGTCATGATCCGATCCGTTTCCAGACCTGTACCGCAAAATCTGCTGCCGCTGACTCATCTGCCCGATCCGGATGCAGCATCGCCCGGTCGAAATTCCGGATCATAGCCTGAATCTGTTCGGTATTTTGTCCGCTCTTTGCCATTTCCTCGTAGCGTCTGCGCACCTGAATCGGCATCTTACCCTGGCAGAGAAATGCATCCATATATTCATTATCTTCCGGAATCCATGTCTTTACCCGGTCGATCACCTTCTGGTAATAGGCAGGATCGTTTCCCATCCCGCAGGTTCCGAACAGGGCGATCTTTTTGCCATGCAGACCTGAAAGCAGTTCTACTGTCTTTTCGTCACAGTCGCCTCGATCCACCCAAAAACCGACAAAATAAAGCTCTGCGTCCTTTTCCCGATATTCGTCAATATTTTTTAAGTCCTTGGAATCGCCAGGAATCGCCGCAAAAATCTGTGTTGCAAGCTTTCTGGTATTTCCTGTCTGACTGGAGTAAATCACAATTGTCTGCATAAAGTATCTCCTTTCTCAACAATAGAATGCACGCTCTGCAGCATTCTATTGTCATAAATGATATCCTGCCGGCATACCGCCGCAGCATAATCCCCCGCCTCCACAGCAGAGGTTGCAGATCAGGTTTGCCAGACACAGCTTCCAGCAAAATCCGCTGCCACTGGATACCGGCATTCCACCATACTGCGTCTGTCGTCCGGTATACCAGCTGCCGCCGGACTCCATCCGCTGCCGCCAGCCTGCGTATTCTGCGTTCTGCGGTTCCATCTCCGTCGCCTTTTTCGCCTGTTCCAGCGCCGCCGCATTATTTCCAAGTCCCTGGTTTGCGATGGAGCTGTAATAATACCACTGCGCGCTGTGCTGTAGAATATTGTTCAGCACATTCAACGCTTCTTTATAATGTCCACTGCTGATATAGTTAAGCGCAGCCCTGAAATAAACGGATTCTTCGTCGTCCGCACCGGCGTTTGACCGTCCATAGCCATTCTGTCCATAGCCGCCCGCCGAACCGAAGCCGCCAAAGCCAAAGCCGCCGAAAAAATCATCGAACCCGCCAAAATCACTATAACCTCCGTAGCCATTCTGTGCATTCCCGCCATTTCCATAGCCGTTGTTCCCGTAGCCATATCCCTGATTGCCGTAAGGGCTGCTGCCCTGCTCGCGCTGCTTCATGATCTGCTGGTACGCCTGCTGGATTTCTTTAAATTTTTCTTCCGCCTGCGCCTTGTTCGGATTGTTGATATTGGCATCCGGATGATACATCCGGCTCAGTTTCCGATATGCCTTTTTGATTTCTTCCTCCGACGCATCCTGAGACACGCCAAGTACCTGATAAGGGTCACGCATCCTTTTGTTTCCTCTTCTTCTGTATCATCTCATAACGGCACCATACGCCGGAATACAGGATGTTGCGTAAAATTTCCGCATGCTCCAGTATCGGAAGCTTTTCAAATATTCTGGAGCACTCCGCCATCATCATCTGCAGAATCTGATAGGCTTCCTGTTCGAATGCTTCGTCATCGGAAAGCTTCTTCCTGCGCAGTAAAAATACGTTGTAATTGCCGTCTTTTTCGTCCTTTTCCATATCCTCGTAGGCATCCATCAGATAAATAAACTTTCCGAGGAAAAATCCCATCCTGCGCAGGTCGTCTTCCCATTCATCCTTCCGACAGGCGAGGATTTCGCCCATAATTTCGCCAAAACAACCGCTCGCCAGATCCACGTCAGGCTCCTGCGCCTTTTCGTACAGATGGATGTGCTCCAACAAGGTATAAATATGCTCCGCTTTCTCCGGATAGCGCGCTTCCACTATTTTGTCACGGCCGCGCAGCGCTGCCGCCCGCAGACGCCCTTTCCATTTGCGTTCGTCCGTCCAGTCGTCCAGACATTTATAATAAGACAGTAATAGATTCATATCCGCCGCGTAATCAGTAAACACGCTCCTACTCGTCGCATGCGCTTCAAACGGATGCGCCACGCATTTGCAGGTGGAGCTTTCCACCGGCTCGTCATACAGCGCAGACAAAAGCAGCGCAACAAACGTCATGTCGTAACTTAACGTCAGCTGTCCGCGTCTGCCGAAGCGTTCTTTCAGGCTCTGGCAAAGCCCGCAATAATAGGACTGATATACGTCAAATTCCCGAAATTTCAATTCTTGTTTATTTACGATAATATATCCAAACATAGGCTTCTTAACTCTTCTTTACAAATCTGGTATTACATTTAGGACAGCGGATTTCGATTTTGCCGCGCCCCCTGGGCACACGGATTTTCTGTTTGCAGCCAGGGCATCTGTAAATATGGTAAATTTTGCGCTGTGCAAGCTGGGATTTCCAGGAAGCAAGCTTTCTCCGGATTCCCGCTGTCATCTTCAGATATTTCTGGTTTTCCGCGTAGCGCTTTGAAATATTTTTGGAAAACATCCGGAAATAATTGTAGACGATTCCGATCACCGCCAGCAAAAACCATGCCTGGTTTCTGGAAAACAGGGAAATGATCAGAAACACCATGCTGACTGCCGAAAGCATCTGTCCCATCTGATCTGCCCCGTAGCGTCCCTGCATAAACTGCATCATTTTATTTTTCCAATTGTTTTTCATGCTGCCTCTCATTCCGCCGCCAGGTTTGCGGCTTTCTCTTCTGATACCAGTCTATCTTACTGCATTCCGCCCAAAATGCAATATACCAGTCGGGAATTAAATATTAAAAAAGGATAAACTTTCCTCCGACATCCCGTTTTTCACAATGCTGCGCACAGCCCATCCTCAGTCAACATGAGCCGCACGCTGCGCTTCCTATACAGAAAAAAAACTGGCTGCCGCCCCACAGCGTCGCCCGTTACATTTCCCCTAGCACGGAAAACAACAGCGCAGTCCCGGTGCCCGCCGCCAGGCAAAGCAGGCTCACTGCCGCCGTTTCCGGATTTCCAAATGCAGAAAACGGCACAATTACCAGCGTCGCCGCCAAAACAATCCCGATGATCCCATGAAACACCACCGAGTAATGTCGTTCCAAAAGCCGCGTGATCTGTTTTGCCAGAAGCACCATCGTCACGCCTGCGCTCAGTACCGCCGGAACAACCGCAGGCAGGTACACTGCTCCGACGTCTTCCATAAATGGCGTATAGAGCCCGAGCGGCATCAAAAGCGCAGAAAAACTCATCCCGGGCGCAATGATGCTGAGCGCCACGCAAAAGCCGCAGAACAGATTTCCAAAAATCCCCTGCGGAATCGAAACGCTGATCCGACGCAGGAGACCCAAAAGGATCAGCACCGTAAAAAACGCCCCCGCCAGCGCATACAGATCCCACCTGTTCTTCCCTTTTTCTCCTGCCTCCCGAAACATCGACGGCAGCATTCCGACGATCAGCCCGACAAACAGACACACCGACAAAACTTCATAGCGTGTCAGGAAAAATCCGATCGCACGCGCAGAGAGCAAAAATCCGCCCGCTGCCCCCAGGAGCACCGGAAGCAAAAGTCTGCCGTATTGTGAAAGCGCCTCCCTGGGGTTTGACAAAAATGCCATAATCGGTTCGTAAATGCCAAACACTACACTTAAAACACCGCCTGAAATTCCCGGAAGCACTGCCCCGATCCCGATCATCGCGCCCTGCAGCAAATGCAGCACAAACTTTTGCAGCTCCGATCGGTCTGTCAAACTGCGACGGCACTCCGGATTGCTTTTCTCTACGCTTTTCTTTTTTGTCATCTGACCTCCTGATCTACACAAAACATTTCTGCAGAAACGTGACAGTTCACACGCGCCATTTCATTCGCAATATCATTTTATGGGGAAAAGGGGATAAATATGCGTTAAATCGAAGCAGCAAAGGCATTGACACGCCGTCTGTAAACCTTTATAATAGTTCTGATCAAGGGCTAGTCAAGGTTTCGACAGGGGTCTTGCAGCTGGAGAAGCTATCCGCAGGTGATGCGTCAAATCACAAATTAAATACAAACGCTAACAACGAATTAGCATACGCTGCCTAATGGCAGCTGTCCGACTTAGAGCACTCACACTTTAAGACCCGGGCATCAACTATGTGAGAAACGATGCAGGTTAAGCTTTGTCCCTGCAGGCGTATCATGAAGCTACCGAATGGATCAGGGTGTCTGCTCCCGGATTCAGGAGGGAACGTGCCGGAGCAAGACCGGCGGCAAATAGACAGACTATGATAGTAGAAGGACAGGGAATGGGCTTTTGGACACGGGTTCGACTCCCGTCTAGTCCACTAAAACGGAATAATCCGCAGACATCAATGTCGGGGGCTTTTGCCTCCGACATTATTCATGACAATAGAATGCTCGCAGAGCGTGCATTCTATTGTTTTTATCATATCGGAAACTTCCATTCTTTTTTATAACATCATTTGGATATGAATTTATGAATGCTAAACTTCACTTAATCATGCTTTTCAATATAAATTCAGGATAACTTTTTCCCGTTTTCCCAATTTGAAACCGTTTGTCGAGTGACATGAAATAATCTGCCAAACTCCTCTTGCGTTAATTGTTTTTCTTACCGAATGTTCAATATTTGATTTCCGATGTTCATAATGTCGCATCCCTTTCTCTGTTATCATAATATTTCTGTCTTCGTCCTACGAATATTATTATTCTAAAAATAATGTTCAATGTAAAGCAATCGTCGCCTTACATTGGAGATATCGTTGCGCAAAGATTCTTTGACAGGTGTTTTTCTCTATAAATTTCGATTATATGGCAGTTTTACAAAAAAGGCATGTGAAACGAAACAATCGTTTCCACACGCCTTTTTATAAATAACTGTTTAAACCGCGCCGATCATGCTCAGGTAATACTGATACAGCACCAGATTGGTGTCATCCTTATAATGTACTCCGTCCGATGCATGGACGCCGACGCCCATCAGGTAATCGTGGCTGTCCAGCCAGATAATCTGCGGAATCAGCTGTCCTTTTAAGCGGTCGTTGAACAATTTTACGCGTTCTTCCGTCATCCCATAACTGTTTGCCCAGACCGGATTGACAGACGCATAATAAATCTGCGCGCCCCTTGCACTCCAGACTGCCGCCCAGTAATTGACATCCTTTGCATATTTATCCGCATCGGAAAGATCGTTGACACCCATGTTGATGATAACTCTGCTGCCTTTGCCGATGATCTTGTCCGCCTGCGGGATCCCAGTGTCGTGCAGCCATTCGTGCCGGCTTCCGTTTTTGGCAACGACTGCTGCCGCGCAGCTGCCCAAGTTGCGCTCTACCGCATCCTTGAGCGTCACCATCCGGGAATCCCCAATGAAGACAATTCCTGCCGCCACTGCCGGCTGATTTGCAGCTGCTGCCACGATCTGCGCCTGCTGGGCCGCCTGAGCCTGCACTGCTGCGGCTTGTTGCGCTGCTGTGGCTGCCTGAGCCTGTATCGCAGTGATCTGATCCTGCGCCGCATACGCTGCCGCTTCATAACGGACATAGCCAATCTGGCTGCCAACCTGTACAAAATACCAACCGGTGTTGGTCTGGCCCCAGCCCCAAACGTTATTTCCTGCCGTCACGGACGTAAGCTTTGCCGCGTTATTGTCCGGCAGCGTCCGGACAACAGCATTTTTTGTCACATTCATCAGTCTCGGCGCACTGAACTGCTCCACCACAAAGCCCGGCATCTGAATCTGTACGGATGTCAGTGTCTCTACCGCCTGCAGTGTCGTCTCCGGCACGCATACCCCAAGCGCTGCCGCCAGAACTACAGCCAGAATTTTTGCCGTTTTTTTATTTCTTTTTTTCATGCTCCCTCTCATTTCCGCCCTGCGTGTAGGACTGGTGGTTTTTATGTCTTCTGCATTGTATATCCATCATACCAAATATCGACGAAAAGCAAAAGCGATTTTGTTGCTATAGCATAAATCTGTCCCGGAAGCTTATTCCATCTCCTGCACCATATGATAAAATACACCTTCCCCGGCTGACGTCGTCTGACGGATCGGCTCACCTTTAATCACAAAGCCCGCCTTTTGATAGCAGCTGACCGCTCTTTTATTCCATGTCCGGACCTCCAGATACAGTGGCTTTTTTCCAAACAGTTCTTTCGATATTTCACAGGCAGTTTTCGTCATCTGCTGCCCGTAGCCTTCGCCGCAGCAGTCAGGATTTACGCCGATTCCGAAAAAGATTTCTGTTTCCTCTTCGTATAAATTGATAAAACCGACCAGCGCCGTTTCGTCATAAAAAGAGTAAAAATGGTTCGCAGGATTGGCAAACCCAAAGCCTCTTTTTTTCTGTTCCTCATACGGTACGGAATTATAAACCGCATATTCACCGGGATATTTCCATTCCGTGATAAAGCATTTTTCCTTTTCGGTTGTTTTATGATAGGTAAGCATATTTTTCTCCACACTCATTTTTTTGATAGTTTCTTCTGAATCATCCACATGACAAGCAACATCAAAAGCACAATGATTAGGGTAACGACGCCCGACAGCAAAATGCTCGTATACCACGGCGCAGAGTTAGATGCATACAAGCCCGGGCGGGCATAATAATCATAGCATTGATAAATACTTTGTCCCACAAATATCCCGATTGCACACCACAGAAAAATTTTCAGTATCCTGTATAACTTTTCCATCCTGTCTCCTCCTGCCTCTCCAAAAGTGCTTTCCATCCGCATAACCTCACCACTGCCAGCGTATACTATAGTAGACGGAGGTAACTGCGGTATGTTAGCCTGGATTTCTTATCTGATTTTAAAATGTAAAAGCTTTTTTAATGGCTCCCGGGGGAATTGATAGATATATTCTCACAATGTATTGTTATTTCTGAAAATTTGCATTTCAAGAAAAACTGATACTCCGGATGGTCAAAATTATTTTCATACTCTTCCCGTATGACTTTTCTCAGCCAAGCTTCACCTTTTTGTATAAATTTCTCATATCGGACTATTTTTATGAGTCCTTTTTCCTCTGCAAGCAATAGTTCCGTATACGCATCCTCAATATATTCGCAAAAATCCACCTTTACAGGAACCGATGAAACATATACATCCGGAATGCCGATATTTCCCTTTTCACATTTTTCCAAATGATTACAAGAATATATGTATCCTGATACTCCCTTATAAGTATCCGCTAACGCATTCGGATAATATTCCTCATATTGCAGCCTGCCATCCTGTGTAAATCCATAAGATCCCCACTTGTGCCAGATTCCCGTATACTGAAAATTTTTCTCTTTACACGTTTTTTCGACTGCATTGCTAAGATATACCAATACATTTTCTCTCTTGCCCGAAAAATAAATCAACGGCAAATTGTGATTGGAAATTCTCGGTTCGAGAACCTGTATCCCCTTTATTTGTGAAGCATGAAAAAAAGTCATATACCCTCCCAAACTGTATGGCAAGCATCCGATGCAACTGTCTTTACAGAAAAATGCTCCATCTGCGCACTTTGTATTTACCATTACATATTTTCCAGAAAATGGTTGCTGTACCTGTTCCAGTATTCTTTATAAATAAAATCGTCATTTCCATCCAAATTGAACTGATACATCCGAAATATCACAGAAATGTTTTTCGGCTGCCATTGTTCTTCATAGGAATAGCAATAGCTCATGCCGAGCTGCGCGTCCCGCTTCTGTCACAATCCCGTTATGCCAGAATTCTTTCCGAAGCTGGCATTCCTGCCGTCCGGCACGCGCATCACATACATCTGCCCTCATCTCCCACTCAACGCAGCCGCCGCTTTCCATAACAGATCAAACAGCATGTGGATTACCCAGGCGAGCACAACTGCAATTGTGGCGGCAGCCACGATCTGCACAACATTTTCCTGCTGTGGCAGCCAGTCATTGACAACGCGGTAAAACACAAACATATGGCACAGATACAGCTCCAGCGAAAAGCTGCCCACTGCTTCCAACCACCGGATTTTCTCATGCAAAAATGCGCAACCCTGCACCATCAGATACGTCCAGATCAGCCCTGCAAGCAGACCGCTGCGGATTTTTTCTTCCAGCGGAGGGATCACGGTATAGCCTTCCAGCCCCGTTTTGATGACAAAATACATTCCGACCGCAAGTGCCAGAAGCTGTAACGGATACAAAAACCCCGCCGCCTTTAACAGCTGCCTTTCGTACTGCGCAAGCAGCATTCCAAGCAAAAATGTAACATTGGAAATGTACCAGAACAGCGCGCGTCCCTGCCAGATCAGCAGTCCGGAATACGCCGTCAGGCAGACCGCCATCAAAAGCATCCGCACCCACGATCTGTCAGAAAGCCGATAAACAACGTAAAACGCCAGATAAAAGACCAGAATATTTCGGATATACCAATACTCTGCCCCGGTTAGGAACGAAACCCATCCTGTCATTCCCGAAATTCCACCGTCATAGACCGTAATCAGTCCCACAATCAGAAGATACGGTAAATAGACAGTTTTAAAACGTTTCCACAAAAATGTTCCGTTGATTCTCTTTTTCCCAACACTTTTGACCAGCCCGTAGCCGGACACTGCAAAAAATAAATCCACACCGTAAACACCGAACCTGCCCAGCCCATATTCCAGCAGATCGCTGTGAAATATCTCCCCAATCCACACTGCATAATGGCTAATCAGAACCAGGAAAATGGCAATTCCGCGCAGCATCAGGCTCTGTTCCTTCGTAAGAAAAGCTTTTCTCTGAGTCATTGTTTTCTTCTTTCATTTATTCCTTTCAAATACAGAAAAATTCAGGTTTTAAAATCGCAATGCTGCCCGGATCGTTTCATATAACGCCGGGTTTCCGGTCTGCAGGTTGATGCTGCCGTCCTTATTGACCAAAATCAGAAACAACACCGCTGCCTGAAAGAAAATCGCTGCCTGCAGCCAGGCAACATACAGGCCATAGACCTTTTTCTGCCGCGCCGCTTTCGCTGCCCCAAGCACTGCCACAACCGCCGCCAAAAAGATGCCAAAGGACACGTCGCAGCCATAGCGGATCAAAATTCCCGCGCCGTTTGCATCCACACAGCCAATCACAAGCGCTGCTGCAAGGGAAACGCAGCAAAACCACGTCAGTTCTTTGGAAAGTACACCGCTTTTTTTGAGTCTGCCGAGCAAAAAAATCCCCCAGGTCAGCATACTGCAGGCGAAAATCCCGCCAAACCAACTTTCCGTTACCAGTTTTCCGAGATAATCCGTCGCAATCGACGCGCTCTGCAAATACGGAAACTTTCCTTCCAGCTGCATCGGCTCGAACAGGAAATACCAGATTCCATACAAAATCCGCTCCAAATTCATGCCGCGGTGTGTCATATCGTTGCTCGTCATGCTATAGGACGCACCAAAATCAAAGGGGGAGCCAAACCGCAGCGCATTATACGCCATCAGTCCGGCCGCAATCAGCACATAGGGCACAACAAGCGCAGCTGTCTGTCTCCAGCCCTTCTTTGAAAACAGCTCCCTTTTTACAAAGACCCTCTCCCAGAACAAAACAACCGCCAGTGCTGCAAACAGGATAAACTGGGGCCGACATCCCGCCGTGAGAGCCATACAGAAAGAGCCAAACGCATACAGCCCCACCGCTTTTTTCGGACGGTTCAGCCCTGCCAGATACAGCCAGAGTCCCCCTGTTGCAAACATCGCGGACGCAACAATCGGCACATGGTAAAGATCCGGTCGAATTAACAGATAAAACATCGAATAGCTTCCGACGAGCATCCCGGTTCCTACCGCCCACAGATAAAAGGGCTGCTCCTTAAAATACCGTTTCATCAGTTCATAGACAAACCCAGCCGCCGCAATGATAAAACCTGCAAAAAAGACAAATACCGCCGCATAGTTTTGCAGCGCGCCCCCCGTCAGCAGGTAATAGGGCAAATACAATAGCAGCACTGGGACAATACCGAAATACACATAATATTTCCCATTGTAATAGGCATAGTCCGCCCGATAGCCGATTCCCGCCGCCTGCAGTGCGATGGTATCATAGGGATTTTTCATTGCTAAAAGCGCTTCTTCTGCATCCCCGACACTGACCTTCCCCTCCGAAAGTGCTTCCGCCAGCTCCTGGTACTGTGCGTGATGCACTGCCAAGTTCTGTCGACATGCCGGATTGATGCGGACGAAGAAAAATGCCCCTGCCAGCAATATTGCAGTAAACCCCAATACGACTGCAAACCGCTTTTGACGACCGCGCGCATCCTGCGCGTCAAAGCTGATCTGATGCAGCCTGCTGTCTTTTTTCAGCAAAAACATTCCAAACACAGCCGCCCACAAAATCACAAAGCGTCCCGCCCGAAAGTGGAATGGAATCGTTCCATTTACAGTCAATCCCTGGTATTTTACAACCAGCTCGCCATAGCTTCCTGCGGCAGCATTTCCAGAGGCGTCCGCCGTCTGGATACGGATATAGAAATCCGACACCTGTCCATACGGATACACCTTTAAATACCGATTTTCCGGAACCGCCTGCAGCAAAATTCGCCCGTCGCCCAGGCTATAAGGATAGCTGTTTCCCTCGTCCCGTGCAAATACCTCTGCCAGAACAGGCTGATTGTACAAAAAATCCAGATTCAAAAAAATCCGTTGCAGCGAGCCTTCATAATTTTTTACCCGCAGCGTCAGGCTGCCATCCGGGACGTGCAAATAGCCCGCGTCATCCAGGTAGCTGCCGTCAAACAGGTACAGTGCGCTGCCGCCTTCCGTTGTCTGATCGCCTGGCGTTGCCGCAGCGCCGTTCGCCACGTCCTGATCCAGCTCCTCGATCGCCGTATAACCCGCGAGAATTTCCGCCCGCGCAGTCAGATCCTGTGTTTTTTTTGCCACCGTCGTCCAGAACGAGAACTGACACGGTATCAGTTCCAATAAAAGGGCTGCCAGCAATGCTGCAGCCGCCTTTTTTATCCATTCAGAGCGCATCTTGCCTCTCCCTGCTTTCTGATTTTTCTCCTGCCTGCCATACAAATATCCCATATGTCATAAAAATCTCCATTCCGCAGGCGCTTTGCGCCGAAGGAATCGCGAGCAGAACTTCCAGTTCTGTTCTGCGATAATAGCTACTTTGTGACGCCTGCGGCACAAATAGCTGTGTGAAAATAAGCGATCACGCTTATTTTTCACACTAGGCTCCTGTTTCAGTGTAGCATAAAAAAAAGAAAGTGAAAAGCTCTGCATTTTTCATGCAGAGCTTTCACTTTCTTATGAGGGGGGAGATAGTGAGTTGTTCTACTATCTGAAATCTATGATACCCGAAAATTGTGAGCATTTTGTGTACAGTTTCTAAAAAGCTTCTTAAAAGTTATAAACTGCGTCTAAAATCCATTTCGCGTTGTCAAAAAATATCAGCTTTTCGCCACCATCGCGCGGCTCTGTTACCGGTACTGCTGCATCACAAGCTGCAGCTTCGTATTTCCCTGCCAGGTATTGACGCCCGGATAATACACGACGTCAAAATACAGAGGACTGCCTTTTCCGCTGTACAGTCCGTCCAGCGCAGTCTGTCCGTATTTTTCCGCCGCATAGGCTTCGAAATTGTCCTTTCCGCCAAAATACATCATCTCCCAGCGTTTTTGCTCGCTGTCCTCCACCGTAAAACGAAGCACATTTCCTGCTTTGCCGAGTGCACGAGCCGAAACAAACTTCAGATCTTTTTGTGCAAATACCGGCTTCGGATTGCCTGTTCCAAAGGGCTCCAGCAATTCTAGCTCCTCTACCAGCCTAAACGATACATAGGATACCGGCATTGGAACATCGATATGGATTTTTTCCTGCAGATCGTCCTCCGTCAGCGTACATATTTCATTGATCTTCTGACGGAACGGCTCCACATCCTCTTCCCGCATGGAAAGTCCCGCCGCCATCTTATGCCCGCCATATTTGGTGAAAAAGCTGCTGCATTTCGTCATTTCTTCATAAATATGATACCCTTCGATGGAACGCGCGCTGCCTTTTACGCCCTCTTCGCCTCGAGTCAGCACAAAGGTCGGGCGATAATAGCGTTCCCGGATTCTTCCGGCGATGATACCGGCGATGCTCTCATGGCAGTCCGGCAGGAAAACAACCAGAACACGGTCGTCCTTTAAGGGACCGGATTCGATCATCTCTACCGCTATTTTGACATATTCCTCCGTCATTTCTTTCCGGCTGTCGTTTAACTGCTTCAAAAATGCTGCCTGCGCTACCGCAGCTTCTCTTGTTTTACTGTCCAAAAGCTCCATCGCGCGCTGCGCACTGTCCAGACGCCCGGAGGCGTTCAGGCACGGACCAAGTACAAAGCCGATATGAAATGCCCCCAGCTTTCCATCCTGCCAGGGTAAAATCTGGTTGACCTCCATCAGCGCATGCAATCCGACATTCTGTGTCTGTTTCATCAGCTCCAGCCCGTGCCGCACCAAAATCCGGTTTTCTTCCCGCAGCGGCATAACGTCGCAAATCGTTGCAAACGCCGCAAATTCCAGCAGTTCATCCAACAGGCTTCTTTTTCCGGATGTCAAATCTGTTGAAATCCCGTCAAAACCGAACTCTGCAAATAAAAGCTGCATCAGCTTAAATGCAACGACCGCACCACAGATCTCCTGGAACGGATAAGTGTCTCCCGGCTGCTTCGGGTCGATGACCACATCCGCAGGCGGAATTTTATACCGCCGTCTGGATGTCTCTCCTGTTTCCGGATCCGGCTCTGCAAGGGGTTCTTCCTCATATGGAATTTCATGGTGATCCGTAATAATCACAGTCATTCCGTATTTTTTTGCCTGCTCGATCTGTGCATACGCTGCAATGCCGTTATCGCAGGTCAGAATCGTGTCGATCCCATCTGCGTAAGCTTCGTCTACCAGATGTTCGTTTAAACCATAACCATCCTTCATGCGGTGTGGAATCATCGTATCCACCACCGCGCCGCAGGCTTCCAGACCGCGCTTCAAGATATAAGAAGAACAGATGCCGTCCGCATCATAATCTCCGATGACACGAACCGGCATCTGTCCTTTGATTTTATCCTTCAGCAGCAGCACCGCCTCACAGCTTCCTTTTAAAAATGCCGGATCATACAGATCCCGGATCGTGCCGTGGAGATATTTTTCAATTGCTTCATCTCCTTCGATGTCCCGGTTTCGTATGACGCGGGCCAGCACCGGGCTGATGGAAAACCTCTGCCCGATGCCATTAAAATCCGCCTTTTTTGCGGCAACGTACCATTTTGCCATTATTTTGCTGCCTTTTTATCCTTCTCTGCTTTCTTTCCGCCTACTCTGGTGCGCAGCAGATACCAGAACGCGCTCGCCAGGCAGATGGAGGAATAAGTACCGCATGCAATGCCGACCATCAGGGGCAGTGCAAACTCTTTGATACTGGACACGCCCAGGATGTACAGCACTGCAACCATAATAAAGGTCGTCAGGGATGTGAAAATACTTCTGGACAGTGTCTGGGAAATACTGCGGTTTACAATCGCCGCAAGCTCTTCCTTTGTCTTATAAGAGGTCATGTTCTCACGGATACGGTCGAAGATAACGATGGTCGCATTGATCGAATAACCGACAATCGTCAGCATGCATGCAATGAAAGTATTGCCGACAGAAACTCTTGCCGCCGCATAGAACGCAAGTACAACCAGTACGTCGTGTACCAGTGCTGCTACGCTGCTGGCACCGAATCTGACATCCTTGAAACGGAACCATACATACAGAAGCATCAACACGGTAGATACCACAACCGCAGATACTGCGCCGGTACGCATTTCAGAGCTGATGGTAGAGCTGATGGTCTCTGCTGTGATCTTTTCCGGATCTACACCAAATTCCTCTTCCAGTCTGGAATTTAATTCTTCTCTCTGGGAAACATCCAGCGTTGCAGACTTGAAGATAACCTGATTGGAGCCCTGCACCTTCTGGGTCTGTACGTTTGCATCCTTGCTGATTTCCTCGATGATCGGAACGACCTTTTCATCCAGCTCTTCGATGCTCATATCTTCGTTAAACTCTACACTGGTAGAAGTACCGCCCTTGAACTCCAGGCTGTAGTTTAACGCATCGCCGCCATTGCCCTTATGCACGCCCATCGTCACAAAGCCCGCAATGATGACAACTGCAGACAGGATGAAGAAAATCTTCTTTTTGCCCAGGAAATCGATTACCTTTGTCTCTTTTGCACGGCCATAGAATTTCTCATTACGGATACCCATCGCATAAAATGCGTTCAGGATCAGCTTGGTTACAACCAGCGCAGTAAACAGGGAAACGACGATACCGAGCGCCAGGGTCTGGGCAAAGCCCTTGACGGTACCGGTACCCATAAAGTACAGCACTACCGCTGCGATCAGCGTCGTTACGTTGCCGTCGATAATCGCGGACAGCGCTTTCTTAAAACCGATCTGAATCGCAGATTTTACAGTTTTGCCAGTTGCGATTTCTTCCCGAATTCTGGCGAAAATAATAACGTTTGCATCGACTGCCATACCGATCGACAGGATGATACCTGCGATACCGGACAGGGTCAGGGTAACATCAAAGCCATTCAGCAGCAGAACAACCAGCACCGTGTAAATGCACAGTGCGATGGAGCTTGCAACACCGGGAATCCAGTAAACAGCGATCATGAAAACAATAACAATCGCAAGACCAATTGCACCGGCAATCAGGCTCGTACGGACCGCTGCAGATCCGAGCTGTGCGCCTACTACGTTGGAACGCAGCTCCTCCAGTTCCAGCTTCAAACCGCCGATACGGATGGTAGAAGCGAGGTTTTCCGCCTCTTCAAAGGAACTCATGCCATTGATGACTGCCTTACCGTCTGTGATTTCTGCCTGTACAGACGGTGCGCTGATCACCTGATTGTCATAAACGATGTAAATAACATCATGGTTCGGATATGCTGCCTTTGTCGCATCAGCGAACTTTTTGGTTCCATCTGCAGTCATAGTCAGAGATACAACAGGCTCCTGATTATTCATACTATTGGTCTGATAGGCTGCCTGTGCATCTGCTACATCCGTACCGCTTAATACTTCCTTACCGTCCTTATCCAGGAAGGTTAAGGAACCGGGCTTACCCAGTTCTTCCAGAATCGCATTTGCGTCAGTTACTCCGGGAATTTCAATATTGATCCGGTCGGAGCCCTCCTGATATACCTGCGCCTCTGTGGAATAATTGTCTACACGCTGCTGGAGCTTATATATGGTATCTGCCATATCCTCCGAGCTGGGTGCTTCGTCTCCCACCACCTGATAGGTGATGCTTACGCCGCCTGCCAGATCAAGTCCCTGCTTAATGTTTGCAGCAGAGCCTGTCTTTGCGCTATCCAGTCCGAATACCGCAGTCCAGGTACCTGCCAGCAGAAACGCGATCACACAGACAAGTGTAATGATGCCTTTCTTCTTGCTCATTTTGCGTACTCCTTATTCTTCTTCGTCGGCCAGTGCCGCTTTTATCATAATCGCGCATTCCACGCGCTTTTTCTGAAGCTCACAGCCAAGCTCGTAGACGTCGTCGATCTTTCCGTGACAATTATAGGAATTGGCAGCACAGCCACCGCTGCAGTAAAATTTTGCAAAACAGCTTCTGCACTTTTCTTTGGCGTAAACATTACAGCATTTGAACTCGTCCACGATGTCAGGACGCACAATGCCTTCGTCCACGTTGCCCATCAGGAACTTCTCGTTGCCGACGAACTGATGGCAGGGATAAAAATCGCCCCAGGGTGTTACCGCCAGATACTCTGTACCCGAGCCGCAGCCGGAAAGGCGCTTTGCCACACACGGGCCGCCGCTTAAATCGATCATAAAGTGGAAGAAGTTGACGCCTCTGCCCTCTTTCTGACGCTTTAACAGCTCGACTGCCAGCTTGTCATATTCCTCAAGCAGCTGCGGAACATCTTCCGGACGCAGCGCATAGGGCTCTTTGGGATCTGTCACAACCGGCTCTACCGAGATCTGCTCAAAGCCAAGGTCTGCCAGATGCTTGACATCCTCGGAAAAATCCAGATTATTATGCGTAAAGGTACCGCGTACATAATAATTGGTCTGATGACGGCTTTCTGCCAGCTTCTGGAACTTCGGTACAATCAGATCATAGCTGCCCTGCCCACCCCTAAACGGGCGCATTCTGTCATGTACCTCTTTCCGACCGTCGATACTCAAAACGACATTGCTCATCTCTTTATTCAGAAATTCCATAATTTCATCATTTAAAAGCACGCCGTTGGTCGTCAGGGTAAAGCGGAATTTTTTGTTATGAGGCTCCTCCAGGCTTCTGCCATAGGCAACCAGATCCTTAACAACCTGCCAGTTCATCAGCGGTTCTCCGCCGAAAAAGTCTACCTCAAGATTTACTCTGCTGCCGGAGTTGGCTACTAGGAAATCCAGCGCCTTCTTGCCGACTTCAAAGCTCATCAGCGCTCTTCTGCCATGATATTCGCCCTCTTCTGCAAAGCAGTACTGACAGGCGAGGTTACAGTCATGGGCAATGTGCAGGCACAATGCCTTGACTACAGTCTGGCGCTGTTTGAAATTGCCGATATATTTTTCATAGATGTCTTCTGTAAACAGGACATTATCCTGCGCCAGCTCCAGAATCTCCTCTACCGCCTCACGCACCTCGTCGTGGCTGTAGGTCAGCTTCTGACAGGCTTCCACTGCCGCTGTCACGGTATCCACATCCCGAATGCCGCCGGAAACAAGCTGTTCCGCCAGAGGGATTACATCATAAACCACATCGTCTACAATATGCACGCTGCCGCTGTTGACGTCCATAACGATATTGTAGCCGTTGTTCTTATACTGGTGTATCACTTTCCAAAATCCTTTCGTTTCTCGTATTCCTCTTAAACGCATAATAAGCAGCGATATGCATCGCTGCTTATATCTCGTCGCGTCGTCTGCTTATTTCATCTTCTCGCAGCTCTGATTGCCAACCGTGCAGGATGTCTTACATGCGGACTGGCAGGATGTCTGACACTCGCCGCATCCGCCCTTCTTCATGGATTCCTTCAGGTTTCTTGTTGTTAATGTCTTGATGTGCTTCATCTCACATAACCTCCTTATGTGTCACGCCAAAAAAGGCGCCGTCTTTTCGAAATTTAATTTATTATAGCATAGATTCTTCTATAGGGGAAGTGTTTTTTTTAAAATGAGCTGTAAAGCGGCAGAACTCATGTTACCGTTTACCCGCGCCATTCGCAATACAATAGAATGCACACTCCGCGAACATTCTATTGTCATGAACCGCGTCTTTGCCCTTCTCCCGGCGTCAGCTGAGCATCCCGCCCAGCATTCCCGCGCCACTGCAGATCATCAGTGTAGTAAAAAAGTGATTACCGACATCCTGAAGACCGTGATTGACTATCAAAGTCAAAGCTGCCAGCACACAAAAATACAGACTCCCTGTCAAAAGTCCCCATAAAAAGCGCCGATCCTGCATTCCTTTTCCGGCAAGCCAACCGGAAAGTCCCGCTGTCACCGCATAAATTACAAGAATTCCGATCGACACTGCCTGTGCGGAAAGCTGCATCCGATACAGCAACAGTGCCAGAAGTAATAACAGCGCCCCGGCCATAAGATACGACACCAACAGGCTTTTTAACAAAACAACCGGCATCCGCGCACCGGTTTGTGAAATTCCGGTTTTCTTTTTTTCCATGGACATGCCTCCTGCTGCATACCGCCTGCCAGACGGCAGACAGTGCTTTGCATTTCTTCATGTCCCATGTATATTCCCCGTCAGCTAAAAACTTTCCGATAAGAGAAATTTTTTATAAAAACTTCCGGCGTTTCAAGGCTTTCCCGGGCAATATCCGTGCAGAAACCATCACACCTCTTCCGGGCAGCTGCAGGCGGATAAAAAATAATCCTCCAAAACCGGGTATTCACAAAACCTCGATCCCCAACCGGGTCGGTCTGCTTCCTCGACCCTGTTTTGGTTCCAGTCTACCATCAGTGCACGCAAATCTCTCGAAAGCCCGGTTCCGGTCAGCTTGACATAGCTTTCCTTGACGGTCCATTCCCGTAAAAATCGCTCCGTCTCTGCTTCTGACAGGAACAGTTCTTCCTTCTTGTCAAACTGTTTCTTCCAGGCCTCCAGCTGTTCCTGTAGATAAAACTTCTGCAAAACGCTGCGCCGGATCTTTGTTCTTTGCTGAAGATCCACGCCCACCGGGCAGTCAGAAAAAGCGCACACCGCATAATCTCCCGAATGGGAAAGGCTCAAAAATGCCCGTCTCCCATCCTGTATAAAAAGATACGGCTGCCCGTTTTTGGTATAACACACCGGGCAGCCGTCAAATCCGTTTCTGCGTTTCGCCTCTTCTGCCAAAAGACCTGCCGTCAGACTTGCCGCACGCTGTTTTGTCTGTCTGCACGACAATGCTTTTTGTCTGCGAACCTCATCCAGCTGTGCGAGCGCCTTTTTCTGCATCGTCTCATCAAAGAGCGGCCGGATATCCGCCAGATAAATTTTTACTTTTCCGTTTTGAACCATCCGGTCGTTCCTTTCTGTCTGCGAAAAGCATCCTGCGGCAAAGTGGAATTTTATCCCCTTCCCTGCCGCTGATAAAAAGCCTTTCGAGCTACGTTTTACAGCAGATGTGCGCGCAGGTCTTCTGCACTTCTGGAAGAAAGATAAGCCGGAGCGATATCAAATACAGTCTTGCAGCCACTCATGCCCTCTTTGCTCATGCGATAAGCGGCTCTTGCATAAGCTACGATAACAGAACCGGTAAATTCCGGGTTGGAATCCAGCTTTAAGCTGTATTCGATCACATGCTTATGCTCGTTGTCCATTCCGGTCACGCCGGTACGAATGACACAGCCGCCGTGGGGAAGTCCGCTGTGATCTCTCTTCATCTCTTCCTCAGAAATGAAATGTACGGTTGTATCATAGTCTGCAAAATAGTTCGGCATGGTCTTGATCTCTTCTTCGATCTTTGCAAGATCTGCGCCCTCTTTGGCAACAACAAAGCACTCTCTCGTATGCTTCTGTCTGGTGGTCAGTTCAGGATTTTTGCCGCTTCTGACCGCATCGAGTGCCTCCGGTACCGGAATGGTATACTGTCTGGCATCCTTTACGCCCTCAATCCGGCGAACCGCATCGGAATGACCCTGACTGACGCCCTTGCCCCAGAAGGTATAATCCTGTCCTTCCGGCAGAATACAGTTTGCATATAAGCGGTTTAAGGAGAACATTCCAGGATCCCAGCCGCAGGAAATAATGCCGATTTTTCCGCCTTTTTTTGCAGCAGCGTCAACGTCTGCGAAATGCTCCGGGATTCTTGCGTGGGTATCAAAGCTGTCTACAACGTTGTAATCCGCTGCATATTTGGGGGTCTGAGCCGGCAGATCCGTCGCGCTTCCGCCGCAGAGAACCAGCACGTCGATCTGATCCTGCATATGCTCCAGCTCAGAAGCTTCCAGCACCTTTACGCCTGCAGTGCGTACCTTTACGTTTTCCGGATTTCTTCTGGTAAATACTCCGACCAACTCCATATCCTCATTATGGGCGATTGCGCTCTCTACGCCTCTGCCCAGGTTTCCGTATCCTAAAATTCCGATTCTAATACTCATTTTTTCTCCTTACCCGCTATTATGTCTGTGCGATTTTTTTGTCGCGTTCATTTTAGCACAAACCGTTTTCATAGAAAACCTTTTTTTAGACTTTTTCCCCACTAATATAGTCGGAAAGATCCTGCTTTAACTGTTCCCAGGCATCCTCATGCTCCGCATAATACAGCGGACAGAGCTTTCCGCCCGCATCATAATGGCGTTTTACATCCGAAACATCCAGATTGTATTCCTCCATCAGCCAGCCCAAAAGCTTTAGCAAGGACTGATAGGTTGCATCCGTAAATTTTCCGTCCTGGTCCAAATAGCAGCATTCAATGGAAATCGAGTGGTCGTTTTCCCCAATCACCGCATATGCCATCTCATTTAACGGAATACACTGGACAATCTCGCCCTCATATCCGATCACAAAATGTGCGGAAGCTGATGTCAGCCCGGTCTGTGCCAGTCCTTCGAAATAGTCCCGGTTCTGCCGTGCAGATGTCCCGGGATTCGCCGTATAATGCACATACAGCTGCGTAACCGTCGAAAGCGCATCCTGCGGTCTGGAGTATGGATTCGGTGTCAGGAGCGCTTCTTCCATCGGCGGTTTCTCGCACTTTTTTTGTTCCAGAATCTGGGTAATCCGGGAAATCGCCCCGGTTTCCGTACTCTGATTCTTCGAAATGCTGACGAATTTCCAAACCGCAAACGCCGCCAGCACTAAAAACAGCAACGCAGCAATATAAACCGCAATGCTTTGCAATTCTTTCTGCAGGCGGGTTCGACGACGGCAGCTCCTTTTCCTGTTCGCAGCAGGCGGTACAGGGCGGCGCCTGGCAGGAGCTTCATATTGTACAGCAGCACGACGGCGGATGGACGGTTCGTACTGCGTAGCGGATGGACGGCGTGCCGGCAAGTCGCTGTAGCTCTGGCAATCCCGCGCACGCGCCGTTTTTTGCTCCATACGGTTATCCCAGTCATCGAACAGCGGCCGTTCTTCGCCCCATAAAAGATCCAGTTGTCCTGTTTTTCTGTTCTTCGTATATTTTTTCGTCGTCCCCGGGCTATCCCACAATTTCAGCTCCGGTTCCGAACTTCTTTTTTCTTTTGTCATATAAAAAACCGCTCCCTTATATCCTGTCCGGCAGTTTGCCATACTTGTCAGGATATCACAGGGAACGGTTTCTTTTCAGAAAATTTTCCTAAGATTTTCTTAAATCATCCAATGCCGCCTCAAACAGACCCGCAGCGCTTTGACACAATTATTCATGACAATAGAATGCTCGCAGAGCGTGTATTCTATTGTTTTTCGATCGGGTTTTTATAAAACTCTACGAAATCCGTGTAGCCCTCTTTGGTCAGCTGTTCCTTCTGGAACTTCTTGTTTTTGTTCATGCGCGCAACCAGAATCTGATCGCCGTTCTTTCTCGCCTCCTGTGCCTGTGCGATCACTTCGCAAAGGCGGTCGCCGGATACACCTTTTTCGATCAGGTATGCGATCTTTTTCGGCTGTCCGGGGATCTGGAAGCCGTTTTCCATCATCAGCAGGATGATACGCTCAAAGCCGATAGAAAATCCGCACGCCGGAACGTCTTTTCCGGTAAATTTGCCTACCATCTTGTCGTAACGACCACCGCCTCCGCAGCTTCCGCCAAACTGAGGGATGGCAATTTCGAAAATGGTTCCGGTATAGTAGGACATACCGCGCACCAGAGTCGGATCAAAGGTGATCTCAAATTCAGACGCCTTTGTGGCGCGGACGCTGTCAATGATCTCAGAAAGGTTCTGGGAAACCTCAGGCTCGAGGAAATCCCCCAGCTTTTCTGCCAGCCATGCTACGCTGTTTCCGTTTGCAGTCAGCTCATCAAACAGAGACATATATTTGTCTGCCGCTTCTGCTGCGAAACCGCTCTCTACCAGCTCAGCCTTTACGCCATCTGCGCCGATCTTGTCCATCTTGTCCAGAATGATGAATACCGTATCATAATCCTCTTCTGCAAAGCCGCTGTAGGCTGCCATCGCCTTTAGGATTCTTCTTTCATTGATGCGGATGACGAAATCCTGAAAGCCGAGCTTGCCAAGAGTCGTAGTCGTTGCCAGAATCAGCTCGATCTCCGCCAGGTTGGAAGGCTCGCCCAGAATATCAATATCACACTGCATAAACTGACGATACCGGCCTCTCTGCGGACGGTCAGCTCTCCATACATTGCCGATCTGAAGCGCTTTAAACGGGGACGGAAGCTCGTTTGCATGATTTGCATAAAAACGAACCAGCGGAACCGTCAGGTCATAACGCAGACCGCCGTCTACCAGATCCATCTCCTCTTTTGCTTCCGCAAGATTTAATTTCTCGCCGCGTTTTAAAATTTTAAAAATCAGTTTTTCATTTTCGCCACCCTGCTTGCTGTTTAAGTTGCCAATGGATTCCACACAGGGTGTTTCAATAGAAGTAAATCCAAATTTTCCGTAGGTTTCCTTAATCACGTTGATGCAGTAATCCCGCAGCTGCATTTCTGCAGGCAGAATATCTTTCATACCGGTGACAGGCTTTTTATTCAGTGCCATTTTACCGTTCTCCTTTGTTCGCAGTCCTATCGTTTCCGATTTTATACTATTTGAACGTTTTTTACAAGTAATAAATCGCTCCTGTTTCCGCACACAGGCACGCCAGCCGCGCGTTTGCCCGAACAGTACGGTAAGAGCAGCCGCAGTCGATATCATAATACAGACAGTTCTTCTGCGGATCATAATGCTGGTAAACCAGACCGCCGTTATACATCATGTAATCCTTGGACAGCGTTGGCGTATGCCCCGCAACGATCATCCCGTTTTCGATTCCCCCTGCCAGATACGCATCTTCCCGCGCGCGGAGATAAAAATCTTCGACACAGGTATATTTTCCGGTCAGACCTGCTGTCGGAAACTGTTCCAGGTATCCGGCATGTACCACTACACATTCCCTCTCCGGCAGGGAAAATCTGCAAAAAAACGGCATTGCTTCCATCCTGGCTGCCCACTGCCGCAGATCTGCCATGGAAATACACTGTTCTGTGATCAGCTCCTCCAGCGTCCCATAATGATCGAACACCCGGATTTGCTCTGTCTGCCGGTTATGCTGCTCTATCAGGTTCTTTGTCTCCTGATAGAGATGCTCCAGATCTTTGCTGCTGCTTTCATCGATCACAAGCTGCCGCTTCTCCTGCACTGCCAAAAGCAGCTCCAGATAACATAAAAACTCTTCTTCATGATTGCCGCGCAGCAGCAGAATATTTTGAGGAACCTGCTCCATCCAGCATAGCATTTCATAGTTTTGACTTCCACGGTCAATATAATCTCCCGCCAGGATCAGCTTATCCTGATCCGAAAAGCCGATCTTTGCAAGCATCGCGTTCAGCTCGTCAAAGCAGCCGTGCAGATCGCTCATGATATAGGTATATCCAGCTTCCGTTTTGCCTGTTTGAGGGGACAGCTTTTTACCTGGTATCTTTTTTTTGAACCACCTTGTCCAGTGTTTTAAATTGGTCATATCTCTCTTTCCTGAACTACTTCTCTGCACAGATCAGATTCTTATAGAATTGCACCGCGCCGGGCAGGCAGTTATATTCCATGCACTCGTTCAGCCCATGCATGCCCTTCATCTGCTCCGGTCCGTAAACCACAGGCGCAAAGCGGATGCAGTTGTCACATACCGGACTATAGAACTGTGCATCGGTAGCCCCGGTCATTACATAAGGGCTGGATGGCAATCCCGGAAAGGTCTGTGCAATCACCTGCTCCATCATTCGATACCCCTCACCATGGATATCTACGGGCTTTGTATAGTCATTGGAATGGATAATTTCCGTCTCTAAACCGTATTTGGAAGCCAGATTCCTGATAATTTCAAGACTTTCCTTTTCTCCCTGATGGGGAATAAAACGCATATTGGCTCCAAGGGTTGCTTCCTGCGGAATCACATTATATGCATCGGAACCGGACTGCATGGTAAATGCAATTGTCGTCTGCAGCATAGCTCCTGCCTGTGCGCTGATCTTCGGAAGTACCGCTTTTAAGAGCGGCTTAAACAGCCACATATTTCCAAGCACCAGCTTTAACCCGAAAGAGGCATATGGTGCCAGAGAAGTAAACATGGCAGAAACCTCCGGAAGCATCTTCTTTTGGAACGGTGAATGCTTCTCTACTTCGGTTACAAAAGCACAAAGGCGTGCAATCGGTGTTCCCTTAGATGGCGCACTGGCGTGTCCTCCATTACTTTTTGCAGTAAACTTCACATCGGCCTTGCCCTTCTCAAAGACACCCACCATTGCAAAGTTTCCAGGAATTCCTCCAACGGGTTCCGTAATGATAGCTCCACCCTCGTCACACAGAAGGAACAGCCGGATTCCTCTTCGCTGCAGTTCCTTTACAAGCTTCGGTGCTCCGTCTCCTGCCCATTCTTCGGTACAGGAGGATGCCAGATACACGTCCGTCGGCGGCACAAAGCCTTCCGCAAGCAGTTCTTCCACGGCCTCCAGAAAAGCCATTACCGTACACTTCGTATCCGCCGTGCCTCGTCCCCATACCTTACCATCTGCAATATCTCCGGAAAAAGGAGCGTGAATCCACTCTCCCTCTGCCGGAACGACATCCTGATGACTCATCAGAAGGATCGGCTTTTCGGACGATTTCCCCTTCCAATAATATAACAGATTTCCGTCTATTTCGGTTTTCTGAAGCTCTTTATGTACCAACGGGAAAAGCTCTTCTAAAACCTTATGAAATTCAAGATATTTCTCTACTTCCGTCTCTCCGGCATGTGAGGTTGTGTCACACTGTACCATCTTGGAAAGCTTTTCGGCAAGCCGAAGTGCCTCTTTTTCCTCTGCTTCCGGCTTATAATCCGAAGTTTTCTTCGGCATCAAAAGTGTCCGGACTATTGCAATCAGCAACAATAAAATGATAATCAAAAGGATTCCCAGTAAAACCAATCCTACATATTTCATGATTTTCTCTCCTTCTTTCCCTTCTTAAAGAAAATCCACGCTACCAGAATGGCAACTGCACCAGACGGGATAATCATAAAGCTGGTTGATCCGATCAGTCCCGGCACAAAAATAAACAGCGCACTCATCAACACAAGGGGGAATACAGCGATATGCATATTCTTACGGTAATATTTATATGCCATCGCTCCAAATAACGCCGGAACCACGTTTTCAAACGCCGGCTGCAATACTTCACTCTGTAAAACCGGCTGCAGCGGAACCATTAAAAGGACGCCGACTGCCAAAACCAGAATCGTAACAAGGGATGAGGTTGCAATGGAAATCGTAGAAATGATTTCATTTTCCGGTGTTCCGGTCTTCGCTCCAACCATATCACGCGCATTGACTGCACACGGAATCTTCATATTAATCAGATTACCGGTAATAAATGCAAGGTATCCGCCACCGGAACCCAGCATCGGTGTGTAGATCAAAAACTCTGCCACACTGCTCACCAGCCATACCAGTCCTACGGACAAAAAAGCTCTTGCCACCGCTCCAAGATCCGGATAAGCTCCTAAAATTTTCCCCATCAAAAACGGTGCCCCTACCAGCATAACCAGTGTCACGGCACTTACTACTCTTCCGATTACATGCGTGCGTTTCCGGTATTCTTCCCACGTACTTGTTTTATTTTCTTCCATAATTCTCCTGTCCCTTTCTTAAAATTGTGATCCACTTCTATGTATCTGCTTTTCTTCATCTATCTTATCAGATCAGCCCGACAATCACAGCGGCTGCCATACCGGCAATCATACTTCCCGCAATGGAAAAGCTGTCTACCCAGCCAAGCTTTTTCTTTTCAGACAGAAATACGAAGATTCCCATTACCAGTGCAGAAACCACCATAACCACAAGCGGAATGATATCACCATGAAAGGTAAACAGACCATTTTCAGAAATGAAGCCTCCGATGTAACGGCCAATGTAGGTACTTACAAGTCCAATGAACATTGCTGTCATCGCAAGATCTGCAAAACCGGCCGTTCCCGACTTGCCGGAGGAGGAATTCTTCGTGAGCTTCTGTGTATACTTCTTATTCAAGAAAATCGATAATACCATGCCCCACATAATACAGATACTCATCAACAGAGCAATCGTAGAAAATGACGTTGCTGTCATTTCAGATGCAGAAAGTGTCGTCATTCCCACCTGCTCCGCTGCTGCCTGCGCTACCTGTGTCTCATAATGAAGCGCTCCAATCACGGAAAGACGAAGCCACGGCCACGGTGTTCCCAGACTTCCGGAAAGTGCAATGACTCCCAGCAAAATTCCAATACTCGGCAATACCGAAAAGGTTGCACTTGAAATAATGGTCCGTTTCATTTTTGTTTCATCCATTCCCAGTGCCTTGCCCGCCCGATAAGCCCTGATGAGGAAAATCACACAGACAACTGCCACAAATGCAATGATGCTGCCGCAAATGAGATACATGGGCGCACTGTTCAACTGATTTAAAATCGTCATAACTCTACACTCCTCTACTTTTATGGATTTAATCTCCCTAAGATTATGCCACATCAACTCCAAAAGTTCCACCCGTTCTTTTCTAAAGAGCGGACCGGGAATTAAAATCAGATTGTCATGCCAATCGTTTTTTATCACTTTTCTCAAAAAGTCAAAAATAGAACGTATAGTTTATTTCCATACGCTCTATCTCACATTTCATATTATTTTTTTCTTCCATTACATCCAAATCAAAAGAATGCCGGATTACTATCTTCCTTATTTGCAGTTTAATAATATCTGCTTTACATCAGAACTCTCCAGCCTGACGTATGCCTTTGAGGCAATTTTTGGAAATGACACAGCCACCACGATATAACCGATCGTCAATATAAATTTAACCAGTGGATGTACACGATTCATCCACTGGTCTCTCGCTGCGAGTGTCTCCAACGTCATACTAAACACACCCAACTGCAGTGTCAGTATACAGCCCAATACGGATACGGATGCGGCTGTGATCCGACGCCTGGAAAATCCCTTTTTATTGACCGCATGCCAGATCAATGTTCCGATAAAGCAGCCATAAAATGCCATGTTCCACACATTACAGCCGAGTGCGAGCAGCCCTCCATCCGCAAAAAACAGGCATTAGATGAGCATCACACCCATAAGTGGTATCTTCTTCGGATCATTTTCCAACCGTACTTTTCTTATTGAATAAGCTGCCACTGCCGCCGAGCAAGCATACATCGTACCTGCCACAGCCGGAGTGACCAGCGCATCTGCCATGTGCATAAAAATTCCCCCTGAGACTTCGTTTTTCTGTACCTACTTTACCATAGAACTGAAAAACCACAAGCCCCAGGGGGGGTGTTTGTCAGCCAGACACCGTCATCCCATTACTGTTTAATCATGCCTCATTCCAGTAACGTATTTCCAACAGCCGTTACTTCTTCTCGTTTACGGTTACGGTCATTCTTATGACCTTTGACCGACCGTTTTGCAATCTGACAACCGCCTTGACGACTGTCTTTCCGGGCTTCAGACCCGTGATCCTGCCATTTGAGCTAACGCGCGCCACATCCGGATCGAGGACCGAAAAAGTCACTTTATCAACATTGAACCAGTTGACCCCTTTCTCAAACCAGAAGTACGTCCCCTGCTTCTCGCGGATGGTGGCTGATTGTTTCGTGGCTTTGATCGACCGCAGTATCTGTTTCGTGAGTGCTTCTTCCTCATCGGCTGTCACTAACTCATAGATTCCGTGACCCAGCTCATTATGATCCAGTTCAACGCTTCCATCTGCCGCTACCCTGAAAGGCATTTTACTGACTACAAGCTTCTCACCTGTTTCAGGATCTATCTCAATGATCTTCATTTTTTTAGGTCTCACGGTTCTTTTCAGAAGCGTATTTACATTGACCGTCACTTCCCGGATGACCCAGTCGTTTTTCGTGAGCATCTTTATCGTGGTCTTTACATTTTTCGTACCTGCTGCCTTTACGATCTCTGAAAGTGCTTCCCCGGAGATCTTCACATTGCCAAAACCTCTATCAAGAATTTCTGCGGTAGCTGAAGTGATCTTACCTTTGGCATTCTTCGATACATTGACCACTATATTCATTCCTGTCTTTTCATTTCTGATCTCGGTCCTGATCTGTACGGAACCGTCCTCTGCCCGGATTTCAGTCGTGGTCACAACTGTACCATCTTCTCTGGTTTCGGTCTTAGTCGTAGTCTTGTCCTTGTTATCGTCCTGTGGCGGAGCAGTTTCAGATCCGCTGTCGGTGGAACCGCCTGATGAACTGCTGCCGGAGCTGCTGCCACTGTCCGAGCTACTGCCGGAACTGCTTCCACTGTCCGAGCTACTGCCGGAACTACTTCCACTGTCCGAGCTACTGCCGGAACTGCTTCCACCGGAAGTGCCCCCATCCGAGCTACTGCCGCCGGATGATTCTTTCGTAAATGTCATTCCGACCACATCACTCATGATATGACCATCTTCTATCGCAATCGCCTGGATCGTAGTCGTCTCTGTCAGCGTAATCGGTGTATTGTACTGCTGTGATCCATTTGTTGGCACTGTACCATCTGTTGTGTAATAAATGATCGCACCGGGGGTCGCTGTGATCGTCACCTCCGTGCGGTCTGAAAACTTGTCAGTACCGGAGATCGTCGGAACGTCGCTGGCGCTCGGAGTTGTGATCTCACGATTGCCAGCTGCCAAAATCGTATCGTCTGATCCGACCGCTCTGACGTGAAGATCAACCTTCTGACTGGCGCCAAATGTCTCCTGCGTCTGAAGTTTCTGCAATGAGTAATAATCTGTTCCATTGATACTATACTGATAGCTCATCCTATCAGTATCTGCCAGACTTGTCACCTGCATAACATATACGGTAGCGCTATCGTTTGGTCTTATACTCACATCAAACTGAATTGTTTCCTCCTGTGGCGCTGTGCCCTGATCTCCGGATTCTGCCGTCCCGGTGTTGTCGCTCGCGTATACCGTTTCCGGTGCGAGCAATCCACCAGGTACACTCATGGATGACACGACCGTAGCTGCGGCAATCCCCAAGGTCAGGATTTTTGATAATGATTTGCTTTGTTTTGATTTCCGTTGTTTCATTTTTCGTTGTCTCATTCGTCGATTCCTCCTTTTACTGATGCTGTTATTAGGCGTTTGCGAAACTATTTTTATTATCTGGGCTACCTAGCTGTGGGCGCAGTGGCATTCTGATCAAGCTGCTCTGGATTTTCTCTGTTAATCCGATCTACAATATAATTGATAGAATCTTTGATGTTAGCTGCATTGATAGGATTGTTCGTCTTAGAAGTAAATACCAGATCCTCAAATCCTTCTCTCGGAGAAAACCGAGTAGCAATGTCTTTATGGTATGTTCTCTGATATATAAGCACATCATGCACTTTTTTAATCATTGGAATCTTGCGAAATCCTGCATATTTATTTTACCTATATAATTTCCTCCCCAAAAATATGGAGAAGATTATATGTCTCTCTTCTCCATAAATATATCATGTTTATCACTTAATTTCTACGGCTTTTAAGCTAGGGAAACGCTGATTAATTCATGCATCTCCTTCCCCTTTGTCTTATCTACTGCATCCCTTTCTGCAGGTGTCCCGGACACCCTTGCCTTCATTGCTGCGAGCCTTTCTTGCAATGAAGTCCGTTCTGCCGGTCGGTCTGACAGCTTACCCGGCTGGTCGGCTCTCTGTGCAATCTCTTAGTATCCCTCGTTCACAACTTCCCATGTTCCATTATTCAGTTGTAAAGTGATTGTGCGATTAGGCTCTTGAATTCCAAAGAAACAACTTCAAAGACTGTATTCTCATAATAGGCTCTGGCTGCTTCATCTGCTATTTTCAACTCATCATTGGGCGCCGCTTCTGTAATAGAAATTAAATTGCCAATCGGGGGAGTCGATTTTTGAAAAAAGTCCGAGCAGACTATTTGTACACGCGTACCAGTTTTTAATTCCCAATCTTTTGTTCCTCTGTCAATTCAAACAGCACTTTATCATAGCTTAGTCCTGAATTTTCCTCGACATCAACAAGAATAATGGGAACTAAACTTTCAATCACATTGTCAATCATTCCGCATTTCCTCCGGCAAAGCTGCAATCGTACTGTCCTCATTGTCAGTCAGTTCCCGAATGATAGCATTAGGCACCCAGCTGATCGTCAAATAATAATATTCGCTTTCGTCCTCCCCATAGGCAACAGTAAAGTTCTGGGCGTTCCCATATTCATCTCTTTTTTCTGTCCAGTCCCCAAAATTGATTTGCTGGTTTTTGCAAGAAAAACGGACTGTAGCAATATCTTTGCCAGAAAGATAGAACATCAACGGCTGTCCTTTCATCTCTCCGCTATCGCTGATTGTTCCGCTATTCATTACTGCTCCGGCTGTAGTAATTTCTTCATCTGTGCCATAAGCGTAAGCCGATACAATCATGCCGCCAGAAAAAGGGGCAAGTATGCCGCCTACGGCAATCACGATTGCGAGACAAGCCGCAACCGCGCCCAATTTAATCCAAAAAGGCTTTTTATTTTTCTGCTCCTAACGCTGTGTTGTTCATAATGGACCTCCATTTCATTATTTCATGTGTTTGTTGCACCTAAAACCATTCACAAATGCGCAAAAAGGACATTCCTAAGTAATTAGAAATGTCCCTTGGTTTCGATGTTACTGTCACGAGTAACAAACTGTTGCACCTGTACGGTTTTGTTGTACTCATTTTTCCATAACACGTTACAATATTTTATTGAAAATCCAACTATTCTTCTGAGAATAACTGCTGTTTGCGCTGTATCATCTCATCGATTCTCTCGATATACTGCCCGACATCCTTGACATTGTCACAGCGTTCGATTCTGCCATCGCCATAGACGCGTTTGGAGATAGTTCCTGCACCGAGTGCCATGATCGTCTGGACCTCCTCCATGATTAAAATATTATAAATACCCGCCTTCCCCGGTTTTGCGTAGCCGACATTTTCGAAATTGCCGGACATATTTTTCTGACGGTAGAGATAATACGGTTCCATGCCCATCTGCTTTGCCCCCTGGGCAGCAATCGCCATCGTTTCGTCCGTGTTGTGCAGCGTGCTGATGCCGTGCTCCAAAATCCACTGGCTCAGCCTGGAAGCCCGCTTAATTGCAAGAGAATGTACCGTCAGGCTGTCGGGTCCAAGCTCCTGTACTCGGCGAATGGTCTCTTCCACATCTTCCTTCGTCTCCCCCGGCAGCCCGAGAATCAGGTCCATATTGATATTATCAAAGCCTTCTTCCCGCGCCAGTCGAAATGCCTCGACCGTCTGTGCCACAGTATGCCGACGACCGATCAGATCAAGGGTTTCCTGCTTCATCGTCTGTGGATTGACCGAAATTCTCGTCACACCATAACGCTTCATCACACGCAGTTTCTCTGCCGTAATACTGTCCGCGCGCCCTGCTTCTACCGTAAACTCCCGCACCTGTGACCAGTCAAGCGTATTTTGAAGCTTCAAAAAAAGCCGCTCCAATTCCTCTGGTTCCAGTGTAGTCGGCGTGCCGCCGCCAATATAAACGCTGTCCAAAACGCGGTCTGCGCAGGCCTCTTTTACGAAATCAATTTCCTTTTCCACGGCGCTTAAATAGTCGCTCACGCGGTTTTTCCATGCACAGATCGGAAAAGAGGTAAAGGAACAATACAGACAGGTCGTTGGGCAGAACGGAATCCCGATATAAAGGCTGTATCCTTCCTCATAATGAATTCCGGATAAAATCTGCATTTCCCGTTTGGCAATGTCAATCGACAGCTCCGTTTTTTCTTTCGATGCCAGATAGGTATGCTCCATATAGGCAGCGACTTCCTGTTCTGTTTGTCCCTGTTCCAGAAGCTGTTTCGCAATTTTCGTCGGACGAATACCTGTCAGGGTTCCCCAGGGAAGCGTCTTTTTTGTTTCTTCGGAAAGGAGCGCGTACAAAAGCTGTTTTAAATCGTTTTTAACCGTTCCCCTGTCCTCCGGCGTCTTTAGATTGACTGTTTTAGTCCCTCCATTTTCAATTCCTGCGCAGATGGACGTCTCATCAAATTCCACGAAAAACGCCGGCAGCCCGGCGTCACTTCGTTCTTCTTTGGTTCCTTTTACAAAAACTTTGATCTCCTGCTCCGGATAAAAGGCCTTTACCAGAGAATGGATATCATAGGCATATCTGTCTTCATTTAACGTTACAATAATCATCTTTTTACTGGCAGTAGGGATTGTACTGCTTCTCCCTTCCAATTGTAGTAATATCTCCGTGTCCCGGATAAACTTTTGTATCTTCCGGAAGGACAAAGAGTTTTTCTTTCACAGAGCGTACCAGACTGCTCATGCTGCCGGTCGGGAAATCTGTTCTGCCGACCGATTCCTCAAACAGCGTATCGCCGGAGAATAAGAAACCGCCCTCTTTACAGTAATAGCAGCATCCGCCTACAGTATGCCCTGGCGTTGCAATGACCTGAAATGAAATCCCTGCGGTTTCCACTGTCTGTCCGTCTGTCAGCCATTCATCCGCTTCGATCGTCACAACAGGAGGCATCTGGGCAGACAGGTTTAACTCCGGCGTCCGGCAGACTTTCTTCTCTTCTGCCAATGCATACACCTTTGCGCCGGATGCTTTTTTTAATTCTGCTGCGCCGCCAATATGGTCAAAATGACCGTGTGTCAGAAGAATCGCTTCCACAGTAAAGCCCTTTTCGGAGAGCAATTTGAAAATCCCTGCTCCGTTTTCCGCAGGATCGACTACGACCGCCTTTGTCCCGCCTTCCCGGTATAAAAAATAACAGTTTGTTGCGCAGACACCCATCGTCTTTCGCCCAATTTTAATTTCAGACATTCGTTTTCCTTTCCCAGAAGCCAAGCGGCAAATCGCTATTTTCCGATAGCATTGCAAACGTTGAAACGCCGCCAATTCCATATCGGCTTTCCCAATACCTGCTTGTACCTGCCGCCGGCATCGCATCAGCCCGTTGTACGCTCAATATCGATGACGCTTTCGATGTTGCGCAGCTTCGCTACGATCTGATTTAACTCTTCCCTGCTGCTGATCTCAAATGAAGTAGACAATGTAGCAATTCCCTGCTTGTTCGTTCTCGTATTCATCGTCTGGATATCAATATTGCGCTCCGTCAGTGCTTTACTGATGTCTGCTAAAAGTCCGCTTCTGTTATGTGCAAAGATATTGATCTCCGCCATATATTTCTCACCATCTGCTCCAGTATCCGAGGGCTCCCACTCCGCTTCAATGAGTCTGGCACGTTCGATCTCCGGCAGGTTTAATACATTGATACAGTCCGTCCGGTGGATCGAAATCCCCCGTCCTCTTGTCACAAAGCCGACGATCTCATCCCCGGGCACAGGAGAGCAGCATTTGGAAAAACGTACTGCCACATCATGAATCCCCTTGACCACGATGCCGTTTTTACTGTGGGGGTGCATCTGCTTCGCCTGATTGGCATTATTTTCTGCAATGGAGGCAAGCACTTCTTCATTGGTCATCACCTTCGGATGGTCTTTCTCATAAAGCTCCTGCATCCGATTGGCGATCTGACCTTCCTTGAGCGCGCCGTGTCCGATCGCCGCCAGCACGCTGTCCCAGTCCATAAAGCCGTATTTCTTCATGACAGCCGCCTGATATTCCGGCTTCATAATTTCGCCCAGGTTGATCGAACGTGCCTTACAGTAGGTGTTGAACTGATCCTTGCCCTTAGTGATATTTTCTTCCTTGACTTCGTTTTTGAACCACTGGTTGATCTTGTTTTTCGCCTGCGTACTCTTGACTACCGTAAGCCAGTCACGGCTCGGTCCCTTGGAATTCTGCGAAGTCAGAATTTCCACGCGGTCGCCGTTTTGGATTTCGTAATCGATCGTCACAAGCTTTCCGTTGACCCGCGCCCCGATCATCTTGTTGCCGACTGCAGTATGGACGCTGTAGGCAAAATCAATGGGTGTAGAGCCTGCAGGCAAGGTCTTGACGTCGCCGGTCGGCGTAAAACAGTATACGCTGTCGGAAAACAGATCCAGATCGCTTTTCAGCATGTTCATGAATTCTTTGTTATCCGACATCTCGCGCTGCCATTCCAGAATCTGACGCAGCCATGCCAGCTTTTCTTCTTCCTGTGCCTCAACCTTTTTGCCGTCGGAGGCTTCTTTATATTTCCAGTGGGCGGCGATACCGTATTCCGCCACACGATGCATTTCATAAGTTCTGATCTGAATCTCGAAGGGCTGTCCGGAGCTTCCAATCAACGTCGTGTGCAGAGACTGATACATGTTTGCCTTGGGCATCGCAATATAATCCTTAAAACGTCCCGGAATCGGCTTGTACATCTCGTGGATTACGCCCAGCGCCGCATAACAGTCCTTAACCGTATCTACGATAATCCGGACAGCAAACAGGTCATAAATCTGGTCGATGGTCTTATGCTGGTTCTTCATCTTTTTGTAAATGCTGAAGAAATGCTTGATACGACCGTCAATCTTAGCTTCGATTCCCGCCTTTTTGATGTGCTCGGAAACCTCGTCCACGATTCCCTGAATATACTTTTCGCGCTCGCTTTTGCGCATCGCGATCTTGTCCACCAGATCATAATAAACGTCCGGTTCGAGATATTTTAACGAAAGATCGTCCAGTTCTACCTTGATCTTGGAAATACCGAGACGCTGTGCAATGGGCGCATAGATGTCCATCGTCTCCCGCGCAATCCGGATCTGCTTTTCGTGGGGCATATGCTTGAGGGTGCGCATATTGTGGAGACGGTCCGCCAGCTTGATCATGATTACGCGGATATCCTTCGCCATCGCCATGAACATCTTGCGCAGGTTCTCCGCCTGCATCTCCAGCTGTGCTTCTGTCTTATTGCCGGAATTGTCCGCAAGATGCAGATGCTGCAGCTTGGTCACGCCGTCCACCAAAAAGGCAACGTCCGTTCCGAACTGTTCTCCGACCTGTTCGACCGTCATCACGGTATCTTCCACCACATCGTGCAGAAGTCCCGCCACGATCGTCTCCTTATCCAGCTCCAGATCCGCCAGGATAATCGCCACGCACAGCGGATGGATGATGTAAGGCTCGCCGGATTTACGCACCTGTCCCTGATGGGCGTTATCTGCCAGCCGATACGCTTTTTCAATCATGGAAATATCATCCGAAGGATGATACTTGCGCACCCGCTCGATCAGGTCCTGATATAGTTCTTCCGGGCTTATAAATTCCTGAATGCTCTCAATTCGTCCGTCATCCAGCACCAGCTTGGTTTTCGGCTCTTTTGATCTGTCTTCCGTTCTATCCATCTTCCGCACACCTTACCATCGTCCAGTTTTATCAGTTTCTGCCAAAAAAGAGTTACGACGTAACTCTTTTTCGAAAATCAATTATTTGGTTACAGTTCACTCATGGTTTTTGTGGGCAGATTCCATGCTCGCATAAGAAGCTGTGCACAAGAAGCCACGAGTAAACTGTAATATTATTTGCCTTCATATACAATTGCGGAATCCAGACGATATCCTGCAATTGCTTCTCTTCCCTTCAGCCCTGCCAGCTCGATCAAAACCAACACGCCTGCAACCTCGCCGCCCAGTCTCTCTACCAGGGAGATCATCGCCTGAGTCGTGCCGCCGGTTGCGATCAGGTCATCTACGATCAGCACTTTCTGTCCGGGTTTAATAGAGGTTTTGTGCATTTCGATCACTGCCGTGCCGTATTCCAGAGAATATTCCTGAGACACGGTTTCACAGGGCAGCTTGCCCTTTTTGCGGATCAGTGCAAAGGGCTTATGCAGGTTATATGCGATGGGTGCACCGAAAATAAAGCCTCTGGACTCTGCGCCTACGACTACGTCAAACTCCAGATCCTTTACCAGATCCTGCATGGTATCGATTGCAAGGTGCATGCCGTCAGCATCCTCCAGCACGCTCGTAACATCTCTGAAAATAATTCCCTCCTGCGGGAAATCCGGTATACTTCTTACATATTCTTCCAGTTTTTTCATTTTCCTATGCCTCTTTTTCTTCTCTTTTCTTTAAAATGGAACCCTGTCAAACGGGACTTATCGATGTTATCATTATATTATTTTCCTTCATTAAAGTCAATACAGCCGAAAGCCCGGATTTTCCCTGCCATGACAGCATCTGAAAAATCCGGGCTTTTTTATTCCTTATTCTGATGAAAAAATGTTATTGTACCAGCCAGTGCTTTGTTTCAACCTCTGCTGCGCCTTATAAGTGATTCACCACACCCGTAAAGAGGATTTGATCGCCTGCGTCTTCGCCGTTTCCGGTTAAAACAAACGCAAACGGGCTGTCAAAGGTAAGCTCTATCGGATCGGTTTCTGGCATCAGCGCCATTTTTTCCAGTCCCATCGCGGTAACTGCAGCAGCTGTCAGTCCGTTTTCGTCCACCTCAACCATTGCACTCTGCAGTGCACTTGAAATATAGAGAGCCTCGTTATCCAGAACCTCTGTCAGCGCAGCGTCTGTTGCCTGCATCAACGGAATCCCCATGGCTTCCAGAGTCTCTTTGATCGAGAATACATTGCTTTCCAGCTTAAACTTGGGCAAAGAAAGCTGTACGCAGCGGTAATCCGCTCCGCTGATTTTCTGCAGCTTTTCTGTCGTCAGGCTCTGCAGTACCTCTTCCGCACTATAGCCGTCTTTGGGCAGGCACAGAACCATCTGTCCTCCGCTTGTCGTCCAGAGCACGATAGCCTGCATCGTCTCGTCCTCATAATAAATGCCGTCGCTTAGCTTCTGATTCATAAACTCTGCATTCTCGTCCTGCTTTGCGCCGTGGAACGTGCCCTCCGTCGTATTTTCTTCCAAAAACGGGCTGCTCCAGCTGTCCGAAAAATACAATGCATTCGCAATCGCCGCTACCGTATCCGCATCGAAGGAGTCCACAATCTCTACAATCTTTCCATCGGTCTTCTCTGAGGCCCAGCTGTTGATGGCATTTGCTGCAGAGGAATCCGAAAAGTCAACCGAAAAGAGTTTTCCATCGTAATTGTCCGAAAACAGCTGTTCAAACGTCTGATTTACCGCTGCATCCTTTTGAACAAACAATGCATTTGCGATTTTCAGTGGGCTTTCAAACGTTTCTCCATATTCTTCGTAGCTTTTTCTGCGTTCCTCCTGGGAAAGCCCGGCATTGACCGCCTTTACCGTCTGATTTAACGTTTCAGCGTCGATTCCGGCTTCGCCGATCACTTTTAACAGCTGTTCCTGTGTTGCCCCGCTGCAGCCGTTTACCAGCGCCGCCAGGGGCAGCCATGCGGAATACGGGGATGCGATCAGGTTTTCTCCCTCTTTTTTCTGCTTCAGCAAAGCCTCCGTAAAACGCAGCGCAAAGCCGTTTTCCTCATCCCGCGCAACATCCTGATCCTGTGTCTTATCTGCAGCCGTCTGATTGTTTTCATCCGTTTCAGACGTCTGATCCTGTTTGTTTGAACCGCTTGTCTCCATAGACTGTGCTTCTTCCGTTTCCGTCCGGGTCTGTGCAGGCTCTTCCCCGATACTCTTTTGTCCGCAGCCGCTAAATAACATTCCCTGTGCCAGCAGGCTCAGGCTCATAAAAAGTGCAAGCATCTGTTTTTTTCTCATATCCGAAAATTCCTTCCTATATGGTGTTGTAAAATCGACAGTTTTTCAACCCTTCCGGCAGGAAATCGTCCTGCCGCAGGATTCTTTTGTGCCCTGCTATCTACATACACGCAGACAGCTGCCGTCCGGTTTCACATAGTTTGAAAATTTTTAAAAAAATTTCAGGTTGCCATATAGTCTGTCCTTCACGATACCAAAACATTCCCGCAGCACATTATTGGGCAGAAAATAAACACCGGAATCCGCAGAAATCCCGACCGGATCTAAAAAGCCCTGCTGTTTTGCCAGCCGCAGGCTTCTGTAAACATGAAAATTGCTTGTCACAATGCCGACCTTCTGAACCTCCTGCGGAATCAGCTTTCTGGAAAAGCGCAGATTTTCTACGGTGTTGGTGGACTGGTCTTCTAAAATCAGCCGTTTGGGGTCAATTCCTTTTTTTACCAGATCCTCATACATACCCTGTGCCTCACTGACCGGCTCGTTGCTGCCCTGCCCGCCGGACAGTACGCAGAGCGTCTCCGGATTTTCCGTCAGATAGGTATATGCCCGACGCAGCCGCTTTTCCAGAACGACACTGGGCCCGTTCGGCTTCATCTGTGCACCCAACACAATAAGATAGGAAAGCTGCTGCTCCCCTTTTGCAGAAAAGGTACTGCCAATCAGGACCAACAGGCCGCACAGACAGGCAATCCCCACGCCTGCAAGCACGCCGATTCCCGCCCGCAGTCCGATTGGCAAACGCATCCAGAGCCCTTTTTGTACAAAAAAGCCGAACAGACCAAACAGTGCCGTCCCTGCCAGCCAGATCAGGTAAAATTTCGTTCCGGCAGCCTTGGTTGCAACCACGCCAACACAATATACCAGACACAGTGCCGCCAGCACATAACAGAGCATCGCCATTTTCATTCTCCTCGTCCGCTTCTTCTCCATTTTAATCTCCATCCCGCATACAGTTTTATCCAAACGGTTTACTCGTTTCGAAACAGATCGTAATTGATCTTTTTGTAAAAGAGACGCTCGATTTCCTTTCGGTCTTCCATGTGCAGACCCAGAATCCACATGATCTTCGCAAGCACCGCTTCCAGCGTCATGTCGTAGGTTTCCAGAAACGGCAGCTGCTCACGCGCTGCGCGCCCCACCACATAGGTGTCCATGCTGCTGCCCTCATATGTCACCTGCGTCGCCATGATCAGGATCTTTTCATGCGCCTTGTAATGCTGCATTTCCTCCAAAAGCGCCTGACGCAGACGATCCGGCAATCCACCGACACCGAAGCCTTCAATAATAATGCAGTCATACACGCTCAAAATATGCGGAATGATCTCCGTGGACATTCCCGGTGTCAGTTTTAACAAAAACACCTTCCGATCCATCCGGTTAAAGAAACGCACCGGACCGCAGATATCCTTTTGGATATAATAGACCACCGTGTTGTCGTGAATCTGCCCAAGCACCGGAAAATTGATGCTGGAAAATGCATTATAGCTGAAGGTCGCCGTCTTTTTCGCCCGCGTTCCCGCAATAATTTTGCCGTCAAACACCAGCATAACGTCCCGGCTTCGGTCGTCAAGTGCACACCGGATGCTGTCGTGCAAATTTTTCCGTGCGTCGGTGATTTCCTGCAGAATCGATTTCTGCGCGCCGGTCAGGACAATCGGCTTGACAGAATTCTGAATCAGATAGGAAAGCGCCGCAGCCGTATACGCCATCGTATCCGTCCCGTGGCAGATCAGAAACGCGTCGTATAACGTATAGTTTTTCTGAATCAGTCCCGCCAGCTTCAACCACCACGAGGCTTCCATATTCGTCGAATCAATGCTGCAGACCTCGTATGGAACTAACTCGCAGACATCTTCAAATTCTTTCATATAATCCAAAAAATCGTCGGAGGACAGCACCGGTGCCAGACCGTTCCCGCCATCCTGTGAGGCGATCGTCCCGCCGGTTGTCAGCAATAAAATTCGCTTTTTCATACGTTCCCCGTTTCTCAGCGTCTGTCCGTGCTTCCAAATCCGCCATTGCGGACTCCGTCCGCCTCGTCATCCTCCGTGATGCCATACGGCATGAAAATTCCCTGCAAAAAGCCCTCGCCCGGATGGATTTCGAGCACCTTGCCCTCGTTGGAATCGTTCGTCAGCTTCGCCATGATATGTCCTTCATTGTCGGAATTATAGTAATCGCTGTCGATAATTCCGACGGTATTATTCAGCTGCAAACGGTACTTAAAGCCCTGTCCGCTTCTGGGAAACAGGCACAGCACCCAGTCCTCGTCCATCCGCGCACGGATTCCGGTCGGGATTTTAATCGTCTCGCCCGGCTTTAACACAAACGCCACCGGTGCAGAAAAGTCATAGCCTGCGCTTCCCGCTGTCGCCCGTTTGGGTTTCGTAATATCATCATAAATTGCACGGATTTCCGCCGTTTCATGGCCTGGGAACGCGTCCGCGAAATCCTTTTCGTACTGTGCAAAGCTCACCTTTTCAAATGCTGCAATTCTTTTCATATTCTTCTCCTGCTGTCTCGCCTGCGCACCTTTTCTGTACGCCTGCAGTCGGTTATTTTTCTATCAGAGTTCTTCGTCCGTCTCATAGTCGCCGCAGTGTAAAATCAACTCTGCCTCTGCTCCCGTCCTTTTTGATAATCTTTACCGCTCTTTCCGGACGGTAAATCTTTCCATAGCAAACCTCTGTTTCCGGAACCTGCTTTTCCTGCGTCATACTGCCTCCATCTTCCTGTTCTTCCAAAACGGCTCTGTACCACAGCTTTTGTCCTATGCGTCCATGCACTGTTTTCCCGCCGTCACAACACGAACCGGCAGCAGGCAAAGTGCCCGATGCCGGTTCGTGTTTTAACTACGCCTGATTCTACCGCAGTGTAATTCTGCGCAGAATATTTGTTACAGTTCACCCGCGCCATTCGCAAAAGCGCATCTTCGATGCTCTCCGCTGCTTCGCAGCTCATTTTTGCTCATAAAATGGCGCTCCCTTCGTACCCTTTTGCGTTCAGATTTTCGTGCAAGCACGGAATCTGAACGCAAGAGGGTACGAGTGAACTGTAACGAATATTTTACTCCTGTGCGTCTGCACTCTGCGCGTTCTGCGCATCCTTTGCATCCTTTTTATGGCGCGCGGTAATGCCGACCTTCACTGCAGCTATAATCACAGCTGCAAATACAACAAACACAAGCAGATACGATATAAATGAATTGATAAATGCAACCAGATTTCCCATAGATCCGTCTCCATTCGCTAGATTTTTCGTTACAGTTCACCCGTACTCTTCTGAGTTCAAATTCCGTGCTTGCACGAAAATCTGAACGCAAAAGGGTACGAAGGGAGCGCCATTTTATGAGCAAAAATGAGCTGCGAAGCAGCGGAGAACGTCGAAGACGCGGTTTTGCGAATGGCGCGGGTGAACCTGTTATGTTCTATTGTAGCATTGAAAAGCTGTCTGCGTCAACCATGTACCCCGGGATCTGTCAGAACCGCATTCGTGTCCGCAGCCGTCGTCGCCAGATGATCGCACCGCTCGTTTTCCGGGTGCCCGGCATGTCCTTTTACCCAGGTAAAATGCAGCTCATGGGGCTGTGCCGCCGCCAGAAGCCGCTTCCAGAGATCGACGTTTTTAACCGGTCCGGAAGCGCCCTTCCAGTTCTTTTTCAGCCAGCCGTCAATCCATTTTTTGTTAAACGCATCCGTCACATATTTCGAATCGGAAACAATTTCCACCCGGCACGGCTTTGTCAGCGCTTCCAGACCGGCGATCACCGCCATCAGCTCCATCCGGTTGTTGGTCGTGCGGATATAACCCGCAGAAAATTCCCGTTCATGCAGATTGCCCTGGCTGTCCACAAACTGCAAAACTGCGCCGTAGCCCCCCGGCCCGTCCGGGTTTCCTCTTGCCGCGCCATCTGTATATAGTGTTACATTCTGCATTGTTTTTCATTCCTTTTTGTTTTTTTGCATAGCATGCGCAGCACGGACATGCGTTTTTGCGCTGCACGTTCACGCTTTCCAGACACCGGTTTTTAAAAATTCCGCCGCCTGATCATCCGCTTTTTTAATAATTTCTTCACTGTAACCCATCATTTCCAACAGTCGGATCGCATTTCTCGAAGTCGCACGCCCGGGCATCAGCAGATACGGGAAAGAAATATCCCCGTCTGCAATCTGCTCTTCAAAATGATAATTGTCATATTCTGCCTCCAGAAGTCCTGTCAGCTCCACATCGTGCGTTGCCGCAAAGCAGCACACGCCGGGCTTATGCAGGCTCTTTAAAATCTGTGTGGAGGCCGCAATCCGTTCCACTGTGTTCGTACCGCGAAGCACCTCGTCCACAAAGCACAGCACCGGTGCACCCGGGCTTTGCGCCGCATCTAAAATTCGTTTCAAGGAACGGATTTCTACAATATAATAGCTTTCTCCACTGCCAATGTCGTCGCGCAGCGCCATCGAGGTCATCACGCGCCAGTAGCTGCTCTGACAATGATCCGCACAGCAGGTGTGAATCGTCTGCGCCAGAATCATGTTCAGGGCGACTGCCTTTAAAAAAGTGGATTTACCCGATGCGTTGGAGCCGGTCAGGAGAACGCCGTTTGTCGTTTTGATATCGTTTTTGACCGGGTCAGCGAGCAGCGGGTGGTACAACTGCTCCAGCTGCAGGGACACAGCTTCAAAATGCTGCCCGGAGGATTCCGCAGCGCCATGTGCTGCACCGTCCGCCACCGTTTCTGCTGCCGTCAGCTTTGGCACGCACCAGGCGGGCAGGGAATGCCGAAATCCCGCCGCTGCAATCAACGCATCCAGCTCCCCCACAATCGTCACAAGTCGGTCAATATTTTCCGTCTGCTTCCGCACCGCATGCAGCATGATGTTGAATCCGATGATGTCCAGATGCAGCATCATATTGATATAATCCGCCACAATACCCATCGGATCGCCGCTCGACGTACGCATCCCAAGTGACGCACTTCTGTTCAGCTTTCCAAACTGTGGCAACAGCTTTCGAACCTTGCTGAGTCTTCCCTCCAGCTGCTGTGCATGAATTTCGGAAAGCTCCTCCGCCCCGCGGATCAGCCGGAAAATATAGTGAAAGCTGGTCAGATACGGCTCGATCTGCTTCTTTTCTTTCAGATAGGTTGTGATATTAAAACACATCACCGCACTCACACCACACAATCCAAGCGGCGGACTGACAAAAGCTGCTGCGATCGCAAGAAAAAACAGCAGATCAACCAACAGATGCTTGCCGTTTTTACGCTCTCCCAGCACGTCCAGAAAGTCCATATAGTCATACAGGGAATATTTCCCGGTTCTTCCGATTTTGAAAAAAATCTCCTGCATCCGGACTCTCGTTTCCTCGTCCTGTTCCAGAAATTCCAACAGTTTCTCCCGCTCCTGCAGCTCTTTTTCCTCAAATGACGGACTGCGCAGCATCGCATAGAGATATTCCTGTCCCGCCGAGCTGCAGGTGCTGTTCATCCGCAGGAAAATTTCATCCAGGTTCAGGTCGTTCCAGGTGATATCATCGATCTGGAAATCCTTTGGATGCTTTTCAAAATATCGGACAATTCCATTTAACTCTCCGTCTGCATATTCTGTCCTGCCGGCTTTTCCAAAGGATTTTCGCAGCTGTTCCCGGTTCCATTTCTGCGCTCTGTGCTGATCCCAGAGTCCTTTTAAAAACATAACAGCAGCTCCCGCCAAGAGCGCCGCGAATAAAATTGCATATTCCAATGAAGTCTGTTCCTCTTTTCTCCTGTCGTTGAGATTCTATTCCGGTCCGGAGATTAAAATGCCTCAGCGCACAATCTATTGTATACAATCCGCCAGATTTCCCGAACCAAAGCCCTCCGGAAGCAGTTTTCGAAGCGTGCGGATTTCGTAATCGCTCTCGTTTTCTGCAACAACGATAAAAAACGAATCCGGATCACAAAACTCTGCCATCACCTGTCTGCATACGCCGCAGGGCCAGGCTGCCTGTGTGAGCTTTCCGATCTTTCTTCCGCCGTTTTCATCTATTTCCGCCGGACTTCCTGCGATTGCAATCGCCAAAAACTGTCGTTCTCCCGCCGCGACTGCTGTAAAAAACGCAGTGCGCTCCGCGCAGTTGGTCGGCGTATAGGCTGCATTTTCAATATTGCAGCCGGTGTAGAGCTTTCCCGATTGTGTCCAAAGCGCCGCCCCGACATGATAATGGGAGTACGGCGCATAGGAACGCTTTCTGGCTTCCAGCGCAGCTGCGATCAGACGCCTGCAGAGTGCGTCATCTATCTGTGTTTGTTCCATACTTCCCCTCATTTCTGCGCACGCTTTTTGCGCATGCCGAGTTTGTGTCAAGTGCGCGCAGGCACAAATCTCGTGATTGAAAAATGATATTTTTCAATCTTCCCCTCACTCCCGGTAAAAAGCCTGAATGCTCTCCGTCACCAGCTTTTGAAACTTCGGTGCAGCGCTGTCTGCTGCTGCCTGCACTTCTTCATGGCTGAGCGGCTGTTTTGTCATGCCCGCTGCCAGGTTGCTGATACACGAAATTCCGCAGATACGCATTCCCATATGGTTTGCTGCGACCGCTTCCACCGCAGTCGACATGCCGACTGCATCTGCGCCGAGCCTGCGCAGCAGTTCCACCTCTGCAGGTGTTTCATAGGAAGGTCCCGTCAGCTGGGCATATACGCCCTCCTGCAAAGCGATCTTCTGCTCCGCCGCTGTTTTTTTCAGAATTTCCTGCAACTTCCGGTCGTATACCTGCGTCATGTCCGGAAACCGTACTCCCAATTCGTCAAAATTCTGCCCGATCAGAGGATTGGGGGCAAACAGAGAAATGTGATCCGTCAGCAGCATCAGATCCCCTGCAGAAAACGACGGATTGATCCCGCCAGAGGCATTTGTCAGAAACAAAAGCTCTGCTCCCATCTGCTTCATCAGCCGGATCGGCAGCACCACATCCGAAACCGGATAGCCCTCATAAAAATGAACTCTTCCCTTCATGCACACCACCGGAACTGATCCGATCCATCCAAAAATAAATTTTCCTGCATGTCCGGGCACAGTCGAAACCGGAAAACCGTCGATTTCATGGTAATCCAGCTCTGCCTCCACCCGGATTTTCTCCGCGTAATCGCCAAGACCCGAACCGAGCACCAGCGCAACCCTCGGTGTAAACGGAATCTTTTCCCGAATGCTTTCGTAACAGCTGATAAGCTTTTCATATACGTTCTGCATAATGTCCTCTTTTCCGGCAATTTTATTCATGGCAATAGAATGCTCGCAGAGCGTGCATTCTATTGTTTTGCTGCGATCGTAAAACCGCCTGATGCTACTTCATTGCTATGGACAGCGAAAGCGTCCTGATTTTCTATTTCCATCAGATATGCGTCAGAATCAGCTCGCAGTCTCCCTCCGCCCGGATTTTTTCTCCGGAACAGGGAACAAAGAAGCTGTCGCCCACAGAAAACTGCATTTTTTCATCCTGCTTGTACAGGGTTCCGCTTCCTTTGACACATACAAGACTGCTGAAGGAGTCTGAATAGGCAGGCAGCTCTGCCGTACCGTGAATCTGATAGCTTGCGCATTCAAAATATTTGCATCTGCTCAGGATCCGGCAGGTATAAGTATCCTTCACAACCGTCTCATCCTGGAACTGCGGCAGCTCGTATCGATGATAATCCATGACTTCCAGCGCCTTTTCCACATGCAGCTGGCGGCGGTTACCGTAACGGTCGGTACGGTTATAGTCGTACAGACGATAGGTACAGTTGGAACTTTGCTGAATTTCACAGACGACAACGCCCTTGCCGATGGCATGCACCGTACCTGCCGGAATATAGTAGGCTTTCCCGTTCTCGACCGGAATCCAGTTTAGCAGCGACAAAATCGAGCCGTCCGTAAGCGCCTCCTGCACCTGTTCCCGTGTCATATCCTGCTTGAAGCCGCAGTAAATCCCGGCGCCTTCTTCGTGCTCTAAGACATACCACATTTCGTTTTTACCGTACTCATTTTCACGGGAAAGGGCATAATCATCGTCAGGGTGCACTTGGATAGAAAGGTTTTCTTTCGCGTCAATCAGCTTGACCAGAATCGGAAAATGCTCAATCGACTGGCATTTCCAGCCACAGTTTTCCCGCCCGATTTTCGACAGATAATCTGCAAACAGACGGCCTTTGTACCGTCCGGACGCTACAATGCTCTGTCCTGCTTCATGTGCCGACAGCTCCCAGCTTTCTGCAATACTGTCATAGTCACAATGCTTGCCATAGTGTTCCTTCAGCTTGGTACCGCCCCACAGATAGTCTTTAAATGCAGGCTGCAATTTTACAAACGGTTCTGTCCTGTAACCCAGCTCCGCTTCATTCAGATCCCGGCTCTCCACAGAGATCAGGTCACGTTCCATAACCTCTTCACCGGTAGAAATTTCCATAAAGACAAGGGGTACGTCACCGATATTAGAAATCTGATGGACGGTATTTTCCGGAATTTCCATGCTGTCGTTGCTGCCGTATTCTTTTTCCACTCCAGCCAGCATGATTCGTGCACGCCCGCTGACGATGATCCAGTGCTCCGTCCGTCTCGCATGCTTGTGAGCATAAATCGTACGCCCCTGTGTCAGCACAACCTTCCGCACAACGTACTGACGCGCCGCCGACAGAATCTCATAAGTGCCCCAAGGCTTATAGATCACCTGTCCCATGTCAAAGTAGCTTTGCAGTGCGGGATTTTCCCGCCGCAGATCCTTTAACGATTCGGACGCACCTTTTTTGCCGACATAAACCGCATCATCTGTATTGACGATCGTGATATCTTCCAACTGATTCGCCACAACAATGCTGCGGCTGCCACGGTTGATGATCAGCGTATTGTCGCAGTTATACTGCGCCTGCCTGGAATCCTTTTCAGAAATCAGTCCTTCTTCTCCGAGATCCTCCAGACTTCCAATATCCTGCCAGACAAATCCGGCCTTTACAACCATGCAGCGTGTCGTCTCTTCAAATACTGTTTCTTCAATCGCCTGCGCCGGAATCTGCTCCAGGACCTCTCTTCGGTAAAAGATATGTTTGCCTTTTTCGATCAGCTTATCCTCAAACGCACGTTCACACGCTCCAAGGATCTCCGGGGAATGCAGCCTGACTTCCTGCAAGAAGTCCCCATTTCTAAATAAAAACAGTCCGCTGTTAATCAGATATCTGGAATCCTGCAGGTATTTCTGCGCCTGCGCTCCATCCGGCTTCTCCACGAATTTCTCCACATGGTTTCCATTGCAGCAGATATAACCATACCGGGTATCCGCCGTCCGGACCGGCATTCCGAAGGTAACAAGACTGCCTTCTCTCGCCAGCACACCCGCTTCGTTGATCGCATCCTTGTAAGCCTCCCCATGGATCAGATGATCGGAGGGTACAATAAAAATAAGCTCTGAAAGTGGAAATTCCAGACATGCCAGCAAAATTGCTGCTGTCGTCTTACGCGCTTCTTCCTCCAGAACCAATCTCCAGGTCAGTCCCTGAAATACTTTGAGCTGATTTTCTACAATAAACTGGTACTCCCGGTTTGTCACCACTACAAACTCATCACAGTATGCCATATTTCTGGCAATCGTATCCTGAAAAATCGAATGACTGCCATCCAACGAGATAAACTGCTTCGGATAATTTTTCCGGGAAAGCGGCCAGAGTCTGTCACCTCTTCCGCCTGCCAGTACAATACATTTCATAATTGTCCACCTTTCGTGCTTTCTTCCTTATACTATAATCGAAATAGCGGTTAAAAACAAGGGTGTCAAAACGTAGGTTTTTCATACTGCCGCTTTTATGTCCCTATCGGGGCAGGGCAAAAGGTCTAAGCCCATCTGTGAGCAAGCTCAGACGGGCTTAGACCTTTGATCCCCGGCATTCTTTTTTATCAGTCCTCCAGCTCCAGCCACTCATCGCTGATCACGTCATAAACATAAATCCCGCTGTAGCTGACAGCGTATTGAAATTCCTGCACAAAATGAGCTTCCTGATCACTGCCAAGAGAGATGATCCGACAGCTCTGCCCATTCACAGTCTCCTGCTGATCCGTGTCCAGCATAGCCATACCAAGTTCGAGATAATAGCGGACACTCTCCTTTTCTCTCAGAAGCTCAAATGCCTGCTCACTGGTCGGACAGTCCCTGCCCGAACCGTCAGCAACCGTTTCCGCAGCCTCCTCCTCTGAAAAAGGAGGCGTATCGGATTCCTCCCTTGAGTCCTCAAGGCTTGCGTCACTGTCCTCGTCTATATCCTCCCACCTTGCTTTGGATGTTTCCTGTAATTTTCTATCCCTCCCGGTTTCAGAAAAAGTCTGAGTCTGAGCAGCATTCTCTATATCTGTGCCCTTACAGGCAGAGAGAGCAAAAAACAGAAGAAGTACCAGTATGAGGCCTAATCTGCATTGTTTCATATTCTCACCCCCAGGGATCGTCTTTTACAGGGATTCGTATTCCGCTGAGGATGCTGGAATACTCCCAGAGATACCACTGACCGCCCTTTTTCCTAAGCTTCACCGGTCTTTGAGCATCCGCACCCGCTGTTTTCAAAAATACCCGGATATACCCGGCCTCTATGTCCTGGCTACGAGGATCCGGCAGCACATTCAGTACATAGGGCTGTGCCGGAGTATAATTATTCTGAGGCGTTGCTCCCTCAAAATAAGCCAGGGGCAAGTAAGGCTTATCCCGCAGGCGGTCTCTGAGAAATTGAATATCATAGGGAGCCATAGGTCTGGGTCCCCGCAGCATATTCATTGCCTCCACTCCGGCATCCTTATCCTTTATATATAACTGCAATGCACACAGAAACATGGCACAGGTATTTTCCGGCTTAGAAAGATCCAGTTGCGGACAGGTTTGGAACTCCTGTATGGTAACCGGTATTTGATTTAATGTAATCAGCATTTTACTGTCTCCTTTCCATAGTGATCAAAAATCTCTTCAGGGATCTTCCCGCTCAAATACAGTCGTTACTATATACCCAGAAATAAAAGGATCTCCCTGAATAAGGGTTAATCTCAGAACGGCCGCACCCGGGCCATCTCCCCGTTCCCAGGTCCATGCGCCGCATATCTGCTCATACAGCTCTCCCGAACCATATTGACCCCACAGATCATTATCCTCAATGCCTTCCACAAGAGTCAGATCAAACACCAGGCATTTCATTCCGCTCTGGTCCTCTGATACGCTCCAGGTACCCTCATAGACCGCAATCGGTACGCCATTGCCTCTGCCATAACTGTAGGTAAGATTTCCTCCGCGCTGGATATTCAGTTCCAGAGCAATACCGCCTCCTAATTCTGCCGGTATGGAAGCATACCATCTGCCAATAAAGTCAGGATCATGATACATGGTGAAATCATAAATTTCAGGCAAAACCGACAGGGATCCATCGTAGAGCGACAGAAAAGGCTGGTAACTCAGAACCCTCCCTTCCCTGTCCACAATCTCTACATCCAGGCTGGGCATAATGTCACTGAGATTTCCCAAGAGCAGGATCGGATCCCCACAGTCGCTTCGATAAAGCACCTGCCCGCTTTCTCCGCAAAAATCATTGTCCTCATTGATCTCCCATGTATTGACTGCTACAGAAGCCTCCGGATCTGTGGGCACGATACAATAAACCTCGTATCCACCATCCGGATGGGTGATCCGCCCTTCGTCCGGTATCTCCTTGATAAATGGATACGCATCCAGGTACTGCTCTGCCTCTTCTGATGCCAGAAAGCCTGCCATACCTTCCTCCAGATCCAGAGAAGTACCCAGAAAAGCAACCGAACAGATACAGCCATTTTCCTGTGCTTTTTCCCGCAGCTCCTTCCATTCTTTTCCCTCTCTGACCAAAGGCTGGGAGACTGACTCCTCACTGACAGCATCGGCAGCGTCACGATTCTCTGCAGGGGTATCAATAACGCCTTTTTTGGGCTTTTCTTCCTCCCGACTCTCTATCAAAGTCAGGGATTCGCTTTCTGACGGAACCTGCTTTTTGCTGCAGGCAGTAAGAAGCAGCATCAAAATAATGAAGAACGCAAGCGTACATTTATGCCTCATGGGATTGTTCCTTTCTGAGTTATTTATCCATAGGAGCGGGTCAGCACCGTAGAGGTCACGCCATCCTCAAAGAAAGGCGGACACATTCCATTGTCTCTATCCTGCTGGATATACAGATATTCCCCGGACGGGTCAATCAAAACAGGGAAGATGCCGCTGCCATCACTGGGTGTATTTCCTACCCCTGTGGAGACGATCAACTGCAGGCAGTCATCCACCATTTTCCAGACACCGTAATAGAGCAGCTGATATTCCTGTCCATCCTCAAACTGACAATACAATTCTGCTGTGCCTGCGTAATCCGGATTTTCATCTCCGCCAAGCAAATTCAGATACCATCCGTCACACACCCAGCCGGTATCCGCCAATCCTGCCTCTGTGGGCGGTACCCACCAATCATCCCCGGCCGGCTCCAGGTTATCCGGATCATTCCAATCCTCCAGATCCATACCGTTGCCAAACTTGGTGAAATCCAGAACCAGAGGTTCATAGTCCTCCCCTGTGGGAAGGATCATATAACCGCCGTCCTCCGGGTTCCATATCGGATTCCATGTCACAATCCCTCCTGCGCCGCCGCTGTCACTTGCAACGATCTCTATGTCCGGCTCGTCGTAAAATTCCTCATAGCCTACAAATACCAGCACCGGCTCTGCATACTCATCCCGGTAAAGAACCTTATCCGATTCCGGCCATACTCCGTTGCCCGTGGATTTCCATGTGACATGATTCACAGAAAGGGTAGTTCTGTCATCCCTTGGAACAATGCAATACAGGTTCCCATGATCAGAACCCAGAATGCGCTCCGGTGGAATTGTCAGGATAAAAGGCATCTCCTTCACCAGCTCCGGCGCGTTGTTTTTCATCCATTGTGTCAGGGAAGTGGTATCCTCCGCCTCCCGATAACCAAGGTGTGCTGCAGCTATGGCTGCCTGCGGCGCATATCCCGCCATATATTCCTGCAGCCAGAGCAGTGCCTTTTGTTCCTTTTGTATCTTCTGCGTCTCTTTCTTCGCTAATGGTCCCGACATTTCCTGATTTGTCTGATTTGTCTGATCTGTCTGGTCTGCCTGACCTGCCTGACCTTTGCCCCCCGACAGCTTTCCTTTGTCCGGTCTGTCCTCGGAGGATACAGCAGCTGTATTGCCGATATCGGTGTCGTTTTGCAGCTTCCTGCCGCAGGCTGTAAAACCAAACAGGAGCAGGAACACCAGAAGAGCCGGCACCGTCCGCATTATCATTCTCCTCATGAATTTGTTCCTCCCTAGAATTTCCCGCTTCGTCCGGAACCACCGCCGCCGCTGCGGCTGACAGTGCTGCCCGAACTACTGCTGCCTGAGCTCTTTTCTTCGATTTTCTTACTGGTCTTGGTGGTATGGGTATAGCGATCATATCTGTCTGTCAGACGCAGTCCTTCCGGTGCAATATACTCATCTGCCCGTGCTTTCTGCTGCACATTGCCCATCCGTTGTCTCAGGACCATGCAAACCGCCAACGCTACCAGACAGGACAAAAAGGTCATCAATCCAATTCCCCACAGAGGATTGGGCTGCACCGGATGCCCGGCATCTGCCTTGGCAAGATACGCATCGCAGGTGTCCAGGTAATGAGAAATACCGCCATACCAGTCATTCTTGCCGAAATCATCTAAAAAGCTCTTTTCCAGCTGCTCCTGTCCGTATTTATTAAAAGCATATCCTGCATGCTCCCCATAGACAAACATCGCATAATCCCGTTCCGCCATGCTCAAAAGGATTATGATGCCATCCCGCCCCTCTCCCATTCCGAAGCTATTTTGACTGGAATGATAGATCTGTGTGGTCACATCATAGACATCTCCGGAACCATAATCCTTGTAATCCTCCACAAGGGCTGCATAAACGCCGCAGTTGTACCGTTCTGAAATATCCCTGGCTTGCTGCTCCAGCTCCTCCCACTGTTCAAAGGTAAGCAGATCACTAATGTCAAAAATATAGGACATCTGAATGCCGTCTGATTCTACCATGTCCTGTCCGGATGACTCTTCCTCCGTTTCATAGGTGCCATTTTCCGCTGTAAAGAGATCCGTCACAAATTCTGCCATGGCATCCACAGCCTCTGAAAGGGCTATGGCACTCCTGTCCATGTCGCCAGACCATGCCCCGGAGTCCACCGACAAATACGGTTCTAATGTCTTCGTAAGATCGTACAGCCAATCTCCATAGATCAAATTTTCATCTGTACCGCCCAGATAGACACACCAGTCATCCCCATCCATGGTATAGCTGTCTCCGTCCGGCGTAAGCAACAGAGTCAGTGTAATACCAGAATGCGCTTCCCCATATCCATATTCATACTGCTCATAAATTCCTTCCGCTGCGTCAGCTACGGTATCATAATCACTATAGGTCAGAACGTCTACCCGCAGATCAACACCATATTGTTGTGTAAGCGCAGGAAGCGTAACCGTTCCTGCATACTGCAGGGATTCGGATCCCAACTGCCCTGTTTCATCATAGATCACGCCGTAATCTTCCTCTGCCCTGGCAGGGATACAGAAGGTAAACGCCAGCAGTACCGACAGTACGAGGCCCACTATTTTTTTCATATCCGTTCCCCCTCTCTACAAAAGCGTGATCCAGACCCAGATCGAGCTCAGCACCGACAGCGGCACTGCTATGGCAAAAAACAGCGCCCAGAATTTGCCATTGCTCACAGGCAGTTCTCCTGCCAGCTTTCCGGTCTGACCATTCATGGCAAACAGAAAATCCTTGTCATTCCACCTGGTATTGAGTATCCAGACCGGCAAGAGTGCATAATGCACCTTGCCTCGCTTAAGGGAAATGTCTCCCCCATTGAGATGACAGGAATCATAACCCTTTACCGTATCCCTGAGGGCGGCAGACAAGGTATTCTCACAACGACCATCCGCCCGTTCCCTGCTTTGCTCCACCGTTATGTCAAACTTATCCGCAAGAAAGCCCGGCAGATATGCTGTGGAAAAGGGCTTCAGTTCCGTATAGTCATAAGGCTCGATAGAGTCCATATAATCATCCGGCATCTTGCTGGAGGCATCCACAGGTATCTTCTCAAATGCAACCGCACCGGAACGATAAACATCGTAATGCTCTGTCTCCGTGATCTCATAATCATCGGAACGGTAGGTATGCGAGCGTGTGGCCTCATATCGGGCATCTCCCACTGCCTCTCCATCAAACATCCAGAAGGGAACATAGATTCCCTTGATCTCCTGAATATGATTTCCTGAAGTAAAGGATCTCGGCAAAAAGAACTTTCCCCTATAGTACTTCTTCAAAGCCTTTACTGCATCCTCCTTGTTCAGTTTAAATGGAAGTACAAAATCAGGACGCAGTGTACCGCTAAACTGTCCGGGCACTACATTTGGATTCCCACAATAAGGACAGGATGACGCTGCAGTACTTTCCTCGCAGATCAGCTCTGCTCCGCAGGAGGGACAATTATAGACCTTCATTCCTGCAGCATCTGTGCCCCAGTCGCCGCTCAGGCCGGAGACATCCCAGCTGTCAGGATTTTCTGTGTCTTTATCCGATGCGTCTTTGGCAGAAGCCTCTTGGTCCGATGCATCTTTGATCGATGCATCTTCATGGGCTTTTGCAGCCTGCTCTTCTTTTTTCTGATACAGTGCCTCAATCTCGGAAACCTCGTAGGTGCTTCCGCAATAGTCACACTCCAGCTTTCCTGATTCCCCAACAAAGTGCAGCGGACCTGTACAGGCCGGGCACTGGTAATTTGTTACTTGTGAAGGCATCTTGAATCCCCTTTCCTGTTTTATTTTCCTTCGATCCGTTTCGCAAGTTGATAGAACCCATGGACCAGCTCATTACCGGCATCAATCGGAGCGTCTATAGAGCTGCCGTCTGCAAACTCAAAGGAGATCCGGTATATGGTTTCATCAAGAGCATATACCTCTTCATCCGGCAGCTCTTCATACTCCTTCACGTTTGTGATAAGCTGCTGCTCCTTTACAATACGGAGTATCTCCTCTGCATCCGCTTCTCCGATCTGTTGGTCTTGTGCTTCCGTATGAATACCACTGTCATCGATTGCTGCATCATAAGAAAGGAACCAATCATATCCTTCTTTTTTCATGGTAAACGAATAGGAAGAGGAATAATCCATACAGCTGCAATCAACAGATACCGCGCAGATCTCCGGCTCCAGCTTTTCAGCCGCTGCATAATACTTATCGGCAAGCAGATAAAGATAATCGAGTGCCTTATCTCCGCATGTGGTTTCCTTTTCTATACTGCTTCCGTCAGTAAATGTCATTCCAGAACTGCACATTGGCGCATCGGATACAGAAAAAAGACGTATGGGTCCGCGGCATCTTCTGAGCCGTTTGATCTCGCCCTCCTTGCGGATAATTTCCAGAAATCCTTCTGCATCCTCAAAGGGGAGCAAAAAGGAGCTAAAGGACGTATAGTGTTCCTTCTCTTCTCCCACATAGCAGCTTGCGGAAAAAAGCCAGTTTTCGTCCTGCTTTTGCAGTGAAAACGAATACACCGGGTATCTTCCCGTACCGTAATAAGACGTAAAAAACGAACGAACCTCATCCGCTGTGTATTTCTTATTTCCGCTGCAGCCCAGAAGTCCCAGAAGCAGCGAGAGCACTGACACGATAACCATCCTTTTATATGCAATTTTTAATTTCACGGCAGCGCTCCCCCTCTAAAACAATAGAATGAACGCTCTGCGAGCATTCTATTGTCATGAACAATAGAATGAACGTTCCGCGAGCATTCTATTGTCATGAATAACGGACCACTCCCGCCAAAGCTTTGGCGGGAGCCAGTCTCCTGCAATTGTCCTTTGTTTTCTTTTTATCCTTTCAGGAAGTGATACAAAATGCACCCTCCCATCCGGAAAAGGTTCCCTTACTGGAACTTCATGTTGGTGAGAATGATATCCGGCATCGTTTCCGGAACACAGTCCAAATTTTGAAGACCAATAGAAAGGGCACGCGTATCGTCAATCTGTGCAATATACTCGATCCATTCATAACCAATATACTTATAGGTACGGCCCTGGAAGGTGATTCCGCCGATCACGCGGTCTTCGATATCCTTATAATTTTCGAAATTCTTCTTGTAGTAATCGAAATCCTCCACCTTTTCTCTGACCTCAAACCGGATGCTTCCGGCACCAAACGCGGTAGGATCCTCATTTTCCACCAGACACCGTTTTCCGTCATCATAGGACCATCCGCTTTCCGGAATCTTTGTCTTGATCGTTATGCTGACTTCATCGTGAGCAAACATGGAAACCTTCTTGGAAAAATCCTTCATTACAGCGTTTGCAGAAGCAGCCTTATTTGCTTCGGCAGCCTCAGCCTTCACGGCATCCAGATACTTTGCAATCGCTTCCTTGCCGGAGAAGCCGCTGGTGTTGTAGCCGCTCACCTCATAAACACCATTCTCCTCTTCCTTGAAATTCACATAAATGAAATGGGAGTCATCCTCTTCAGAGATCCACTTATAGTAACGATAGTTCGCCTTCATGTGGTCACTGTATTCTTCCTTGACAAACTGTCCTTCTACACCGAAATACTCCACAAGCTCCTGGTAGGTCGTATCAAAAATATTATTATTGACTTCGTTCATCCAAACATAGCCCTTTTGTACCTGTTCTTCTGTCACGATGCCATCTCCACCTACTGTATTTCCACCCGCATCCGACTCTAAAACACCGGAATCCGACTCCGGTGCCTCTGAATCAAAGCTGTCCGGCATGGACTTTCCGGCTTCGATCAGCGGCAGATACCAGTCTGTATAAAAATAGGGTAAAACATCCTCTCCCGCATCTCCCCAGCGATGTCCCCAGGGACGCAGATAAAACTCATAATGGAACTCGTCGTCACCATCTTCATACCAGCCGTCGATGCAGATCATGTCTTCTCTTTCCATCAAACCGGGATCTACGATCCAGTCTGCGTGCTCCAGTGCAACGTTCGTAAACCAACCGCTCTCGGATACCAGCGTACCATGCTCTCCGGTTCCTGCCTCGTTCAGACTAACCTGCGCTGTGACCATTGGTTCTGACTTGGTGTAGCTCTCATCCCATAGCGTAACCACACCCGTATAATCGGTCCCAATGTCGATTACGCCACAGACGTCCCACCACTGACCTTCCATGCTCTCATACTCGCCTGAGCAGCCAGTCATCTCCCACCAACCATACCATTCTCCGTTCCACCAGTCAAGCAGGGGATCCTGGTTTGCAGCAGACATGGTTGCTTCTGATTCTGATTCTGATTCCGATTCCGTTTCGGCAGCCTCTTCCCTGCTGAGGGTAGAGGGATCAATGGTGATCGTACCATTTTTGCTGCCCAGCAGATCCTCAAAAGTTGCCTTGACTTCACTGGTGGTGTCCATCAGGACAAAGGCCGTCCTCACCTCCAGCGTTGCGCCCGGAGCAACTTCCTTGAACTGGTTATCTATCACAGTTTCAAGGGCATCATAGTTTGTGATGATGGACGCGACCTCCAGTTCCGTGCCATTTTGCACGAGCGTTTCATTCACGCTCCAGAGATAGGAGGCATTTTCCTTTTCCTTGTTTGTATAATCCAGTGTCAGAACGATGGCGTCATTCCCGGCGGAATCCTCCATGATACATGCACTCTTATAAAGCAGCTCACATTCCCCGAGATCGATCAAATTCGGGTCTGCCGGTGCCTTTTTTTTACCGCAGGCAGTGAATGCAAGCAGCGTCAGCACCACAAGAAACAGACACCAAAATCTTGTCTTTGCTTGTTTCATAATCTTCCCTCCTCCCCAAATGAATGGAACACCGGGCTGCTATTTCTTTGTGAAGGTTCCGCTGATACCGTATCCCGAGTTTTCATTCATGGTAAGGCTGTTTCCATCTAAAGAGAATGTATAAGTAGACGGTTCACTCCAGCTTTCCAGCGTTACCGTAAGCTGATCTCCATCCACAGTATAAGTGCCGTTTTGTTTCATGTAGGCATTCTCCATCGTACATTTGCCTTTTCCATTAAACGTCCATGTGATAACACCATCCTCGCCCAGCTCAGCCGACCATGTGCCGGAGAGGGCATCCTTGCTTCCTCCACAGGCGGTCAACCCCAGGATCATCACAAGTGCCAAAAGAAGTGCTGACATTTTGATCCATTTTTTCATACTTTCCACTCTTTTCTGCGCACGCTTTTTGCGCATGTCGAGTTTGTGTCAAGTGCGCGCGGACACAAATCTCGTGATTGAAAAATTTTATTTTTCAATCTTGCTTCTTTCCTTTTCCGTTATGCCGCTTTCTTCAGGGGATCACTCCTGGTGATCACCCCTGACTATCCTTCTTCATCTGGATTGCTCCATAAACATATGCACCCGGCACAAGCAGATTCAGGATCAGGCTGGTAACATTGAACTCTCCTCCGCCGACAACATTGACAATCATAGAGACAATGCTTAAAACGGCAATGATAATTCCCAGCTTGATGCAGGCATCCGCCTTCTGGGGCATTTTGCATGCTCCGAGTCCTTTGATGCCGGCGATAAACTCAATGACGGACGCAACTGTCACGATAATGGAGCCTGCATAAAGCAGACCGGTTCCTTCTGCACTTCCCGTAAGCGCTACCAGAGCACTGACGCCGAGAATGGCAATAATGCCTGCAATAATACCAATAACACCACCAATGATCATAAGAATAGAAGTAACCTTCAAATATTTCTGACCTTTCATACGATACCCTCCTGTTTTTTAATTTGTTGAGTGTTCTGTCTGTTTCTTCTGTAGCTGCATGCTCCAGCCCATTTTTATGGGCAAGGGTCATCAAAATCCTCCTTTCTTTTTTTATCTCCCGATTTCACCGGAAGTATGGTACAATAGAAATCAAAAAGAGGAACGTTTTCGTTGCCGACAGTAAAACCTGAGGTATTTTGTCGGACTGCCTGGAATAAAGTCATCCCTTCCTTTCGCATTTCCTGTAACCATAACTTAAGCAATTTCTACGTTTTTGTCCCCACCCCAAACCCTCAAAAGGGTAGGATAGATAAGAAAAAATCTGTTTTTTTTACTTTATTTCCCGAATTAGTTAAAAAAGGAGGATCTATCGATGAAAAAGCTGTCAATCTTATTTCTTACCATTCTGCTTCTGGCAGGTATGACCGGCTGCGGAAATAAAGCCGCAAATAATCCCATTACACTAACCATGTGGCACGTCTATGGAAGTCAGACCGAATCGCCGCTCAATACGATGATCGATGAATTTAACCAAACAACGGGCAAAGAAAACGGCATTTTTGTTTCTGTTGTATCCGTCACAAATTCCAGCGCCATTGACGATGCCCTGATCGCCTCTGCCCATAACGAACCGGGGGCGGTTTCGATGCCGGATCTGTTTACAGCTTATCCGCGGGTGGTAGAAGAGATCGGTCTTGACCGGCTTTTGGATTGGGGGGAATATCTTTCTGCCGAGGAACGTTCTGCCTATGTGGATGCATTTCTGGAAGAAGGCATCCTGGAGGAGCATTTGGTTATGCTGCCCATTGCAAAATCAACAGAGCTTCTGTTTCTGAACAAAACAATATTTGACCGGTTTGCCGCTGACACAGGCGCATCAGAGAAAGATCTTCTCTATTTTGAGCCTCTTTTTCATTTATGCAGCCAATATTATGATTGGTCCGGCGGCCTGGAAATGTTTCAGATCAATGACTTTTATCATTACTTTTTAGTCAATATTGCCGGACGAGGCGGAGAATTTGTTCAGGATGGGACGTTAGATTGCAGCAGCAAAGAATTTGAACAGGTATATTTTCCTATGGCCCGTGCTGCGATCCATGGCGGGCTTTGCACCGGAGACGGCTATGCTTCTGACCGCTGGAAGACAGCCGAAGTAATCAGCAATATCGGCTCCACAGCAGGAATGCTATATTTGAGGGACTATGTGACCTATCAGGACAATACCACAGAAGAAATTGAAACAGCGGTATATCCCTATCCTTCTTTTTCCGATGCCTCCCCTGCAGTTATACAAAGAGGTGCAGGCTTGTTTGCCATGAAAAGCACGGATGAACGAAAGAATGAAGCCGCCGCTGTTTTTGGGAAATGGATCACAGAACAGAAACACAATCTTGATTTTGTTACTGTTTCCGGCTATTTGCCGGTTACGCAAAATGCGTTTTCTACACTGTTCTCCGATATGGGAATTGTAAAGGAGGAAAAATTCCGGATGCTGTACGGTGCAGTGGATCAGATGTATGGCTCCTATACATTTTATCCATTACCGCTGTATGACGACTCCGGCGAAACCCAATCGAGGTTTGAGGAAACCATAAAGAGCGTGCTATCGATTGCCCACCGGGACTATATCAACCGGATAGAACAGGGGGAGGGACCAGAAACCGTTATGTCAGAGCTCCTTGACGCTTCGCTTTCCGAAATCCGGAGGATCACAGAGCGTTGACACAAGAGGGAAAAACCATGATACTACGCCCAAAAGAATGGAAATCCATACTGGAGACAGCTCAAAAACAGAGTGTCTCCATGCGCCGCCGCCTGATGCTTTACCTTTTTACCATAATGCTCTTTTTCGCACTTCTGATCGCTATATTACTGCTTCTTTTCGGTGCCATTGACCCCATTGGATATGAGATCGAGTGGGCTTTAGATAATCAGCTTGAGGACTCTGTAAACGACATCGAGCACCAGAGCAACAATCAGGCCGCCTACACATTTGCTTTTTCCAAGCAGTTGTCTGCAGCTGTCCGAAATGAACTTACAGATGCCCAAATCACCTTCGACCAGCTCCGCAATACTCCCGATGCACTGGAATCCCTGCAGAGCAGGCTTTTTGAGGTTGTCCACACCAATATGCTGCTTGCACCCTGCAGCGGTGCATTTTACTTTTTAAACACCACCGTCAACGATAGCCTGCCGGATAAAAGCTATAGCGGACTGTATCTGAAGTATGCAAATATTTATGCGGAAAACACGATCCATAATGAAGTTTGCCTTTTTCGCGGTTTTTCCACGATCGCCCGGGAAAAGGACATTAACCTCCATAGTACATGGCAGCTGGAGACACTAGCGGGCTCTTTTCCGGAAATTGACAAATTAATGTCTGACAAAAAGGAAGCTTCATCCGACTCCTACTTTCTTACCCCTGTTTATAAGCTGCCCGACACCTGGGAAAGCGTCCGTTTTTTCTGTGTACCTATCCTGGATGCTTACGGAACCACGATCGGTGTATGCGGCTATGAGATCAGCAGTCTATATTTCTCCCTTTCCCTCAAAACACTGGGCAGCGGGCAGGCGCATATTTTTGGTGCTCTGCTGACAGAAGAAGGCGATCATTATACCGGTCAGATTGCCGGAAATCAATCCGGTTATTTTCCTCCCGCTGATCCTACTTTTTTCCTTGAAAACGAGGCAGATCTGACCACCTTCCGCAGCAAAGATACGGAATTTATCGGCAAAATTCAGGAGATAACCATCGGAGCCACGGACCATATGGTTGCCGTCATGCTTCCCGCCGCAGAATATCATGCGCTTGTGCAGACAGTACGGCTCAAAATTGCCGCATTCCTGTTTATCGCTTCTTTTTTCATTTTGATCTCCGTCCTTTGGACCAGCAAAAAATATGTCGCACCCATATTAAAAGGCTTAGAGCAGATTAAAGCAAACACCGATCTGGCACAGGAAGAGTCTCCTGTTCTGGAAATCGAGGATCTCTTTGCCTTCCTCGCAAAACAGGATCAGGACCACGCGGCAGCTTTATCCGCTTTAAATCAGGAGCGGCTGGAGGCTCAAAGCAAACAGCAACAGCTGCAAGGCAAGCTGGAACAGGTCAGCAACGATCTGGGATCCGCACAGAAGGGAATTGCCCGACTTGCTTATTCCAGACAGCAAGAGATCGATCCCGATGATTTTCAATATTTTTTGAAGGGAATTCATCAGCTCACCCCAACAGAGCGAAAGGTCTTTGATCTGTATCTGGATGGAAAAAATGCAAAAGAAATTCTCACGATCCTAAGCATTACAGAAAACACATTGAAATTTCACAATAAGAATATTTACAACAAGCTGGGGGTTTCCTCCCGAAAACAGCTCCTTCGATATGCCACCCTGATGAAACATCAGAAATGAAAAAGCCAGCCCGAAAGGCGAATCCTTTTCGCTCTTTTGGGCTGGCTTTTCACATTTTCCTATATATTCCTATTTTTTCAGTACAAACTCTGCTTTGTTCTCTGTCGTGCTATCGCTTCCGATGAAGACTTCAAAGACGCCATTCTCACTTTCTACACGCTCGTTCTCAGTCAGGAAACGGAGTTCTTTTTCATTGATAGTAAATTCGACTTTCTGCTCTTCTCCGGGCCGGAGGGTTACTTTACGGAAATCTTTCAGCTCTTTGACCGGTCGTACCACGGATGCAGCTACGTCGTGGATGTAAAGCTGTACGGTTTCAGTTCCTGCCGTATCACCAGTATTTTTCACGGTCACAGAGGCTTTGATTTCATTCTCCATTCCAAGTTCCGTCTTGTCCAGCGTTACGTCCGAAATTTCAAAGCTCGTATAGCCAAGACCATATCCAAACGGGAACAGCGGTGCATTCGGGATATCGAGGTATTTGGAGCGGAAGCGGTCTTTATCCTTGCCCGGTACATGCGGTCTTCCGGTAGAATACTCGTTGTAGTGAACCGGCACCTGGCCTACGGAATACGGGAAGCTCATGGTCAGCTTACCGCTTGGAGCGTATGCACCGAAAACGACGTCTGCGATTGCATTGGCACCTTCGGTACCCGGCATCCATACTTCAAGAACGGCTTTTGCTTTCGATACGACATCCCGCAGGTCGAGCGGACGGCCGTTGAAGAGAACAACGACAACGTTTTCATTGACTTTAGAAACTCGCTCAAGCAGTCTCTGCTGGATTTCCGGGATACGGATATTCGCGTTGCTGGTTGCCTCGCCGGACTGCAAACGGTCCTCACCGATCGCAAGAACGACAACGTCGGCCTCCTTTGCTGCGTTTACAGCCTCAAGAAGCATTGTCTCCTCTTCCTCCAGTGTATGGAACTGCTCCATCGCTTCACCAAAGCCCTCCAGACGGATGTCAGAACCAAGCATCGGGGAACCTGCATGGAAGCTCATGTTTGTCGTATCTGCCTGCGCTTTTACGGCCTCTTCCAGATTTGTCACATCCTTTGCATCTCCGATAAAGGACCAGGAACCCATCAGGTTTCTGCTGTGGACATACGGTCCGACCCAGGCAATTTTTTTCTCCTTGCAAAGCGGCAGAATTTTTTCTTCGTTTTTCAGCAGTACAAAGGATTTTCTTGCGGCTTCTCTTGCCAGATCGCGGTGCTCTTTGCAGAGAATTACCTCTTTTTCTTTCGTCTCGTCTGCGTCTTTATACGCATTTTCAAACAGTCCCAGTTTGTTTTTCAGTTCCAGAATACGCATACAGGACTCATCGATCAGATCCTCGGAAAGCTTACCCTCTCTTACAAGACGGCACAGGTTTTCGCAGTAAATGCCGGTCATCATATCAATGTCAACACCAGCCTCGGCTGAGCGGACTGCTGCCTCCTCGCGGTCTGCACAGTAGCCGTGGTAAATAATCTCCTCGATCGCTGCCCAGTCGGAAATCAGAACGCCGTCAAATCCCATCTCGTTACGCAGGATGCCGCGCATCAGTTTCTTGTTTCCGGTTGCCGGAACACCGTTTACCGTGTTGAAGGACGTCATTACCATCGCTGCGCCTGCATCGATGCCGGCTTTGTAGGACGGCAGATAGAAGTCACGGAAGGTATGCTCGGAAAGCTCTACAGTATTGTAGTCTCTTCCTGCTGTCGGTGCGCCATAGCCTGCGAAATGCTTCACACAGGAAGCAATTTTGTACGGCTCCTTCAGATCGTCTCCCTGGAATCCACGCACCATTCCGGCACAGAACAAGCTGTTCAGATACGGATCCTCACCGGTAGACTCCATGACACGTCCCCATCTTGCATCGCGGACCAGGTCGGTCATCGGTGCGAAGGTTACGTGAAGGCCGGAAACAGCTGCCTCTTTTGCAGCAACTGCCGCACACTTTTCGGACAGCTCCGGTTCAAACGTTGCGCCCTGTCCCAGCGGAATCGGGAAAATGGTCTTGAAGCCGTTGATGACATCCAGCATGAACAGCATCGGGATATGATGCGGGTGCTGCTCCACGAAATCCTTCTGGATTTTCTTTAATGTTTCTGCGCCCATAGTACCCAGAACAGAACCGGAAAGCGCTACATTTTCCGGTGTAAAGCCTTTATCTGCCATCGGTCCCATCGCCGTGATGTCCATATCTTTATTGAAAAAGGCACCCACCACCTGGCTCATCTGGTTTACTTTTTCTTCCAGCGTCATGTCGGCCAGAAGCTCTTTTAATTTCTGCTCAGTCATTTTTTCCTCCTCTGATTTTGCTGTATCTGATTTTTCAGACCCCTCCTAAAATGTCAGAAAAATATCGTTTTTCCATTATTTTTCTGACTCTTATACTGAAATTTTACCACATCTGATTCGAAAAAGTATCCCCTGGTCTGACCTTTTTCTTTGCCATATTGTTATTTATGCCTTCATCCTTCTTGACCAGCTCTTTATA